>ERZ827181.2-NODE-2-length-450703-cov-18.253439_pt1 | contig 450703 bp, 364 predicted proteins | sample MGYA00519778_ERZ827181 | MGnify/ENA primary metagenome ERZ827181 (study PRJEB31778, sample SAMEA3449273) | human gut metagenome | biome: human gut; feature: human-associated habitat; material: faeces | place: United Kingdom | collected 2010/2012 ...
GCTGAAGTCGGCCACGGCGCCGAAGAAGTTGGGGTTCTGCACCAGCACGGCGGCGCAGGTGGCGTCCACGGCGGCCTTGAGGCCTTCCATATCGCTCAGGCCGTCCTTGTGGGGCACGGTCACCAGGGTGATGTCCAGGCTGGAGGAGTAGGTCTCCAGCATGGCCCGCCAGATGGGATTGATGCACTGGTCCACCACCAGCTTTTTGTGGCGCGCACGGCCATCATGCAGGCCTCGAACAGGGCCGTGCCGCCGTCATAGACGGAGGCATTGGCGCAATCCATGTCCAGCAGGCGGCTCACCGCGGTCTGGTATTCGAAGATGGCCTGCAGGGTGCCCTGCGAGCATTCGGCCTGATAGGGCGTGTAGGAGGTATAGAACTCGCTGCGGCCGGAAAGGGCGTCCACGGCGCGGGGCACATAATGGGCATAGAAGCCCGCGCCCAGGAAGGAGACGGAGGGCGAGACGTTGGCGGCGGCCAGGTCCTCGAAGTAGCGGCACACGGCGAATTCGCTCTGCCCCTTGGGCAAATCGAAATGTTTGGGGCGCATTTCAGGCGGGATGTCCGCAAAAAGGTCGTCAAGGTTGCGCACACCCACGACGGAGAGCATTTCCTGCACTTCGTCCGGCGTATGGGGAATGAATGGCATAGGGGAGCTCCTTGCAGCGAAGGCTGCCGTGCTGGTGGAAAAAAGGCGGCAGGGCCGGGGCCCTGCCGCTCCACGGACTAGTGCTGCTCGTTCTTGCAGTGTTCTTCGTAGGCCGCGGCGTCCATCAGGCCTTCGGGCTGGGCGGACAGCTTCACGCGCACGATCCAGCCGGCGCCGTAGGGATCGCTGTTCATGACTTCGGGAGCGTTCTCCAGCTCGGTGTTCACGGCCACCACCGTGCCGCTGACGGGCGAGATCAGGTCGCTGGCCGCCTTCACGGATTCCACGGCGCCGAACTCGCTGCCGGCGGTCAGTTCGTCACCTTCGGCGGGCATGTCCACATAGGTGATGTCACCCAGGGATTCCTGGGCGAAATGGGTGATGCCGAGGACAGCTTCTTCACCGTTGACTTTGGCCCATTCGTGGGACGCACTGTACAGGAGGTCTTCGGGATTGCTCATGGTCTTCTCCTTGGTCCGGGGCGATGCGCTGTCCCGGAAGTTGATGTCAGCATCTGTGGCGGGGCGAGGGGCCCCGGCAGTCCGCCATCCGCATGGTGCTGCCGGGCCTCCCCTGCCCTGCCGGGATCTTTCCTGAAATATGGCTGGAGTACCGTCTTTCTTCGTCCGGCCGCGCCGGACAAGGGACGGCGGACAGGCTCCGTACCGGCCCGCAAAAGCCGGGGCGCCCCGTGCCTAGGCCAGCTTCTGGCGGGCCGTGCCTTCCTTGTAGAAGGGCGCTTCGGTGACCGTGGCCTTGAGCTGGCTGCGCGAGGCCTGCACCAGATAGGCGGCGGCATCGGCCTTGTCGGCGTCGGCCCAGGCAAAGGCCACCACATGGCCCAGCGAAGGCGCGAACGAACCGCTGGTGACCACGCCCGCCGGGGTGCCGTCTTCCAGCAGGAGCGCATCGCCGTTGCGGGCGGCGCGGCGGCCTTCGATGCTCAGGGCCAGCAGTTTCTGGCGCACTTCCTGCGCGCCTTCACGGCCCACATACGGGGCGGTGCTGGTCAGCATGCGGCCCATGCCCGCCTCGGCCGGGGTGTGATTTTCGTCCAGCTCGTGGCCATAGAGGGGCAGACCGGCTTCCAGACGCAGGGTATCGCGCGCGCCAAGGCCCACAGGCTTGACCCGCTCATCGGCCAGCAGGGCTTCCCACAGGGCCTGGGTCTGTCCGGCAGGCACGTAGAGCTCGAAACCCAGCTCACCGGTGTAGCCGGTGCGGCTCACCAGCAGCTCGCAGCCCTGCCAGGCCTCGCTGCGGAAGCCGAAATAGGGCATGTCGCGCAGGCTGCGGCCCAGCAGGGTCTCCAGCACGTCCACGGCTTCGGGGCCCTGCAGGTCGATCTTGCCGGTCTGCTCCGAGATGTCGGTCAGGGCCACGCCTTCGGGCAGGCGGGCACGCAGGGTGGCAAAGTCCCCGGCGGCGCAGGCGGCATTGACCACCACCATGAAGTCGTCCGGGCCGAAACGGTAGACGATGCAGTCATCCAGCACCGTCCCCTTTTCCGTCAGCAGGAAGCCGTAGCGGCAACGGCCAGGGGCCAGCGTGGCCAGGTTGTGGCTCACGGCGGCGGCCAGCGCCGCATCGGCACCGGCGCCCCGGATGCGGAACTCGCCCATATGGCAGATATCGAACAGACCGGCATGCTGACGGGTATGCTGGTGCTCCACGAGGATGCCCTCATACTGGATGGGCATCAGCCAGCCCGCGAAAGGCGCCATCTTGGCGCCGTGGGCCACATGCCAGTCCGTGAGCGGGGTCTTGAGTTCGGCCACGGTTCCTTCCTCCTTTCCGGCGCGGCTCCGGCCGGATGACGGATGGCACGGTCAGGACAGGGCCCGACCGGCCTGATGTTAGCGCAGAGAGGTCGCTCCTCCCCGAAGCGTGCGGGACCTGTCCCGGAACGCCCGGAGGGATGGCCTACAACGTCGTGAAAAACTGCTCCATGCGCTGCGGATCGCAATGGGAAAAATATTCCTGCCAGGCCACCCCGTTCAGGGCCCCGGCCAGCGCGTCGCTCCGGCAGCGCACCCCGCGCAGGCGCTCTTCCAGCCCGGCGATGTCCGCGGCGGCGAAAAAGTCCCCGCAGATGCGGCAGTCCCGGACCATGCCGTCCCGCACGTCCAGGCGCCAGTCCACCAGCCCCCAGGGGAAACGTTCGCGCCGCTGCAGGGTGAAGGCCGGCGAGGCACCGTAATTCCAGTCCCAGCTGCGGTATTTGCGTTCCGCCAGTTCTTCCGCCGCCCGCAGCACCTCCGGCTCCAGGCTCCCCTCCCCGTCGGCGCAGTGGCGCAGCAGCGCGGCCCGCAGGTCTTCCATGCCGCTGCCCGGCGTCCAGAACTCGGAGATGTTGGCCACCCGCGAGCGTACCGAGGCGATGCCCTTGGAGCGGATCTTGTCCGGGTCCACATGCAGGGCCTGCACCAGCTCGCCAAAATCCAGCGATACCAGCAGGGTGCCGTGATGCAGGATGCGTCCCTGCCGCAGGGATTGCGCGCTGCCCGAGATCTTGCGGTCCCCGGCTTCCAGATCGTTGCGTCCGGTAAGGGAGGCCTGCACGCCGAGCTCGGCCAGCGCCGTGCAGACAGGACGCAGGTAGCGCGCGAAGTCCACGGTCTTGCGCCCGTGCGCATTCTCCATGAAGGAAAAATTGAGGTTGCCCAGATCATGATAGACCGCGCCGCCGCCGGTCATGCGGCGCACCACGGGCAGGCCGCGCCGGCGGACGAAGTCACCGTCGATCTCGTCCAGCGTGACCTGATGGCGTCCCACGATGACGCTGGGGGCGTTCTGCCAGAGCAAAAACAGGCCCGGATGATCCGCGGGCAGCCATTGCAGCAGGCATTCTTCAAGAGCGAGATTGAGAGCAGGATCGGTGGAAGAAAGGGAAAGAAACTGCATGGGACGCTCCTGAAAAGACAGCCGACCGGTGCCGGGTCCGGCATAAAAATAGCATAGCTGCAGGGGCCCAACAAGAAATATTTCAGAAAATACTTTGTGAAATATGGCGTGAGGTCGAGCCCATGCCCGTCTGACGGCAAGGCGGCCCAGGCCGCCTCCTGCCATCCCGAGACAGTGCAGGAGCATAACCTGCTGTGAGAAAAAAGGGAACGCCACCTTCCGGCACGCCCGGAAAGATACGCCCATTCCAAAAGGCCGCACACGGGACCGGCCGCAAGGCTGACGCCGCTGTGCCATGTTTGGATGCAGAGGTGAAAGGGAATCATCCTTCTCAGGAAAACGACGTTTTCCAACGCAGTCTCACGCATACTATCCGCATACTGCGTCTATTTTTCCTGTTCATTTTTTGCGATACCAATGCAGGAATAAAGAAAGAATAGGCAAAAAACATCACTCTATCAGAAGATAGACTGTCATAAAAAATAATTTATGCAATCATGTGAAATGATTTTCTTATAAATTTTTTTAAATATCTTATAAATTTCATCTATCGATTACAAACATTCATCTGTGATGGCGGGTACATCTTCGCGCCATCAGCCCCGTTTGCCCCTGCGGCCCGGCCATGGCAGGGCCCGATCCGCTCCTTCCGCAGCCGGGGATGGAGCAAGGGCACAAAAAAAGCGGGGAAGAGGCACAAGTCCTCTTCCCCGCCATGCGGACGCTTCGTCCTGCGGCCTAGTGGCAGCGGATGCCCGTCAGCAGATGGGCCATCTTTTCCTTCTTGGTACGCAGGTAGGATTCGTTTTCGGGGCAGGCTTCGATCTCGATGGGCACGCGTTCCACGATCTCCATGCCGTAACCGGACAGGCCCACGATCTTCTTGGGGTTGTTGGTCAGCAGGCGGATCTTGGTGATGCCGAGGTCCACGAGGATCTGGGCGCCGGTGCCGTAGTCGCGCAGGTCATCGGGGAAGCCCAGCTTGCGGTTGGCTTCCACGGTGTCGTAGCCCTCGTCCTGCAGGGCATAGGCGCGGATCTTGTTGGCCAGGCCGATGCCGCGGCCTTCCTGACGCATGTAGAGCAGCACGCCGCGGCCTTCCTTTTCGATCTGGCGCAGGGCGGCGGCCAGCTGGCCACGGCAGTCGCAGCGCAGGGAGCCCAGGGCGTCGCCGGTGAGGCACTGGCTGTGCACGCGCACCAGCACGGGGTCGGGCGTGGTGATGTCGCCCTTGACCAGGGCCAGATGGGTGCCGGGCTCGCGGTCGCTCTCGTAGGCGTAGACCGTGAAGTCACCGTACAGGCTGGGCAGGTGGGCCTTGGCATCGCATTTGACGGACACCTGGCCGCGACGCATGCGGTAGCAGATGAGGTCGCGCACGGAGGCGATCTTCAGGCCGTGCTCGGCGGCAAAGACTTCCAGGTCGGGCATGCGGGCCATGGTGCCGTCGTCCTTCATGATCTCGCAGATGACGGCGGCGGGCTTGAGACCGGCCAGACGGGCCAGGTCCACGCTGCCTTCGGTCTGGCCGGCGCGGGCCAGCACGCCGTCGGGACGGGCGCGCAGGGGGAAGACGTGACCGGGGGTCACCAGGTCGTCGGGACGGGCGCCGTCGGCCACGGCGGTCTTGATGGTGGTGGCGCGGTCGGCGGCGGAGATGCCGGTGGTGATGCCTTCGCGGGCCTCGATGGACACCGTGAAGTTGGTGCCGAAACGCGAGCCGTTATGTTTGGCCATCAGAGGCAGTTGCAGCTTGTCGGCCATTTCGCCGGACATGGGCAGGCAGATGAGACCACGGCCGAACTTGGCCATGAAATTGATGGCTTCAGGGGTCACGAATTCGGCGGCCATGGTCAGGTCGCCTTCGTTTTCCCTGTCCTCATCGTCCACAAGAATGATCATTTTGCCCTGCCGGATCTCGGCAATGGCTTCTTCAGTGCTGCACAGAGGCATGTCAATTCCTTGGCTTGTGCCGTACGGGACGGCGTTATCTTCGTTTGTGCCTAAAGGTAGGGCCGCTCTGCCGTCCTGTCAACGGGGGACGCGCTTTTGGGCCGGGCCGTGGCCGGGCATGCCCTCCGCAGGGAGCCCGAAGGCGGACAGGGGCATCCGGCGGCCCGGAGCCGTGGCTAGCCCTCGTTGCGGGGCAGATCGCGCAGGGGCTGCCCCAGCAAAAAGGGCAGTTCGGCTGCCGTCAGCGCGCCGCGCTCCACACAGAGCCGGCGGAAGGCGGCGTCGTACCGCTCCATGGCCGCGGCGGCCTCACGGTCGCCCATGTCCAGCAGGACGAAGTACTGGCGCACGTCGCAGGCTTCCTCATGGGCCTGCACCAGCTCCTCCCACAAACGGCGCTGCGCGTCGGGCAGGGGCAGCAGGGCGATGGCCGCCCGGCGGTCCAGGGCCGGGACGTCCCGCAGCAGGGCCTCCAGCGGCCGGGTATCCTCGCAGAACAGCACGCCGCACTGCACGGGACGCCGCTCATAGATGGTACAGCCCGTGCCGGGCGCATAGGCCAGGCACTGCCACGGATGCGGGGCCTTGCCCGTACCGGCCAGTTTGATCATCTCGTTCTCCAGCTGGGCCAGGCCGCCGCCCATGCCGTCCTGCCGGGCCCACTGGCCGCGACGCAGGCAGACGAGCATCTCCGGCTTCAGGGCGCCCGAGGACAGCAGCGGGGCATCGTCCCGCAGCAGGCCGGGCCCGCCCAGTTCACAGCAACGGCCGCAACGGCGGCACACAGGCGTGTTATCCGGCATGGCTGCCTTCCTCCTTCTCATGCTCGGCACGGGCGGCACGGTTGGCCTCGAAACGCTGTCCGAAGCGGCGGGTGAGCCAGCGCGAGAAGTCTTCCATATAAGCGTAGTACACGGGCGTGATGTACAGGGTCACCAGCTGGGAGAAGCACAGGCCGCCCACCACCGCCAGGCCCAGGGGACGGCGGGCCTCGGCGCCGGCACCCATGCCGATGGCGATGGGCAGCGCGCCCATGAGGGCCGCCATGGTGGTCATCATGATGGGACGGAAACGCACATGACAGCCTTCGGTGATGGCGTCCAGCGGCGTGCGCGAGGGGTCATGGCACTGGGCTTCCAGAGCGAAGTCCAGCATCATGATGGCGTTCTTCTTCACGATGCCCAGCAGCATGATGACGCCCACGAAGCCGTAGAGGTCCAGCGGCTGGCCGAATATCCAGAGGGTGAACAGGGCCCCGAAGCCCGCCGACGGCAGGCCGGAAAGGATGGTCAGCGGGTGGATGAAGCTCTCGTAGAGGATGCCCAGCACCAGATAGATGACCACGATGGCCAGCAGGAGCAGCCAGCCCATGCCCTTGAGCGAATCCTGGAAGGCCTGGGCCGTGCCCTGGGACTTGGCGCTCACCGAGTCGGGCAACAGCGGCAGGCTGACGCGTTCCACGGCGGCCACGCCTTCGCTCAGGGCCACGCCGGGACGCAGGTTGTACGAGATGGTCACGGCCGGGAACTGGCCGTCATGGTTCACGGCGATGGGGCCCACGCCGGGGCTCATCTTGGCCACGGTGGACAGAGGCACCAGCTCGCCGCTGGAAGAGCGCACATACAGGCGCGTCAGGGCGTCGGGGTTGCGCTGGAAGTCTTTGCGCACCTCCACGAAGACCGTGTAGTCGTTGGTGGGCGCGTAGATGGTGGAGACTTCGCGCGAGCCGTAGGCCGTCTGCAGGGCCAGCTCGATCTGCCCGGCGCTGATGCCCAGGGCCGAGGCGCGGTTACGGTCGATGGTCACCCGGATCTCGGGGTTCTTGAGCTGGAGGTCGCTGTTGACGTCCTGGATCTCCGGCACCTGGCGCAGGGCGGCCTCCACCTTCTGGGCACATTCGAAGAGCTCCTGCATATTGGTACCGGTGAGGGTGTACTGGTACAGGGCCTTGGTGGAACGCCCGCCGATGTTGATGGCCGGCGGCACGCGCAGGAAGACCTGCATGGCCGGCGAGGTGTTGAGCTCGCGGCGCAGGCGCTGCACCACGGTCTGGATGTCCGGACGCTCGCCGTGGGGCTTGAGGTGGATCATGAGCGTGCCGTTGCTCATGCTCTGGCTGCTGCCCACGATACCCACCACGGAATTGAAACGGTCCACATGCGGGTTGTTGCGCAGCACCTCGTCCAGCTTGTGCTGGGCCTTGACCATGCCTTCAAAGGAGATGCCCTGCTCCGCCTCGGTGGTGGCCACCACAAAGCCCATGTCTTCGCTGGGCAGGAAGCCCTTGGGCACGATGACGCCCAGCCAGCCGGTGGCCAGCAGCAAGAGGAGCGAGAAAATCAGCGTGGTGCGGCGATGCCGCAGCACCACATCCAGGGAGCGGGCGTACTTGTCGGCCAGCCATTCGAAGGCGCGCTCCAGCTTGCCGTAGATGCCCTCATAGCCCACGCGGTGCTTGCTGCCCGAATGGCGCAGGAAGTAGGCGCAGAGCATGGGGGTCAGGGTCAGGGAGACCACGCCCGAGAACAGGATGGCCGTGATGATGACCACGGCGAACTCGTAGAACAGACGGCCCACGATGCCGCCCATGAACAGTACCGGGATGAACACCGCCGCCAGGGAGACGGTCATGGAAAGGATGGTGAAGCCGATCTCGCCCGAACCGTCATAGGCCGCCGTGAGCGGGTCCTTGCCCATCTCCTGGTGGCGGACGATGTTCTCCAGCATGACGATGGCGTCGTCCACCACAAAGCCCACGGCCAGGGTGAGGGCCATGAGCGACAGGTTGTCCAGGCTGAATCCCATGGCCAGCATCACCGCAAAGGTGGAGATGACCGACATGGGCAAGGCCAGGCTGGGGATGATGGTGGCCGGCAGGTTGCGCAGGAACAGGAAGATGACCAGCACCACCAGGAAGACCGTCAGCACCAGGGTGAACTTCACCTCGGCCACGGACTCGCGGATGGATTCCGAACGGTCATAGAAGATCTCCAGCTTGACCGAGGGCGGCAGCTGGCGGGTCAGGCCGGGCAGCAGGGTCTTGATGTCGTCCACCACCTGCACGGTGTTGGCGCCGGGCTGGCGTTCCACGGCCAGCATGATACAGGGCTTGCCGTCATCCGCCCAGGAGAGCTGCTTGTCCTGCTCCACACTGTCCACCACTTCGCCGATGTCCGAAAGGCGCACGGGCGCGCCGTTGCGGTAGGCCGCCACCACATCGCGGAAGGCTTCGGCGTCTTCCAGCTGGCCCGAGGCCTTGATGGCGCTGGCGCGTCGCTCCCCTTCCAGCGAACCCGTGGGCAGCTTGCTGTTGGCATTGCTCACGGCATCGGCCACCTCGTCGATGCCCAGCCCGCGGCTGGCCAGGGCGTCGGGGTCCACACGCACGCGCACGGCATACTTCTTCTGCCCGTAGATGACCACCTGGGCCACCCCTTTGACCATGGAAAGTCGCTGCCCCACCAGGGTATCGGCGTATTCGTTGAGCTCGTACAGCGGCAGGGTGGGAGAGCCCACGCGCAGATAGAGGATGGGATAGTCTGCCGGGTTGACCTTGCGGAAGCTGGGGTCATTGGTCATGTTGGTGGGCAGACGGCGCTGGGCCAGACCGATGGCGGCCTGCACGTCCAGGGCCGCGGCGTCGATATCACGGTCCAGGGCGAACTGGATGGTGATGCGTGTTCGGCCCGTGGCATTGACGGACGAGATGGAGTCGATGCCCGCGATGGTGAAGAATTCCTTTTCCAGCGGCGTGGCCACGGAAGCGGCCATGGTCTCCGGGTCAGCGCCGGAAAGGTCGGCGCTCACCTGGATGGTGGGAAAGTCCACGTTGGGCAACTGGTTGACCGGCAGGTTCACATAACTGGCAGCCCCGAAGAAGAGCATGCCCAGCATGATGAGTGCCGTGGCCACGGGTCGGCGGATGAAAAGGGCAGCGATATTCATACGCTGCAGCATACCTGCCCGTCCCGCAGGACACAAGCGGGCGAGCCCCTGGCCCGCCCGCACAAATGTTGCGTCTGCAACGGTATTTTATTTGAGATTCAAGGGGATTATCCCCAAGAAGCAGCTCGGGAATTTTTTCTGTTAAAAACAGCCCGCCTGACGCAGGAAGAGGAAGGCCCCCAGCCCGATGCACAGGGCACCGATGACCTTGCGCAAAAACGGCGCCGACACGCGCTGGGCCATGGCGATGCCGCCCAGCAGGCCCACCACCTGCACGGCGCACAGGGCAGGCAGCAGCATCCAGTCCACATGGCCGCCCATCATGTTGCCCACGCTGCCGGAAAACGAGGTGGCGATCTGGTAGGGCATGGACAGGGCCACGGCATGGATGGGGGAATAGCCCACCAGCACCATCCAGGGGATGGAGGCCACAGGGCCGCCCGCACCGGTGAGCCCGGCCATGAAGCCCGTGGCGCCGCCGATGACCGCCCTGCCCTTCCAGCCCAGCCAGAAGGGGCTGCCCTTGCGGCCCGGTTTGGGCGGACGCAGGGTGCAGGCACCTGCAAAGACGATGATGACCGCCAGGATCATGACCAGCGGCCCGGCATCGATGCGGGCATTGACCAGCGCACCGGGCGCAGCACAGACGAAGCTGCCCAGGGCAAAGGGCACGGCCTCCATAAAACGGTAGTGCCCGTTCTTGTGATAGAGCCATGTCCCCACGAAGCCCGTGCCGATGAAGGAGGCCAGCGCCGTCCCCATGGCCGTGTGCGGCTCCAGACCGCTCATGAGGATGAGCACCGGCGGCACCAGGATGCCGCCCACCCCGGCCAGCCCCACAAGAAAGCCCACCAGCAGACATACCAGCAAAACAACGATCATCACGACCCCCGGATGTGCAAAAATAGATGCGGCACGCTGGCCGCACCTTCTATGCCTTATTCTCCTTTTTGGCCCTGCTGGCAAGATACGGCGCGAATGTTGCGCGGATGCGTCCCCAGCCTTCTCCGAGGCTCAAAATACGTTGCATCCGTGCATCATAAAAAGGCAATAGATTCTTTTTACTGATAGTTTCCGCATACCCCCGACAGCGCGTCCTCCCTGCAGGGGAGCACGTCAGGCGCGCCGTCCCGGCAAAAGGCATGAAAAAAGGCAGGGATCATACCCTGCCCGTATGGCTTTAGGAAAGACCGCCCCCTGCCCCGCGGGGCTATGGCGCGCAAAGCCGGATCACTGCCATTCCGGGCCCTCCATGAGCCCGCAGGAACTCATGGCCGTGAACAGCACGATGCCCGCAGCCGTGGAAAGGTTGATGCTGCGCACGCTGTCCTTGAGCATGGGGATGCGTACCTTGTACGGGGAGCGCTTCAGGATCTCCGGCGGCAGGCCGCGCGTCTCGGGCCCGAAGACCAGACAGTCGTCCGGCGCGAAGGCGAAGTGCTGCAAAGGCTCCCCGCCCCGGGCCGAGGTCAGCACACAGCGCGGCGGCGTACCGCCGTTCTCCGAGATCGTGCGCACGATCTTTTCCACCTCCGGCGAGAAGCCGTTGCCCGCTTTCCGGACGATCGCACGGATTGCCTCCGAAGCGCCCTTGCGGATGCGGGTGCCGTCGGGCATGTCCACGCCCGAACACTTGGTCTCGGCCGTGAACTTCACCATGTGTACGCCCACCAAATCGGTCTGGCTGAACCGGAAGCCCTGTTCGCGTCCCAGTTCGACGATGGATTTGCCTTCGGGGGTCTCATCGGCCGCGGAGGAGAGGACGCAGAGCCGGAGAAAATCCTTGGGGCTCACTCCATTGACAGGATAGAACTTGGTGGCTTTGCGATTGCCGATGGTGATCGTACCGGTCTTGTCCAGCAGCAGCGTATCGATGTCGCCGGCGGTTTCGACGGCCTTGCCCGACTTGGTGATGACGTTGGCTTGCAGGGCGCGGTCCATACCGGCGATGCCGATAGCCGACAGCAGACCGCCGATCGTGGTCGGGATCAGGCAGACGAACAGCGAAATAAACGCTGCGACGGTGATGTTGGCACCCACGTAATCGGCGAACGGTTTGAGCGTGGCGCAAACGATCACGAAGACGATCGTGAAGCCTGCGAGCAGGATGGTCAGCGCAATCTCGTTCGGGGTTTTCTGACGCGAGGAACCTTCCACGAGGGCGATCATCTTGTCAAGGAAACTCTCGCCCGGCTGTACGGTCACTTTTACCAGAATACGGTCGGAAAGAACCTTCGTACCGCCCGTGACCGAGCTCTTGTCGCCGCCCGCCTCGCGGATCACCGGGGCCGATTCGCCCGTGATGGCGCTCTCGTCGATCGACGCCAGACCTTCGATAATCTCGCCGTCGGCGGGAATGGTATCTCCGGCGACGCATTCGAACACGTCGCCCTTGCGCAGTGCCGAGCTGCTGACGATATGCGACTGTCCGTCCTTCTCGATACGTTTGGCAGGGGTCTCCTCACGGGTCTTGCGCAGCGAATCGGCCTGTGCCTTGCCGCGTGCTTCGGCGATGGCCTCGGCGAAATTGGCGAAGAGCACCGTGGCCAGCAGGACCAGGAAGATCACGATATTGTAGCCCAGCGAACCCTGCGACGTGTTTCCTGTCACGGCGATCCAGACAATCAGCAGCAGCATGACGAACGTTACGACCTCGACGGTGAACATGATCGGATTCTTGATCATCACACGCGGATCGAGCTTGCGGAACGACTCAACGAAGCTTGCGTTTACAAGCTGTTTGTTGAACAACGAATTATTTACTCGATTTTTCATTTTTCAAATCCGGATTAGAAACTTAAATAATCGGCGATGGGACCCAGAGCCTGTGCCGGGAAGAACGAGAGGGCGGCCACGATGATGATGACGGCGAAGGTCATCAGCGAGAAGGTGAACGTGTCGGTCTTCAACGTGCCGGCGCTCTCGGGGACGTATTTCTTCGAGGCGAGCAGTCCGGCGATGGCCACTTGTCCCACAATCGGGAAATAACGGCCCATGATCAGGGCGATACCGGTCATGATATTCCAGAACGGCGTGTTGTCACTGAGTCCCTCGAAGCCCGAACCGTTGTTTGCCGCAGCCGAGGTGTACTCGTAGAGCATTTCGCTCAGGCCGTGGAACGAAGGGTTGTTCAGCCATCCGATTTCGGGGTTCGCGGCAGCCACGGCGGCGGAAATACCCGTACCGACGAGGATCAGGAAGGGGTGCATCAGTACGACCATCGTGGCGATCTTCATTTCGCGCGCTTCGACCTTATGTCCGAGGAATTCGGGCGTGCGGCCCACCATCAGTCCGCTGATGAAGACGGCGATGATGAGGAAGGCGAAGTAGTTCATCCAGCCCACGCCGACACCGCCGAACCAGCAGTTGATCTGCATGTTGAGCATTTGCATCATACCGCTCAGCGGGGTTTGCGAATCGTGCATCGAGTTCACCGAGCCGTTCGAGGTGACGGTCGTCACCATGCCCCACATGGCCGAAGCGGCCGAACCGATGCGGATTTCCTTGCCCTCCATCGAGCCGAGGTCCTGTGCGATGCCCATTTCGTCGATATTGGGGTTGCCGCCCATCTCCTGCGGAACGGAGACGAAGATACCGGCCGTGAAGGCGAAGAGCATCACACCGAAGATCCAGGCGGCCAGCTTGCGGCGACGGACGTAGAAGCCGAAAGCCCAAGCCATCGCCATCGGGATGATCAGAATCGACCAGCACTCCAACATATTCGTGAAGGCGTTGGGATTTTCGAGCGGGTGCGAAGAGTTGACGCCGAAATAACCGCCGCCGTTGGTACCCAGCTGTTTGATCGGCACGATAGCGGCCGTGGGGCCCTGCGAGATGACCTGCTCCTGGCCTTCGAGCGTCGTGATGGTCTGTTTACCGTCAAACGACATCGGGGTGCCGTTGATCACCAGCAGGATACCGACCAGAAGCGACAGGGGCATCAGGATACGGGTCGTGCTCTTGACCAGATAGACCCAGAAGTTGCCGATGGCCTTCGTGGTCTTCGCTGCCAGCGCCTTCATGATGCCGGCCATGGCGGCCATGCCGCACGCTGCGGTGATGAACTGGAAGAGCATGATGACGAACAACTGCGTAAAATAGGTGAGACCCGTCTCGCCGCTGTAATGCTGCAAATTGCAGTTGACCATGAACGAGATGCAGGTGTTGAACGCCAAGTCGGGGGTCTGGTTGGCGTTGCCGTCGGGGTTGAGCGGCAGCCAGCTCTGGCAGCAGAGCAGCACCATACCCCAGAAGAACCAGAAGAGGTTGACCATCAGCAGAGCTTTGAGGAACTTCTTCCAGTCCATATCCTCGTCGGGATCGATGCTGCATACCTTGTAAATGCCCCTTTCGAGCGGAGCCATGAAGTCGAGCCACGTGCGCTCGCCTCGGTAGACTTTGGCAATGTAGCGGCCCAGCGGATAACAGAGCACCACCAGAGCCACCCATTGCAGAATTACGCCTAAAATTTCCGTATTCATTTATTTATCGTTTTACGGGTCAGACAATCAGAATTTTTCGGGTTTAACGAGCACATACATCAAGTAGATGAATCCGATGATACTCAGAATAAGCAATCCTGTAAACATTTTCCATTAAATTTTTTCGAACCAATCCACACATTTGAAATAAAACCAATAGCACAACGCCCCTAAGGCGCAGAGCAGGATGAAAAGTACGATTGCATTCATCGCTTCAGCTTTTTTGAGTTAGACAACTTTTTCACGAAACCGCACATCATGCGATCGAACAGGCATCCGATGCCGCAAAAAAACAGAATCATTAGTATCACCTGCATTTCGCATCCTCCGTTTGGTTCGTGCCGACTTCTATACGAAGGCGGTGCCAAAAAAGCGCATTTTTATTCAATCCGCTTTGGAATAGGCGTTTACGCTCTTTCGCGATGCGCCGAAAAAGAAGGGCGTCCTATCAAAATGATAAGACGCCCTTCTCGGAATGAAACGGTGCGTGTCTACTTGACGCCGTAACTTTCCAACTTGCGGTAGAGTGTCGCGATGCCGATGCCCAGCAGGCGGGCGGCTTCGGTTTTGTTGCCCTTGGCGTATTCGAGGACTTTCAGAATATGATGCCGTTCGAGCGCGTCGAGTGCCAGCGAATCGGGAGGTGCGCCGGCGCCGGCGCGGAATTCGGGCGACAGCGTATCGGCGGAGAGCCGTTCGCCGTCGGCCATAATCAGGCTCCGTTCGACGACGTTGCGCAGTTCGCGCACGTTGCCGTGCCATGTATGGCGTTCCAGCGCGGCGATGTATGCGTCGTCGATGGTTTCGATGCGTTTTCCCATCTTGGCGGCGAACTGCCCGACGAAGTAGCGGGCGTATTCCGCGACGTCTTCGCGCCGCTGGCTCAGGGCGGGCAGCTGGATGCGGAAGACCGAGAGCCGGAAATAGAGGTCTTCGCGGAAGTTTCCGGCGGCGATCTCCTTTTCGAGGTCGCGGTTCGTGGCGGCGATGATCCGCAGGTCGACTTTCGTCGGGCGGGTCTCGCCGATCTTGATGAATTCGCCGCTTTCGAGCACGCGCAGCAGCTTGGCCTGCAATTCGACGGGCATTTCTCCGATTTCGTCGAGAAACAGCGTTCCCTTGTCGGCCTCTTCGAACAGCCCCTTTTTGTCCTTCGTCGCACCCGTGAAACTGCCGGCGCGGTGGCCGAAGAGTTCGCTTTCGAGCAGCTCTTTGGAGAAGGCCGAGCAGTTGACCGCCACGAATGCCTCTCTGGCGCGCGGCCCGGCTTGGTGGATCGCCTGCGCGAAGACCTCCTTGCCCGTTCCGGTCTCGCCGGTGAGCAGTACCGACGTGTCCGTCGCAGCGACTTTGCGCGCGAGGTTCACGGCCTGTCGGAGCGCCTCCGACGAACCGATGATGCGGTCGAACGAATGTTCGTCGGAGAGTTTCGCCTCGAAACGCGCCAGTCGGCGCTGCATCCGCGCCTTCTCCGTCGCACGGCTCAGCAGCGGCAGGATCTTGTTGTTGTCGTCGCCTTTGGTGATGTAGTCGAATGCGCCGTTCTTGATCGCCTGCACGCCGTCGGGTATGTTGCCGTAGGCGGTGAGCAGGATGACTTCGGCGGCGGGTGCGATCTCCTTGATCCTGCCGACCAGTTCCACGCCGTTGCCGTCGGGGAGTTTGACGTCGCACAGCACGACGTCAGGTTCGTATTGGCTGAGCAGCCGGAGGCCCGTGGTACAGTCCGGAGCCTGCTCCACGTCGTATCCTTCCAGTCCGATGATGCGCGCCAGCAGCGCACGCAGTTGGGGTTCGTCGTCGATAATCAGAATTTTCGCCATTGCGGTTAGCGTTCTTTGCGGCAAAGGTACGACAAAATTCGAAATTGTCGACATGCTCCTGCGGCGGCCGTCGCGGAATCCTGCCGTCCGGTTGTGGGGTGTGTCTCCGGTCGGAATTGCGATGCGTTCCTGCCGGTCAGGCCGCCCCGTCGCATATCCGTCCGCCCGATCCGGACGGCGTAACGGAGGGCAAGAGTGAAATTATTCCGGAAAAAAATTTAACAAAATTGTTGAATGTTTCGAAACTCTTTGTATATTTGCACTGACAAAATTGTTAAATCAAAATGTTAAACAAAGGTAGAATGGGAGAGAAACCGATGCGGAACAAGGAGCAGGCGATTCTCGAAGCGGCCGAACGCGAATTCATCGCCAAGGGATTCGCGGGGGCGCGGACGACCTCGATCGCCGAAGCAGCCGGTGTGACGCACGCCATGCTGCACTACTATTTCCGGACGAAGGAACAACTGTTCGAACGTATCCTCGACGAGAAGATGCGGTTGATGGGCGAATCGGTGCTGGCAGCCTTCGGGCAGCCGGGATTGCCGCTGGCGGAGCGGCTGCGCGACGGAATCGAGCGGCATTTCGATTTCATCATGGCCAATCCCGACATGCCGCGCTTCATCGTCAACGAAGTCTTTTCGCGACCGGAACGTTATGAAACGATGCAGGCGCGCATCCGTGAGATCGCAGGCGTCCTGATGTGCGATATCCAGCGGGAGCTCGACGCCTCGGCCGACCGCGGCGAAACGGAAAGGATCGACGTGCGGATGCTGTTGCTCGACATCATCTCGCTCAACGTCTTTCCGTTCATCGCCTATCCTGTCATCGAACCGATTCTGGGGGACCTCACGGCCGACCGCGAACGGTTTTTCGCACGGCGCAGGGCGGAAAACACGGAGGTGATCCTGCGGCGGCTTAAAAAATGCGACTCATGAAACGGATCGTTTTACTGTGCGGGTGTCTGCTGGTCTGGGGTTCGGCCGGCGCCCAACTGACGCTCGACTCGTGCCGTCTGCTGGCGCGGAACCATTACCCCGAAATCCGGCGCTACGACCTGGTGCGGCAGACGGAGGAGTACACGCTTTCGAATGCACGGCGGGAGTGGTTGCCGCAGCTGTCGCTTTCGGCGCAGGCCACGTGGCAGACCGCCGTGCCCGCGTTCCCCGATGCGCTGACCGGTATGCTTACCCAGTACGGCGTAGGGATGCCGGGGATGAATAAGGACCAATATAAAGTGCAGTTGGAAGTGACCCAGACGATTTGGGACGGCGGAAAGTCGGCCGCCGACAAACGCATCGCCGAAGCCGAAGCCGCCGAACAACGGCAGGCGACGGATGTCGATCTCTATGCGTTGGAGGGGCGGGTGGACGACCTCTATTTCGGCATTCTGCTGCTCGACGAACGGGTCGCGCAGACGAAACTGACGCTCGGACTGCTGCGGAGCAACCTCGACAAGGTGCGTTCGCTGCAACGCAACGGTGCGGCGATGCAGAGCGATGCCGATGCCGTCGAAGCCGAACTGCTGACCGTCGAGCAGCAGCTCGCGCAGGTCGAAGCCTCGCGTGAGAGCTACCGCCGGATGCTGGAACTTTTCATCGGAGAGGAGCTGGCCGGTCGGGCGCTCGTGCGGCCGGACGTCGCGGAGCCCGCTTCGTTCGAGACCGCACGTCCCGAACTGGCGCTGTTCGACGCGCAGGCCGAGAAGCTCGCGGCGCAGCGACGGCTGGTGAAATCGGCGACCCGTCCCCGTTTCGGACTCTTCGCGCAGGGATACTACGGGTATCCGGGCATGGACTACTTCGAGAGCATGATGTCGAACGACTGGTCGTGGAATGCGCTCGTCGGATTCCGGATGTCGTGGAATTTCGGGGCGTTCTACACGAAGAAGAATTCGCTGGGCAAACTCCGCACGGCACAGCGGCAGCTCGATGTGCAGCGCGACGTCTTCCTCTTCAACACACGGTTGCAGACCGTCGAGGAGAGCGGCGACATCGCCCGCCTGCGCCGCGCGCTGGCCGACGACGTCCGCATCGTGCAGCTGCGCCGTGCGGTGCGCGAAGCCGCAGAATCGAAGCTCCGCAACGGGGTGATCGATACCAACGACCTGCTGCGCAAGATCACCGAGGAGGCGACGGCCGCCACGGCACGGTCGGCGCGGGAGATCGAGTTGGTGAAGACGATCTATGAATTGAAACATACGATAAACCGATAAGACCATGAAACGATTCATTATTTACGGTGCGATCCCGCTGTTGGCAGTCTCCTGCGGGGGCGACGGGGATTTCGATGCCACGGGGACGTTCGAAGCCACGGAGATCGTCGTGTCGGCCGAAGCTGCCGGGCGTATCCTCCGCTTCGACGCCGAAGAGGGTGACGTGCTCCGAGCCGGCAGGCAGGTCGGTGCCATCGACACCGTACAGCTCTATTTGCAGAAATTGCAGCTGGAACGTCAGCGCGCTTCGGTGCGGAGCGGCCGTCCCGACATCGGGAAACAGGCCGCGTCGCTGCGCGAGCAGATCGCCAAACAGCAGACCGAACGCCGTCGCGTGGAGAACCTGTTGAAGGACGGTGCGGCCACGACCAAACAACTCGACGACATCGACGCGCAGTTGAAGGTGCTCGGCGGGCAGTTGGACGCGCTGTTGTCGACGCTGGAAAACAATGCCGTGTCGATCGACGAGAATTCGTCGGCCATCGAGTTGCAGATCGCGCAGGTCGAAGACCGGCTCGCCAAGTGCCGCATCGTGTCGCCCGTGACGGGAACGGTGCTGGCCAAATATGCCGAGGCGGGCGAACTGGCCTCCGTCGGTCGGCCGTTGATGAAGGTCGCCGACCTCGACCGCATCTACTTGCGGGCCTATTTCACGTCGGATCAGTTGGCCGACCTGCGTCTGGGCCAGGAGGTAACGGTGACGGCCGATTTCGGCGGGGAGCGGCAGCTCGACTATCCGGGACGCATCGTGTGGATCGCCTCTGAGAGCGAATTCACTCCCAAAACCATTCAGACCCGCAATTCGCGGGCCGGACTGGTCTATGCGGCGAAGATCGCCGTCGAGAACGACGGCCGGTTGAAGATCGGCCTTTACGGAGAGGTGAAACTCTAAGTGCGACGACGATGCGGAATGCCATAGAGATTCACGCCCTGACCAAACGTTACGGTATCCTCACGGCGCTCGACGAGGTGTCGTTCGAGGTCGGGCGGGGCGAGTTATTCGGCCTGATCGGTCCCGACGGAGCCGGCAAGACGACGCTTTTCCGGCTGCTTGCGACGCTCGTCGCACCCGACGGCGGCACCGCCTCGGTCGACGGGCTGGATATCGTGGCCGACTACAAGCGCATCCGCGAGCGGGTAGGCTACATGCCCGGACGGTTTTCGCTCTATCCCGACTTGTCGGTGGGGGAGAACCTCGCTTTCTTCGCGGCGCTGTTCGGGGTGGAGATCGCGGAGAACTACGATCTGATCGCGCCGATCTATCGCCAGATCGAACCGTTCCGCGCACGCCGTGCGGGAAAGCTTTCCGGCGGTATGAAGCAGAAGCTCGCACTCTGCTGCGCGCTGATCCACCGGCCCGCGGTGCTCCTTCTCGACGAGCCGACGACGGGCGTGGACGCCGTGTCGCGCAGCGAGTTCTGGGATATGCTCTCCGAGTTGAAAGGCAAGGGGATTTCGATGCTCGTTTCGACGCCCTACATGGACGAAGCGGTGCGCTGCGACCGCGTGGCGCTGTGCGATGGCGGGAAGATCCTGGCCGTCGACACGCCGCAGGGTGTCGTCGGGCGGTTCGACGAGCCGCTCTACGCGCTTGCGGGCGACGATATGTACGGCCTGCTGCTCGAAGCGCGCCGCCATGCCGACGTGAAGGAGTGTTACCCCTTCGGCCAGACGCACCACCTGATCGCGGGCGAGGGGTTCGACGCCGGACGCTTCGTCCGCGAGACCACCGCGCGGGGATTCCGCCGTGTGACGCTCCGACCGGTCGGGGCGGGAATCGAGGATGTGTTCATAAAACTGATGCGCCATGCGTGAACCGATCATATCCGTCAGGGAACTGAGCAAGCGGTTCGGCGATTTTACCGCCGTAGACCGCATTTCGTTCGATGTGGCGCGGGGCGAAATCTTCGGATTCCTCGGCGCCAACGGCGCCGGAAAGACCACCGCCATGCGGATGTTGTGCGGATTGAGCTATCCCACGTCGGGAAGCGGTACGGTCGCCGGTTACGACGTGATGCGCGAAGGAGAGCGGATCAAACGCCGCATCGGCTACATGAGCCAGCGCTTCTCGCTCTACGACGACCTCACGGTGCGGGAAAATATCCGGCTTTTTGCCGGAATCTACGGTCTTCGGCGGATGCAGACGCTGCGCCGCACCGTCGAGCTGCTGCATCGCCTCGATTTCCGCTCGGAGGCCGATACGCCGGTAGGTTCCCTGCCGCTGGGCTGGAAGCAGAAGCTCGCCTTCTCGGTGGCGACGCTCCACCGTCCCGAAATAGTCTTCCTCGACGAACCGACAGGCGGTGTCGATCCGCTGACGCGCCGTCAATTCTGGGAGATGATCTACGAGACGGCCGCCGCGGGGACGACGGTCTTCGTTACCACGCACTACATGGACGAGGCGGAGTATTGCTCGCGGGTGTCGATCATGGTCGACGGGCGGATCCGCGCGCTGGGAACTCCGGCCGAATTGAAAGAACAATATGCCGCAGGGTCGATGGACGAGGTATTCCGCATCCTGGCCCGCACGGCCAAACGCTCGGAATAAGATGAAAGGATTCTTCTCGTTCGTCCGAAAGGAGACGCTGCATATCCTGCGCGACCGGCGCACGATGCTCATCGTGCTGCTGATGCCCGTGGTGCAGCAGCTGCTGTTCGGCTTCGCCATTTCGGTCGAGGTCAACAACATCGACTTCGCCGTCGTCGCGTCCCATCCGACCGAAGCGGTGCGCCGGCAGGTGGAACGCATCGCGGCCAATCCCTATTTCACTTTCGGAGGGTACATCCGCCAGGACGAGGCGGACGAAGTACTGCGCACGGGAGAAGTCGGGGCCGTGGTCGTCTTCGCCGACGACTACGACCGGCGGACGGCCGGTTCCGGCGAGCCGGACGGTGCGGCGATCCAGTTGATTTTCGATGCCTCGAATCCCAACGACGCCTCCTCCGGCGCAGGGTACCTGCGAAGCGTCCTGCTGGCGGAGGGGACGGGCGGCGCGCCGACGCCCGAACTGCATCTGCTTTACAATCCGCAGATGAAGAGCTCCTACAACTTCGTGCCGGGACTCATGGGATTGATATTCATGTTGATCTGCGCCATGATGACCTCCGTGTCGATCGTCCGAGAGAAGGAGACCGGAACCATGGAGGTGCTGCTCGTGTCGCCTGTGCGGCCGCTGCGGATCGTCGTGGCCAAGATGATTCCCTACTTTCTGCTGTCGTGCGTCAACCTGGCGACGATCCTGCTGCTGGCGCGTTTCGTGCTGGGCGTGCCGATGTCGGGCAGCGTCGTGGGACTGGTGGGGCTGTCGCTGCTCTATCTCGTCCTGGCGCTCGCGCTGGGGCTCTTCATCTCGACGATGGCCGACAGCCAGGTGACGGCGATGCTCATTTCGGGCATGTTGCTGATCCTGCCGCTCATCATGCTCTCGGGGATGGTCTTCCCGATCGAGAACATGCCCGGCGTTTTGCAGGGAATCTCCTGTATCGTTCCCGCCCGCTGGTATATCGAGGCCGTGCGCAAACTGATGGTCGAGGGGTTGCCCTTCGCTGCCGTGCTGAAAGAGTTTGCCGTCCTGGCCGTCATGACCGGTGCGCTGATCGGCGTGGCGCTCGGAAAGTTCAACGATAAACTCGAATAACGATGCGAACACTACTCGTTTTACTCGACAAGGAGTTCCGGCAGTTCTTCCGCAATCCGTTCCTGCCGAAAATGGCGGTCGCCTTTCCGATGATGGTGATGCTCGTCATTCCGTGGATCACGACGATGGATGTCCGTCATGTCGGCGTCTCGGTGGTCGACAACGACCGCTCGACCGCTTCGCGGCGGCTCGTCGGGAAGATCGGAGCCTCGGACTATTTCCGGCTCTACGGTGTCACGGAACATTACGGCGCTTCGCTGGCAGCGCTGGAGCGGGGCGATGTCGATGTGATCGTCGAGATTCCCGACGATTTCGAACGTTCGATCGCGGAACGGTCGCCCCGCAGAGTGAGCATCACGGCCAACGGCGTGAATGCGTTGAAGGGGAGTCTCGGTTCGCAGTATATGGTGCAGACCGTCATGGGAACCCTCGCCGAACTGCTCGCAGAAGAGGGTGTCGCACCGTCGCCCGACCTGATTACGGTGCAGAACCGCTACAATCCGACGCTCGACTACCGTGCCTACATGATCCCTGCGCTGATGATCATGCTGCTTATCATGCTGTGCGGCTTCCTGCCTGCACTCAATCTGGTGGGAGAGAAGGAGCGCGGGACGATCGAGCAGATCAACGTCACGCCCGTCGGCCGCCTGACCTTCACGCTGGCCAAACTGATTCCCTATTGGATCATCGGTCTGGCCGTGCTGACGGTCGCCATGTCGCTGGCATGGCTCGTCTACGGACTGACGCCCGTCGGCGCGGTCGGTGCGGTCTATCTGGCCGCCGCGCTCTTCATCGTCACGATGTCGGGACTGGGCGTGGCGATCGCCAATCGATCCGATACGATGCAGCAGACGATGTTCGTGATGTTTTTCTTCGTGATGATCTTCGTGCTGATGAGCGGACTGATTACCCCGATCGCGTCGATGCCCGGCTGGGCGCAGGCGATCACGCGGCTTCTCCCGCCCCGTTATTTCATCGGGATCATGCGTGCGGTCTATCTCAAAGGTACGGCGCTCGGGGAACTGTGGGGCGATTATGCGGCGCTGGCCGGTTTCGCCCTTGTCTTTGGTATGTCGGCTATACTGACTTGCAGGAAACGGACGTAGGACCGCAGAGCGCTTGGAAACGGGTATTTCGGTAGGAAAAAACGAATTTGTCCGACAAGATGCATGTATTCGAAAAATAATCCGTATCTTTACGAAAATGCTCCGGTAACCGATCACGAACGATGTGCTGTTCGGAGGGGCCATTGCGGATATTCTGGCCAAAATCTCTGCATGATGTGCGAAACGGAGATTTTGGCTTTTTTATTGCTACCCGAATACCTCGGGGTTTGGACGACCTCGAACTGACTGCTTAAATCGAAATAAACATGGAAGAAAAACGAATTTACGAAACACCGGAACTGTCGCTTTGCGACACGGCCATAGAGCGAGGATTCGCGGCATCGATGGATACCTCGACCGAGGAGATCACCCCCGGAGAAGAGGTGGATTGGTAATTTAAAAAACACAGCTATGAGAAAAATCTTATATTTACTCCCCGTCGCTGCATTTTTCGTCTCCTGCGTCGCCGACAGTATACAAGAGGAACTTTCGACCTCGCAGGGGCAGCACGGCGTTTGTCTGTTCGACGCTTCCATTTCGGAACGGGAGGGGACACGCGTCGTCGGAGAGTGGGGTACCGACGGCATTCTCGCCGAATGGGAATCCTCCGACCGGATCGGCGTCTTCGCCGGCGACGAAACGCAGGCGGCCGTTTTCACCGTCAAGGAACTTGACGGTACGAACGCCGTATTCGAAGGCGAGACGATTGCGGACGCAGCCTCCTATCTCGCTTTCTATCCTTACAGCGAGTTGTTGGGACGCGAGGGAACGTCCCTCTCGGGGAAGATGAATTTCCTGCAACGTTATAGTTCGCCCGGATACGGCGAGAACCGGATCGGCATCCAGCCGGATTTCTTCCCTATGCTCGCATACTCTCCGACGGGCGCGCACAGTCTCTCATTCAGACAGATGTGTGCCTACATCCGGGTACGGGTACGCGCCTCCGCAACCCTTGCGGGAGATACCTATCTCAAATCGGTCATTCTGCAAGGCAACGACGGCGAGGTGCTCGCCGGCGAAGGCATCCGGGTTGCGGTCGCCGCGGCGGACGATGCGTCGCTGAATATCCGTACCGGCGACCCTGTTCTGAGCGTCGATGCTTCGGAACAGACCTATTCGGCCGTGGCGCTCGATCTGACCGACCCCGACCAGCCGGAGGGCGAGACGAACGGCAGTCTGCTCTCGCAGAGCGAATTCACGGAGTTCTACATCGCCCTGCCTCCGCAGAATTTCGCGAAGGGGTGCAAACTGACCTTCATAGATACTCGCAACCGGTACATGGGCACCCTGACTTCGAAACCCTTCAACGCGGCGCGGGCGCAGTTCGTAACCTTCCGCGCCGGCGGCGGGGAGAAGGTGTTCGAATACATCGCCGACAACGCCCTGATCTGGCAGGACACACCGAGGCTGCTCCTGCATGCGAACCGTCAGGCCGAATCCCCGAGCGGGTACGATCTGACGGGCGGCAGCGATGCCAATCTCGCCAATTGCTATGTGATCACTCCGTCGATGCTGGCGGCGCATCCCGACGGACTCTTCTGCTTTCCGGCCAAATCGCCCGTCCAGTCGGGAACGGTCTATTGGGACGACCTGCTGCTCGACACGAACGACTACATGGTCTTTACCGTCGACAAGACGATGGCCCGGACGGGAGGTAACGCGGTCATCGGCTATCTCGATCCGGCGACGGGTCTCGTGAAATGGAGCTGGCATATCTGGGTGGTGACCGACGAACTCTTCGCCAAGGATCAGGACTACGAACGGCAGGAGGGAGAGCAGACGCTTATCTACCGCATGATGGACCGGAATCTGGGTGCGAACGATCCGACGGGTTCCGGCGACAAGTCCCGTTCGTGTCTCTACCAGTGGGGGCGCAAGGACCCCTTCTCGAACGCTACGACCGTGTACGGCCCCGAGGGCAATACGCTGGACATGCACTCGTGGCCCAGTTGCGAGGGGTATACCATCGATCCGGTATGGAATGCCCAGATCGGCCGCAAGTCGGGGGATTATCTCTACAACGGCACCGTGGAGTTCACGCTCTCGCATCCGGCGACCTACATCTCCTATGCCGATGAGAAGGATATATCGAACCCCAATCAGACATGGCTGCGCAGCGATGTTCCGGGGCATCAGAACGACCGTCTCTGGGGCACCTATTTCGAGAAGGAGGCCGTGGGCGCCGCGACCGTTCTGCTCTCGAAAAGCGCCTTCGATCCCTGTCCGGCTGGGTACCGCATCCCCCTGATCGCTCCTTTGAAGTTCACGGGAAACGATGTCGAATCGTATACGACAGAGGGCGTGTGGCTCTACGTCGATTCGCAGCGTTCGGTGAAAGCTTGGTATCCCTATGCGGGATCGCGTTTTTCGAAAATGGACGCTTCGGGTAAACAGATCGGTATTCTGGGATATACGGAAGGGGCTTCGGGGCTTTACCAGTTCAGTTATGCGGCATCGATTTGGAGCGCCACGCTGGAATTCGTGCAGGAGATCTCCGTCGGCACCTCCTGCAATTCGGACGATTTGACGGTTACCGGGTACAGTAGCACAGGCTATCGGCCGGAGTTCGTCTATGAAGGACCCTATGCCCGGAGTTTCGCCCTCGCTGTCCGCTGCGTCAGAGAGGATGCGAACGGAATTGTACGGTAGCCGGACGAAGCAAGCATGGTATCTGCGGGAGACGAAAACAATGGAAATACCGTTCGAAAAGTCTGATCCGATGGACTTGCGGTTGCCTCCTTTTGCGAAGGTTCGTAATTTTATTGGAGTATGACCTCTCCGCCGACTTTTGAATGTGTACAGCGTGGTGAAATCCCCTCGGTGAACACTTTGTTGTAAACGGCTTTCAGCACGTCGAATTTCGGGCTGTCGAGTTGCTCTTGTTTCCATTCGGGGGCAGGAGCATTCGAGATCATGCAGGTAGCCGACCGTAATTTCGTCGAAACGGATATTGGTCGAGCGGAATTGTTGCGGGATTGAAAACGAGACTTGGTGTTTCGACGCCGACCCGATTTTTCCCACCGATTCCGACAGTGCGGTCGTACAATGGAAATATTCGGCAATCATGCAATAAACCCTCCGGCCGTCGGTTTCCGGCACCTTGCCGAGCGTTGCGCGGGAACCTCCAACGCTTCGAGCCGTTCGATGCGCTTGCCGTATTTCTCGATTCGTTCGTAGATCCGCAGCTGAACGGCGGGATTCTGTATTTTAAGCGTTGGGATGTCGAAATCCCGATCGTCGGCGGGGATGCTGATTCCCGTACTTACATAGCGGCTGCGGCGATCGACGGTAAAACGCTGGTAAATATTTCGTGGTGCGGTTTTGATTGATGCGGGCTTTTCTGTAAAAGGAATTGATGCTGACACTCATAATGTTGCGGTATTATGCAGACAGGTGCGAGCGGTGTTTTACCGCCGTAAAACATGGTTAAACAAATGGTAAAACATTCTTCGGAAAACGGCGCGAAAAAGGCATTACAGGGAGTTTCATTTCATATCCACAAAAAGAAAAACGAGCGATAATTCATTGATTATCACTCGCTTATCGAGAGCGGAAAACGGGACTCGGACCCGCGACCTCAACCTTGGCAAGGTTGCGCTCTACCAACTGAGCTATTTCCGCAAAATGTGCGATCTTCTTTCGGAGATTGCGTTTGCAAAGATAGACAAAAAAAACGGATTTCCAAATTCGGAGCGACAGAAGATCCGATTTTTCGTCATACTTGGCTGTACTTCGGACGTGGTGTGCTGGTAAAATGCAGACAGAGGTTTATTTTTGCTTGCGACTTATTCGCATCTTTGACTTCGTCGAAGATACTCTAGTTCGGCAATGTTCAAATAAATTTGACATTGCACTCGCTTATTCGCATCTTTGGCTGCACCGGAGATGCTCCTGCTCGGCAAAACACAAACTGCGTTTGCTTTTGCTCGCGCTTATCCGTATCTTTGCCGGAGCATGAACCGTATGATCGACATATTCTCAGCGTTGGGGTATCGGCTGGCGGCGTTCGGAAAGACGCCGGATACGGTGGAGGTCGTTCGCCGTGCCGCAGTCGAAAATCCGTGGTTTCTGCCGCAGGAGATCATCCGGGCCGTGAAGGTTATTCGCTGCGAGATGCTCGAACGGCAACGGCTCGAAGCGTGGGCGGGCGCATATCCTCCGGTGCGGACGCCGAAGCGGGTATTGGTGGTTATGGCCGGCAATATTCCGCTGGTCGGTTTTTTCGATCTGTTGTGCGTGCTCGCGAGCGGGCATGCGTGCAGGGTCAAACCTTCGAGTAAAGATACCGTTCTGATCGGTTATGTCGTTGATTTGCTGAGAACGATCGATCCGGCTATTCCTCTTCGGATGGCAGAGCAGGGTGAGCGACCGGATGCAGTCATCGCAACCGGAAGCGACAACGCGAACCGCTATTTTCGGATGCTGTTCGGCGGCATTCCGTCGTTGTTGCGCGGAAGCCGGCAGTCGGTCGCGGTCTTGTCGGGCAGGGAGACGGCGGCGGAGCTGAGCGGCCTGGAAGAGGATATTTTCTCCTATTCGGGGCTGGGATGCCGCAACGTGTCGTTGCTGTTTCTGCCGCGCGGGTATCTGCCGGAGTTGCGTTGCACGGCGCTCAATGAAAAATATCGCCGCAATTATCTTCGGGAACGCGCCCTTCTGCGGATGCGCCGAATGCCGTTCGTCGACCTGGACGGGGCGGTATTGTGCGAAGATCGGTCGTTTCCGGCGGCGCTCAGCTGCATCCACTATACGTTTTACGACTCGCTTGCCGATGTGGAAGCGTGGTTGGCGGCCCATGACGATCGGTTGCAATGCGTCGTTTCGCAGTGTGTGCGGCACTCCCGCCGCGTCGCTTTCGGGCGGGCGCAGCATCCCGGTTTGACCGATTATGCCGACGACGTGGATACGATGCGGTTTCTCGGTACGATCTGATCCGGAAAAACATCGTGAGAGGGCGATTCCGGATTATTTCCTAATCTTCGGCTACACCTTAGATGCTTTCGCTCGGCAAATCGCAAACGAGTTTGCATTTGCCCTCACTTATGCGTATCTTTGGCTGCGCCGAAGATACTTCGTCTCGGCATAATCAAGCTGACGCTTGTTTCTGCGCTCGACTTTTCGTATCTTTGGCTTTGCCGTAGATACTCCCGCTCGGCAATGTTCAAATAAATTTGACATTGCCCTCGCTTATTCGTATCTTTGCTATGGGATAAATCTTCGCCGAGGGCGGTTCGGTTCCGAGGCGGGCGAAATTCTTCCCGATCTTAAAGATTCAGAGAATATGTCGATGGTATTCAAATTCCGTATGTTGAGCGACGAAAACGATAATTTCGTCCGCGATCTCGAAGTGCCCTACGATATGACGTTGCGCGGTTTTCACGAATTCCTCGTGCGGATTCTCGGTTATGAAGCGTGCATGACTTCGTTCTTTACGGCCGACGGGCAATGGGAGCGATTGCAGGAATATACGTTGCTCGACATGGGAGACCCCGAAAGCATTCCGATGGAGAACGTGTCGCTCGGTCAACTGCTTCACCACAACAGGGAACGATTGATCTATCTCTTCGATCAGTTGAACAACAGGGCCCTTTACCTCGAATTGACCGAAGCGAAGAAGCCCGAGCCGACGATGGAGTATCCGCGCGTGGCATTCGAACATGCTCCGGCTCCCGACCAGTACGATCCTGCGGCGAACGAGGACGACGGCTCGATCTTCGAGCAGATGATGGACGATTTCGGCGAATTCGAGGGCGACGACAGTTTGGACGATGAGTAGGTCGCAACTGATCGTGATCGTCGGCCCTACCGGAGCGGGAAAAACGGATCTGAGCGTCCGTATCGCCGGCCACTACGGCGCACCGATTCTTTCGACCGATTCCCGGCAGATTTACCGGGAGTTGCCGATCGGTACCGCACAACCTTCCTCCGATCAACTTCATGCCGTTGAGCATCATTTCATTGCGTCGCATAACATTACGCAGGAGTTCAATTGCGGCGCATTCGAATCGTCGGCATTGCAACTGCTCGAAACCCTCTTCCGGAGAGGTCGGCGGGTCGTCGCCGTCGGCGGGTCGGGACTCTACGTGCGGGCGTTGTGCGAAGGGATGGACGATCTGCCGCAGGCGGACGGGGCGCTTCGCAGGGAGTTGATGCGGCAGCTCGAAACCGAAGGGGTGGAGGCGCTGGCCGAACGGTTGAAGAGGCTCGATCCGGTCTATTACGGGGAGGTCGACTTGCGGAATCCCGCACGTGTGCTGCGAGCCGTAGAGGTCTGTCTGCAAACCGGCAGACCCTTTTCGTCGCAGCGTACCGGACTGCGCAAGCAACGCCCGTTCGACATCGTGAAGATCGGCGTGACGCTTCCGCGCGAGGAGCTGTACGCCCGCATCGACCGGCGGGTCGACGCCATGTTGGAGGCGGGGTTGGAAGAGGAGGCGCGGCGGATGTTGCCTTACCGCAGCTTCAATGCACTGCAAACGGTAGGGTATAGGGAGTTCTTCGATTATTTCGACGGAACGGTTACGCGCGACGAAGCCATAACGCTCATCAAACGCAATTCACGCCGATATGCCAAGCGGCAGCTCACATGGTTTCGCCGCGATGCGGAGATTCGGTGGTTCTCACCGTTCGATACGGAAGGCGTCATCGCCTGGATCGACGCCCAGAGCGGCGCGGGGGAGTACTAATTCGATGGTTTTGCCTGCGACATAGGCGGGCGACGCATACCAGTAACCGTGGCGTCCCGCCCGCTCGCCCCAAGAGTTTTTCACCTTGTAATAGCTGTTGCCGAGCGAATTGACGGCCGTGCCGACGATGTGCATGACGTGGTCGTCGGTCGTGGCCTGCGTGTCGAACATCCGCTGGCGGAGCGGCTGGTCCACGACGATCTCCGGTGCGGGAAGCGTGATGCGTCCCTCCTGCTGCGGCAGCAGGGCGATGCCGGCCCGTCGACCGAAACCCCGCTCCGAGACATCGGTGTCCCATGCTGCCGTATAACCGGCCGCAAGAGCGCTGTCGAGCAGTCGCATCAGCGAGTCGAGCGGAATATTAAGTGTCGCGTGCGCCGCCCAGTTGTCGGGAATTTCCAGCACGAACCGTTCGAAAAAAGGGTGGTGGGTGAAGGAGGTCAACGCGATGTAGTCGTCCCGCCGGAAGCCGATCGAGTCGGCATAGGAAAACGGCGTGTAGGCAACCCCGTCGATTACGAAGCGGTCGGGACGCGCACCCAGCCGCCGATCGAGTTCTTCGTCGATCATCCGCTGCCAATGCTCCTTTTCATACAGTTTTTTGTCGACGATCCGCTTCGCCAGCCGCCGGATCGCCTTCGCCAGCGAGGCGTGGTCGTAGGTGCCGTCGGCCGCTCCGCCTTCGTAGAGGGATTGAGGCACGATGCCGTAGCGGTCGACCAGCCACAGCACGTCCTGAATTTCGCCGCCCTGATCGAAAGCGGCACGGCCGCGTGTGCGGACGTACTTGACGGCTTTTTCGAAGTAGGCATGGCGGACGACCCACATCTCCGAGAGATCGAGCGTGCACCGTCGGGTGCGGATCGCTTCGCTCTCGATGAGCGACACCCCGCCGAAGGCCCAGCAGGTTCCCGACTTCGCCTGATTCCGGACCGGCGTCGCGGGGGCCGTTGCGACGTCTGTGATCGGGTAGCGGGCGGCCGTGCCGGTTGCGGCGGAGGGAGGTGACGGGCAGAGACCGCAGCCGGTCAGCAATGCGGCGAAAGCCGAACAGAGGAGTGCGCGTTTCATAATCCGAAGGCTTGTATCGGGACAAAGATAACTCTTTTCCCGGGAAAACGTCTTTCACTGCGGCAGGAGGGTGCGTTGGTCGCAGCGGATCGAAAACGGAGCGGCCTCCTTTGCCGGTTGTCCGACAGGGAGGCCGCTCCTGAATCGAGAACGAGTGGAAGACGTTATTTCTCGATGATCTCCACGTTGTTAGCCTCGTCGTAGGTCATGTTGTAGAAATCGTGCGTGTATCCTTTCCAAATATAGATCCGTTTGAGATGCGGATTGTTATCCAGGAAATAGTCGTTGCCAGGATACCGTTCCACTTCGCTCAGGTCGATCTCCTCGAAGGCATTGCCGTTGGCGATGAAACGCCATAGTTTGTTGCAGCCGGCGAGTTTGATTTCGGTCAGGCCGTTGTCGTTGACGTAGAGGCGCTGCATGTTGCTGAATCCCGTGAAATCGAGCGACGGCGTTTCGTCGGCCTTCCGGTTGAAGATTCCCAAAGTGTGGATTTGCGTCTTGATCTTCTCGATCTGCGGACGCACCGAAAGGAAAACATCGTAGTTGCAGCCCAATTCCATGAGGTTGGGACAGGGCGAAAGATCCAGCGTCTTCAAATTGTTGCAGTTCTGCACATGGATACTCATCAGTTCGGTGTTTCCGCTGAGGTCGATCTCGGTCAGGTTGTCGGAGGTGTTGACATCCAAATGCCGCAAGTGCGGGAAGTTCTCGATACCTTTGGTGGAAGCCACCTGCCACCCTCCGGCGTCGAATCCGTAGGGTACGCCGTCCTCCGGCACGAGTTCGGCTTCGTAGGCGGATACCTTGCCGTCTTCGTTGGCATCCATTCCGTACATGATCGCCGAGATTTCGGCGGCCATGCGCAGCATCTCGTCTTCGATCAGGTCGAGCATGTTGGGACTTGCCGTTTGTCCGACGACGAACTTGCCGGTTTCATCCGGCGTGCTGATCTTCAACTCCGCATATCGGTCTTCGAAGAGATCGTTTGCCCCCGCCCTGAGCTTGATGGCCGTATTGCCTTCGCCCGAAATGGAGGTTTTCTTGACCCACTGCTGCGAGGCTGCATCGTAGGATTCGAACCACGTGCCTTCGGGAACCGACACCGTCCATTTCTTCTCCGAAACGACGCGCACTTCGCGCTCGCCGCTCCGGTAATCGAAAGTCAGTTCGTCCTTGCCGTCGTCGCCGACCATCAGTTTGACATCCTTTTCGAGGTTGACGGTCACCTGATGCTGTGCATTCAGGCCGCCGGTATCCTCGACGTAAAGAACGACGGTCAGCGCTCCCTTTTGCAGTTTCTCGGGTGCGATCGTGCATTCGAAAAACGGCAGAGAGAGTTCTTCGCCGACCGTTTCGCCGCCGACGGTCAGTTTCACTGCGGAGACGTTGTTCTCCTTATCGTTGATACGCCCCTTGATCGTAAGCGGGAGGTTCGCATCGTAAGTCTCGCCTTCGAGCGGTTCGGTTATCTTGCAGGTCGGGGCCGTGTTCTCACCCTCGTCCTGCGTATTGTCGTCGCTGCATGCCGTAAAGGCGAACGACAGACACGCGGCTGCTAGAAACAGATATTTTTTCATCTTGCGCTGATGTTCGGGAGATGCGAAGTACTAATTCTGTAAGCAGCGTACCGGATAGGCGCGGTCGCACGATGTCCCTCTGCCGAAATCGGGTTCGTATTTGTAATTGGACACCCCTGTCGTTACGCCGCCCGGACTGGAGGGATAGGTGACACCGTCGTAATGGGGTGTCCAAAACGAGACGTTGCTTCCGACCTCTCCGGGGCCGTAGTAAAAACCGTTTTTCCCCAGCAGGCAACCGCTCGGACGTATCGCGAACCCGTAGGTATCCATGCCGCCCTTGGTCAGTTGCGGGAAATCAGGGTCTTCCTTGATTGGCCAAACGTTCGCACGCAGATGTCCGCTGACATTGTAGACTGTCGAACCGTCCCAGTAGATCGCTGATTCGTTTTCGGGAATTCGATCGCGAACGTATTTGTACAGAATCTCCCATTCGGCCTCGCTCGGCACGTGCCAGCCGTCGGGACAGGGCCCTTGAATGCCGCTGGGAATGGCGTCGTTCTTCGAATCCATATTGCCGCCGGCGGCCGGCCAGTTGTAAAGAACGCCTTCGTTGCGATAGTTCTCGGTCGCTTTGGCGGCGGCTACGTCGTTGCCGTCGTAGTCGTAGACATAATAACAGGGCGTTTCGGCCGAATACTCGGAGGGCTTCATCACCTGCGGCAGGTAGGCGCAGTTCTCGGCGAACCAGATCTGTTCGCCGATCTTGACGGTCTTGTAAGTTTTGCCGTCACGCGTGTCGGTGAATTCGCGGAACTGACCGAGAATCACGACCGTTACCTCGTCCGTAGCGGTCTTGCCGTAGTTGTCGGTTACTTCCAGCGAGATCTTCACGTTCCCCGGCTCCTTCTGCTCGTCGGTGAGCGTGTATTCGAACGGAACCGTAGCGACCGATTCCACGGCCTTGTCGTTGATCTTCAACACGGCTTTGGCGATCGTGCCGTCCTCGTCGCTGCCCGTACCCTTCACGACGATGGCATCGGTCGGTTCGAACGAAGCGCCGTCGGCCGGTTCGTCGATCGAGCAGACGGGGGCTGCGTTTTTGTCGACGAGCGTGACGGTAACCATATCCTTGGCGACCAGACCGCGGCTGTTCTCCACTTCGAGTATAATAACATAGGTGTCGACAGGGTAGGTGGCCGCCGGTACGGTGTACTCGAAGGGAAGTGCGGTCACGTCGGGAATCACGTCGTCGTTGATCTTCAACGCTACTTTGGAGATTTCTCCCGAAACGGCTTCGCCTTCGCCTTTGATCGTAAACGGTCCGAATGCGTTCAGTTCATCGCCGTGGGCCGGTGCTGTAATCTTGCACACGGGCGCTTCGGACTGATCCTGAATCGCCACCGAAATTTCGTCGGTTGCCGTATTGCCGCCGTCGTCTTCGACGGCCAGCTTGATCTTCATGACGCCTTCTTTGAGATCGCTGGCGGGAATCGTGTATTCGAACGGTACTTTGGTGACATCCGCAACAGCTTTTCCGTCGACCGTCAATGCGACTTTTACGATGCTGCCGTCGCTGTCGGAGGCTGTACCTTTGATGACGAGATCTTCATACAGATCGAGAATCGCCCCGTCCTCAGGAGCGGTTATCGAACATTCGGGCGGGTTCGAATTCCCCCCCCCTTCGTCCGAAGAGCAACTGTAACCGATCGACAGCGCCGTCAACATGAATGGCAGTAAAAATCTTTTCATACGTCTGAAATTTTAAAATTAAACTTACTCGAAAAGAGATTCGATTTATCTGTTAATTGCACGTTTTAATTACAATCTGTAAGCATTAAGTCCGTTTCCCCTCTTTCGGAGGTCTCTTTGTTTCGAAATATGCCATTTAACATGGCAACAAGATAGCGGAAAAAGTTCGAATGACCAAATATTTCGATAGTTTATTTTTCTATTTCGAAAGCGATGCAACCGTTGAATCTCTCCGTTCGATCTGCTTTTTATATTATATATTGTTGTAAATTATAATGTTATATTCTTGGATATGACTCCGGAGTATTCCGGGGCGCCTCGTCGCTGCTTCGTTATCGTATTTTAACGGAATCGAAACTTACGGATCGTAGTATTTAGCCGTTTTAAATTCCCGTTTTCGGAGGAAAAATCCCGAAAAATCGGGATAGATTGCCGTTTTGTAATCCTCGTTATTTTAAATTATAATTTAATTTTCTTATTCCGGCAATTTTGCATGATGTAAATTCCGACGAAACAGGAATGTGGGTGAGGTTCGGATCGTCCGGAAATCGTTTTTCCATCCGAATCGTGTCGAAAAGGGCGTTTCCTCTTGTCGTTTTCGGGAAATCTTTCCGTATCTTTGTTCGGCAGGGCAGTCAGCCGCCGCCGAAACGAGCCGGTCGCAGGATGGTACGCAACCGCTTCCGTCCGGTTCGTCGGGCGACTTTCCGCCGGACATGAAAATCGTTGTTGGAAATGAAGATCGGAATCTATCTCGCCGCAGGTATCGCCGCATTGTCGGTCGCAGCCTGCACCCCGAAGACGACCGGAACGCCGGAAACCAATCCGGCGTTGGAGACCATTTTTTCGCGCACGAGCATCCGCACCTATCAGGACAGGACCGTCGAGCCGCAGAAGATCGAACTGTTGCTGCGCGCCGCCATGTCGGCCCCTTCGGGAAAGGATCAGCGGCCGTGGGAGTTCGTCGTCGTGAACGAACGGCCGATTCTCGATTCGCTGGCCGCAGCGCTGCCTTATGCCAAGATGTTGGCTCAGGCGCCGTGCGCCGTGATCGTGTGCGGAAGTCCGGCCCGTTCCTCTTATTGGTATCTGGACTGCTCGGCTGCGGCCGAGAATATCCTGCTGGCCGCCCATTCGCTCGGGCTGGGCGGCGTATGGACGGCGGCCTATCCCTATGCCGAACGGATGGAGGCCGTCCGTTCGAATCTCGCCCTGCCGGAGGGAATCCTGCCCCTGTGCGTCATTCCGATCGGTTATCCGGCTGCCGTCGGAGAACCGAAACGGAAGTTCGACGCCGGACGGATTCATTACAACGGGTGGTAGGGCTTCCTGTTGCCGCGACCGTCGCCGGAATCCGATGCAGAACCTCCTGCGTCGAGCCGAACGAGCACGGTGCGTTTTCTTGCAGAATAGAATATTAATTCGTACTTTTGCCCTGCCTTTCGGACGAAAGGAGGCTGCTCGGATGGTGGAATCGGTAGACACGCCGGACTTAAAATCCTGTGGCCAGTAATGGCCGTGCCGGTTCGATCCCGGCTCCGAGTACGAAACAGGCCGTCGACATCGTCGACGGCCTGTTCTTTATTATATGAAATCTCCCTCGTCTCGACGGTTCCGCAATTTGCCGGCCGTACGGCGACACGACCATCTCTTTGCACCGATCGAAAGCCTCGCGTCGCTTGATTTCGGCGAGAATCGGATCACGAACACGGACCTTTCGAACCCGGCCGATCCTGCATTGAAGAAAGTGATCGTCGATCCGGGCTACGAGTTCGAGCTGGTGACGACGCTGTTCAAGAATCGTCCCGATGTCAGCATCGTAACCGAGTAGGGGATCGTCCGGAATCCGCACGAGAGACGAAGAGGGGTGTCCGCAAAATCGGATGCCCCTTTTCGTTTTGTCTCGAACAGGGAATGAAAGCGTGTCCGACGACGGGAAATCGGTGAAATTGTTCCGATATTTTTTCATATTCTGCAAGAAAGCACTATATTTGCACTGTTGATTCGCGAAACCGGTCATCCGACCGGATTTTTTACCATTTTAGATTTTATTATCAGACAATTTATGCAGGATTTTAATGCACTCGAAGGCAAGAGCCTCGCCGAATTACGCGAGATTGGCAGGGCCTTGGGAGTCGGGAACGTAATGTTGAAGAAAAAGGAGTTGCTCGAACAGATCAGGGCGGTCACCCTCGTCGCCGGGCAGCATAGCGATACCGAGCCGAACGCCGTGCCGGCGGAAGAACCCAAGCGTCGCGGACGCCGTCCCCGGATGTCGGGAGTGAAGGTCGAGGGCCGTTCGCCGGCCGAAGGCCCCGAAGTTCCGGCCGAGACGGAGACGACGGTCGCCGTTGCACCCGTGGCCGAGGAACAGCCGGTCGAGGCGGCGGCCGTCCCCAAGCGCAGAGGCCGTAAGCCGAAAAGCGCCGAGGAACCGGCCGAACCGGTCGCCGGGACGGGCGCCGTCGCCGAACAGTCCGTTACGGAGGTCGCCGCGCCCCGCGTGCGCGAAGAGCGTGCGGAGGTGATTACCAAGGACGATTTCGTCGGCGAAATCGAGGGCGAAGGCGTCCTCGAAATCATGCCCGACGGATACGGATTCCTCCGTTCGGCCGACTACAATTACCTCAATTCGCCTGACGACATCTATGTGTCGCCTTCGCAGATCAAGCTCTTCGGCCTCAAACCGGGCGATACGGTAAGCGGTTCGATCCGCCCGCCCAAGGAGGGAGAGAAATATTTCCCGCTGACGAAGGTGGCCGAGATCAACGGCCTCGATCCCGAATTCATCCGCGACCGCGTGCAGTTCGAGTTCATGACACCGCTCTTTCCGAGCGAGAAGTTCTGCCTGACGGGCAAGGGGCACAACAGCCTTTCGAACCGCGTGATCGATCTCTTCTCGCCGATCGGAAAAGGGCAGCGCGGTCTGATCGTCGCACAGCCCAAGACGGGTAAGACGATGCTCATGCAGTCGCTCATCAACGCCATCGCCGACAACCATCCCGAAGTCTATATCATCGTGCTGCTCATCGACGAGCGTCCCGAGGAGGTGACCGAAATGGCCCGCAACGCCAAGGCCGAAGTCGTGGCTTCGACCTTCGATGAACAGGCTTCGCGCCATGTCAAGGTGGCCGAAATGGTGCTGGAAAAAGCGAAGCGCATGGTCGAATGCGGTCACGACGTGGTGATTTTTCTGGACTCGATCACCCGTCTGGCACGTGCCTACAACTCGGTGCAGCCGGCTTCGGGCAAGGTACTTTCGGGCGGTGTGGACGCCAATGCACTGCACAAGCCCAAGCGTTTTTTCGGTGCGGCGCGCAATACGGAGGAGAAGGGGTCGCTTACGATCGTCGCCACGGCGCTCATCGACACCGGTTCGAAGATGGACGAAGTGATCTTCGAGGAGTTCAAAGGCACGGGTAACATGGAGCTGCAACTCGACCGCAAACTGGCCGACAAGCGCATCTATCCGGCCGTGAACGTGATGGCTTCGGGTACGCGGCGCGAGGATCTGCTGTTGCAGCGCGAAGTGATGTCGCGCACGTGGGTTCTGCGCAAGTACCTGTCGGACATGACCACGGTCGAGGCGATGGAGTTCCTGGAGAAACAGATGAACATGACCGCTTCGAACGAGGAGTTTCTGGCTACGATGAACCAATAAACAACGATACGATGAAGAGATTTTGGTTATTCGTCCTCTGCGCCGGCTCTCTGCAAACCGCCTTGGGATGGGGACAGAAGGGACACGACGTGACGGCTTACATCGCCGAATGCAACCTGACACCCGAAGCGGCGCAGGAGATCGACCGGGTATTGGACGGTCATTCGCCGGTCTATTACGCCAATTGGCTGGATTCCGCCAGCCACACGCCCGAGTACGCCTATACGCGAACATGGCACTATGCCAACATCGACGAAGGGTATACCTACGACACGATGCCCAAAGAGCCTGCCGGCGATGTGGTGACGGCCGTGAACGACCTGGTCGCCGAACTCAAAAGCAAGGAGCTCTCCGCCGAGAAAGAGGCCGAAGCGTTGAAGATGCTGATCCATCTGGTCGGGGACATGCACTGCCCGATGCACTCGGGCCACCGCAGCGACCGTGGCGGCAATACGATTCCGGTTACCTTCTTCGGCAGGCCGGCGAATCTGCACTCGATCTGGGATACGTCGCTGCCCGAAGCTGCTCACAAATGGAGTTACACTGAGTGGCAGAATCAGATAGACCGGTTGTCGGACGACGAGGCGACGCTCATCGAGAGCGGTACGCCGAAAGAGTGGTTCATGGAGACGGCCGAGCTGTGCAAGGGAATCTACGAGGCGACGCCCGAAGGGACGAACGTGTCCTATGATTATATAGACCGGTTCACGACGCTTATCGAACAGCAGTTCGTCAAGGGCGGTCACCGGTTGGCCAAACTACTCAACGAGATTTACGAATAACGGTTTTCTCCGTCAAACGCAGGGCGGCCCGCTGTACAAGCGGGATGCCCTGTCGTTTCGGAATGCGTGGCTATACTTCCAGATCGACGTCGAACTGCTCGTGCCAGGGCAATCCCTGCTCGCCCAACTCGGCGAGGAACGGATCGGGATCGAACTCCTCGACGTTGAAGACGCCGGCGCCGCGCCACAATCCCTTGGCCCACATCGACGCGCCCAGCGCCGCCGGAACACCCGTCGTGAAGCTCACGGCCTGCGTGCCGGTCTCCTTGAAGGCCTGCTCGTGGTCGCAGTTGTTGTAGATATAATACGTGCGTTCCTTGCCATCCTTCACGCCCCGGATGCGACAGCCGATCGAGGTCTGGCCGTGATAGTTGGCTCCCAGCGATTTGGGATCGGGCAGTACGGCTTTGAGGAACTGGATCGGGACGATCTCCACGCCGTTGTACATGATCGGATCGATACGCGCCATGCCGATGTTCTGAATGACGCGCAGGTGGGTGAGATATTCCTGCCCGAAGGTCATCCAGAAGCGGGCGCGGCGGATCGTGGGGAAGTTCTTGACGAGCGACTCCAACTCCTCGTGGTAGATGACGTAGGATTCGCGCTCGCCGATACCGGGATAATGCAGTCCCTTGTGAATTTCGTGCGGCTCGGTCGTGACCCATTTGCCGTTTTCGTAATAACGTCCTTTCTGCGTTACTTCGCGGATATTGATTTCGGGGTTGAAATTGGTGGCGAAGGCCATGCCGTGGTTTCCGGCGTTGCAGTCCACGATGTCGAGGTAGTGGATCTCGTCGAAATGGTGCTTGGCGGCATAGGCGGTGAAGATCGCCGTCACGCCCGGATCGAACCCGCAGCCGAGAATCGCCGTGAGTCCCTTTTCGCGGAAACGATCCTGATAGGCCCACTGCCACGAATATTCGAAATGCGCTTCGTCCCGTGGCTCGTAGTTGGCCGTATCGAGGTAATTGACGCCGCATTCCAGGCAGGCGTCCATGATCGTGAGATCCTGATAGGGAAGGGCCACGTTGATGACGATATCGGGACGGAAGGCGCGGAAGAGTTCGCACAATTCGGGAACGCTGTCGGCATCGACCTGAGCGGTCTTTACGCGGCCGCCGCCGATCGCCGCCGCAACGGCGTCGCACTTCGACTTGGTGCGGCTGGCCAGCATCACGTCCGAAAAGATTGGATTGGCCGCCACCTTCTGCGTTACGACCGTACCGACGCCGCCTGCGCCGATGATCAAAGCTCTACACATATAATTTATAGGTTTTGAAATGATTTCTTGCTTTCAGCAATACAAAAATATCGTTTTATTTTGGTAAAACAAAAATATTCTCTACATTTGCACCACCAAATCGGAAGAAGACCGTTTCAACCGTTTGGCAAGTGTTGAATCCGTAGCTCAGCTGGTAGAGCACAACACTTTTAATGTTGGGGTCCCGGGTTCGAGCCCCGGCGGGTTCACCGAAAAGCCGTCTCGAAAGAGATGGCTTTTTTTGTCGTTCGGCCTGTCCGGACGTTCCTTCGGTCGAAACGTCGCCTCGTCCCATACGATCTTCGCATCGCAGGAGAGCGGAAAATCCCCATTTGTGGGTATTTGGCGCACGGTGAAAAGTCGCTATCTTTGCAACGAACGAAAGGATATTCCATTATGCACAGGCTCGGGAAATATACGGCTTCGGACAGGATGAGCGATCTGGTATGCGGCAATTACCATATTCTGCTCATCATGAGCCGGTTCGGTATCGCTTTGGGATTCGGCGACCGCACGGTGGACGAAGTGTGTTGCCAGAGCGGCGTCGACACGGCGACGTTCCTTGCCGTGGTCAATCTGCTCTACGACGAAGGCACGACGACCGTCGATTGCCGGAACGTCTCCCTCGAAGCGTTTTTGCGCTATCTGCACAATTCGCACGACTATTTCCTGCAATACCGTCTGCCGGACATCCGCCGCAAACTGAGCGAGGCTGTCGCCTGCGGCCGCGACGGGATTGCGGAGGCGATCATCCGGTTCTTCGACGACTATGCGGCCGAGGTACACAAACACATGATGTACGAGGAGGAGACGGTTTTTCCCTACGTGCGCCAGTTGCTTACGGGCGAATGTCCCGCGGGATACGACATCGAAACCTTCCACCGCCAGCACGATCAGATCGAAGCCAAACTGACGGAACTGAAAAACATACTGATCAAATACTATCCCGCTTTGGAGAGCTGCGGCAAGGAGATGAACGGCGTGTTGTTCGACATCTTTCTCTGCGAATCCGAGCTGGCCTCCCATAACGACCTTGAAAACAGGCTGTTCATTCCGGCTGTTGCGGAGGTGGAACGTAAAATCCGCGACGCACGATGAGCACTTTCCTGAAAATCGTCCTGGTCGAGCCGTCGCTGATTCTGCGCAGCGGTATGAGTTATGTCCTTCGACGGTTGACGACATTCGACGTGCAGGTCGTCGAGACGGGGGAGACTGAACAGTTGGAGGAACTGATCGCCGAAGCGGCTCCCGATGTGTTGATTATCAATCCGTCGCTGACAGACGAGGAGATGCTCCGGGAATTGCAGCAGAAGTCGTTGCGGTTGATCGCGTTCCAGAGTGCCTTGGCCGATGCCCGCCTGATGCAGCGTTTCGATGCCGTCGTGTCGATCTACGACACGGCCGAGCAGATCAAGGAAAAACTCCGTTCGGTCTGCAATTCGCGCGACGGGGAGGCTTCGCAGGAGTTGCTGAGCGCACGCGAAAAGGAAATTATCGTCGGGGTGGTGAAGGGTTTGACCAACAAGCAGATCGCCGAGCGCCTGTTTATTTCGGCGCATACGGTCATCACGCACCGGCGCAATATTGCGGCCAAATTGCAGATACATTCGCCGGCGGGCCTGACCATCTATGCGATCGTCAACAAACTGGTCGAGCTGAACGATGTGAAAAATACGATTTACAGCAACGAAGAACAATAACTGCCGTTATTTTTTGAATTTTGTTAAGTGGCGCTTCGCCCGGGTTCGCCCGGGCGTTGTCGTCTCCGGCCATTCGGTTCCGGCATGTGCTGCGAAAGAATATTTTGTACTATCTTTGCGGAAAATTTAAGCACGTAACCGATGGATTTCATACTCGAAGAGCGGGTGGAGAAGGCCCGCGATCTGTTTCGGCAGGGATACAATTGCTCGCAGTCCGTGTTTTTGGCCTACAACGACCTGCTGGGGGTAGAATCGACACTCGCTGCGACGATCTCGGGGCCGCTGGGAGGAGGCATGGGACGGCTGCGGGAGGTGTGCGGGGCTGTGAGCGGCATGTCGCTCATCGCCGGTTTCCTCGCACCCTGCCCCGATCCGGCCGTCCGGCAGGCCAAAGCCGCGACCTACGCGCTCGTACAGGAGTTCGCCGAGCGGTTCCGCGCCGAGAACGGTGCGATCGTCTGCCGCGAACTGCTGGGGCTCGCCTGCCGCAAGGAGGAACCCGTGCCTGCGGAACGGACGGCCGAATATTACAAAAAGCGCCCCTGCGTCGAACTCGTCGCTTGTGCGGCCCGTATTGTGGGGGAGTACCTGCAACGGCAGAACGCTGCGCCGGAAGAGTAGCTGCGGGCGCATGCTTTGCCCCGGGAGCGCACGACCGACCGCATCGGCCGTAGTTCCGCGATACGTCACGGATTCAGCAGCGATTTCCAGTCTGCCGGCGAGAGCGGCGTGTATTCCGCCGGGAAATCGCGCGATTCAAAACACCCGTCGCGCCATGTTTCTACCCTTACGCCGAGCAGATAGGTCGAGTCGTTGTCCGAACAATAGGAGAACTCCCGATCTGTCTTTCGACACCGGATCGAATCGTAGTCACACGGAAACAGCTCCTGAAAACCGCGACAATCGATCATGCCGTATTTCCCGTTCCGCCGCACGATGTATCGCTCGGTGATTTCACAGGGCCATATCGTGTCGTAGACTGCGGGAATAAGCGTCTTGCCGTCGGCCGCGACGAAACCCCACTTCCCGTCCTAACGGGCAAGGTATCCGAACCGGTTCATCGGCGTCAATCCGTCGATATGCACATAGAGACCTGCGTGTTTTTCGAACTCGCCGAACCAATTCGCCCAAATCGTGTCCCGCATGATCAGCGTGTCGTAGCGGGCCGGGACGAATACATTGCGGCGCCCGTCGATTACGCCTTGTTTTCCCTGCTCGTTACGGTAGAGGTGGAAATTGCGACATTGCGACATTGCGCCCGTATCCCGAATACGGAGCATAAAATCAAGAAGGCAGCGATCGATCGTTTCATAGCGAAAACGTTTGTCCAAAGATACGAATAGGCGAGGGCAATGTCAAATTTATTCGAACGTTGCCTAGCGGGAGTCTCAACGGCGCAAACCAAAGATAATGAATTAAGGAGAGAATCCTCGAAAGATTCTCTCCTTATTCGATGGAGTTTCAAATCCGGTTACTCCACCTCGATCAGCGCGGCGTCGGTCTGTACGTTGTCGCCGGTTTTCACCAGAATCTGCTTCACCGTTCCGGCGTAATCGGATACGATGGAGTTTTCCATCTTCATCGCTTCGAGCACGGCGATCTCCTGACCGGCCTTGACGCTGTCGCCGACTTTGACCTTGATCTCCAGAATACGGCCCGGCAGCGGTGCGTTGACCGTATTGCCCGTGATCGGCTGTCCGGCGGGGGCCTCCTCGGCCTTCGTCTCCGCTTTCGGCGCTTCGGCGGCCTTCTTCGCCTCGTATGCCTTCACCTTCACTCCCGTCAGATAGGTTTTCGCCACCATCGGGAACAATTCGAGCAGCAGCACCTCCTTTTCGTTCTCGGCGAGTTTCACCCCTCCGGCTTCGGGCAGTTCGGGATTGGGCTGCATCTGGTATTTCGAGGTGTCGTAAGGCGTCTCCTCACGCACGCCGGCGATTTTCAGCCGGAATTCGGGGTCGATCGCAACAGGGGTCTTGCCGTATTCGCCCTTGACGAGCCCCACGAACTGCGAACTCTTGGTCGTATACATCGGCCGGCCGGCCTTCTCGTCCATCGCGCAGGCGACGGCCTGAGCACCGACGATCTGCGACGTGGGGGTTACCAGCGGCGGCAGTCCGGCCGCCAGACGCACCGTGGGGATCAGCTCCATGGCTCGGGGCAGAATCTCCTCGGCTTTGAGCTGTTTGAGCTGCGCCACCATGTTGGAGTACATGCCGCCGGGAATTTCGGCGTTCTTCACCAGCTCGTTGGGAGCGGGGAATCCGAAATGGGCTTCGATCCTGTGGCAGGCCGCCAGCAGCGCCGCTTCGTCGCCGGCCTTGGCCGCAGCGATCGCCTTGTCGAATTCGGCGTCGATCTCGGCGGGCAGGGTGTCGGTCAGCGGGTCGAAGGCTTTCGGTGCGGGCTTTTCCGCTCCGAAAACCGAAAGTTCCAGTTCGCGGCGGATCTCTTTCAGTTCGCCGTTGATCTTCGCTACGGCCTCCATGTTGGCCTGCAATTCGATGCCTAACTTCTTGCAGAAGACGTAGATCAACTCGATGGCCGGCGCACCCGTGCCTTCGGCGAAGTACCAGCAGTTGGTGTCGACGATGTCGGCTCCGGCCAAAATGGCGCTCAGGACGGACGCCAGACCGTAACCCGGCGTGCAGTGGGTGTGGAAATCGATCGGTACGTCGACGTGCTGTTTGAGCAGCTTGACCAGCCCGCTCACGCGCATCGGCGGAATCAGGCCCGACATGTCCTTGATCGTAATCATGTCGGCGCCGAGTGCTGCCATCTGTTCCGCCTTGTCGAGGAAGTAGGCGTCGGTAAAGACCGGGCGGGGTTTCTTCTTCCCCGTGAGTCGCGCGAAGAATCCCGGTTCGGGGTATTTCGGATCGACCGTATAGCAGACCGCGCAATCGGCGATGCCGCCGTACTGCTTGACGTATTTGATGGTCGATTTCACGTTGTTCACGTCGTTCAGTGCATCGAAGATACGCATGATGCCCAGGCCGCTCTGGATGGCATTGCGGCAGAATCCGTCGATGATCTGGTCGGTATAGGGAGCATACCCGAAGAGGTTGCGGCCGCGCGAGAGCGCGGTCAGTTTCGATACGCCGCCCACGGCTTTGTGGATCGTTTCGAGCCGCGTCCACGGGTTTTCGTTCAGATACCGCATCACCGAATCGGGCACGGCGCCGCCCCATACTTCCATCGCGTAGAAATTCGCGTCCTTGTAGTAGGGTAGGCATCGATCGATTTGCGCCTGCGTCATACGCGTCGCGAACGAAGACTGCTGTCCGTCGCGCAGCGTCAGATCCCGGATCTTGAGAGTTTTTGCCATAATTAAACGATAAAGTTAATTTTGATGAATTTATGTGTCGTGATCGATTTACTGTTATTTTTATAACAAATGTAGCCAATTTCTTTTAATAAACAAATAAAACCTCGAAAAAGATAACACGGTCTCCGATTTTTCCGTATTCCCTCTGCAATCCGTAACCACCGGCAGGTTCCGACTTCGTTCCGGTATGGCGGAAACGCGGATTTTTTTTACTAACTTTGCTCTTTTGGAGCGAAGGGTGCTCCGCCCGAACTAAAAAAACGCCTCATGACCCCAGCAGCAGTCATCCTCACGGTCGCCGTCTACATCGCCGTCCTGTTCGTCGTCGCCTACCTTTCGGGCCGCAAGGCCGACAACGCCGGTTTCTTCACGGGCAACCGCCGCACTCCATGGTATATGGCCGCTCTGGCCATGATCGGCGCAGCCATATCGGGCGTGACCTTCATTTCGGTGCCCGGATCGGTGGCCGCCGACTCCTTCTCCTACATGCAGATGGTGTTGGGATTCACGGTAGGGCAGATGGTCGTCGCCTTCGTGCTGATCCCGCTCTTCTATAAGATGAAAGTGGTGTCGCTCTACGAGTATCTCGACGACCGGTTCGGCGTGGGCTCCCACCGCACGGGGGCCTGGTTCTTCTTCATCTCCAAATCGCTCGGCGCCGCACTGCGCGTCTATGTCGTCTGCGCCGTCATGCAGCTGCTCGTCTTCGACCACTACGGACTGCCGTTCTGGGTCAACATGGCCGTCACGATGTTCTTCGTCTGGCTCTATACGCAGCAGGGCGGCGTCAAGTCGCTGATCTGGACCGACACGCTCAAAACGGTCTGCCTGGTCGGAAGCGTCGTGCTCTGCATCGTATTCATCGTGCGGGAACTGGGATTGACGTTCCCTGCGGCGCTCGAAGCCGTGCGGCAAAGCCCCTACTCGCAGGTTTTCTTCTTCGACGATCCCCGTTCGGCGCACTATTTCTGGAAGATGTTCTGGGCCGGCGTCTTCACGCTCATCGCCATGACGGGGCTCGACCAGGACATGATGCAGCGCAATCTGAGCTGCGCCTCGCCGCGCGATTCGCAGAAAAACATCGTGCTGACGGCACTCAGTCAGATGGTGGTCATCTACCTCTTCCTGATGCTGGGCGTCTTCCTCTACCTCTATATGGATGCCAATGCCCTTTCGATGCCCGAAAAGAGCGACCAGGTCTTCTCGCTCGTCGCCGTCGGCGGCGGTCTGCCGGCGGCCGTCGGTATCCTGTTCGTCGTGGGACTGATTTCGAGCACCTATTCGGCGGCGGGTTCGGCGCTCACGGCGCTCACCACCTCCTTTACGGTCGATATCTTGGAGGGTACGCGCCGTTACGACGAACGCCGGCTGACCCGCGTCCGCCGGCGCGTGCACGTGGGCATGGCCGTGCTCATGGGGTTGTTGATCCTCTGTTTCGAGGCCTTCGGCAACGACAGCGTCATCAACCTCGTCTACAAGGTGGCGAGCTACACCTATGGCCCGATTCTGGGAATGTTCGCCTTCGGCATGTTCACCCGTTGTCGGGTGCGCGACCGTTGGGTACCGTTCGCGGCCGTTGCGGCGCCGCTGCTGAGCGCATCGCTGCAATATGCGGCCCGCGTGTGGTGGAGTTACCATATCGGTTTCGAATTGTTGATTTACAACGCCCTGTTCACCATGCTGGGCATGTTGCTGCTGGTTCGTAAAAAATGATGAAAAACAGACTCCTTATCCTCTTCCTGCCGCTGCTGCTGTCGGTCGTCCCGGCTGCGGCCAAAGGCCTCTCGGCCGAAAAGCGGAAGGAGATTTCGCAGATGCTCACCCGCATCCTCGACCGCGAGGTGGCGGGCTGCAAGACGAACGTCACACAGGTCGTCGACGCAGGCAACCGCCTGACGCTCTACGCCTCGATCGGCATGTCCTACTATCCCTTCCGCGAGCGGAGCGTGGCGGCGATCTACGACTCGATCCGCAGCCTGCTGCCCGCCTCGCTCGCCCGTCGGCGCTTGTCGCTCGTGACGGACAAGCACCCGATCGAGGAGCTGATTCCGCAGATCTACCGCAGCGGCAGCCGGGGCAAGACCTTCACCAACCGTTCGGACCGTCCGCTGGTGACCCGCCTGTCGTCGCCCGTGAAACCGACGCACGGACTCGCGGGGCGCCACATAGCGATGTGGCAGAGCCACGGCCGCTATTTCGATCAGGAGGAGAACCGCTGGCGCTGGCAGCGTTCGCGGCTGTGGGAGACCTGCGAAGACCTCTACACGCAAAGTTACGTGCTGCCTTATCTGGTGCCGATGCTCGAACGGGCGGGAGCCAACGTGCTGTTGCCGCGCGAACGCGACGTGCAGACCGAGGAGGCGATCGCCGACAACGATGCAGGCGTGGACGAAGGATCGTCCTACGTCGAATTCACCGGCGACCGCCGCTGGTTCGACGCGGGAACGGGATTCGCACACCGGCGCGAGGTCTACGTCGAGTGCCAGAACCCCTTTGCGGAGGGGACGGCACGCGGCGTGCAGACCGTAACCGACGGCCGCGAGAGCCGTGCCGAATGGAGCGCCGACCTGCCCGCGAGCGGCGAATACGCCGTCTACGTCTCCTACAAGACGGTCGAACGCAGTTCGGAGGATGCCCTCTACACGGTGCGCCATCTGGGTGGCGAGAGCCGTTTCGCGGTCAATCAGACCATGGGCGGCGGCACATGGATCTATCTGGGGACATTCCGCTTCGCGGCGGGACAAAATCCTGCGTTGGTCACGCTGAGCAACCGCTCGTCGAAAAAGAACCGCGTCGTGACGGCCGACGCCGTGAAGATCGGCGGCGGCATGGGCAACGTCGCCCGCACGCCTGCTGCGGAGTTCCGCACGCAGGATACCGACTATTTCTGCGAGCCGAGCGGTTATCCCCGTTTCTGCGAGGGCGCCCGCTATTGGCTGCAATGGGCGGGATTTCCCGAAACGGTCTACCGCCAGAAGGAAGGGCTCGACGACTACAAGGAGGATTACATGTCGCGCGCCCACTGGGTCAACGCGCTCATGGGCGGCTCCGAACGGCTGCCCGACGAAGAGGGTCTGAACATTCCCGTCGACATGGCGCTGGCCTTCCACTCCGACGCCGGCGTGCGCCGCAACGACGAGACGATCGGCACGCTGGGCATCTACTTCACACAGGAGAACGGCGGCCGCTTCGAAGGGGGTGCCAGCCGCTACCTGTCGCGTGACCTGACCGATCTGGTGATGAGTCAGATCGTCGGCGACATCCGCGCCACCTACGAACCCGAATGGCGCCGGCGCGGATTGTGGAATCGCTCCTACTACGAAGCGCGCGTTCCTGCGGCGCCGACGATGCTGCTCGAACTGCTGTCGCACCAAAATTTCGCCGACATGCGTTACGGAAGCGATCCGCGCTTCAAATTCCTCGTGTCGCGTGCGATCTACAAGGCGATCCTGCGTCACGTCAGCTTCCAGTACGGCCGTCCCTGCGTCGTCCAGCCGCTGCCCGTCGAAGGATTTTCGGCCGTCTTCGCCGAACGCGACGACGAAGTGCGGCTGCAATGGCACGGCGTGGAGGATCCGCTTGAAGCGAGCGCCTCGCCGACGGGATATGTTCTCTACACCCGTATCGGCGACGGCGATTTCGACAACGGCGTGCCGGTCGACGGGACATCGACCGTCGTGCGACAGGAACCGGGCGTAATTTACAGCTACCGCGTCACGGCGACCAACGCCGGCGGCGAGAGTTTTCCGAGCGAAACGCTCTCGGCGGCATGGGTGCCTGAACCGAAGGGGCGCGTGCTGGTGGTCAACGGCTTCGACCGCGTGAGCGCGCCGCTGAGCATCCAGGGCGATTCGCTGGCGGGTTTCTACCGCAGACTGGACAGCGGGGTAGCCGACCGGCACGATATTTCGTTCATCGGCGAACAGCGGGTGTTCGACCGGCGTTTCACCGAGGCGGAGAACGACGAGGAGGCGCTCGGATCGTGTTACAGCGATTACGCCACGCAGGTCATAGGCGGCAATACGTTCGACTATCCGCGTTTGCACGGCGCATCGATCGTGCGGGCGGGCTACTCCTTCTGTTCCGCTTCGGCCGCGGCGCTGGCTGAGGGGGAGGTGAAGACCGACGACTACTTCTTCATGGATGTGATTTTCGGCAAACAATGCTCTGTCGAAATGGGGCGCGGCACGAGCGGCGTCGAGTTCCGCGTCTTTCCCGAGGGGTTGCGGCGTGCACTCGGCGAGTTCACCGCTTCGGGTCGTTCGCTCTTCGTGTCGGGCAGTTTCATCGCCACCGATCCGTGGCGGTCGCCTGCGTCGACGGATGAAGAGCGGGCATTCGTGAAGTCGGTTCTTCGGTACGATTATCGCGGGGGACAGGCTTCGCGCCGGGGCGAGGCGCGCATCGTGGCTTCGCCGGCCCGCATGGATCGCGAACGGTTCTATTTCAACACCGAACCGTGCCGCGACTTCTATCCCGTCGAGGCTCCCGACGCGCTGCGTCCGGTCGGGGGTGGGTTCACCGTCATGCGGTACGACGACGGCGACCAGACCGCCGCCGTGGGCTACACGGGCGACTACCGTTCGCTGGCGATGGGATTCCCGTTCGAGGCGATCGTCGACGAGGGGCAGCGCGACCGGCTGATGCAGCAGATCATGAATTTTCTAGAACCGCGCAAATAGTATGTTTACGACAAATTAAATAGTATTACCTGTTATGTCACTCGAACAACAAATCTCGAAGGGTATCATGGAGGCCATGAAGGCCAAGGAGCCCGTGCGTCTGCAAACGCTGCGCAACATCAAGAAGTACATCATCGAGGCGAAAACCGCCGGTACGGAGATCGCCGAACTGCCCGACGCCGACGTGGTGAAGATCATCGCCAAGCTGGCCAAGCAGGGGAGCGACTCGGCCGAGATCTACCGCCAGCAGAACCGTGCCGATCTGGCCGAGGAGGAGCTGGCGCAGGTGGCCGTGATGCAGGAGTTCCTGCCCCGGCAGCTGTCGCCCGAGGAGTTGACCGAAGCCGTGCGTGCCGTCATCGCCGAAGTGGGCGCCACCTCGGTCAAGGAGATGGGAAAGGTCATGGGCGTTGCCTCGAAGCGGCTTGCCGGACAGGCCGACGGCAAGGACATTTCGGCCAAAGTCCGGGAGCTGTTGGGCTGAGATGACCTTCCCGCATCCGCATAACCTCCGCACCGTTTCGATGCCGCTCGGTATGGTGGTCGGGGCGATGTTCTGCCGGCCGATCGCGGCGTTGGAAACGGCCAGCGGCGGAATGATTACCCCGTCGCTCATCTTCCTAATGCTCTTTTTCACCTTCTGCCGCGTCGACGTGCGCAGTATGCGGCTGCAACCGCTTCACCTCTGGCTGCTGACGGCGCAGATCGTTTTCAGCGTGGCCGTTTACGGAATTCTGCTGCCGTTCAGCCCGACAGTAGCGCAAGGCGGGATGATCTGCGTGCTGACACCCATCGCAATGGCCGCCGTCGTGATCGGCGGAATGCTGGGCGCCGACATCGTTTCGATGACCACGTTCAGCCTGCTCTGCAACATGACGATCGCCGTCGTCGCACCCTTCATCCTCTCGGTGGTCGGCAGCGGCGACTGCTCGCTGGCCGTCATACTGGCCAGGGTCGCGCCGCTGCTGATCCTGCCCTTCGCCGCCGCACAGGGCTGCCGCGCCTTAATACCGAAGGTAAGCGGCTGGGTGGCCGCCCACAGTCAGATTTCGTTCTACCTGTGGCTCGTGTCGCTGACGGTCATCATCGGCCGCACGACGACCTTCATTCTGGATCATCCCGAGGCCGACGGCGCCGTCGAGACCGCGTTGGCTGCCACGGCGCTCGTGATCTGCCTCGTGCAGTTCAGGTTCGGCCGCTGGCTGGGACGTCGCTACGGCGATGCGGTCGCCGGCGGACAGTCGCTCGGACAGAAGAATACGGTGCTGGCCGTCTGGATGGCGCAATCGTTTCTCGATCCGATCTCGTCGGTCGCTCCGACGGCCTATATCGTCTGGCAGAATTTCGTGAACAGTTATCAAATCTATAAAAAGGATAGAGAAACGACGAAAAATCAAATATAAATCATTAAAATATAACTATTTATATTTGATTGCGGGATTTTCTGTTGCTTTTGCGATTTTCCCGACAAAGCCCATGATTGCCCGATATTTGTTACTATTTTGTTACTCGAAAATACTGCGGTAACAAAACAAATTCGCTATATTTGCCGTTGGAGCAACAAACGGGAACGGTATGGCGAAGCAGAAACTGACGGTCAAATTGAAGGAGCCGGTGCGAATCCGGTTCAAGCAATTGTCTAACGGGAACCAATCCATCTATTTGGAGTACTATACGGGCGACGTGATCCGCAAGGAGAACTATGTCGGTGGCAAACGGAAATACGAGTTTCTGAAGCTATACCTTATTCCCGAACGGACGCGGGAGGATAAGGCGAAGAACGAAGCGACGCTCGCCCTTGCCAAAGCGATTCAGAGCAAACGGATCGTCGAGGTGCAGAACGACGCGCACGGATTCCAGAACACGAACAAGTCCCGAGTGAACCTGCTCGATTATCTGGAAAATATCGGAAAGCAGTCCGCCGAGCAGGGAAGCCGGAACTATGCACGAACGGTGCTCAATACCGTCCGGGCATTGAAGCTGTTTCGCGGCGACTATATCGCTTTTCGGGACGTCGATAAGGAGTTTCTTTCGGAGTTTACCGAGATTACCTGCGACAGATGCCGAAGGCCAGTAAATACGGCGTATTGAAAGCCGGAGGGCGGTTGAGCAACAATTCGGTCGTCTCCTATTACGGTACCTTGAGAACGGCCATCAACCGCGCTTACAAAGAGGGGATCATCACCGTCAATCCGACCAAAGAGTTCGATTTCGCAAGTAAAGTGCGGCAGGAACCGAGCCGCCGCGAGTATCTGACACTCGACGAGTTGAAGACGCTGATAAATACCGAATGTCGGCACGAGATCGTCAAGCGGGCTTTTCTTTTCAGTTGCCTGTGCGGGCTGCGCGTCAGCGACATTCGCAAATTGAGGTGGTGCGACCTGCAACGGAGCGGTGGGCGTGTCCGCATCGAAATCACGATGCAGAAGACCAAAGAACCGCTTTACCTGCCGATTTCGGACGAGGCTTTGAAATGGCTACCGGAGCGCGGCGAGGCGAACGACAGCGATTTTATCTTTCCACTGACGCACGAGGGGACGGTGAACGACACGTTGCAACACTGGGCGAAAGTCGCCGGAATAACCAAACACATCTCGTTTCACGTCGCTCGTCATACCCATGCCACGATGATGCTGACTTTGGGAGCCGATTTATATACCGTCAGCAAGTTGCTCGGCCATAAGAATATCGCCACGACGCAGATTTACGCCAAAATTGTGGACAAGAAGAAAGAGGAGGCCATCGGGTTGATTCCGAATCTGACTGACTGAAGCGAAGACCAAACGTGCGAACGACGATTCGCACGTTTTTCTTTTTCAACCGTTTTTCGTATCTTCGTAATGTATGACAGGAACAAATACGGATTATGGAAGGCATGGAGTTGAAACCTCAGTTCGACGAGCTGCAAAAAATATTCGATCGTTGTATCAAACACGCTTGCCGGGTATTGGAGGAGCGTATTGCGACGAAAACCACCCGATTCGCCCCCGACCAGCGGCAAGAGCAGGAACGGCTGGAGTATAACCGGATTGCCGACGAGCTGGCCGAGTTGTATCTACATCACTCTGTATTGTCCGACCTCCGGTTCTGTTACTCCGATCCTGCATTTCTTTGGGAGGGCGGATTCTTCGAGGCGCTGCATGCCGATGAAAAGAAAAAGTATCTTGCATTCTCCGCACCCTCGTTCGACTACTCCCGATACGAGCGGGATAACACGACCTATGATGCCGAACTTCCTTATTTTTCTGCTGTCGTAAACATTGTCGTCCGAGAACGTTATGCCGCTTACTTGCGGCAAAGGGAAATATCCATATCGGAATCTTCGCAGAAGTCGGCTTCTATTGCTGCGCCGCCCATTGCGGAAACGGAGAATCCGTTCGATTCGATACTGACCGACGAGCAGATCGCCCACCTCGCTGCGGCCATCAACGACGTCAAGATGTTCAACGTATCGTTGTCGGCGGACGAGTTGAAAGCCATTTTTGCCTGCAAACCCGAAGCGATCGTGCGGTCGAACAACAACCGCCTCGTCGCCTTCTTTTTCTCGGGATTGAGCAGCCGCGGATTGATAACCCCCAACTGGCAATCTGTCATCGCCAATCACAAACTTTTCCTCTCGAAAGATACATCACGCGATAAATACATCAATCAAAGCGACTTATCTACAGCGACCAACTACATCCGCGACGTTGGTGTAGAGGGAAAATACGCAACCCTTGAAAAGTATCTCATGCAAGTGAAAAGACTTTAAGAACAGGTTGAGACCTCAAAGATAGGTCAATCTTCTATCAAGCTTATCCTCAATATATTTGCCCCGTAACGGTTACAAGACACGGAGGGCATGCACTCCATTTGTTTTATTTAAAATCCATCGAATTATGGAGAAAAGTATTGAGATGCGAGTTGCAGAACTCGAAAAGCAGGTGTTTCACACCAAAAACGTGTTGAGCTTCGAGGAGGCCAGCCGTTTTCTGAACCTCTCGAAAAGCTACCTCTACAAATTGACGTCGGGCAATCTGATTCCGCACTACAAGCCGCAGGGTAAGATGCTCTATTTCGAGCGCGCGGAGCTGGAGGCATGGTTGCGTCGCAATCCTATCAAGACGCAGGCACAGATCGAAGCCGAAGCACAGCAATACCTGCTCGGCCGCTCCTCGAAGAAGAAGTAGCGATGAATGCGCAGCGTGATTCCGATTCGGTTCCGGCTTCTTCATGGCGTTCGGCCCGTCTGTTCGTTACGGACGAGTTCACGGCTCCTCCCGTGATTCTGCGGGTCGATGATTCGGTTATCGGGACTTTGGGGAATTTCAGCGCTTCTACCGGTAAGGCAAAGAGCAAGAAGACGTTCAACGTCTGCGCAATCGTGGCGGCAGCTATGATGGGCGGCACGGTGTTGAACTATTCGGCCTCTTTGCCGCCGGAGAGGCGGCGCATCCTCTACGTCGATACGGAGCAGAGCCGCTTCCATTGCAAGCGGGTGTTGTGCCGGATTCTGCGGCTGGCGGGATTGCCGACCGATACGCATCCGCCGTTGTTGGAGTTCTTGTGCCTGCGCGGTTATGCCACCAAAGAGCGGCTGCGGAAGATCGAGGAGGCGATCTACGACCTCGACGACCTCGGACTGGTCGTTATCGACGGCATCCGCGATCTGGCGCACGACATCAACAGCCCGGGCGAGGCGACCGACCTCATCACGAAGCTGATGCAATGGACGGACGAGCGGCGTATCCACATCCATACGGTGCTGCATCTGAACAAGGGCGACGACAACACGCGCGGACATCTGGGCACGGAGCTGAACAACAAGGCCGAAACCGTGCTGCAAATTACCAAAGACGACTTCGACCGCGATGTAAGTTCCGTCGCGGCGATGCACATCCGCGACCGCGATTTCGAGCCGTTCGCCTTTCGCATCAACGCCGACGCCTTGCCCGAGCCGGTCAAGGATTACCAATTTCGACCGACGACAGCCGCCAAGAGTTTCGATTATGCCGAGGTCTGCGAGGCCAAGCACCGCGAAGCGCTGGAGCTGTTGTTTTCCGAAGCTGACCGGGTTTCCTATTCGTCGCTTATCGGACGGTTGCAGAGCAGCTATGCCGCCATCGGCCATTCGTTCGGCATCAACAAGGCCAAACAGCTCAAAGTCTTTCTGGAGAACAAGCGGATGATCGTCAAGGAGGATAAGTTCTACCGCTATAATCCCGAGTTTCATTATTGACCCCACGTGCGGTTTAGTCCGGGACGGGGGTATATATTATTAAACCATTCTAAACCGGTACGGCGGGTTAAACCCCGAACCGTACCGATAAACCGAGTGAAAGAAAAACAGCTTATGGACGCAAAAGCAATCAATAAGTTCCCGATACGGGAATACCTCGCCGCACAGGGCATCCGTCCGGCCAAGGATAGAAGTTATTACGGCTTGTATCATTCGCCGCTGCGCGAAGATCGCACACCCAGCATGAAAGTAGATTACGACAAGAACCTGTGGATCGACTACGGTGCAGGCGAGGGCGGCACGCTGATCGACCTCGTGATGCGCATGGAGCGGTGCAGTGCAGGGGAGGCCATGCGGCGGCTGGAGCAGAGGATTTCCGAAACGCCCGCTTTTTCTTTTCACGGGTACAGCAACCCCGTACCGCCACACCACGAATCGGTTATCACGATAGAGCAAATCTGTCCGTTGGAAAATCCTGCCTTGCTCGCTTACCTCACGGAACGGAGCATCGACCTTGCCGCAGCTCGTGCACATTGTTCGGAGGTGCATTATCGTGTGGCCGGCAAATCCTATTTCGCCATCGGATTCCGCAACGATGCCGGAGGTTGGGAACTGCGCAACCGCTATTTCAAGGGCTGCACCTCGAAAGCCCCGACGACCCGCCGCGGCGATTATCCGACGTGTCTCGTTTTCGAGGGGTTTATGGATTACCTATCGTTTCTGACATTCAAACGCAACCCGACCCCGCCGCACAATATCGTCGTGCTGAACTCGGTAACGAACCTTGCCAAAGCCTTACCGTTCATCGCGTCGCACGAACAGGTTTATGCTTATCTTGACAACGACGATGCGGGCCGCAAAGCGACGGACGAGTTGAAAAAGGCATGCCGGAACCTCTCCGACCAATCCATTCACTATCGGCCGTACAACGACTTGAACGACTATCTGCGCAGTCGTCTTCCCGTGAAAGAGCACAGGCGGTCGCGCGGACGCAAATTGTAATGTCTCCCACCATTCGGCCGCTTCGCGCCCGCGGCTTTTCCTCTACAGAAAAGCCATAGCCTATTAGGGCTTTTTCTCAACGCATCGGCACGCCGACGCTGAAAAAGCCCCAATAGGCCAAAGGGCAACCCTTTGGAAACCCCTTGCGACCGTTCCGGCCGCCGACCGCATATGCGGTCGAAAACCCGACAACCGAAATCATCAACCGCAAAATTATTACTGAATCATGGGATATGTCGTATTGCATTTGGATAAGTCGCCGGACAATGAAGTGCCGATGACCGCCCATATCGCACGTACTAAGATGCCGCCCAATGCCATACCTGAACTGACCTACCTGAACGAAGAACTCGTCGAATATCCGGAGGGTGTCGCCGACCGAACAGAAGCGATCAACCATCGGCTCGAACATGCAGGACTGACCCGCAAAATCGGCACGAATCAAGTGCGAATAATTCGTGTCATGCTGACCGGTACACAAGAGGATATGCAACACATCGTCCAAGAGGGACGTCTGAAAGCGTGGTGTGCCGATAACCTCGAATGGCTGCGGCGAACTTTCGGAGCCGAAAATGTCGTTTCGGCAGTATTGCACATGGATGAAGCGACACCGCACATCCACGCTGCGGTCGTTCCTATCGTAACTGGCGAACGTCGTAAAGTCCGAAAGGAGCAAACCGATGGACCCGACAAGCGGAAATACCGCACAAAATCTGCGTCCCGTCCTCGGTTGTGCGCTGATGATGTAATGTCGCGTGTCAAACTGAAAGAGTATCAAGATACCTATGCCGCAGCAATGGCTAAATACGGACTACAAAGAGGTATCGACGGCTCGAAAGCCCGACATGTTACGACGCACGAGTTTTATCGCAACGCCATTGCCCGACAGCAGAACTTGCAGGACAATATCGGCGAACTGCTCCGCATCGAGGAGGAGAAGCGCAAAGCCGTTGAACATGCCACGAAGCAGGAACAGGCGGTGCGTGAAGAATTGCATCAAACCACAGCCGAACTGAACGCAGTAAAAGGGGTGCTGAAAACTGAGCGGCTAAAAAACTCCGCCGCCGAGGTCGGTTCAACCATTCTCGACGGTATCGGGTCGATGATCGGAACTTCGAAAGTCAAGCGGCAGGAGCAGGAAATCAGAGTGCTACGGCAAGAAGTTACCGCACGTGATGAAATGATTGAAATTCTGCAAACGAAGATTCAAACCATGCAGAGCGACCATAGCCAAGAACTTACGGCAATGCAGGCACGGCACGCAGCCCAGACGGCGAACCTGACGAAGCGACACGAAAAAGAAATGTCGCTACTGAAAACGGCTCTCTCAAAAGCCGTGAAGTGGTTTCCCTATTTCCGCGAAATGATCCGAATGGAGAGCGTTTGCCGAACCGCTGGTTTCAATGACAAACAGACCGCAACACTTATCAAGGGTAAGCCGCTCGAATACAGCGGAGAACTATACTCCGAAAAACACGACTACAAATTCACGGTTGAACGAGTAACGGCGCAAATTACACCCGATCCGACCGACAAACGAGAACTACAACTCAATATCGACAAAATACCGTTCAAGGAGTGGTGCAAGGAGAAATTCGAGAAATTACGAAATGCCTTTTGCCAACCCGTAAGGCAACAAAAATACAAAGGGCCGAAATTTTGAAACCCTGTTTCAGAAAATCGCAAATGGAATAATGAATTATTCTGTTTTTTAATTACTTTTGTATTTGGATAGAGACAACTCTTTCCAAACATATGAAAAGAAGCGTTATGCTTATCTCGAAGTCGGGAACGTAGGAAATTCAAGACTATTCAGAGAGAAAGGCGTAATGGTTCTCACGCGTATAGCGTGGGCTGCTATTACCATATCTCTGAATAAAGGTTATTCCTACGACCTCCGACTTAGAACGTGGCATTGCAGTTCCACACTTCCGTGTTTTATAAAGGTTCTTGTGGCAGCTGGAGAACAAAAACAGATTGCATATGAATACTCTTAAAAGATTGACTTTGGCGATTTGCATCATCCTACTGATGAATGCTTGTGCCCCACTCAGAGCTCCGGTAGTTGTAAAAAATTCTCCGATTGAAATGTTCAAATATGCCTACATTTCACCAACTAAGGAATTAACATCCAGCACGGGAAGCACCTACGGAGGACAGTATGGAATCTACGGATCATCGACGACCAAAAGCGTCAACCCCAGCGATGTCATTGCAGGAATACTGATTCAAAAAGGATATGTAATACTGCCGGAACTGAATCCCGAATTAGCAAAAGAGACGCTAATTGTAAACTATGGCGAAAGTGGCAGGCGAAACCGTGGATTAGGCTACACAATAGAGGTGACGATCCAATTCATATCGGCGTATACGCACGAAATGTTCTGCTCCTGCACCGCAGAGGGACAGGGCTCGACCGAAGCGGACGATATTCGTCAAGCGATAAAGCGCGCCTTAGATGATTTATTCGCAAAATAAAAATAGCTCAAACAATCTTATTATGAAACGGTTAATCTTTTCATTGCTTTTTGTAAGCACAATTTTTATTTCATCGGCGCAAGACAAATCGGAGCATCTATCTTTCAAAGGAGTACCTATCGACGGAACTCTTAATGAATATGTGTCAAAAATGAAAGCAGCCGGGTTTTCATATCTTGGGACGCAGGACGGTACAGCTATTCTGCAAGGTGATTTCGCTGGCTTCAAAAGTTGTACGGTAGGCGTTTCCACGCTAAAAGCTGTAAATGTAGTCAGCACAATCGGTGTAATCTTTCCCTCGCATGATGATTGGAGCTCGCTGGAAAGAGATTATGACCATCTTAAATCCATGTTAACTCAAAAATATGGCGAACCGAATGAGGTAGTGGAGCAGTTTCAAGGGAGACCAACCCAAATACGAACAATGAAAAATTGCATGAACTGATGATGGATCGCTGTACTTGGTACACGACCTTTGAGACGACGAAAGGCGATATCCAATTATCTTTGCAGAAAGGTGATTTCGGACAGTATTTCGTTTTACTCAAATACTACGACAAAATAAATACGGATACGGTCCGTTCGGCGGCAATGGACGATTTGTAGCATTTTATTCATGCAGAAAAAGCGATGCGTTACACGCATCGCTTTTTCTGCAATTAGGATTCGACGTGTTTCTTGATTTCTGCAATGAATCGTTCACCGAATCGCATATATGTACTGATAGTGATTCCTTTTATGTCGATAAACTCTTCGCGGGTCAACGGTCTGTCTGTCGCCAATAATACCAATACTGAATCGTACATGATGCGAGACGCTGCCACTCCGTTCTCTTGTGCGATTGTTTGTCTTAGAGTTCGCAACTTGGCGAGAAGTTGCATGTCGGTAAGTATGTCGCCATTCGCATCTACAAGCACTTTGAATCCGTCTTTCTCGATCATCCGTTCCGAATAGCCGATCGTGTAGATTTCAGCCTTTTTCTTCATCACAGGATTTGCCTTTGCCGGAATCATCTCAGGAGCTTGTGAGTTCCCTGCGGAAGATTCAGGAATACAGAAGTAAGCAGGTCTATCTTTCGACGGATCTTCCATGCCGAAGTCGTCCTTTCTCCATACACGATAATGTTCCAGACTGAGCAGTCGGCCGCATCCAGAGCGGCCACCTTTGACAATCAAGTAGCCATCCTTGCACCAGTCGCATTTCTGAATGGATAGCTCACCGCCGCGCTTGTCGTTGGTCATAAATCCGCAGATTTCCTGATCGTTGGTGCAAATCCATAGTCTTAATCCGTAATTTTTATTCCACCGAAATTGCATCGGATAGCCGCATATCGGGCAACGATCTTTCACGACATTCGAGATGGCGAGGTCGGTTTTCAGCTCTCCTTGCAGCGTAACATTGGGATAGCTTTTCGGATCGCTCAACAGCTCCTTGATAAACTCCGAGGGGCGTTTTTCGGGAGTAACGATAAATACCCGATTCTTGGTTCGGGTCAGTGCTACATAAAACAACCGCCGCTCTTCGGCATAGTTATACGAAGTATCATTCGATACAACCAAGTTCAGCACCGGGTCATCATCCACTTTCGATGGAAATCCGTAGATTTCATCCTTTGCATTGATGATAATCACATTGTCAGCACTCAACCCTTTCGAGCTGTGAGCCGTCAGAAACTGGAGTTTGATTTTGCTTCCGTATTTTACCGAATAAACCTTCCCCGTTTTCTCGTCGTAGTTGAATTGCTTGGAATAGCAGAGATTCCTCGCATCGAATCCGTAGCGGCCGATCAAAAGAATAGAAACGATTCGGGATTTGCCTTCGTCCGAATTGTATCCCAATATCTCTTCGATTGCGTTATTCACAGCAACCCCCAAATAATGGTAACGGCCTCCTTCCGGCCGCTCTTTTCCTTTATCGAAAGTTTCGACATACGGGTAAATGATAACCGGATTGATGATTCGCTTCGGAGAGACGAGCTCCTTTTTGATTTGCGCCGAATTTTTCTGTACGAATGTTCCGGCAATGTCGATTATCTCCTGAGCATTACGGTAGGTGCGTGTGATTTTCAACTCTTGCCCATAACCGACGGCTTCGCAGAACCGGGTAAACAACGGAAGGATAGAGCCGCTGAACGCATAGATAGATTGCCAGTCGTCACCTACTGCCATGATTTTGGCATTACACAACTGCGACAACTCTTTGATCAGGTTATAACGCTGCCGTGAAATGTCCTGATATTCGTCTACAATGATATATCTGTAATCGAGCTGTTCCTTGCCGATACGCTTTTGGCGAATCAACTCGGCCGACTCGTTGATCATATCTTGAAAGTCGATGCAATGCTGCTCCTCCAATACTTTTTGATATTCATGGTAGCAAACTTTGCAGATGTCGAGAAACAATTTGGTACGGACATTCTTATTCGCAGCCTTGAACTCTGCGAACTTCTCCAGTCCGTAGCCTTGCGTCTTGAAGTTGTTGATAAAGGTACAGAGCAAAAAAGTCAGGCGTGTGATGTATTTGCTCTCTTCCGTCTCGATCAATTTCTTGTAGACCTCCTCCGTCGGACGTTTGTTCAACTCATACCCATGCGCGACGAGTAGCTCTCGTAAATGAAGAAGATAGTCCCGGCCATCGGCGTATTGCGAGTATGTATATATCAAATCGGTCTTATGCTTTGCATGCACCTGCTTTTTGTCGTCGATCCGAGAGATATACTTCTCCAACTCCTCCGGCGTATAACGATCGCTTCGATGATCTTCTGTTATCCCGAAGTGTTCGATATACGAAATTTTATTGCCTTGCTTTATACGAAAGTCAGGCGTATAGGGTTTGTTCGCATCGAGGATAGGATACTGGTATATCGGTTCATACTCGTATTCTATCTGATACATATATAGAAAGTTTGCAATCCGCACCTCTTCCATCGACCGCAAAACCTCGTTATTCAACGTTTGCGTCTTCAGCGTTTTACGATCGACGATATGTTGAACGTATTCGCGCAGATTGCCTTTCAGGGTCGAGCAGTCCGCTTTGGCGACGAACTGAAAATATTCGTTGAGCTTTTCTCCCTCGTAAGGCGCGGTGAAATAGGAGCCGAAGAAGAGAATCAATTTATCCACTACTTCGGGATTACGCAGCACGGACGATTTTAAATAGTTATTGATAACTGTGTACATGTATCCTTCCCCGACTATCTTTTTACGGTCCTCGTCACCCTGTCGCAAAATCGTATAACCGACGGAATGAAAGGTGCTGATGGGGCAAGGTATGCCCAGATTACTATTGATGCGTCCTCGGAGTTCCTCGACAGCTTTGTTAGTAAAGGAGATAACCAAAATTTTGCTCGGATCAACGCCGCGTTTTTCTACAAGATAGCGCACTTTGGCAGCCACAGTTGTCGTTTTACCCGCCCCGGCCCCAGCGATTACCAGCGTATGATCTTCTTCCGAAAGCACGACTTCCCGCTGTTCCCGGTCGAGCGATATGGCAGGATCGCAGGCTTTGAGAATGTTGTCGAGATAGAACTTCTCCGATTTGATATGGTGCGAAATATAGGCGTCATTGTGCTTACGAATCGTCGGCGATTCCGTTGCAAAGTCGGCCATTTCATCGAATGCCGTCCGAAAGCAGTTTATAGCTTTTATATCGAGATTGTGCTTGGCTACATACTCGTTCAGTATATTCGATTGTGCGAGTATTGCGTATGATTGCGATAAATCACGGTATTGTTCAACAAGGTGCTTGTAGTCGCTTCGGGCTATGAATTTATCTTGAGACAGCAAAATGTTGAACGCTTCGTTGAACGTCAGCGTTCTGATATACTCTGTCGGGTAATTATCATGATCTCTAATTGATATATCAATAGAGGGCGGCGTTTTGGAGCGACCTATATTTTTTACGAAATTCACTATCCCCATTTGTCTCGGCAATTATTTGCTTTACAAAGATAATCATTATAACGGTGTGCTAAAGCGTTTAGATTATTTCGTATTGGAAAGTGCAAGAAAAAATGCAATATGTTGTGCAAAAAATACCCCACCCGATTAAGGTGGGGTAAAGAACGTAAATTATCCCTTGGGAGGATAAGGATCATTACCATAGCTATTGCGTTCTCGAATCCGACCATTTTCGCCATGAATGAAAAGTTCGGACTTTTGGTTGATAGCTATTTCTCTTGCCTTAGCTATTGCCTCTTTCTGAGTATCGAATTTTTGAGTAATCCGAGTGTTATGCTCGCCTCGTACACCCCACCCATCCGGAGTTTTTACGACATGTTGATTCTTGCCCATCTTTACTTTGTATGGCATTGAGGACAGCAGTAGAAACAGCCATCTACGTTAGCGTAAAATTTACGCGCCTCTTTAACGGCTTCGGCACAATTATTAAAATAACCTAAATATTGCCGATTTTCAAGTGTTGGCAAGTAGATGCAATCCGAAGAATGAACTTCGTGTTCTCCTCTGATTTGAGGATTTTTATTTACGTAATAATGTTTCATATTTATTATTCTTTTGGGGATGGCCGGCATAAATATTGTTTTGCGTTATTGCAAAATCATAGGTGAATCGTTATATTTGCAGCCGTTTTAAAGAGAGAATATGGTTCTTCATTACCCATAGCCATCGTTGTTCAGGGTTAGCAATTCGCCTTGCGGATTTGTAGTCTGTTTATGTCATAAGCACCTCCTATCTGATTGAGATTAAAAGCCAAATTGTTTATATCAATAGGTATGCCAACTATAAAATAGCTTATTTTTGGCAGAAGCAACTGACGGAATATCACGCTATCACTGACAATATGGCAGAGAAGGGTTAAGATTGGTGTCTTAATCCTTCTTTTGTGATAATGGGGCATCTAATTTTTTGCAAAGGAATTTAATAGGAAGACTTCGCGGGCATAGGAAAATAGCATCTGTTGAGAGGGCTCTTTTTGCCATTTGTTTTGTTGCTATTTTGTTACTCGATACAAGGCAGCAGTTATTCTAATTGCTAATATTCAGGCAAATATGAATGCCAATAAATAATATGTGGCAGAACTTCGTGAACAGCTATCAGTTGTGGCGGAAAGAGTCCGGCGGCGATCGACCGGCCGATCCGAACGAATGACAATAAAAAACAAGATTATGAAAGTCTTACTCATTAACGGAAGTCCCCGTAAACAGGGGAATACGTTTCTTGCACTCTCCGAGGTAGCTTCGGCGCTCGAAAAGCAGGGAATTACGACCGAGATCGTCTCGATCGGCACGAAAGCCGTGCAGGGCTGCATCGCCTGCAACAAATGCGGCGAGCTCGGCCGCTGCGTCTTTCGGGACGAATTGTACGATACGCTGCACGGAAAACTGGCCGGAGCGGACGGTCTCGTCGTCGGTTCGCCGACCTACTACGCCGGCCCGAACGGTTCCCTGTGCGCGATTCTGGACAGGCTCTTCTACTCGGCAGGGGAGTTGCTCCGCTTCAAGCCGGCAGCAGCCGTAGCCGTCTGCCGGCGCGGCGGTGCGAGCGCGACGTTCGACAGGTTGAACAAGTATTTCACGATCAACAACATGCCTGTCGTATCGTCGCAATACTGGAACAGCGTACACGGCCGGCTGCCCGGCGAAGCGACGCAGGATGCCGAAGGTATGCAGACCATGCGCACGCTGGGCGACAACATGGCGTGGCTGCTGAAAAATATCCAAACGGGCAAGATCCCTCTTCCGGAACCGGAGGAGCCCGTCCGGACGAATTTCATCCGGTAAACGGACAGCAAAAGCCCCGACCGCACGTCGGGGCCTTTTTGGTCGTTTCGGCGTCCGTCTACGGCCTGAAAATAAAATAGACGGCCAGTACCAGACAGCAGAACCCTGCGATGTGATTCCATTGAAGCGATTCGTTCTTGCTGAAAAACAACACGAAGGAGGAGAAGACGATAAGCGTGATTACCTCCTGAATCACTTTCAGTTGCCACAGCGTGAACGGCCCCCCGTATTCGACGCTGCCGATCCGGTTGGCCGGAACCTGAAAACAGTATTCGAACAAAGCGACGCCCCAACTCAGCAGCGCGATGGCTGCGAGCGATACCCGTTCGAGTTTCGACTTGAATACGATGTGCCCGTACCACGCCAGCGTCATAAAGGCGTTGGAGCAGACAAGCAGCAGGATGGTAAGAATTCCGCGCGGCATCGGGTTCGGATTTTTATCGGGCGCAAAAATACGAAAAAATACGATCCCGTGTTTCTCGCGGGGAAAAACTTTGCATCGCTTGCCGACATGCGTCGCGGAATTCCCGGAATCCGACGGCCAGGCGGAAATAAAATGACTTCGCAACCGGTTCTTGCGGTCGGGAATAACCGAAGATTCGGATTAAATTGCTATTTTTGCGGATGGAATCGGAGTTCCGGAAAGCGCATGAAACCCGATGCTGCCGGTCGCTGCGGACGGAACGTGCCGCGCGCCGGAGAGCTCCGCTAAAACGAATCGTATGAAGCAACATGCCAAAAGAGTGATCGCCTTCTACCTGCCGCAGTACCACCCGTTCCCGGAGAACGACCGGTGGTGGGGCGCCGGATTCACGGAGTGGCGCAACGTGGTGAAGGCACGGCCGCTCTTTCGGGGGCATTACCAGCCCCACCTGCCGGCCGATCTCGGGTTCTACGACCTGCGTGTGCCCGAAGTGCGCCAGCAGCAGGCGGCGCTGGCCGAACGCTACGGGCTGTCGGGATTCTGTTACTATCACTATTGGTTCAACGGTCACCGGTTGATGCAGCGTCCCGTGGAGGAGATGCTCGCTTCGGGGAAGCCCGATTTCCCCTTCATGCTCTGCTGGGCCAACGAGAACTGGACGCGGGCGTGGGACGGCGGCGAGCAGGAGGTACTGATCCGGCAGGAGTACTCCGAGGAGGACGACCGCGCGCACATCCGCTATCTGCTCGACGAGGTATTCCGCGATCCGCGCTACATCCGTGTCGACGGAAAACCGGTCTTCGCCGTCTACCGTTCGGCGCTCTTCCCCGACATGCGGCGCACGATCGAGGTGTGGCGCGAGGAGGCGGCCGCCCGCGGCGCGGAACTCTATCTCTGCCGCGTGGAGAGTTTCAACGCCGCCGGACGCGAAGAGCTGGCGGTCGGATTCGACGCTGCGATCGAGTTCCAGCCCTTCACTCCTGCGATGACCGATTTCTGGGAGCATCGTCCGTGGCGGCAGAAGCTCATGTACCACCTGCGCAAATTGTGGGGCGACCGCCGCAAGATGCGCAAAGCCGATTACGACGCCTACGTCGCATACAGCCTGAGCCGTCCGGCCCCCGATTATAAACTTTACCCTTCGGTGACGCCATCGTGGGACAACACGGCGCGGCGCAAGCAGCGGATGTTCCTGTTCCACAATGCCACGCCCGAGAAATACGGCCGCTGGCTGCGCGAGGTGCTGCGCCGCTTCAAACCTTATTCGGCGGAGGAGAATTTCGTCTTCATCAACGCATGGAACGAATGGGCCGAAGGCAACCATCTCGAACCCGATATGAAATGGGGGGGGGAATACCTTGCGGCGACGCTGCGGGCAATCGAGGAGGACGAGCGATGAGCGCGACCGCATCCCCGAAAGTCAGCGTGATCGTGCCGGTGCACAATACGGCGCAGTGGCTCGATCGCTGCGTCGAATCGGTCCGGGCGCAGACGCTCCGCGACATCGAGATCATTCTGGTCGAGAACCGTTCGACCGACGCCTCCCCCGAGTTGTGCGACGCCTATCCGGCTGCGGATGCGCGCATCCGTGTGCTGCACCTCGCCGAAGCGGGGTTGTCGCGTGCCCGCAATGCGGGGCTGGCCGTTGCGACGGCTCCCTACGTGGGGTTCGTCGACAGCGACGATTACATCGAACCCGACATGTTCCGGCGGCTCTACGACGCTGCGGTCGAAAGCGGGGCGCAAATCGCCTACGGCGACCTGATCTACGAAGAGGAGGGGACGCCGCAGCCGGCCGAACCCGCGGGGCCGGTGACCGTCCGCACGCCCGACGAGGTATTGTGCGACCTGCTGCTCGAACGCATCAGCGCTTCGGCCTGCACCAAACTTTTCGACCGGACGCTGTTCGAGGGACTGCAATTCCCGCTCGACGTCTGGTTCGAGGATCACCGCGTCGTCCACGAATGGGTCGCCCGATGCCGGAGGATCGCCCATGTGGAGAAGGTCTGCTACCACTATGTCCAGCGCGACGGCAGCATTTGCCACTCGTTCAGCGCACCGAAGCATTACCACTTCTTTCTGGCCAATTTCGAGCGTTTCGAGTTCGTCCGCCGGCAGCGGTTGTTCGAGGGTCGGACTGAGCAAGACGCGATCTGCGACAAGCTGGTGCGCAACTGCCTTTACAATTTCCGGGAGGCGATGCGCCGCAGACATGCCCCCGATTTCGCGGAGGCCGTCGCGGATATGCGCCGGAAACTGGCGCGGATGTACGAGGTGAAAGCGCAGCTTCCGCCGGCGACGCGAAAGCGCTTGCGGCGGGTCGTGAAGCACTACGGCTGGTACTACCTGACCCATTTCGTGTTCCGTAAAAAGAGATGAGATGAAAAAAATCCTGTTCATCATCAATTCGCTGGGCGGCGGCGGTGCCGAAAAGGCGCTGATCGAGTTCCTGCGCCATATCGACTACACGCGCTACGAAGTATCGCTGTGCCTGGTCTTCCACGAGGGCTGCTATCTGAGCGACGTCCCGCCCGAGGTGCGGGTCTTCTGGCTCTATGAACGGGAGCGGAATTTCGTGCACCGCAAATCGCTGAAACTCTATCGCAACCACGGCATACGCACCTTGTTGCGGTTAAGGGCCCGCCGGAAAATACGGGGGCATTACGACGCGATCGTCTCGTTTCTGGAAGGCGATGCCCTGTTGTTTCACGACATGGTGCGCGACCGTGCCGAACGAAACGTGGCCTGGCTGCATTGCGATCTGCGGCTCTTCCATTGGACGCGTAAGACGTTTCGCAGCGACCGCGACGAGGAACTGGCTTACGGCCGCATGGATACGATCGTCTTTTGTTCGCACATCACACAGGTGAGTTTCGAGCGGATGTACCGTATCGATGTTCCCAAGACGGTAATATACAATATTATAGACGGAGATTCCATTCGCCGGCAGGCCGATGCCGCGGTCGTTCCGCACGATGGGTTCACCATAACGGCAGTAGGCAGTCTGTCGGAGGTGAAGAGCCACGACCGGCTCGTTCGCGTGGCACGGATGTTCAAGGATGCCGGTTATCGTCTGCGGTTTCAGATCGTAGGCGCAGGGGCGCTGGAGGAGCCGCTCAAACGATTGCGCGACGAACTGGGATTGCAGGATTCCGTCCGTTTTCTGGGGTTCCGGAAGCCTCCTTATCCCTTCATGAAGGCGTCCGACGTCTTTGTCAGCACGTCGAAATCGGAGGCGGCTTCGCTGGTGATCTGCGAAGCGATGACGTTGGGCGTTCCTATCGTCGCCACCCGCACGAGTGCGTCGGAGGAGTTCCTCGCCGACGACCGCTACGGCATCGTCACCGGCCACTCCGACGTGGAGATTTTCGAAGGATTGCGCCGCATGGTAGACGACGAAACCCTGCGCGCGCATTACCGCGAACAGGGTTTCAAGCGAACAGAACTCTTCTCGGCCGAGCAGACCATGCGCCAATTCGAAGCGTTGTTGTAACCCGCGCCGAACAGCACTCCTTAAATTAAAGCGACCGGAGCCGCTCGACGCTCATCTGCGTGAAGTCGTCGATCACGAGCGTCGCGGCCGTCCGTTCCAACTCTTCGCGCGACAGGGTCGTGGCGAGAGCCACGACCTTCATGCCGGCACGATCGCCCGCCTCGATACCCGCACGGGCATCTTCGAATACGACGCACTCCTCGGGGCGGAGTCGCAACGCTTCGGCCGCTTTGAGGTAGATCTCCGGATCGGGTTTGCAGCGCGTGACCTGCTCGCTGCTGACCACGGTCTGAAAGTAGGACTCGATGCCGCACTTCTCGAAGACGAAACGGATGTTGCGCATCTCGGCCGACGAGCCTACGGCACAGGCGATTCCCTCCCGGCGGAGCGCTTCGAGAAAATCGAGCAATCCGGCGGTCGGCCGGATGAGCGGTTCGTAGAGTTCGCGGTAGATCGCCTCCTTCTCCTCGCTGAGCGCCCGCCAGCCGCCGAGTTCGGCGAGCCGTTCGGGTGTGAAGAGCCGTTGCATGATCTCGTCGTTGCCCAGTCCGCTGAGCTCTTTCAGCACGTTCTGCCGGTTGCCGACGCCGTGGCGTTCATAGAAAATATCGTATGCCCGGGCATGGATGCGCATGTTGTCGACCAACACGCCGTCCATGTCGAACAATGCTCCTTTTATCATGTTTTTCGAAAAATCTGCGGCCGCAGCCGGATTCGTAATTCTGTCGTGGGGATTCGAAACTCCCGCCGACCGGATGCGCTCCTGCCGGCAGGAATATTCCGTCCGCCGGGCGATCAGTTCGTGAAACGTTCCCACGGAATCTCTTCCGAGGTGGCCTTTCCCTCGATGATGGCATCCATGTGCATCAGCAGCGGGAATTCGGCAGCATCGAGCTTGCCGTCCTGCGCCAGCTTTTTGACGGCTTTGTTGATCCGGCCGATGATGACGAGCGATTCCAGCGTCACGCCTTTCAGTTCGGCCAGCGCCTCGTCGATGCCGTATCCGCGCCCCAGCAGGGTGCCGATCAGGCGCGTGCGGCCGCCGAAGATGGTGACGTACATGTCGCCGGCCGCCGAATCGATCTGCCGGTCGTTGCCCGTGAGGTAGGTGAGCAGCTTGCGGATCTCCTTGACGCTCTGGTAGAACATCGCCGCCTGCGAATTGTAGTGCGGCGTGCAGCCCACGCCGTTGACCTTCTCGTTGAGCCCGACGGCCAGCGCCACGCCCAGGGCATAGGCGTTTTTCAGCGCCACGGCGCTTTCGACTCCCATCACCTCGGTCGAGAGGTGGATGTGGTAGTAGTCGGTGCGCATCAGCCCGCGCAGCGTTTCGAGCGTCTGCATGTCGCGGCCGCAGAAGGTGACGATCGTCTGGTCGTGCGCCACCAGCTCGTAGCTGGTGCAGGGACCGCCCACGGCGTTCAGGTTCATCTTGCGGGGCGCGATGCTGCGCTCCCAATACTCGGGATAGCTGATGAGTGTACCGTCGTCGTAGGCGACGAGGCCCTTGGTAACCGACAGCACGGGCGTCGTGTCGGGAATGTGGGGGAGCACCTCCTGCATGAACCAGTCCACGCCGAAGCTGTTCACGCCGCAGATGACCATGTCGGCCCCTTCGAGCGCTTCGGCGAGCTCTTCGAAATAGAAATACTCGACGCCTGCGGGAAACGGCTTGTCGAATTTCGGATGCTTGCCCGTCCGCTTCGATTCGGCGATAATCTCCCTGTCCAGATGCGTGCCGGTCAACCGGACGCGATGACCGTTTTCCCGTGCGGGAAAGGCCAGTGCCGACCCCATCATACCGGCGCCGACGATCGTAATGTTGCTCATGACGATAACTGTTTTAATTTTCCAAGATTACAAAGATAACTTTTTTCCGGCAGATCGACGAGAAATAACCGTAAAATCGCTATTTTTGTTCGATGGCTGCGAAAAAAATCGAAAAGACCAACGCCGCCCGTCTGCTCGACCGGGCGAAGATACCGTATACGCTGATTCCGTATGAAGTGGACGAAGAGGACTTGTCGTGCACGCACGTCGCCGCACAGCTGGGCGAGGCGATCGAGTGCGTCTTCAAAACGCTCGTATTGAAGGGCGACCGCAGCGGTTATTTCGTCTGCGTGGTGCCGGGCGACCACGAGGTCGACCTGAAAGCGGCCGCCCGCGTGTCGGGCAACAAGAAGGCCGACCTGATCCCGATGAAGGAGCTGCTGCCCGTCACGGGCTATATCCGGGGCGGCTGTTCGCCCATCGGCATGAAACGTGCCTTTCCCACCTATATTCATTCGTCGTGTCTCGGTCTGTCCGAGATCTATGTGAGCGCAGGCGTGCGCGGTTTGCAGATCCGGATCGCACCCGATGCGCTGATCGCATTCACGCGGGCCGAAACGGCCGACTTGATCCGGAAAGAGGAGTAAGCATGGAGGTGATTTTCGAGATCGAATACCGCACGGAGTGGGGACAGCGGCTCGTCTGGTGCAGCGGCGAACGGCGCATTGCGATGGAGTACCGGAGCGACGGCGTATGGCGATGCCGCACGACGCTCGCAGCCGGTGACGTCGAATACGGTTACGAAGTGGAGGCCGACGGGCGGACGATCCGCCGCGAATGGCGGCCCCACCGTCAGGCGATTCCGCAGCGGGGCGCAGAGCGGATGTCGGTCTGCGACCGCTGGTCGGATCGGCCTACGGATGCGCCGTTTTACACCTCGGCCTTTACGCGGGCGATCTTCGCTCGACCGGCGGACGGGAAACCGTTCGACGAGGGGCATGGGCGGCTGGAACTGCAAGTAGAAGCGCCGACCGTGCGCCCCGACGAAGTGTTGGCCATCGCCGGCAATGCGCCCGAACTGGGCGGCTGGCAGCGATTCGTCGCACTGGACGACAGCGATTTCCCGCTCTGGCGGGTCGTGCTCGATGCTGCAACTCCGTTCGAATACAAGTTCGTGCGGCTCGATCGCCGTTCCCGTCGACCGATCGTGTGGGAGGAGGGGGAGAACCGACGCTGCGACCGGCTGCCGGCGGCGGGAGAGCGCATCGTCGTGGCCGGACTGCGGCTGCGCGAGGCGAACGCCTCCGCATGGCGCGGCGCAGGTACGGCCCTGCCGCTCTTTTCGCTGCGTTCGGCGTCGGGTTTCGGTACGGGCGAATTCCCCGACCTGCGGAAACTGATCGACTGGGCCGCAGCCACGGGGCAGCGGGTCGTACAACTGTTGCCGGTCAACGATACGATCCGCACGGGAACGCGAAGCGACTCCTATCCCTACAACGCCGTTTCGAGTTTCGCCCTCCATCCGCTCTACCTGAGCCTGATTGGGGCGGGGCTGCAACCCGATGCCCGATACCGTCGCCAGCAACGACGGCTCAACGCCTTGCCCACCGTCGATTACGAGGCGGTCATGCGGTTGAAACTCGACTGGGCACGGCTGCTTTTCCGCCGGACGTGGGAGACCGTCCGGACGACGGACGGCTATGCCGCCTTCGAGACGCAGAACCGTCTGTGGCTGGAACCCTACGCCGCGTTCAGCGCCTTGCGCGACCGCTTCGGTACGGCCGATTTCCGGCAATGGGGCGAGTATGCCCGTTACGACGAACAGCGTCTCCGCGTATTCCGGAACGAGAATCGGGCAGCGATCGATTTCTACTGTTTCCTGCAATATCATCTGCACAGCCAGTTGAGCGACGCCAGCCGTTACGCACGGCAGCGGGGCGTCGTCCTCAAAGGCGATATTCCGATCGGCGTCAGTCCGTCGAGCGCCGACGTGTGGCAATATCCGCACCTCTTCCATCTCGACGGGCAGGCCGGAGCGCCGCCCGACGCCTTTGCCGCAACGGGGCAGAACTGGGGCTTCCCGACCTACGACTGGGAGGCGATGGCGCGCGACGGCTACGGCTGGTGGCGGGCGCGGCTGCGCAAAATGGGGGAGTATTTCGACATCTACCGCATCGACCACATCCTCGGTTTCTTCCGCATCTGGGAGATACCTGCCGATGCGTTGCACGGTCTGCTCGGCCGTTTCCGGCCGGCGCTGCCCTACACGCGCGAGGAGCTGGCCGCCGCAGGGTTCCTGCTGCCCGACGCCCGCTACACCCGTCCGCAGGTGACCGACAACGTACTGCGCGAACTCTTCGGCCGCGCCGCGGCGGAGGTGAAACGGCGTTACGTCGCCGACGGCACGCTGCGCCCCGAAGCGGCGACGCAACGGGGCGTATGGCGGCTTTTCGGTGACAGTCCCGACCGACGGCAGCGCCGCATCCGCGACGGACTGCTGCGTCTGCTCGACGACGTGCTCTTCCTCGAAGACCGTGAACGTCCCGGGCATTACCATCCGCGTATCGCGGCGCAGGCGACCTTTGCCTACCGGAGGCTCGCGCCGGCACAGCAGCGGGCGTTCGACCGGCTGTACGAGGAGTTTTTCTACCGTCGCCACGACGACTTCTGGCGCGACGAAGCGCTGCGCAAACTCCCTGCGCTGCTCGATGCGACCGCGATGCTGGCCTGCGGCGAGGATCTGGGGATGATTCCTGCCTGCGTACCGGAGGTCATGGAGCGTCTGGGGATTCTCTCGCTCGAAATCGAACGGATGCCCAAAACCGCCGGCACGACGTTCGGCGATCCGCGGCAGTATCCCTATCTGTCGGTCGGCACCACCTCGACGCATGACATGTCGCCCCTGCGCAGTTGGTGGTGCGAAGACACCGCCCTCACGCAGCGTTATTTCTCCGAGGTGCTGCACCGCCGCGGAAAGGCTCCCGCCGAGTGTACGCCTGCGCTGTGCCGGCAGATCGTCCGCCGCACGCTCGACGGGCAGTCGATGCTGGCCGTACTGCCGTTGCAGGACTGGCTGGCCACGGACGGCGGTCTGCGGCGCGACGATCCCGACGAGGAGCGGATCAACCGGCCCGACGACCCGAACAACTACTGGCGATACAGAATGCATCTGACCATAGAAGAGCTGCTTGCATCTGCCGAATTCAACCGGAGCATAAAGCGAATGCTCCGCACTTCCGATCGAACCGACAAACCTTAAATAAAACGAGAAATCATGTACGAAAAAGACCGACGCATAGTCATTACGCTCGATGCCGGAGGCACCAATTTCGTCTTCGGCGCCGTACAGGGCGACCGCTTCGTCGTCGAACCGATCACGCTTCCCTCCAACTCCGACCGGCTCGACCGCTGCCTCGAAACGATGGTCGAGGGATTCCGCACCGTCATCAGCCGTCTGCCCGAACAGCCCGCGGCGATCAGCTTCGCCTTTCCCGGCCCGGCGGACTATCCGCGAGGCATCATCGGCGGATACCTGCCCAATTTTCCGTCGTTCCGCGACGGCGTAGCGCTGAAAGACTTCCTGGAAGAGCGGTTCGGCATTCCGACCTTCATCAACAACGACGGCGACCTCTACGCCTACGGCGAAGCGCTGGCGGGTGCATTGCCCGAAATCAACGCCCGGCTCGAAGCCGCAGGAAGCGCCAAACGCTTCCGCAACCTGATCGGCTACACGTGGGGCACGGGATTCGGCGTGGGGATCGTCTCGGACAACCGGCTGCACATCGGCGATAACTCGTGCGTCGAAACCTTCTGCCTGCGGCACAAGGACCTGCCCGACATCAACGTCGAGGAGGGTGTCTCGATCCGCGCCGTCAAACGGCTCTATGCCGAGTATGCGGGCGTCGACGACGATACGCTCGATCCGAAGGCCATTTTCGAGATCGCCGAGGGCGAGCGTCCGGGCGATGCCGATGCGGCGCGGCGCGCTTTCGCGCGGTTCGGCGAGGTGGCAGGCGACGCCATGGCCACCGCCGTGACGCTCATCGACGGGCTTATCGTCATCGGCGGCGGCATTACCGCTGCGCGCAAATACATCCTGCCTTCGCTGCTGGCCGAAATGCGGGGTTCCCTGCATACCTTTTCGGGTGAAACGCTTCCGCGCGTACAGATGAAGGTCTACGACCTGGACGATGCGACGCAGTTCGCCGCCTTCGCGCAGGGCGATTCCCGCCGGATCAAGGTTTACGGCAGCGATCGTGAAATCGTCTACGATCCGCAGAAGCGCATCGGGGTAATGACCTCGCATATCGGCGCCAGTCGGGCCATTTCGCTGGGGGCCTATGCCTTCGCGCTGAACAGCATCGACAGGGACGCTCGCTGACGCCGGCTCCGTCATGAACGCGATTCGCCCCTGCCGCAACAGATCGCGGCAGGGGCGAATCGTCGGGAACGGGACGGTCAGCGCAGACGATGCCGGAGCACTGCCGCCGCAAAGAGGATCAGGTCGCGGGTGGGAGCCAACCGCGCGAAGCCGTTGAGCATTCCCCAATCGTGGATGACGCCGTTGAAGCGCACGGTCGTCGTCTCGACGCCCGCCTCGTCCAACCGGCGGCCCATCGCTTCGCCCTCGTCGCGCAAAATGTCGTTTTCGGCCACTGCAATCAGTGTCGGCGGCAGGCCGAACAGTTCTTCCCGCGAAGCATTGACAGGCGACAGGAGAATTTCTTCGCGCGCCCGGGCGTCGGTCGTATATCGGTCGAACATCCATTTCATCAACGGCGCCGTAAGAAAGCGCTCCCCGCCGTAGAGGGCATAGGATTTCCAATCGGAGGAGGCACTCGTCACGGGCCACAGCAACACCAGCGCCCGAACAGCGGGCGCATGTCGTTTCTTGGCGAGCAACGCCGCCGCGAGCGCCATGTTTCCGCCCGCGCTGTTGCCGACCAAAGCCATCCGGCGACGGTCGAGGTCGAGTTCCGCATCGTTCTCGGCCACCCATTTCACGGCGGCGTAAATTTCATCGACCGCCTGCGGATATTTCGCTTCGGGCGACGGCGTGTAGTCGACGAAAACCGCTGCGACTTCCGATTCGACGACCAGATCGCGTACCAGCCTCCGGTGCGTGGGGTAGTCGCCGAGCACCCATCCGCCTCCGTGGATGAAGACGAAGTAGGGAGGCCTCCCTCGGCTGCCGTGCGGCCGCACCAGATGCAGTGTCAGTGCGTGACCGTCGGCCACGATTTCGCGCTCCCGCTCGTCGATGCCCGACAAGTCGACTTCTACGGCTGCCTGCACGTCGGCGAGTACTTTGCGCGCTTCGGCCACCGGCAGCGATTCCACAGGACGACCGCCGGCATTGAGCACGCGGAGATACTCCCGGGTACCGATACTCAGATGTTCGTCGTTCAGATAATTCTTCGGCTTGTTTTCCATATCGTTAACTTTTTTAATTAAACCATCGCAGCGGCAGGGTGGAGCGCGGGGTCGTTCTTCTCGTCGAGCGCTTCGTCCAGAGCGATGCCGAGCGCATCGGCCAGCCCCCTGCCGTAAGCCGGGTCGGCGCGGTAGCAGTTGCGCACGTGGCGTTGCTTGATGAAGAGTTTGCAGTCACCCATGGCGCGCGCCGTATTTTCGAACAACGCCTGCTTCTCTTCGGGCGTCATCAGGCGGAACAATGCACCCGGTTGCGAGTAATAGTCGTCGTCATAGGCGCGTTCGTCGTAGTTGTCGACCGGTCCGTGCAGCGGCAGAGGCGGTTCCTTCAATTCGGGTGAATCGGACCATACGCCGTAGCTGTTGGGCGTATAGCTCACCGTCGCGCCGAAATTGCCGTCCACGCGCATCGCACCGTCGCGGTGATACGAATGTACGGCCACGCGCGGCCGGTTGACCGGAATCTGATCGAGGTTCACGCCCAGGCGATAGCGCTGTGCGTCGCCGTAGGAAAACAGCCGTCCTTGAAGCATCTTGTCGGGCGAAAAGCCGATGCCGTCGACGATATTGAGGGGATTGAAGGCAGCCTGTTCCACCTCGGCGTAGAAGTTTTCCGGATTGCGGTTCAGTTCCAGGATACCCACGTCCTGCAACGGAAAGTCGCCGTGCGGCCAGACTTTGGTCAGATCGAAGGGATTGATGCGGTAGTTGCGCGCCTCCTCTTCGGTCATGGTCTGTATCTGGAAAAGCCAGCGCGGAAAATCGCCCCGCTCGATGGCTTCGAACAGATCGCGCTGATGCGATTCGCGGTCTTTGGCGATGACGGCTTCCGCTTCGGCGTCGGTCAGATTGCGAATGCCCTGCATCGTGCGCAGATGGAACTTGACCCACGTGCGCCGGTTCTCGGCGTCGTAGAAACTGTACGTGTGGCTACCGAATCCGTGCATGTGGCGGAATGAAGCGGGAATGCCGCGCGTGCTCATCGTGATCGTCACCTGATGCAGCGCCTCGGGCAGCAGCGTCCAGAAGTCCCAGTTGTTGTCGACACTGCGCATCCCCGTGCGCGGATCGCGCTTGATGGCATGGTTCAGATCGGGAAACCGCACCGGATCGCGCAGGAAAAAGACCGGCGTGTTGTTGCCCACCAGATCCCAGTTGCCCGCATCGGTGTAGAATTTCATTGCGAAGCCGCGTATGTCGCGTTCGGCATCGGCGGCACCGCGTTCCCCCGCGACGGTCGAAAAACGGACGAAACACTCGGTCTGCTTGCCAATCCGGCTGAAAATCGAGGCCCGGGTGTAGCGCGTGATGTCGTGCGTCACGGTAAAGGTGCCGTAGGCGCCGGAGCCTTTGGCGTGCATACGCCGTTCGGGAATCACCTCGCGGTCGAAATGCGCGAGCTTTTCGAGCATCCAGGGGTCCTGCAACACGATGGGGCCACGCAGTCCGGCAGTCTGCGAATCCTCGTTGTCGGCGATCGGCCGGCCGTTGACCGAAGTCAGCTTTTCGGGTTTCCCCTGAGTTTTTCCGCTCGGTCGGGAACGTTCTTTTTTCTCCATAAGTCAAACGTATTTGGTTTACGTCGACCCTCTCGAAAAACGTGCCGTTAGCGGGCGGAGGCAAGAAAAAATCCGCGGCGGGAAGACCGTCGCGGATTCTGCCGGGCCCGCTTTATCGCAAACGGAGCACCTCCAACCGCGAGGGACGGCGGCGGTCGTGGTAAATACGCACGTCGCAGGGAATGAAGTCGGAGGCCGCGCAGCGGTAAATATCGACGAACTGCTGGGGGTTGCGGTCGGCCAGCGGAAACCACGAGCTCTGCACCTGCACCATGATCCGGTGCCCCTTGCGGAAGGTATGCGCGATATCGGGCATCGTGAAGGCCACTTCGGTCGGCTCGCCCGGCGTGAAGGGTTCGGGGGCTGAAAAACTGCGGCGGTAACGTCCGCGCATGATGTCCCCGCGCACGAGCATCTGGTAACCCGGATACTCCGTATTATCGGGCCAGACGTCGATGAGCTTGACCACGAAATCGGCATCGGTCGTCGAGATCGCCGCTTGCAGGACGGCCCGGATGCCGCCCGCGAATGTTACGTCGCCTGCCAGCGGTTCGGTCGTGAAACACAGCACGTCCGGCCGACCGGCAGCGAAGCGCTGATCGGCTACCATATAGGCCTTGTCACGCGACGCACGCATCGGGAAATCGTAGGGCACGGGCGACGCGGGATCGGAGCGATAGCCGCTGAACGACTCGCGCTCGATCGGCCTCTCGGCAGACAGCGCGCCGTTGCTGCGAAGAAAGAGAACCTCCTTGCGCGCATCGGCCGGAGGCCACTCTTCGAAGGTGCGCCAGCGATTCTCACCGGTGAAGAAGATCGTAGCGCCGGCCAGCTCGCCGCCGTCGCCCTTGCCGAGCAGGTAATAATTGAAAAAGGGCACTTCGATCCGCTGCTGGTAGTAGTCGGTCAGCGACGCGTCGCCGAAGCGCATCTTGCCGAGCCGGTTGCCGCCGTTCGACGACCGCCAGCCGCCGTGCACCCACGGGCCGGCGACCATCCGGCACGACGTGCGGGGGCTCTGGCGCCGGATCGAGGCGTAGGTCGTCCACGCGCCGTAGCAATCCTCGGCATCGAACAGGCCGCCCACGACCAGTATGGCCGGCCGGAGGTCGTGCATGGCGCGCACCGAGCAGCGTTCGCGCCACCAGTCGTCGTAATCGGGATGACGCATCATCTCGTTCCAGAAGCGGACGGTATCGCCCAAAAGCTGCGTCAAGCTGTCGACGGTGGCCTTGCGCAGAAAGAAATCGTATTCGTCGGTACGGACGTAACGGGGTGCTGCGGCGGCCTCGGTCGTGGGATTGTCCATCGGCCTGCCGAAACTGCCGCCGATGAAGGAGAAGGCGTCGCGCAGGAACAACACGCCGTTGTGGTGCGTGTCGTCGCCCATGAACCAGTCGGTGACGGGCGCCTGCGGCGAGGCGGCTTTCAAGGCGGGATGTCCGCTCGCGGCGGCCATAAGGGCGTAGAAACCCGGATAGGAGTTGCCGTAGACGCCGACACGCCCGTTGTTGCCCGCGACCTCGCGCACCAGAAAGTCGATCGTATCGTAGGCGTCGCTCGCCTCGTCGATCTGTTCGGGCGAATGCTTATCGGCGATGAACGGACGGAGATCGACGTATTCGCCCTCGCTCATGTAGCGTCCCCGCACATCCTGAAAAACGAGGATATAGCCCTCCTCCAAATAGAGTTTCAGAAATGATTTCCAGAGCGACGCGGAGAATTCCGCGCCGTAGGGGCGGCACGAATAGGGAGTGCGCGTCAGCAGAATGGGGTGCCGGCCCGCCGTGTCGCACGGAGCGTAGACGGTCGTATGGAGCCGTACGCCGTCGCGCATGGGGATGCGGTACTCGGTTTTACGGTAATTTCGCTCGACCCACGCACGGTCGATCGCCCCTTCGGCCGCGGCGGCGAAGCAGAACGGCAGAAGCAGCAGGAGGAGAAGCGTCTTTTTCATGGAAGGGTAGCGGTTACCCTGCAAAGATAGCGTTTCTCGCGCGATTTGTCAATTGCTGCTCTTTTTTCCCGTATAGTATTGTGAAATGTAGACCGTGAAGATCGGGAAGAAGATCATGCCGACGATGGGCAGCAGCACGCAGACGACCTTCCCCACGGCCGTGACGGGGAAGATCGCGGCCCCGACCGTCGTGACGTTCATCCAGGCCCACCACAGTGCATCGCCGTAGTCGGCCAGGCGGGGATTGACCAGAATCTCGTAGTCGTAGAAGACCAGCGACGCCAGATAGGTGAAGACCAGCACCGAAAAAAGATAGGCCGCCAGCAGTTGATTGAAGCGGTTCCTGGCGAGCCATGCGACGATGATGTAGAGCGCCAGAAAACCCCGAAGCAGCGGCGTCAGTCCGATGAGCATGGCCCAGCCGCGCGCGAGCTCCAGCGAAAACCAGTCGACCAGATTGAGGTAGGGGATCGACAGGAGCAGAAAGAGCAGGTTGCGGAGGAAAAAACGCGTACGGCGCTCGCTGCGCGCCAACCGGATGAAAAAGTCGGCGAGAAAGACGATGCAGACGGCGAACTGTATCCACAGATAGGCTTGGGAAAAGTGGCGGTGGTCTCCGGTGAGAATTTCCACGGACATGGCCAACAGCAGCAGGGCACCGGCCGCCAGCGTGACGATATTCAACGAAAGATTCCGAACGAACGGGGTTTGCAGTTGATTCATAATCGGTTGAAGTTTACGATCGGACGGACAAAATCGATGCCACAGCCGTTACTTCGCTTTTTTTGCGTAAAAAAGCGTTGAAAACTTTTGCGCGAATAAAAATTTCTATTACCTTTGCACTCGCTTTCAAAGCAATGGCGAGATAGCTCAGCTGGTTAGAGCGCATGATTCATAATCATGAGGTCGAGAGTTCAAGTCTCTCTCTCGCTACGAACAAATCGACAACTTCTTATCCGGCCTGCATTGAAATGCAGGCCGGATTGTTTCGATACAGACTCTGTCCTCTTCGGCCGCGAGAACCGATCCGGCTGTGCAGGCGTTACGCGGATTCGAGCGGATTTCAGCTGCCGGAACCGGCCGAAAGGTCAGGTGAGGTAACGCGATCCTTCGTCGATGCTGGCCTGCAACGGATAGACCAACACGAAGTTATTGCCTTTGAAATACTGATCCAGATAGCGGGAAACGCGCGCCATCGACGATTCGTAGGAGACTCCGTTGCGGCGGCTCATCCAGATCCACAGCGTATCGTCGGTACGCACGTCGCGCGAAACGATCAGGAAATCCTCCCAGTTCGCGAACGGGACGTAGCCGATTTCGTTCGACGACCGCGCGAAGCGTTCCCGAATCAGATCGAGCGTGGCGGGTGCGGCGTAGAACACCGCCTTGGCCCCAGTGTTCCCGACCACGTTGGCCAGACGTTCCAGCGCACTGAGGAACCCCGCCTCCTTTTCGGCCTGCGGCGGCAGGACTACCAGATGACGCTTGACGGTCGACAACGGCTGCGCCGGCTTGTAGATGAATACGTTGGTCGTGTTGTCGGCAATGGTTCCCTCCGCCACGCGCCCCAGGAATCCCGACGAAATATCCTTGCGTTCGTGCAGTCCCAGGATGACGTCGGTAATGCCGCATTCGCGGATAACGCCCGAAATGGCATTGGCTGGACTCAGGTCGTAGCGCAGCAGTTCCTGCAAACGGGTATCCGTTGCCGCCGCCGTCTCGACGGCCAGTTGCAGCAACCGTTTCGAGCGCTTCGCCGATGTGCCGTCGGAACCCTTGTCATCGACGACGGTGAGCGCATGCAATCCGTTCTTGGCGCGCTTCGGCTTGAGCGACAGCCCCAGGTTGACCAGCTCCTCGACGTTGGCCTGGTTGCTGACCGGAATGAGTATCTCCACCTCGTTCCGGTCGGGTTCCTCGACGTCCGTCGACTCCTCCATGGCGATATTGTGCGCCCCCTTCTGCGCTGAAAACGACGCCATCGTACAGGTGACCAGAATCATCAGAATCGTACCGTTGAGCACGCTCTCGTTCAGCAGCCGGATCGGCTCGCCGTCGGGCGTCGTTCCCAGAAAGACGTTGTAGCCCACCAGCACGGCCGCCAGCGTCGCTGCGGCCTGCGCATTGCTCAGCCCGAAGATCACGCGCCGCTGATCGACTGACATACGGAAAGTCTTCTGCGTGAGCCATGCGGCGATGAACTTGGCCGCCGTGGCCACGACGATCATCACGGCGCCGACCTTGATCGTCTCGAAACTGGTAAAGAAAGCACGGTAGTCGATCAGCATCCCGACGCTGAGCAGGAAGAACGGGATGAAGATCGCATTGCCGACGAACTCCACACGGTTCATCAGCGGCGAAGTGGCGGGAATCAGCCTGTTGAGCGCCAGCCCCGCGAGGAATGATCCGATGATCGCTTCCAGTCCGGCCAGCTGGGCGAGAAAAGCACCCAGAAAGACCATCGCCAGCACGAAGATATATTGCGAGATGTTGTCGTGCACCCTTTTGAAGAACCAGCGCCCGATCAGGGGGAATCCCAACAGAACGAAGAGCGTGAAGGCCGTGATCGACAGCCCCAACCGCACCCAGAACATGTCGTCGGCGTTACCCGTCGAGAGCGCGACGACGATCGTCAGCACCAACAGCGCGAGCGTATCGGTAATCATTGTTCCGCCCACGGTGATGCAGACCGCATTGTTCTTGCTGATTCCCAGCTTGCTGATAATGGGGTAGGCGATCAGCGTGTGCGAAGCGAACATGCTGGCCAGCAGTACCGAAGTGAGCCACGAAAAGCCGAGCAGGTAGTATCCCGCGACGATACCGAGCGCCATCGGCACGCAGAAGGTATAGAGACCGAAAGTCAGGCTGCGCAGGCTGTTGCGTTTGAAATCGCCCATATCGATTTCCAATCCCGCCAGGAACATGATGTAGAGCAGCCCCGCCGTGCCCGAAAGGATGATGCTGCTGTCGCGCAGGACGAGGTTGAAGCCGTGGGGGCCGATCACGGCTCCGGCGATGATGAGCCCCAACAGCGGCGGGATGCGGATCTTGTTCAGCAACAACGGCGCTCCGAGAATGATGAGCAGGATGATGAGAAACTTCAGCACGGGATCGGCCAGCGGAAGCGTGAAATCCATTGCGGTGAGGAATATCATAGACGATTTCGATTTATTCAATCGTAAAATTACGAAATTTTCCCCGTTTTTCCTAACTCGCGGAACGATTTTCCGCGGTGTCCGTGCAGAACGGATCGTCTTTTTGTATGCAATTTGCACGGGGAAGGGAAACCGTATCACATCAAACGAATAAAAATTATGAAAGACGAACAGACGACCTGCACGCCCTGCGAGCAGAATTTCGAGGACAACATCAACGAACTGGTCGATCAGGTGGAGGATTACACCCGTAAGGACCGTATGAGGAAGGAACGCGAGGTCGAAGAGGCCTTCGCCGCGGACAAGGAGCCGAAGCGCTGACCCGCTCCGCCGCAGGGCGGCCGACAGCGGAATTTACCCTGTGTAATCGGGTAAATTCCGCTTTTTCTTCGTCTCTGCGGGAATGGGTATTTATACTTAGTGCTGCTTTACGATATTAATGTATATTTGCACGTTAATTCTTTGAACAACGAATGATTGATTTCAAGCGGGCTCCCTCGCCCTGTTTTCTGTTGGACGAACGTCTGCTGGCGCGGAATCTTTCGGTCGTCGACCGCGTGCGCCGCGAGTCGGGCGCCGAGGTGATCGTCGCGCTCAAAGCGTGCGCCATGTGGAGTATCTTCCCCCTGTTGGCGCGTCACAGCGACGGCGCGACGGCCAGTTCGGCCGCCGAGGCCCGGCTGGTACGCGAAGAGTTCGGGCAGCCGGCGCACACGTATGCTCCGGTCTACACCGACCGCAATATCGGCGAGATACTCGATTGCAGCAGCCATATCACCTTCAATTCGCTCGGACAATTCCGCCGTTTCGGCGCAATGGCGCTGCTGCGCGGCATCTCGTGCGGTCTGCGCGTCAACCCGCGCTATTCGCCCGTGGAGACCGATCTTTACAACCCCTGCGTGGCGGGTTCGCGGCTGGGAGTGACCGCCGAGGAGCTGGAAGCGCAGGGCGGTCTGCCCGACGGGATCGAGGGGCTGCATTTCCATGTGCTGTGCGAATCGCGGTCGGAGCATCTCCGCAAGGCGCTCGAAGCCGTAGAGCGGCATTTCGGCCGTTATCTCGACCGCATCCAGTGGCTCAACATGGGCGGCGGCCACCTGATGACCCACGCCGACTACGATTGCGACGACCTGATCGCGCTGCTGCGCGATTTTCGGGCGCGCCATCCCCGCCTGCGGCTGATTCTCGAACCGGGCAGCGCCTTTACGTGGCGCACGGGCTATCTGGTCTCGACGGTCGAGGACATCGTCGAAAACGGCGGCGTGCGCACGGCCATGCTCGACGTGTCGTTCGCCTGCCACATGCCCGACTGCCTCGAAATGCCCTACAAGCCGGCGATCGTCGGGGCCCGCGAACCGCAGGAAGGCGACCGGCGCTGGCGCATGGGCGGCAACAGCTGTCTGGCGGGGGATTACTGCGGCGACTGGGCGTTCGACCACGAATTGCAGGTCGGCGAGCGGATCGTATTCGAGGATATGATCCACTACACGATGGTCAAGACCACGATGTTCAACGGCGTGGCGCACCCCGCGATCGCCGTCGCCGACGCCGACGGAGCCGTCCGCATCGTCCGGGAATTCGGTTACGCCGATTTCAAAGGGCGCATGTCCTGAAAACCAAAGATACCCAAAGATACTACATGGAGAATTTTACACCCACTCATTACACGCTCGAATGCGTCGCTACGGGGCGGCAGTTCGAAGACGAAGGCTGGATGCTCGACGATCCCTGCTGCAAAATCCCTTCGATGATCCGCACTCGTTACGCCGTCCGGCAGATCGACGTGCGCCCCGACAGCTACGGCTTCTACAAATTCTGCGACTGGCTGCCGGTCCGCCGCATGTTGCAGGGTTCGAGCGCACCCGTAACCTACAAAAGCAAAGGTCTGGCCGACTACCTCGGCCTGAAAAACCTCTATATCACCTTCAACGGCTATTATCCCGAGATCGGCGCGAAGATGACGACCTGCTCTTTCAAGGAGACCGAAGCATACAGCGTCTGCGCCCGCATCCGCGAGGGCGACAACCGGATTCTGGTGGTCGCCTCGGCCGGCAATACGGCGCGCGCCTTCGCCAAAGTCTGCTCGGACAACAACATTCCGCTGCTGTTGTCGGTGCCCGAAGAGAACATCTCGGCGCTCTGGTTCGACCGGCCGCTCAACCCCTGCGTCAAACTGATCTGTCCCGAACGGGGCGGCGACTATTTCGACGCGATTTTCCTGAGCAACCTGGCCCTCAAATCGCGGAAGTTCTACGCCGAAGGCGGCGCGAAGAATGTCGCCCGCCGCGACGGCATGGGCACTACGGTGCTGTCGGCCGCCACGACCATCGGCGAGATTCCGGACTACTATTTCCAGGCTGTCGGCAGCGGCACGGGCGCCATCGCAGCATGGGAGGCCAACATGCGCCTGAACGAGGACGGCCGCTTCGGCAACAAGACGATGAAACTCGTCGTCTCGCAGAACGCCCCCTTCGTCCCGATGTTCGACGCATGGCGGGTCGATTCGCGCGAGATGTTGCCCTACGAAGCCGCCAAGGCCCGTCGGGACGCCGAAATCATCGACGCCAAAGTACTCTCGAACCGCAAACCTCCCTATTCGCTGGCAGGCGGTTTGTACGACGCGCTCAAAGCCACCGGCGGCGACATCATGGTAGCGACGAACGCACAGGCGCGCAAGGCCCGCGCCCTGTTCGAGGAGACCGAGGGAATCGATATCTACTCTGCGGCGGGAATCGCCACGGCGTCGCTCGTCAAGTCCGTGGCCGACGGGCGGATCGACCCCGAGAAGATCGTCATGCTCAACATTACGGGCGGCGGCGAACACCGCTGCCAGCAGGATAAGGAACTCTGGTATCTCGAACCGAGCCTTGTCTTCCCGCTCACGCCCGATCCGGAAGAGGTCGTAGCGAAGACCGAAGCCCTGTTCGACTAAAACTCAATTAGACTATGGCGGAACAATCGAACCCGACAACATCCCGTCGCCGTCACCACCGGCGGCACCGCAGGAACAGCCGCAAACGGAAGCTCCGCAACGGCGTCCTGATCGCCACGATCGCCGTGGGTATGCTGACCGTCCTGGGGCTGAAACTCATCGGACGGGGAAAAGTACATCAGGCGGAGATCGTCCAGCGCAGCTATCCCGTGCGGGTAATCAGCGTGGTGGACGGCGATACGTTCCTCGGTCTGGACGACGGAGGCGATACGCTGACCTACAACGTGTACAGCATCGAGGCTCCCGAAATCGAACAGCCGCAGGGGTACGAGGCGCGCAAATACCTCTACAACATGATCCTGCAACGCCGCGTCGAGGTGACGCCCAAGGGCGGACGCACCCCGCAGGGCGTGCGGGTGATCGCCACCACGCGCGACAACGACGACGTGGCCGATCTGATGCTGCGTTCGGGATTTGCGTGGTATCGCAACGATACGGTCAATGAACTGCGCTACATCCGCTCCGAGCGATTCGCACAGGAGGAGGGCGTCGGCATCTGGGCTTCGCCCGACCACGTCGCGCCGTGGGAGTGGCGCAAACGACACGTCGAAAAGTAATCGACAAAACATAGGCTCCTCCTTTGGGCAGGGCCTATGTTTGTTTTTATTCATTAACCATCTAAAAAACTTCATCAAGATGAAGAAACATTCAACCGCGAAGCCGATCCCGTGCTTCAAGCGTTGGAGCCGTACGAACTATGCCGTGTTCGCCAGCCTCCACCGCCAAGTGACGATCGGGGTGCTTGCGGTCGGGATGTCCATTCTCTTGCTGACGACTGAAACGGCTGCGGCTCAACAGGCCGACACCTCGGGCGTATCCCGCGTGATGCGAATCGAGCCGGTCGGCGTGACGGGGACACGACTGAGTCCCTCCCGTAGCATTCAGTCGCAAACGCCCGTTTTCGATCGGGGTACAGAGGCTGCCGCGCCGTTCCAGACGCTGGAAGACGCCCTTCGCCTCAGCCCTTCGATCGACATTCGCGAGCGTAGCGGCAAGGGCGTGCAGGCAGACATCTCGATCCGCGGAGGATCGCCCGACCAAACCATGATGCTGCTCAACGGCATCAATTTCACCGATGCCCGCACCGGACACCAGACCCATTCGCTGCCGATCGACATGGATTGCGTGTCGGGTATCGAACTCATCGAGGGAATTCCGGGAGTGGGTGCCTATGCCGGCGCAGTCAACGTCCGGACCGTTCCTTTGTATCGCAACTATCTTCGGCTCAAAGCCGAAGGCGGGCAACACGGGTATGGCTATACCAATCTGTCCGGAGCTCTTACACGCGACCGTCTCGTGCTCTTCGCCGCCGGATCGCTGCGTCGCAGCGACGGATATATCCACAATACCGACTTCCGCAACGTGAACGGGTACCTCCGTATGACATACGATTCGCCGAAAGCCGGATTCTTCGACTTTCAGACTGGCGGACAGGGCCGGCGCTTCGGGTCCAACGGATTCTATGCCGCCTACAATCCGGATCAGTTCGAACAGACCGCCACGGCGCTCGGTTCGTTGCGATGGATCAAGGAGTGGGGGCTTTTCCGAATCTGCGCCGATGCAAGTTACCGCAAGAATTTCGACCGTTATGAATGGACACGCGGTACACCGACCAATTACCACAACACCGACAACGTCGGAGCGGAGCTTTGGGGCGACTTGCAGTGGCGGGGAGGCTCCACTTCGCTGGGTGGCGACTACATCTATCATCACATTTTCAGCTCCAATCTGGGCGAACCGATGGCCGCTCCGCGCGGCCGCTACAAGTGCGAAGCCGAACGCCACGTGAGCAATCTGTGGCTGCGCCATTCCATGAGATGGCGTCGTTTCGCTATCGCCGCTTCGGCCGGTGCGAGCTTTACGCCCTACGGAACGTCGGTCTCTTGGGCCGTATCGGGACGCTACGGCAACGGCGGCTGGCAAGCGGAAGCCGGAGCCGCACAGTCGATGCGGTTACCGACGTTCACCGACCTCTACTATACGTCGGAAGCGCAGGTCAACAATCCGAATCTCAAACCCGAACGAGCTGTCACCTACCATATCGGAGGAGGTTACGCCATCGAAAAATGGCATGCCTCCGTACAGTTCTTCTACCGCGACGGTCGCAATGTAATCGACTGGGTGTGGCGCGACGAACTGACGATCGGCGACCGGACCCTATATGACAAATGGCACTCGGAGCAAGAGTCGCATCTGGGTACATTCGGCATCGAGGCATCGGGCGGATATCGTTCCGACGGAGGAGTAGTGCGTAGCGCGACAGTCTCTTACGGGTATCTGACCACATCGCGTCTGAGCGACGTGAGGACGTCGAGCATTCTCGACTACATGCGCCACAAATTGTCGTTCGCCGCGGAGATTCGTTTCCTGCGCCGCTTCTCTCTGGCCGTGACCGGAACCCTCTTCGATCGTTACGGCTTTTACAACCGTTACCTGCGCGACGCCGACGGGAAATTGCTGACCGACGACAAAGGGCGAATGCAGACCGAAGAGGTCGATTTCAGTCCTTATTTTCTGCTCGACGGACACCTGCGATGGGAGAAAGGGATCGTCGCTCTACACGTCGATCTGGCCAACATCACCGACACCGATTACTGCGATTTCGGCGGGCTTCGTCGTCCGAATTTCTGGATAACGGGCGGCATTACCCTTACAATTCGCTGACCGGCGACTGAAACAAGACAGGAGGCTGCCTTTCGAGGCAGCCTCCGTTTTCTTGCACGACTGTCAGATACCGGCGATCTTCTTGATCTCGTTCAGCTTGTTGAGCGCTTCGAGCGGCGTAAGGGAATCGATGTCCAGTCCCTTGATCTGATCGCGGATCTGCACCAGCACCGGATCGTCGAGCTGGAACATCGACAACTGCATCGACGCCCCCTTGTCGGACTCTTCGACCGCATCCTTGACCGACGCCTGCTTGCGCCCTCGGAGTTTGGGGCTTTTGCTCGGCACGATCTCGTCGGTGCCGTAGACCTTCACCAGGTTTTTGAGAATCTCGTCGGCGCGCGACACGACCGACGCCGGCATGCCGGCCATTTTGGCGACATGAATACCGAACGAATGTTCCGTGCCGCCGCGTTCGAGCTTGCGCTGGAAGACGATCGTGTTGTTCATCTCCTTGACCGTGACGTGGTAGTTCTTCACGCGCGGGTACATCTTTTCCATCTCGTTCAGCTCGTGATAGTGGGTCGCGAAGAGCGTCCGCGCATGGGCCGTGGGGTGGTTGTGCAGGTATTCGACCATCGCCCAGGCGATCGAAATGCCGTCGTAGGTACTCGTGCCGCGGCCGATCTCGTCCAGCAGCACGATGCTGCGGTCGGAGATGTTGTTCAGGATGCTGGCCGATTCGAGCATCTCGACCATGAAGGTCGACTCGCCCTGCGAAATATTGTCCGACGCGCCGACACGGGTGAAAATCTTGTCCACCACGCCGATGTGCGCCCGGCGTGCCGGAACGAACGAGCCCATTTGCGCCATAAGGATGATGAGCGCCGTCTGCCGCAGCAGAGCCGACTTACCCGACATGTTGGGGCCGGTAATCATCACGATCTGCTGCTCCTCGTCGTCGAGCCGGATGTCGTTGGGGATATATTTCTCGCCCACGGGCATCAGCGTCTCGATGACCGGATGACGCCCCTGTTCGATGTCGATGCGCGCCCCGTCGTCCAGTTCGGGGCGCACGTAGTTGCGCTCGCGCGCGATGCGGGCGAACGACAGGAAACAGTCGACGCGCGCCACGGCGTGTGCATCGCGCAACAGTTGGGACAGCGACTGCGAAACGAAGGCGATCAGCGCATTGTAAATCTCCTGTTCGAGCATCAGGATGCGGTCTTCGGCACCGAGAATCTTCTCTTCGTACTCCTTCAATTCCTCGGTGATGTAACGCTCGGCGTTGGAAAGCGTCTGCTTGCGGATCCACGTATCGGGTACCTTCTCCTTGTGGGCGTTGCGCACCTCGATGAAGTATCCGAAGATATTGTTGTAGCCGATTTTGAGCGACGGGATACCCGTCAGTTCGCTCTCGCGCTGCTGGATCTGCTGCAATACGTCCTTGCCGTGCAGAGCGATGCGGCGCAGGTCGTCGAGCTCGGGATTGACCCCGTCGGCGATTACGCCGCCCTTCTGAATCTGGTTGTTCGCCGGATCGGGATAGATCTCCCGTTCGAGTTTCAGGCGCATCTGCGCCAGCACGTCGATCTCGGCGGCGAGCCGGTGGAGATTCCCGTCGTCCGTCGATTCGAGGATCGCTTTGAGCAGTTCGATCGCAGCGAGCGAATTTTTCAGTTGCACCAGTTCGCGCGGCGTCACGCGCGCGGCGGCGATACGCGAAGCGATGCGTTCCAGGTCGCCGATCAGCGAGACCTGCTCGCCGACGGCTTCCGCCAGATCGCTGTCCTCCACGAAGCGCTGTACCACGTCCAGCCGCCGGTTGATGCGCCCGATGTCGCGGATCGGCATGGCTATCCAGCGTTTGAGCAGACGGCCGCCCATCGGCGTGAGCGTACGATCCATCACGTTTGCGAAGCTGCTCCTGTCGCGCGAACTGTTGGTGGTGAAGAGTTCCAGGTTGCGGATGGTGAACTTGTCGATCCACACGTAGTCGTCCTGGTCGATCCGCGAGATCGATGCAATGTGGCCGATCTCCTTGTGTTCGGTGAATTCCAGATAGTAGAGGATGGCGCCGGCAGCCGAAATGCCTGCCGAGATGTGGTCGATGCCGAACCCTTTGAGCGACTGCGTGCCGAACTGCTTGCAGAGCTTTTCGCGGTTCAGTTCCTCCGAAAAGACCCAATCGTCGAGCTTGTAGGTGTAGTAGTTCGTGCCGAAAGCCTGCCGGAACCGCTCGTCGAATCCCCGCTGGTAGATAATCTCTTTGGGCGAGAGATTCGACAGGAGTTTGTCGATGTAGTTGTCCGGCCCCTCGGCCACGTAGAATTCGCCGGTCGAAATGTCGAGAAAGGCCACGCCCGTGGTCTGCCGGCCGAAGTAAACCGAAGCCAGGTAGACGTTTTCCTTGTTGGCCAGAAGGTTGTCGCCCAGAACGACGCCCGGCGTAACCAGCTCGATGACGCCCCGCTTGACGAGTCCTTTCACCAGCTTGGGGTCTTCCAGCTGTTCGCAGATCGCCACGCGCTCCCCGGCCCGCACCAGCTTGGGCAGGTAGGTGTCGATGGCGTGGTAGGGGAATCCCGCCAGCTCGACGAAGGTCGCCGACCCGTTGGCGCGGCGGGTGAGCGTGATGCCCAGAATCCCGCTGGCCTTGATCGCATCGTCGCCGAACGTCTCGTAGAAATCGCCCACGCGGAAGAGCAGGATCGCATCGGGGTGAACCGACTTGATCTGGTAGTACTGCTTCATCAGCGGAGTCTCTACATATTTCTTATCCGTACCTGCCATAATCATGCAATAAAATATACAATGTGTAGTGCGAAATAAGTCTTATTCAGACCAATTTCGGGATAGCAAAGATACGAATAAACGAGGGCAATGTCAAATTTATTTGAACATTGCCGAGCGGGAGTATCTTCGACGAAGTCAAAGATACGAAAAGTCGGGCGCAGAAGCAAATTATTTCCAATTTTGCTTGACCCGGACAGAGCATCCGAGGCGAAATCGAAGGCAAAAAGTCAGATCATACCGACCGCAGCGAACATCTTCCGGTAGAACTCCGCCTTCCATTCCACGGACCGGGGATAAGCGCGCGACGACGACGGCATACGGAAGAGCTGCATCCGGCGGCCGGCGTATTCGAACGGTGCGGAACCGCCGACAGCAGGACGCTGGCACCTGAGTTGCCCCACCAATGTTTCGGTCGCCTTCTCGCCCGTCGTCACGACGGCCCGGCATTCGGGCAGGCGATCCAGCAGACCGCACACGTCGGTCGGTCGCACGACTTGCAGGAAGTTGTCCGAGGCGTTGTCCCGAAGGCGGACGACTTCGCTGGCCGTATCGTAGAGCGCCAACCCGACCGTCCGGCAAAAAGCCATGATGCGTTCGCGGTCGAAATGCTTGGGATCGGCCAGGAAATGGGCCTTGTCGCCGAAAAAGAGCAGCCCCATGATCCGCCACATGTCGTTTTGAAGATTGGGGTAGAAAAATTCCATCGACCAGCGCACGCGCTTGGGCGGAAAGCTGCCCAGCATCAGCACGCGCGCGCCGTCGGGCAGGAACGGGGCGAGAGGATGAACCTCCGAAGACGGGTTATTCATAGAATCGGGGATCGAAATTTACCAGATAGAGTTTTTCGGTGGCGCGCGTCAGCGCCGTGTAGAGCCAGCGCAGCATGTCGCGGGTCATCGGTTCGTCGCCGAACAGGCAGCGGTCGACGAAGACCGCCCGCCACTGTCCGCCCTGCGCCTTGTGGCAGGTCACGGCGTAGGCGAACTTCACCTGTACGGCGTTGAAATGCGGATTTTCGCGGATTTCCTTATAACGTTTGATCTTGCTTTTCGTCTCGACATAGTCCTTTTCGACTTCGTAGAAGAGGCGGTTGCTCTCCTCGCGCGTGAGCGACGGCGATTCGGACTTGATGGTATCCAACAGGATTTTGCAACCGATCTCCATGTCGCCGTAATCGGCGAACGAGAGCACGGCGTCGGCGAAATGAAATCCGTAGAAATCCTCGAAGCGACGCAGGCGGACAAGCCGGGCGATGTCGCCGTTGGCGATGAAGTTCATCGCCCCCTGGGCATCCGCCGTCGCATAGTGGTAGTTGTTTTTCACGACCATCAGCATGTCGCCGCTCTCGATCTCCTCTTCGGCACTGAGAATATAACGGCGAATCCCTTCGTTGTAACGATTCGCCCGCTTGTTCGACCGGGTGATGACGATCACCTCGTCGCGGCCGTAACGGTCGAAGGCATCCTGCAACTTTTCCATGAAATCACCGCCCTCTACCGACTCGAAATCAGGGTAGTCCATTTCGAATTTCGGTATTTCGTAGATACGGTTTTCGAGCATGCAGCGCACCAGCGTAGCATTGAACAGAATACCCGACTGCATCTGCTGGCGCACCACCTCGTCCATCAGCCCGTAGACGACTTCGCCGTAGCGCGAAACCGTCGCCGGATCGAGCGCCGGACTGAAATCGCACCCGACGGGAGGCAGCTGCGCGCTGTCGCCGACCAGAATCAACCGGCAACCGCGTCCGCTGCGCACGTAGCTCACCAGGTCTTCCAACAGCGATCCGCTGCCGAACAGTGCACCGTCGCCCGTCGAATCGGAGAGCATCGAGGCTTCGTCCACGATGAAGACGGCACCTTGTTCCCTGTTGAAGTCGAGCGAGAATTTCGATTCGTAATCGGCGTTGGTGCGCTGGCGGTAGATGCGTTTGTGGATCGTAAGCGCCTGCTCCCCGCAGTAGCGGGCGAGCACTTTGGCCGCCCGTCCGGTTGGAGCGAGCAGCACGGGCTTTATTCTTAACTCTTTGAGCGCGGCAACTACCGCGGCGATCAACGTCGTCTTGCCCGTACCGGCAAAACCGTTCAGTACGAAAATCCGCGAAAAATCGTCGTCCGAGAGGTATTCCGATAAATTTTCTATGATTTTTTTTTGACTATTTGTTGCTTCGAAACAAATTTTGGCGTAAATTTGGGTCGCGATTGTCGTGTTAAACATTGCAGCGTTACCTTTTTAAACGGGATACAAACTTAAACAAATAATTGAAATGAAAAAAATCGTTCAACTGATTCTTGCCTTGGTGATCGTAGGTCTGGTATATGTCATCTACGATCAGATTTCGACACCCATCCGTTTTGAAAACGTGAAAAAAGCGAAGGAAGAGGCCGTTATCGAGCGCATCAAGGACATTCGTACCGCCGAACGTGCGTTCAAGTCCAAATACCAGCATTTTACGGGCGATTTCGATACGCTGATCAATTTCGTTCTCAACGATTCGATCGAGGGTCAGCGCCGTATCGTCGACGAGGACGACTCGGTGGCCATGGCACAGCTGAAAAAAGCCGGCAAGAAAAATATCGAAACCTTCACGGTAGCCGTTATCGACACGATCTTCGCACCGAAGAAGCTTTCGCCCGATCAGGTGAAGAATTTCCGCTACATACCGGGAACGAACAAGCAGGCCGAATTCACGATCGCAGCCGGCATGGTTACGACCGAGTCGAAGGTCGTCGTTCCGGTCGTCGAGGTCAAGGCCCCCTACGTGAAGTTCCTCGATACGGTTACGTTCCGTCAGGAAGTGATCAACCTCATCAAGGCTCCGGAGGTCGTCGCCTACGACAAGTATCCCGGAATCAAGTTCGGTTCGATGGAGGGTGCGAACAATGAAGCAGGCAACTGGGAGTAATTCCGCGACTCCTTCGAAAGAGATGTCCATCCGGCTTCGGTCGGGTGGACATTCTTTTCCGAAAGAGCTGCCGGCAGAGTATGCAGCTGCAGACCGCGTCGTATGTTCGGTACTGACGCACAAAACGCTGTTGGTACCGGCCGAGGTCTTCGAACGGGAATCGGCTCCGAACTACCTTTCGCTGGCGGGGCTCGGCTGTGCGGAGACGGAGTGTGCGGTATACAGCGATCCGCAACGGCAGCAGATCGCCGTAATGGCCGTCGACAAGGAGTGCCGCCGTCAATTGGCCGAGACGGCGGGCGATCGGGTGACCTTTACCTCTCCGCTGCTGTTTCAGCCGAAATTTGCGGGACAGGGCGCATGGCTGATCCATACCGACGGGCTGCTCTACATAAAGATTTACGACAACGTGCTGCGGCTGGCCGAAGTGGTGCGGGCGCAGGGGACGGCCGACGTCCTCTATTACCTCGGCCGGCTCGACCGGACGTTTCCGCTCAAAACCTATCCGCTCTGCCTGTCGGGAAGCGACACGCTGGCCCGCCAGTTGCGGAAGTATTTCAGGGATGTACGATGCGAATAATCAGCGGCAGATACAAGGGCAGGGCGATCAACCCTCCGAAGAATTTGCGGGCGCGTCCCACGACGGACTTCGCCAAGGAGAACCTTTTCAACGTCCTGACCAATCTGGTCGATTTCGAACAGTGCGACGTACTCGACCTTTTCTCTGGCACGGGATCGATCAGCTACGAATTCGCTTCGCGCGGCGCACGCAGCGTCACGGCGGTCGAAATCAACGCCGTGCACTACAACTTCATCCGGCAGACGGCGCGGGAGCTGGGATGCGAAACGATCTATCCGGTCAAGGCCAACGCCTTTCTCTACCTGAAAAGCTGCCCGAAACAGTTCGACATCGTCTTCTCCGACGCCCCGTACGATTTGGAAGGCAGCGGGGAAATCGTCCGGCTGGTGCTGGACAACGGGTTGTTGCGCGAAGGCGGTCTGCTGATCTTCGAACACTCCCGTAACATGGATTTTTCGGATCGAGACGCTTTCTGGCAATTAAGAAGTTACGGCAGCGTGCAATTTTCTTTCTTCAAAAAATAAAGGGAAGTATTGTATTTTCGAAAATTTGTACTACCTTTGCATTCGCAATCAGCAAAAGGTGTGTTAGTTCAGCTGGTTAGAATACGTGCCTGTCACGCACGGGGTCAGGGGTTCGAGTCCCCTACACACCGCTTGAAAAGATACCCTGATCTATGGATCAGGGTATTTTTATACCTGTCAATCAAAATTCCGCATCTTCCCGTATCGAAATTCGACATCGCACAGCGCCGGCATCCCCGATACGTCATGTGGTGGCGGGGCACGACGGTTCCGCCGCCGGAAAACAGCAATACCGGTCGAAACGGACGTCGATGTATCAAGGGATTTCGGCGGACAGACTTTCGTCCGATCCCGAACCGGTCAAGCGGAGCGGAATGTTTTTTTCATGCCGCATCCATTCTCTCGACGCAAAAACTTTCTATCTTTGCAATGTGACAAATTTCCGGAAACTGATATTTTTCGCTGTCCTCGCGATTGTCCGTAACGGTATGGCGGCGCCACCCGACACGAACATCGATTCTTTGATCGAATACGCCGCTGCCCAAAGCCGAAAGGGGAACTTCGAAGAAGTGGTCGCTGCCGCCGGCCGCCTGCGCGCCCTCGGACGAATGGGAGACGACAAAGCCCGTTTGTACGGTCTGATCTACACCGGACACGTATTGGCGCGCGAAGTGAACGATTCCGTAAAACTCTATTACGGCAGGGCACGTGATCTGGCCCTCGCAGCGAAGGATTATCGGGCGCTGACCGCGATCGACAACGCGTTGGCCATCTACACTTCGGAGATGGAGATGAACTATCTCGGCGGGCTTTCCTATTTCATGGAAGCGCTCAAATACGCCGAACTGAGTCCCGACAAACAGGCCTATCCGGTCGTGCTCAATAACATCGCGATGGCGCACTACCTGCGCAATGACCCCAATGGGTTGAAGTATTCGCTTCAAGTCGTCGACATCGGAACTGCGAACGGCGATCCGCTGCTCCTCTATTCAGGATCTTTCGTAACGGCTTATATGTACTACTTGCAGGGCGATCCGGCGACGGCTCTCCGGTACATCGAAACGGCGCTCGCCGTCGGCGGAAACTACATCGAGTATGCCGAAGCATACAGCCTCTACGCGAATATACTGGCTGGACTCGGTCGTAAAAGCGAGGCGGAACGCTATTACAAACGTGCCGTCGCCCACGTAGGAAGTGAAAAAAGCAATACGCTGGCTTACCTCAATTATGGAAGTTACCTGATGGCGAACGGTTCGGTCGGTCGGGCCACGTCGGTTCTGGAAAAGGGGCTCGAATTCGTCAACAAGCGCAACAATGCGTTTTACCGCTACCAGCTCTACGAAAAGCTGTCGGAGGCATACGAATTGGCAGGCAGGCCGCAGAGAGCCCTCGACTACTATAAAAAATATCATGCCGAATTCGACAGCATCTTCAATATCGGCCGCGAGCGGGCGATCAACGAACTTCGCGTGCAATATGAATCCGAAAAACAGGAAAAGGAGTTGCGCGGAAAGGAACTAGACCTGCTGCGTGAAAGACAGAAACTGAACATCACGATTTTCACCGTAGCGGTTCTCGTCGGACTGCTCGCTGCGTTGTTCATCGCCTACCGTCGTAAAAATCAGCGCTACCGGCAAATCGTCAGACAGCAACACGAACTTATTCAGAAAGAAAAAACGATCAAGGAGCTGTACAGCCAATCGGAGGGAGGCAGGAAATATACCGTCTCCTCGCTTTCGGACGAAAAGGGGCAAGCGCTGTTTTCGGAATTCGAGAAACTGATGCGAACGGAAAAAATCTATCGGAGATCCGATATCACCGTCGATAAGATCGCCGACCGACTCGAAACGAACCGCACCTATTTGTCGAGAGCGATCAACGAGAACAGCGGAATGTCGTTTTCGCAATACATCAACTCGTGCCGCATCGACGAAGCCCGCCACATCCTCTCTGAAACCGATAACGACATACAGATAAAGGCGCTCGCCTACGAGCTGGGGTTCGCAACGCCGGAAATATTTTCCGCGACTTTCAAAAGATCGATCGGGATGCTGCCGACCAAATTCCGGAAAGAGATGAGGCGCATGTACAACGACGCGCAGGAGACGAATTGATCGTCGGCGGGGACGGGATTTCACGCCGCGAAACATCAATTTACGTTTCCCGACGTCGAATCCGTTTGCGCGTTTCCGCACGGCGGTCTAATTTTGTGTCGACAGCATTAAGTTATCCATAATAATTCCGTTTCTGCTATGACGACGCAACTCTTCCTCAAAAGGTTTTTCTTGCTGACAGCGCTTGTCGCTCTGACTTTGCCCCAGGGATGCGGCGACGATGATCCCGTCGATGATCCCGCTTCCAATACGAACACCGAACCGCAGCCTACGCCGGAACCGGAACCAGAACCGGAGCGACATGCCATAGAGTTTGCTCCTTCGTTCTCCGGTGCGACCGACCATTCGCAGATCGGGGTATTCGCCTTCGATACGAGTACGAAGTGGGATGAATGGGCGCAGCCCGACCTCATGCACGACATACGGGTCGAAAAGGATGGGAGCGGCGTCTGGAACTACGATCCGATCGTGTATTGGCCGTCGGACGGATCCTTCGATTTCTCGTTCATGGCCTATGCTCCTTATGCAACGGCATCCAACGGACTTTCGGTCAGCGACGCATCCCATGTCGGAGCTCCCGTTCTGCGCTACGAAATGCCTTCGGCCACCGACTGTCATACCGATATTTGTCTTGCGACTCCGGTTCTGGATATCCGGAATCGCCAAGAAGCGGTCGGATTGGAGTTTCGATCCGTCATGTCGAAAATCGGATTCCGGATCAAAGGACAGGGCAACAAGGTTTCGAACATCGCGGTGCGAGGTATCCAGTGGCAGGGTGAAATCGCATTGAATGCCGACGATCAGGGATCGATGACCTGGACGCAGGTTTTGGACTTCTCGACGACCGAATACCAAGCGAAACTCAACTACGACGAAGGGCATGATTACGTGACCGCCACCGAAACCATGACAGACGTGACGGCAAAAGATGGATATCTCTATCTTATTCCTCAGAATATTACCTACAACGCCCGCATCGTTGTCACCGTCGACGGCGACAAACTCGGCTTTCCCTTCGTAGACATGGCCCAAATACTTCCGGGCAAGGAGTATATCATCGACCTCGAAATTCCGGGAAACAAGTTGCTCGACTATACGGACAACGCCATGCCGGCATTCCTGCTCGCTCCCACGGATGCGGCCGAAGCGGCCAACATCGACTGGAACGATGCGAAAGCGGCATGTGAAGCCTCCGGATATCGGCTGCCCACTTATAACGAAGGGCTGATGACGCTCTTTTACATGAACGGCATCGAGGGCAATAATCTCCGTTTCGCTTCCTACTGGACATCGACCACCTCGCTGGAAGATCCGACCGGAGAAAGCGCAATGGGGTACAACATCATGCCTTGGATGGGGCTTTACATGCCGAAAGCAGGCATAACGGCCGCACGATGCGTCAAAGACGTGCCTGAGGGAGGCAAGAAATATCCCTATGTCGATTCAACGCTTCCCGACGGTCCTGTCATCGTATCGCGTGACAACGACGGCGGTGTGATCCCTTCGGCTTTCAATGTGCTATACGATGCTGAGCGTCCGGTATTCCACGAGAATTGGACCACGACTCCGGATCACGACGGCAACACCGATGCCGATCGGATCTCCCGAAAGCTGCAAGTCGCCAATACGGACGCGACCGCAGGAAAAGTCGTATGGAGCGGATTCTCGTGTCCCGAAGGTTGGCGGAAACCTACCATGATGGAGATGGCGCTTATCTTCACGATGGGCGGAGCGCCCGAAAGTTCCTACGGTGCCGACAATGCGCCCGTAACCGAAACGCCGTTATACAAGGTGGAAGGATTCACTCCGTTGAATGCCGACTACTATTGGGTAGCCAGCATGTCCGCCGGACGTGGCGGCCGAAATCCGGCGACATGGTCATTCGGCCCGACGCCCCGCAGCGGTCTCGGAACCATCGCAGGCCCCGATGCCAACTACGTGCGATGCGTTCGAGACATCGAATAACCGCGGTTGCCAACATACCCGCCCTGCCCGTAACTCCTTCGAGAATCGGGCGGGGCGGTTTGCAAAGCAGCGGAAAATCGACGAAGCACGGATTGGAGCACAAAAATATTTGCATTTTCGAATTTTTGTATTACCTTTGCACTCGCAATGAACAAAACGGTGCGTTAGTTCAGCTGGTTAGAATACGTGCCTGTCACGCACGGGGTCAGGGGTTCGAGTCCCCTACGCACCGCCAGAAGAGACACGGAAGAATTGGATGGAATTCTTCCGTGTCTTTCATTTAGAACGATTCCTAATCCCATCTTGTCTTCCAACATGAAATCCGCAATCCTAAAAAGATACGGCTTTTGTAAGGATTTCTGAGACACTGCTAAATCAACCGAGTCTTATCGCCGGCAGAACGGCTGCCGCCATACCGTCAGCGGGTGGGTGCGACCGACGCCTCGGCGGCATGAAAATTTCGTGCAGGAAACATTCGGCAGGCTCATCGGTTCGCCTTTGCAGGGAACAACTGCCCGTCGGCGTACCGATCAATTCCACGAACACCAACCGGCTCTTGCAGGATTCGAACGAGATCTCAGGATCGGTCAGTTGACCACATCTTTGCCCTGATAATCCGAGAAACGCTGCGAGAGATACTCCGCTTCCCGCTGGCGGCGAAGCTCCCGGTGGAACTCTTCGAGCGCCTCGTTATAACGCCGCGTATGTTCGGCCACGGAGAATTTGAGGATACGGATATAGGAATCGAAAAACCCGGCGAATTCGCTTTTCCGGCATTGCAGACATTCGATCGAGAAGAGAACGGCTTCGGGGCGCAACAGAATTTTGACCATCCGTGTCGAACTCATCACCTCCTGCGCCATACGTGTCATCAACTCGTCGTTCAGCTCCGAACGTTTGCGTCCGAACCCGATATGCAATTCGAAATAGTGCTCTTTGATATGAAGTACATACTTCATGTTGTCGAGCAGAAACAACACGTCGCCGTCGGCATCCTCCTCGGGATCGAGGCCGCGCGCTTTCAGAAACGACAGCACCCAGCGGCGGGAAAGGAGTTGCCGCTTCCGGTATTCGCGGTATCCCGACGCGGTGCCGACACCGATCAGAAGCACGATCGCGGCTCCTCCGAAAACGGCAGCGACCGGCCCCGAACCCGAACAGGCGGCCGCCAACGCCGCCGCTACCAGAAATACGACGGCGAAATGCGCCCGGTATCTTTTGAGCCGCGCACGAAATATTTGAAAACGAGATGCAACCGACTGTTCCATTACAATTCGGGGATTGCTTGCAAATATAGCAAAAAAGAGACCGATCGTGAAAGGATCGGCCCCGAATTTTCAGCCGAACGCCCGATCACTTCGCGGCGATCAGCGACCGGATATTCTGAATGAGCATGGCCACGGCCACCGAGTTGAATCCGCCTTCGGGAATGATGACGTCGGCATACTTCTTCGACGGTTCGACGAACTCCTCGTGCATCGGCTTGACGGTGGTGATATACTGATTGATGACCGACTCCATCGTCCGGCCGCGTTCGCAGACGTCGCGCAGGATGCGGCGCGCCAGGCGCACGTCGGCATCCGTATCGACATAGACCTTGATGTCCATCAACTCGCGCAGGGCCTTGTTCTCGAAGATCAGGATGCCGTCGACGATGATTACTTTCGATGGCTTCACGGCGACCGTCTCGGGCAGGCGGTCATGCTCGACGAACGAGTAGACCGGATGCGAAATCGGCACATTGTTTTTCAGCGCACGGATATGTTCCACCATCATGTGGGTGTCGAACGCCTGCGGGTGATCGTAATTGAGCTTCGTGCGCTCCTCGTAGGTCAGTTCGGGATGCGCCTTGTAGTAGTAGTCGTGGCACAGCGTGGCGACGTCGTCGTCCTTGAACGCTTCCTGCAACCGCTTGACGAGCGTACTCTTGCCGGAACCCGTTCCGCCGGCAACGCCGATGATCGTAACGTCCATGATAAAATCGTTTATTGAGGGTCATACAAAAGAGGAGCCGCCCCGCAGGGGCAACTCCTCCTTTCAATCGGACTACGCGTCGATATTGGCGTAGGTGGCGTGGCGTTCGATGAACTCGCGCCGGGGCGGCACGTCGTCGCCCATGAGCATCGAGAAGACGCGGTCGGCCTCGGCTGCGTTCTCGATCGATACCTGCCGCAGGATGCGCGTATCGGGATTCATCGTGGTCTCCCACAACTGCACGTCGGACATCTCGCCCAAACCTTTGTAACGCTGGATGTGCACGCCCTTGCCGAATTCGGCCGAGATCTTGTCGCGCTCCTCCTCCGTCCAGCAATAGCGTTCCTGCTTACCCTTCTTGACCAGATAGAGCGGCGGGGTAGCGATATAGACGTGGCCGTTCTCGATCAGTTCCTTCATCTTGCGGAAGAAGAACGTCAGCATCAGCGTGGCGATGTGGCTTCCGTCGACGTCGGCATCGGTCATGATGATGATCTTGTCGTAACGCAACTTTTCCAGATTGAGTGCCTTGCTGTCCTCCTCCGTCCCGATCGTGACGCCGAGCGCCTGGAACATGTTCTTGATCTCCTCGTTCTCCCACATCTTGTGCTCCTGCGCCTTCTCCACGTTGAGAATCTTACCGCGCAGCGGCATGATCGCCTGGAAGTTACGGTCGCGCCCCTGCTTGGCCGTTCCGCCTGCCGAGTCACCCTCGACGAAGAAGATCTCGGCGATCGACCGGTCGCGGCTCGAACAGTCGGCCAGCTTGCCCGGCAGACCGGCGCCCGACAGCGGCGTCTTGCGCTGCACGGCTTCGCGCGCCTTGCGCGCCGCATGGCGCGCCTGTGCCGCCAGCACCACCTTGCCCACGATCGCCTTGGCATCCTTCGGATTCTCCTCCAAGTAGTTGGCCAGCGCCTCCGAAACGGCCTGATCTACCGATGCAGCCACCTCGTCGTTGCCCAGTTTGGTCTTGGTCTGCCCCTCGAACTGCGGCTCGGCGACCTTCACCGAAATGACGGCCGTAAGCCCCTCGCGGAAGTCGTCGCCGCTGATGTCGAACTTCAACTTGGCGAGCATCCCTGAATCGTCGGCGTACTTTTTGAGCGTACGCGTCAGCGCCCGGCGGAAGCCCGTGAGGTGCGTACCGCCTTCGATCGTATTGATGTTGTTGACATACGAATGGACGTTCTCCGAGAACGAATCGTTGTACTGCATGGCCACTTCGACCGGCACGCCGTTCTTTTCGGTATCGAGATAGATGATCGATTCGATGATCGGCTCGCCGCGCGTGGCGTCGAGATACTGCACGAACTCCTTCAAACCGTCTTTCGAATGGAAGGTCTCGCTGAGGTAACCTCCCTGCTCGTCCTTCACCCGCTTGTCGGTGATCGTGAGCTGGATACCCTTGTTCAGGAACGCCAGTTCGCGCAGGCGGTTCGACAGAATTTCGTACTTGTACTCCGTCGTATGCGTGAAAATCTCGCCGTCGGGTTTGAAAGTGATCGTCGTACCGCGGTCCGAACATTCGCCGACGATCTCCAATTTGGAGGTGGGCACGCCCTTGCTGAACGTCTCGCGGTAGATCTTGCCGTCGCGATGCACTTCGGCGATCAGCAGCGTCGACAGGGCGTTGACGCACGACACGCCGACGCCGTGCAGACCGCCCGACACCTTGTAACTGCCCTTGTCGAACTTACCGCCTGCATGGAGCACGGTCAGCACGACCTCCAACGCCGACCGGCCCTCCTTTTCGTGGTAGTCGGTCGGGATGCCGCGGCCGTTGTCCCGCACGGAGACCGAACCGTCTTCGTTGATCGTCACTTCGATATCCGTGCAATAGCCGGCCAACGCCTCGTCGATCGAGTTGTCGACCACCTCGTATACCAGGTGATGGAGTCCCTTCTCGCCGATGTCGCCGATGTACATGGCCGGACGCTTGCGCACGGCCTCCAGCCCTTCCAGCACCTGGATGCTCGACGCGGAATACTCCTTTTCCGGTCTGTTCACTTCTTCACTCATTCCTATATTGTTAAATTAACGTACAAATATACGATTTTTTTGCGATACCTGCAAGCCTCCGGACAAGATCGGCGGGCTTTTCGCAGGGGCAAATCCGCCCCAGAAGCGCCTGCATGTCGACCTCCTTGACGCGCCCTTTTTCGAAGACGAGCGTGCGGGCCGGATACTCCTCGATGAGATTCGTGTTGTGCGTCGACATCACCACCGCACAACCGCTCCGCGCGATCGTGAGGAACAACCGCATGATCCCGTCGGCCGTCACGGGATCGAGGTTTCCCGTCGGTTCGTCGGCCAGCAGCAGGCGGGGCTTGTTGAGCAGGGCGCGGGCGATCACCAGGCGTTGCTGCTCTCCGCCCGAAAGCTCGAACGGCATTTTGTAGTGCTTGGCTTCCAGCCCGACCAGTTGCAGTACTTCGTCGATACGGCGTCGGATTTCCGCTTCGGCTCGCCAGCCTGTGGCCCGCATCACGTAGTAGAGGTTCTGGAACACGTTGCGGTCGGTCAACAACTGATAGTCCTGGAAGACGATGCCGATCTTCCGGCGCAGATAGGGTATCTGCCGGCGGCGCAGTTTCCGCAGATCGAAACCCACGACGCACCCTTCGCCGACCAAGAGCTGGACATCCGCATACAATGTTTTCAGCAAGGTACTCTTCCCGCTCCCCACGCGGCCGATCAGATAGACGAACTCGCCCTCTTCGACCGAGAAGTCGACCTCCGAAAGTACCAGCTCGCCCGAGCGCACCAGCCGTTCGGCCGACTGCCTGCCGAACGGATTTTCGGCATGATAGATCGCGACGTCCCGCAACTCGATAACGCGTTTTCCGCTCATAAACAGCTTCCTTAGTTAAAACAAGGTCAAAGATAATGTTTTTTCGCGGGATCGGGGATGTTTCTCCGCAAAAAAAGCGCCGCCTTCGTTCCGCGTGCCGGCCGGCATGCATTCGGCGATAATGCGGATAAATTTGCTTTTGTCCCCGATTTGTATTATCTTTGCATTGTATTTCAATGGAACTTTCCCGCGAAAGTCCCGTCCGAGAAGAGGGGATGACCGGTTTTGACAGCAGGTAGAGTTCGATTGTAAGCACGTCGAGCGCTGTGCGGCAGCTCGTAAATCCCGACGCTCAACGTACAAATGGCAACAACAGCTATGCACTCGCTGCCTAATTTTCAGAGAAAATTGGCTTAATCGCCGAGCCCAAGGAGGTTCGGCGACGAGTATCCCGAAGGGTAGTTCCGCTCTTTAACCGCTCTTCATACGGGGTATCGTTCATTTAGAGATAGTACGGTGCAACGCCTCGGGCGCCGTGCGAAACAAAGAGGCTGGGACTTGGGTTAGGCCGCCGCCTGCCGGGCTCAAGTAGAAGGACGAAACGGTCGGCTAAACGTGTAGAAAGCAGTTGGGTTCCTTGTTTGGACGCGGGTTCGACTCCCGCCATCTCCACCAAAGTACCGGAAACGAAAAGTGCAAAACCCTGCAAAATATTCATTTGCAGGGTTTTGTATTTTCAAGCGCAACGCCGCAAAATGTAAAAAAACGCATATTACCTGTGGCCTATTCGGGGAACCTTATTTTCCCATCGCTATATAGGGTCTCATACAGTGCCGTCCCGTAGGATATTGGCTGTTTTTGACCGGTTCCTTCCTGCCGTCCGAACAGGCCGCCGGCAACTGACGATATATCGTTTTTTCATTTTCGCGGAATGCTTTTACGGATTATCGACCGACAGGAAAAACATTCCGGCCGGGAATCTGTATTTTTGGGGCTGGCTCGCCCGAAACGGGATAGACTGCCCGATGCGAATTTCGTCGAGGCGCGACGATAAAAGAAGAGGAGGACTTATCCGTCCTCCTCTCTTTTTCAGTTCGGAATATGGCGTATGGAAAGGCGTACGGCACATTCAATGCAAAACCATTCGGAAGGGCCTCCGGAATCTCTCCGTCTGCCCACCGATCTCTTTCTTCCGCGACGTCGCCGGACGGAGTTACCTGATCGTAAAACCGAACGACACGCCTACCTTCGTCGGTCCGAAGTAGTTCTTATGCCCCCGACCGAGGTGACGTCCGCATTTCTTCCAAACGTAGCGGTCGTAATCCGAACGAAGATAGCCCAAAGCTGCCGTAGCCTCGACGCTCCAATTTTTTCCGAGGGGCCATCTGTACCCGTATGCCACACCCGCCCCATACAGGGCCCCCTGGTATCTCCGGTCGCTCATGCCCAGAAACTTCATGCCTCCGACATTGAAATCGGCATACAGAAGATGCACGCCCAGAAAATGCCCTTCGAAACGGTTGCGGAACCAATGCCGGATTTCGGGTTGTATCATCCAGAATTTGAATTTCCGATTGTCGCTGAATGTCCAGGGATTATATCCCGCATCGATCTCGAACGTAATCCTCGGAGTCAACCCCACCTCAAAACCTGCATTGAGGGACGCGGTAGTCCAATAAAGCGCATTCGTCTTGACTTCCAGCAGGGGAAGAGCCGCCTCCGGTTCGGCCGGTGGTTCCTGGGCAGCGGCCCTGCCTCCCGATACGACTCCCAAACACAGCGAAATACAGAATATATACCTCTTCATCCTTTCGTTTTTTATCTCCCAGTTTACATACGGCGAACGGCCGCAGCCGCCGTGGACACTCATTCCTGCTCGCATACCTGCTCCACGATCCAGGCCCACAAGTTGGCAGTCAACCGGTCGAAATCCGACGTTACAGATCCATTCGCATTGGCCTGAGAACTCAATCGTCCGTTCTGATTCAAATTGGCGTCGCCATGATATACGATGCGATCCTGACGGTTGACCCCGACGATCATCGCCTTTTCATAGCCGACCGCATCGCTGACCACCAACGGAGTCACCCCCGCCGGATAATTCAAACAATAGCCCGCATAATCGTCGGCTCGCGCGATCGGCGCATTCTCGGCTACCGTACCGAAGGGCGAAGTGAAGAACCGTCTATTGCCGTCCGTCTGCGCCGCCCGCTTGAACTTACCCCCGACGGCCGGACTCTGGTTATAGTACTTCCACGTCCCGTCCGCAGTCAGGTAGCTGCGTAGATTGGCATTGGTCGCGTCGGTGTCGGTACCGACGATCAATACCCGATTCGGACTGCTTCGCAACCATGAAAGTACGACCTTGGCCAGTTCGTCCGAGATCGGGCTATTGTAGGTCAGATAGATGACGTCCTGAGTATTGATCGTATTCTTCACGTTCTGGAATATATCGGAGCCGGAACCCGTACTCGTAGCCTGTATCTCCGCACGGGATGCCTCCGTGAAGGAGAATCCCCCGACGATCACCGTACCGGAAGGCGAAAAGTTCTTCGCATTGTCCAATATCCTACGCAGCGGCTGTCCGCTCGCCGCAGCGGGATTGTTCGTCCCGAACGACCCTACCTCCGTGACAGATAACACCCGAATGAAACGCTTGCGGTATTTTTCCGGACTCTCCTGCTTTACCGAAACATCCAAAGTCCAGCGACCGGCCGTTATCCTCAATCCGGCCGTCGCCTCGCTCTGCGTACGATTGTCCCCTGTCGTGGTAAAGATCAGCCGCGTGACGGTCTCGGCATCATCGGAATTCCGAGCGATCGCGACCGTAAAACCGCCGTTATCCGGCAGTGAAGCGCCGACACCGGATACTGCGCTACCGACAGGAGTGCCGGAAGTATCCAGCCATTGAATCGCATAGGGTACCGTCGTCTGAACATCCACGGTATCGACTCTTCCCGCCTGATAGCCCAGCGTCACGTTGCGGGACGACAAGCCGAAATAGTTGTCTCCCTCGAAATACATCTCGGTCGTAAAATTCTCCCACGGACGTATCTCAGCGACGATGCCCGTCGCACGATTCACGGCCGCCAGCGCAGGATCGCTCCAACCGGGGCCGGTCACCTTCCTGATTCGGAAAACGTACCGGTAATTCCTCAATATCTGACCGAACGGATGTCCTTCGAGGCCAGGATTGAAATCTATCCGGTAATAAGTAGGGGAGGACCCTCCGTCGTAATACCCGCCCACGACGATGCAGGTCGCCTCGGTCAGCTGAGCCGACGGATCGGTCTCTCCGTCGGCTTCGGGAAGATAGATCCCGGCAATCGAAACGGGATCCGGTTCGCCCGCCGTCGTTACGATCGGAGTCTGCGACTTTACGGCTCCCGCAAATACCGACGGCGCAGCAACCCGAAGGGATTCCTCATCGACGGCTTCGTCGGGTGCGATTTGGATTTTGTCGTTCGCGCGGTATATGCGGATGCTCTCGATCCGTAACGGCCGCGAATCCGCCGCCAAGTCCTTCTCCACATCGACCCGGGCTGCCGCACGCAGCATCTTGACACTGTAACGGTTCTCCCTGTCAGCTTCCAGTCCGGACGGAATGACGATCTGACCGTACATGGGCAGACTCCGTAGGGATTCTCCGAACGAACATCCCGTTCCGGCTTTGACATCGGCTTCCGAATCGCCCGGCGAAGGCGCGTAAACGGCAAACGCATCGCCGTAATTGCCGACCAGCATCAGTTTGACCGGATTGGGTGTACTGAGGAGTTTGGCTTGAAACAGAACGCCGGTGCCGCTCGATTGGAGTTGTTCCGCTTCCACCATATAGCGATACGCATATCCGCTTTCGTTCCGTTCGAATACGAGTATCCTCATCTCCTCGATCCGGTTTTCCGTCTCGTCGGATGCCTTTTCGACTTTCGTGCGCTTCTCGGGGAAGGCCGATTGCGGCAAACTAACCGTCAGGCGTATCGGTACTCCGCCGTCCGGATAACGTTCCAACACATCTCCATCCGGAAACGTTTGCGCACAGGCCGCGAAGAACAGGCAAAGTACCGACAGTGCGATCCCCTGCAACCGACAACGAGCTCTCCGCCTTCCGGAGATCGGGCGATTCCCGTCATTATTTCCATGTTCGTTCATCGTTCGTCCGTTTGTGATTACCAAATATCCCATTGGTATATTTCATTCCAAGGGGTAATCTCCATGCGAATGGAGAGCCCGCCGCCTTCATTCAACTCAATCAATAAATTGAGAGTACGGCCCGCCGGCAATGAAATCCGGTCGCCATCGACCTCTGTCACCGAAGCGAGCAGACGATCCGCCGAACGGGCGGACATCCGTTCATACAGATTCACGATCACCTCGTCCGCCTGCGAATCGGACTCATCGGTATGAACCAGATTGAACGTTCCGTCGGTCGAGAAATCCCCGTTGTCGCGGAACGTGCCCGTTCTGCGTACATGGGCCGTTCCGGAGATCGGATTCCCCGCAAAATCATAACCGTCGTCGGGTATTTCAACCGTGAAATAATAGAGGTCTTCGGGAGTGTTCCGGTCCAATCCCCTGGCGGTGATATGTATCCTCGCATTCTTACGGATCAACGTGATCTCTTCGGAGGCGGCTTCCCCTGTCGGGCCGAGTCGGGCCCGCCCGAAAAACAGATCGTCCGGCGTATGATGAAACGTATCGTCCTCTTCTATCAGCGAAACGGCCCGGTCTTCGATCCGGCTTCCTGCCGCGGGAGAATGGAACCGCTGGCCCGTTCCGGCATTGGCCCAGACAACGGCACGGCAACGGCCGGGCGTACCGTCGGGTAACGGAATCGGCGCACGCTTCATGATCCGCTCTCGGGTTACGGAGATTCGATCGACGAAACGGCCGCCCTGCGAAAACAGGTACAATACGGCACTGCCGGCCTCTCCCGTCTGCGTGATGTCCTGTCCCGTCGCTTCATCCACGATCTTTAACACGACAAATCTCGTTTCCGCTACCGGAAAACAGTCGCTCCGATCCTCACGGATGCAACCGAAAAGTAGCGGAAGGAGCATACCGGACAGGAAAAAGCCCCGCGGCCATCCTCTGCGGAACAGATGTCGAACCGTATTCACCACCGTGTCGTTCAAACGATCTGACCCCGTCCCGAAGAAAGATACTCTTCGGGACGGAATCATCCATTTCCTGCTACCACTCTACGTCCTGGACGAGTTCCGCAGTCCAGTCCTGCGGCTCGACGGTAATATCGAGCGACGCCGGATCGGCCGGGACTTCCGGATTGGAGCTACCGCCTCCCAGACGTTTGAGTTTCACGTTGACCGTATAGACATAGTTGCGGCGAATGAAAGTTCCGTCGCTGGATGCTTCGCCTGTTCCCACCTTGTCGTTGATGCGGAACGGGAAATAGGCGGGCTGCCCGTCATAGGTACCCGCGAGCGTTATGAGCGTGGTATTACCGTCGTCATTGTCGCTGGGCAAGACATAGAAATAACGGTTGGAATAGTCGCTCGTCGATATGGTCTCCGACAGATAAGCCTTTACGGTACTTTTATCTCCCGCCATTCCCCCGTAAAACACATTCGGAGTGTAAGCCGCCGAAGGAAGTCCCATCATGGCTGAACCGCGAGCTTTCATGACGATCACCTTGTTCAGCACGAATTTATCCGGGTCGTGCCCGGGATCCGGAGAAATCGTAACCGTCCCCAATTTGATTTTTGCGGCGATACGGCTGATGGATATGGTTTTCGTTGCGGTGGAATTGGCCGTGAGCGTTACCATATCCTCTCCACTCATGAAAAGTCCGTTCGTTTCCGGAGATTGGGTGTCCAGATCGATCACATTGCCCGCATCGGCGAACCAACTGTAATTGATGCCGTCCGGAAAGGTGACGGAGGAAGGAACGTTCGCCACTACCACGACTCTCTTCTCCCCGGCGAGCAATCCGGAGATCGTCGCGGAGAGACTCGGTGCGGCGAGCGTTTGCCGCTTGTCCAGCGTACCGTTGGCGTTAAACACGAATACCGTCGCATTCTTGACCGTATTTTCGGCCTTTTCCAGCTCATCCGCATCTTCCGGCGGAACGACGGCTTTGGTGCGGGGCGCCTGACCGTTCAGCGTAACGGTCAGTGAGGCCGTCTCTTCGGAAAGAGTTTTCTCCGTGTCGTCTTTGCTACAAGAGACCGACAACGATGCAGAGGCTAAAATACAGGTGAATATCGCCAAGAGGCCTCTTTTCCCGACATTGATGCTTGTTCCCATAATATAAACTATTTTCGTATAAAAAATAAATACACAGCGAATGCCCGACAACGGCATTCGAACGATGTGAAAAAGTCAGGCAAATCCTTGCTTTCCGACGATTTTTTTTCGTTTATAGATCTTTTTCACGAAAAACGACAAGCCATGTACGGCTCCACGTCCTACCAGCATCGCGCCGATCCGAATGTTCCGGCGGAAGAGGTGGCGTCGACCGTCGCCGGCTTGACGAACGAGGGCGAGGTGTAACGCCGGAGCGTGTGCGAGGTCAGTGCGGAAACCATCCGCAAGGCCCACGCCGTATGCATGCTGACGGATGCATGCATCGGCGGTTCCGTTCCCCCTCGAATATTTCCGTCGGAGACCGTAATATCCGTATACCCGAATCCACCCGTAAATTTCCTCTCTGCCGAATACTTTCGCCCAACCCCTTCATTCTCCGCGGCAGACGACGGCCTTCAATGATTTTATACAATACAAAATTGCAAGAGGTGACGCCGCCGACAAACAAAATTTCCTGCACCAAGATTTGGTATTTTGATTGACGCGCAATTTTTGTTTTGCGATTTTTGATATATATTTAAAATCAAAGTTATATGAAAGATAATTTAATCGCGAGACAGCTCAGGCGCCTCGGGCTCGCCTATGAAATCCAAAAGGTCGCCAACCCGATTCTGAAAAGAGGGGACACCTCGCAGACAAGCATCTATTACAATGAAATATTGAAGAAATTCGCCGTCTGCGAAAATACGTTCCGCAGTCTGGTGAAACTCAAAGAGGCCGAAAACTTCCCGACGTTGCTCGCCGAGTATCGCAACCGTCAGAAAGCACGGTATCAGGCACGTCTGGAACACCAGCGCAAAAAACGGATAAAGCAGAAATAACGCTTCGCCGCCGCACGTAGGATCAGGGAACATGCTTCTCGAAAAAATATCTCTCCTATCCGGTGCCTCCATTTCGACATCGCTGGCGATGCCGGCAGGAAAATCGCAGCATGGAGAGGGTAGCCCCCTGACGCTGCCGCGAACGGCGAATGACACGACGAAAATCGGGATGCGTTTCCGGAGAAGCATTTCACGCAATGTCCCGAAACGCAACTCGCGCATCCCGACGATACGGACTTCACTCCGCCGGAACGTTTCTGCACGGAAACGCAGGTTCCGAAAAGAAGAGAGGGTCGGAATTTCAATCCGACCCTCTCCTTGCGTTTATTCCTCGGTCAGGAACCTCGCCAGCAGCTCCGGCAGCGCGACACGGCACGGTTGCAGCCTTTCGAGCTCCGCACGGCCCGCTTCGGTCAGCGAAAAGTACATCTGGCGTTTGTCCTCTTCGCCCAATTTTCGTATCACGAATCCCTTGCCCTCCACCGACCGGATCACCTTCGACGTATTCGAACAGGTCAGCCGGAGCATCTCCGCAATCTCGCCCGACGAGAGTTCCCCATGCTGTGCGAGGCAGCAGAGCAACACCCCTTCGTTCATCGACAGGCGATATTCCCGCTCGAAACACTGTTCGAACTCGGCGATCGCGCGCGACACTTCGCGTATGCGGCAGAGCGTATTCATCGGACTATTTCAACAGATACTCCTCGATCGCCTTTTTGAACGCATCCTTGGGCATCGCGCCCTGCAACATCTGCGGTTTGCCGCTCATCGGAATGAAGAGAATCGACGGGATGCTGCGGATGCCGAATGCCGCCGCCAGGTCGGGCTCCTTCTCGGTATTGACCTTATAGACGACGATCTTGCTTTCGTACTCACCGGCAAGCTCTTCGAGAATCGGAGCCACCATGCGGCAGGGGCCGCACCACGAAGCGTAGAAATCGACGATCGCGGGTTTGTCGCCCAGATACGTCAGCGACGACGACGCATTGGCGTCGGACAGATTGTAGACTTTTTGCTGGAACTGATCCAGCGTTAATTCCTGTACCATAACTTTTTTCGATTTTGATTGTTCTCTCGGTTTCTCTGCATGCGCCGCACCCGCCATAAGGGTCAGTGCGGCCACCAAACTCATTGCTTTCAACATACTTTTCATTTTTTATCGATTCGCGGAGATCGTCCTCTTTGCAGACGATCCCTGCCGATTCGTTGCAAAGAGAGTGCAAACTCGTACCTCCCGTTCTTGAAGGTGCATCTCTCCTCCTTTCCACTGCAAAGATACAACAATTTTCCAACAAAACAAATTTCCAATGGAAAATATATGCAAAATAAACGATACTCTTCGCCGCATCGATACAACGCGGCAATTTTTCGTACCCGCTGCAATCGAGAAATCGAGCCGGATCGAACCGGATGCGGGCGAATTTTCAGTCTCCGCCGGATAATATATTTCTATCCCAAATACCCCTTAATATATTTTAACGGACGCTCCGAAGACGACAGCGTCCATCGGCGGCGGAACTGTACGAACTTCGGCGAGCGGCACTCCGCCGCGGAGTGGGGCTTGCCTGCCGGCATCGCACAACGCATCGAACCGCCGCCTCGAAACATCGTCGGGATAGGAATGCAGAGAAGCATTCGGACAAGATGCCTTGCAGCACAACCGCCGTCCGGACTGCGACGGTTCGGCAAAACGAAGCCTCGCACCCGCAACAGAAATCCGGGCCCGCCTTCTCCCCCAAGGAGGGGGGGGGCAGCACGTATCCCCGCAATACGGCCCAGAACGAAAAGGCTGCTTCCAAACGAAAAATCGCAGTCTCCCCGTACAACGGGTCGGGGCTGCCCGACGATTTGCAGGCAGCCCCTCCGATACGGCTTTCCGGCCGCAACCTCACCGAAATCCGGCGTCAACGGTTGCGGTACATCTCCTCATAGTATTTTTCGTACTCGCCGGAGGTGATGTTGTCCATCCACTCCTGGTTGTCGAGATACCAGCGTACCGTCTTCTCGATTCCCTCCTCGAATTGCAGCGAGGGTTCCCAGCCCAATTCCTCCTTCAACTTGCGCGAGTCGATCGCATAGCGCAGATCGTGTCCCGCGCGGTCGGTCACGTAGGTAATCAAATGCTCCGACGCACCTTCCGAACGCCCCAGCAGCCGGTCGACCGTGCGGATCACCACGCGGATCAGGTCGATGTTGCGCCACTCGTTGAACCCTCCGATATTATAGGTGTCGCCGACCTTTCCGCGATGGAAAATCGTATCGATGGCACGTGCGTGGTCGACCACGTAAAGCCAGTCGCGGACGTTTTCACCCCTGCCGTAGACGGGCAGCGGCTTTCCGTGGCGGATATTGTTGATGAACAGCGGAATCAGTTTTTCGGGGAACTGGTAGGGCCCGTAGTTGTTGGAACAGTTCGTCACCAGCGTCGGCATTCCGTAGGTATCGTGGAACGCCCGCACGAAATGGTCGGACGAAGCTTTCGATGCCGAGTAGGGCGAATGCGGATCGTATTTGGTCGTCTCCGTAAAGAGCGTGCCGTCGAACTGCAAGGCTCCGTAAACCTCGTCGGTCGAGATATGGTAGAAGAGTTTCCCCGCCCAATCGCCGTCCCAGCAGACCCGGGCCGCCTGCAACAGCGAGAGCGTACCCATGACGTTGGTGCGCGCGAAGGTAAAGGGATCCTTGATCGAACGGTCGACGTGCGACTCGGCGGCCAGATGGATCACGCCGTCGATTCGGTACTTGCGGAAAATGGCGAGCACCTGCTCGTAATCGCAGATGTCGCACCGCTCGAAACGGTAGTTCTCGGCCTGCTCGATGTCTTTCAGGTTGGCCAGATTCCCCGCATAAGTCAACTTGTCGAGATTGACGATGCGGTAGTCGGGGTATTTGGTGACGAAAAGCCGCACGACATGGCTCCCGATAAAACCGGCGCCGCCCGTTATCAAAATGTTCCGTGACATAAAAATCCTGTTTTGTACGAGTCCGCCCGAAGAGATTCCCCATCGGCGGGAAATCTCTCCGGGCGAAATAGCACTCCGTTTACTTGCCGATCAGCGCTTTCAGCTCGACGGGATTGTTCGTCGTAATGAAATCCACGCCCAGGTCGAGCATCGCCTGCATATCCTCCTCCTTGTTGACGGTCCAGACGTTGACCTTCAACCCGAGGTCGTGCGCCTGCTTCACCCATTCGGGGTGCTTTTTGATGACTTTCAGGCTGTAATCCAATCCGTTCATGCCGGCCTTCTTCAACTCGGCGGGCGACTTTTCTCCGTTGAGGTAGTAGACTACGGCCTTGCGGTCGGCCTTGCGTATCTGCTCGCAGATGTTCCAGCTGAACGAGATGTACTCCACGCGTTTTTCCAGCCCCAGCTCCTCGACCATTGCCATCGTCTTGGCCACGATCTCGTTTTCGCGTTCAGGCGTGGGATGTTTCTTGATCTCCAAAATCAGCTGCGTCGACGGATCGCTCTTTCCTGCAAGCAGATATTCGCGCAGCGTCGGCACTTTCTCGCCGTTGCCCAGCAGCGTATTGCGCACCTTGTCGAAGGTCGATTCCTGGATGACGAGATCCTTCACCACGGGATGCTTCGAACCGTGTACCACCACGATCGAATCGTCGGCCGTAAAGTTGATGTCGAACTCGCTGCCGTAGATACCGAAATTCATGGCGTTGTCGATCGCCTTGATCGAGTTTTCGAACGCCCCCGGCGTATTCCAGTATCCGCGGTGCGCGATCACGATGTTCTTGGCCGTGCGGGGCGCAGGTTTGTACTTCTTGGCTTCGGCATTGCCGCCTGCCAGCAACAGCATCAGCAGGCTCATCATAACTACTTTCATGATCTATAAGTTTTTAAGGTTTTTCATACATACTTTGAGCGACTCCGTCCAGTGGGGGATCTTCACCCCGAACGTCGCCTTGATCTTGCTCTTGTCCAGCACCGAATAGGCCGGGCGCTCGACTTTCGACGGATATTCCGACGAGTGGCAGGGTTCGATCGTGCATTGCGTGTGGCCCGCCTCGGCGGCAATGGCGTGGGCGAAGTCGTACCACGAGCAGACCCCCTCGTTCGAAAAGTGGTAGATACCTTCGCGGCCGGCATAGGCCCCGCTCTCGACGATGTCGAAGATCGTCCGCGCCAGATCGCCGGCATAGGTCGGCGTCCCCGCCTGATCGAACACCACCGTCAGACGGTCGCGTTCGGCCGTAAGGCGCAGCATCGTTTTGAGAAAGTTGTGTCCGAACTCCGAATAAAGCCATGCTGTTCTGATAATAAGCGATTTACATCCGCTTTGTTCGACCTCCGCTTCACCCGCCAGCTTCGTCCGGCCGTAAACGCCGAGCGGGTGCGTTTCGCACGTCTCGTCGTAGGGCCGGTTGGCGTCGCCCGAAAAGACGTAGTCGGTCGAAACGTGGATCAGCGTGGCGTCCGCAGCCGCAGCCGCACGTGCCAGATTACCCACCGCCAGCCGGTTGATCCGATCGGCTGTCGCCTCGTCCTCCTCGGCCCGGTCGACGTTGGTGTAGGCGGCGCAGTTGACGATCACGTCGATCCGCCCGTCGCACACCGCCCGCCGGACGGCTTCCTCGTCGGTAATATCCAGCTCCGCCACGTCCGTAAAACGATATTCGTTCCGCGACGTCGCTCCCAACAGCCGCATGGCGTTCCCCAACTGTCCGTTGGCACCCGTTACGAGAATCCTACGCATAATAGTCCGTATTATAATCGAACAACTCCTTGCACTCGGCCAGCGTCGGATGACGGCTGTCCTTCGGCGAGAGGATCACCTCCTCGGGGCGCAGCCGCCAGTCGATCCCGATCGCGGGGTCGTTCCAGGCGATCGCCCCCTCACTTTCGGGAGCATAGAGGTTGTCGCATTTGTATTGGAATACCGCCTCGTCGCTCAGCACCGAAAAACCGTGGGCGAACCCGCGCGGAACGAAGAACTGACGTTTGTTCTCTGCCGTCAGCTCCACGGCGACATGACGGCCGAAGGTGGGCGAGCCGCGGCGGATGTCGACCGCCACGTCCAGCACCTTTCCCTTCACCACGCGCACCAGTTTCGACTGAGCGGCGCGGCCGCACTGGAAGTGCAGCCCCCGCAACACGCCGAATTTCGATTTCGATTCGTTGTCCTGTACGAAACGCACGGGACGCACGGCGGCGTCGAAGCGCGCCTGATTGTAACTTTCGAAAAAGTAACCCCGATCATCGCCGAATACGTCCGGCTCGATAATCACCACTCCTTCGATCTCTGTTTGAATGACTTTCACGTTCTATCTAAACTGACGATACGGCCGCGAGGGCCGCATCCGGTTCAACGGTCTATCTGTTCCAGCTGTTTCAGAAGATACTGCCCGTAGGGGTTTTTCGCCATGGGCTGCGCCAGCTCGCGCATCTTTTCGGCCGTGATCCACCCCTGGCGGAAGGCGATATCTTCCAGGCAGGCGATCTTCAATCCCTGCCGCTTCTCGATGACCTCCACGAAGATCGACGCCTCGGCCAGCGAGTCGTGCGTCCCCGTATCGAGCCATGCGAAGCCCTGCGAAAGCGTCTGCACTTTCAACTCGCCGGCTTGCAGGAACTCCTGGTTAACGGTAGTGATTTCCAACTCACCGCGCGCCGACGGCTTGATCCGCTTGGCGACGTCGACCACCTTGTTCGGATAGAAATAGAGCCCCACGACAGCATAGTTCGATTTCGGCTCCTTGGGCTTCTCCTCGATCGACAGGCAATTGCCCTCCCTGTCGAATTCGGCCACGCCGTAACGCTCGGGGTCTTTCACCCAATATCCGAACACCGTAGCCTTCCCCCCTTCGGCGGTGCGGACAGCCTCGCGGAGCATTTCGGAGAAGCCCGCGCCGTAGAAGATATTGTCTCCCAGCACCAGACAGGCCGTATCGTCGCCGATGAATCGTTCACCGATCAGGAACGCCTGCGCCAGCCCGTCGGGCGAGGGTTGTTCGGCATATTCCAAACGGATGCCGTAGTCCGAACCGTCGCCCAGCAACCGCCGGAATCCCGGCAGATCCTGCGGGGTGGAGATCACCAGAATATCCCTGATTCCGGCCAGCATCAGCACCGAAATAGGGTAGTAGACCATCGGTTTGTCGTAGATCGGCAGCAGTTGTTTGCTGACTCCTTTGGTAATGGGATACAATCGGGTGCCCGATCCTCCCGCCAATACGATTCCTTTCATTCAGGTATGGGTTTTACGTCTCTGTCAAGCTGTTCTCTCCTCTTCCAGTTCCCGGTCGTATACCTCGAAGCGGGAGTTCTGCGAATGATACTCCGGAACGATGCGTTTCATCAGCCGCACGACGTTCGGAATATCGAACTCGCGCGCCAGCCGTTCCAGCTCCTCGACGTCGCGGCACGCCTCCTCGTAATCGTATTCGCGCACCTTGGCGATGCGGATCTTCTCGTGTGCGGTCGGCAGGGTATTTTCCGTATTGCTCAGCACCTCTTCGTAGAGTTTCTCGCCCGGACGCAGTCCCGTGTAGACGATCCGAATGTCCTGATCGACCCGGAAACCCGCCAGTGCAATCATCCGCCGGGCCAGTTCGGCGATCTTGACGCACTCGCCCATATCGAAGACGAAGATCGTATTGCCGCGGCCGATCGTCGCGGCCTCCATCACCAGCCGGCACGCCTCGGGAATCGTCATGAAGTAACGCCGGATCTCGGGATGCGTCACCGTCACGGGGCCGCCGTGTTCGATCTGCTCGCGGAAACGCGGGATGACCGACCCGTTCGACCCCAGCACGTTGCCGAAGCGGGTGGTGATGAACTGCGTGCGCCCTTCGATCCGCCCGCTTACGATCGCCTGTCCGAGACTCTGTACATAGATTTCGGCCAACCGTTTGGTACAGCCCATGACGTTGGTCGGATTCACGGCCTTATCCGTCGAAATCATCACCATCTTCTCCACGCCGTAGCGAATACAACGGTCCGCCACGTTGCGCGATCCGACGACGTTGACCAGCACCGCTTCGCAGGGATTCTCCTCCATGAGCGGCACGTGCTTGTAGGCCGCGGCATGGAATACCACCTGGGGCCGATAGGTACGGAAGACGTAATCCAGCCGTTTCGGAATCCGCACGTCGCCGATCACGGGGACGAATTTCAGATCGGGAAAACGATCCTCCATTTCGAGGCGTATCTCGTGCATCGGCGTCTCGGCGTTGTCGAACAGGATCAGCTGCCGGATGCCGAACGTCGCCAATTGGCGGCACAGCTCCGATCCGATCGAACCGGCAGCACCCGTCACCAGCACGGTTTTGTCGCGGAAATTGTCCATGATCTCGCCCAGCGAAATCTTTATCTCCTCGCGTCCCAGCAGGTCTTCGATCTTGATGTCGCGGATGCCGCCCTGATGCGCCAGTTTCCCGTCGACGATCTCGTCGATCGGCGGGGCGATCAACACCTTGACGCCGTGCGTCACGCAATATTTGATCAGGCGGTCCGACTCGGCCTTCGCATTGGCGTAGTTGCCGAAAAGAATGGCTTCGATTCCGAACTTGTCGAGCACGTATTCGATATTCTCCTCCGTCTCGAAATAATAAACCGGCCGTTCGGCGATCTCGTAATATTTGAGCCGGCGGCCGTAGGTGATGAATCCGCACATGTCGTAATGCGGCGAGTTCTGCAACCGCATGACGAGCGCCACCTCCTTCGACTCGACACCGTATACCAGCGTGCGGATACGGTTCGTCCGCCGGATGTGCGAGAGGATGATCGCATCGTAAAGCAGAATCATCAGCACGCGCACCGTAATGAGCATACAAACCGTCACGAACAGATCCAGCACCACGCAGAGGCCGATCGCCTTGAAGGTCATCCCGTCGGGCCAGAACCATAGTATGAAGAGCATCAGCAGCTCTTTGAGCAGGGTAGCGGCCCCGAGCTTCCATACTTCGCGCAGCGACGAATGGCGGATGACGGTACGGTAGGTACGGAAAATATAGAATGCGACGGCGCTGCAAAAGAACGCCGACACCAGCAAAAACAGATAATGAAGCAGGGAAAAGCCGGAATTCCTGACGAAATAATCGATACCCAGAAAAGCGACCAACGTCGCCGTGGCGGATACCGCGAGATCAATGGCCAAAATCAACCACGACCGGATATAACTGCCGTCCAGATGCAGCCTTTTAACCAAAGAGAAAAACATGAATATGAATCGGTTTCGCTGTCGTTTGCAACTTAACTTAAATACATTCGCCGGAGTACGGCATCCCTGCCGCTCCGGAAGCGGACGGCGTCATACTTCTTTCACGCGCTTTTTCAAAGCGCGCCTCGGAACGCTCCGCCTACGGATCACAAAGGTAGGACTTTTTCCCGAACTAACAAACTTATTTCACAGTCGTTTCGCCCGTCGCAAACGCCGCAAAGCCCATGCCGCGACCGGAGCGGAACCGGCGAATCACGCCTCCGCGAACCATTTCGTTAAGCCGAGTGCAGAGCCGAACGAAGTTCGGACTATGCCGAGGCGAGAAATGGACGAAAGAAATTCAACCGAAAACCGCCGCCGCGAGGAGATTTTTCGTAAGAAATGCTTCCCTTCGTCCCGGCATAATCAAAAAGGTTGCTTCTGCACTCGACTTTCCCTATCTTTGACTCCGTCTTAGATACTCCTGCTCGGTAATGTTCAAATAAATTTGACATTACCCTCACTTATTTGTATCTTTGTGTTTCGTATCGCACAACCGCCGCCAAACGAAGAGCGTTTTCGTTAAGCCGAGTGCAGCACCGAACTCGTTCGGGTTATGCCGGGGCGAGAAAATGTCCGTTGAAAACAAACCTAAATACTACGTCATTATGTGGAAATTTCTACAACCGGCAGCACACAAACCCGAACTGCCCGCCGAAAAGGTCGACAAAGAGTACTCCCGCCTGCGCCGTCAGGTATTCTGGGGTATCTTCATCGGCTATGCCGGCTACTACCTCGTACGCAAGAACTTCTCGATCGCCATGCCGGCGCTCGAATCCATGGGCTACGACAAGGCCGACCTGGGCTGGGCGCTCTCGGCCGTGTCGATCGCCTACGGTATCAGCAAATTCGTCATGGGCACGGTCTCCGACCGCAGCAACGCCCGCGTCTTCATCCCGCTGGGATTGATCGCCTCGGCGCTCATCATGATCTTCATGGGCGTGCTGCCGTGGGGGTCGATCTCGATTCCCGTCGCCATCATGGCGATGTTCTGCCTGCTGTTCATCAACGGCTGGATGCAGGGCATGGGCTGGCCCCCCTGCGGGCGTGTCATGACGCACTGGTTCTGCACCAAGGAACGCGGCGTGAAGATGTCGGTGTGGAACGTGGCGCACAACATCGGCGGAGCGGCGATGGCTCCGCTCGCCGCATTCGGTATTACGTTGGGGTACACGCTTTTCGGGGACCCGCTGGGCGGCGCTTTCTATGTTCCGGCACTCGTCGCGCTGGCGATCGCCGTAATCGCCTATCTCATGGTGCGCGATACGCCGCAATCGTGCGGCCTCCCGCCCGTCGAGATTTGGAAACACGAAACCAAGCAATACTCCGCCTCGAACGAGAAGGAGATGACCGTGCGGCAGATTCTATTCGAAAATGTATTGAATAACAAACTATTGTGGCTCATCGCCTTCGCCAACGCCTTCATCTACTTCGTCCGCTACGGCGTGCTCGACTGGGCGCCTTCCTATCTGACGACCTCCGTCGCCGACGGGGGCAAGGGCATGGCGCTCGACGGCAGCAGTTGGTCGTACTTCATCTTCGAGATCGCCGGCATCTTCGGCACGATCCTCTGCGGCTGGCTCTCGGACAAGGTCTTCAAGGGACGCCGCGCCCCGGCCACGATCATCTACATGGCGCTGGTCATGGTGGCCGTCTACGTCTACTGGCAGAGCCGCTCCGAACTGGTGACCAACGTCGCCATGGGGACGATCGGCTTCCTGATCTACGGCCCCGTCATGCTCATCGGCGTCTCGGCGCTCGACCTGGTGCCGAAGAAGGCCGCCGGCACGGCCGCCGGTTTCACCGGCCTGTTCGGCTACCTGATCGGTTCGGCGTTCCTGGCCAACATCGGCATGGGCTACATCTTCCAGCATTTCGGCTGGGACGGCGGCTTCATCGCCCTGATCGGCGCCTGCGTCCTGTCGATCGGATTCAGCGCCTCGACATGGAACCGCGAGAAACAGTACATCGCTTAAACTTACATAGATTGAAATGACCAAAAAGATTCTCTTACTGGGCTCCGGAGAACTGGGCAAGGAGTTCGTGATCGCCGCCAAGCGGCTGGGACAATACGTGGTGGCCTGCGACTCGTATGCAGGCGCACCGGCCATGCAGGTGGCCGACGCCTGCGAGGTCTTCGACATGCTCGACGGCGACCGACTGGAAGCCGTCGTGGCAAAACATGATCCAGACATCATCGTTCCCGAAATCGAGGCGATCCGTACCGAACGGCTCTACGCCTGCGAAAAGCGGGGTATCCAGGTCGTGCCGAGCGCGCGTGCAGTCAACTTCACGATGAACCGCAAGTCGATCCGCGACCTGGCCGCCGAAGAGTTGGGGCTGAAAACAGCGAAATACTTCTACGCCAAGTCGTTCGACGAACTGAAAGCCGCCGCCGAACGGATCGGTTTCCCGTGCGTCGTCAAGCCGCTGATGTCCTCCTCGGGCAAAGGGCAGTCGCTGGTGCGCACCCCCGACGAACTGGAACACGCCTGGGAATACGGGTGCAGCGGCAGCCGCGGCGACATCCGCGAACTCATCATCGAGGAGTTCATCCCCTTCGACAGCGAGATCACGCTGCTCACCGTCACGCAGCAGAACGGCCCCACGCTCTTCTGCCCGCCGATCGGCCATGTCCAGAAGGGCGGCGACTACCGCGAGAGCTTCCAGCCCGCCCCCATCTCGCCCGAGCATCTGGCCGAAGCGCAGGCGATGGCCGCCAAAGTCACGCAGGCATTGACCGGCGCGGGACTGTGGGGCGTGGAGTTCTTCCTCAGCCACGACAAGGGCGTCTACTTCTCGGAGCTGTCGCCGCGTCCGCACGACACGGGTATGGTGACGCTTGCCGGTACGCAGAATCTCAACGAATTCGAACTGCACTGCCGCGCCGTACTCGGCCTGCCGATCCCGCGCATCACACTCGAACACACCGGCGCCAGCGCCGTCATCCTCTCGCCGATCGCAAGCAGGGAACAGCCTCGTTACCGGGGCGAAGAGGAGGTCTGCCGCGAGGAGAACACCGACCTGCGCATTTTCGGCAAGCCCTCGACCAAGCTCAACCGCCGCATGGGCGTCGTCGTCCGCTACGACGCGCTCGACGCCGACCTCGACGCACTGCGCGACAAAACCAAAGCCGCAGCCGCCAAGGTCGAGGTCTACTGACCTCCGACGGTCGGTTCTCGACATGGAAAACGGGGTTGCATCTTCTCGGATGCAACCCCGTTCCACTAAAAATGAGAATTCTATTTATTTCCGTTCGCCCGAGCAGCGACGCTCTACCGAACGCCGGAGCCTGAGCTCGATCAGAAATTCGAAGAAGATAAACAGTCCCATCATCAACACGATAAGTGCTATTATCTGAAAGCCGAGAATATCTCTGTTTATGCCGGAGGCTTGCAAAAGACTGTTTTTCATTATTTCCAATCCAATATAGCCTCCCAATCCCCCTCCAAAGACCGCCATGCCGACCCGCAGGAACCAGAGGTTGCCGGCGCTGCGCCTCTGACGTTCGATCTCGATCTCGGCATCCACGCGCCGGATGTCGGCCAACTGCTCGGGCGTCATACGTTCCAACATCGTCATGCTCTCGCGCCGACGCCCCCATTCGCGGTAGATAAAATAACCGACGATCCCGAAAGCGACGCCCATCCACATAATCTGTTCGAGGACTTCTTTTATTTGATATCCGACACTCATAACATTATTGTTTTATAGGTTAATAACAAATTTCATCTATTAGACAGCTTCAATCGCAAAAGGTTACAGCCTGTGCAGAATTTCCGTCGCCCGGTCGCCGCAGGCGACCATCATCGCCGCAACGGCTCCCGCCAGAATCGCCAAGACCTGCAACGCCCCCTCCGGCGAATCGACCGACCGCAGGCAGACGAACGCCACGGCCATCACCGCCGCGACGGCAACCGCGCAGTAGCAAGCCATTGCCGCGATCGCCCGGCGTTCACGCCGCCGCCGATCCCGCAGGATGACCTGCGCCATAACGCGCGTTTCCAGTCCGACGGGAACCTCCCGCCGGAGAGCGGCGGCGCGGATCAGTTCCGCCAGCCGCTCGTCGCTGATTCGCTTCTTCTCCATATCTCACTCCTCCATATAGTGTCTCAGCCGCCCGCGCAGCCGGTGCAACCGCACCTTCACGTTGGACAGCGTCAGATTCATGATTTGCGCGATCTCGGCCAACGACCGCTCCTCTTCGTAAAACAACGCCACCAACACCCGCTCGTCGGGACGAAGCCGTTCCAACGCACGGCGCATCCGCACGACCGTCTCCTCGTCGAACCGTCCGGCGGACGATTCCTCGGCCACCGCACAGGATTCGGCATCGATACGGTCGTAAGCCCTGCGGCGGCATTCGCCTGCGGCGCGGTTGTAGGCGATGCGATAGAGCCACGTGCCGAAAGCGCTCGCACCCCGAAATCCGTCGAGATGCTCATACGCGCGGATAAAAGCCTCCTGCGTGACATCCTCGGCCCGCTGCGCATCGCGCACCATGGCCAGCGCCAAGGCGTAGATCCGCCCCGAATAACGGTTCACCAGCTCGCCGAACGCCTCTGCGTCGCCGGCCTGCACACGCCGCACAATCTCCATATCGGTCGGGGTCTCCATTCTTCGGATCGCAATTCATCCGTTAGATACAAAAATAACGGAAAAGTTACAAAAAGAGCGGGATTTTCGATCCCGCTCTTTCCTATGCCATTCGCGGTCGCCGCCGACCGTACCTCCGGACGAACAGCGTCAGCATCACGAATCCCAACAGCGCGAATCCGACGCCGGGCAACGCCGAATATTCGTAGCCCAGACCGTATTCGATCGGCAAGCCGCCGCAGTACGCGCCCAAGGCATTTCCCAGGTTGAACGCCACCTGAATCAACGCCGCTCCCAACATCTGACCGCCGGGTGCATTTTCCAAGATCAACACCTGTTGCGGTGACGAGACAGCGAAAAGCATCGTCGTACAAACGACCGTCAACGTCAGCGCCGCCCAGCGGTTCGCCGCGAGGAAGAGGATAAGCGCCAACGCCACGACGGCGATTCCCTGAGCGAAACGCGCCACCCGTTCGGGCGTATAGCGATCCGACAATCCGCCGCTGACGAGATTGCCCACGAACATGCCCAGCCCCGCGAGCAGGATGACCAACGTCATCGCTTCCGGCGAGAATCCCGCGACACGGATCATCAGCGGGCTGACGTAACTGTACATGCAGAAGATACCGCCATTACCGAACATCGTCGCCAGGATGATGAGCCACGGCGCCCGATTCCGCAGGAAGGCGAACTGCCCCTTCAATCCGCGGCTGTCGGCCACAGGCTCCATCCACGGTACCCAGCGCCAAAGGAAAAAAGCCGTCACCGCACCCCAGACGCCGGCGATGCAGAACAGTGCCCGCCACGACAACAGGTGGCTGACCAGCGTTCCCAGCGGCACGCCGAAGAGATTGGCCACCGTCATGCCGGCGATCATCACCGCCACGGCCTGTGCGCTCCGGCCCGGACCGGCTACCCGTGCCGCAACGATCGACCCGACCCCGAAATAGGCTCCGTGCGGCAGCCCCGACACGAACCGCATCGCCAGCAGCACACCGTAATTCGGAGCGAACGCCGCACAGAGATTCCCCGCCACCATCAGCCCCGCCAATGCGAGCAGTATCTGTTTCAACGGCCGCGTATGCGCCACGGCGACCGTCAGCGGCGCACCGATGCAAACCCCCAGCGCATAGGCCGAGACCAGATGCCCCGCCTGCGGAATGGAGACGTGCAGTCCCGAAGCGACGAACGTAAGAATACCCATCATGCCGAACTCGGACATCCCGAGTCCCAGCGTACCGAAGGCGAGGACTACCAGACACTTTTTCATAGCGAGACGAACTTTTCGGGGTGCAAAGATAGTGCAAGACGGAAATGGATAGAGCGGTCGAACCGAATTTTTCCGCTCCTCCCGAAACGCAAATGAAAAAGCGGGCGCCGCATGCGCCCGCTTCCGATAAACAACCCGAAGGTCTTATTTATGAAAATGTTGAACTGCGTTCTTCGTTTTCCCGCCTCGGCATAGACCGAACAAGTTCGGCTCTGCGCTCGGCTTAATGAAAACGTTCCTTGATCGCGTTCGCTGCCTTTTCGAGCAATTCGGCAGGACAGCAGAGCGTGATGCGGATGTAGCGCTTGCCTTCGCTGCCGAAAATCGCGCCCGGCGTGAGGAAGACGTCGCACTTCTCCATCACCTCGTCCGAAAACTGGAACGAGTCGCCCTCGTAGTCCTCCGGCAGCTCAGCCCACACAAACAGACCGGCCTGCCCCGGACGGTATTTGCAACCCAGCGCGTCCAGCAGCGCATAGGCCTGCTTCTCGCGGGCGTAATAGATCTCGTTGAGCTGCGTGAACCACTCCTCGCCCAGTCCGAGCGCCGTAGCGGCTGCGGCTTGAATAGGATAGAACATTCCCGAATCCATGTTGCTGCGGAACGTGAGCACGTCCTTGATCCACTCGGCCTTGCCCAGCAGGACACCCACGCGCCAACCGGCCATCGAATGCCCCTTCGAAAGCGAATTCAGTTCGAGCGCCACCTCTTTCGCACCCGGCACTTGGAAGATACTCAGGCGGTTCTTGTTGCGTACGAAACTGTAAGGATTGTCATGCACGATCAGGATGTTATGCTCGGCGCCGAAAGCCACGATCCGCTCGAAGAGTTCCAGCGTCGGAGTCTGTCCCGTCGGCATGTTGGGATAGTTGACGAGCATCATCTTCACACCGTCCAGTCCGGCCTTCTCGATCGCCTCGAAATCGGGCAGGAAGTCCGTCTGCTTGTTCAGCGCGTAGGTGACCATTTCGCCGCCGGCGAGTTTTACCGCAGCGCTGTAAGTGGGGTAGCCGGGATTGGGTACGAGCACCTTGTCGCCCTCGTTGAGGAAGGTCATGCAGACATGCATCAGGCCCTCTTTCGAACCGATCAGGGGGTAGACCTCCGTCTTCCAGTCGAGATCCACGCCGTAGAACTTCTTGTACCAGTCAGCGAAAGCCTTGCGCAGGATGGGTTCCCCCTGATAGGACATGTACTTGTGTACGTCGGGGCGCTGCGCTTCACGGGCCAGCGTGTCGATGACCGTCTGTGCAGGCGGAAGGTCGGGGCTGCCCATAGCCAACTTGATGATTTGACGGCCGGTAGCCGCCTCCGTTTCGGCGATTTCGCGCAAACGACGCGAAAAATAGTACTCGCCGATACCGTCCAGACGATGTGAACGCTCGATAGTTACTCCTTTTCCCATAAGATTCAGTGTGAAATCATTAACAGCACAAAGATAATTAAATTAATTAACATCCCGACACGATTCCGCTACTTATTTTCGATCGGACGGTACACATTCGCCGCCGTTCGTCGTATATTTGCGCCCGTGTTGGGACTGTTCCATATCCTTCTGTTCTGGTTGGCAGGCAATGCAATCGCCTATTTCACAGGAAGCTATATCTCCGGAAACGTGATCGGCATGGTATTGCTTTTCGCCGCGTTGCGCCTGCGGATCGTCAAACCGCACCGCGTACGCCCCGCCGCACGGTTCCTGCTCGGCTCGATGGGCCTCTTTTTCGTTCCCTTCGGCGTGGGACTGATGGTCTCCTACGACCTGATCGCGCGACACCTGTGGGCGATCGCGGTCGCCAGCATCGTCAGCACGCTGCTGGTCCTGCTCAGCGTAGGGTGGACATTCCAGAAAATCGGCCGCAAACCATGATCCGCACCTTCATCGACTCCGACATGTTCCTGCTCACGCTCACCGTAGGACTCTACTGCGGCGGCGTGGCGCTACACCATCGCCTCCGCCTGGCGATCCTCCACCCGACGCTGCTGGCGTTCGTCGCGCTGATACTCTTTCTGAAAGTCTGCGGCATCGACTACGGCCACTATCGTCAGGCCACCGAAATTCTCGACTTCCTGCTGGGCATGTCGGTCGTCGCGCTGGGCTACCTGATGTACGAACAGACCGACCGCCTGCGCGGGCAGGTGCTTCCCATTCTGACTTCGATCGGCGTCGGCTGTACGGTCGGGGTGCTGAGCGTCGTCTATATCGCCCGCGCATTGGGCGCCGACCGCACGATTCTGAACTCCATCGCCCCCAAATCGGTCACCGTGCCGATCGCCGTGGCCATCAGCGAACCGCTCGGCGGAGTAGTGAGCGTCACCTCGGTAGTGGTCTTCCTCGTGGGCATCTTCGGCAGTATCGTCGGCCCGCGCCTGCTGCGCAGATGCGGTATCCGCAACCCCCTGGCGCGCGGGCTGGCGCTCGGTTCGGCCGCCCACGGCATCGGCACGGCGCGCGCCATCGAACTGGGCGCCGTCGAAGGCGCGCTCAGCGGACTGGCGATGGCGCTGATGGGAATCGTCACGGCACTGCTGGTTCCGTTGTTCGAAAAATTCTGTTATTAATTTTTTTTAGTATCAATAAAGTACTACCTTTGTCGAAAATTCGTCATAGGTTAATCTCGTTACGGTATGTATTGGTTGTACAACCTCTTTTTCGGCGATACGCTGGCGCACACCATTTTCGTCCTGGCGCTGGTCATCACCGTCGGAATCCTGCTGGGGAAAATCAAGATCGGAGGCGTTTCGCTGGGGACGACGTGGATTCTCTTCGTCGGCATCGCAGCCAGCCATTTCGGCATGACGATCGACCCCGGCGTGCTGAGCTTCATCAAGGAGTTCGGCCTGATCCTGTTCGTCTTCTCGATCGGGTTGCAGGTCGGGCCCGGGTTTTTCTCGTCGTTCAAGAACGGCGGTATGCAGCTCGTCGGACTGGCGTCGCTCATCGTCGGACTGGGTGTCGCCACCGCCTATGCGCTGCATCTGGCCACCGATACGCCGATCCCCACCATGGTCGGCATCCTGTCGGGCGCCGTGACCAACACGCCGGGACTGGGCGCCGCACAACAGGCTTACAGCGACGCTTCGGGGATCAACGACCCTTCGATCGCACTGGGCTATGCCGTAGCCTATCCGCTGGGCGTCATCGGCATCATCTTCTCGATGATCTTCATCCGCTATGCGCTACGCATCCGTTTCGAGAAGGAGGACGAGGCGCTGGCGGCGATGAGCAACGAACACAAGAAATACGCCGACAAAATATCGGTTCAGTTCACCAACGCCGTACTCGACGGCCGGACGGTGGGCGAGATGAAGGAGCTTATCAACCGCTCGTTCGTCATTTCGCGGATCGCCGACGCCGACAACCATATCACCGTCGCCACGCAGGACAGCCGCCTGCATATCGGCGACAAGCTGCTGATCGTCTGCTCGTCGGAGGATACCGACGCCATCACCGCCTTTCTGGGTCACATCATCGACATGCCCTTCGAAGAGTGGGGATCGCTCGACAGCCAGCTCGTATCGCGGCGCATCCTCATCACCAAACCTTCGATCAACGGCAAGAAATTCGCCGACCTGCACCTGCGCACCAAATACGGCATCAACATCACCCGCGTCAACCGCGCCGGCGTGGATCTGATTCCTTATCAGGGCATGGAGTTGCAGGTGGGCGACCGCGTGATGGTCGTCGGCTCGGAGAAGGCGATCGCACAGGTGGCCGACCTGCTGGGCAATTCGATGAAGAAACTGCGCGAACCGAACCTCGTCACGATCTTCGTCGGCATCGCCCTCGGCGTGCTGCTCGGCTCGATTCCGCTGCTCAACGTCCCGCAGCCGGTCAAACTGGGGCTGGCGGGCGGCCCGCTGATCGTGGCGATCCTGATCGGCCGTTTCGGCACCCACTTCCATCTGGTGACCTACACCACCATGAGCGCCAACCTGATGTTGCGCGAGGTGGGCATCACGCTCTTCCTGGCGGCCGTGGGTATCGGCGCGGGCGACGGTTTCGTCGACGCGATCGTCGGCGGCGGTTACCGCTGGGTAGGCTACGGCGTCATCATCACCGTCGTTCCGCTGCTCATCGTCTCGCTCATCGCCCGGCTCGGAATGAAGGTCAACTACTATACGCTCATGGGTCTCATCGCGGGCAGTACGACCGATCCTCCCGCACTGGCCTACGCCAACTCGACGGCAGGCAACGACATGCCGGCCGTGAGCTACGCCACGGTCTATCCCGTCGTGATGTTCCTGCGCGTGCTGACGGCACAGATATTCATTCTCTTCGCACTGTAACACAATCGCGAAATAACCGAAAAGGCCGCTCTCAGGAGCGGCCTTTCTTGTCGGAGGATTTCAGGTCGTGCAGCGGGCAATCGCGTTCGCAGGAGGCGCAACCGCCCGAGGTGTTTCCCCGCCCGCGGCAAAAGAGCCTTCGGACGATGATCCACACCAGCGCGACGCCGACGAGCGCAACCGCTATATCCTGCCAATTCATTTACAACAACAAGGCGATATGATAGACGATCCAAGCCACGAACCATGCCACGGCCGTACTGTAAACCATCGACGCCAGCGCCCAGCCGCGCCCCGCTTCGTTGCGGACAGCCACGATCGTGGCGATACAGGGAAAATACAACAATACGAAGACCAGGAATGCCAATGCCGACGCCGGCGTGAAATCGCCGCTTTCGCGCAATGTCTGCGCCAGCGACGCATCGTCGGCCGTCGCATCCTGCGAATAGAGCACGCCGAGCGTGCTGACGACGATCTCCTTGGCCGACACGCCCGACAGAATCGCCACACCCGCCTTCCAGTTCAGGCCGAGCGGTTCGACGGCAGGCTCGCACCAGCGCCCCAACTGCCCCAGATAGGAGTTTTCATAGTGTTCGATCTCCGGTTCGCCCGCTACGGGACGGGGGAAATAACTCAGGAACCAGACGAAGAGCGACGCCACGAGAATCAGCCCTCCCATCTTGCGCAGGTACTGCGCACTCTTGTCCCACATGTGCGACAGCGTGGCGCGCATCGTCGGCATACGGTAGGGGGGCAGCTCCATGACGAACGGCGTCTCGTCGACCTTGTAGAGGAACCGCCGCATCAGCCGCGCCGTGACCACCGCCAACGCGATACCCAGCAGGTATAGTCCGAAGAGCACCAGCCCGCCGTGGTCGGGAAAGAAGGTTCCGACGAAAAGGATGTAGATCGGCAACCGCGCGCTGCACGACATGAAGGGGGTGATGAGCACCGTGATGAGCCTGCTCGAACGGCTTTCGATCGTGCGCGTGGCCATAATGGCCGGCACGTTGCAACCGAAACCCATCACCAGCGGAATGAACGACTTGCCGTGCAGTCCGATGCGGTGCATCACGCGATCCATGATGAAGGCTGCGCGGGCCAGATAGCCGGAATCCTCCATGAAGGAGATGAACAGGTAGAGGATGATGATATTGGGCAGGAAGACGATCACGCTTCCCACGCCGCCTATCACGCCGTCGATCAGCAGATCCTTGAACGCTCCGTCGGGCATCGCCTGCTGCAACCCCGAACCGATCCAGCCCACCAGTGTCTCGATCCACTCCTGCGGATAGGCGCCGATGTTGAACGTGCAGTAGAACATCAGCCACATGAGGAAGAAAAAGATCGGGAACCCCCACAGCTTGTGCGTGACGAACGCATCGATGATATGCGTCGTCTGCGCCTGCTCCTTGCCGCCCGGCGTGAAGGTCTCTTTGAGCGCACCCGAGATGAAACCGTATTTCTGATTGGCCAGCGCCGTTTCGACGTCTTCGCCCAACTCCTCCTCGACCTGCGGCACGGCACGGTCGCGCAAAGCGATCCACTCGGCGAAATGGGGACAGTCGGCCAGCTGCGCTTCGACCTCCTTGTCGCGTTCGAGCAGCTTCATGGCGAAATACCTCGGCGGGAAGTGCTTGGGCAGCTCGTCGCGGTCGGAACGCAGACGCTCGTACAGCGGCCGGAGCGCCTGCTCGACGACAGGGCCGTTGTTGATATGGATATGGCGCACGCGGGGATCCCGATTTTCGTAGACGGCGATCACCGTGTCGAGCAGTGTCTCCAAACCCCGCCCCGTCTTGGCCACGACGGGCACCATCGGCACGCCGAGCATCGCGCCCAAATGCTCGTAATCGAGTACGGCGCCGCTCGCTTCGAGTTCGTCGTACATGTTGAGCGCCACGACCATCTTGGGATCGATGTCGATCAGTTCGGTGGTAAGATAGAGATTACGTTCGAGATTCGAGGCCACTACGGCGTTGACGACCACGTCGGGCGTGTCGTTCACCAAATGGCGGCGCACGTACAACTCTTCGGGCGTATAGGCCGAGAGGGCGTAGGTGCCGGGCAGATCGGTGATGACGAACCGGTATCCTCCATAACGATATTCGCCGCGCTTGGCGTCGACGGTCACCCCGCTGTAATTGCCCACATGTTCGTGGCCGCCCGAAATGGCGTTGAACAGCGAGGTCTTGCCGCTATTGGGATTGCCGATCAACGCGACGTTGATCGTGCGGCTGCGCGTGGAGATCGCCTCCTCGAAATCCGCATCGTCGGGTGCAGAGAGCGTTTCCCCCGCCACGGAGAGCTGCTGCTGCACCTCTTCGGCGGTGATGACGACGATCATCGCGGCCTCGCTGCGCCGCAGCGAAACCTCGTAATCCATAATCCTGTATTTGATCGGGTCACGCAGCGGGGCGTTCTGCAAAACGTCCACCCGCTTGCCGCGCACGAAACCCATCTCCATGATCCGGCGTCGGAATCCGCCGTGTCCCAGTACGTTGAGGATCGTGGCCGACTGTCCGGTTTTCAATTCCGAAAGACGCATTTTTCTCTTCAATTAACTTCGCCGCGCAAAGTTAACGGAAAAAAGCGGTTTTCCGATACCTCGATATAGGTATTCTCCCGACCGCGGTGCAAGGGCTACCATCCGCCGCCCAGCGCCTTGTACAGTCCCACGTAATTGACGTATTGCTGCACGGCGATCTCGACGAACTGCATCTGCGAAGCGTAAAGCTCGCGTTCGGCGTCGATCACGTCCAGATAGGCCGACATGCCGTTGCGGTACAACTCGCGGTTCATCTCGCTGATCCGGCTGTTGGCCAGCACCAGCTGCGCCTGCCGCGTGGCCTGTTTGCGATAGGTCTCGATGCTCACCAACGCCTTTTCGACATCGGCGAAGGCTTCGATGACCGTCTGCTCATAGGCATATACCTGCTGTTTGTAGACCTCGACGGCCGCCTGCTCGGTGCGCTTCAGCTTTCCGAAGGCAAACAGCGGCTGGGTAATCTGTCCGACGGCCGACCACACCCACGGTTTGCCCGAAGTCATCTCTTTGAGCGTGTTTCCCGCCACACCGCCCGCTCCGGTGAGCGCGATCGACGGAAAACGCACGCTGCGCGCATAACGGGCCTTGTAGGCAGCCGCTTCCATATTGTAATAAGCCTCCATGATGTCGGGTCGCCGTTCGAGCAACTCCGACGGAAGTCCCACCGGCACGTCGACCGGCCGGTAATCCTCCATGAGGCGTACGCCCGCCCCGACATCCTGCGGACGCTGCGGATTCTCGCCCAACAGTGTGCAGAGGGTCAACTGCATCTGCGCCACGGCCCGACGATAGGTGGGTATATCGGCAGCGGCCGTATAGACCAGGCTGCGCGCCTGTTGCAGCGCCACGCCGTTGGCCATCCCGTGACGATACATCGAGTCGATCAACGCCGCCGATTCTCGCCGCAGGGCATAACTGCGCTCGGCGATCCGCAAATTACGCCGGTAGCCGAGCAACTGGAAATAGGTCGTGGCCACCTCGGCAGTCAGCGACAACATCACGCCGCGCAAGGCCCACTGCGAAGAGAGCAGCTCGGCCCGCGCCGCCCGCGTCGAGTTTCTCAGCGCACCGAAGAGCGACACCTCCCACGTCATCTGCGGCTCGACGGCGTATTTCTGGACGATCTTCGTCTCTGCATTATAGTCGCCTTCGGCCGATACGCCGACGCCGAACGAAGGCAGGAACCCGGCGCGCGCCACGGCGATCTGCCTATCCGCCTCCTCGACGCGCGAGTAGGCGACGGCCAGATCGCGGTTGTTCGCCAACGCCTGCGAAATCAACGAGTCGAGCGTCGGATCGCGGAAGACATGCCACCACTCCTCGCTGCCCGCGAGCGAATCCTGCCGGAACAGGCCGGCATACAGGTAGTTGTCCGGCGTCTCCACCTGCGGCGGATAGAGCCGGGGATTGCAGGCCGTCAGAGCGGCCAGCGCGACGAGCAAAAACAACGTGCGTCTCATAGGTTCTGCGATTTTAAGTCCCGTTTACGCTCGAACCGTCCCAGACGGGCGATCAGGTAGTAGAGTGAGGGGTAGATGAAGATTCCGAGCAGCGTAGCCAGCAACATGCCGCCCACCAGCGCCACGCCCATGATGTTGCGGGCGGTGGAGTAGACGCCGTCGGCGAAAATCAACGGCATCACCCCCAATATGAAAGCGAAGGCGGTCATCAGAATGGGGCGCACACGCAGCTTGGCGGCGCCGACGGCGGCATCGACGAGCGACTGCTTCTGCTCGAAGAAAAGCCGGTCGGCATACTCCACGACCAGAATCGCGTTTTTGGCCGCCAGTCCGATGAGCATCACAAGCGAGATCTGCATGTAGATGTCGTTGATGAAGAGCGAGTCGAACAGATGAGCGAACCACAACAGCACAAAGGCGCCCAGCACGGCAGGAGGCACTCCCAGCAGAATAGCCGCCGGAAGGCCCCAGCTCTCGTAAAGCGCCGCCAGAGCCAGGAAGACGATCGCCAGCGACAAGAGGTAAACCAGCGACGAACTCTTCGATTCGTTGCTTTCGACGAGCGACGTTCCGCTCCACGCTACATCCACGTCGGCGGGCAGCACCTCGCCGGCCACCTCCATGACGGCTTCCATTGCCTGCTTCGACGATACGCCGTCGGCCGGAGCGATGTTCAGGGCGATCGAGCGGTAAAGGTTGAACTGCGAAATATAGGCCGGGCCGACCGTGTCGCGCACGCTGACGAAAGCCGACACGGGCACGCTCTCGTTACGGGCGTTCTTCACGAAATAGCTGTCGAGCGACGTGCGGTCCGTCCGATAATCGGGTGCGGCCGACAGATAGGTCTGGTACAACTTTCCGAAACGGTTGAAGTTGTTGATGTAAGCACCGCCCAAATAGGTCGTTATGGCCGAATAGACGTCGCTCAGCTCCACCCCTTCCTGCATGGCGTAGGCTTTGTCGATCACCAGCCTTCGCTGCGGGACGCCGGCGTTGAACGACGTGGTGGCCGTAGCGATTTCCGGCCGGCGGCGCAGCGAATCGAGGTAACGCACCGTCTGCTCGCTCAGGTAAGCCGTACCGCGCCCTTCCAAATCCTGCGTAACGGCCGACAGGCCCGACGTGACACCCAGCCCCGGAATCGACGGCGGGATGAAGGCGAAGCCCTCGGCCTCGGGCAGCCCCTCGTAGAGCATCCCGTTGAGCGCCGCGGCGATCTGCATGGCCGAGCGTTTGCGGTCGGAGTAGTCGACCAGCTTGACGAAGACCACGCCGCTGTCGGTTTCGGCGATGCCGGCCAACATGTTGAACCCAGCGGCATAGGAGGTATACTGCACTTCGGGCAGCGAGCGGATGATGCGGTCGGCCCCGACCAGCGCCTCCTGCGTCACCCGCAGCGACGATGCTTCGGGGGCATTCACCACGACCATCACGTAGCCCTGGTCCTCTTCGGGAAGGAATCCGCCGGGCATGAAGTACCATGCCGCACCGATCGCACAGCCGATCGCCAGCAACAGCACGGCGGTACGCGCCATGTGGCGCACGGTGGCGGCGATCCGCGAGGAATAGCCTTCCAGCCAGCGGTCGAACCGCCGGTTGAATGCGGCGAAGAAACCCTTCGCCGCCTCCTTGCGGGGTTTGAGCAGCAAGGCGCACAGCGCGGGCGACAGCGTCAGGGCGTTGAAGGCCGAGAGCACGACCGAGACCGAGATCGTCACGGCGAACTGCTGGAACAGCCGCCCCGAAATTCCGCCCACGAACGACATCGGGATGAAGACGGCCAGCAGCACGACGGTCGTGGCTACGATCGGCGAAGCGACGTTGCGCATCGCCTCGATCGCCGCCTCGCGGGATTTCATGCCGCGTTCGATGTTGACCTGCGCGGCTTCGACCACCACGATCGCATCGTCGACCACCAGTCCGATCGCCAATACCAGCCCTAACAGCGAGATGATGTTGATCGAGAAGCCCAACAGCGGGAAGAAGATGAACGTGCCGATGAGCGAGACCGGAATGGCGACGAGCGGAATGAGCGTCGCCCGCCAGTCCTGAATGAAGAGGTAGATAATGGCGATCACCAGCACGAGCGCCAGAATCAGCGTGAGGATGATCTCCTCCACGCCCGAGCGGATGCTCTCGGTCGAATCGACGATCGTCGTACAGCTCACGCCGTCGGGAAACCGTTCCGACAACCGCCCGATGGCCGCCTTCACGCGGTTGCCTACGTCCACGGCGTTGCTGCCCGGCTCCTGATAGATGACCAGCAGCGTGGCCGGCTCTTCGCCGAAGGCCGAAGCGACGCCGTAGGACTTGCTGCCCAGCGCCACGTCGGCCACGTCGCGCAGAAAGATCTGCTCGCCGGCGGGGGTGGTCTTCACGACGATCGCCGCGAACTCCTCGGCCGTGGAGATCTGGCGCGGCATGGTGACCGTATAAGTATAGGTAGTCCCTTCGGGCGACGGCTCGGCGCCGAACTGGCCGGCAGGGTAGATGCCGCCCTCCGCGAGCACGGCCGCCCGCAGTTCGTCGAGCGACACGTTGTAGTAGTTCAGCAGATCGGGCTTGACCCAGATGCGCATGGCATATTCGCCGGCGCCCATGATCGAGACCTTGCCCACGCCGTTGATTTTGAGCAGCTGGTTCTGAAGATTGATGTAAGCGTAGTTCGAGAGGAATTCGTTGTCGTAACGGCCGTCGCTGTGCAGCGCGAAGACCATCAGAAAACCCGTCATCGTCTTCTGCGTCACCACGCCCTGCGTGACGACCGACGAGGGAAGCAGTGCGGTCGAGGTGGCGACGTTGTTCTGCGTGAAGATCGCATCCAGATCGGGATCGGTACCCACGTCGAAGACTACCTGCAACACCATCGAACCGTCGTTGGCACTCGTAGACTGCATGTAGAGCATGTCGCTCACGCCCATCACGCTCTGCGCCACGGGCGTGGCCACGGCGTCGTTGACCGTCTCCGCGTCGGCTCCGCTGTAACTGGCGGTCACTTCCACGACGGGAGGTGTAATGTCGGGATACTGTTCGATCGAAAGATCGAAAATCGAAATCGCGCCCAACAACACGATCGCCAGGGCGATGCAGATAGCGAAGATCGGCCGGCTGACGAAAAATCGTTCCATAGGCTATTTATTCGTATTGATCGGGGTCGGAATAACCTTCTGACCGTTGTGCAACTTCTGAATACCGGCCGTAACGACCCATTCGCCCGGCTCGACGCCCGACAGGATGCACCACCGGTCGCCGGCAATACGGCCGAGCGTCACACGCCGGTATTCGGCCGTGCTGTCGCGCCCGACGACCCAGACCGAACTGAGATCCTGCATCTGCGTCACAGCACGCTGCGGTACGACGACGTAGGGCAGCGACGGTCCGACGTTGGCCGTCACGCGGGCGAACTGTCCGGGTTTGAGCGTATAGTCCGGATTGGCGAATTTGACCACCAGCACGATGGTTCCCATCGAACTCGATATGTCTTTCTGCGTATAGCTGTACCACCCCTTCGAGGGATAGACCACGCCGTCGGCCAGCGAGAGGGTGATGTCCGAGAGCAGACCGTCGTTTTCATAGATCGACGGGCGCGTCCCCGCATAGCGGAGATACTGCGCCATCGGAATGGCGACATCGACCGCAACGGTATCGATGTTCGAAATGGTCGTCAGCACCGAAAATTGGGTACCCACGCCCACGTAGTCGCCCGTATGGGCGTTGCTCGAAGCGATGATACCGTCGATCGGAGCATAGATACGGGTATAGCCCACCTGCAACCGTGCGTTGCGCACCTGCTGCTCGGCCGAACGCACGGCGGCCTGCGCGGCGACGTATTCGGCCGTATACTGGTCGAGCTGCGTCTGACTGATGGCGTCGATACGCGCCAGCGGCACGGCGCGTTCGTAGTTGTTGCGGGCCGAGACCTCCTGCGCACGCGCCGATTCGAGCGAAGCTTCGGCCGAAAGCAGGGTGGTGGAGAGCAGGTTGGGGTCGATCGTAAAGAGCAGCTGCCCCTTTCGAACCGGCATACCGCTGCTGAAATACTTGTTCACGAGATAGCCGTTGACACGGGGTTCGATCAGTGCGTCGAAATTGCTTTCGACACTGCTCACGAAGCTCATGCGGTTGGGGACGGTGTCCGTCGCCGCTTCGATCACCTCGACGCGCAGGGAGGGCTGCGCTCCGGTTGCATGCCGGCCGCGGCAACCGCCTGCCAGCAACGCCGCAAGGGCGCAAAGGAGTGTTCCGATTTTGTCCATTGAGAGCCATGATTTTTTCCTGAAAGAAGGCAAAAAACATACCGGTATTCGGTCTTGAATCTCCTAAAACACCGTGAAATAGCGCTTCAAGCGTATTTTTTTATAAAAATATTTTCTCAATTCGAGATATTTCCTATATTTGCAAACGATAAACAACCCAAAATTTACGATTATGGAAAAATTAGTTGAGCAAATCAAAGCCCAGTACGCTCTTTTCGCTGAGAACGCAGAGGCTCAGGTATCTAAAAACAACAAAGCCGCCGGCACCCGCGCACGCAAGGCTGCGCTGGAAATCATGAAGCTGATGAAGGAATTCCGCAAGGCTTCGGTCGAGGCTGCCAAATAAGTTTGGAACCTGCAACGAATAAGGGCTGTCCCGATGGGACAGCCCTTATTGTTTCGTTATTCCTTTTCACGGATTATTCCGCCACGGATGCACGGTCTCGCCTCAGCACCGGCGGTTCCGCTCCGCGTGCAACCCCGACCGAACCCCGCTACAATTCGATACCCCGCCGACGGAAATAGGCAAGGTCGGTCCCGTTGAGTCCCGTCGCACGGAACGGCACGGCACGGTTGTGATCGTTGAGGTAACAGCGCCGCACCGTCGTATCGTAGGAGGGGCTTGCCAGCGACGCCTCCCTGTAAACGTAATCCGCCTCGATACGGGCGATGTCGGCGATGGTCTGAAAAAGCGCATGTGTCGTCGCCGGAGCGTTTTCATGGCTGGCGGCAGCGGCCGCCTGTTGGGGAAACACCCGCTTGTAATCCTCCGAAAACCACGCCAGCGAAGCGACGTGCAGCTGCCAGCAGGTCGTCGTAGGCGAGGCGTGGAGGAAACGTTCCCGATCGTCGTCGAGCATGTCCTCACCGTGGTCGGCGCTGTAAAGCAATGCGCTGCACGCATCGAGCGATGCGAGATACCCGATCACCGACGACAGAAAGGTGTCGGTATAACGGATCGAATTGTCGTAAGCGTTCCAGATCTTCTGCTTGTGCTGCCGTTCGATGGCCACGTCGTCGTCGGGCAGGAAGTAGGCTGCCTCGCGCGGATAACGCTGGTGATAGCTGAAATGCGACCCGTAACAATGCAGGATGAAGAGCAGGTCGTTCTCCGTATCGGCCTCGACGATGCGTTTCATCGTGTCGAGCAGCTGCATGTCGTAACGCGGATGCCCCATATAGATAAGGCTGTCGGCATCGCGCGCCAATTTGTCGATCATCGCCCCCTGCGGCGACTGGTTCGAAAGAAACCACGTGCGGAAGCCCGCTTCGTTGAAGAGCGCGGGCAGTCCCTTGCGACGGAAGAGTTCGTCGTGTTCGTTCGTCCGGACAGACGAGAGGATCATCGGCACGCTCTTGTGCGTGGTATTGCTCTGCGTGAGCATGTTGCGGAACACGACGATCTCGTCTCCCAATGCCTTCAAGCGGGGATTCGTGGGGCGGTCATAACCGTACAGCTCCCAATTGGCGGCACGCGACGCTTCGCCGATCACATAGACGTAGATCTCCCGCTTGTCGGCCTTCGCCGTACGGCGGGCATGATAGCGGAACCCTGCCGACGTGCGGTCGTAATTCTCGATCTTGACGTATTCGCGCGCACAGAGCACGACGTTATAGGCCACGTTGACCGGAAAGATCTCGTTGCGGAGCACATGCCGTTTCGTTTGATAGGCCGGAATCAGCAATCCCGCCCCGACGAGCGCCAACACGCCTCCGACCACGGCCGTCCGGCGGCGGAAACGAGGCGAAAAGTCGACCTTACGCCGCACATGCACGGTTGCCGTCCATAACAGCGGAAGATAGATGACACAGACCAGAATCACCGAGGGATAGATGTTGCTCAGCAACTCCGTCGCCTCGCCGGGGTTGGTCGTGACGATATTGATGAACATATCGGTCGCCGCGACCGAATTCCCGAACAGGTAGAGCAGCACGATTTGCAGGGCGCAGAAAAAGATCACCGGAAAACTCAGCCACACGGCGATTCCCGAACGACGGAATGCGACGCTCCACAGCAGATAGCCTCCGGCCGGCAGCGTCAGCAGTGCTGCCTTCGACCAGATCGAATAGGGCTCCGTAAAAAACAGGATGCAGTTCGGTATCATCACGGCCGCAAAATAACAGAGCGCCAGTAACGCAGCGTGACGACTGCTTCGCAGGAATGCTTTGCCGGTCTGTTCCATGAGTGTCAGAAAGCTTCGTTAATATTGAAAACCAAACCGCTGGTCTTGCGGCCGAAACCGTAGTCGATACGCACGTTCACGCGGCGTTTGAACTCCCAGCGCAGACCCAGCCCGTAGTTGGGCAGCGTCTGATCCCAGCGGAAACGTTCGAACGACGAAAAGACATTGCCCGCACCGCCCCACACGGCGCAACCGATGCGCCGCCAGATACGCTGACGGTACTCGATCTGGCAAGAAAGGATGTTGTTGTCGATATAACGTCCCAGATAATACCCGCGCATCCGGTAACCGCCGCCCAGCTCCGCCAGCATGCACCACGGCATTCCCGAACTGTTGAATTCGCCGAAAATATCCGTGGCCAGCACGGCGCCGCGCCACAGACGCTGGTAGTAGTCGGCCGTAGCGGTGGTCTTGTAGAGCGTCTTGCCGCTGTTTCCCAATCCCTTGGGGTAGATAACCTGCTTGACCATCAAAAAGGTACCGCGCTCGGGAGCAGGGATGAAATCGCGCGAGTCGTATTGCAGCGTCATGCCGATCCCCGACAAGGTGTAGTGCAGCTTCTGTCCCGCGAGATAGTCTATGCCCCGGTCGTCGAAATCCGTACCCTTCGTATGGGAGAAAAGAACCGACCCGCCGACATACAGGTGTCTCCACACCTCATACAGATAGCCGGCGTCGAACTTCACCTGTTTGCGGATGTAGTCGGCAGATTGGTTGAAACGCCCCGCCTCATAGCCTATGCCCCAGAATTCGAGCGGCTTCGAACCGAACGACACCTCGTAGATCACCCGCGAGCGGTTGTGGTTGAAGAGCGTGTTGCCGCTCACGCCGAACATATAGAAGCCCGACAACGAGAAGTTGCCGAAGAACGACACGTCCGACGGAGGCGTCAGCGAATCGGTGCGATCCACGCGGTAGAGTCCCGACGCCAGCACGCCGATCCCCACGCTCGCCTCTTTGGAATAGTTCGGTGCGCCGATAAAACTGAAATCGATCTTCTTCTCGAACGTGCGGTCGACGTTGCCGTGGAAGATCCGGCTCCAGAAATTGTCCTTGCGTTTCGGCTGCTGCTGCGTCTCGGCAGCCGGCGCAGTCGCGGGCAGCGGAGTATACCGGTAACGCAACGTATCGCCGCCGCGCACACAGAGCGTATCCTGTTGCGCACGGGCGGAGAGTAGCAGAAAACAGCAGACGACGGCAGGGAGAAACCTTCTAAATACCATTTATTTATAGTTCTCTAACACCTCGTAAAAGGCCTCCTTGTCGGCATCCGAAAGCACCCCTTTGCGCAGGAAGACCAACTCGCCCTCCTTGGTGACGAACATCAGCACGAACTTGTTGTTGCAGTCGCCCAGATTCCACGCCGTGCTCAGGGCATGTGTCTGATCGGCGAGCACCGTCGCACCGTTGGTCGCAGTACGTTTGCGCGCCATCGAACGGGCCATGCTGTTGGGCACCATCGGCGCGTCTTTGAGATTCATCACGCCGAAGCCGTGGATCTTGTCGCTTTCGGCACGGTGGTTCTTTTCCAGTTCAACGGTGAAATCCTCGTTCTGCTTATGGTGGTCGGGATCGACATAGAAGATCATCAGGTTCTTTTCACCCCAGTACGGAAGCGTCACGGGCTTTCCTTCGAGATCGAGCACTTCGACGTTCGATACCTTTCGCGGCAAGGCCGCCTCCTCGGTCTGAGCCGATACGGTGCCGAATGCCAGCGAAAGGGCTGTCAGCGCCAGAAAATTTTTCAGTGTCATCATAATCCAATGAATTTATAATACATCATTGCACCGTGCAAAGATACGAATTTTTCAACAGACCGTCCCCTCGCAAAGTCCGAATAATGTTCAAAAAGACCACTGTTATCTACATCTTATTCCTGTCTGGAAACTCCTTTATGCAGAGTCGGAGGGGGAAACACGACGGGCTTACGAGCCGGTCGGCCGCCCGCATCGTTTCCGCCGAACCGCCGGATCGATCGGATTCGGACAGGGCGGAGATATCGCCTGCGCCAAAATCAGCAGGAATGTTCTGCACCCGGCATACGCACTTTGCGGAAGATAGGTTTCCGCTCAGACAAGCGGTGCCTCGGCAAAACCAAATAAATTTGGTTCTGCGCTCGGCTTGCACTATCTTTGTCCTCCGATGAAAACCAGAATCCTTTTTGTCTGCCTGGGCAATATCTGCCGCTCTCCGGCCGCCGAAGAGATCTTCCGCACGCAGGTCGCTCGCCAAGCGCTGAGCGACAGTATCGAAGCCGATTCGGCCGGCACCTATTCGGGACACGCCGGCAACCTGCCCGATCCGCGGATGCGGCGTGCCGCCGCCCGGCGCGGTTACGAACTCACGCACCGCGCCCGTCCGCTGCGCGAAGCCGACTTCGAACGGTTCGACCGCATCGTCGTCATGGACGACAACAACTACGAAACGGCCCACCGGCTCGCGCCCTCGCGCGAACTGGCCGGCAAAATCCACCGCATGGCGGAGTTCTGCCGCCACAGTCCGCAGTGGGATCATGTTCCCGATCCCTATTACGAGGGGCACGAAGGGTTCGAACTGGTGCTCGACCTGCTCGAAGACGCCTGCGAAGGATTGCTCGACGATCTTAAAAATCCAACCCGATCGTAAACGAATAGGCATTGTGCATGGGCGAAGCCTTCTTGGCCACGGTATATCCCGCGTCGAAACAGAGGTGCATGAACCGCACGCCGACGCCCAGCGAAAAATAGTCGGGGTAGTACAGCCGCGACTCGCCGCCGTGATACCCCACGCGGAATTGCAGCAACTGCATCAGGCTGTACTCCATGCCGATGCCTCCCTCCACGCCGCGCGCCGCAACAGGTGAAAAAGTATAGCGGCACTCGCCGGCGAAGGTCAGCGCATGGGCATCGCTCAGAAACAAATCGTAGGCGGCGCCCGCCGCGAATGCGACCGGCAGCTTCATCTCCGCAGGACCGTCCAGAAATCCGCCGATCCCCGTCAGTTTGGCGCCCAGCCGCAGCGCGGAGTAGTTCTCGCCCCGCTCGAACGGCACGACCGCCTGCGCCGTAATGCCCGCCGAGAACGCATTGCCGCTCCGCTCTCGCACGAAACGCGCGTAATCGGCCGTCAGACCCAACGCCACGATGTCGTTCAGCCGATAGGCATAAGCCAGCGACACCGACTTGTCCTTCAAACGTTCGTCGAACCCGAACGTTCGCCAGCCGCCGGCGAGCAAATGCTGCATGTTGAACTTGTAGTAACCGGCGGCGGAGTAGGTCGTCTTGTCCGAAAGGGTAAAGAACGAAGTCGCCACCTGCACCTTCTGCCGGCCGAAAAGCCCCGCCGCGGGATTGTTGAAGACGGCATACGCATCGGCCGATGTCACCGTCTCGATGCCGCCCATGCCCAGCGTCCGGGCATCGGGATTCGCAATCCCGTAAGGCTGCGCCGCAACGGGGAGGAACCCGCCGGCGAGCGACGCCATCCAAAGAATCAATCGTTTCATATCCTGTTCGTTAAAAGCAAACGAGGTGGAAGAGCGTGCGGCCCTCCACCTCGTCCGTATCGTGATTCGCTGCCGACGGTTAGCAGTTCATCGCGCCGCAGCAGTGGATGACCTGGCCGCTGACGTACGACGACAGGTCCGACGCGAGGAACAGGGCCACCTTGGCCACATCTTCGGGCGTACCGCCGCGTCGCAGCGGGATCTGCTTGTACCAGCCCTCCTTGACCTCGTCGGGCAACTTGTCGGTCATGTCCGTGATGATGAATCCCGGAGCGATGCAGTTGGCGCGGATGCCGCGCGGGCCCATCTCCTTGGCGATCGACTTGGCCAGACCGATCATGCCGGCTTTCGACGCCGAGTAGTTGCACTGGCCGGCGTTGCCGCTCACGCCCACCACCGACGACATGTTGATGATCGAACCCGACTTCTGACGGGCCATGACCGGCGTCACGGCGTGGATGAAGTTGAAGGCCGATTTCAGGTTGACCGTCAGCACGGCGTCCCACTGCGCCTCGCTCATGCGCATCATCAGACCGTCTTTCGTAATACCGGCGTTGTTCACCAGAATATCGATCCGGCCGAACTCCTCGACGATCCGTTTCACGACTTCGTGCGTCTGCTCGAAATCGGCGGCGTTCGAGGCGTAACCCTTGCACTTCACGCCCAGCGCGGCGATTTCCGCCTCGGTGGCTTTTCCGTTCTCGTCGATCGCCAGATCGGTGAATGCAACATTCGCGCCTTCCCTGGCGAACTGCAATGCGATCGCCTTGCCGATACCGCGGGCGGCGCCCGTCACGACTGCGACTTTTCCTTCCAGTAATTTCATGTCTCTTTTCAGTAATTGTTATAGAGTTGTTGATAAAATTCCGTTGACAAAGGTAGTAAAATAATTCGGATTGCGTATCTTTGCCCGAGGATAAAGCGCCGCAATCCGGGCTTCGTCCGCTACCGCCGGAAGATAAATCACGCTTAACACATATTATGAAAAGAGATTCTCAGATTTTCGATTTGATCGGCGCCGAGCGCAAGCGCCAGACGGAAGGCATCGAGCTGATCGCCTCGGAAAACTATGTCAGCGACCAGGTCATGGAGGCAATGGGGTCGGTGCTGACCAACAAATACGCCGAAGGCTATCCCGGCGCCCGTTACTACGGCGGCTGCGAGGTCGTCGATCGGGTCGAGACGCTGGCCATCGAGCGCGTCTGCCGTCTCTACGGAGCCGAATACGCCAACGTGCAGCCCCATTCGGGCGCACAAGCCAACATGGCGGTCTTCTTCGCCGTTCTCAAACCGGGCGACACCTTCATGGGGCTCGATCTTGCGCACGGCGGACACCTGTCGCACGGCTCGGCGGTCAACATGTCGGGCATGTATTTCAACGCCGTCGGGTACCAACTCAACGAGCAGACCGGCACGATCGACTACGAAGACATGGAACGCAAGGCGCTGGAACACCGTCCGAAGCTCATCATCGGCGGCGCCTCGGCCTATTCGCGCGAATGGGACTACAAACGTATGCGCGAAATCGCCGACAAGGTGGGCGCGCTGCTGCTCATCGACATGGCCCACACGGCCGGACTGATCGCCGCCGGCCTGCTGGACAACCCCGTGAAATACGCCCATATCGTCACCTCGACGACGCACAAGACGCTGCGCGGCCCGCGCGGAGGCATCATCCTCATGGGCAAGGATTTCGACAATCCGTGGGGCTACACCACGCCCAAAGGCGTCGTCAAGAAGATGTCGCAACTGCTCAACTCGGCCGTCTTCCCCGGTATTCAGGGCGGCCCGCTCGAACACGTGATCGCCGCCAAGGCCGTCGCTTTCGGCGAAGCGCTCGCACCCGAATACAAGGAGTACCAGGCGCAGGTGCAGAAGAATGCCAAGGCCATGGCCGAAGCCTTCGTCAAACGCGGCTACAAAATCGTTTCGGGCGGTACGGACAACCACCTGATGCTGGTCGACCTGCGGACGAAATTCCCCGAATTGACGGGCAAGCTGGCCGAGCGATGCCTCGTCGCGGCCGACATCACCACCAACAAGAATATGGTACCGTTCGACAGCCGCTCGCCGTTCCAGACCTCGGGCCTGCGTTTCGGTACGCCCGCGATCACCACGCGCGGCCTGAAAGAAGACAAGATGGAGTTGATCGTGGAGTTGATCGACCGCGTGCTGCACGACCCCGAAAACGAGGCCAACATCGCCGCCGTCCGCAAGGAGGTCAACGCACTGATGTCGCAATATCCGCTTTTCGCCTGGTAGCATGAAGGCGGTCGTCGAATTCCTGCGGCAACTGCACGCTCACAACGAACGCGCATGGTTCGAGGCGCACCGCGCCGAATGGCTGCAATTGCAGGAGCGTGTCCGCAGCTTCGCCGAAAGGTTGATCGAGGGAATCGCCTCGTTCGACCCCTCGGTCGAGGGGCTGACCGCTAAGGACTGTACCTACCGCATCTACCGCGACGTGCGTTTCAGCCGCGACAAATCGCCTTACAAGACCTGGCAGGGCATCTACGTCGCACCGCACGGTAAAAAAGCGGGGTATGCGGGCTACTATTTCCACCTCGAAGGCGCCGCCGAGGAGGGACTCGTCGGCAGCCACATGCTTTTTTCCGGACTTCACATGCCGCATCCCACGGTGCTCCGAAGCGTACGCGAGGAGATTCAGGACAATGGCGCGGAATTTGTCGGGAACATCCGGCGCGCCGAAGGATTCGCGCTCGACGAGTCGCAGCGACTGAGGCGCACGCCCGCAGGGTTTCCGACGGACTCGCCCTACGACGAACTGCTGCGGTTGAAGGAAGTAGCGCTCTGCCGCCCGTTCGGCGACGATTTCCTCGCGGGCGACGACCTGCTGGAACGCACGCTCGCCGAGTTCCGCAAGACCGCGCCTTTCGTGCAACAGCTCAATCGTGCCGTGCAGTATGCCTACGAAGAGATGATGTAATCTACAAATACGTGTAACTATGCGAAACATTCTTCTGTTGATATCGATGCTCGGCCTGCTGCCGGCAGGATGCGGCCGCACGGTCTCCGACACCGACACGGTCTCGTGCGACACCTTCGTCTATTCGGTCAAGGGCGGCGACTCGCTGCGGCTCGACCGTTATACCGACACCCCCGCAGCCGAAATCGACGCAAAAAAGCCCTGCATGATCTTCGTCTTCGGCGGCGCCTTCATCAGCGGCACGCGCGACGCCGAATCGTACCGCCCGTTCTTCGAATACATGGCGCGCGAACAAGGGTACACCGTCGTTTCGATCGACTATCGGCTCGGCCTGAAAGAGCCGCTCGCCGCCGGCAAACTCTCGCCCGAAACGTTCCCGCAACTGCTTCCTCAAACGGTACTCATGGCCGTCGAGGATCTATACGACGCGACGAGTTTCGTCGCAGGGAAGTCTGCGGAGTGGGGGATCGATCCCGCGCGGATCGTCGCCTGCGGATCGAGCGCCGGAGCGATCACTGTCCTGCAAGGAGCCTATTTCATCGCCAATGAAAATCCGCTGACGGCCAAACTGCCCGACGGGTTCGATTACGCCGGCGTGATCTCTTTCGCCGGTGCCGTCGTCGACATGGCCGACGATTTGACTTGGAAACGCGCTCCTGCGCCGATCATGCTCTTTCACGGCGACGCCGACTCCAACGTTCCCTACGGGGCGCTGCGGATGGGCGGCGCAGGGATCTTCGGATCGGACTACATCGCACGACAACTCTCCGACATGAAATCGCCCTATTATTTCTACTCGGTGGAGGGTGCCGACCATGCATTGGCCACGGTGCCGATGAACAACTACCGCGATGCCATCGACCAGTTTCTCACGCAACAGGTAGGCGAGCGGCTTCCGGCCATGATCGACACGAAGGAGCGTTTCACCAATGCCTCGCCCGGCGGCAAGACATTCACCGCAGAGGACTACATTCGCAGCAATTTCGCGGGCGAATAACCGTCGACGAAAGGGTAGCGTTTTCAACGAAACACCCCCGGCCGAACGATTCGGCCGGGGGTGTTTCGTTGAAAACGTTCGCTCCTACATTTCCGCGAAATAACGGTAGAAATAGGGGATCGTCTCGATACCGCGCTGGAACTGATCCAATCCGAAACTCTCGTTGGGCGAGTGGATCGCGTCCCGCGACAAACCGAAGCCCAGCAAAATAGACTTCACACCCAGAATCTCCTCGAAAGCACTCACGATCGGAATCGAACCGCCCGAATAGAAGGGCAGGGGCTTCTTGTCGAAGGTGGCTTCGACGGCCTTCTCGGCTGCCTTATAGGCGGGCAGGTCGGTCGGCGAGACGTAGGGCGCGCCGCCGTGCAGGAACCGCACGTCGACCTTCACGCTGCGGGGCGCAATGGCGCGGAAATACCGCTCGAAGAGCTTGGCGATCTTACGGAAATCCTGATTCGGCACCAGCCGCATCGAGATCTTGGCCGACGCACGCGCCGGAATGATCGTCTTGGTTCCCTCCTCGATATAACCGCCCCAGATGCCGTTCACGTCGAGCGACGGGCGCACGCCCGTACGCTCCATGGTCGTATAACCCGCTTCACCCGCCACGTCGCCGATGTGCAGCGACCGCTTGTAGTCGGCCAGACGGAACGGCGCCTTGTTGAGCGCACGCCGTTCGGCGGCCGACAGTTCGCGCACGTCGTCGTAGAATCCGGGAATCGTCACGCGCCCCTCGTCGTCGACCAGCGAAGCGACCAGCCGCGCCAGCACGTTGGCTGGATTGGCCACCGCACCGCCGAAAAGTCCAGAATGCAAATCCTTGTCCGGTCCCGTCACCTCTACCTGCATATAAGTTAAACCACGCAACCCGCAGGTAATCGAAGGTGTATCCATCGAAATCATCGACGTATCGGAGACCAGAATAACATCCGATTTCAGCAGTCTCTTCTGCTCACGGCAAAATTTGTAGAGACTCTGCGAACCGATCTCCTCTTCGCCTTCGAGCATGAACTTCACGTTGCAGGGCAGTTGTCCGGTCGCGCACATCGCCTCGAACGCCTTGATGTGCATGAACGACTGCCCCTTGTCGTCGTCGGCTCCGCGCCCCCAGATGCGGCCGTCGCGCACGACGGGTTCGAACGGCTCGGTCGTCCACTCCTCGCGCGGATCGACCGGCATCACGTCGTAATGGCCGTAGACCAGCACCGTTTTGGCCTTGGGGTCGACGATCTTCTCGGCGAAGACCACCGGATTCCCCTCGGTGGGCATCACCTCGGCGTGGTCGGCACCGGCCTTGACGAGCGCTGCCGCCAGATGTTCGGCACAGCGCACCATATCCCCGCGGTGTTCCGTCTGCGCGCTGATCGACGGGATGCGCAGCACCTCGAACAACTCTTCGACGAAGGCGTCGCGGTGCGAGCGGATGTAATCGAGAACCTTTTCCATAATCGTATGTCGTTTTACAGGTTGCAAATTTCGCGCAGTTCGCCGATGAACCGCTGCGCCAGCGCATCGGCTTCGGCCATCGACCGTGCCTCGGTATAGATGCGGATGATCGGCTCGGTATTGGACTTGCGCAGGTGTACCCAATTCTCCGCGAAATCGATTTTCACGCCGTCTATATCGTTCACCTGTTCACCGGCATAACGATCCTTTATCTCACGCAGGACTTTATCCACATCGATGGCCGGCGTCAGGGCGATCTTGTTCTTCGATGCGTAGTAGGCGGGGTAGGTGGCACGCAATGCGGTCATCCTCAGCCCTGTCTGCGCCAGATAGGTCAGGAACAGCGCCACGCCCACCAGCGCGTCGCGGCCGTAGTGCAGTTCGGGATAGATCACGCCGCCGTTGCCTTCGCCGCCGATGACGGCGCCGACCTCCTTCATCTTCGCCACGACGTTGACTTCGCCCACGGCCGAAGCGTGATAACGGCCGCCACGACGCTCGGTCACATCGCGCAGCGCCCGCGACGAACTGAGGTTCGAGACCGTATCGCCCTTGCGGTGCGACAACACGTAGTCGGCCACGGCCACCAGCGTATACTCCTCGACAAACATCGAGCCGTCCTCGCTCACGAAGGCCAGCCGGTCGACGTCGGGATCGACCACCACGCCCAGATCGGCCTTCTCGCGGACGACCGCCGCGGCGATCTCCGTCAGATTCTCGGGCAGAGGTTCCGGATTGTGGGCGAACTCGCCCGTAGGCTCGCAGTTGAGTTCCACGACCTCGCAGCCCAACTCGCGCAACAGCTTCGGGATCACGATGCCTCCCACCGAGTTGACGGCGTCGACCACCACCTTGAAGCGTTTGCGCCGCACGGCGTCGACATCGACCAGCGGCAGGGCGAGCACCCGACGGATATGTTCGTCGTTGAACGATTCGCGCGAAAGCACATGCCCCAGTGCGTCAACCTCGGGAAATTCGAAGTCGCTTCGTTCGGCCAACTCCAACACGCGCTTGCCCTCGGCATCGGAGAGGAACTCGCCGTCGGCATCGAGCAGTTTCAACGCGTTCCATTGGCGCGGATTGTGCGAGGCGGTAATGATGATGCCGCCGTCGGCCTCGTGGGCCGTGACGGCCAGCTCCACACCGGGCGTCGTGCAGAGCCCCACGTTGACCACGTCGGCGCCGCAGCCGAGCAGGGCGCCCTCGATCAGGTCGCCCACCATTTCGCCCGAAAGACGTGCGTCGCGGCCGACGACGATCCGCAGGCGGCCCTGTTTGCGCTCGCCCAAAAAACGGACGTAGGCAGTGGTGAATTTCACGATGTCGAGCGGGGTCAGATTGTCGCCCGGGCGGCCGCCGATCGTACCGCGGATACCCGAGATGGATTTGATGAGTGTCATGTCTGAACTTGTTTTACACCTATATAAATTGAAAGAAATCGACGGGTTTGTTTTGCAATTCGAGGTAAAAATATTACTTTTATGCCAATTATGAAAATTAAAACGCGACCATTATGAGAACGATCCCCTCTTCCGAGTTGATTATCAACGACGACGGTTCCATTTTCCATCTGCACCTCCGTCCCGAGCAGCTGGCCGACACCGTCATTCTGGTGGGCGATCCGGGCCGCGTGGAGTTGGTAGCCTCCTTTTTCGATACGCGCGAATGCAACGTCTCCAACCGTGAGTTCAACACCGTCACAGGCACCTATAAAGGCAAACGTATGACCGTCCTGTCGACAGGCATCGGCATCGGCAACATCGACATCTCCGTCACGGAGCTCGACGCGCTGGCCAATGTCGACTTCGAAACCCGACAGGTCAAGCCCGAACTTCGGCGGCTTACGCTCCTTCGGCTCGGCACGTCGGGGGCCATCCAGCCCGACATCAAGGTGGGCGAGGCGGTCTTCTCGCGCATGTCGATCGGCTTCGACGGCCTGCTCAACTACTACAAGGGCCGCAACGAGGTCTGCAATCTGGAATACGAGCAGGCATTCATGCGCCACACGGGATGGAGCGACCTGCTGCCGAAACCCTATTTCGCCGTGGCCGACGAGGGGCTGTTCGACCTGTTTCGCGACTCGACACGCGAAGGTATCACCATCGCCGCACCGGGTTTCTACGCCCCGCAGGGACGCTGGGTGCGCCTCGAACCGGCCGACGCGCACCTGAACGAGAAGATCGAATCGTTCGAGTACGAAGGCCGCCGCATCACCAACTTCGAGATGGAGAGCTCGGCGCTCGCAGGCATGGCCTCGCTCATGGGGCACCGCGCCGCGACGATCTGCACGATCATCGCACAGCGCATCGCGCTGGACGCCTGCACCGACTACAAACCGTTCGTCAAACGGATGATCCGCATGGCACTCGACAAGCTGGCGACGATCTGATCCGTACAAACGCAAGCATATCAAGAATTATCAAAATCATAGAGACTCAACATGAAATTTTCCGTATCAAGTTCCGCGCTTCTGTCGCTGCTGGCGACCACCGGTAAAGTAATCAGCAATAAGAACACGCTGCCGATCCTCGACTATTTCCTCATGGAGTTGAAGGGCGACCAACTGAAAGTGACCACCTCCGATCTGGAAACCACGCTCGTCGGGCAAATCACCGTCGACAACGTCGAGAGCGAAGGGATGATCGCCGCCCCCGCCAAGCAGCTGCTCGACTCGCTCAAAGAGTTCGCCGAAATTCCGCTGACGATCGACTGCAACGACCAGACTTTCGAGATCAAACTCAACTGGAAAAGCGGTTCGCTTTCGATTCCCGGCGCCAGCGCCGTGAGCTATCCGGCGCTGCCCGCGCTCGCGGAGGACAAGAAGGAGCTGACGTTCGACGTCGACACGCTCGTCAACGGTATCAACAAGACGATCTTCGCCACGGCCGACGACGAACTGCGTCCGATCATGAACGGCGTCTACATCAACATCGAGCCCGCGTCGATCACGTTCGTGGCCACCGACGCCCACAAGTTGGTGAAGTACTCCTCGGAGCAGCCGAGCGAGCTGACGGCAGCTTTCATCCTGCCCAAGAAACCGGCGAACCTGCTCAAAGGCATGCTGCTCAAAGAGGAAGCGCCGGTCAAGGTGTCGTTCGACTCGAAGAACGTGCTCTTCAACCTCAAAAACCACACGTTGGTGTGCCGTCTGATCGAGGGCAGCTATCCCAACTACAACGCCGTCATCCCGACGGCCAACCCCAACAAGGTGCTCATCGACCGCATCGAACTGGTCAATGGCATCAAGCGCGTGGCCGTCTGCTCGAATCCGGCGACCAACCTCATCCGCATGGACATCGCCGACAACAAGATCAACCTCACGGCGCAGGACATCGACTACTCGATGTCGGCCAACGAGACGATCTCGTGCAGTTACGACGGACAGTCGATCACCATCGGGTTCAAGTCGACCTTCCTCGTCGAGATCCTCTCGAACATCGAGACGCCGACGGTGGTGATCGAGCTGGCCGATTCTACCCGTGCGGGCGTTTTCAAGCCCGTTTATGACGAAAAGCAGTCCAGCGACACGCTGATGCTGCTCATGCCGATGATGATCAATGCCTGACGACGATGAACAAACGTGAATTGATCGGCGAAGTAGCCCGCCGCACCGGCTATGCCGAAGAGGTCTGCACCCGCGTACTCGACACGTTCGAAGAGGTGCTGGGCGACGCCGTCGCGGACAAGGTGAAGGACGCCTCCGACACCTTCCGCAGCAACGCCGCCGAGGCGCTCGACCTGATCCGCGGACTGTTCCGCAAAAAGACCGAAGCATGAAACTGAACCTCAAACGTCCCATCGTCTTTTTCGATCTGGAAACCACCGGCGTCGACACCGCCAAAGACCGCATCGTCGAGATCTCGATGGTCAAGGTGATGCCCGACGGCGAGGAGATCGTCAAGACCCGCAAGATCAACCCCGGCATACACATCCCCGAAGAGGCGACCGCCATTCACGGCATCACCGACGAGGATGTGAAGGATTGTCCGACCTTCGCGCAGATCGCCCGGTCGCTCGAACAGTTCATCGCCGGCTGCGACTTCGGAGGATTCAACTCCAACCGTTTCGACCTGCCGATGCTCGTCGAGGAGTTCATGCGCGCCGGCATCAGCGTCGACTTCAAGCGGCGCCGCTTCGTCGACGTGCAGAACATCTTTCACAAGATGGAGCAGCGTACGCTCGTAGCCGCCTACAAGTTCTACTGCGACAAGGACCTCACGAACGCCCATTCGGCCGAAGCCGATACGCTGGCGACCTACGAGGTGCTCAAAGCGCAGCTGGACCGCTACGACAACCTGGAAAACGACATCGATTTCCTGGCCGAATTCTCCACGCGCAACGAGTCGGCCGACTACGCCGGACGCATTCTCTATAACGAGAAAGGGGAGGAGGTCTTCGGTTTCGGAAAGTACAAAGGCCGCTGCGTAGCCGAAATATTCGAGTCGGAACCGAGCTACTACAACTGGATGATGAACGGCGATTTCCCGCTCTACACGAAAAAGGTCATCACCGAAATCCGGCTGCGCGGCTCGAAGGAGAAGAAACGTTAGATGCGTATGTACAGACCGATTCTCATAACGGCGGCATGTCTCTGCATCGGGTTGACGCCCGTATCGGCGTCGGCTCCGCAGTCGCAGAAGTCGGAGACGATCGTCTATATCGGCGGCGAGAAGTTCTACATCCACACCGTGCAGCCCGGCCAGACGCTCTACTCGATCGCGCGGCTCTACGGCGTGAGCGAGCAGACGCTCGTGGCGTACAATCCGACGATGGCCGACGTGTTGAAAGCCGACCAGAACGTCAAAATTCCGGTTCCCGCCCCGCAGATGCAACCCGACGAAGCGCCGCTCACGGCCAGACAGGAGAAGAAACTCCGCAAAAAGTTCATTCTGCATACGGTGGAGGCGCACGAGACGCTCTACGCCATTTCGAAGCGCTACGGCATTTCGGTCGAGACGCTGCTGGAGGATAACGAGAATCTCGATCCTACGCACCTGACGATCGGCGGCACGCTGCTGGTACGGAAAAAGGAGGTGGGCAAGACCAGCAACGCCGAAAATCTCGCCGAATTGGAGGAGTACAAGGAGAAGCTGAACAGTGTTCCGACCGACGGTTTCCGCTATTACGTCGTCCGACCGGGCGATACGATGTATTCGCTCGCCCACGCCAACCGGACTACGGAGCAAACGCTCTCGGAACTCAACGAAGGCCTTTCGTCCGCAACGCTCAAAGCCGGTGCGATCATCAAGTTGCCGACGGCCGATGCACCCGCCACCGCCGAGCAACCGGCCGACACGCTGACGGTGCGGCCGCCCGCCGAAAAACTCCTGACGCTCGCGCCGGACGCCGCGCTCCGCTTGTCGTTGCTGCTGCCCGCCACGACCGACGGGCGCCCCAATGCCAGCTATACCGAATTCTATCAGGGATTCCTGCTGGGCGTCGACCGGCTCCGCCGCGACGGCCGGTCGGTACGGCTCGACGTTTTCGACACGGCGCACGATCCCGCGAAGGTCGCGACACTCGTCGCCGACAGCGCTCTCGCCCGCTCGCAACTGATCGTCGGCCCCGTGTACGAAGACGAACTGGCACCCGTCCTGCGCATCGCCGAGCAGGAGGGTATTCCGGTCGTTTCGCCGCTGGCGACGATCGACCATACGCACAGCGACGTCCTCTTCCAAATGGCGCCCGATCCCGCCCGGAAATACGCGAAACTCGCCCGGCCGCTCAATAGCGGCCGCAGGGTCGTACTGATTTACAGCCAGCACACCGACACGGCGTTCGAACAGGCCGTCAAGGCGCTGATTCCCGACGTGGGGTACGAAACGTTCCGCTACGAGCAGGGTAGCAACATCGGCAGCATCCTCTCGGCCCGCGACAGCGCCCTGCTCGTCGTATTGTCGGGCAAAGAGACCGAGGTCGACTCGATCCTCGCCGCACTGGCCTCGGCCAGCAGCAATATCATCGCCCGCGGCCACTCCGCACCGCAGTACGACGTCATCGGCGGCCCGCACTGGAACCGGTTCGACAACATCGACCGCAACCTCTTTTTCAAGAATCGGGTGACCTTCATCTCGACCTATCACGCCAAACGCGACGACGAACGCATCCGCACCTTCGACAACCGCTATATCTCCGCATTCGGTTCGCTGCCGACGCTCTACTCCTATCGGGGGTACGACGCGGCCGTCCTGTTCGGCTCGGCGATGTTCGACGACATCAACGGCTTTTTCGACGACGAGACCTTCACGCCGCTCCAGACGCCTTACCGCTTTACGCGGACGGCCGACGGCAACCGCGTCAACACCGAATGGGTGCGTGTCGTCTACAACGACAACTATATCATCACACTCGAATAATCCGACCATGGCATCTTCCAATATCCCCGAAAAAACGATCGAACGGCTGAGCGAGTACCGCCGTACGCTGCTCTCCTGCCACAAGCAGGGGATTACCCACATCTTCTCCCACGTGCTGGCCGGCATCCACGGCATCACGGCGGTGCAGGTGCGCCGCGACCTGATGCTCATCGGCTTTTCGAGCGACACGAAGAAGGGCTACGACGTGAAGGTGCTCATCGATTTCATCAGCAACATCCTCGACAGCGACACGGTGACCAACATCGCCGTCATCGGCATGGGACACCTCGGCCAGGCCATCACCAAGTATTTCAACGGCCGCGGCCTGAAATTGAAGATCACCACCGCGTTCGACATCGACCCCGCGAAGGTCGGCCAGACGATAGACGGCATTCCGTGCCACCATATGGAGACATTCGAGGAGGTGGTCGAGGACAAGGACATCGACATCGTCATCGTCTCGTCTCCCTCGCGCGTAGCCGACGAACTGGTCGTCCCGATCGTCAACGCCGGCATCAAGGGCGTGCTCAACTTCACCTCGCGGCCGCTCAACTTCCCGCGCGGCATCGTGGTCGAGAACTACGACATCACCACGCTGCTCGAAAAGGTCGCCTATTTCGTCAAGGAGAACGAGGAGAACCCGACCGACGACTGAACCGAGGCACGATGAAAGTTTTCCACGGAATCGACCGGCTCCCCGCATTCCGCCACCCGGCGGCTACCGTCGGATCGTTCGACGGCGTACACGGCGGTCACAGCGAGTTGCTCGCGGCCGTGCGCCGCTTCGCCCGCGAACGCGACGGCGAAAGTATCGTCGTCACATTCTCGCCCCACCCGCGCATCGTACTCGAAACACAGACCGATCTGCGCCTGCTCACGACGCTCGACGAGAAGGCCTGGCTGCTCGAACGGGCCGGCATCGACAATCTGGTCGTCATCCCTTTCACCCGCGAATTCAGCCGGACGGGTTCCGCCGATTTCATCCGCCGCGACCTGATCGGAAAACTGGGCGTCGAAACACTCGTAATGGGGTATAACCACCACTTCGGGCACAACAAGGAGGGCGACTACGGTTCGCTGCGCTCATCGGAGCGGCCGACGTTGCGGCTGTACCGGATCGAACCGTTCAGCGTCGGCGGCGAAAAGGTCAGTTCGACCGTCGTCCGGTCGCTCGTCGAACACGCCGAGATGGCCCGCGCCGCCCGTATGCTGGGACATCCCTATCTGCTGATGGCCGACGTCGCCCGCGGCTCCCTCCGCATCGACGACCCCTACAAGCTGCTGCCGCCTGCGGGCGAGTATCCCGTCACGGCTGACGGTGTACCGGCGAGACTCTTCATTCCTTCCGAAGGAGCGCCGCATCTGGACCGGCCGTTTACCAAAGAAAAGAGCATTATCGAATTTACCGCACTATGATTACACACGACACCAAAATCCGGGTCTGGTACAAGCATACCGACCAAATGGGGTTCGTCCACCACTCGAACTACATCTGCTACTACGAAGAGGCGCGCTCCGACCTGATGCGCTCGATGGGGCTCTCCTACGCCGACATGGAACGAAAGGGCATCATCATGCCGATCCTGGAGGTGCAGTCGGTCTACAAACGTCCGGCTTTCTTCGACGACTGCCTTACGGTGCGCATCCTACTGCGCGAAATGCCTACGGCGCGCATCCGTTTCGAATACGAGGTCTACAACTCGCAGGGCGAACTGCTCAACACGGGCATGACGACGCTGGGTTTTCTCCATGCCGACACGCACCGTCCGACACGCGCCCCGCAATGGTTCGTCGAGGCGCTCGCTGCGGCGATGAAGTAGGGAAGGAATCGCGATTTCTCTAAAAAAACTATTTGTTTTATTTTTTATGATAAAACATTTTACTATTTTTGAGAAACTCCCAAATCATGCCCCTTATGAAAAAGTATTTATGCGGATTAGCCGTTCTTTTGCTCCTTACTAATTGTCAAAAAGGATCGGAAGGAGATTCTCCCGTTGCGCCTTTTACCATCAATCTTTCTCAAAAGATGATCACTTGTTTTCCTAAAGACGTAAAAATATTCGATTTCAACGTAACGGGACCGGAAGCCACGAATTTGAAACTGGAGGTAGTTATTACTGAACCTTGGAAATATAAATTACTTAAGTTCGAACCTTCCGCAGACGGTGGATACAATGGAACAATTGAAATCACAGCACCTTCTAAGAAGTCAGAAGCAAGCAATTATTCGACGATAGATATTACCGTTCTATCCGAGACATATTCCTCCTGCGTCTCGGCATCTCTCATCGTCAATCCCGCACCACCTATATTTACTGCAACAAATCTCGAAACGGATTTCAAGGTCAACGAGCTGAGAGAGATCACTTTCTCTCTCAAAAGCGAAGAGAATGTTGGAGCTTTTGCATATCAACGTATGCAAGATAAGTGGAGGTTTTATTTAGGTCATAACAGTCCGTATTTCATTCGTAATCCCGATTATTCTATAACCTCCGGCAAAATGACTATTCAAGCACCAGATAAACCTTCGGAAACAGATTTAATACTTCGATTTGAAGGTCATAGACCGTATCAAGCTATGCAAGTCATCATCCACGCTGAAACGCTTCACTTAAAGTGTAACTATTAAGCAGGAGGTTGAGCAAGAGTTCAGTCTTGTTTTTGTCAGTCTCCGGCTGTCATTCTGGCAGGAAACGTGCGCTGGCACATAGTTTGATCTCTCCGCGAACGGAAAAAACAGACTAAAACCAGAATACGACTATGACAAACGGTAAAATCGGGGTGACGACCGAAAACATCTTTCCCGTCATCAAGAAATTCCTCTATTCCGACCACGAAATCTTCCTGCGCGAATTGGTGTCGAACGCAGTCGACGCCACGCAGAAACTCAAAGCACTGGCTTCGCGTGGCGAAATGCAGGGTGAATTGGGCGACCTGACGATCCGCATTGCGGTGGACACCGACAAGCGGCTGCTCACGATCACCGACCGCGGAATCGGCATGACGGCCGACGAGGTCGACCGCTACATCAACCAGATCGCCTTCTCGGGCGCCGAGGAGTTCATGGCCAAGTACAAGGATCAGGCGATCATCGGCCACTTCGGTCTGGGGTTCTACTCTTCGTTCATGGTCGCGGACAAGGTGGAGATCATCACCAGATCCTACAAGGAGGGCAGCAAGACCGTGCATTGGGAGTGCAACGGCTCGCCCGAGTTCTCGATGGAGGAGAGCGACGAGGCGCACGACCGCGGGACGACGATCGTCCTGCACCTCTCCGAAGAGGCCAAGGAGTACGCCGAAGCGGCCAAAATCGAGGAATTGCTGCGCAAATACTGCCGGTTCCTGCCCGTTCCCATCGCCTTCGGCAAGGTCAAGGAGTGGAAGGACGGCAAGTATGTCGATACCGACAAGGACAACATCGTCAACGACACCGATCCGCTGTGGATGCGCAAGCCGGCCGACATCACCGAAGAACAGTACAAGGAGTTCTACCACGAGCTCTACCCGACGGGCGAAGAGCCGCTCTTCTCGATCCACCTGAACATCGACTATCCGTTCCACCTGACGGGCATTCTCTACTTCCCGAAGATCCGCAACAACTTCGAGATTCAGAAGAACAAGATCCAGCTCTACTCCAACCAAGTCTACGTGACGGATCAGGTCGAGGGAATCGTACCGGAGTACCTCACGCTGCTGCACGGCGTGATCGATTCGCCCGACATCCCGCTCAACGTCTCGCGCAGCTATCTCCAAAGCGATTCGAACGTCAAGAAGATCTCGAACTACATCACGCGCAAGGTGGCCGACCGCTTGCAGGAGTTGTTCAACACCATGCGCCCCGAATTCGAGAAGAAGTGGGACGATCTGAAAATCTTCATCCAGTACGGAATCCTCACCGATGAGAAATTCGCTGAAAAGGCGCAGTCGTTCATGCTGTGGAAGAATACCGATGGCAAATACTTCACGCCCGCCGAATACGAGGAGCTGGTCAAGGCCAACCAGACCGACAAGCACCAGACGCTCGTCTTCCTCTACGTCGACGACCCCGTCGCCAAACTCGCGGCCCTCGAAGCCGCGAAGGGCAAAGGCTACGACGTGCTCGAAATGAACGGCCCGCTCGACAACCACTACGTCAACTGGTACGAGTCGAAGCACAAGGAGCAGCGCTTCGTGCGCGTCGACAGCGACATCGTGGACAAATTGATCCAGAAGGAGGACTCGCTCAAAATGTCGCTCTCGGAGGCGCAGCAGGAGATTCTGCGCCCCGTCTTCGAAGCGCAGATGCCGCACGACGAGAAGATCCACTACAACATCGCCTTCGAGCCGATGGCAGCCGGCGAAGCGCCCGTCGTCATCACGCAGAACGAGTTCATGCGCCGCATGAAGGAGATGGCCGCCATGAGCGGCGGAGGCATGAGCCAGTTCTACGGTCAGATGCCCGACAACTTCACCCTCGTCGTCAACGGCAACCACCCGATCGTGATCGACATCCTCCAAAACGTCGAGAAGGAGTACGGCGACAAACTCAAATCGATCACCAAGAAGATCGATGCCGCCGTGCAGGAGGAGAAGCGGTTCGAGGAGACGATCGACAAGAAAAAGGAGGAGGAGCTCACCGCCGAGGAGAAAAACCAGCGCGAGGAGTTGTCGAAGAAGGTCGTCACGCTGCGCGACGAACGCAACGAACGGCTGCGCCAGATCGGCGAGAAGGATTCGCTCGTGCGGCAGATCATCGACCTGGCACTGCTCACCAACGGGATGCTCAAAGGCAAAAACCTGACGGAGTTCATCCAGCGATCGATCTCGCTGATCGAGAAATAAGCAGACACGGCACTCGCAGCATCAAAAGGGGATATGTTCTTTCGGGACATATCCCTTTTTGGTGTGTCTACAATCGGAAAAGCACGGCATCGCTCAGCGATGCCGACAGTTCGCCGCCGCCCCATGCGGCGGACTGCAACTCGCCGAAGCTCGTGCAGTACCGGCCGCCGGCGTTGAACCGCACGGGTAACCAAACGTAAATCCGCTTTCGCCCCCTCCCAAAAAAAATCGCTATCTTCGAAGCATGGAACTCACGATACGTCCGATTCGCAGGGAGGAATTCCCGCTGTTGGCCGATTTTCTCTACGACGCGATCTATCGCAGCGACCCGTCGTCGCCCCTGCCGCGACAGATCGTCGAACATCCGTCGCTGCGCATCTACATCGCGGATTTCGGCACACTTCCCGACGACCGCTGCCTGGTCGCGCAAGCGGAAGGGCACGTCGTCGGAATGGTCTGGGTGCGCTGCATTCGGGCCTACGGATATATCGGCGAAGGCATTCCCGAATTCGTCCTGTCGGTCGCGGCTCCCTGCCGGGGACAGGGCATCGGCACACGGTTGATGCGCGAGATGCTGCAACGGCTCTCCGCAGCAGGGTATCCGGAAGCCTCGCTTTCGGTGCAGCGCCGGAATCCGGCCGTGCGTCTCTACCGCCGGCTCGGATTCCGCACCGTGAAACGGACACTCGAAGAATATATCATGGTCTGCGACCTCCGCGACGCGGATTCCGCCGTTGCGAACCGAACGGCTGGAACAGAGTAGAACACTGCGTCCAAAACAAAGGCGTCCTGCGGCAGTTGCCGCAGGACGCCTTTCATCCGATCGGAAGAGGTTATTTATACGCGCCCCTTGTACTCGAAGCCCAACTCCTCGATCACCTTCTGAATCCCGGCGGCGTCCGCCGTCCCCTCGACGGCGACCGTTCCCGCTGTCAGATCGACTTCGACGGCCGTGACGGAGGGCAGCAGCGCGAGATTCTTCTCGACGCTGGCCTTGCAGTGGTTGCAGCTCATGCCGCCCACGCGATAAATCTGTTTGGTCATACTCGTATCGTTTTTTCTGTGAATGAACCGTTTCATCAGGGCATAGACCAGCAGAGCCGAGAGCAGTGCGCTCGACGCGACCTCCACCCACGAATAGCCCGCCTCGCCGTGGCAGGCCGCATGTACCGCCCCCGAAGGGACGAACCACGCTGCCGGCAGCAGATAGTCGATCGCCAGCCCGAAGCCCACGGCTCCCGCGATGATCGCCCCCAGGTAGGCCGCCAGCGTGCGGCGTCCCAGCACCTTGCCGATCACCAGAATCGACGCCGTGTTGGTCGCCGGTCCCGCCATGAGCAGCACCAGCGCTGCACCGGGCGACAACCCTTTGAGCATCAGCGCCGCCGCAATCGGAATCGATCCCGTGGCACAGAGATACATCGGAATCGAGAAGAGCAGCACGACGGCCATATTCAGCAGCGGCTTGTCGGCGAACGAGGCGAAAAAGTTGTCGGGCACCAGAATCGTAATCAGCCCTGCGACGAGCAATCCCAGCACCAGCCAGCGGCCGATGTCCTGGATCATATCCACGAATCCGTAGCGCAACGCCTCCACGAACCGGCTGCCGCTGCGACGAACCTCGCCGCCTTCCGCCGCCGGAAGGATACCGTCGGTCTCGCTGCGGGTCAGTCGATTGACCGTCCACCCGCCCGCCAGTGCCGTCACGAGCGCCACGACGGGCCGGATCACGGCGAAGGGAAGGCCCAGTACCGAGTAGGTCGCCACGATCGAATCGACGCCGGTCTGCGGCGTGGCGATCAGAAACGACGTCACGGCACCCTTCGACGCCCCCTCGCGCCGCAGCGACATCGCCGTGGGAATCACGCCGCACGAACACAGGGGCAGCGGCACGCCGAAGAGGGCGGCCAGCGCCACCGAGCGGAAATCGGGCTGCGAAAGGTAGCGCGCATAGAGCCTGCGCGGAACGTAGGCGTGGATGACTCCCGCCAGCAGGAATCCCAGCAGCAGGTAGGGAGCCATCGTATTGAGCAGGTAAAGAAACGGCGTTATATATTCCATGATCGTTGCAGTTTTAAGGTCTAACGGAAAATCGTCCCTCGAAAGTATCCCGTGCAGCCGCATAGAGCACATGCCGCCGCAGGAGATGCCCGACGGGCAAGGCCGGATGATCGAATCCGCCGAGGTTGCGCATCCCCAGCCGCCGCATCACCCGCTCCGAACGAAGGTTCACCGCCGCCGTAAAGGAGTACACCCGCGGCAGTCCCAATCGGCCGAAGGCATCGTGCAGCACGGCCCGCGCCGCTTCGGTGGCATAGCCCTGCCCCCAGACCTCGGCGACGAACCGCCATCCGATCTCGATACAGGGTGTAAACGACGCCTCGAAGGCCGCACGGTGCAGCCCCGTCAACCCGATCAACCGTCCGTCCCCGCGTCGTTCGACGGCATACAGTCCCCGACCGGACTCCGCCCATTCGGCGACGATCCGATCGAAAAAAGCGTCCGACTCCGCCCGCGACAGCGGGTGCGGGAAAAACTCCATTACCCTCCGGTCGGCATTCATCGCGGCCAGCGGCTCCCTGTCCTCCGGAAGCCACTCCCTCAGTCGCAACCGCTCCGTCTCCAAACGATACACCATGTCCAAATCCGCTAAGGGAACGGGTACGGTTTTCGTACCGCACCGTGTTCCGAATTATTCCACATACAACCGGTAACGGATCGACCACTTGCCGCCCGGCGGGATCGAGCGGAATCCCCACCGTTCGCGGTCGGGCAGATTCGGCGCATCGGTGGCCCACGACTGCGGCTCGGGACAGCAGTAGGGCACCTGCCCGCCGTTGTTCCAGAGCGTCCAATAGAGCGTCTGGGAGTCGACCTCGTAGAAAACCCGCACTCCCGTACGGCGATTCTCTACCACGGCACCGCGGAAAGGCCGGCCGTCGACCTCGATCTCGCGCACCGAAAAACCAGCTTCGATCGCCTCGCAGCCGGTCGCCTGCAACCCTTCGGGAGCACGCAGCCGTGCAAACCGTTCGTCGAGCGGCAGCAGCCGTCCGGTCGGGAGATTGCGTCCGTTCAACTCGAAACGTTCGCCCACGGCCATACGGAGCCGGTAGTCCGCCGCATCGCCGCCGGCGAAGGGAACGTTGAGCGGCGTGTGGAATCCCACGCCGACAGGCATGGGAAGGTCGCTCTTATTGCCGAACATCACCTCCTGCTCCAACCCTTCGGCCGAAAGCCGGTAGGTGATCTTGCACTTGAAGGCGTGCGGGAAATCCCGATAGATCGCATCCGAGGCCGCATTCGAATAACAGCGTGTTTCGATCAGCACCTCGTCGGGCGTCTCGACGGCCTTAGACACCGCGAACGACTGGCTTTTGAGGATGCCGTGATGGTAGTTGTTCTCCTCGGGACGGGTAATCGGGAAGCGGTATTCGCGGCCGTCGAACCGAAACCGTCCGTCGGCGATCCGGTTGGGCGGAAAGAGGATCGGCACGCCGTAGACATGGGGACGCCGAAGGAACTCGTCATGCTCCCGTTCCGACGGCGTGCGCAACACCTCCACTCCCAATCGCGTATGGGCCAGCCGCACCAGATTCGCCCCCACCGACGGAACGAGCAAGGCCGTGTAGTCCCGCTTGGTGAACTCCACGGCCTGCGTCCCGTGCCATTCGCACGAACGGATCATCGCTCAGAGCAGTTTCGACAATTTGTCGACGATCTCCGCCTTGGTCGTCGCACCCACGATTCTGGCGACCTCCTGTCCCTCCTTCAGAAAGACGAGCGTCGGGATGTTGCGCACCTTATAGGTCGCCACGATGTCGTCGCTCTTCTCCGCATCGCATGTGCAGATCAACACGCGGCCTTCGTACTCTCCGGCCAACTCTTCGACAATCGGCGCCACCATGCGGCAGGGACCGCACCATTCGGCACCGAAATCGATCAAAACAGGGAGTTTCGAGGCGGCGACCTCGCCGTAATTTTCAGTTGTCAGTTCAATTGCCATAATTCACCTGATTTTTAATTTGTTGTTTTGATTATATAACAGTATACTTTATATCATTGTCTTCGAAGAACGACACCAATCCCTGCGTAAGGCTCACCTTGTAACTCTTCGAAAAGAGATTGAGCGACACCTGTGCCTGCCGGTCGTAAACGTTCAGCCGCAGCAGGGTATTGCCCTTCGCCTCCTTGACCGAACGGCCCATCCGTGCGATCAGGTCGCGCGTGATCTCCTCGACGGCTAGCTGCACGTGCACCTCCTTGACGGCCTCCTGCAACTCCGACAGCTGCATCATCGACGTGATGCGGAATTCCAGCTCCTGGTCGTTGTAGGGGCGCGGCTGTACCCGTCCCCGGATAAAGAGGAAATAGTCGCTGAAAAGGTATTTGCGGAAATTCTCGTAATCCTTGCCGAAAAGCGCGAATTCGTGCGTGCCGTTGTAATCCTCCAACTTGAACTTTCCCCACGGCTTTCCGGTCTTGGTCGTTAGGTTCTGCACCGCGACGACCATGCCCGCCACGGCGATCTCCTTGCCCTTCAACTCGTCGAGGTGATCCAGATCGCCCACCTGCGTCTTGCACATGTTGCGGATGATCACCTTGTAGTCGTCGAGCGGATGGGCCGAGAGATAGAGTCCGATCACCTCGCGTTCCTTGTTGAGCTTTTCGAGCTGCGACCACTCGGCGCAGGCGGGAATCACCGGCGGCGTGATGTCGGTCGTTCCGGTATCGCCGCCGAAGAGGCTCTGCTGGGCGTTGTTCTTCTCGCTCTGATAACGCTGTCCGTAACGCATCAGCTGCTCGATGTAGGTCACACCGTTGTTGTCGCGCTGATCGACACCGAAAAACTTGCAGCGGCTGAATCCCGAAATCGAATCGCACCCTCCGGCATAGGCGATATTTTCCAGGCACTTGCGGTTCACGAGCGAATAGTCGACCCGTTCGATGAAGTCGTAAATGTCCTTGAAGCGCCCGTTCTTCGTCCGTTCGGCGATGATGCTCTCCACGGCCGCTTCGCCGACACCCTTGATCGCCGCCAGCCCGAAGCGCACGTCGCCCTGCTTGTTGGCCGAGAATTGCAGCATCGACTCGTTGATGTCGGGGCCGAGCACATTGATGCCCATACGCTTGCACTCGTTCATGTAGATCGTCAGCTGCTCGACGTTCGTCAGGTTTCGGCTCAGCACCGCCGCCATGTACTCCGAGGGGTAGTTGGCTTTGAGGTAGGCCGTCTGGAAAGCCACCCACGAATAGCAGGTAGCATGCGATTTGTTGAAGGCATAGGAGGCGAACTTCTCCCAGTCGCCCCAGATCTTTTCGAGCACTTTCGGGTCGTGGCCGTTGGCCTGTCCGCCCTTGATGAACTTGGGCTTCAAGGCGTCCAGCTTGTCTTTGAGCTTCTTGCCCATCGCCTTGCGCAACGTGTCGGACTCGCCGCGCGTGAAGTTGGCCAGCAGACGCGACAACAACATGACCTGCTCCTGGTAGACCGTCACGCCGTAGGTGTCTTTCAGATACTTCTCCATGACGGGAATATCGTAGACGATCGGACTGCGGCCGTGCTTGCGGGCGATGAAATCCGGGATATAATCCATCGGGCCGGGCCGATAGAGCGCGTTCATGGCGATCAGATCCTCGAAGGTCGACGGCTGCAACTCGCGCAGGTATTTCTGCATTCCGGGGGACTCGAACTGGAACGTCCCGACGGTACGGCCCTCGCAGAAGAGCTTGTAGGTAGCCGGATCGTCGATGATCGAGAAGTCGTCGATATCGATCTTCCTGCCCGTCGTGAGGCGGATGTTCTCCACGGCATCCTTGATGATCGACAGGGTCTTCAACCCCAGGAAGTCCATCTTGATAAGTCCCGTATCCTCGATCACCGAACCTTCGTACTGCGTGACGAGCATCTTTTGCCCCGTCTCCTTGTCGTCGGCCGTCGAAACGGGCACCCAGTCGGTGATATCGTCGCGGCAGATGATCGTACCGCAGGCGTGAACACCCGTACCGCGCACGTTGCCTTCGAGCATCTGGGCATAGCGCATCGTGTCGCGCAGAACGGGGTTGTCCGACTCCGCCGCAGCCTTCAATTCGGGGACATACTCGATTGCATTCGGCAGGTTGAGCTTCTTGTCGGGAATCTTGTCGGGCACCAGTTTGCAGAGGCGATCGGACTCCGCGAGCAACAACTTCTGCACGCGCGCCACGTCCTTGATCGCCATCTTGGTGGCCATCGTACCGTAGGTGATGATGTGGGCGACCTTCTCCTTGCCGTACTTCTGCGTCACCCAGTTGAGCACGCGACCGCGGCCGTCGTCGTCGAAATCGACGTCGATATCGGGCAGCGAGATACGGTCGGGATTCAGGAAACGCTCGAACAGCAGGTCGTAGGCGATCGGGTCGATCTGCGTGATCCCCAGGCAGTAGGCCACGGCCGAACCGGCCGCCGAACCGCGGCCAGGGCCGACCGACACGTCCAGCTCCTCGCGTGCGGCGCGGATGAAGTCCTGCACGATGAGGAAGTAACCCGGAAAACCCATCGTCTTCATAATGTGCAGCTCGAAATTGAGCCGCTCCTGTTGTTCGTCGGTAAGCTGCTCGCCGTAACGCTTGCGCGCACCGTCCATCGTCAGCTTGCGCAGGTAATCGGCCTCCAACTTGATGCGGTAGAGCTTGTCGTATCCGCCCAGTTTTTCGATCTTCTTGCGGGCCTCCTCCTCGCTGAGCACGACGTTGCCGTTCTCGTCCTGCGTGAACTCGTCGAAAAGGTCTTTCTCCGAAAAACGCTGCCGGTAGCCCTCCTCGGTTCCGAACTCGGCCGGAATTTCGAAGGTAGGCATGATAGGGGAGTGGTCGATGGAATAGGTCTCGACCTGTTCGCAGATTTCGACCGTCGTAGCCATCGCTTCGGGTACGTCGCCGAAGATCGCCGCCATCTCCTCGCGGGTTTTGAGCCACTCCTGCTTGGAGTAGAGCATTCGCTTGGGATCGTCGAGGTCCTTGCCGGTCGAGAGGCAGATCAGCCGGTCGTGCGCCTCGGCGTTGTCTTCGTCCACGAAGTGCACGTCGTTGGTACAGACCAGACGGACGCCGTGTTTCGCGGCCAGTCGGCGCAGATGCTCGTTCACTTTGAGCTGCATCGGATAGGCTTCGTGGTTGGCCCGCTCGACGGTGGCCTTGTGCAGCTGCAATTCGAGGTAATAGTCGTCGCCGAAGAGTTTTTTGTGCCACAGGATCGCCTCCTCGGCCTTCTGCATGTCGTCGGCCGTAATCGCGCGGGGCACCTCGCCCGCCAGGCAGGCCGAACAGCAGATCAGCCCCTCGTGGTATTTCTCCAACTCGACGCGGTCGGTACGCGGACGCATGTAGAATCCTTCGGTCCACGCTTTCGACACGATCTTGATGAGATTGTGATACCCTTTGAGATTCTTGGCCAGCAGGATCAGGTGGTAACCGCTCTGATCGGGTTTTCCCTCCTTGTCCTGCATCCGCCGCCGCGCCACGTAAACCTCGCTGCCGATGATCGGCTTGAACGCTGCCTTGCGTTTCAGGTCGGCCAGTTCGGCCCGGCAGCGGGCGATCTCCGCCGGATCGGCCGGCGCCTGCGAGCCGTCGACGAGCGCCGCCAGACGCGCCTCGGCTTCGGCTGCCTGCGCCTTGTATTTTCCCTTGACTTTCTTGACGTAGTTATAAAATTCCTTGATACCGAACATGTTGCCGTGATCGGTCAACGCGATGCCCGGCTGTCCGTCCCGCATGGCCTTGTCCACCAGCTTCTGAATGCTGGCCTGGCCGTCGAGGATCGAATACTGTGAATGGACGTGCAAATGCACGAAATCGGGAGGGGTTGTCATAACGTCGTCTTCTTTTTACCAAAGATACGGTTAAGCCGAGCGCAATGCAAATTTATTTGCAATTGCCGAGGCGGAGTATCTTCGGCGTCAGCCAAAGTACGGTTAAGCCGAGCGCAATGCAAATTTATTTGCGATTGCCGAGGCGAAGTATCTTCGGCGTCAGCCAAAGTTCGATTAAGCCGAGCGCAATGCAAATTTATTTGCGATTGCTGAGGCGGAGTATCTTCGGCGTCAGCCAAAGTACGATTAAGCCGAACACAATGCAAACTTTATTCGCATTTTACGGGGCACCGTATCTAAGGCGCAGTCAAAGGTACGCATTTAATGAAAAAAAGACAACCGTCCGCCGGACGAATTATCAACAATCCGTCGACCGCAGCCGCTTACGAATTGTCTGGCAATATTTTTGGATTTATCGCCGAAAGAGTTTATCTTTCGTGCAACCTAAATCTACGGAACTATGGATAACAATGAAGAACTGGTGGTAATTCGGGAATACGACTCGATTACCCGGGCCGAAACGGCCAAATCGCTGTTGGAAAGCGAAGGCATCTTCGCCACGATCCGCAACGAATACATGTCGGCCATCTATCCCGTCGGAACGATGCCGGCCCAGATCGTCGTCCGCGAGGAGGACGCCGAATGGGCGGCGGCCCTGCTCCGCTCGATGGACGGAGAAGACGCCGCTAAATAACGCCGTTCCAGATACGCCACGACGCCTCGGCCTGCGCTTCGAGCATGGGAAGGCCGTTGAGCGTGCGCGCTCCCTGCCGCTCGCCGCGCAACAAGAACTGCGTCCGTTCGGGATTATAGACCAGATCGAACAGGTAATGCGCCGCCGTCAGCGCCTCGTAGGGCAGCAGCGGCGCTTCGTCGACATGCGGAAACGTCCCCACCGGCGTAGCGTTGACGATCAGCCGGTGTCCGGCAACGACCTCTGGCCTCAGATCGTCGTAAAGGAAGTTCCCCCGTGCCGGATCGCGCGAAACGACCGCATAGGGGATTCCCGCCTCCGCGAGCGCATACTGCACCGCCTGCGAAGCTCCGCCGGTGCCCAGCACCAGCGCCGCTTCGGGAAGATCGTCGCCGAGCAGGAGGCGCAGCGAAAGGCGAACCCCCTCTATGTCGGTATTGAAACCCGTCAACCGCCCGCCGTCGCGGCGCACGCAATTCACGGCCCCGATCCGTGCGGCCTCTTCCGACACGTCGTCCAGATAGTCGAAAATCCGCTGTTTGTAGGGAATGGTCACATTGAATCCCTGCAATTCGGGTTGCGCCCCCAGCAATTCGGGCAACGCCTCGATCGAAGGCAGCTCGTAAAGCGCATAATCGCACCCCGTAATCCCCTCCCTGCGGAACTTAGCCGCGAAATAACCAGCCGAGAAGGAGTGGCCGAGCGGCCGGCCGATCAACCCGTACCGTTTCATGCTTCGTCCTTTTTGGCGGCGATACGATTGCCGACGTACTCGATACCCCAAATGAGCAGGAATCCGCAGGCGCAGAGCGCCACAGCCCATCCCACCTGCGCCTCCGTACCGGTCAATTCCGTAAAGGTCGCAGGCAGCACGTTGCGTTCGACGAGCGGATGCGCCGCGCCGTGACTGTCGAAATAGCTTTCGAGCGTCTCTTTCCACGGCCACACCTTGTTGAGCGATCCGACCATGAAGCCCATCAGCAGGGAGATCGTCACGTCGTGATAACGCCGCAACAGCCACGACAGCACGTGCGAAAAGCTCACCAATCCGGCGACCGCCCCCGTTGCGAACAGCGCCAGGATACCGATGTCGAACGACGAAACGGCATTGAGAATAAACTGGTATTTGCCCATCAACAGCAGAATGAACGCACCCGATATGCCGGGCAGGATCATCGCGCAAATGGCGATAGCACCCGACAGCAGGATGAACCACCACGTTTCGGGCGTCTGCGACGGCGACGCCACCGTAATCCACCACGCTACCGCGATGCCGCACAACAGCGAAACGACCGATGCGGCATTCCAGCGCGTAACATCGCGCGCCACCAACAGCGCCGAGGCGACGATCAGTCCGAAAAAGAAGGCCCAGATTTCAATGGGGTAGTGCTCCAACAGGTAAGTCATCGCCCGCGCCAGCGAAAAGACCGCTACGAGAATTCCGACGAAAACCGCCGCCAGGAAATTTCCGTTGATCTCACGCCAGAACTCCCGCAGACGCAGTGTAGCCAACAGCCGCAGCGACGGGCCGCCCAGTTTTTTGATCGACTCGATCAGTTCCGTGTAAATACCCGAAATAAAGGCGATCGTACCGCCCGAAACGCCGGGGATCACGTCGGCCATTCCCATAGCGCAACCTTTGAGCGCCAACAATAGATAATTCGTCATTGGATCTGCTTGCAAATTATGGTTTCGTCCGCAGGAACACGCAGGCCGGAGACCTCACGGGAGCGATCCGACCGAACCTGAACGACGCGCATGCGGAGGGTTTTCCTTGCGCAAAGATAATCGAATTCCGCAACATAACGCCGCCTGCTGGCCGACTCCGAAGTTAATTTATCCTTAATTTTAAGGTTTATCCCTCTTCATGACGCACGCCGGCCGCTCCGCCCTTCTCCGACGACGGCGAAACGACGCGAGTCCCGGCCGAATGGAGTCCGCCGTGCGGGACGGCGGCATCGCCCGGCGATGCCGCCGCTCAACCGGAAACCGGATTCCGAAGTAAAATCGCGGATAAGCGTGTTCATATCCCGACGCACCGGTCGTTCGGACCCGCCGCACAAAAAAATGTCGTATTGTAAATACGACATTTTTTCATTCCGAAACGGGACCTTCCGTTTTCTGCCTTGCGGAGGCTTCGTCCGCCCTTTGACACGCAGCGATAAAATCCAGCACCTCCCGCAACGTTCTGTCGAAACGGGCGAAATCTTCCTTGTAAAGAAAAATCTTATGCCGGTCGAAAACGACCGAACCATCGGCGACGGTCGTCTTCCGACTTTCGGTAATCGTCAGGTAATAGTCATTGCCCCGCGTCGCACGAACATCGAAAAAATAGGTTCGGCGACCCGCCTTCACGGCCTTCGTCAGAATATGTTCGCCGACCTCTTCACTCTCTTTCCGCGGTATATCCGTTCGAGAAAACATGATCCAGGTGTTATTTAGGTTTCAACTGTCGTAACCCGCGCCCGCCGGATGCGCGCCGATCGAATTCCGGCGGTTATGTATTGCACGGTAGACGAAAATAATAAAAATATCCGGAATATCCAAACGAATCTTCCGAAATTCGCTTATTTTCTTTTCGAAAGGATCTGTTTCCCCTGTTCCGACCATGCCCCGAGCAGTTCGACCGCGCGCCGGAACATCGATCCGTCGGCCGCATTCATCACCCGATAGAAGCCTTCGCGCGGGAAAAGCCGCTCGGCGACCAGTGCCTTGATCTGCAATTTCAGGAGCCCGTCCGACTGCGCCGCCTCATCCCCTGCGGGTTCTATTCCCTGCGCCGCAGCCATCTCCGCCAGTTCGGACATCATCGCGGGCGATACGGCGAATCCGGCATCGAATCGTTCGAAATCAGGATAGCGGGCCGTCAGCTGCGGCCGTTCCCGGTCCAGATAGCGCAACACCAGTTCGTTGACTACGCCATGACGCATCAGCGCCAGCCAATAACCGGTCTGCCCGACGGTATCGGCTTCGACCCGAACGTCGGGACGGATGCCGCCTCCGCCATAGACCGGCCGATGCGTGCGCAGGGTCTCGAACTGCGGCGTTTCGGCCGCTACGCTGTCCGCCTGCGCGCCGGTCAGCCGCTCGCGGTGCGCGGCATAATACTCCTCGCGGTGACCCTTCTCATAGGGTCGCTGAATAACCCGCCCCGAAGGGGTGTGGTAACGCGCCACCGTGACGCGGATCGCCGAGCCGTCGCCCAACCGGAACTGACGTTGCACCAACCCCTTGCCGAAGCTCGGACGACCGACGACCACCGCCCGGTCCCAGTCCTGCAACGCCCCGGCGACGATCTCGCTGGCCGAAGCCGAGTTCTCGTCGATGAGCACCACGACCGGCCCGCGGAGAAAAGCGCCGTCGACCGGCGCCGTATAGGCGCGGGGCGGCACCGCGCGCCCCTCGGTCGAGACGATCCGGCTGCCGCGCGGCAGGAAGAAGTTGGCCATAGCGACCGCCTGATCGAGCAGGCCGCCGCCGTTGCCCCGCAGATCGAGGATCAGCGAACGCACGCCCTTCATCCCCTTGAACGCCTCGACGAACTCCTGCATCGTCGTCCGCCCGAAACGGTTCACCTTGATATACCCCGTCTCCGCATCGACCTTGTAGGCCGCGTCGACCGTATGGAGCGGAATATCGCCGCGCGTCACGGTAAACGCCAGCGGCTCCTTCACGGCATGACGCGACACCTCCAACCTCACCTGCGTGCCCGACGGGCCGCGCAATCGTTCGGGCACCTCGGCCCGGCTCAGCCCGACGGCCCGCTGCCCGTCGATCCCCACGATCCGGTCGCCCGGCAGCAGTCCCACCTGCGCCGAAGGGCCTCCGGCGATCGTGTTGACGATCACCACCGTGTCGTTCAACACATTGAATTCGATCCCGATACCGCCGAAACTGCCGTCGAAGCTCTCGTCGACGCCCTTCATCTCCTCCTCCGAAAGATAGGCAGAATGGGGATCGAGCCGCGTGAGCATCCCGCGGATCGCCTCCTCGACCAGCGGCGCCGTATCGAGCGAATCGACGTAGGCGGCATCCACATAGCGATAGGCCTGCACGAGTTTCTGCAACTGCGCGGCCGCCGCATCGTCGAACTGAGCGCGCACGCTCCACGGAGCCGTGCACAACACGCCGACGATCAACGTAATCAGACGTTTCATAACTCTCCTTGATTCATACGACGCAACGGAGCCGCGAGGCCGGGCCGAACGCCTCCGCCGCACGACTCCGTTGCAATCCGGTCGTTCTATTGCAAACTTGCGGCCAGCTCCGCGAAGGGCACCTGCCGCTGTTCGCCGGTGCGCATATCTTTGAGCGTCACCGTCTGCCGCGCCAACTCGTCGCTGCCGACGATGGCCACGTAGGGGATCGAACGGCGGTTGGCATACTCCATCTGCTTCTTCATCTTGCCCTTTTCGGGATAGATCTCGGCGGCGACGCCGGCATCGCGCAACACCCGCAGCAGGCCGAGCGACGCAGCCTCCTCGTCGGCCCCCAGATTGACGAAGAGCACCTTCGTCGAGAAGTTCACCTCCTCAGGGAAAAGTTCCAGCCCGACCATGACGTCGTAGATGCGGTCGGCACCGAACGAGATGCCCACGCCCGAAGTGTCGGGCATACCGAAAATACCCGTCAGGTCGTCGTAGCGGCCGCCGCCGCAGATCGAGCCGATGGCATAATCGTTGGCCTTGACCTCGAAGATCGCCCCCGTATAGTAGTTCAGACCCCGCGCCAGCGACAGATCCAACTCGACGGCGAGCGCGATACCCAGCCGCTCGACATAACCGAAAACCGTCTCCAACTCCTCGACGCCTTTCAGCCCCGTCTCGGAACCGCTCAACACATCGCGCAACGCAGAGAGTTTACGACGGTTGTCTCCTCTCAGTTCGAGTATCGGTTGAAGTCTGTCGATCGCCGCATCGTCGATACCGTGTTCGCGCAGTTCGGCCTTCACGTTGTCGATACCGATCTTCTCCAGCTTGTCGATCGCCACCGTGATGTCGATCATCTTGTCGGCATGGCCGATCGTCTCGGCGATGCCGTAGAGAATCTTGCGGTTGTTCATTCTGAGCGTCACGGCGATGCCCAGCTTGCGGAAAACGCGCTCGACGATCTCCACCAACTCCACCTCGTTCAGCAGCGAACGCGAGCCCACGACGTCAACGTCGCACTGGTAGAATTCGCGGTAGCGGCCTTTCTGCGGCCGGTCGGCACGCCAGACGGGCTGGATCTGATACCGCTTGAACGGCAGGACGATCTCGCCCTGATGCTGCACGACGTAGCGCGCGAAGGGCACCGTGAGGTCGTAACGCAGCCCCTTTTCGCAGATTTTCGACGCCTGCCGCAGTTCGTCGGGTGCAAGTCCCGCCGCATAGTCGCCCGAATTGAGAATCTTGAACAGCAGCTTGTCGCCCTCGTCGCCGTATTTTCCCAGCAGCGTGGAGAGGTTTTCCATGGCGGGGGTTTCGAGCGGCGCGAAACCGAAGGTGCGGAACACCTGCCGGATCGAGTCGAAAATATAGTTGCGGCGCATCATCTCGGCGGGCGAGAAGTCGCGCGTCCCCTTGGGAATCGAAGGTTTCTGCATGATTACTTTATTTGTTTCACTATCTGTTGTTTTTTATCCATATAGGCCGACCAGCCTCCGCTTTCTTTCACCCGCAGATACGGAGACAGAGGCGCCAACCGCCGACGCAACTCCTGATCGTCGCGTCCGAAAAAAGCCTTCACGATCGGAATAATCCGATCCATTCGTTCCGTTTCGTACATCTCCACACGACGGAAGAGGCGGTCGATTCCAAGAAAACGTTTCTGCACGGGATAGATGTAACCTACCCAATAGCTGACCTTCTGGCTGCCGGCCAACCCCACCGAAATGAACACGGAGCGGTCGGTTTTCAAATCGGTGACGGAAACCGTTGGCGACAGCGTCGGGTTCCGCTCGGCCAGAACGGCCTGATCGTACCACGGGAAACGTTCGATCTCGGAAAGGAACCCATCGAGATCCGTCTCGCCCTTTATATCGGACTCCTCCTGCGCCATGCCAGCCGTCTGCACATCCCAGCAGAAAGCGTCGATACAGGGATTCTCCCGAGCGCACGATAAAAACATCCCCATAGCCATCAACGCATATTTTCGCAATCCGCACGACACAGCCGACGGATTACTCCATCAATTTCTTGTATTTCACGCGGTGGGGCGTCGTGTCGCCGCCCTGCGCACGCTTCCACTCCTCGAACTCGCTGTACGATCCCTGATAGAAGACCACCTTCGAGTCACCCTCGAACGAGAGGATATGCGTGGCGATACGATCCAGAAACCAACGGTCGTGCGAGATGACGACGGCACAGCCGGCGAAATTCTCCAAGCCCTCCTCCAACGCACGCAACGTGTTGACATCGATGTCGTTGGTCGGCTCGTCGAGCAGCAGCACGTTGCCGCCTTCCTTGAGTGCGAGGGCCAGATGCAGGCGGTTGCGCTCGCCGCCCGACAGCACGCCGCACTTCTTCTCCTGATCGGCTCCCGTAAAGTTGAAGCGCGCCACATAGGCTCGCGCCGGCACCTGGCGGTTGCCCAGCTGAATCCACTCGCTGTTCTGCGAGATCACCTCGTAGACCGTCTTTTCGGGATCGATCGACTTGTGCTGCTGGTCGACGTAGGACAATTTGACGGTCTGCCCCACGGTGAAGGTTCCCGCCGTGGGCTGCTCCAGCCCCATAATCATACGGAAGAGGGTAGTCTTGCCCGTACCGTTGGGACCGATGACGCCCACGATGCCCGCGGGCGGCAGCGTGAAGTTGAGATTCTCGTACAATACGCGGTCGCCGAAGGCCTTCTTCACGTCGTGCGCCTCGATCACCACGTCGCCCAGACGCGGGCCGTTGGGAATATAGATTTCGAGCTTCTCCTCCTGCTGCTTGGCATCCTCATTGAGCATCTTGTCGTAGGCCGACAGACGCGCCTTGCTCTTGGCGTGACGGCCCGCGGGCGACATGCGCACCCACTCCAACTCGCGTTCGAGTGTCTTGCGGCGCTTCGACGCCTGCTTCTCCTCCATCTCCAACCGCTTGGATTTCTGTTCGAGCCAACCCGAATAGTTGCCCTTCCACGGAATACCCTCGCCGCGATCCAGTTCCAAAATCCAGCCGGCCACGTTGTCGAGGAAATAACGGTCGTGCGTCACGGCGATCACCGTACCCTTATACTGTTGCAGATGTTGTTCCAGCCAATCGATCGACTCGGCGTCGAGGTGGTTGGTCGGTTCGTCCAGCAACAGTACGTCGGGCTGCTGCAACAGCAACCGACACAACGCCACGCGACGGCGTTCGCCGCCCGACAGCACCTTCACCGACTGGTCGGGATCGGGACAACGCAGGGCGTCCATCGCACGTTCCAGCACGTTGTCCAACTCCCAGCCGCCCGCATGGTCGATCTGCTCGTACAACTCGCCCTGCCGTTCGACGAGCCGCGCCATCGTGTCGTCGTCCATCGGCTCGCACAATTGCTGGTTGATCTGCTCGTACTCTTTGAGCAGCGCCACGGTCGCGGCACACCCTTCCTCGACCACTTCACGCACGGTCTTCGAATCGTCCAGCTGCGGTTCCTGTTCCAGATAACCCACCGTGTAGCCGGGTGAAAAGACCACCTCGCCCTGAAAGTTCTTGTCCAGTCCGGCGATGATCTTCATCAGCGTCGACTTGCCCGAACCGTTCAGACCGATAATGCCGATCTTGGCTCCGTAAAAGAAGGAGAGGTAGATGTTGTTGAGAACCTTTTTCTGGTTGGTGAAAGTCTTGGAGACCCCCACCATGGAAAAGATGATTTTTTCGTCTGCCATAGAGTCGTGCGAGGAAGACGGAACAATTAATATAATCAGGCGATTCGCCTGCCGGAACGGAATCCGTCTTCCTCACATGAACGGCGTTTACAAACGCCGACTCCGTTCCGACATTCCCTGTTTCGGCGGGAAAACCGTTTGCATGTCGAACCGTTTCGGCATTCCGGACGGTTCGGGACGACAAAGATACGAAAAGTCGAGCGCAGAAGCAAACATTCATGTTTGATTATGCCGAGACAGAGTATCTTCGGCGCAGCCAAAGTACGAATAAGCGAGAGCAATGTCAAATTTTATTTGAACATTGCCGAGCGGGAGTATCTAAGACAAAGTCAAAGATACGAAAAGTCGGGCGCAGAAACAAACATTCATGTTTGATTATACCGAAACGAAATATCTAAACTGTAATCTAAGATACGGAAAACCGGCATAAATATACCGACACAAGTCGGCAAATCGCAAGATAAGCCGATCCTATACTCCTATAAAAATAAAGAATCGCTATTCCTGCCGAACATACGACAATTTTTCGTATCTTTGTTAACGAAAAAACAGAAACCACTTAACACATTAATAAATTCAGTTATGAAAAGCATCAAAGGAACCAAGACCGAGCAAAATCTGCTCACGGCATTCGCAGGCGAATCGCAGGCGCGCAACCGGTATACCTATTTCGCAAGCGTAGCCAAGAAAGAGGGTTACGAGCAGATCGCCGGCATCTTTCTCGAAACGGCCGATCAGGAAAAGGAACACGCCAAGAAATTTTTCAAGTACCTCGAAGGCGGCTGCCTCTCCATCACGGCCAGTTTCCCGGCCGGCGTGATCGGCACCACGGAGGAGAACCTCAAAGCCGCTGCGATGGGCGAGAACGAGGAGTGGACGGAGATGTACCCCGAATTCGCCAGAATCGCCGACGAGGAGGGCTTCCCCGAAATCGCCGCCACGTTCCGCATGGTGATCGTCGCCGAGCATGAGCACGAGGATCGTTACCTCAAACTGCTGAGCCGCTTGACCGACGGTAATTTCTTCATCCGCGACCACGAAATCTGGTGGCAGTGCCGCAACTGCGGTTACATCTGCAAAGGCACCGAGGCACCGAAAATCTGCCCCGCCTGCAAGCATCCCCAGGCCTATTTCGAGCCGAAGCGGGAGAACTATTAGGCCATCCAGGCCGGAAAATAGAAGCGGACCCTCTTTTGAGAGTCCGCTTCTATTTTCACTCCCGCTCATCGAGCAGCCGGCGAGTATCCTGCATGAACCGGTCATAAGCCGCACGTGCGTGGGGCGGCATCGCAAGCGTATCGGCCACTTCGGGCGGCAGAATCCGGTAGTCGGGCAGGGCAACCCACACCGGAACGGCCTGTGCGGCATAGTGCATCGTCGGCACGCCCGCCGCAACGCGCTTGACGACTTCCACTTCGGCCAGCAGTCCGCCGTCGCAGTAACGCCGCCGCTGGTTCGAGACGAAATTTCCCAACGAGTAGAAGACGGCAACCGTCGAATCCTGCTCGAAGGGCTGCACGACGTGCGGATGACTGCCGACGACCAGATCCGCGCCGTGCCGTCGCAGGAACCCTGCCAGCATCCGTTGTTCGCTGTCAGGCCGGCGTTCGTACTCGTTGCCCCAATGCACGAAGGCGATAACGCAATCGACCGCACCGCGGTCGACGGCCGCCAGATCGCGGGCGATGACCGTCGTATCGATTCGGTTGACCGTCGTGCCCGTAGGCACTGGCAGACCGTTGGTGCCATAGGTATAGTTGAACAGCGCGAAGCGGATGCCGTTCGCCGCGAGCCGCAGCGGGTGGTCGGCACCGTGCCGCAACGAGTCGACGAACGTTCCCGTGTGGCGCAGACCCGCATCGTCGAGCGCGGCGAGCGTCGCGCCGATACCCCGCGCGCCGCCGTCGCAACAATGGTTGTTGGCCGTGACGGCTACGTCGACACCCGCCCTGCGCAGGGCACGGGCCAACGACGACGGGGTACGGAAACAGGGATAACCCGTATGGGGAGCGGCGGCGGAGAGGGTAGTTTCGAGATTGACCACGACCAGATCGGCCGCATCGAAGCGGGGCTTCACGAGGCGGAACTGTCCGAAGAAATCGTGCGTTCCGTCGGACCTCCGTGCCGCGGTCAACTGCGGCAGATGGGCCATCACGTCGCCCGCGAAGAGCAGGCGCGCACGGAAAATGCATTCGTCGGGCGGAACCGTCGCCGGAACGACACGCTGCATCCGCACGCCGCGCAGATACCCTGCACTGACGACGACCGCGGCGATCATCGACAACAATACGGCACAGGTACCCAACCGCTTCATCGGCCGCCCCGTCGGTTTTTCTTTTCGCGTTTCGGAAACCAGCCTTTCGCCACACGTTCGCGCTGCTCGAACAGTTCGCCGATCCCCCACAACGACGATGCACCCCACACGGCCAGCAGGATCGAGAGAATCAGGTTTTCGACCCACAGCGACGCCGCGAGCGCCGCGACGCCCGACACGGCGAAAGCCCACCAGCATCGCACGCCGAAATAGTACTCGCCCTTGATGACGAACGGGTGAAAAACGCCGATAATGAGAAAGGTCGCCGCGCCGACGACGATTCCCACGAGATGATATGTCTCCAAAAATTCCATCATGTCGACAAAGATAGTGCAAGCCGAGTGCAAAAGCAAACGGAGTTTGAGGTTTTGCCGAGGTGCAGCCTATCCGAGCGGAGGCTCGTCCCCGCAAAGTGTGCATGCCGAGTGCAAAAGCAAACTTGTTCGCGGTTTTGCCGAGGCGCAGCCTATCCGAGCGGAGGCTCGTCCTCCGCAAAGTGTGCAAGCCGAGTGTAGAACCAAAAGCTAAAAGGCCGGAATCCGCATCGTTTCCGACCCGATCTTCCGACCGTCGAATAGCGGAAACGAAACCGGCGATCCCTTTTACGGGATCGCCGGCCATACCGACGCGACTGCCGGAGAGGCCCCGCGCACCGAAGGGAGGGAACCCGCACCGCAGGCAATCGTCGTTTAGAAATTGTACTGCACCTGCATGCTCACGCGGTTGGCATGGTTCTTCATGCCGTCCCTGTTTTCGCGGCTGCCGTAAAGGTATTCGGCGGCGATGCTGCAACGCGAGGTGAAGTTATAAAAGATATTTCCGAAGATATACTGGCCGTTACGATACTGGTCGCCCGAGAAATAGCCGTGCTTCTGCTGGATATGCGCTTCGGAATAACCTCCCGATATGAAAAGACGCTGCGGCAGGATATTGATGCGCGCCGCACCATACCAGCCCCACATCGGCATGGTCTGCACCTTGGCCGGATCCTGCGGATCGGGGGTGAAGTCGTAGCCCAGTCCCGACAGGTCCTGAATGTAGTTGGTAATGCCCTCGCCGTAGACGCCGTTGCCGTAGATCGTCAGCACACGGGCCAGATTGATGCAGGTGCTCGCCTGCACGCCCCAACCCAACAGGGAGGTATTGTTCCCCGTGGCGGCATTGTGCAGATAGAGATCGCGCACGACGCCCGTCACGCGGAAATGGCTGTCGCGTTTGGCCCCCCAGGCATACTGGAAATAGACCGGAAAATCGGGCACGCGCTGCGGAATCGGATCGAACGTCTCGCCGAACGTGCCGCTCACGCTGGGCAGCTCGGCCGCCAGACCGAATTTCAGATGATCGTTCGCAAAGGGAACTTCGTAGCGGATCATCGTGGCGAAAGTGAAGTTATAGGCGTTCGGCCCCTGGAAGTCGATCGTCGTGGGGCCTGCGTCGAGATCGCAGAAGGTCGTCACGTCGCGGCCGAAGGTAAAGCCCTTGAACGACACGTAGGCTTCGCGCAGGCGCGGCGTATAGCTGCCCTGCGCACCGCCGCGGAAGTCGGTGGAGACATAGACTACGACACGGCCCAGCGCACGGGTGTTGGCGATACCTTTAAGATAGATGCGCGAGGTAGAGGCATCCATCGACAGCCGCTGCCGCGAAGCGTAATCGCCCGGAACCGGAATCGACGAAGGGATGAAGTCGGTGGCCGACGGCGTTCCGTCGAAGTCGTAACTGGTACGCAGGGCGATGAACCCTCCGAGCGCCAGCGAATACTTGTTCTGTTTGTGCGCGAAGAGGAACTGCGGCCGCCCGGGCTGCTGGAAACCGGTGCGGTGCGTTTGGTTGTAATCGTCGACGGCGTCCATCATCGCCATCCGGTTACGGGCCGCACGAGCTCGCCACTCGCAGGGAATGAGCGTATCGGTCTCCTGAACCGAGATCATGTAAACCGTAGGCGAACTTCCGTCCCGGGCGGAGGATGCGTTAGGCTGCGCCGAAGCCGCAACAGTCAGGAACAACGCAACGATGAAAAGTCGAACTGTCTTCATAAGCTCTTGTGTGTTTTTTTGATTTAAAACCGTTTATTAATGTTGGATAACAGCCAGTTAATATTCGCTGCTACCGAAAGCAAGATATATGCCAAAGAATTTGACCCGATTCTTGAATCGACGCGGTCGGATATTCCGCCCCTTTTCGTATATTTGCAACGTCTTCATAATCTATCAGCTATGATGTGGATGCCGCTTTTCCTGATTCTGTTGCCGCTCGCCGCCGACGGTTGGCATTTCCGCCGCCACCGCAAAACGTACCGCTACCGGAACCTGCTCCTGACGCTCGTCGCGGCGGGCGATCTGCTGCCGCTTGCCGGGATCGTCCTCTTCTGGCTGGTGAAGGACAACACCGGCGGCGTGGTGACGGCAGCCATGTGGATTTTTTTCGCCTATCTGCTGCTCACGCTGCCGCGCATGGCCTACTACATCGTGCGCGCATTCGGCAAGGGCCGCGCGACGCGCATCCTCGCACCGATCGCCGCGCTCGGCATGGCGGGCGTACTGATTCACGGTGCCGTGTCGGGCCGCAGCACGCTGGCCGTACACCGCGTCACGTTCCGCAGCGACCGGCTGCCGGAGGCGTTCGACGGGCTGCGCATCGCACAATTCACCGACCTGCACATCGGGACGCTCGTCGACCCCGACCGCGAGATGAGGGCGCTGGTCGACTCGCTCAACGCTCTGCGGCCCGATCTGGTGATCTTCTGCGGCGATCTGGTCAACATCCGCTACACGGAACTCGATTCAACGGCCATGCGTCTGTTGGGCGGCATCCGCAGCCGCTACGGAACCTTCTCGATCACGGGCAACCACGATACGGGCAACTACGTCCGCGATACGCTCTCCCTGCCGCCGGCGACCAACATCGCCGCGCTCGTCGAACGCCAGCGGGCGATGGGGTGGCGCGTACTCGACAACGAAACGGTCTACCTGCGGCGCGGCGACGATTCGATCTCCCTGTCGGGTATCTCCTACGACCGCTCGCTGGCCCGTCAGCGCCACGATCGCACGCTGCCCGGCTACGATTTCGGCACGACCTACCGCGACGTGCCGCAAGAACTCTACAACATCACGGCGGCGCACATTCCGCAACTCTGGGAACAGATTCTCGATGCGGGCTACGGCGACCTGACCCTTTCGGGGCACGTTCACAGCATGCAGTGCAAAATACGGCTCTTCGGCCGCGCCTTCTCGCCCGCGCAACTGATGTACCGCCATTGGAGCGGCCCCTACGAGAAGCAGGGGAGGACGCTCTATGTCAACGACGGCATAGGATATGTAGGATTTCCCATGCGGATCGGTGCGAATCCCGAAATAACCCTGTTCGAATTACGACGATGAACGTGTACGCTTCGGTCGCCCTGTCGGGCGACGGCTATATGGACGATCGGTCGCCCCGGCGACTGATTCTCTCGACGCCCGCCGACTGGCGCGACGTGATGCGCCTGCGGGCGTGGGCCGACGCGATCCTCGTGGGGGCGGAGACCGTGCGCCGCGACGACCCGTCGCTCACCGTGCGCGACGAAGCGTTCCGCCGGGAGCGCCTTGCGGCAAACCGGCCGGCCGACCCCGCGAAGGTCACGTTGAGCCGTTCGCTGCGACTCGCCCCCGCGTCAAACTTCTTCACCGCAGGCTCGGGTGCACGGATCGTCTTCACCGACAACGCTGCCGCATCGCCGCTCGAAACAGCGGCCGAAATCGTCCGTATCCCCGACCTTTCGGCGGCGAGGATCCTCACCGAACTGGAAAAGCGGGGCTTCGAACGGCTGCTCGTCGAGGGAGGCCCGCGCACACTCGGCCTTTTTTTTGCGGAGGGGCTCGTCGACACGCTCCGCATGGCCGTCAATCCCGCCGTCCGCGTCGGCGACCCGCACGCCCCCCGTTTCGAACCGCCTTTCGATCCGGCACGCTTCCCGCAGCAGCGCCGACGGCTGGAAGGAATGGAGGTGACGACCTACACGCTGCATCCCGACCGCACGGAGGAGGATCTGCATTACCTGCGGCAGGCCATCGCCCTGAGCCGCCGCTGTACGCCCTGCGCCACCTCCTACCGCGTGGGGGCGGTCATCGTGACCCGTTCGGGCGACCGTTTCACGGGGTATACCCATGAAACATCTCCCACGCACCACGCCGAACAGGAGGCGATCCTCAAAGCGACGGCTGCCGGAGCCGATCTGCACGGCGCGAGTATCTACTCCTCGATGGAGCCGTGCTCGACGCGCAGCAGCGAACCGGAGAGTTGTTCGGAACTGATTCTGCGCCACGGCTTCTCGCGCACGGTTTTTGCTCTATACGAACCGTCGTGCTTCGTATGCTGCGAAGGAGCGGTGCGGCTGCGCAAGGGCGACGTCGAGGTGCGCGTCTATCCGCAGTTAGCAGGCGAAGTACGCGCGATCAACGGCCACCTCGGTCTCCACGAATAGAGAAAAAGTGGACTAAACGGACTAAAAATATCCTTTTTGTCCTTACAAAAACACATTTGAAGCGGATAATCGCTATCTTCGCAACATCATAAGTATAAAAGATATGAAAAAAGTCACGCTGGTTATGCTCGCCCTGACGGCCGTCATGCAACTCCCCGCACAGGAACAGGGGCGGACGCTGTCGCTGGAAGAGGCACTCGAAATGACGCTTTCGGACAATCCGGCCATTCGGGCCGCCGAGTTCAACCGCCGCGCCGCACAACAGGAGCGCCGCGCTGCCATCGGTCTGCGTATGCCGCAGATCGGCATCACGGGCAGTTACGCCTATCTGGGTAAGGACATCGAAATCGATCTCAACAATATGAAGGCGCCGGTGCAGAATCTCGCGGGACAGATTCTCCAAAGCGGCATGATCCCGTCGGACTACATCCCCTCCATTTCGCAGATGTTGAGCGGAGCGATGGCGGCCAGCTGGGCACTGCCGCTGCAAGACCGCAGCCTGGGATTCGTCGGCGGCGACGTGACGGTTCCGCTGTGGATGGGCGGCAAGATCAACGCCGCCAACCGTGCGGCGCGGATCAACGAACAGACGGCCCGATCGCAGGGAATCCAGCAGCGCAACGCGCTGGTATCGGAACTCGTCGAACGCTACTACGGGCTGGCGCTCGCACGACAGGTCGTCGTCGTACGGCAGCAGGTGGTGGACGGCGTGCGCAAGCACCTCGAAGACGCCGCAGCTCTCGAAGCGCAGGGCATGATCTCTCGCAGCGAAAAACTCTACGTCGAATTCAAGATGTCGGAGGCCGAACGCGACCTGCAAAACGCGCAGTCGCAGGTCGAGACGATCGCCGCCGCGCTGAACAGCACCATAGGCCAGACAGACGACTACCAGCCCGTCACGGCGATGTTCATACTCGAACGCATCGAACCGCTCGACCATTTCCGGACACTGGCCGCCGAACGCAACCCGCTGCTCGATCAGGTCGACCAGAAACGCCGGCTGGCCTACGAAGGGGTACGCGCGCAGCGTTCGTCGTTCCTGCCGCAGGTGGTGGCCATGGGCGGCATGTCGTTTTACGACTATCAGGTATCCAAGGTGCTGCCGCGCTGGGCGGTCGGCGTCGGCGTGAACTTCAAGCTCTTCGACGGCCTGAACCGCGAATACAAATATTCGGCGGCCAAACAGACCGTACGGCGCGTCGAAGCGTTGCAGGACAAAGCCGGAAACGACATTTCGGTGCTCGTCGAGAAGCTCTACAACCAGATGGAGAACTACCGCACGCAGATGGCCTCGATCGAGGCTTCGCTCGCCTTCGCCGAGGAGTATCTCAAAACCAAGAACGCGGCGTTTCTGGAAGGGATGAGTTCGTCGACCGACCTGATCGACGCCGAACTGAATCTGGCCAAGGTAAAGACCGAGCGCATCGAAGCCGCCTATCGCTACGACGTATCGTTGGCGCAACTGCTCGAAGCCGCCGGCATCAGCGACGAATTCACCGCCTACATGCGCCGGCAGGACGCCCGCCGCATCACATTCGAGAAATAGTAAAAACGAAAGAGATATGAAGAAGAAAAACATCATCGCTGTCCTCGTCGCCGTCGTCGTCATCATCGCGGCAGTCCTATTGGTGAGCCGTTATTTGAAGGCCAGGACGCCGATCCTCCTTCAAGGCACGACGGAATGTACGACCTATAAGGCTTCGTCGAAAATCGCCGGCCGCATCGTCGACATGAAGGTCGAGGAGGGGCAGCGCGTCGAGCGTGGCGAACTGTTATACACGCTTTCCACGCCCGAACTGGACGCCAAACTGCAACAGGCCGAAGCGGTGCGGAGCGCAGCGTCGGCAATCGACCAGAAAGTGCTCTCCGGCGCCCGCGTGCAGCAGATCGAAGCGGCGCTCAACATGTGGCAGCAGGCGCAGGCCGGACGCGAACTGGCCAAAAAGACCTTCGACCGCGTGAAAGCGCTCTACGAACAAGGGGTCGTGCCGGCGCAGAAATTCGACGAGGCGCAGGCGCAGTACAACGCCATGACCGCGACCGCCTCGGCCGCCAAGGCGCAGTACGACCTGGCGGTCGACGGCGCCTCGAAGGAGGAGAAAGCCGCCGCCGCGGCACAGGTGCGGCAGGCCGCAGGCGTCGTATCGGAGGTGGAGAGCTACCTGAGCGACGCGATGGTCTATTCGCCCGTTACGGGCGAAATCTCGACGATCATCGCCGAGCAGGGCGAGCTGGTGGGCAGCGGTTATCCCGTGGTCGCCATCCTCGACATGAGCGACATGTGGGTGACGTTCAACATCAAGGAGACGCTGATGCCAAAGATCCGAATGGGCAAGCGCCTGCGCGGCTATGTGCCCGCACTCGACCGCGATGTCGACTTCCACATCACCTACATCGCTCCGCAGGCCGATTTCGCCACATGGGCCGCGACGCGCACGCAGGGCGGATTCGACATTCGTACCTTCGCCGTCAAGGCCAAGCCGCTCGGCGCCGAAGAGGGGATGCGCCCCGGCATGAGCGTTCTGGTCGACTGGGACGCAATCGAGTAGCCGATCGGAGCCATGCGCAACTACTTCAAAGAAACCGATCAGGTCGTGCGGCGCGAACTGCGGCGCATCGTCCGTCAGCCCATGTACTGGGTGCTGATGGTGGTGCTTCCCGTCGTGTCGTTCGCCTTCTTCGCCGTCATCTTCGAGCGGGGCGTGGCGCGCAACATCCCGATCGCCGTACTCGACGAAGACCACACGACGCTGTCGCGCAAGGTGACGCAGATGATCGACGACACGCCGACGGCGATGGTCTCCTACGAGGTGCAGAGCATGGAGGAGGCCCAGCGGCTCATGCGCGAAGGACGTATCTCGGCCATCGTCCACATTCCGGCGTTTTTCGAGAAGAACATCCTCAGCAACAGCCAGACCCATATCGAATGTTCGGTGAGCGGCACGAATATCACCGTCAACGGACTGCTGTCGAAAGACCTGCAAACGGCCGTCACGACCTTTCAGGCAGGCGTGCAGCTGCAACTGCTCATGAAGCAGGGGTTGACCGAGAAACAGGCGATGGCGCAGATCATGCCCGTGCGTTTCGTCAAGCACGTACTGTTCAATCCCTACATCAATTACAGCTATTACCTCTCGCCGAGCTTCATGCCCATGATGCTGATGATCTTCGCCATGCTCGTCACGATCTTCGCCATCGGCACCGAACTCAAAGCGGGCACGGCGCGCGAGTGGCTCGACACGGCGGGCGGGTCGGTCTTTGCAGCGCTCGTCGGAAAGATGCTGCCGCTCGTAGTCATGATGCTGCTCATGACGCTGATGATGTTCCTGATCCTGTTCAAAATCGTAGGGGTACCGCTCAACGGCAGCCTTACGGCCCTGCTCTTCGGCTGCATGCTGTTCGTGCTGGCCTACATGGCCATCGGCGTACTGATCGTCACGCTGCTGAGCAACCTGCGCCTGTCGCTCTCGATCGGCGGCGGTTATTCGGTGCTGGCCTTTACCTTTTCGGGACTTACCTTTCCGATGATGGCGATGTACCCGTGGGTGCAGGCGTTCAGCAAGATCTTCCCCTTTACGTTCTATACCGACATCTTCATCGATCAGGCGCTTCGCGGCGCACCGGTCGTCGATTCGCTGTGGGACATGGGGTATATCGCACTCTTCATCGTACTGCCGATGCTCTGCCTGCCGCGCCTGCGCAAGATCTGTTCCGATGAAAAATACTGGGGGAGGATGTAACGATGGGACGAATCAAAGAGATACTGCAAGCCTACCGAACCGAACTGGCTTCGGTCATCCGCAACGAATACAAGGCGGTCTTCACCGACGGCGGCGTACTGCTGGTCATGGTGCTGGCCATCTTCATCTACTCGACGCTCTACGCATCGGCCTATGCTCCCGAAGTGCTGCGCAACGTCCCGATCGGCGTGATCGACGAGAGCCAGACCCCGTCGAGCCGCGAACTGATCCGCACCTTCGACGCCGGCCCCAATACCTACGTGGCCTACGAGCCGAGCGGCATGGAGGAGGCCGAAGAGCTCTTCTTCGCCCGCAAGATCTACGGCGTGGTCTACATTCCGCAGGATTACGAGAAGCAACTGCTGGGCGGTTCGTCAGCCGCCGTATCGCTCTATGTCGACGCCAGCTACTTCCTCATGTACCGTCAGGTGTTCCAGGAGCTCGTGACGGGCATCGGACAGACGGGGGCCATGGTACAGTTCCAGCGGCTCATCGCCAAAGGCGCCGACATCCCGCAGGCGACGGCCGCGACGCAGCCGGTCATCTACCAGTCGCACAACCTTTTCATTCCCTATCTGGGTTACGGATCGTTCATCATGCCCGCGATCATCATCGTCATCATCCAGCAGACGCTCCTGATCGGCATCGGCATGATCGGCGGCACATGGCGCGAATTCGGACTCTACCGGAAACTGATCCCCGCCAACTGCAAGCGCATGTACACGCTTCCGATCGTGCTGGGAAAGGCGTTGGTCTACATCTCGATCTACGCCGTCACGCTGCTTTACATCATGACGGTGCATTACAAACTGTTCCACTATCCCTCCAACGGCTCGACGGAGGCCGTCGTCGGATTGCTCGTGCCCTATCTGCTGGCCTGCATCATGCTGGGAATCGCCATTTCGACGCTGTTCCGCTACCGCGAACAGTCGCTGCTGCTGCTTTTCTGGACATCGATTCCCATCCTGCTGCTCAGCGGCGCTTCGTTCCCGCGCGAAGCCATCCCCGAATGGCTCTACACGCTGGGGCAGGTCTTCCCGAGCAGCAGCGGCGTCAACGCCTTCATCCGGATCCGGACGATGGGCGCTTCGCTGCGGGACGTGATGCCCGAACTGAGGATTCTGTGGGCGCAGGTCTTCGTCTACGGAGGGTTGGCCTGCATCGGCATCCACGTGATCCTGACACGCCAGAAGCAGGACGAAGGCGGGCAATAAAACCTCGCCGAAAAATCGACGAACCCCTGCCGCGAACCGCAGCAGGGGTTTCCGTGTTCGGGAGCGAACTTTTCAACCGACGTTCCGGATCAAAACATCGGGCCTCTGCCGCCCGGAGGAGGCCCCATAGGCGGACGGCCGACACCCCTGCGGTTTCCGCCCAGCGCCCCCATGCCGTCGTAATCCTTGATGTCCTTGGAACCGCGCTTGCCGAAATTGCGCAGGTTGTAGACGAACTGCACGGTATAGTAGCGTCCGATCACGCTGTTGATCGAATTCTGGGTATATCCCGAACCGGTCGTGCGCGAGAAGGCCGTATTCTGGTCGAACAGGTCGTTGACGCCGAACATCACCTCGCCCCGACGGTTGCGGAAGACCTTCTTGCCCAGATAGACGTTGCACAACACGTAGGAGTTGTCGTAATCGTTCGTGAAGCCGATATTCTGCTGGTAGGAAACATTCCCCGTGAAGGTGAAGCTTTTCAGGAAAACGAACTTCATCGCCGCGGTCGCCACATGGTTGAAATAGCGGTTCTTGTTATCGGAATCGTTGACGACCAGCGAGTTTTTCGCGATGTTGTAGGCACCGTGCCACGAAAGGGTGAAATCGACGTTCTCGGAGATGTTGCTGCCCAGCACGGCGCGGAAATCGTAGCTCAGACGGCTGGCGTCGTTGCGCTCGCCGCCGACGATTTCGCCGTTGTCCAGATAGACGCTTCCGTCGGTCGCCTTGCGCGCCACCAGCGTCGGCGTAAGCGTGTAGTTGACGCCCGCCATCACATTGAGGTTGCTTTTCAGGAACGAGACGGGCAATCCGTAGCTCAGATGCGTGCGCAGGTTCCAGTAGCCGTCCATGTTGGTATAGGTGGAATAGGTGTGCGGATTGTAGGTTTCGGTCACGGGATCGCCGCCGCCGTCGACTTCGCCGGTCGGGACCTCCACCTCCACGTCGTAGGCCATGCTCGACGTGATGTAGTTCGACGTATTCTGCATCGAGAACATCCACATGAACGTACGTCCCTTCTCGACGTTGGAGTTCACGTAATGGAACCGCACGTTGTTCGAGTAGGAGGGACGCAGATGGGGGTTACCTTTGGAGATGCTCTGCGCGTTGGAGATGTCGTAGACGTTCTGCAACTCGCCGATACCGGGGTTGTCGGTCGAGGAGTTGATGAACAGCCGGATCGAATTCTCCTTGTTGATGTTGAGCTGTCCCATCAGGAAATAGGTCAGGTTGTTGAATCCGTGCGACGTCTTCGCATCGTCGCCCGCCCCCATGACCTTCGTCGCCGAGAGCACCTCGCCCGTCAGCTGGGCGCGCTGGTAGGAGACATTGGCCACGAAACGGTTCTTGCCCTTCACGATACGGAAACCCGGCCCGATACGATGCGTCAGATAGCCCGTGTTGGACGATTGCGACAGGCTCGGATCGGGTTCGACGCCAGCCGTTTCGAACCGGTCGTCCGGCGTCACGTAGACCTTCTTGTCGCTCTCCTGATAGTTATAGGCCACACGGTATTGCAGGCTCAGCTGCGCATACTGCGAAACCGGTTCGGTATAGGTCACGTCGCCGCGCAGGTTGTAGCTGAACGACGGCGAATGCGCACGCTGGTAGCGCAGCAGCAGGGTATCCGTAGGAACGACGATCAGATCGGGATCGATACCCCGCGCCTGGTTCGAATAGCTGTCCGTATCTCCTCTGTTGTTCCGATAGCGCACGCTGCCGTCAAGCGTCAGCGTGCGGCCGTCCTTGCCCAGCTTCGTGCGGTAGGAGAGGTACTGGTTCAGATTGACTCCCGTGCGGCCGCCGTCGCTGAAATTGTCCACCACGCGCAGACCGCTCTCTCCCCACTGGTGGCCATAAGTCGTGCTGTAAGGATCGTAGCTCTGGAAACTGAGCCCCGTGCGCGACATGAGTGACTGGTTCTCCGAAATACGCCATTCGAGACGGGCATTGAGGCGGTGGTTGCCGTTCGTATTGTTCGAATAGCCGTCCGTATGCAGCGTATCGATCGGCGACGGAGTTTCGTACCACTTATCTATCGTCGAGTAGTTCTTGGTCGTCGTACGGTTGAAGAAATAACTGGCCTGCAACGTCACCTTGTCCTGCCGGCCGGTCTTTCCCCAACTGTCGGAGTAGTTGACGCCGAACGAGTTGACCGACGCCACACCGCTCTGCGGCCGCACCATCAGCGCCCCCACGCCACCGCGGCCGCCCGAACCTCCCGACACGCCCAGAATGTCCTCGAACGAAAAATTCTGCTGGTTGACGTTGTTGAACAACCCGATCACCGACACGCGGCTCGACCCGTGGAACAGATTGACGTTGCCGCCCACGTTGTACTTGTGGTTCGACGTCGTTCCTTCGGTTTCGGGCTGGTAGCCGTAACCGGCATAGAGCTTGCCGAACTGGCCCTGACGCATGTTGGGTTTCGTGACGATATTGATCGCCTTGTACCCCTCGCCGTCGTCCATACCCGAAAATTCGGCCGCATCGCTCAACTTGTCGTAGACCTCGACCTTGTCGACCGCCTGTGCGGGCAGCGACTTGATCGCCGAAGTTACGTCCTCGCCGAAGAACTCCTTGCCGTCGACGAAGACCTTCTTCACGGTCTCGCCCTGTGCCTCGACCTCGCCGTCGGTAATGGTGATGCCGGGCATCTTCTTGAGCAGCCCTTCGACATCGGCGTCGGCCGTCACCTTGAAGGCTCCGGCATTGTAGCTCACCGTATCGCCCTTCTGCGACGTACGCATCGACTTCACCTCCTTGACCACGGCCTCGATCTCGGTCGACGAAGGCGCCAGCTCGAGCGTGCCGAGCGACTTTTTGGCGGCCGACAGTTTCAGCTCCTTTTCAAGCGTTTCGTAGCCCAGAAACGAAACGGAAACCTTGTAGGTACCGTAGGGAACCGTCGCCTCGACGCGCCCCTTGTACCCAGTCGTGAAGTAACGTTTCTGCGCCGCAGGATCCGCCGGCGCAAACTCCACGACGGCACCCGGCACGCCCTCGCGCGTCGAGGCGTCGATCACGGTCGCCGTCACGCTGCCCGACTGGGCATAAATTTCCATCGCGGTGAACAATGTCACAAACAGTAAAATCGTTCGTCTCATCTTCTCTTTTATCTTTCTCCCGGGATCGTTCCGATCGCCGATCGGCAAATCTTCGCGAAGATAGCCAAAATCCGGCAAACCGCCGCGAATACCCCGTCTATATTTGTCCGCTCCGGCGTCCGAAACACACGGACCGGCCTTCCAAAAAACAGGGTGTCAAGAGACTTGACACCCCTTTCACCAAATCAATTCTGAAGCCCTATTAAAATGTGAAGTGGTTTATCGAACGACGGTAGGACGCCGGATGCGCCCCGTCCGCTGCGCCGCACGCCGCGGCGAAGATGATGCACAGGGTCCGCCGACCGCTGCTTCTCCCATTGTTGACGGTGTACGTCGTTTAACACACGCTTCATAGCCGACCTCTCGGCGACAGCCACTTTTTCCAACCTTCTACGACGTACGTCGGCGGCCCTGCGCTTCATCCGAATCGTTTCCTTCCGACGAGCCCGTCCGGCCGCAACTCCGCCGCAGCGGCATCTCCTTCCGTCCATCGGACAGGAGGCCCCTCCGGCCGCAAGAGACGGCATCAGTCCCCGAAACGCTATGTCGGCAATCGATCTCATCGTCGGATTTATACGAAACAAAGATAACGCCCCGAACGGCTTTCCGGTGCCGAAAGCGGGGTCAACGGGCAAAATCGGCGGGTGAACCGACTAATCGGCAGGGTGAACCGACGTAAGCCAACGCTTGAATTCGGGAACCCGGGCCTTGGAGATGACGATCCGTTCGGGTGTTTCGACGCTCAGACGCAACGCCAGCCGGCTGCCGAACCAGACCGCGATCTCGGCGACGGCCTGCCGCGCGACGATGAACTGGCGGTTGGCACGGAAGAAATCGCTCGCCGGCAACAACGTCTGCAACGTTTCGAGCGGCTTGTCGAGCGGATACTTCTCACCGTCGAGCGTACAGGCCGTCACCCGCTCGTCGCTCGTGTAACAATAGGCGATCCGCTCGCGTTGCAGAGGAATGAACTTGTCGCGCACGCGCACCAGGAAAACCTGCTGTCGCTCGTTGGCACGCTCCGCCAGCCGTTCGACCCGCTCGCTGTAACGGCTGCGTTCCAATCCCGAAAGCCGCCGCAACTTCTCCAGCGCACGGCGCACCTCCTCCTCCTTGATCGGTTTGAGCAGGTAGTCGATGCTGTCGACCTTGAAGGCTTCGAGCGCATAGCGGTCGTAGGCGGTCGTGAAAATGACGGGAGCCGTGAGCGAAACCCGTTCGAAAATCCGAAACGCCTCGCCGTCGGCCAGATGAATATCCATAAGCACAAGATCGGGCTGCGGATGCGTCCCGAACCACTCGACGCTCTCCTCGACCCCTTCGAGCACCGCCGTGATCTCCACGGCCGGCGCCACACGGTGCAGGATCGACTGCAAGTTGACCGCAGCGGCGGTTTCGTCCTCGATGATTACGGCTTTCATTTCGTGCGGGGTTTCAGAAGCGACATGCAGACCGAGAAGATCTCCCCGCTGCGGTCGATGCGGATGCCGTGGCCCGTGATGAGCTGCCAACGGCTGTCGAGGTTGTGCAGGCCGATTCCCGTACAAGGTTCGGCATCGAGCTTCGGCAAGAGGGGATTCGACACGACCAGCTGGCCGTTTTCGACGCGGATCGAAACACGCAGCGGGCGGCGTTTGGTAATGGCGTTGTGCTTGACGGCATTCGACAGCAGCTCCTGCAACGTCAGCACGGGCAGGCGGTAATCCAAGTATTTCGGGGCGACATCGACATCGAAAAAGAGCTTGTCGGCATAGCGTATCTTGAACAGATAGCCGTAGGCTTCGGCGAAACGCAACTCCTCCGCGAGCGTCGTCAGCATGTTCTGGCCGTTGCGGATGATATAGCGAAACGAGAAGGAGAGCTGGTCGATGTAGGTGAGTGCCTTCTGTTCGTCGCCCTCGCGCACGAGCATCGCCAGCGAATTGAGCGAATTGAAGAAGAAGTGGGGGTTGATCTGGCTCACCAGCATGTTGTAGCGCGTCGTGAGGTTCTCGCTTTTGAGTTGTTCGTTCTCGACCTCCATCGCCTGCCGCTGACGAAGCAACCGGCTGATCTGCCCGTACAGGAGTACGACGACCAGCGTGAACGAACACTTCATGATCAGGTTATAGTCGAGCCAGCTGCCGCTGAGCGCCAATATCGTCAGCTCGTGCGTCCGCCAACGCACGACAGGGGCGATGAAATAGAGCCCGACGGCAAGCCCCGCACACAACAGACCGCGTTTGAGAAATCCCGACATCGGCCGCACGCGGTCGCCCAGCCGCAGGAGCGAAAGCAGCAGGAAAGCCAGCACGAAGAAATAGAAGAGCTGCAACGCGAAGATCACCCCCTCCTGCGGACGTTCGAAGATCACTCCGTAATCGAACGGCTCGCCGTTGCGTTCCAGCACTTGTCCCAGCACGAGCCGTCCGCCCGAACGGTGCGATTCGAGCGCGTCGGCCAACAGATGGTCGCCCGACCGCAACCGCAGGAAGCGCGCCGAATTGCGGGGGATATAGACGCTGTCGCGCGCCGGTGCGACCTCCGCGAGTCCCGTAGCGGCGGCATCGCCGTCCGAAAGCCTCTCCGGCGAAACGTAAAGCAGATAGCCGTGCCCGTCGGGCGAAATCCACACGTCGCCTTCGACGCGGACAATCTCCCGATCCGTCCGCAACTCCCGGCTGAAAGGCGGATGCCGGTCGTCGCTCTTTTCGACCACGAGCAACAGCACGTAGGAGAAATTGACCACCAGTGAAATGGCCACGGCGATCAACAGGTTGACGACGATTCCGCTGTATTTCGACGGTCGGGACATTCGCTATCGGACAGCTATTTGCTCTCCTCGTACCACGAAGCGTACATACGGTAGTCGCGGGCGATGCGCAGGATGATCTCTTCGCGTTGTTCGGGCGTAATCTCCTTGACCTTGCGGGCCGGGACGCCGGCATAGACCGAATCGGGTTCGAGTTTCGCGCCCGACAACACCAGCGCGCCTGCGGCCACGATGCAGCCCGACGCCACGACGGCGTTGTCGAGCACCGTGGCCCCCATGCCGATCAGGCAGTTGTCTTCGATGATCGCACCGTGGATCGTGGCGTTGTGACCGATCGACACGTCGTTGCCGATATGCGTCTGCGAAGGGTGGGGCGCACCGTCGTAGAGCGTATGGATCACCGTCCCGTCCTGGATATTGGTCCGGTCGCCGACAGTGATCGAATTGACGTCGCCGCGCAGGACGGTGTTGAACCAGATCGAACTGTCGCGGCCGACGGTCACGTCGCCGATCAGCACGGCCGTTTCGGCCACGAACGTCCCTTCACCCACACGAGGCGTATGCCCCCGTACCTCTTTTATATATGCCATATCGATTCCTCCTTTTCGTACTGCGGATGCGGAAACGCCCCGCACCCTCTATCTTGCAAAAATAGGAACTCCGCACGAGAATTCCAACTCTTCGGGCGGCGAAGCGGTGAAAAAACTTTCGGCCTGAATCCGTCACGCACCTCCGCGCGGTTCGCCGCCGCCGGCAGACACAGCACGAGCCGCAGCGGATCGCAGTCCGCCGCATGGGAAGGGGGGGGGCCGGAAACACGAAGCAGGGACACCCTTACGCAAAATGCGAATAAATTTGCTTTTGCGCCCGACTTTTCCTATCTTTGCGCGTCGCAATTCCGCAAGGGAGCGCGGCGATGGAATGTGGAAAGATTTGACTGATTGCAAACCACAATAAAAAATCGCTAAAACAGCTTCGTTTTTTATTCCCAACAGCCAATTTTTCCCGTTTCGATACGTTTAACTCAGCGAACGATCTTCCGCCCACAACGGAAGACTCGAAAGGGTTGTCCGATCGAAGGACCGGCCTGCATGTGACAGGCCACGGAGTGAGTCCGGCAAGTCCCGCGTCGAGGCCCTCGACAATTGACAAATCTTGCCGGACTCACACGTTAAATTGTATTGAAAATGGGTTATCTATTCACGTCGGAATCGGTGTCGGAAGGACACCCCGACAAAATCTCGGATCAGATTTCGGACGCCATCCTGGACGAATTCCTGCGTCACGACGCAAGCGCCAAGGTCGCCTGCGAAACGCTCTGCACGACGGGACTCGTCGTCGTGGCGGGCGAAGTGCGCTCGGAAGCCTACGTCGACGTACAGGGCGTGGCGCGCCGGGTCATCAACCGCATCGGCTACACCCGCAGCGAATACCAGTTCGACGGCAATTCGTGCGGCGTGCTCTCGGCCATCCACGAACAGTCGCCCGACATCAACCAGGGCGTCGTACGCGCCGCCGAAGAGGAGCAGGGCGCGGGCGACCAGGGCATCATGTTCGGTTACGCCTGCAACGAGACGCGCGAGTACATGCCCGCGACGCTCATCCTCTCGCACGTCATCCTCAAGGAGCTGGCCGTCATTCGCCGCGAAGGTGAAACGATGACCTATCTGCGCCCCGACTCGAAATCGCAGGTGACGATCGAATACGACGAAGCGACGGGCCGTCCCCTGCGCGTACATACGATCGTCGTCTCGACACAGCACGACGACTTCATCGCCGCCGGCAACGGCATCGACGAAAAGGAGGCCGAGCGGCGGATGCAGGAGCGTATCCGCGAGGACGTGCGCACGATTCTCATTCCGCGCGTCAAGGCACGTCTCGAACGCGCCGGCGACAAACTGGCGTCGCTCATCGGCGACGACTACATCCTGCATGTGAACCCTACGGGCAAATTCGTCATCGGCGGCCCCCATGGCGACACGGGCCTCACGGGACGGAAGATCATCGTCGACACCTACGGCGGCCGCGGTGCCCACGGCGGCGGTGCCTTCTCGGGCAAGGACTCCTCGAAAGTAGACCGTTCGGCGGCCTACGCCGCCCGCCACATCGCCAAGAACATGGTGGCTGCGGGCATAGCCGACGAGGTACTCGTCGAACTTTCGTACGCGATCGGCATCGCCCGGCCGTTGTCGGTCTATGTCGACACCTACCGGTCGAAGCGTCCCGCAGCGATCGACGGCATGACCGACGGCGAGATCGCACGCCGCATCGAGCGGTTGTTCGACCTGCGTCCGGCGGCGATCGTCAAACGGTTCGGCCTGACGAACCCGATCTTCGAGGCGACGGCCTCCTACGGCCACTTCGGCAATCGTCCGTATACCCGCACCGAAAAGCTTTGGCGCGACGGACACGAAGTCGAACGGGAGATCGAGTATTTCGGCTGGGAGAAACTCGACGCCGTAGAACTGATCCGCAAGGAGTTCGGACTTTGACCCTGCGCCGCAGAAGGCGTAAAAACGGGACGACGGCTTTGCGGCCGTCGTCCCGTTTTCCATTTCGTACGAATGATTCCGACAAACCTTGCGGAGTAGCGTGAAAACAGGGTGCATGGTACCATTCTTGCGGCGAAACGACGAACCTTAAACAAGCAACGACATGAGAAAAATCAAGCTGCCGACCGACCGCATCCCCGACGGAATCGGCGAAATCGGCGAAGACGACCGTCCCGTCTACGACGAGGAGGGGTACACGCACGCACCGGGGGAGTGACGCCCCCCGAAAGCAGACGCCGGAAACCGTTCCCGCACCACGGCGTCGGCCGCATCGCCACACCGGGCGGTGCCCTTTCCGGAACATCCCGCACGGACGCGGACAATCCCGACCCTCCCGACAGAGGCCCCGGTCCTGCATATCCCATGCGCGTTTTTTCAACCGGCGATAAAATATTTCACGGCAAGGCACGTTAGTATGTCAGAATTTGGAAACGAAGGAATTTGCCCATGATAGAATTCGCCTAAAAGTTTAACGTAATTTTCAGAAGCGATGAAAAAGACTCTTTTATTTTTAGGAACGATTGCAGTTTCGGCCGTCACGAGCGGCGTAACGGTGTGGGCGGTAGACCGCTCGCACACCGACAAAATCGAATATATCGAACGCGAGGTCGAACGTACGCCCGCCCTCGGTTCGCACTTTACGGCCTACGAAGCCGATAAATATCCCGATCTGACCTATGCGGCCGAGAATGCGGTCAAAGCGGTCGTGAACATCGAAGCGATCCAGCAGGTCGACGTCTCGTCGGGTTACGGCGGAGGCGCCTACGACCCCTTCTTCGAATTCTTCGGCATTCCGCAGGGCTACGGTCGCCGCGGCGGCCAGCCGCAGACGCAGGAGCGCCGTGCCGGCGGTTCGGGCGTCATCATCTCCGACGACGGATATATCGTGACGAACAACCACGTGATCGAAGACGCCACGAAGCTGCGCGTGAAGCTCAACGACGGCCGCAAGTTCGACGCCAAGGTGATCGGCACCGACCCCACGACGGACGTGGCGCTCATCAAGGTCGAGGGCAAGGATCTCCCGACCATCCCGTTCGGCAACTCCGAGGGGCTGCGGCTGGGCGAGTGGGTGCTGGCGATCGGCTCGCCGTTCGACCTGCAATCGACCATCACGGCAGGGATCGTGAGCGCCAAGGCGCGTCAGCTCGACGTGATTCCCGACCAGTTCCGCATCGAGTCGTTCATCCAGACCGACGCGGCGGTCAATCCGGGCAATTCGGGCGGCGCACTGGTCAACACGCGCGGTGAGCTGGTGGGCATCAACACGCTCATCAAATCGCAGACGGGAAGCTACATCGGCTATTCGTTCGCCATTCCCGAATCGATCGTCAAGAAGGTCGTCGTCGACCTGAAAGAGTACGGCGTCGTGCAGCGGGCTCTGCTGGGCATCTCCTATCGCTATATCGATCAAGACTTTATCGACCAGATGGGCAAAGAGACCGGCATCAAGGAGTTGGGCGGCGTCTACGTTGCGACCGTCTCGGAGGACGGTGCGGCTTCGGCGGCAGGCATCCGCAAGGGTGACGTGATCGTAGCCATCGACGGCGTAAAAATCGACAATGCCTCGGCCGTACAGGAGCAAATCGCGAAGCACCGCCCCAACGATAAGGTAAAAATTACGGTAAAAAGAGACGGGGCAGTGAAACTTTTTGATGTGACCCTGCGTAATAAGGCTGGTAAAACGGAGTTAATCACCCGCGAAGCGGTCGATGTGACCGCCGCTCTGGGCGGCAAGTTCCGCGATGCCGGCACGAAGCTCTGCCAGGAGTTGGAGATCAAGGGCGGCGTGCAGGTTGTAGGCATCAAATCGAACGGAATTCTGGCCAGGGCGCGAGTGAAAGAGGGTTTCGTCATCACGCACATCAACGATCGTCCCGTCTACTCGCTCAGCGACATGGAGCGCATGAGCGACAAGATAACGTCGATCGACGGTATCTATCCCAACGGCCGTGCGGCCAGCTACATGCTGGTCGAATAATCCGAAGAGGCCGAACCGTCCGCGCACGCCGTGCGCGAACGACCGCCTCGCAGGAAGATTCGGTTACACGCCTGTCGGGATTTCGGGAAAAGAGAGAGAGTGAGTGAAGAGAGGGTCCCGGAAACCCGACGGGTTTTCCATAACGACGATTTGCCGGGGAGGAGTACGAGGCTTCTCCCCGCGTCGTGTGAAACGGAAGAACGAATTAGTATATTAGGTTTAGTTAGAGTATGCGTCAATTAAAAATTACAAAATCCATCACCAACCGCGAGAGCGCCTCGCTCGACAAATATTTGCAGGAGATCGGCAAGGAGGAGCTCATCACGGTGGAGGAAGAGGTGGAACTGGCCCAACGAATCCGCAAAGGCGATCAGGAAGCGCTCGAAAAGCTGACCAAGGCCAACCTGCGTTTCGTGGTCTCAGTAGCCAAGCAGTACCAGAACCAGGGACTCAGCCTGCCCGACCTGATCAACGAAGGGAACCTCGGCCTGATCAAGGCCGCCGAGAAGTTCGACGAGACGCGCGGTTTCAAATTCATCTCCTACGCCGTGTGGTGGATTCGCCAGTCGATCCTTCAAGCGTTGGCCGAACAGTCGCGTATCGTGCGTCTGCCGCTCAATCAGGTCGGATCGCTCAACAAGATCAACAAGGCGTTCGCCCGCTTCGAGCAGGAGCACGAACGCACGCCGTCGCCCGAAGAACTGGCCACGGAACTGGATCTGCCGCGCGAGAAGGTGACCGACACGCTGCGTGTGGCGGGCCGCCACGTTTCGGTCGACGCGCCGTTCGCCGACGGCGAGGACAACTCGCTGCTCGACGTGCTGGTCAATCCCGACTCGCCCAACGCCGACCGCGGACTGATCAGCGAATCACTCTCGACCGAAGTCGATCGGGCGTTGGAGACGCTCACCGAGCGCGAACGCGACATCATCAAATATTTCTTTGGCATCGGCTGTTCGGAAATGACGCTCGAAGAGATCGGCGAGAAGTTCGACCTCACGCGCGAACGCGTCCGCCAGATCAAGGAAAAGGCCATCCGCCGCCTGCGCCACTCGTCGCGCAGCAAACTGTTGAAATCCTATCTGGGATAACTTCCCGCACAGCGGCTGCCCGCATAAAAGACCTGCGGCTGCAAGATTCGATCTTGCAGCCGCAGGTCTTTTCCGGCCGAAGGCTCCCGCCCGATCCTTCGGTCCTCGCCGTGCGACTATTTCTTTTCGCGGCGAACCTTCGGCGCCTCGCCGCATTCGGGTCGGCACTCCGGCCCTTTCGCGTGCGCTTTCTTCCCGACCCGCGGAGCGTGACCGCGTCCCGGACGACTCTGCATCTGCGACCAGCGCATGAACTGCTCGGTGGAAAGGATCGATTTCATCGCCTCGGCCTCCTTCATTTTGACCGCACGCGCCTGCTCGCGCAGCGCTTCATCCGCTTGCAGCCGTTCGAGCGTAGCCTCATAGGCCTGTTCGGCCTGCTTTTCGGTCAGTTTCAACTGTGCGGTCATCCGGTCGGTCGCCTTGCGTGCCAGCTGTTCGGTCGTCGGACGCTCCCGGGGAGGCGCCACCGACTTGTTCTCCTGCGCGAACGCACTCGTCCCCGCCATCAGCAAAAGGGCCATGACGGCCGTCATCATCTTTTTCATCGTCGTAAATAGTTAAAATTATACATCGTTCCGACCGGCACGGAATCCGGCCTGCGGAACATTCCGATAGCAAAGATAGGACGAAGCCGCACGATACGAACCGCGGGGCGGCCCAAACGGCAAAACTGCGGGATCAAGCGCCTCCGAGGCGGGGCGAACCGGCCGCCGATCGCTCCGGCGCGGACGGCCGGCCGCAAAAAAGCGGCGGGAATCCTGCAACGGATTCCCGCCGAAACGACGACGCGCCTCTTCGTTCACTTGACGACGGGCGACTGCACCGTCACGAAGGGGCAGCCGTTGCCTTCGCAGGTCGAGACGACGCGGATCGCACGGATCGGCTTCGACGGCCGGCGGATCGTCAGCCCGCCTTTCTCCAACTCGCCGACGCGCTCGAACGTCTCGCCGTCGGCACTCGATTCGACGTATCCCGTCGTGAAGATGAAACGGGGCAGTTGCAGGTTGCCCGTACGCACCGCCAGTTCGCGGCACGCGAGCGGCTCGGCGAAATCGTAACGGATCCAGTCGCCCTTCCGACAAGTGCGCGCCGTGCGGGCGATACCGCGGTACTCCTCGGCACGTGCGTAGGGGAACTGCTTGCTCTCGCCCATCGACGTGGTGATCTTCACAGCAGGTTTCAGCGTGCGGTAATAGGCCGGTGCGCCCACCTCCGGACTGCGGCCGCTGCGGTAGCTGCTGCGGAAAAGGTAAAGTTCGGGACGCTCCGTCCGAATCGGACCGGTGTAAGGCTGCGGCTGCGCGCCGTCGACGGTGAAGGTCAGTTGCGAATCGTCGTTGACAGCAGCGGTCAACACGCCGTCCTTGTAGCTCACACGGGGCGGCATCAAGCGGAAGCGAATGCCCTGCGCCCCCATGCGATCGTAGTGCGACCGCAGACGGCGGTAAAACTCCGTCCACTCGCGCACCCCTTCGCTCCAACCCAGTTCGGCCAACGCGCAGGCGCGCGGAAAGGTCATGTAGTCGAGATAATCGGGTGTTTCGGGATTGTGCGAAACGTACAGTTCGCTGAAAAAGGCCCCTTCGACACCCAGTACGTTGGCCTCCTGCGCCGGCGTGAATCCGCAGCGGGCGAAATCGAACGAATAGGTCTTGCGCACGTCGAAAATCGCCGCCCAGTCGTGCCCGTCCTCATGGGGCGACTGGCGCATGTCGAAATAGAAATACTGGCCGGGCATCACCACCGTACGGTAGCCCGCCGCCGTGGCATCGAGGCAAGCCTTGACGCTCTCCCAGCCGTGGACACGGGTGCTGCGGGCCAGCTCCCCGCCCTCGATCGCCTCGTTCCACACGGCGGGACGCTTGCCGTTGGCTTCGAGAATGCGGGTCAACCTTCCCAGAAAGTACTGTTCCAGCGCATGTCCGTCGGCCATTCCCTCGCGCGCCATGAGTGCCCGACAGTTCGGACACTTCTCCCATTGGCTCATGTCGACCTCGTCGCCGCCGATATGGAGGTACTCCGACGGGAAGAGCGCCGCCAGCTCGCCCAGAATATCGGCCAGCAGCCGATAGTTCTCCTCGCGCGAAGCGCACCACACCGAGCGGTAGTCGTAACCGGCCGTCGGACGCAGGTCGGGGGTATAGTCGCAGAGAATCTCGGGATGCACGCGCGCGAAGTTGCGGCTGTGCCCCGGCAGGTCGAGCTCGGGGATGATCTCCACGTTGCGCACGGCGGCATAACGGATCAGGTCGCGCATCTCGTCCTGCGTATAGAACCCGCCGTATTTCTCGTCCCATTTGCCGTAGACGGGCATCACGGGCGAATCGCCGCCGCGCCAGGCCCCGATCTCGGTGAGTTCGGGATGCGACTTGATCTCCAACCGCCACCCCTCGTCGTTCGACAAGAGCAAATGCAGCTTGTTGATTTTCAAGTGAGAGAGCAGGTCGATATGGCGCTTCACGCGATCGGCGTCCATCCACGTGCGAACCACGTCGAGCATCATGCCGCGGTAATGGAAGCGCGGCGCATCCTCGATGCGACAGGCGTCGACGGCCAGCGGCAGGGTGGCCTGCCCCGTATAAACCTCCGGCGGCAAGAGTTGCAGCAGGGTTTGGAGGCCGTTGAAAACGCCTCCGTAGTCGGCCCCGACGACCTGCACCCCTTGGGGCGTCACGGTCAGCCGATAGGATTCGTCGTCCATCGTCCCGTCGAGCGAGAGCCGCAGCGCAGCCCCCGCCGTCCAGGTGCGGTCGTCGAGCCGCTGCAAGGGAATGTAGTCGGCGATGTACTCCGCCAGCGGTTCCAGACCCGAAGCATAGACGACGGGAATACCCGTCGTAAACACGAATTGCCCGTCGAGACGGGTCGCCTCCTGCGGCCGCGGAATCAACGTCCCGGGCGCCGAACGGACGGTCGCGCTCAGCGTCAACGCCGCAAGCAGGATAAAGAGTGGTCGTAATTTCATTCTGTCAAGGATTAGTGAACTCGTTTCGTTTTTCCGCTCCACGCCACGACGTCGAGCCGGACGATCTCGGTACGTGCGAACGACGCTTCGGCATACCGCAGCCCCGTCGTCTTATGGGCAGGGGAGTACTTCTCCAACAGCAGTTCCAGCGCCCTCATGCGCTCCCCGGGCGGAGTTGTCGTAAGGCATCGTTCGCATCTTTCGGTTGACAAAGATAACCTTTTCCCGGGAAAAAATGCAAAATCGCCCCATGCTTTCACCCGGTATTCCGACAGACGGGCCGGCCACAGCGGGAAGGGCGGCCGCGGCATCCGGTCAGGGGGATTACCAGACGTTCCGGTGAATCCTATCTGCCGTCCTGATCTCTTTCTGCCTGCACACGTGTGCATTTTCAGCGGCATAACCGACAGCGAGGAAGCAGGTGAATTCGTATTCCTCGGGAGCGCCTACGAGCCGTTTCACGTGCTCCGGCTCGTTGCCGATGGGAATCCGGAACGCGCACGACAGCCCCTCAGCCGTCGCCGCCAGCAGGATATTTTCGACCGCCGCCCACGCCGAGGCGAAATAGTTGAGCGAACTTTGATCCGTCGGCCTGCACAGCGGGCAATCCTTCTGCCGGAAAAACGGCAGTACGAGGCAGTCGCTCTCGATGAGCATCCGCCGCTGTTTGGGCAAAGCATCGACGAACATGGCGCGTTCGTCCTCATCCATCGCTTCGGCCGCCTTCAACCCTGCTTGCTGGATATTTCGGGTATTTTCCGTTACCGGCGCTACGAGCCGTGCGATGTTCTCCCTCCCGCGCACGACAATGAACTCGAACTGCCGCAAATGGTCGTTGGTCGGAGCCTTGAAAGCCGCCGACAGAATTTTTTCCAGCACTTCGTCCGTGACGATTTTATCGGAAAAGTCACGAATGGTCCTTCTTCTCTCCAATACCTCATAAAATTCCATGACAACAAATATTTTTAAGTTCCGACTTTTGTTTACGGATACAAAGTTACGCCCGTCTATTGTTGTCGATTTGTGCATTCGTTTCATATATTTGTCATATATTTGCAATCAGGCAAATCAGAGTTTTCATGGAAGACACGGCCATTCCCTACGAATTACCCGAAGCGGAAAACCACTCGTTCTTCTTCATAGACCAGTGAGTCGAAACCCGTACCGAAGCAAAATTGCACCGACACGATGCATGGGAGTTGTATTACGTCGTTCACGGATACGGCAGCCGGACGGCGGGCGACACATGCCAGCCCTTTACGGCCGGCGACGTAGCGTTGATACCTCCGTCCATGCTTCACCGGTGGGAGTATGCGCCCGAGTCGGCGGATACCGACGGGCGTATCCGCTATCTGATGGCTGCGTTCGACCACTCGCTGGTGAAGCGGTGTATGGAAACGTTTCCCGAAGTACGGAACCGGTTGGCCGGCATCCCTTTCCCGACCGATGCGTTGAAATTCGGGCCGGAAAGCTCCTGCATCATCCGCAAACTGCTATCCGAGATGACCGGCATGGATGAATTGGAGCGCCTGAGCGCGATGCTCCGCCTGCTGCCGACCGTTTTCACGTCGCCGGATCACACGTTCGCCGGTCGGCCGATGCGCATCGAGCGGGACGTGAGGCGGATGCAGCAGATCGCGGCATACGTCATGGCGCACTATGTCCACGCCATCTCCTTGAAGGAGATCGCTGCGGAAGTGGGAATGAACCGTTCGGCGTTCTGTTCGTATTTCAAACGGTGCAAGGGAATGACCTTTTCGCAGTTCGTCACGCAATACCGTTTGAACACGGCTTGCGAACTGCTGAAACATTCGCAGAAGCAAGTGTCGGAGATCTGCTACCTGGTCGGGTTCAACGACGTTCCGCATTTCAACCGCATGTTCAAAAAGGCGAAACGCATGTCTCCCAAAGCGTACAGGAACGCCGAATCGATAAAAAGCCCTTGACTGTCCTGTTTTCCGGTGAAAAACCCTACCTTTGCATTCGAAAACGATTATTGCCAATGGAACAGGACAAACGTGCCGCGGCAACGCTGCGACTGTTGAAGATCATGGACGAATTGCGCGCAAAGTGCCCGTGGGACCGCAAGCAGACCTTCGAGACGCTGCGCGGCAACACGATCGAGGAGACCTACGAACTGGCCGACGCCATTCTCGACCGCAACATGGAGGGCATCCGCGAGGAGCTGGGCGACCTGATGCTGCATATCGTCTTCTACTCGAAACTGGGCGCCGAAGCTGGAGCGTTCGACTATGCGGATGTGGTCGACGGCCTGTGCGACAAGCTGATCTACCGTCATCCGCACGTCTACGGCGACATCCACGCCGACACGCCCGACGACGTGAAACGCAACTGGGAGGCGCTCAAACTGCGCAAGAAAAACCGTCGCAGCGGTACGCTGGGCGGAGTTCCCGTCAGTCTGCCGGCGATGGTCAAGGCGCTGCGCATCGGCGAAAAGGCCGCCGGTGCGGGATTCGACTGGGAGCGACGCGAAGACGTCTGGGCGAAAGTCCGCGAAGAGACGGCGGAAGTCGAGACCGAAATGCGCCGCGGCGATCACGAAGCGATGGAAGGGGAGTTCGGCGACCTCTTCTTCGCGCTGGTCAACGCCTGCCGGCTCTACGGAGTCGATCCCGAAGCCGCACTCGAACGCACCAACCGCAAGTTCATCCGCCGCTTCACCGCGATGGAGGAAGCCGCCGCCGGACAGGGGCGTATGCTCTCCGATCTGACGCCCGACGAGCAGGAAGCGCTCTGGCAGAAAGCCAAGCAGGAGGAGCGGTAAAAGCGACCCGTTTCCGTTCTCCCGAACGGATGCCCCGATACGAAAAATCGGTGCGGGAAGAAGAATTCCCGCACCGATTTTTCGCTCCGCCCGGCACTACCGCACGACGGCACCGGCCTGCCGTTCGAACTGCGCCTGCAAGTTGTTCATCACCCGCTCGATGGCCTTGTCGGTCAACGTTTGGCTCTTGTCCTCCAACACGAAACTCAACGCATAGGATTTCTTGCCTTCGGGCAACTTGTCGCCTTCGTAGACATCGAAGAGCGAGACGCTTTTCAGCAACTTGCGCTCCGTGGCCAGTGCAATGGCGCGCAACTGCGCGAAGGTCACCTGCCGGTCGACCAGCAGCGCCAGGTCGCGCTTCACCTCCGGGAATTTCGACAACTCCTCGAAAGCGATGCGGTGCTTGCGCGTGGATTTCACGAGCGCATCGAAATTCATCTCCAAATAGTAGACCTCCTGTTTGAGGTCGAACGCACGGCGGATCCGCGGCGCCACGACACCCATTTGCAACAGCTCCCTGCCGTTGCCCGCCGACAGCGAAATGCCGTCGCCGAAGAGGTCGCTTTGCAGCGGATCGCATTTCAGGGCGTAAATATCCAGCCCGAAGCGGCGCAGCAACTTCTCCGCCACGGCGCGCAACGTGAAGAACGACGACGCCTGCGGTTTGGCGTTCCACGACTGCGGCACGGCGGCACCCGTCACGGCGATCGCCAGCCGGTACTGTTCGGAGTAGGCCGACAGCGGCTTTTCCGCATCGCGTGCCGCCTCGTCGTAGAAATAGCAATTGCCGAATTCGTAGAGTCTGAGGTTGCCGTTGCGCCGGTTGGCGTTGAGCTGCACGGCCTCCATCGTATTGAACAGCAACGTCTGCCGCATCACGTTCAGGTCGGCGCTCAACGGATTGAGAATCCGCACGCAACGGGCGGCGGGGTAGGAGGTCAGCCCTTCGTAATAGGACTCTTTGGTGAGCGAATTGGACATGATCTCGGTGAAACCGCCCGCCGTCAGGTAGTCGGCCGCAAGATTCATCAGCCGGTTGCGGTCGGGCTTCGCAGCATAGGAGAGCGTCGAGCGCACCTGTACCGGGATTTCGACGTTATTGTATCCGTAGATACGCAGCACCTCCTCCACCAGATCGGCTTCGCGCTGCACGTCCACGCGGTAGGGCGGCACCGCCACACGCCACACACCGTCGCGCTCGTCGAGGATCTTCACGTCGAGCGCATCGAGGATCGTGCGGTAGGTCTGTTCGGAGAGCTCCTTTCCGATCAGGGCATTCGACCGCGCGGGCGAGAAGTCGAAGACGAAATCGGCGGGTTCGCCGGCACTCACCTCGACGATGTCGCTCGAAATCCGGCCGCCGGCCAGCTCCTTGAAGAGCAACGCCGCGCGTTTGAGGGCATAGACCTGCAAACGCGGGTCGACGCCGCGTTCGAATCTCCACGACGAATCGGTATTCAGTCCGTGCCGCTTGGCGGTCTTGCGCACCCACACGGGATTGAAATAGGCGCTTTCGAGGAAGATGTCGGTCGTATCGTCGCCGACACCCGATTCCAGACCGCCGAAGACGCCGCCGATGCACATCGGACGTTCGGCCGAACAGATCATCAGGTCGCGGTCGCTCAGTTTGCGCTCCACGCCGTCGAGCGTCACGAACGGCGTTCCTTCGGCGCAGGTCTTCACGACGATCCTCCGGCCCTCGATCTTACGGGCGTCGAAGGCGTGCAGCGGCTGGCCGAGCTCGAAGAGAACGTAGTTGGTGATGTCCACCAGATTGTTTTTGGGATGAATGCCCGCCGCACGCAGCGCGTTCTGCATCCAGTCGGGCGAAGGGCCGATCTTGCAGCCGGTGATCGTCACTCCCGTGTAACGGGGTGCGGCCTCGGCATTTTCGACCGTGACGCCGATCTCCAACGCATGATCGTCGACCGCGAACGCCGACACGTCGGGCCACAGCACCCGTGCCTCCGCATCGCCCTTAGCGCGCAGATAGGCCGCCAGGTCGCGCGCCACGCCGATATGCGAAGCTGCATCGACGCGGTTGGGCGTCAGACCGACGCCGATCAGGTAGTCGTCCTCGATATGCAGATACTCCTTGGCCGGCATCCCGACCGGCGCATCGGCGGGCAGCTCCATGATACCGTCGTGCGACGCGCCGATCCCCAGCTCGTCCTCGGCGCAGAGCATTCCGAGCGACTCCACGCCGCGGATCTTGCTGCGCTTGATCTTGAACGCCTCGTCGCCTCCTTCGGGGTAGAGCACGGCACCCACCGTGGCGCAGAGCACCTTGAGTCCCTTGCGGCAGTTGGGGGCACCGCAGACGATCCGCAAGGGCTCCGGAGCGCCCACGTCGACCGTCGTTACGTGCAGATGATCCGAATCGGGATGCTTCTCGCAGGTGAGCACTTCGCCCACGACGACGCCTTGCAGGCCGCCGCGCACGGTCTCGATCTTCTCGAACGACTCCACCTCCAGACCGATGTCCGTGAGGATAGTCGCCATCGCCTCGGCCGACAGGTCGGCGGCGATGTACTTTTTCAGCCAGTTGTAAGAGATATTCATATCGTTTCGAATTTTCTTTCCGATGAAATATAACGGACAAAAATACGAAAAAAATCGGCGAAAACGCTCGGCACGGCCAGAAAAATCGACTGCAAGCAATTCATTCTCTACCGCAGTTTCAAGTTTCCGATTTTTTTCTTATCTTCAACCAACAAAAACGAAAATCATGTATCGCATCCCCCGCATCGACTGCAACGTCGCATGTCCCGCATCGCTCGAAGAGGCCTTCGCACGCACCGTGCGCGAAACGGTCGCCTGCAACAACTGGCCGGCCGATTTCCCCTATGCCCCGCAAGTCGGGTTCCGCATCTTCCACACGGGCGCCGATCTGCTGCTGCGGTTCGACGTCGCGGAACGCTGTACGGCGGCCCGCACGCTCGACGACAACGGCCCCGTATGGACCGACTCCTGCGCGGAGTTCTTTTTCCGCCCCGAAGGGAGCGACTCCTACTACAACTTCGAATGCAACTGCATCGGCACGCTGCTCGTCGGGCACCGGCGCGACCGCACGCAGGCGGAACATGCCCCTGCCGAAGTGCTGCGCACCGTGCGGCGACGCGCGACCTATCCGCACGCTCCGCTGCCGGAAACCGAAGGCGACAACCGCTGGACGCTGACGCTCGCAATCCCCGCCGCCGCACTGTTCCGCGACCGGATCGCAGGGTGGGATGGCGTGCGGGGTGCGATGAACCTCTACAAATGCGGCGACGACCTCTCGTGCCCGCATTACCTCTCATGGCGGCCGGTCGGAACGCCTGCGCCCGATTTCCACCGCCCCGAGTTCTTCGAACCGGTATTTTTCGAACCGAAAAAACAATAAACGTCCGATGAAACCCAAGTACATTCTGGCGCTCGACCAGGGGACGACCTCCTCGCGCGCCGTCCTGTTCAACTCCCGCTGCGAGATCGTCTCGATGTCGCAGCGCCCCTTCAACCAGCAGTTCCCGCAACCGGGATGGGTCGAACACAACCCGCTCGAAATCTGGTCGACGCAGTCCTTCGTCATGGAGAACGTCGTCAACAAGGCCGATATCGAATGGAGCGACATCGAAGCGCTGGGCATTACCAACCAGCGCGAGACGACCGTCGTATGGGACCGCCAGACGTCGGAACCCGTCTACAACGCGATCGTGTGGCAGGATCGCCGCACGGCCGACTACTGCGACGTGCTGCGCGAACGCGGTCTGACGGAGCGCATCCGCGAAAAGACGGGATTGATTCTCGACGCCTACTTCTCGGCGACCAAAATCCGCTGGATTCTCGACAACGTACCCGGCGCACGCGCGCGCGCCGAGCGGGGCGAACTCTGTTTCGGCACGGTCGATTCGTGGCTCGCATGGCGGCTTTCGGGCGGGCGGCTCCACATCACCGACGCCTCGAACGCCTCGCGCACGATGCTCTTCGACATCCACACCCTCGACTGGGACGACGAACTGCTCGACCTGTTCGACATCCCGCGCTCGATGCTGCCCGAAGTCGTACCCACGAGCGCCGTATACGGCACGACCGACTGCCCGCAGGTACCGGTGCCGATCCCGATCGCCTCGCTGGCGGGCGACCAGCAGGCCGCGCTTTTCGGGCAGCAGTGCATCGCCCCCTTCTCGGCCAAGACGACCTACGGCACGGGATGCTTCATTATGCTCAATACGGGCGACCGGCCCCACGCCTCGGCCAACAACCTGCTGGCCACCGTGGCGTGGCAGCTCGGCGGCAAGACGACCTATGCGCTCGAAGGAAGCGTCTTCGTAGGCGGTTCGGTCATCCAATGGCTGCGCGACGGGTTGAAACTCTTCTCCTCGTCGGCCGATTCGGAACCGCTGGCCGCATCGGTCGAAGATACGGGCGGCGTCTATCTGGTACCGGCACTGACGGGACTGGGCGCTCCCTACTGGGACCCCTATGCCCGCGGCACGATCGTCGGCATCACGCGCGGCACGACCTCCGCGCACATCACCCGGGCGGCGCTCGAAGCGATCGCCTTCGAGGTCGACGACGTGGTACGCGCCATGGCGGCCGATACGGGACACACCTCGACCGAGATGCGCGTCGACGGCGGTGCCGTGGCCAACAGCCTGCTGATGCAGTTCCAGGCCGATCTCACGGGCGTGCGCATCATCCGCCCCTCGGTCATGGAATCCACGGCGCTGGGGGCAGCCATGTTCGCCGGTCTCGCGGTGGGATTCTGGCATTCGACCGACGAAATTTGCGCCCTGCTCAAACCCGACCGCACCTTCTCACCCGAAGCCGCTCCGGCACTCATGGAACAACGCCGCAAACGCTGGCACGAGGCCGTGCGCCGCAGCCGGCATTGGATCGAAGAGTAACGACAACCGTAAAAAACGACTCGTCATGACACCTGTTCTGGCCGAATTCATCGGAACCGCCGTGATGCTGCTTCTAGGCACCGGCGTCTGCGCAAACGTTTCACTGGCCCGCACCAAAGGCAACGGCGCGGGGTGGATCGTCGTCATCGTCACCTGGGCGATGGCCGTCTTCACCGGAGTGGTGATCGCCGGTCCGTACAGCGGCGCACACCTCAATCCTTCGGTCACGCTGGCCTTCGCCGCGACGGAGCAGTTCCCGTGGAGCGACGTGCCGGGCTACGTGCTCGCCCAGATGCTGGGCGGTGCGGCGGGCGCGCTGGCCACATGGCTCTTCTATCGTCCCCATTTCGATCTGGAAGAGAACCCCGACACCATTCGCGGCGTTTTCTGCACCGCCCCCGCCGTCCGCAACCCGGCATCGAATCTATTGAGTGAGATAATCGCTACATTCGTATTGATTTTCACTATTTTCTATATCACGGAAGGACACCTTTCGTCGACCGAAGGCAACGTCCCTATCGGGCTGGGATCGGTCGGTGCGCTTCCCGTAGCGCTGGTCATCCTGGTCATCGGCGGCGCATTGGGCGGCACGACGGGCTATTCGCTCAACCCCGCCCGCGACCTTTCGCCGCGCATCGTCCACGCGCTGGTCCCGATCCGCCACAAGGGCGGCAGCGACTGGCGCTATGCGTGGATCGCCTCGGTCGGACCGCTGCTCGGGGCGCTGCTCGCCGCAGGAGTTCAAGTGATGATCCGCTCCTGAAACACGAAAGCCGGAATCTCGATTCCGGCTTTCGTGTTCGAACGGGCAGGTATTCCACAGGCATAGTTTTTGTTTCCGGAGGAGGAAAACGACAAGCCGGATGAGCAAATTCAAACCCCACATCGCCCTGTTGGTGTGCAACATCCTTTGGGCGATGGACTATCCCTTCTACAACATCGTACTGCCCGAGTACGTCCACCCGATGGCCATGGTATCGGGCTCGCTGATCGCAACGGCGCTGCTTTCACTCATTCCGCTCGCCTGGGAGAAATCCGAAAAGGTGGCGCGCACCGACATCCGCAGACTGATCGGGGCCGCACTGCTCATCGGCGTGCTGCGCAAGGTCTTCATCATGTACGGACTCTCGATGACGTCGCCCATCGACGGATCGATCATCGACACGATCGTTCCGCTGCTCGTGCTGGTCGTCTCGGTGTTGTTGGGAATGGATCGCTTCACGAAACTCAAAGTCGCCGGTCTCGCGCTCGGCATGGCGGGAGCCGTCGCCGTCGTACTGACGGGCATCTCGGCCGCCCACACCCATTCGCACCTGTGGGGCAACATCCTGATTCTGCTCTGCGCCTGCGTTACGTCGCTCTACATGGTCTGGTTCAAACGGCTGATCGCCAAATACCGAATCACGACCGTCCTGCGCTGGCTCTATTGCACCGCCGCGATCGTCGCGCTGCCGTTCGGACTGCGGGCGATCATCCACACCGACTACGCCGCAATCGCGCAACATGCGCTCTTCCCGACCTTGTTCGTGCTGATCGTCCCGACCTATCTGCCCAACCTGATGCTCAACTATGCGCTCAAAACGGTGCAGCCGACCGTTTCGAGCATCTACACCTACCTGCAACCCGTGCTGGCCATCGCCATATCGGTGGCAATGGGGCTGGACAAGCTGCACCTCGACACGGTGATCTTCGCCCTCGTGATCTTCACGGGCGTGGCGCTGGTGCTGCGTTCCTACGCCGCGCATCCCGACGCGCCCGCCTCGCGGACGCACTGAGAGGCCCGGCGGCTCCGCCGTTCTACCGCGAACCGATCCAGAGGAAGACCATACCGACGAGGATCAACGCCAGATCGATCGCCTTGGCGCGCAGGTTGCGTTCGCGGAAGAGCAGCGCGCCGAATCCGAACGAGACGACGACCGAGCCGCGGCGGATCATCGAGACGACCGAAATCATCGCTTCGGAGTCGCTCAACGCATAGAGATAGCAGAGATCGGCCGCCGACAGAAAAAGCGAAATGAAGGGAATGGCCCAGCTCCAATGGAAGGGCGTCGTACGCCTCCGGCGCGGCCACCAGATCAGCAGCACGGCCGCGGACATCATCCAGAACTGATAGAAGGTATACCAGCTCTGCACGAAGACAGGGTCGAGCCGGCGCGTGATGAACTTGTCGTACAACCCGCTCGCAGCCCCCAGCACGGCGGCCGCGGCGATGCAGTAGATCCAGACGTCGTGACGGAAATCGACCCCTTCCCTGCGGCTCGACCGGCTTAGCAGAAAGAGCGATCCTATGGCCAGCACCACGCCGACCCACTGATACCCGTTGAGCCGCTCGCCGAAGATCAGCATGGCCCCCACGAGCGTCATCACCGGCCGTGTGGCGTTGATCGGCCCGACGATCGTCAGCGGCAGATGTTTGATGCCGAAATAGCCGAATACCCACGAAGACAGCACGATGCACGATTTCAACACGACGAGCAGGTGAGCGTGCAGATCGCCCGCAGGACAGCGCAGGGGCGTCGCGTCGAACCATCCCCAGCCGCCGGCCGTCGAGAGGATCGTCGGCAGGAACAACAGCGACGAAAAGAGGGTATTGAGCAGCAGCACCGGCAGCACGGCATTGTCGCGCAACGCCTGCTTCTTCGCCACGTCGTACAATCCCAGCAGCAGCGCCGAGGTAAAAGCCAGCAGCAACCACATGGGGCGGCTACATCAGGTCTTCGCCGTAGACGGCGCCGGGCAGGTCGTGGAGGTTGTAGCGCGACGCCATCGACATGCCGTAGGCACCGGCCGACTTGATCGTCAGCAGGTCGCCGCGCACCGAACGGCGCAGGCTCACGTTCTCGTCGAACCGGTCGGTCGACTCGCAGGCCGTGCCGACGACCGTGTACTTGTCCGTGCGGTCGGTTTCGGCCGTGATGTTTTCGATGTTGTGGTAGGAGCCGTAGAGCGCGGGGCGGATCAACTCGGTCATCGAGGCGTCGACGATCAGCAACTTGCGCCCCGTGGCGGTCGTCTTGTTGAAGAGCACGCGCGTGATGAGTTCGCCGCACTCGCCGACGATCGACCGGCCGAATTCGAAATGCACCTCGCGGTCGCCGACCCGCAGATGGTTGTGGACGATGGCGAACAACGACGCGAAGTTGGGGATCGGCTCGTTTTCGGGCATGTCGTAGTTGATGCCCAGACCGCCGCCCACGTCGACGAAACGGAACGAAAAGCCCAGCCGTTCGAGGTTCTCGACGATGACGTTGACCTTCTGGCACATGTTCTCGAAGACGTGCAGTTCGCGGATCTGCGAACCGATGTGCAGGTGAACGCCCACGATGCGCAGGTGTTTCAGCGAACGGATCCGCTCGGCATTGTCCAGAATCTCTTCGTAGGAGATGCCGAACTTGCTGTCGGCCTGACCCGTATCGATGCAGTGGTTGGTCTTGGGATCGATGTCGGGATTGACGCGCAGGGCGACCTCCACCGTACGTCCCGCCTCGGCGGCCATCGCGTCGAGCACGAGCAGCTCCTCGATCGACTCGCAGTTGATCGCCATGATCTCCTGCTCGATGGCGTAGCGCAGCTCCTTGTCGCGCTTGCCCACGCCGGCATAGACGATGCTCTTCGGGTCGAAACCCGCCTCGATCGCCTTCTGCACCTCGTTGCCCGACGCGCAGTCGACGCCCAGCCCGTATTCGCGGATGATCGCAAGCAGACGGTCGTCGTAATTGGCCTTGATCGCGTAGTGCACCTTATAGTTGTACCGTTTCGACTCGTTGACCACGCTTTCGAGCGTCTGGCGCAACAACTCCGTGTCGTAAAGGTAGAAGGGGGTCTCCATGTCCCGCAAGCGGGAAGCGATACGTCTGCTTAACATAATCCGAATCTATTTAAATTAACTAACCTGCAATCAATTGGGCGATCACGAAGAGCGCCAGCGTGAGACTCGCCAACCCGTTGAGCGTGCCGAAGGCGATGCCGATGTTGCGCTGGCGCGAGGGGGTCACCAGCAGATGTTCCGCCGCGAGAATGGCCACGAACAACGCCTCGCCCGTCCACAGCAGCGCCCCCTGCGGACAATAGCTGCCGAACCACAGGAGCGCGCCCACGCTGACCGCATGGAGCGCCACGCTGATCGCGAGCGCCGTGCGCAGCGAAAACCGCTGGGGAATGGAGTGCAGGCCGTGCGCGCGGTCGTAGTCGGCGTCCTGCAAGGCATAGATGATGTCGAATCCCCCGCACCACGTCAGCACGAGCAGCGCCAGCACGCACGGCTCCCAGTCGAAACGCCCCGTCAGGGCGATGTAGGCACCGACGGGCGCGATCGAGAGCGACAGCCCCAGCACCAGATGCGCCGCCCAGGTGAAGCGTTTGCAATAGCTGTAACCCATGATGACGGCCAGCGCCACGGGCGACAGCAGCGCCGTCAGGCGGTTGATCGTCGCAGCGCACGCCACGAAGAGCAGAGCGTTGACCGCGACGAACGTCAGCGCCCGGCGGGGCGAGATCACGCCGGCGGGAATCTCCCGACCGGCCGTGCGGGGATTCGCGGCATCGATGCGCCGGTCGGCCCAGCGGTTGAATCCCATGGCCGTATTGCGTGCGAAGACCATGCACAGCACCACCTGCACCAGCGGCACGCACCACCACAGCGGTACCGGATAGACCTCCGCCAGCGCATATTTCCACATGGCATAGGCAAAGGCCATGAGCGCGAAGGGCATGGCGAAAATCGTGTGCTGGAACTTCACCAGACGCATATAGTCGGCAAATCGGGGCATTTCCGTAAGGGTTAACTCCGGCAAAGGTATGCAAAATAGCGATTCGGACGACCGTTCGACGGAAGAAAATCGCGCGGAAGGCCGGAAAAGACCGCCGGCATTTGGCGATTTTAAATCCGTATCGTATCTTTGTCGTGGATAAACCGCCCGCAGCGACGGCCCCGACCGAACCGATATACGCGGTTCCGCGATCCGGCCCGCACGCCCCGAAGCGGGAGAGACAAAACAAGCGGATTTACATGAAGAACATACGCAATTTTTGCATCATCGCCCACATCGACCACGGCAAAAGCACGCTGGCCGACCGGCTGTTGGAAAAAACCAACACCCTGAACCAGCGCGAGATGCAATCGCAGGTACTCGACGACATGGACCTCGAACGCGAGAAGGGCATCACCATCAAGAGCCACGCCATCCAGATGGAATACGCCGCGCGCGACGGCGAGCGGTACGTGCTCAACCTGATCGACACGCCGGGACACGTCGACTTCTCCTACGAGGTGTCGCGCGCGATCGCCTCGTGCGAAGGGGCGCTGCTGGTGGTCGACGCCACGCAGGGCATCCAGGCACAGACGATTTCGAACCTCTATCTGGCCGTCGGGCACGATCTGGAAATCATCCCCGTACTCAACAAGATCGACGTCGACTCGGCGATGATCGACGAGGTGACCGACCAGGTGATCGACCTGATCGGTTGCAAGCGCGAAGACATTCTGCTCGCTTCGGGCAAAACGGGCCAGGGCGTCGAGGAGATACTCGAAGCCATCATCGCCCGCATCCCCGCACCGAAGGGCGACGACAACGCCCCGTTGCAGGCGCTCATTTTCGACTCGGTATTCAACCCCTTCCGGGGTATCATCGCCTATTTCCGTGTCTTCAACGGCTCGATCCGCAAGGGCGAGCACGTCAAATTCATCAACACCGGCGCTGAATACGACGCCGACGAGGTGGGGGTGCTCAAACTCAAAATGTCGCCGCGCGACGAGATCCGCTCGGGCGACGTGGGCTACATCTGTTCGGGCATCAAGAACTCGGCCGAGGTGAAGGTCGGCGATACCATCACGTCGGTGGCGCGCCCCAGCCGCGAGGCGATCGCCGGCTTCGAGGACGTCAAGCCCATGGTCTTCGCAGGCGTCTATCCCGTCGTAGCCGACCAGTACGAGGATTTGCGCGCCTCGCTCGAAAAGCTGCAACTCAACGACGCCTCGCTGACCTTCGAACCGGAGAGCTCGCTGGCGCTCGGCTTCGGCTTCCGCTGCGGATTCCTCGGACTGCTGCACATGGAGATCATCCAGGAGCGTCTCTACCGCGAGTTCGACATGGACGTCATCACCACCGTGCCCAACGTCTCGTACCGCATCACCACCACCTCGGGCGAGGAGTTGGAGGTACACAATCCCTCGGGTCTGCCCGAAATCACGAAAGTGGCCAAGATCGAGGAACCCTATATCCTGGCGCAGATCATCACCAAAGCCGACTTTCTGGGCAATGTCATCAAGCTCTGCATCGACAAGCGCGGCGTACTGAAAAACCAGACCTTCATCACCACCGACCGCGTGGAGATCAATTTCGACATGCCGCTGTCGGAGATCGTCTTCGACTTCTACGACAAGCTCAAATCGATTTCGAAGGGCTACGCCTCGTTCGACTACCACCGCACGGGCTATCAACTCTCGAAGCTGGCCAAGCTGGACATCCTGCTCAACGGCGAGCCGGTCGACGCGCTCTCGTCGCTCATCTACGCCGACCACGCCTACGACTTCGGCCGCAAGATGTGCGAAAAGCTCAAGGAGCTGATCCCGCGCCAGCAGTTCGACATCGCCATTCAGGCGGCTATCGGCGCCAAGATCATCGCCCGCGAAACGGTGAAGGCCGTGCGCAAGGACGTGACGGCCAAGTGCTACGGCGGCGACATCTCGCGCAAGCGCAAGCTGCTCGAAAAACAGAAGGCGGGCAAGAAGCGGATGCGGCAGATCGGACAGGTGCAGGTGCCGCAGTCGGCCTTCCTCGCCGTGCTGAAAATGGACTAACCGGCGTCTCCGGCCGCTGCGGCCGGCGCGATACCATAACACGCCCTCGCTATGAAAAAGACCATCATCGATCTCTTCGAGGATTCCGTCGGGAAATACGGCGGGAAAACATTTCTGCTCGAAAAACGCCACCACAGGTTCGAGCCGACGACCTATGCCGAAACCCGCGAACTGGCACTCGAAGTGGGTGCGGGACTGGCCGCCTCGGGCATCCGCCCGGGCGACAAGGTAGCCATCCTGGCCGAGGGCAGCAACGCATGGATCATCTCCGAACTGGGCCTTTTCTACGCCGGAGCCGTCAGCGTCCCCCTCTCGGTCAAGCTCGAAGAGTCGAACGACCTGCTCTTCCGGCTGCGGCACGCCGAAGTCAAAGCGCTCTTCGTCTCCAAACACCAGCTGCCCAAGATCCGCCGCATCCGCGCCGAACTGCCGCAGATCGAGCTCGTCGTCGTATTCGGCCACATTGCGCTGGAAGCGGGGGAGACGGCCTACGGAACGCTCCGAAAACTCGGCCGCGACTACCTCGCAAAACACCGCGAGGAGTTCCTGAAAATCGGGCAGGCGATCCGCAACGACGATTACGCCACGATCACCTACACCTCCGGCACGACGGCCGATCCCAAAGGCGTGATCCTCACGCACCGCAACTATACGGCCAACGTCGAGCAGTCGCTCACGCGCATCGACATCCCGCCGTACTACCGCACGCTCATCATTCTGCCGCTCGACCATTGTTTCGCCCATGTCGTGGGATTCTACATCATGATCGCCTGCGGCGCCACGGTGGCCACCGTGCAGATCGGCCGCACGCCGATGGAGACGCTCAAAAACATACCGGTCAACATCCGCGAAGTCCGGCCGCACTTCCTGCTGTCGGTTCCGGCGCTGGCCAAGAATTTCCGCAAAAGCATCGAATCGTCGATCCGCGCCAAAGGCCGCATGACCGAAGGGCTGTTCCGGCTGGCGTTGAAGACGGCATACGCCTACAACGGCGACGGTTACCGCCGCGGACGCGGCTGGCGATGCGTCCTGCGACCTGTCGTAGCACTGTTCGACGTCACGCTCTTCCGCAAGGTGCGCAAAGCCTTCGGCGGAGAACTGCGTTTCTTCGTCGGCGGGGGAGCGCTGCTCGATGCGGAACTGCAACGTTTCTTCTACGCCGTCGGGATGCCGATGTTCCAGGGCTACGGTCTCTCGGAAGCGACACCCGTCATCTCGACCAACTCGCCCCGGCCCCGCAAATGCCGCTTCGGCTCGTCGGGCACGCTGGTACAGCCGCTCGACTGCCGCATCCTCGACGAAGAGGGTCGCGAAGTTCCTCTCGGTCAGAGAGGCCAAATCGTCGTCCGCGGCGAGAATGTCATGGCCGGTTACTGGAAAAACCCCGAAGCGACGGCCGACACCGTGCGCGACGGCTGGCTCCATACGGGCGACATGGGCTACCTGACCGACGACGGATTCCTCTATGTGCTGGGACGTTTCAAAAGCCTGCTGATCGCCTCCGACGGCGAAAAATACAGCCCCGAAGGCATGGAGGAGGCGATCGCCGACGCATCGCAGCTGATCGACCAGATCATCGTCCACAACAACCAGAATCCCTACACGGTCGCCATCGTCGTTCCCAACCGCGACGAACTGCGGCGGCGTTATCAAACCTGCGGGAACGATCTCGCCGCATTGGCGCGGGAGGTCGCAGGCGAGATCGACGCTTTCCGTGCGGGCGGAGTCCATGCCGGCGAATTCCCCGACCGCTGGCTGCCGTCGGCCGTCGCCATCGTCTACGAAGCATTTACCGAGCAGAACGGACTGGTCAACAGCACGATGAAGGTCGTTCGCAGCAGGGTAGAGGAGCACTTCCGCGACCGACTGGATGCGCTTTACACTCCCGAAGGGAAACGTCCCGACAGCGCACAGAACCTCGCTTCGCTGAAAAAACTGGTGGAATAAAGCCTCCCTTACCGAAATACGGGGACGGATCGTTGCGGTTCGTCCCCGTTCGGTTTACCGGCGAAGCCTGCCGCACACGATCCGGCGGCGCGACCGCTCCCAGAACGGGAACAGCCGTCCGACAAAAATTTTACGGCATCGGACAGTCCCGTCGCAACAGCCGGTCTTCTCACGCCCCGTCCCGACAGACCGCGACATCGTACAAAAATTATGTGTCGAGAGACGGATTCTACCCGCAGGAACGGTACAACAAGATAACACCATACGATCGATTCAGATTTTTTTTCGGGCGACGCCCCATAAAAATGCGAAACCAGTTGGAGATTCGCCGTTTTTTTATTACTTTTGTCCTGCTTTCGGAGTTTTTCCATCGAAAAGTGACATGCAATGCGGGAGTAGCTCAGGGGTAGAGCATCAGCTTCCCAAGCTGAGGGTCGCGGGTTCGAATCCCGTTTCCCGCTCCGGGCTTCTTTGAAAGGAGGAGCAAGAATGAGTAAAAAACCTTATGTATCAGCGATATGTAAGGTTTTTTCGTTTTTAGGCGATGTATTCGAGCGCATAAAAAAGCAGGTTGCCCGGACCTAAATCGTGACCTGTTTCGCTCGAACTGAAAAGAGGTCACGATTTACGACCGATGCGTTGAATCACATCGTTTTGCGTCCAATAATCTCTATGCTGCATACGTTTAACCGATTCAACCCAAGCAGCATGATGAAACGCACGACATTCAGCGTGGTCTTCTTCTGCAAGAAGACGAAACTCACGAAGAAAGGCAAAGCACCGATCTATGCCCGTATCACGACCTCCGGCCAAATTTCCGAAATCCACACGCAGTGTCAGGCCGTACCGGAACATCGGAACCAGCATTTGGAACGCGGTCTCCACGCAGTTACCGCAAGGTATTCGCCCGAAAAACACGATCACCGAGCAGATCGAGAACCTGAAAGGGCAGCAAGAAACGCCGCCGGTAGATGTTAGATATTACAGCTTTGCAGGCGCAGTGGAAGGCCGTGCGGACGGACTATGACGCCATCGACGAACAATGACGAAAGAAGAAAGAGGAGCCGGCGAAAGCCGAGGAACCTGCGCAGCCCCGCCGCGGGATCGAAGCCGGCAAACTCAAAGGTATGGACGTAGATGCCACGGCCGAAGCCGTCGAGCAAATCGGAACGTTGTTCCACGATCCGAACCCTCGCAATACGAAAAGCAGATCACAGACTCGCAGGGGATAATTGCCGACAAGTACCAGCGAATCGGAAAACTGCAACAAGAGATTAAACGATGCACACCGGATATGAGAAAGAGGTCGCCAACCTTAAACAGAAGGCACAACAGCTATTGAAAACATCCGTCCGCATCGATAACCTGTTCCCGCACGAAAGGGACTGTCGAAATGGGAAAGCTATTGCAAGACCATCGGGCCGAGCGGGGTCAAGTTCACAGCAAACGCAACAGACGCCCCGTGGTTCGAACAGCAACGAAAGGAATTTGACCAGAAAATCGGAACCGACATCGAACGAGCGGAGGAAAGGCCGGAAATGGAGATTTCACCACAAAGCGGGTCGGAACGAAAAGGCTGTCCCGCTTTCATTTTTCACTCAAACAAATGGCCCCAAATTGAAATAACATTGTTCAGAGTCAATATTGATTTTCAGAATTTTTTTACCGAAATTTGCTTTCGCAACAGCTCGAAAAAAGAAGACGGCAATTGCATTTTCCGGATATGTTTTCTACATTTGCATTGACATATTGGAACCACGGAAAGTGTAAGTTTATTCTTGACTGGACGAACGTAGGAAATTCATCAGTGAAAAGAATAGGCGAATATCTTCTTACGTCGTATCCTTCGGGGTATAGGCGTGGGGCTGTTGCTTATTTTTTCACGAAGGTAATCCTACGACCTGTCCAGTTGAAATAAGTTTTCGGCACCACGCTTTTCTTTTTGTTAAAGCCGCCGAGGTGCGGACGGCATTTTTCGAAACTTATGAAAAAATTGATTTTGTTGGCGTGCATCATATTGTGCGCCGGGAGTGCGTCGGCACGGCGAGTGGGCGTCTACTGCTTCTTTGCCGACGGAGCGAATGCCGTCTATGAAGACGAGAATCTCAAAGTCATGATCGGAATCGACGGCGGACACCCCTGTTGGATAGTGGCAAACAAATCGGACCGAACGCTCTACATAGACAAAGGAAATTCATTTTCTTACAAAAACAATACGCCGACTTGCCTTTTCACCAATGCATCCTACACGAGCGGTAAGGAGAAAAACTCGGGCGTCGGAATCAATCTGGGAAGTGTCGCCAATGCTGTCGGAATCGGAGGGATTGCCGGAACACTCATGAACGGCATGAACGTCGGCGGAGGACGTACTACACAAAATTCGACGACGATTCAAGAACAGCGTGTGTTAGCTCTCGCCCCTAAGGCGGTCTACAAACTTTGCGATTGGACAATCGATGCTTCCGACTTCGCCCAGATAGGCTTCCGCCCCCGTAAAATCGGCCGGACATGGCATTTCGAGAATACGAACACGCCCTATTCGGTACGAGGCGTATTGCGTTATTCTCAAACGGAAGATTTCGCGGAAACACAGGATATAACAGTGTCGAACTATGTTAACGACATTGTGCTGGACAAACGCCAAAGCCTCCGTAAATTCAAAAAGGCCCGAGTCGTCAATAATCCTATTTATGCAAATCGTAGTTTTTGCGTTTTCCTTGAAGGGCAAAATTACGCTGCAACCGCATACCTCGTCGGAGGCTGCCTCGCTGTTGGAGTCATTGCAGGAGCAGTAGCAGCGTCCGCCTAATTCGAAGGTAGAGAGAGGTAGTTTAAGTCAACATATAAAACTCTTTATCTTCCCGATTACCTCCTGTGACAAAAATATAATACGGAAACCTCCAAAAACAGATCGGTTCAAAACGATTAAAATTATTTCCATCCATAAAAACAAATTCTTATAACCCGTCGACGGAATCGAATCAGCGTATTTAGTTCCGTCGGCGGGTTATGGAATAATATCCGGCGAACGAATATTCCTGTTATCGTGATTAGTTATCCAGAGCGGTAAAGCACGGCGCGAATAACGGAAAGATGAACCGTCGCCAAATCATATAATCAGCAAGTAATATCCGTCAAACGGCTGTTTCAAAGAAACAGCCGTCGACTGAGCAAAAGGAAGTATTTAAGCGTAATAATATTTAGGCTGATAATTCTTCGAAAATCAAGATTCGAGAAACAGCCGGACAAGAAAACGCAAAAAAGCAGAGTTTACGACTGCGTTTCCATATCGTCACCTGTCGATTTACGAACGTATTCATACTATACGGACATTTATTTGCGCCCTATTCCACCGCGATAGGTTAAGATATTTACAGACCGCCACCCTGAATTTCAGGGTCGTCGGACGCACCGTACCTTCCAAATCCGAAAAACACCGAGACCAGCTTCCGTCGCCAACCGCTATCGCGTATCAGCTACGATGCCCAGTCCCTGCGCCTCGCACCACAGCCACGCCTTCGTGTCGGCCGTCTTCACCACCTCGAATTCGGCACTGCCGGCTTTCAGAGCGAACCCCGTACCCTCGTAGCGTGCGACTATCGTCACGCCGCTCTGTGGACGGGAAGAGAAGGTGCACGCCAGCACGCTGCTCTGCTCCGTATTCTGGATGCGGAGCGTCGTTCCCTCGCTGTCACGCACCAGCTGATCCTCTGTGCGGCAGAATACCCGCACGGGCACACCATCGCTGTAAAGTCCGTATTCGGTCGCCGCAGCGAGAAATGCCTCGCACTCGGGTGAACCGTTTTCCACGGTCTCACCGCCCTTCTCGCAGGCGGTCATCACTGCGGCGACCGCTAAAACAGCCGCAATTTCCATGCGGAACGCTATATTTCCCATCACTTATTCTACTTTGATATACTTCGTTATAATCTCCGTGCGACCGCCGTCGGTCACGCGTAACTCGACTTCATGTTCGCCGGCCGCAAGCCGCACGACGCTCTCGGTAGTCGTCTCGCCGTCGACCGCCCAGCTCAACTGCGCCTCGTCGGAGACGTTGATCGCTTTCAGCAATACAGGCGCTCCGACGGCATACTCCGACTGCAAAGCCATGCCTGCATAACGGCCGCTCTGTGCCGCCGTCGTGAAATAGGCGATCCGATAGCTCCGCTCCGCCTGGCCGGAAAGCTCGGCGATCCGTACGACATAGTCCTTTTGCCGTTCCAAATCATCGATATCGAACTGCGACTCGGCGACCGTCTCCGTACCGATATAGAAAGCCGAATCCATCGGCCGCCACTGCACGCGCCACGCTTCGGCTTCCGAAGCACTCCACGTCACGAAGGCCGAACGCTCGAATGGCTGCACGGCAACCTCGAACGTCCCGTCGCCCCGATCGAACTCGTCGGATCGGAGCAGCGGTACTTCGAGCAGCGTCATGCCCTCCGTTACCGTCGCCGGCACGGCCTGCTCCGGATACCCTTCGCATGTGAGCAGCAGCGAATAGTCGCCTGCCGTCACTTCGTCCACCTCACTTGTGAAGCAGCCGTCGTCGCCGCTGACGAAAGTCGCGACTCGCTCGCCGTCGGCGTCGGACATCTCGATCGTCGCACCGGCCACTGCCTCGCCTTTCCCGTTACATACACGACCGCGCAGCATCCGTCCGTCGACCACCTCTATATCGAACGCCGCAGCCGCACCAGTCGATCCGGCAACGGCACGTACGGTTGTCATACCCGCCCGCAGGCAATGCACGACACCCTTGCCGTCGACCGAAGCGACCGTTTCGTCGGAACTGCTCCACGCCAGCTCCCCGACGGCACCGGAGGGCATCACGATAGCGCGCAGGAGAATCGTGTCGCCCGCAACTGCCCGCTGGCGCCCCTCGATACGAACGTCCTCGATACTTCCTTCGGCCATACGCACCGAGAAACGGATGACGCCCTCCGGGGATTCCGAGATGTCGTACAGTTCGGCCGCCGGCGAGGCACCCGACCAGCTCTGCGCTGCCGGCCGGCTGGCGGCCGAGAACTCCGTGTTTCCGGTCTCGCCGGGATAGGGCATGAACGCCTCATAGCCGTCACCCGAATCGGGACGCGCCGTCACGAGGCGGAAACAGGGATGGCCGGCCACGTCATTAGGCATATTGTAAGTCCAACGGTCGCGGGCCGAGTATCCTTCGACGATCCGCTGCGAACGGTCGACGTGGTAAATCAACATGCCGTGTCCTTTGAGCGCTCTGTCCCATCCCGTCTGCTGACGGTTTTCGAGCAGGAAAAATTCACCTTCGGTATCGGTCGCAATCAGGTAGGCCTCGTTTTGCTGAATGGGATTGAGTTCGTAGTCGCCCGAACGGGTGAGCGTCGTCGGGGTCAGCCATCCCGCCATCATGCGCTCCATCGCCGTGAGCGACGGCGGCGTGCGGCCTCCGTCGTTCCGACTGCCCTGACACATGAGCGACCAGTTGAAGACGCCGACTCCCGTACCGAAATCGCTACCGTTCGTATCGTAGAAATCGGGCCAGCCGAGCACATGACCGAACTCGTGGCAGAAGGTTCCGATGCCGGCCATGCGGCTGTCGAAATCGGGCGAGCCGCTCAGCTCCGACGTACAGGCGTAGACGCACAGCTCCTTGCCGCCGAGCATCTCGCCCGGATAGGATATTTCACCCCGGTGCGGCCATACGGTATTCATACCGCCGCCGTCGGATTCGTTGTGACCGGCATAGTAGACGAAGACGTTGTCGATTTTACCGTCATTGTCGAAATCGTACTGAGAGAAGTCGACGCCGGCACGCTCCGCCTTGTGGCAGGCCTCGATAATCATTCGTTCGGCATTCTCGTCGCGATAATCAGTATTGGCGCCGTAATAAGCGACGGGATGGTCGAGCGTCACAGGACCCACCACGTCGAAGGTCGGGCGGAACCGTCCTTCCGAGTTATCGAGGTAGTAGTCACGCGCACTGCCGAGCGCTCCGTTGTCAGAATACCCCTCCTCATTGAGCATCCGTTCGAAAGCACGCTGCGGATCGGGCACCGTGAAACCGACGTCACTGAACGCTGCCAGAATCACCACCGAACGGATTTCGCCCGTCGTAGGGAATCCCGTTTCCAGTCCGGCGCGCGTCTCGCTGCGCAGCCTATGCGCGCGAGCGCGCAACGCCGTCGCCACCACGCCCGGGCGCAACGTCTCCAACAGCCGGCGTTCGTCGGCTGTGCGGCGGCCGCGCTCAGACACGCGGACATTGCTGCGCACGGGACGGCCGTCACGCTCGACCAGATAATAGTAGAAACCATCGGGACCCTGATCGACGGAATAACCATCGGAGGTGACAGCATAGTGGAAAAACTCGTCGCCGCAAATTCGCAGCGACAGCGTCGTGCCGTCCGCCTGCCGCACACGGGCAAGCCTGCCGGTATCCGCCGCCCGTAGCGATGTCGGCACGCATATCATTGCGACGGCCAGCACGCATGTCGCAAACCGTACAATCGTTTCGTTCGCTCGATTCATAAATGACGATACATGATAGCAGCACGAGGAGTGCCGCATCGGTTCGAGTAGCTAATGTACGAAAAAAATTTGAAACGAACGTTTTTTATGATTTTTTATTATATTTGTGCGAAACGCATACCGACGCGACACCTCTGCCGGCGGTCGTCCCCAATGCCTGCGGAGAGTATGCGTTCCGTGTCCCTTGACAATATCTTCATATATTATATGTTATGAACAAACTGTACCCAAATCACCGGAGAACGTGGCGCCGCACGGTGACCCGTCTCTCCCTGAACGGCCTTGTTTCGCTATCGGCCGTTACAGGTCTGTTTATCGCCCCGTCATGTTCGACGACCGAACCGGAGGGGGGGGTGAAACGAACCTGCGCATCACACTGGCGCCGAGCATTACGACGCGCGTCACCGGAACGGCCTTCGACGAGGAGGACGCTATCGGCCTGAGCGTCGTGCCGTGGAGCGATGGCCGCGAACAACCTCTTTCAAGTTCACGCTGGGAAGACAACGTGAAGTTCGTCTACCGCGACGGACAATTCGTTTCATCGGCAACTGCCTACTTCCCCGATGCCACGACGGCCAATACCTTCTATGCCTACTATCCCTATAATCAGACCGGATTCCGGTCCAATACCTCGTCGCTCGCCGTCGCTGTCGCGACCGACCAAAGCGACGCCGCGAGCCGCACGGCTTCGGACTGGATGGTCGCTGTCACGCGCAACGTGAAGCCGGACGGGCAGGCTGTTCCCGTCGCTTTCCGTCATATCCTGAGCCTCATGCAGATCCGTATGACGGCAGGCGACGGCGTCACTGCCGACGAGCTGCTCGAAGCCGAGGTGCTCCTCAAAGATTTTTGCAGTACGGCACTCTACGATGTCGATGCCGAGACATTCGGCGAGCCGGCCGACGTGACCGACATCCGTCCCTACGGCACGACGCGAATCGAGGGCGACTACGTCACCGGCCTTTCGGCCGTCGTAGTCCCGCAGACACGCGAAGCGGGCGAGACGGTCATCTATTTTACATTCAAAGGCAAGACAATGGCCTACAAACCCAGTTCGGAATTCACCTTCGAGCCGGGCAAGAGCCATCTCTTCACCGCTACAATCGGCATGACGCCGCAGGGCCCGACGCTCGCCGTCAGCGCCCAAATCGACGATTGGCAGGAGGGCGGCGTCATTACGGGCGATGCCTCCAAACCCGAGTTGCCCTCTGTCAGCGACTACGATGGCAACACCTATCCCGTCATCGAAATCAACGGCGTGAAGTGGCTCGCCGCCAACCTCCGCACCACGCACTACAACGACGGCACGGAGATACCGGTCGTCGACGGCGGCACGGACGCATGGGACGCACTGACCGCGCCCGCCGCCTGCATCACGGAGAATAACGCGGACTATCGTGAAAAATACGGCCTGCTCTACAACTATTATGCGGTCGAGAAGGGCGACCTCTGCCCGAAAGGCTGGAAAGTTCCCTCCAAAGAGGAGCTGGGGCTGCTGCCGTTCAACGACGAGAAAGGCGCCTATTCGCTGATGGCGCCCGACGAGAATTGGAGCAGCGGTTACAATCCGACCAATACGACAGGCTTCTCCGCATTGCCGGCCGGCATGTCCGTCGGCAACGGCTGGATGACGGGCGACGCCTACTTCTGGAGCTCGACCTGCGACGATACGCAGACCTTTCCTGCATCCTATCTCTATCTGGCGATGTATTCTGGTATAGACACGCATTACAAATACGCAGGCATGTCCATCCGTTGCATCGAAGACGAAGATGTTCCGGAACCCGAGCCGGAACCCGAACCGACAGAGACGGTCAAGGACATCGACGGCAATGAATATCCCGTCGTGAAAATCGGCGACTTCTACTGGATGGCATCCAACCTCAAAACACAGCATCTGAACGACGGCACGCCGATTCCCGTCATCGAAGGCGGCTGCTCCGCATGGGACGGACAGACCGAGCCTGCCGCATGTATCTTTATGAACAAGAGCGAAAACGAGGAAAAATACGGTCTGCTCTACAACTTCTATACTGTTGCGACTGGGAAACTCTGTCCCGAAGGCTGGACGGTGCCCGACTGGGAGCAGACGGACGCTTTGCCTTACGGTTCTATTGCTCAGAATGTCGCCCTGATGGCACCCGACGATAACTGGACGGCACTCGCCTCCGACCCGACCAATACGACAGGATTCAGCGCACTGCCGGGCGGCAACTCGTCGTGGGCCTTCTGGGAAAGAGGCAGCGCCTATTTCTGGACATCCTACACAAGCGACAGCGGGCCGGCCAGTTTCACGCTCGGCGGAACGACCATGATTTCTCAGTCGTATTACGAAAGCGCCGGCTTGTCTGTCCGCTGCATAAAAAAGGCCGAACCCGAACCAGAGCCCGAACCCGCAGCGACGGTCAAGGACATCGACGGCAACGAATATCCCGTCGTGGAGATCGGCGGCCTAACGTGGATGGCTGCAAACCTCAAAACACTGCATCTGAACGACGGCACCGAAATTCCTATCGGCAAGGGACAGGAGGCATCGTGGGATACCTTTACGACTCCTACTGCCTGCGACTTCATGGACAAGACCGAGAACCGAGCCACTTACGGTCTGCTCTATAATTTCTACACCGTCGACACAGGCAAAATCTGCCCCGAAGGATGGACGGTACCCGACTGGGACCAGATGCAGTCGCTGCTCGACGCCGTACCCAAAGCGGCAGATCTTATGGCGCCCGACAGCCGGTGGAACCACTACAATCCTACCAACGCTTCCGGATTCGGCGCCCTGCCCGGCGGCATCCAATCCTATTATTATTGGCTGACATCCGATGCCGGCATCTGGACATCCTATAAAGGAGACGATAGCCCCGGATACCTCTATCTGTCCAACATGCCCTACATTGCGCAATCCTACCTCTACTCGGGCATGTATGTCCGCTGCATAAAATCAACGAATACAAGCGATTTATGAAACGATACAGCTATCATTTGCAACTACTCGCCCTCGCATGGGCGGGAGTCCTGCTCGTCGGCGCCACAGCATGTGGCGACGGCGACGATCCGAACGAAACGCCGGAGCCGCCCGCCACGCAGCCTATACTCATCGACGGCAAGTTCTCCTCATGGAACAGTACGTCGGCCGACGGCATCTTCGACGACGGTGCAGCCATCGGTCTCTTCGCCGTCGAGGGCGCATTCACGGCCGATGCACCGCGCTACATCAACAATGCGCGTCTCACGTTGAAGGAGGGCCTGTTCCGAAGCGCAGCCTCACTCATGCTCAAACCTTCGGCCGGTACGCTGGCAGCCTATACCCCTCATGCCGACCGGATGCCCCTCGCCGGCACGACGGCGACCGTCACGGCTGCGGCCGACCAATCGGCCGCAGCAGACTTCGCCGCTGCCGATTTCATGGCCGCGACGGCACTCGTTCCAGCCGACCAGCAGGGAGCCGTGCAGATGACTTTTCACCGCATGTTCTCGCGCATCGACCTTTCGTTCACGACGGCTGGAGAACCCACGCTCGATGAGTTGGCCGATGCCAAGGTCACTTTGACGTTAGACCTGTCCGCCGACGTGGACTTCGCGACGGGTAGCGTTACGGGATCGTCGAATCCACAAACAACGACACCCAATGGCACGCTGGTGCCCGACGGATCGACGATCAAGGGACTTTCGGCCATCGTCGCACCGCAGCGGATCGCAGCCGACGAAGCGGTGCTCAATCTCAAAGTCGGAACATTCGAAGCCTCCTACCCGTTGGGCAAGGAACTGACGCTCAAAGCCGGTATGCAGTACGACTTCGCCATTACGGTGGGGCAGGCCGTACCGGATATTACCGTCACGGTGGACGTCACCGAGCATGAATGGACGGAGGGTACGTCGGTCGAGGAGACTGTCGAAGTCGACGACAACATGCCCAAGTCAATCACCGACATCGAGGGCAACAGCTATCCCGTCGTGAAAATAGGCACGCAATATTGGATGGCCGCCAACCTCGCCACGACTCGGTATAACGACGGTACGCCCATCACGCGAATGGACGACGCCGAAATGTGGACGAACAACGGAACGACTCGCACGGACGCCTACTGTTACCCGAACGGCGAGTCGGCCAACGTCGAACGCTACGGTCTTATTTACAATTACTACGCGGTAGCCACCAACAAACTTTGCCCCGAAGGGTGGCATGTGCCCACCATCGATGAAATCCGCATGACCATCGAACTGTTGGGCGGTGAAGATATCGCCGGCGACAGGATGAAGAGCGACTCGGGCTGGAAATACAAGGGAGAAGAAAACCCCGCTTATCAGGGTACCAACAGCAGCGGCTTCAACGGGCTGCCTGCCGGTTCGCGCGAGGATAACGGCGCGTACTGGCAATTCGAAAGCTATGGCTATTGGTGGAGTAGTTCAGCAGTGGGGGCTTCACAGGCCAATGGGTTCTATCTCTACTACAACCGCCCGACAGTGTATGTCACCTCGCCGCAGCAGCGAACCGGCTACTCCGTCCGTTGCATCCGTTACAGAAACTAAACACCGCACGATTATGAACAAAAAACAATATAATAGCATTTGGGCAGGTTCGTTAGCCTTGCTCCTGCTTGCAGGCAGTTGCAGCAAGAGCGATGAAACGGCGGCGCCGGAGCCATCCGACGGTCGGATCGTCGTCCGCGCCCTTGCGTCGGACAGCGGGCAGGCGCCCTCGTTCGACCGCTTCGGTCTTTACATTGTACAGAAAGCGGCCGAGGGTTCAGAGGCGCTCGCCGGCGAACGCCTCCATGCGAACGTGGAGTTCACTCGCTCGGGCGACACCTATGTCTCGACACCCGCCATTGCGTTTCCAGGAGCAAAGAAGTTGCGGTTCGACCTCTACGCCTACGCTCCCTACCGTGAAACCGCACTCGAAGCCGGTGCCGTCACGTTGCCGCTGGCGCTCGCTGCCGACCAACAGGACGACGCAGCCTACACGGCAGCCGACCTGCGCTTCTCCAAGCGGACAAACTACGCTGCCGTCACGGGCGACGTGGCGATGGAGTTCGTCCATGCGATGAGCCGTATCGACATCGTACTCAAAGCCGGTTACGGTTATACGCTCGACGACTTCGCTTCGGCAGGGGTCGTTCTGAAAGGGTTGAAGAACGAAGGTGCGTTCTCATTCGTCGACGGCGGCAGCACGACTTCCGGTGCGGCGGCCGACATCGCGCCGCACGGTACACTGACGCGGCAGGACGATTGTTTGGAGGGATTGTCGGCCATCGTCATTCCACAAAATGCCGCAGCAGGCGAACCGCTCGTCGAAATTACGGCGAACGGCGAACGCTTCGAGTATTCGCCTTCCGAAACGTTCGTCTTGCAAAGCGGTAAACGTCACACGCTGACGCTCGTGCTAAGCCGATCGTTCGAAGGCGTCACCGTACAGACCGACGTCACCGTCACCGACTGGCTGCCCGGCGGCGAGGAGTCGATGAACGGCGAGGAAATTCTGCCGCCGACAGGCACGACTGTCGAGGATGGCGACGGCAATAGTTACGGCATCATCCGCATCGGACGTCAGTATTGGATGGACGAGAACCTTCACACGACCAAATACAACGACGGCACCGCCATCGCCCATATCACCGACGGCAAGGAGTGGATGGCTGCTATCGAAGGCGCCTATTGCAGTTACGGCAACGACGACGCCAACGCCGCACGTTACGGCTTGCTTTACAACCGCGCTGCCGTGAGCACGCACAAACTCTGCCCCGAAGGGTGGCACGTGCCCACCGTCGACGATTGGAACAAGCTGGGTTCCGCACTGGGCGGTACGCTCAACGATTTCGACTCCTGGGTCGGCATCGCCTCGAAACTCAAAGCGACGGCAGGCTGGCCTGCGGGCGAAAAGGCTACCGACGAGAGCGGCTTTGGCGGACTGCCCGGCGGTGCGTTCCGCGCCGACCCCAACGACACGGCGACGGCCAAGTTCTACTACGCTGAAACGAACGGCTATTGGTGGAGCGACAGCGACTTCTCAGGCGAAATGACCTATTACTACGGTCTGCGCACGCAGGGGGACAATCTCGACCAATACGTCGGTGACCGGTGCAGTGGGATGTCGGTTCGCTGCGTTCATGATTTTTAACCCTCAAACGAACACGTTATGAAAACAAGAGATATAGTGTTTTATGCGACCCTCGCCGTAGCGGCGCTTGCAATGGCCGGCTGCGAAAAGTCGAACGACATGCCACAGGAGAGCGGCCCCGGCCACCCTGCGGAAATCCGCTTCGCGCCGGCCATCGTGCCCCTGACCCGTGCGACGGGCACCGCATTCGAGGAGGGCGACGCCGTCGGCATCTACTGCGTCGAGTCGACCGACGATCCGGCCGCAGCCATTGTCGGCGAACGGTATATTGACAACAAACAGCTCACGATGACAGCGGGAACGCTCACCGGAACCACGCCCTGTTTCTGGCCGACGGAGTATACGGGACCCTCCGACTTCTACGCCTACTTCCCCTATAACGAAAAGGGGTTGAGCGGCGACAAGCAGAGCTATGAGATTTCCGTTGCGCTCGACCAGAGCGACGACGAGGCTTTCCGCACGAGCGATCACATGCTCGCCCGTGCCCAGAATACAGCGCGCACCGAGAAGGCGATTCCGCTCGACTTCAAGCGTCTGATGTCGCTGCTCGATTTCGTGCTGCTGCCCGGCACAGGTTACGACGACGTCGACGGGATACTCGCCGCCGAGGTGCAGGTAATGAACATGGCGCAGGTGGCCAACGTCGATTTCGTGACGGGCGAAGTGTCATCGCCGGCCATCAAGGCCAACATCACGCCGCACGGATCGTTCCGCGCATCGGACGGCAAAGCCGTCGGCGTCGAAGCCATCGTCCCGCCGCAGCACGTCGACACCCGCAGCTACCTGTTCAACGTTCGTATCGGTGAGCGCAACTTCCGCTGCACGACCGACAAGGAACTGACCTTCGAAGCAGGCAGGCGCTACACCTTCACGCTGACAATCAACCGCGCCGCAGCGGGCGGCGAGGTTGCACTCTCTCCGACGATCGAGGACTGGACGCCCGGCACTGCATCGAGCGAGGAGACTGTCGAGGTCGACCCCGACCTCGATGCGAAAGTCGTCCGCGACATCGATGGCAACGAATACGCTATCGTGCGCATCGGCACGCAACAATGGACGGGTGCCAATCTGCGCACGACGCATTACAACGACGGTACTCCCATCACCCTGCTCGAAGATCAAGAAGCATGGGCGCAGTGCGAAAACAGCGAGGAAGCGGCCTACTGTCTGTACGACAACGACGCAACCAACAGCGAGCTCTACGGTATGCTCTACAACTGGCATGCGGCGAACACCGGAAAACTCTGCCCCGAGGGATGGCACATTCCGTCGGTTGAAGAGTGGAAGACACTCTCCGACTATCTGGGCAGCAACGCCGGCGCCATGCTGAAATCTACGTCGGGATGGAGCGACACATGGGGTGAATCGAAGCCCGAATATCAGGGCACAGACGACTACGGTTTCACCGCCCTGCCGGGCGGCGCCCGCAAATGGAACCAGTTCGAGACTCTCGGTTCGAAAGGGACATGGTGGACGACCGACGCCGTTCCTGACTATCCATTGTCGGCTTCCTACGCCCGTCTGGATGCCTCCGACCAGATTCTTTCGACCGGCAGTTCATGGGGCAAGGAGACGGGATGTTCGATTCGCTGTCTCAAAGATTAAACGTTAAACGAAAAGAATCATGAAAAACGAACTCATCATATTTGCGGCTGCGATCGCATTGCTGGCTGGATGTTCCAAAGAGGAGGGAGCTCCGGCGGCCGAACGTCCCTGCATTCGCCTCTCGACAGGCGTCGAGGCCGCCACGCGCGCGACGGATGTCGCATTCGAAGAGGGCGACAACTTCGGCCTCATCGTCCTCAGCCGCACGAGCGAGACAGCACCGTCGCTCGACGGCGCACGTTACCTGAACAATGGTTTGTGTACGCAAACAGCGGAGGGCGTCGAAATGCCGACAGTCAAATACCCCGAGAAATCGGCCGATTTCTATGCCTACTATCCCTACCGCGAGGAGTTTACCGCGGGGAGCAGTTTCACGTTCACCGTGCAGAGCGACCAGAGCGCAGGCCGCAACTACACGAACAGCGACCTGATGAGCGCCGTACGGCAGAATGTTGCCCCGACGGCCGATGCCGTCGAACTGACCTTTTCGCACCGGCTCACGCGGCTCGACATCGAGCTGATGCCAGGCGAAGGATTCGCTGCGGCGGATGAGTTGAAGGGAGCGACAGTTACGGCCAAAAACGTCAAGAGCAGTTGTCTGTTCAACCTGAGCGACGGTTCTGTGAGCGAAGCCGGCACACCGGCAGATCTAACACCGCGAGGCAACGGCGCGAAGGTCACCGGCGAGGCAATCGAACCGATGCAACTCATCGTCGTTCCGCAGACGCTCGCCGCCGGCGAGATACTCTTCGAAATCGCGCTGGGCGACGAGACATTCTTCTATGCGCCCAACGAGGAGCTGGTGCTCGACGGCGGCAAATACTACCGCTTCGAGATTCGCCTCAACCGCACGAATGTCTCGGCTACCGGCGTCCGCATCACCTCGATGCCGCTGTAACGACTCCGCCGCAGGCAGACGTTCGATACACGCTTCCGAAAAATATCCCGTCCCGAATGGACGGGATATTTTTATGAAACCATACGCCTCCGGGTTCTTGTTTACCGTTTCGTATTCTTCTCCCGTTCTTCGCCTAAAATCGCAGAATGACAATCCGCGACCGCATGGTCGGGCACAGGAGGCTTTTGACTATTTTCATCAACCCGAGCGAACTGCAATGACCGAATGCAAACACATCAGATTTGCGAATTCAAAATCGGCGTATTGCAGTACCTCGCTTATTTTCTCCGGCGAACGGTTCCGCTTCGGAATCGCTTTCATCCGGATTACCGGAGAACGGACGACACGGCCGCCTTCTTGCAACGTCGATCGGCGATAGCTACATCCTCCCATGCCGATGCGAAGTATCCGGAAACTGTCCCTTCCGGCAATAAAACTCATGCAGGCAATCCGCTACTTGCGTTGCCGGCAATCTCTTGACCAATATCACATAGAGCCTCAGCAGCTCCCTGAGTTTCCGAGGAATCACGACACCGGTAAGGCGGTCGGAAGGGTAGTGCAAATAGTGGCGGAAAGTGTTCTTTCCGATACCGAACAGCTCCCGAACGATGAGCGAGTAGCATCGGCTGTGGCACCGGCAGGCGTCGCCGGATTCGTAAAACAACGAATCGACATACCGAACGACGGCGATGCGGTAGAGACAATGTTTGTCCGTGAAGACTGCGCTCCCATGTCGGAACGTCTTTTGTTTTGAGTTTTTCATGATGGCATATTGTTTGAAATGTTCGTTTCAACAATATGCGCGGTCTCGGCTCGCCAATCGTGAATTCAAAAGGTCTGGTAATCCTAAAAGCGACAAAAACTCGCCAAGAACCGCGCATATAACGGCCCTTAGCTGTTCATCTTTGTCGCTTAGTTTACCAGACCTTCTGATTGAATAAACAGCTGTCGAAATAGTCTATATCATAAATCTTGAACTAAATTAACAAACATATTTCAAAATACAAAATTATATTGCTATTTAATTGCAACCCCAATCAAATCCAGGGTCGCCGAGCCAAGCTGTCGTACAATATCGACGGAGTTCTGCTTCCGTGCATCCGGTCGTTCATCCGCCTCATTTATCCGGCAGGGATACTTCCAAACGTACGCTCGTACGTCAGCGGCCGGCGCCCGCCATCGAACGATAACCAGTTGCCGCTGTCGACATAGGCAATGCATTCACCACATACGGCAGCGCAAAAGCCGGCACCTCGGCCGGCGATGTTTCCGGCAGTTTCGTCAGGCCGCCTTCGGCTGCCCTTTCTTTTCCCGTTCGCCCGAAGGACTCCGCTTTCGAGATCCGCGTTTGGCCCCAGATTTGGAGTTTCGATCGAAGTCGTCCGCCGCTGACCCGACGGAATTTCCATATCGCAGATTTACCGGTAGCACAAACTCAAAATGATCAAAGGCTCTATCTTCATGTTCATATCCTCCTTTATGGCGCTGTTTCCTGTGGCGAATCCCGTAGGGGCGGGATTTCTCGTGAACGGATTCTTGTCGGGACTCGACCAGAAGACCCGCATGTCCATCATCCGAAGAATCGTCACCGACTACCTGCTGGTCGGCCTGGGAAGTCTGGCCGTCGGGCATTTCGTACTCGCGCTCTTCGACCTGTCGCTGCCGATCATCCAGTTGGGCGGCGGCCTGCTCATCTGTCGCACGGCGCTGCAATGGCTCGGCGACTCCGACGCTTCGGCCGGCCGCGTATCGAAAAGAAACGCCGACCCCATCAGTCTGCGGGCGGTCGAATCCCGGATATTCTATCCCATTACCTTTCCGATCAGCATCGGCCCCGGCAGCGTCTCGGTCATTCTCACGATGATGGCTTCGGCCAGCATCCGCGGCGACTGGGTCCGTAGCCTGCTCAACTACGCGATCATCGCCGTCGTCATCGTATTGATGTGCTCGATCCTCTACCTGTTTCTTACACAGGGACAAAAGATCATCCGAAAAATCGGCGACAACGGCAGCATCGTCATCAATAAAATGGTCGCGTTCTTCACCTTCTGCGTCGGTATCCAGATCGTGGTGACGGGCATCGCCAAAATATTCCACCTGACGGCACTGTAAACCGCCGGAAAATCATTCGTCGTATGGACTCGCAGCTCTTACTGAACAACGTCGAAATTTTCAACGGAAAGGACGCACGCACCTTCTCCGGCAACCTCCTGATCCGGAACAATCGGATCGAGACGATCTCGGCCGCTCCCATCGAAACGCCGTCGGAAAGGCCCGTCACGGTGATCGACGGAAAGGGACGATTTCTGATGCCCGGTCTCATCGATGCGCACTGGCACGCCTATCTGTGCTGCAACACGATGACGGACCTGCTGGCAGGCGATCCCTCGTATACACATCTCATGGCAGGACGGGAGGCTGCGGAGACCCTGCAACGGGGATTCACCGCCATCCGCGACGCCGGAGGTCCCGTCTTCGGACTCAAACGGGCCATCGACAGCGGGACGCTCCGGGGCCCGCGCATCTATCCGAGCGGAGCCATGATCTCCCAGACCTCGGGACACGGCGATTTCCGAATGATCTATGAACACGCCCACGGAGGTTGCGGCTGCGAAATGGCGCACGTCGAACAGATCGGCGCCTCGAAAATCGCCGACGGCGCCGACGCCGTGACGGCAGCCGTCCGCGAGAACCTCCGGCAGGGCGCATCGCAGATCAAACTGATGGCCGGCGGCGGTGCCGCATCGCTCTATGATCCGCTCGATGTGACCGAATTCTTCGAGGAGGAGCTCCGTGCGGCAGTCCGTGCTGCCGAGGATTGGGGCACCTATGTGATGGTTCATGTCTACAACCCGCGGGGGATCGCCCGGGCCCTGAAAGCCGGTGTGCGAAGTATCGAACACGGGCACCTGATCGACGAGCCCACGATGGCCCTGCTGGCCGAAAGCGGCGCATGGCTCAGTATGCAGGCCTTCGCCGTCGAGGACAACACCTATCCGTCGCCCGTCCAGCAAGCCAAACACCTGCAAATCTGCAACGGAACGGATCGGACATACCGCCTCGCCAAAAAACACGGCGTAAAATTGGCTTGGGGAACCGACCTGTTGTTCGATCCCGCCAATACGAAAAATCAGAATCACGGGATCGTCAAGTTGCAGAAGTGGTTCACCAATTTTGAAATTCTCAGAATGGTTACCTGCGACAACGCCCGTCTGCTGGCGCTTTCCGGCGCACGCAACCCTTATCCCGGCAATCTCGGCGTTATCGAAGAGGGCGCGTTGGCCGATCTTCTGGTAATCGAGGGCAATCCGCTCGAACGGATCGAAGTACTGGAAAATCCGCACGACAATCTCCGCGTCATCGTCAAAGACGGAGTCGTCTGCAAAAACACGCTCTGATTCGAAATCTGCCCGCCGCACCGCCCTCGGCGGCACGCACTCTCAGCGTGATCCCGCACCTCCGGCGAAGGACTTCACCCAAAAGTACGATACGAACCGAATCTCGATGTTCGTCAGCGAAATCCCCGCACGGTACGGATGAGCCGCGGAGCTATCCGAAAAGCCGCAGGGCGATCTCCGCACAGGCTTCGGCGTCGGCCAGTGCATGGTGGTGGCGTTCGAGCAGGTATCCGCAGGCTGCGGAGACCGTATGGAGCTGATAGTTGGGCAACCCTTTGATCCGACGGCGCGAAGCGCTCAACGTACACAGGAAACGGTAGTCGGGATAGGGTAGTCCGTAATGGGCGTGGACAGCCCGCAGACACCCCTCGTCGAAGGGCGAGTTATGCGCCACAAGCGGCAGTCCCTCGATTCGCGGAGCGATCTCGTCCCACACGTCGGGAAACGACGGTGCATTCTCGGTATCGCTGCGCGTGAGACCGTGGATCGCCGTAGTGAAGGCGGAGTAATAGTTGGGGTAGGGACGGATCAACCGGTAGATGCTCTCCGACGGACGGCCGCCGCGAACGACGACCACGCCTACGCTGCATACGCTCGTGCGCTGCCCGTTGGCCGTCTCGAAATCGATTGCCGCGAAATCCCTTATCCGCTCCATTTTTTCTTAACTATCACAATCGAAAGAAGGCCGGAATCGCCCCGGCCTCCACTATCCGATACATCCCCGCAACAGGCGAAGGCGCTCGTTCGCTCAGCGTATCTTCACGCAGCGAACCTGCATACCGCCGGCGGCATACTGCAACGCCGCACCCTGGAACGACGAACCTGCACGCGTGCCGTTGATGTCGAACGAGAAATCCATCGCATAGGCCTCTTTGCCTTCGCCCGTCGAACTCCAATAATACCCCGTCCACGGAGTCGGACGCACCTCGTTGTCGTTCATGTTGGTCAGCGCGCCGGTGTAGAAACTGCGGCGGCCGGCTCCGGGGAAGAAGGCTTCGTTCGTACCGTCGCTCAATGTGAAACCGTAATTCTTCTCCAGGTCGGGCGAAATAACGTCCTTGATATGCAGAGCGGCGAAGACCTCTTTCGAAGGCACCTTCCAGCCTTTCGGACACGGGTCGTTATTATTTTTCTCCGTCCCCCACAACGACGCATCGGCCGTCTGGAGCCAATTGTAGCCGCTCTCCTTCGTACCCGTGATGAAGGTCATGGCATGAGCCGAGGCATAACCCGCCGACCCCCGCTCGGCATCCGTCGCGGCGTATTCGGGATAGACGCGCAGATTCTGGCTGTCGTAGACCTGCGCATCGGCCGAATCGGCCATGTTGTAGTAGCGCGGCCCGACGAACGGATCTTTGCGCCCCCACTGGTAATAGACACCGTACGAAGCCAAAATATCCTCTTCGGATGTGCCCGAAACGACGCCTGCACCTAAATTGCGCTTCATCATCACCTCGCCGCCCAGTTCGACCTGCTCGTCGGCAGGATCGAACTCCGCGCACCACAGGTGCCACGACCACAGCAGATTGCCCGCCGCATCGAAAGCGCCGAGGAGAGCGTTTCCGTGATTGAAAAACTCCTTCTCATCGTCGTCGGTGCCGATCGCATGATAGAAATAGGCCTTGCCGTCGACCAGCTTCGGGAATTCGATCACCTTGTAGGGCGTCTCCCACAGGATCGCCACGCTGGCGGGCGACATCGTCGCTTCGGTATCCTCGCCCTTGCGGGTCACGTCGATGCAGTAGCGTGCATTCGACTTGTTGATGATGTAGCAATTGGAGGGTTGCCCCGTGAGATCGACCGTCTCGGCGAGCGAAACATAGAGCGAAGTGGAAACGCTCGATCCGCCGGACGAACGTCCCGTCAGATAGACGGTTCCGAATCTGACGTTGGTATTCTCCTCCTCTTCTTCCTCCCCGTCGGCCAATGTCTTCGGGTCGTCGGGAAAGGTCGTCGGCGCAGTCACGGAGATGCGGCGTTCGTTCATGTCGACCGTCACCGACCAGCCCTGAGGAACGGTCGTCGGGGTCACCGACGAGATGTTGATCGCCGTAAAGCCCAGCGACGTCGTACCGCCCGGCTCCTCGACGAAAGCGCCCCGTTCGTTGAGGAGGAACGAGTAGGTCTCGCTGTCCTTTTTACACGATTGAAGCAGCACCGTCGCAACGACGAACAGCCCCACGAAGATTTTCACTGTCAGATTTTTCATTTGTATAAAGCGACTCGTTATTTTCCAAAATATCTGCAAATATACCAAAAAGCGGAGAATAATCCGCTACACCCGCCGAATTATTTACGGTTAGGAATAATTCTTGCCCGTTGTAGGAACGTTCGAACGGCCGGAATTAGTATATCGCCGGTACGTTACCGACACCTATTCCGATGGACTCTCTCCGGAAAACACGTTTCGGAAACATGCCGGCAGCCGATCCGGCGTCCCGAGGACGCCGCAATGCGAGGAGGGCGGGATTTCCTGCCGGCACGACCGTATAAACCATCCAACCATGCCTTCCTCCCGCTCGTATATGAAAAAGATCGACATCGAAAAAGGATCGAAACGGGCCGACGCCCGATTCCGCATCACCGTCGAAGAGACGGGCCCCTATCTGATCTACGGACAGCCGCCGCTGGCCCAGCAGTTCATCATGCCCGACGCCGAGGGCGAAAGCTGGTACTTTCAGCAGGGTGCGCACTTCCCGACCGACGACGAACCGACGGCGCTGTGCCGCTGCGGCGCCTCGAAGAACAAGCCCTACTGCGACGGAGCACACGTCCACGCGGCGTGGGATCCGCGCCTGACGGCCGACGACGCTCCGCTGCTGGACAACGTCGAACTGACCGAAGGCGAGACCCTCTCGATGACCGACAACCCCAAATACTGCGTCTTCGCACGTTTCTGCGACGCCAAGGGGCAGGCGTGGAATCTGGTCGGGCAACCGGAGAACGACGAGGCGCGCGAACTGGCCATCCGCGAGGCTTCGATGTGCCCCAGCGGCCGGCTGATGGCGTGGGACAACGAGACCGGCACTCCCTACGAATTCCGCTTCGAGCCGTCGCTGGGACTCATCGAAGACGTCGCCATCGGAGCCAGCAGCGGCCTGTGGGTGCGCGGCGGAATTCCCGTCAGCCGCGAATCGGGCGAGACCTACGAGATCCGCAACCGCGTCGTGCTGTGCCGCTGCGGCGCGTCGCACAACAAGCCCTACTGCGACGGCACGCACGCCTCGATCCGGTTCAACGACCGGCTCGAAGGGACTCCCGAAGGCGAAACCCTCCCCGAAAAAGTCTACTGATCGGCGCGGAGGAACGTCCGACGCCCCGGCCCCCACGATTCACCCCTGCCGGAACATTCCGGCAGGGGTGATTTTCATTCGCGGAATCATGCGGTTCCATGTTGCAGACCGCCGCTTCGTCTCTGCCGATTTACCTTCGGCGGCTCGCGCAGAGCGCAACTCCCAAAACCTCATTCCGTTTTCACGTCCGGATAAGGGGAAGCCTCTTTCCGAACGAAATGAAGTTCAAAAACGGAACTTATCCTTTTTTGGGGATTCTCCGCTCGCACGGCACATTGACCTGGCACTTGCCGCAGCCGAAGCGCGGCGCATACTTCTCCCGCAGCGTGTCGAAATAGGAACAGCACAGATGATGCGACTTGCCGTGTTCGAGCGAAATGGCCTGTGCCGGACAGTTGCGCACACAGGCTCCGCACATCGAGCAGTAGTCGTAAAGCCCCGTGTAGCGGCGTTTCGTGACGGGCAGCGGGGCGTCGGTCACGACACTGCCGAAACGGCCGCTCACCCCGCGTTCGGTGATGAGCCCCTTCGAAAGCGAAAACGTCCCCAGCCCGCAGACGTAGGCCACGTGCCGCTCCGACCAGTTGCTCGTGAAACTGAGCGACTTGTCGGCGATTTCGGCATTGGTTCCGGCCTCGAAAACATACCGGAACCCGGCGCTCGCATAGGGAGCGACGGCCCTGTAACCGCGCTCGCGGAACCATCGTTCGAGGAAACGGTTCACCTCCGTAAGAAAAGCCTGCCCCTCCACGCGCGCATAGAGCCAGCCGTTGCCGACATCGACCGCATCGCGTTTGTTGCCCTCCACGACGAAATCGCTGAACGGGGCGAAATAGGAGACCACGCTCACGGCCTCCGGCAGCCACTCCTTCGGCGTGCGGAACAGATGTCCGACGGCCTCCGGACGCTTCATCTCTTCCCATTCGGGATCGTCGGCCGAACCGACCCGTACGAGCGGCGTATCGTAGAGCCGCTGCCCGACATCGGACGGCACGAGCGCCATCGCCTCGTCCACATAATTGCGGGACGATTCCCGGATATACGTTTCGAGCGCGTATGTAAGTTCCTCAACCGACATGTCGCAATCCCCGCGGCAAACGGGTCTCCTATTTTTTATCGACGGGCTTCGAGATCGCTTCGCGCATGGCCGTATCGGCCATGACGTTTTTCATCTTGTAGTAGTCCATGATCCCCAGATTGCCGTTGCGGAACGCCTCGGCCATCGCCAGCGGCACTTCGGCCTCGGCCAGAATCACCTTGGCACGGGCGTCCTGCGCCTTGGCGCGGTTTTCCTGCTCCAACGCGACGGCCATCGCGCGGCGCTCCTCGGCTTTCGCCTGGGCGATGTTCTTGTCGGCCTGTGCCTGATCCATCTGCAACTGCGCGCCGATGTTCTTGCCCACGTCGATGTCGGCGATATCGATCGAGAGGATTTCGAACGCCGTACCTGCATCCAGTCCCTTGTCGAGTACCACGCGCGAGATCGAATCGGGATTCTCCAACACGACCTTGTGGCTCACGGCCGAACCGATCGACGAGACGATACCTTCGCCCACACGTGCCAGCACGGTCTCCTCGCCGGCACCGCCGACCAATTGTTTGATATTGGCACGCACCGTCACGCGCGCCTTGGCGATCAGCTGGATACCGTCTTTCGCCACGGCCGCCACGGGAGGGGTGTTGATGACCTTCGGGTTGACCGACATCTGCACCGCCTCGAACACGTCGCGGCCCGCCAGGTCGATCGCCGTAGCCATCTTGAAGTCGAGCTGAATATTGGCCTTCTGCGCCGAAACGAGCGCATGGACGACATTGGGAACGTTGCCGCCCGCCAGGAAATGCGCCTCCAACTCGTTGGGATCGAGCGAAAGCCCCGCCTTCGTACTCTCGATCATCGACGAGACGATCACCGAAGGCGGCACCTTGCGCCAGCGCATCAAAATCAACTGCAACAGGCTGATTCTGACGCCCGAAACCAGCGCAGAGAACCACAATCCCACCGGAATGAAATAAAATATCAACCACAGCGCGACGAGGCCTGCAAAGACCGCGATCGCGATAATTCCCGTTTGATCCATCTTGAACTATTTTTAGATTAGTAAATTCATGCGGAGGGTTCGTCGGCGACCTTGCGCACGACGACGTTGAAATTCTCGAACCCGACCACCTCGACCGTGCTGCGCTGGTCGATATAGACATCGGTCGACTTGGCCTCGTAAATCCTGCCGCCGATCTCGACCTTGCCCATCGGAGCCAGGCGCGAGACCGCCACTCCGCGGTCGCCCGCCTTCACCTCGTTATCGGGAAGGGGCATACTCGACGACTCGATCTTCTGTTTCAGCGAGAAGCGCTGCCACGTCTTCGAGCGCAACGAAAGCACCGTAGCCACGAACGACAACGCCAGAATGATCAGCACGACGATACCGCCCGTGAAGGGGCCGTAATCGGCAAAAGCCGTATAGATCGCGCTGCCGTAGCAGACCAACGCGAACAGCGCACCCAGCGAGACACCCGGCAGCAACACCAGTTCCGCCACCAGAAACAGGACACCCAATAAGATCAGGAGGATAATGAGCCACATAGATTGAGAGGTTTAGTTTCTGGAAAGATAATCGATTTTTTCGAATTATTCAACTATTTCCGCAATTTTCACCTCCAACGACGCATTCTGCTGCATCACCGCTTCGGCGACCTTGTCGGCTACGGCCTTGTCCGCCAGCGGCCCGACGATGAAATGCCGGCCCGCACGCGAAATTTCGGATTCGCCGGCCACGGCCTGCACCGCCGCGCGCAACTCCTCCGGAAAACCGTCCAGCCCGCCGATCTCGACGCGGAACATCGGGGCATTGCCCTGCTCGGCCGCATCGGCCAGGTTGGTGCGCTCGCCGTCGTTCCATACGACGATCTCAGGACGACGGAATCCCTTCTTCTTCATCTGCTCCTGCGCCGCACGCGCTTCGTCGAGCGTACGGTACCCGCCGGCATAGTAGGCGTATTTCCCCTCGACCTTTTCGTATCCGAGCGGATAGGCACCCTTGAAGAGGTAACCGCCGTTGGTGCGGTTCGTATAGGTGCCGAGCAGAATCCGGTAGATCGTTCCACGCTCGTAGACCTTTACCTCCGGAATGTGGTGCGAGGCGTTGTATTTGGCCGGCGTGACGAACCCGATCGGCTCGTATTCGAGGAACATGCGCTCTTCGATGAAGAGTTTCGGCAGCCGGTAATCGACGATTCGCAGGCCGGCGGCCGCGCGCGCCAGCGAATCGCGCGCCGCGGTCAGCCCCAGCGCTCCGGCCAACTCCGTCTCCACGTCGACGAGCGCCCGTTTCTGCAACAGATAGTCGGTCAGTTCGTCGGCATAGTAACGTCCCCGCTCGGAGGCCATCTGCTGCCGCACGCCGGCCAGCTGCTCCTCCGTCTTGGCGAGCAGGTCGTCGCGTCCCAACCTGTCGAGCACGTAGGCGTAGGCGTAGTTCTTGTTGTCGTAGACCGCGCCCCACACCCGTTGCAGCGAATCGCACAAGGAGCGGTTGAGCGATTGCAGGGTACGGTAACGTTCGTACAGCACGGCGGCCGGCGTCTCGGCCGTGATCGTGTCGTAGGAGATCTTCAACTCTTCGATCGCTTCGTAGTTCGCCGCACAGGCTGCCGCCAGGTCGAATGCCGTGCGCTCTCTGCGCTGCGCACTCAGCAGTGCCCGATAGTCGGCCTGCGGAAGCTGTTCGCGGAAATAGGCGTTGTGCACCAGATCGGCCGTCTGCAACGAATCGGGCAGGGGAGTGCCCGCCGCACGGCCGGCCGTCGTCGTCGACGGACTGCTCAGGTCGAGATTCGCCAGCACCCAATCCTGTTCGAGCGTATTGATCCGATCGGTCAGCCGCCCCCGTTCGGTGCGGATCGAAAAGAGCTGCTCCTCGCACCGCAGAATCTCGGCCGAATAGACCGCCCGCTGCGCCGGATCGTCGCGCAGCTGTCGACGCACCCGGTTGACGACCATCGTCACCGAATCCTCGCGCGCCTGCAACGACGCCTCTTCGCGCAGCATCTCCATATACTCCGCATTGCCTTCCAGTCCCGCGATACGCGCCGTCACCTCCTGCGCCGAGGCTTCGGCGGCACCCGCTGCGACCAACACCGCCAAAAGGAAAAATCCTTTACGCATCATCTCCACCATTTTAGAAAAAACAACTGCACGAGTCCGAAAATCTCCAAACGACCCAGCAACATCAACATCGTATTCGAAAACTTCATCACGGCCGGCAGGTCGGAGTAGTTGCCCAGCGAGCCGACCATGCCGAATCCAGGCCCCACGTTTCCCATACAGGCCACCGCCGACGAGAAACTCGTCTCCATATCCACTCCGCACATCGTACCCACGACCGTTCCCGCGAGCAGCGCCAAAAAATAGGCCACGATGAACACCACCGCCGTCGAGGCGATCTTGTCGTCCAGCACGTTGCCGTCGATACGCACGCGCACCACGGCGTTGGGATGCTGCTGTAAAGAGAAACGCAATCGCAGGGTCTTTATTGCCAACAGGAACCGGTCGGTTTTGATACCGCCCGTCGTCGAACCGGCACAGCCGCAGACGATCGAAACGGAAATCAGCAGCACGATCGCCGTCGCCGGCCAGACGGTGGTGTCGGCCGTAGCGAATCCCGCCGTCGAAATCAGCGACACGACCTGAAAAGCCGCATAGCGCAACGCCCCCGCAACGGTGTCGTACACCCCGCCGAAATAGAGGCTGCCGGCCACGACGACCGTCACGACGGCCACGATCGAAAGATACCACCGCGTCACCTCCGAATGGAAAATATTGTTCCGGCGTCCCGTCAATGTAGCGAAAAGCACGCCGAAATGGATACTGGCCAGCAACATCGTCACGATCAGGATCGATTCCACGGCCACGCTGTCGAAATACCCGATGCTGGCGTTCTTCGTGCTGAATCCGCTCGTTGCGACGGCCGACATGGCCTGCGTCAGCGCGTCGAACCAGTTCATGCCTGCCAGTTTCAACGCCAGCGTCGAACAGAACGTCAGCCCCAGGTAGATGAACAGCAGGATCTGGGCGATCATCGACGCCTTGTAGTGGTAGTTGTGCTTGGCCATCGACGACAACTCGACGTTGGTCAGCAGCGCCTTGTTCGTCCCCAGCGAAGGAAGAATCAGCAGCGCGAACATCACCACGCCGACACCGCCCAGCCACGTCGAACACGACCGCCAGAAGAGCAGCCCGCGCGGCAGCGCCTCGACGTCTTTCAGGATCGACGCACCGGTGGTCGTATAACCCGACACGCTCTCGAACCAGGCGTTGACGAGCGAGAACTCTCCGCCCCACATCAGATAGGGGAACATCCCCACGACGCTGGCCACGATCCACGAACCCACGACGATACAGTAGCCCTCCTTGCTGCTGAGCTGTTCGGTGCGGTCGACGAAGATGAGCGGGAAAGCGCCCAGCAAGGCCGTCAGCAATGCCGAAAGCAGCAGCGGGTAGTACCCGGAGTCGGTATGGCTGACCAGCGACACGCCGGCCGAGAGGAGCATGAACAGCGCCACGACCAGCATGATGATTCCCACGTATCGCAATACGACGCCCAGTCTCATCGTTGTTCCGGTTTCGTTTTCCTGGCCAGCTGGATCACGTCGTCGATACGATCCTTCAACTCGGCCACCTCGTCCTTGACTTCGGCCTTGATCCTGAACGGAAGGCCGAAACGCAGATAGTCGCCCAGACTCTTATTCATCGCCAGCACCGGACGCACCAGATAGGCCGAAACGAAGTAATAGAGCATCAACACGATAGCAATCATCACCAGCAGCGAGATCAGCACCGGCGTCACCGCACGGTAGGCGTTGCGTTTGAGCTGCTCGGTACGCGGGGCCAGCGAACTCTGGGTCGAGATCATGTAGTTCTTGATCGAACCGGTCAGTTTGTCGTAAGCCTTCGAATAGGCTTCGGCATACCAGCGCGCGCCGTCGAAATCCATTTCGACGCTCTTCATCGACAGCGAGTCCTCCCCCCCGCGCAGCTCCAACCTTCCCGAAGCCTCCGACGCCACGCGCTGCGCTTGCAGACGCAGGAACTCCTGCGTAAGGCGCTGCACGTTCATGGCCGACGCCGAAAGCGTGTCGAGATAAGCCTGCTCGACCGCCTCCCGACGGACGACCTCCAACGTGCGGGCCATTTCGGCGATGCTGCCCATAAGCACCGTATCGTAATCGCGCTGCCGGAACACGATGCTGTGCACGACGGCCTTGTTCTGCCGCGCAGCGGCATCGAGCATGTCCTTGGCAAGTCCCAGATTGCGCTCGCTGGCACGCAGAATCTCCTCCGTGTCGGAGCTCACGCGCCGGAGCTCGAACAACGAGACCAGCCCTGCGAAAAAAAGCAGGACCACGACGCTGAGAAAACTCACCAACACCCGTTTGCGGATTCCTTTCATCTTTCAATGAGAATTTGTAGCAAAGATACGAAAAGTCGAGCGCAGAAGCAAGCGTTAGCTTGATTATGCCGAGACAAAGTATCTACGACGAAGCCAAAGATTACAAACGCTCCGTTTCGCCGTTATCGCGCACGATCTCCCCCGCAAGGTCGTGCGTACCGTCCATCGTCCCCAGCCTGACACGACAGATCCGGTTGATAAAGGCCCGCTCGTAAGGCGCTTTGACGCGGATGTAGTTGCCCGTAAAACCGAACATCATCCCGCCGCGCATCGTACTCTCGAAGAGCACTGCCGACTCGGTGCCCTCGGCGCGCCGGCAGAAATCGCCGTGCAGGCAGTCGCACAGCGCTTCGAGCCGTTTCACCCGCTCAGAGGCCACCGACGCCTGCACCTTGCCGGGCAGGTCGACGGCCGGCGTACCGGGCCGCTCCGAGAAGGGGAAAATATGGAGGAACGCCGGAGCGATCCCCGTCAGAAAATCGCAGGTCGTCCGGAAGTCGGCCTCCGTCTCGCCCGGGAAACCGACGATCACGTCGATGCCGATGAACGCATCGGGCATCCGCCGGCGCACGGCGGCGATCCGATCGGCGAAGCGCGCCGTCGTATAGCGTCGGCGCATCAGGCCGAGAATCCGGTCCGAACCGCTCTGCAACGGAATATGGAAGTGATGCTGGAATTTAGTTGACGAGGCACAAAAGTCAATGATTTCGTCCGTTAGCAAGTTAGGTTCTATCGATGAGATTCGATAGCGTTCGATCCCCTCGACCGCGTCGAGCGCCCGCAGAAGATCGATGAACCGCTCGCCGGTCGTCCGGCCGAAATCGCCGGTATTGACGCCCGTGATGACGATCTCGCGCTGACCGGCCTCGGCGATGCGGCGCGCCTCGGCCACCGCCTCGGCGATCGGCAGGTTGCGGCTCGCACCGCGGGCATAGTGGATCGTGCAGTAGGAACAGCAGTAGTCGCATCCGTCCTGCACTTTCAGAAAGGCGCGCGTACGGTCGCCGCCGGAGAAGGCGGCGAAGAAGCGCGTCAACTCGTCGGTCGTGCAGGAAGTGACGATCTGCCGCCCCTTGGCTCCCAGCTCGACCACCCGTCGATATAAATCTCCCTTATCGTTGTTGCTCAACACGATGTCCACCCCGTCGATCGCCGCGATCTCCTGCGGTTTGAGCTGGGCGTAACATCCCGTCACGGCAATGATCGCTTCGGGATTGCGCCGATGCAGCCTGCGGATCAGGTTGCGGCATTTCTTGTCGGCGTGTTCGGTCACCGAACAGCTGTTGATTACGCAGATATCGGCTTCGGCCGTCGGGGCCACGCGCTCGAAGCCCCCTTCGGCAAACTGCCGGGCGAGCGTGGAACTCTCCGAGAAGTTGAGCTTGCAGCCCAACGTATGAAAACTGACGCGTCGTCTCAGCATCTTTACAATTCGTTTTTCCTGCCGGCGAAATTACAAAAAAGCGTGCGAAAGTCGAATAAAAACCGTAAATTTGCGTTCGTTTATCGGCAATTATGGATTTTTTCTACGATATCGCCCGCTACGCCTATCTGCACAACGCGCTCGCGGCCTGCATTCTTTCGGGCATCGCCTGCGGGATCATGGGCACCTACGTCGTCTGTCGCCGCACGGTCTTTCTGGCGGGCGGCATCACCCATGCGTCGTTCGGCGGGCTGGGCATCGCCTTCTATCTGGGACTGAATCCCATTGCCGGAGCGCTCGTCTTCGCCGTTCTCTCGGCGCTCGGCATCGAATGGGCGGGCAACCGCGGCCGCATCCGCGAGGATTCGGCCATCGGCATCATCTGGTCGGTCGGCATGGCGCTCGGCGTACTCTTCATGAGCCTGCGTCCGGGCTACACGTCGGGCGATCTGGCCGGATACCTCTTCGGCAGCATCGTGACGGTCTCGGGCGCCGACGTCGCGGCGCTGGCCGTGCTCACGGCGCTCGTCGTCGCCGGCGCCGCGCTGTGGCTGCGTCCGGTGATGTACGTCGCCTTCGACCGCGAATTCGCCCGCAGCCAGGGCATCGCCACGCAAACCGTCTCCTATCTCATGGCGGCCCTCACGGCCGTCACCATCGTGCTGGCCATCCGCGTCATGGGCATCGTGCTGCTCATCTCGCTGATGACCGTCCCCGCCGTGACGATGAACACGCTCTCGAAATCCTTCCGCACGATCGCCTTCGGCTCCGCCGTGCTCGGCGCACTGGGTGGAGTGGCCGGCCTGGCGGTCAGCTACCAGTGGGAACTGCCCTCGGGCGTGGCCATAATATTTGTCCTCACCGCGTCGCTTATTGTGGCAAAACTATTATCTTTGCGACACGAAAGCGCCAAAACCCGCCGCGGATGAAAACGATTCACAAGCTCGTATTGAAGTCGTATCTGGGACCGATGTTCCTGACCTTCTTCATCGTGATGTTCGTCCTGATGATGAATTTCATCTGGCGGTATATCGACGAGCTGGTGGGCAAGGGGCTCGACGCCGGCGTCATCATCGAGCTGATGAGCTACGCCATGGCCAACATGATTCCCATGGGCCTGCCGCTGGCGATGCTGCTGGCGGCGATCATGACGCTGGGCAACCTGGGCGAAAACTACGAATTGCTGGCGATGAAGTCGGCGGGCATGTCGCTGCCGAAAATACTCAAACCGCTCATCATCGTGGTGGGCATCATCGCCATCGGCAGTTTCTTCGTGGTGAACAATCTGGTTCCCTATGCCAACAAGAAGATGCTCAGCATCCTCTACGACATCCGCCAGCAGAAACAGGTCATCGAATTCCAGGACGGGCTCTTCTTCAACGGCATCGAGGACATGAGCATCCGCGTCGGCAAACAGGACCCCAAGACCCACCTGCTGCGCGACGTGCTGATCTACGACAACCGCAACATCAACGGCAACATGACCACCACGGTGGCCGACTCGGGCTACATCCGCCTGTCGGACGACAAGAAATACCTGCTCGTCACGCTCTTCAATGGCGAGACCTACGAGCAGACGCGCAACTACCAGTGGTACAGCAAAAGCGCGCTGCGCCATCACATCTTCGAGAAGCAGGACGGCGTCATCCCCATGGAGGGTTTTGGTTTCGAACGCTCGGACGCCAACTTCTCGAACCAGAGCACGACCAAGAACATCGCCCAGCTCGACCGGGCGATCGACTCGCTGGAGCTGACGGTCAATTCGGCCACCACACGCTCCTACGAACCGCTGCTCAGGGAGCAGATCTTCGCCAACGACAACCAGGTGCTGCCCCTGCCCGACAGTGCACGCATCGACAAAAGCGGATTCCGCGACGCCCTCATCGCCGACTCCATCGCACGGCTCGGCCTGCGCGACCGGGACAGGGTGTGGGGCATCGCACGCGCCAACGCCAAGAACTCGCGCGGCCTCTTCTCTTTCGACGAATCGACGGCCAAGGAGGCGCTCAACCAGCTCTACCGCAGCAAGATCGAGTGGCACCGCAAGATTTCGCTGCCGATCTCGATCATGATCTTCTTCCTGATCGGCGCACCGCTGGGCGCCATTATCCGCAAGGGCGGCCTGGGAACGCCGATCGTCATCTCGGTGATCTTCTTCGTCATCTACTACATCATCAGCATCTCGGGCGAAAAGGCTGCGCGCGAAGGCAACTGGGAAGCCTTCTACGGCATGTGGCTCTCGTCGTTCATCCTCGCCCCGATCGCCGTCTACCTCACCTACAAGGCGACCAACGACTCGGTGCTGCTTGACGTCGACTGGTACACCGGACGTATCAAATACTACAAGGAGAAGTGGGGGATCCATACTCCGAAATGGATGTCGGCGCTCGCCGGCAGGTTCAAACGCAAACCCGAAGAGAATAAATAAAATACGAGTGCAAATTATGGCTAAGAACGCTATTTTCAATACGGTCGAAGAGGCTATCGAGGATTTCCGCGAGGGCCGGATCGTGATCGTCGTCGACGACGAAGACCGCGAAAACGAGGGCGATTTCATCGTCGCCGCCGAGAAAATCACCCCCGAAATCGTCAATTTCATGCTCTCCAACGGCCGCGGCGTGCTCTGCGCACCGCTCTCGGAGTCGCGCTGCGAGGAGTTGGAACTGAACATGATGGAGGAGAACAACACTTCGCTGCTGGGGACTCCCTTCACCGTGACGGTCGACCTGCTGGGGCAGGGTTGCACCACCGGCGTCTCGATCCACGACCGCGCCGCCACGATCCGTGCGCTGGCCGATCCCGCCACCCGTCCGTCGGATCTGGGGCGTCCGGGCCATGTCAATCCGCTGCGTGCCCGCGAGAAGGGGGTGCTGCGCCGGCCGGGACATACCGAAGCGGCCGTCGATCTGGCCCGTCTGGCCGGATTGCAGCCCTGCGGTGCTCTGATCGAGATCATGAACGAGGACGGCTCGATGGCCCGTCTGCCGCAGTTGCTCGAAGTGGCGAAGAAATTCGACCTGAAAATCGTCTCCATCGCCGATCTGATCGCCTACCGTCTGCGCGAAGAGTCGATCATCGAACGGGGCGTGACGGTCGACATGCCCACCAAGTGGGGGATGTTCCGCCTCACGCCGTTCCGCCAGAAGAGCAACGGGCTGGAGCACGTCGCCCTGACCAAGGGCGAGTGGACGGAAGAGGAGCTCGTGCTGATCCGTATGCACTCGTCGTGCGTCACGGGCGACATCTTCGGCTCCTACCGCTGCGACTGCGGCGAACAGCTCCACGAAGCCATGAGCATGATCGAGCGCGAAGGCAAAGGCGCGATCGTCTACCTCAACCAGGAGGGGCGCGGCATCGGCCTGTGCAACAAGATCAAAGCCTACCAGTTGCAGGACGAGGGGCTCGACACGGCCGAAGCCAACCTGCGGCTGGGATTCCGCGTCGACGAACGCGATTACGGCGTCGGGGCCAGCATCATCCGCGAGCTGGGGATCAAACACATGCGCCTGATGACCAACAACCCGCTCAAACGCGCCGGACTGGAAGGCTACGGGCTGCACATCGACGAGATCGTGCCGATCGTCATCGCGCCCAACAAGTACAACGAGCACTACCTCGAAACCAAGGAGGTGCGCATGGGGCATACGCTCGGCCTGTTCAAAAAGAAGTAAGCCGATGCGCCTGCACCACCTCGCACTCTGGAGCCGGAGGATCGAACTCCTGCGGGATTTCTACACGACCTATTTCGACGGCCGTGCGGGCGAAAAGTACGAAAACCCCGCCAAGGGTTTCGAGTCCTATTTCGTCACCTTCGCCGACGGCGTATCGCTGGAACTGATGCGCCGCACCGACGTCACGGCGCCCGACGCCGCACAGCATCTGGGGCTTGCGCACTTCGCCTTCGGTTGCGAGAGCCGCGCCGAGGTCGACCGGCTCACCGAACGGCTGCGCGCCGACGGCCATCCCGTGCTGAGCGAACCCCGCACCACGGGCGACGGCTACTACGAAAGTGCGGTCGGCGACCCCGACGGCAATCTTGTCGAACTCGTATACAAAGCATGACACTATGAATCCGAAAACGCTGCGCATCGTCTTCATGGGTACGCCCGAATTCGCCGTCCCGTCGCTTCGGCGGCTCGTCGCCGAAGGGTACAACGTCGTCGGGGCGGTCACCGTCCCCGACAAACCGGCCGGCCGCGGCCGGCACCTGCGCGAAAGCGACGTGAAGATCGCCGCCCGCGAACTGGGAGTGCCCGTATTGCAGCCCGAAAAGTTCCGCGATCCGGCATTTCTGGATGCCTTGCAGGCGTTGCAGCCCGATTTGGGAATCGTCATCGCCTTCAAGATGCTGCCCGAAGTCGTCTGGGCGATGCCCCGTCTGGGAACCTTCAACCTGCACGCCTCGCTGCTTCCCGAATACCGGGGGGCGGCCCCGATCAACTGGGCCATCATCAACGGCGAACGCGAAACGGGTATCACGACGTTCCTGCTCAACCACGAAATCGACAAGGGGGCGATCCTCGCGCAGGAGCGTGTCGCCATCGCGCCGGAGGACAACGTGGGAACGCTCTACGAACGGCTGATGCTGCTCGGCGCCGAACTGGTCACCGCGACCGTCGACCGCATCGCAGCGGGGGACTGCACTCCTGCGGAGCAGATGCACTTCGACGAAAGCCGCCTGCACCCCGCACCGAAGATCTTCAAGGAGGACTGCCGCATCGACTGGCGGCAGCCGGGCGAGCGCATCGTGAACCTCGTGCGGGGACTGTCGCCCTATCCGACCGCATGGACGCCGATATTCAAGAAGGGGGAGCCGAGCGATACGGCCAAAATCTTCGCCGTGCATTTCGAACCGGGCGGGGTAGTGCAGCGGCCCGGCACCGTCGAGACCGACAAGCGCACCTACCTCGCGGTCGCCTGCGCCGACGGCCGCATCGTCGTCGACGAATTGCAGATCGCCGGCAAACGCCGGATGTCGGCGCGCGACCTGCTGCCGGGTATGCGCGACCTCTCGGATTACTCCTTCGGGGAGGAGGCAGCCGAAGCCTGACGCCAGCGGCGGTAACGGTCTACGGGCCATACCGCCGCAATACCGACCACGGCACCGACCGTCGCCTCCGAGAAGCGCAGCAGTCCGTTGGCCAATGGCGACAGGTCGGGGGAACGTTCCGAGACGATCAGTACGATGATAAGCGTGATCGTAGCCATTTTGCCGTTGTCCGGCACCTTGAACATCATGCAAATCACCTCTTCCAATACGACGGCGACGACCATTCCTGCCGGCGAAAAGCGGAAATTCACCAGATAGACATAGGCCACGACCGCACCGATGAAGGTGCCCAGCACCCGCAGCCACCCCTGCTGAACGGCGTGGCGGATATCGGGTTGCTGTTGCACGACGATCGCCGAGACACAGGCCAGCATCGTCCCCGTCAGGCTCGACGCTTCATGGAAATGCGACGTAATCGCAAAACCGAGCAGGTAGGCGAGCGTGACGGCGACGGCTTTCGCAATCACTTCGAGCGGCTGCACGCGGCGCAGTATCTCCCACGGTGTAATCATCTCTCCCGTCCCCACGGCAAGAAACGCACCGGAAAACTCCTGTCCGTCCCGAAATCCGCTCCGAATCCCGAAAAACCGCCGCTCACCGTGTCCGGTACCGAATGCCGATCGCTGAAAAAACTGCCGAAAACGAACCTTTTCATTAAGCCGAGTGTAGAGACCAACGCAGTTCGAACTATACCGAGGCGGGAAAAGGTGCACGAATGTGCACCTTTTCATTAAGCCGAGCGCAGAGACCAACGCAGTTCGGGCCATGTCCGCCCTCGCGGATTGCACCTTCGGAACCTGACGCCAACCGGCGACAAACACTGAAAATCCCTGTCGCAGTCCGACAGCCGCCACCAGAAGATATTACCGAAAAAGCCGCGCCTGCTCAGAAATTGAGCAGGCGCGGCTTAACTTATCGCCTGAAATCTTTGTAAATGGTACAACATCTCGGATTCAAACTATCGTAAGCAACGATACAGGAATCCCCCGCCCGAGGCGGTTTCATGGAAAAGGTTTCATTCCGAGGTCTATAACAAACGGTGCTGCTATAAATTTTGCCGTCATGTTTATATATTAATGACACACGGGGACCGCCTCTGGGCCTTCCTGATATTTCCTCAATATAGGCTGTCGTATATTTTGTATGCATACGAAGGGAACGATCTCTATCTCGAACATGAAAATAAACCCATATGACAAATATAATAGCAGCACATCCCAGTACTATCGCCAGCTTATTCACTATTTTAGCTTGAATTCGCTCATATTCTTTTTTCTCCGATTCAGTCATTTTCATAGTCGCAGTTTGTTATACCATCGAACCATTATATGCAGGGAAGTTACGAAAACTCCGCAATATTTCCAAACCGCTCAGGATATTCGTCGTCAATATCGTAACGGCCTCCCAACCTCCGAAGCATCGTAAAAAGACGAACGCTGCAAGCCGACGGGCTTGCAGCGTTTCGTCTTTTTCTGACAGGGGAGAGCTTACTCCTCGACCGGCTCGAACTGGTCTTTGCCGACACCGCACAAAGGGCACACCCAATCTTCGGGAATATCCTCGAACGCCGTTCCTGCGGCAATACCTCCGTCCGGGTCACCCACGGCAGGATCGTAAATCCATTCGCAGACCGTGCAACGATACTTTTTCATACGCTTATTCTTTTGAATTCGATTTGTTTCGAACAAATGTAACATCATTTTTCGGAAAAACCAAATCGGAAATCCCGATACCGCCATCAGCAGAAACAATCGCCGTACCAAACCGTCCAAACAGGAGACCTCTTTCCGCCGATGAGGCGCGCCCCTTCACGACGACCGCCCGTTCCCCACACTCCCGCACACCGACGCTCCGAAAGTCCGCTTCCGCCATCGTCCCCGGACAATCGCCGTCCGCTGTCCGAGCGACCGCATCCGTCCGATATAACCCGCATACTATTCATCGGCGAAATAGCGGACAAAAGGCTATCGAAAATATTCGTCGAAATATTTCCCCCCCCCGAAAAAATTTTCCTACATTTGTCCGCCCTCTCTCCGACAACGTACGAACCAAGAAGACCCCGAACCATGCACAGATTCCGCCTCATCCTACTGCCTCTATGCCTCTTTGCGACGGCAACGGCAATCGGTCAGACCGTCACCGGCCACATCGTCGACGAGCGGCAGCAACCCGTCGCAGGGGTAGCGGTCGTCATGCAGACGCCCGACTCGGTCTATGTCGACGCCGTGGCGAGCGACCTCGAAGGGCGGTTCGCCATCGCATCCGGCGTCCGTCCCTACCGACTGCTGTTCCAGCATCTCAGCTACGACCCGCTGACGGTGGAGCGTTCGGGCGACGACGCCGGCACCGTTACGCTGACCGAAGCGACGAACCTCGTGGACGAAGTGGTCGTCCGGGGCGAACGCCCGCTGGTGAAAGTCGAGCAGGGGCGCCTGAGCTACGACCTCCAAGTCGCCGTACAGGGCAAAATCGCCGCCAACGCCTACGAAGCCCTCACCAAACTGCCCGGCGTGAGCGAACGCGACGGGGCGCTCACGCTCGCCGGCGCCGCCGGTGTGACGGTCATCCTCAACGGAAAACCCTCGACGATGACGGCCGAACAGCTCGCCGCACTGCTCAAATCGACCCCGGTCGAGCAGGTGGAGAAGGTCGAGGTGCTCTACGCCGCACCGCCGCAGTACCACATCCGCGGCGCGGCGATCAACGTCGTGCTTCGCCGCCGTTTCGGCCGCTCGTTCTCCGGCCAGGTCAACGGCACCTACGAGGGCGGCTACTACCACTCGTGGGGAACGGGAGCGAGCGCCGTCTATTCGACGCCGACACTCTCGGTCGACGCGCTCTACCGCGTCGGCGAAGCCCGTTCGATGCGCAAACTGCCGCTGACCTCGCAGCACACGGTCGGCAGCGACACGTTCGACATCCGGCAGGAGCAGCGCCTTGCCGACGACAACCTCACGCACAACCTCCGCACGGGGCTTTCGTGGAAAACCTCCGAAAAAAGCCATATCGACCTGGCCTACACCGCATCGTTCACCCCGTCGGGCAAAGGCGACATCTCGGCCACGGGCAACTACGTCGCAAGCGACTCGCATATCCGCGACGACGCGGCGATGCACAACCTCGCGCTCTCCGCCTCCACGGGTTTCGGAATGCAGATCGGGGCCGACTACACGCATTACAACACCACCAGCCGGCAGGAGATGTCGCTCCTGCCGGCCGACGGCGCACCTTCGTCGTTCCGCACCGACGCCGGACAGTGCATCGACCGCCTCTCGCTCTCGCTCGACCAGAGCCACGACCTCGGCCGGCAGTGGACACTCGACTACGGCGCCCGCTTCGTCTATGTCCGCGACAACGACTACCAGTATTATACGTCGGAAGAGGCGATGAGCGACCGCGACACCGACCTGCGGCTCGACGAATACACCTACGACCTTTATGCGGGTACGAGCCGGAACTTCGCATCGGGCGTCTCGTTCTCGGCCTCGCTCACAGGCGAATACTATCGCCGCAACGGCTACGACCGCTGGGCGTTCTTCCCCCAGGCCTCGCTGAGCTGGATGGCGTCGGCCGACCATATCCTGCAAGCGGAGTTCTCCTCGGACAAAAGCTATCCTTCGTTCTGGGACATGTCGGGCGCCGTCACCTACCTCGACGGCTATGCCGAGGTTCACGGTACGCCCGGCCTGCGCCCCTCGTCCAATTACGGTCTCACGCTGACCTACGTCCTCAAACAGAAATACATCTTCCAGCTCTTCGGCAACCATCGCGTCGACGCCTTCACCCAGTCGGCCTATCTCGCCCCCGACCGTCCGGCGCTCATCTACCAGACGTTGAACTGGGACTATATGTCCTCCTTCGGGGCGCTGGCCGTCGTGCCGCTGCGTATCGGCGAACGGTTCACGTCGCGCATCACGCTTTCCGGATTCGATTACCTGCTGCGCAACCGCGATTTCTACGGCATGGACTACAAACGTTCGAAATGGGTGGGATACGCCGCTCTGGACAATACGCTGCGCCTCTCGCGCAAACCCGATCTGGCGTTCGAGTTCGGAGGGTACTATCAGTCCGAAGCGATCCAGTGTACCTACGACATCGGCGCTTCGTGGCGCCTCGACGCAGGGGTGAAGTGGACGTTCGCGGCCGGCAAGGCCGAGCTGAGCGTCAAGGGCAACGACCTGTTCGACAGCATGACGCCCGTCTCGGAGGTCGATTTCGGCGAACAGCGTCTGCGCATGGGCAACGACTTCCACACACGCAACGTGACGGTCAACTTCGTCTACCGCTTCGGCGGCTACAAAGACAGGGAACGCAAGAAGGTCGACACCTCGCGATTCGGCCACTGAAAAAGGGGTGGCCTAAACTATTTTCAAGAAATAATCGTATATTTGCAACAGTGAGAGATTTATAACACCATTTGCCTATGAATAGATAACCGCAGCATCTTTTTTGATTTTCCGTACCGTCCACGCACGAAAAGCGCCGGTACATACATATAAAAGCGTTAGCTTTATTTCTTGTCTTCTGAAACGTCGCAACTTTCACAAGCAGCCAAGAGTAAGGCGTAAACGCTCACGTTTCTACGTGGGCTTTACTCTTTATTTGGCTGCAAGGTATGCGACACCTCAGAAGACAGATAAAAGTTTTGTCCCACGTTTTTTATGTACCTGTTCCAACCCAATACCAACCACGCCGAAGGGACACGGCCTTATCTGCATAAATCTATGAAACAGTTCATTACATTGATCTGCGCAGGGCTGTTAATGAATTCTTGCGCCACTATTTTCTGCGGTTCAAAAACCAAAGTCACTTTCGACGGTGAGATTTCCGAAAAGGCCACCCTAACCATCGACGGAATGAAACACACCAACGTCACGTTCCCCTATACGACCAAAATTCGCCGCGGCTTCGACGAAACGGTCGTCAAGATCGAATCGCCAAACTACACGGCCGAACCGATCATCATCAACAAGAGTTTCAACGCCGTATCGGTTATCAACCTGTTGGATATTCTCGGCTGGGGTATCGACGCCGCGACGGGCGCCATCACCAAACCGGAATTCAAATTCTATCAGATTGATTTCCAACCCAAAGAGACGACGACACCGAATCAAAAGTAACTCATTACGTAGCGTCGTTTTCCGACCGCAGCCGGCGGGGGATATTTCCCAATCCGCAGAGGCGAGGAGGACAGCTCCTCGCCTCTGCGGACTGCCGTTTCCGGCCACGGCCGAAGAACGCACCACGACAAAGTAACGATTGCAGACATCCTCCGCCAAAACGACGTCCGGCCGCTCCGATAAGGAGCGGCCGGACGCATTCCATAGAGGATTCGTCAGCGTACCTGCCGGATGATTTCGGCACCGTGGCGGATCGCCTTCTCGTTCTCGGGCAGCATCTTCCATGCCCGCTCGGGCAGCGACTTTTTCAGACCGAGCGCCACGTTTTCGAGCGTCACCACGGGACATACTTTCAGGTATCCGCCCAGAATCATCGTGTTGAACAACTTCGAATTCCCCAGCTTGGCCGACTCCTCGGCGGCGTTGATCGTATAGATACGGATGTCGGTGCGGGTGGGGTGGTGCGTGATGCCGTTCGTGTCGTAGATCAGCGTACCGCCCGGGCGCACCTTCGCCTCGAACTTGTCCATCGACTGCTGGTTGAGGATAATGGCCGTATCGTACTGGTAGGCGATCGGCGACGAAATCTTCCGATCCGAGAGGATGACCGTCACGTTGGCCGTACCTCCGCGCATCTCCGGCCCGTAGGAAGGCATCCACGTCACCTCGAAATCCTGCATCACGCCGGAGTAAGCGAGAATCTTTCCCATCGAGAGGACGCCCTGTCCTCCGAATCCTGCAATAATTAACGTCTCTTTCATACCCTTGGATCTTACTCGTTAGACTTGATGTCGCCCAACGGATAGTAGGGCAGCATGTTCTGCGCGAGCCACTCGTTGGCCGCCACGGGCGACATCTTCCAGCCGCTGTTGCACGTCGAAACGACCTCCACGAGCGAGAACCCCTTGCCTGCCATGGCCGTCTCGAACGCCTTGCGCAGAGCTCGCTTGCATTTGCGGACGTTGGCCGGCGTGTGGACGCTCTGGCGCGTGATGTAGGCCGTACCGTCGAGGTGCGCCATCATCTCGGCGATCTTGTAGGGGTAGCCGTTCAGCCGCGGGTCGCGGCCGTAGGGCGTCGTCGCGGTTTTCATGCCCAACAGCGTCGTGGGGGCCATCTGCCCGCCCGTCATGCCATAGATGGCATTGTTGATGTAGACCGCCACCACGTTCTCGCCGCGTGCGGCGGCATGGATCGTCTCGGCCGTACCGATCGCCGAAAGGTCGCCGTCGCCCTGATAGGTGAAGACCATGTTCTCGGGATGCAGCCGCTTGACGGCCGACGCGATGGCCAGCGCACGGCCGTGCGCCGCCTCGATCCAGTCGATGTCGATATAATTGTATGCGAAAACGGCGCAGCCCACGGGCGAAACGCCGATCGTGCGATCGGCCATGCCCATCTCCCCGATCACCTCGGCCACCAGCTTGTGCACCGTGCCGTGGCTGCAACCCGGGCAGTAGTGCATCACGTTATCGGTCAGCAACGGCGACTTGCCGTAGACCAAATTCTCCTGCTTTATTTCAACTTCCGCCATTGTCTTACGCTTTAATCAGTTTCTCTTTCAACGCCGCGAGCACCTCGTCCGGCGAATAGATCATACCGCCCTGACGGCCATAGTGCTCGACGGGTACGGCGCCGTTCACGGCCAGCCGTACGTCCTCGACCATCTGGCCGGCGTTCAGCTCGACACTCAGGAACCCCTTCACCCGTGCGGCCAGTTCGGCGATCGGACGGGTCGGGAAAGGGTAGAGGGTGATCGGACGCAGCATTCCCAGCCGAATCCCTTCGGCGCGCGCCATTTCGACCGTCGCCGAGCAGATGCGGGCCGACGAGCCGAAGGCCACGATCACGTAGTCGGCATCGTCGCACGCAAGGGCTTCGTACCGCACCTCGTTCTCCTCCATGGCCTTGTACTTGGCCTGCAAGCGCAGGTTGATCTTCTCCATCGCTTCGGACTGCAATTCGAGCGACGTGACGACGTTGCGCGGACGGTCGGCGGGCTTGCCGTAGGTCGCCCAGTCGCGGCACTCGGCGGCGATCTCCTCGTTCGTCTTGCGCGGGCGCTGGGGTGCGAGCACCACTTTCTCCATCATCTGCCCGATCGCCCCGTCGGCCAGAATCATCGCCGGATTACGGTACTTGAAAGCCAAGTCGAAGCCCAGCGCCACGAAATCGTGCATCTCCTGCACCGACGCGGGCGCCAGCACGATCAACCGGTAGTCGCCGTGGCCGCCGCCCTTGCAGGCCTGGAAATAGTCGCCCTGCGAGGGCTGGATCGTACCCAGACCGGGGCCGCCGCGCTGACAGTTGACGATCAGGCACGGCAGTTCGGCGCCCGCGATGTAGCTCAGTCCTTCGGCCATGAGCGAGATGCCGGGCGACGACGACGAGGTCATCACCCGCTTGCCGGTGGCCGCACCGCCGTAGACCATGTTGATCGACGAGATTTCGCTCTCGGCCTGCAAGACGACCATGCCCGTCGTCTCCCACGGTTTGAGTTCCATCAGGGTCTCCATCACCTCCGACTGGGGCGTGATCGGGTAACCGAAATAAGCGTCGCAACCGTAGCGAATCGCCGCATGGGCGATCACCTCGTTGCCTTTCATCAGTTTTATCTCTTTCTCTGCCATGTCTATTCGAATTTTTGCCGGTATACCGTAATACAACTGTCCGGACAGATGATCGCACACGAAGCGCAGCCCGTACAGGCGTCGGGGTGCGCCATCATGCACATGCGATACCCCTTGTTGTTGACTTCGACCGAAAGGGCCAGCACGTCGCACGGACACGATGCCACGCAGACGCCGCAACCCTTACAGCGTTCTTTATCAACGACAATCGTTCCTTTTATCTTTGCCATAATGCCGTTTTGAGTTAAGTTTCTTACAAATGTAGCAAAAAATCGCCCTCTTTGTTCCGATTCTCCGAAAAAATCGCGTCCTGCCCGTCGAACGGCAACCGCCCCGCATCCGCCGGAAGAGGCGGAGGGCAGCAACGGATATTCCGCAAAAAATACTATCTTTGCAATCGTTTTCAGCGACATAGGAAGCCATGAATCCGACACCATACCGACATGCGGCAGACCGGATCGTCTCGCGAATCGCCGTTCCCGTCCTGCGGGAACCGGTCTTCTTCTGCTTCATGCTGCTGACCTTCGTATGGCCCCAGCTGACGAGCGACCTGTTCCGCATCGAAGCGACGCATTGGGAGATACTCGGACTCTACATCGCCTATGCCTATGCGGCGACGCTGCCGCTCGGCATACTCGGCGGCAAAGCCCGCCGCTGGTACAAAGCGGCAGCCTACACGCTCGCCTATGCCGTTTCGATGGCCGAATGCTTTCTGCTCGTCTTCTTCCGTACCTTCATCACGCCGTCGCTCATGAGCATCGCCACGGATACCGATCCGGCCGAAAGCGCCGAATTCATCGGGTGCTACCTCTTCACCGGACGCTTCGCACTCTTCCTCGCGGCTTGGAGCCTCGTCGCAGGCATCAACCTCCTGCTGGAAAAGGTTTCGCAGGCCCGGCGCACCGCACCGATGCCCCATGCCGGCCTGCGCACCTGCCTGCTGACGACCATACTGGCGGGGGGGGGAATTTTCGGACTGACATCCAACGCCTCCGCCTTCGAATCGGCCTGGCGGCTCTCCCGCATACACGACCGGCATGAGCTGCACGAATTGTTACGCGAAGACCCTGAGCTCTGTCTCGAACGCCGTTCGGCACCCGAACGCCTGTTTTTCAGTCTGCGGATGCAGGCCTTCGACCGCAACGCGATCGGGAGCCTGCACGAAGCGATGGAGTCGATTGCGATCGACTCCTGCACGTTCCGCTCTCCGGAAACCGTCCTCATCCTCGGCGAATCCTACAACAAACACCATGCAGCATTGTACGGGTACCCGCTGCCGACGACGCCCCGACTGTCGCAGGAAGAGGCGGCGGGCCGTCTCTATCCCTTCACCGACGTGGTATCGCCGGCCAATTTCACGGTGAAAGCCATGCATCTGCTCTTCTCCTTCGCCAGCCAGGACCGGCAAACGGCGTGGTGCGACACACCGCTATTCCCCGCTCTCTTCCGGCGTGCGGGTTACGATACGCTGATGTTCGACAACCAGACGACCTTCACGCTCGAAAACGACGACGTGTGGGATCAGGAGATCCGCCATTTCCTCTACCATCCCCGGCTCTCCCCGCAACTCTTCACGCATTGCAACGCCGACAAATACCCGTTCGACGAAGGACTGCTCGCCGATTTCGACCGACAAGACCTTCGCTTCCGCAATCCGCACCGGCTCACGATCTTCCACCTGATGGGCCAACACGTGGCCTACCGCAACCGCTTCCCCGCCGAAGCGGGTTACTTCACGGCCGACAGCATCCCCGAATATTCGACCTCGGGGCTGCGGCGAAGCCGCGACGAACGCCGCATCGTCGCCGACTACGACAACGCCGTCCGCTACAACGACCGCGTCGTGGGAGAGATCCTCGACCGTTGCCGCACACGCGACGCCGTGGTCGTCTACCTCTCCGACCACGGCGAGGAGGTGTTCGATTACGCCCACCGCAACGGACGCATCCACGATGCGACGCTCTCGCCCGACTGCTGCCGTCACCAATACGAGATTCCCTTCATGATCTGGATGTCGGACCGCTATCGGGCCGCACGTCCCGAACTCGCGGCGGCGATCGCCCGTGCGGTCGACCGGCCCTACATGACCGACGACCTGCCGCACCTGCTGCTCGATCTAGCCGGCCTCTCCTGCCGTTGGTTCGACCCGACGCGCAGCGTCGTCAACGACCGTTTCGATGCCTCGCGCCCCCGATTGCTGCGCGACGACAAGGTGGACTACGACCTCATCATGCGGCAGGCGAAGGGCAGTGCGGAAACGAACAAGGGTGCCTGATACACTCTCAGACACCCTTGTCTATCTCCTTGCGGAACCGGCGGATCGCCCGCCGGCGCTCTATTTTCCCTCCTCGAAGGAATGGATCACCACGCCCGAACGCAGTTTGGGTTCGAACCACGTCGTCTTGGGCGGCATGATGTTGCCCGTATCGGCGATGTCGATCAGCTGTTTCATCGAAACGGGGTAGAGTGCGAAGGCGACCTTCATCTCGCCGCTGTCCACACGCCGCCGCAACTCGCCCAATCCGCGGATACCGCCCACGAAATCGATCCGTTTCGAGGTACGCAGATCCTTTATATCCAACAGCTTGTCCAGCACACGGTTCGACAGCACGGTCACGTCGAGCACGCCGATCGGATCGTCGTCATCGTAGGTGCCCTCCCTGGCCGTCAGGCTGTACCACGCGCCGTCGAGATACATCGCGAAATTATGCAGACGGGCAGGGCGGTACACCTCGCCGCCGATCTTCTCCACCTCGAAATCCGTCCGTAGCGCCTCGACGAACTCCGCGGGCGTCATGCCGTTCAGATCGCGGATCACGCGGTTGTAGTCGATGATGCGCAGCTGGCTGGCCGGAAAGGTCACGGCCAGAAAGAAGCAATACTCCTCGTCGCCCCGATGGTTCGGATTGCGGAGCATACACTCTTCGCCCACACGCGCCGCAGCCGCCGTACGGTGGTGGCCGTCGGCGACGTACAATGCCGGTATATCCTTGAAAATCTCCGTAATGCGGTCGTTCACCTTCCGGTCGCGGATGACCCATAACCGGTGGCCGAAACCGTCCTCGGCCGTAAAGTCGTAGTCGGGCGCAGCACCCTTCACCACGCCCTCGACCAGCGCGTCGATCTCGGCGTTGTCGGGATAGGCGAAGAAGACCGGTTCGATGTTGGCCTGCTGGCAGCGCACGTGCTTCATGCGATCCTCCTCCTTGTCGGGACGTGTCAGTTCGTGCTTCTTGATCGCACCGCTCCGATAATCCTCGAAATGGCAGCACATCGCCAGTCCGTACTGCGTCCGTCCGTCCATGGTCTGCGCATAGACGTAATAGTGTTCTTCCTCGTCCTGTTGCAGCCAGCCCCGTTCGCGCCACAGACAGAAATTCTCAACCGCACGGTCGTAGACCTCCTCGGCATGTTCATCGGCGATCGGATCGAAATCGATCTCGGGTTTGATGATGTGCAGCAGCGAACGTTCGCCCGCTTCGGCTTTGGCCTCCGCCGAGTTGAGCACGTCGTAAGGCCGCGAAGCGACCTCGGCGGCATGTTCCTTCGGCGGGCGGATTCCCCGGAAAGGTTTGATTCTTACCATAGCGTACAAGATTAAAAGACGGGGCGAAAGACGACCCGCAGGCCGCGTTCCGCCCCGTCGTGAATCGAATTACCTGTTGACCTGGAAACGGGTGTCGCCCGTCTTGAAGAAATCGACGATCTGCCGCGCCGCAGCCAGTCCGGCGTTGATATTGGCCTCGGCCGTCTCGGCACCCATCTTCTTGGCCGTGGCGAAGAAGCGCTTGCCGAACTTCCCGGCCATCTCGGCCTGCGCATCGGGGGCGATGTCGGTGATGTATTTCAGATCCTCCCGCTCGGTCATCGCACGCACCACGCCGGCTTCGTCGATCACCTCCTTGCGGGCCGTATTGACCAGCGTCGCGCCCTTGGGCATCGACATCAGCAGCTCGTACCCGATCGAACCGCGCGTCTGGGCTGTCGCCGGAATATGCAGCGACAGAAAGTCGGCCGCCTCGTAAAGCTCCCCGACCGAAGCGGCGCGCTTCACGCCGTCGGCCTCGAACAATGCGTCGTCCGTCACGAACGGATCGTAGGCGATGACGTTCATCCCCATCGCCTTGCCCTTGCGGCCGACGAGCTTGCCGACGTTGCCGTAGGCATGGATGCCCAGCGTCTTGCCCTGAATCTCCGATCCCGTGCCGGGCGTAAAACCGTTGCGCGCCATGAAGATCATCATCGCAAGGGCCAGTTCGGCCACCGCATTGGAGTTCTGCCCGGGGGTGTTCATCACCACGATCCCGCGGGCCGAAGCGGCTTCCAGGTCGACGTTGTCGTAACCGGCGCCGGCACGCACCACGATTTTGAGATTCTTCGCGGCGGCGATCACTTCGGCCGTCACCTTGTCGCTGCGAACGATCAGGGCGTCGACATCGGCCACGGCGGAGAGCAGCTCCGCACGATCGGCGTATTTTTCCAGCAGGGCCAATTCGTACCCCGCCTCTTCCACAATGCCGCGAATGCCCTCCACCGCCTTTTTAGCGAACGGCTTCTCGGTTGCAACCAATACTTTCATATCTTTGAGTAATGACGTGAAATAAATTCGTTTCTCTTTTTTCGCCTCGTATGTGTAGGGAACGATCGTCGGACACATGGCCTATTTGCCGTGTTTGCGGGCGAACTCCTGCATGCAGGCCACCAGCGCCTCGACGCTCTCCTTCGGAAGGGCGTTGTAGCACGAAGCGCGGAAACCGCCCACCAGACGGTGTCCCTTGATGCCCACCATGCCCTGCGACTTGGCGAACTCCAAGAACTCGGGCGCCAGCTCCTCGTAGCCGTCGGCCATGACGAAGCAGATGTTCATCAGCGAACGGTCCTCCTCGGTCGCCGTACCCACGAAGAGGGGGTTGCGGTCGATCTCGTCGTAGAGCAGCGCCGCCTTCTCCTGGTTGCGGCGGTAGATTTCGGGCACGCCGCCGATCGATTTGAGCCAGTTGAGCGTCTCGGTCAGCGCGTAGATGGCGAACACGGGCGGCGTGTTGAACATCGAGTTGTTGGCCACGTGCGTGCGATAGTCGACCATCGTGGGCAGATCGCGCTGAATCCGGTCGAGCATATCCTCGCGGATAATGGCGAACGTGACGCCCGCCGGAGCGAGATTCTTCTGCGCGCCGCCGTAGATCATGGCGTACTTGCTCACGTCGCGCGGACGGCTCAGGATGTCGGAACTCATGTCGGCGATCACGGGCACCGGCGAATCGAGGTCGGCCGTATACTCCGTACCGTAGATCGTGTTGTTGGTCGTGATGTGCAGGTAGTCCAGATCGGCGGGGATGTCGAAGCCTTTGGGGATGTAGGTGAAATTCCGGTCCTCGGACGAGGCGACGACTTCGGTCCGGCCGTAACGCTTGGCCTCCTTGATCGCCTTCTTCGCCCAGACGCCGGTATTGACGTATCCCGCCTTGGTGTTGAGGAAATTGGCGGGCACCTCGAAGAAGTGGGTGCTGGCGCCGCCGCCGATGAAGATGATCTTGTAGTTATCGGGAATATCGAGCAATTCGCGCAGCAGCGAATCCGCCTGAGCCATCACCTCGTCGAACTCCTTCGAGCGGTGTGAAATCGAGAGAATCGACAACCCCGTCCCGTTGAAATCGAGGATCGCCCGGGCCGTCTTCTCATAAACGACTTCAGGCAGGATCGAAGGTCCTGCGTTAAAATTGTGCTTTTTCATAGTCTGATGATTTAGATAACTGTTACTCCGATAACACAAAGGTAAGCAAAAAATGAGAATCCGCAACCACGGCGGCCCAAATATTTTCAGATAATTCGCCGGCAGCCATTTTTCGAACGGAATCCTTCCCCGTTTCGCATTTGTTTACTATTTTTGCAAAAATTTACCTCGACCAATGATCAGATCCATGACCGGTTTCGGCAAGGCCGAAAGGCTCGCCCCGAATAAGAAATTCAGCGTCGAAATCCGCTCGCTCAACTCCAAACAGCTCGACCTGAGCATCAAAATGCCCTCGGCATACCGTTCGCTCGAACCCGAAATCCGCACGCTGGCGACAAAGGCGTTGCAGCGCGGCAAGGTCGAAATTTTCGTCACGGCCGAGAGTACGGCCGTCGAGACTTCGGCCCATATAAATAAGGAGCAGTTCCGCGCCTACGTCCGCCAGTTGAGCGATGCGCTCACCTATGCAGGTATGGAGGCCTCGTTCGACGCCATGATGCAGTCGGTGCTGCGAATGCCCGACGTGGTTTCGACGCCTAACGAAACGGTACCCGAAGAGGAACATGCCGCGCTGCTGGCGGCGGCGGGGGAGGCCGTCGCCCGGCTCGACGACTTCCGCTTGCAGGAGGGCGCCACGCTGATCGCCGACCTGCTGCGGCGCGTGGACAAGATCGAAGGCTACAAGGAGGAGGTAGTCCCCTACGAAAAGGCGCGCACTGAGACGATCAAGGCCCGCATCCGCGAGAATCTGGCGCAGCTCGACGTCGAGGTCGATTCGAACCGGCTGGAACAGGAGATGATCTTCTACCTCGAAAAGCTCGACATCACCGAGGAGAAGGTACGCCTGCAAAACCACTGCCGCTATTTCCGCGAAGTGGCTGCCGACGAGGAGACGCCCGGGCGCAAACTCGGTTTCATCGCTCAGGAGATGGGGCGCGAAATCAATACGATGGGCTCGAAGGCCAACGAGAGCAACATCCAGATTCTCGTGGTAAAGATGAAGGACGAGCTCGAAAAAATCAAAGAGCAAGTACTCAACATTTTATAGCGGTCAACCCGAAGCAGAGCTTAATATCCGGTCTCATGGGAAAACTCATCATCTTTTCGGCTCCGAGCGGTTCGGGCAAGACGACCATCGTGCGCGAGTTGCTCCGACGGATTCCCCAGCTGGAATTCTCGATCTCGGCCACTTCGCGTGCACCGCGCGGTACGGAGCGCGACGGCGTGGACTACTATTTCCTCTCGCCCGACGAATTCCGCCGGGCGGTCGACGAAGAGCGTTTCGTCGAATGGGAGGAGGTCTATGCCGGCACCTGCTACGGCACGCTGCGCAGCGAACTCGACCGCATCTGGGGGAAAGGGCATACCATTCTGTTCGACGTCGACGTGCTGGGAGGGATCAACCTCAAACGCATCTTCGGCGCCGACGCCTGCTCCGTCTTCATCATGCCGCCGTCGATCGAGGAACTGGAACGCCGGCTCGAACTCCGCGGCACCGATGCTCCCGAAGTGATCGCCAAACGGGTCGCCAAAGCGGAGTTCGAACTGACCAAGGCGCCCGAATTCGACCACGTCGTCGTCAACGACGTGCTGGACACGGCCGTGGCGGAGGTCGAACGCATCGTGCGCGACTTTCTCAGCTAAACCGATCGAGTCGTGAAACACGTCGTTCTCTATTTCGGTTCGTTCAATCCCGTCCATCGGGGGCATATCGCACTGGCCGAGTGGGTAGCCGAGCATGTCGGCTGCGACGAGGTGGTGCTGGTCGTCTCGCCGAAGAACCCGCTCAAAGCGGACGATTCGCTCGCACCCGAGCTGAACCGTTTCGAAATGGCCGAACTGGCCTGCGCCCGCTCGCGTTTCCCCGAACGGATCAAACCCTCGGTCATCGAATTCCTGCTCGAAAAACCCTCCTACACGATCGACACGCTGCGGTACCTCTCGCGGAACTACGGCGGACAAATGCGTTTTTCGGTACTGCTGGGCGCCGACCTCGTCCCGCAGCTCGAACGCTGGCGAGACTACCGCGAGATCCTCGACGGCTATCCGTTGCTGGTCTACCCGCGCAGGGGCTTCGAGACGACGCAATACCTCGACCGGATCACCCTTCTGAACGAAGCGCCGCTGTGCGACTTCTCCTCGACCGAGGTGCGCCGCGCATTGGAGCAGGGCGACGACGCATCGGCGATGCTCACGCCCGAAGTGCTGGCCTACATCCGCGAGAAACGGCTCTGGGACCCCGTCCGCTACGCCGAACGGCTCACCGAACGCATCGGCGAGGAGCCGTGCAACGCCGCACTGCTCGTCGAACGCGGACGGTGGTACTACCGCCGCCAGGAGTGGGGCAAGGCGCTCAACGATTTCAACCGCGCGCTCGGAATCGATCCCGCACGCGACGAAGCGCGCCAATACGCCGAACAGATCGAGGAAATCCTCGCCTTCCGTTACAAAGACATCTACAACCCGTAACTTACGATATGAACAGATTGAAGATAGCGTTTCTGGCCGGAGGTGACTCTTCGGAACGGGAAATCGCATTGCAGAGCGCAGCCCAGATCGAAGCGGCGCTCGACCCCGGAAAATACGACGTGACGGTGATCGACGTCCGCGGCCGCGACTGGCACTACACGGCCCCCGACGGACGCCGGTGGCAGCTCGACCGCAACGACTTCTCGCTCACGGTCGACGGATGCCGCCGCGAATTCGACTACGCCCTGATTCTCATCCACGGCACGCCGGGCGAGGACGGCAAGTTGCAGGGCTACCTCGACATCATGGGCATTCCCTATTCGTCGTGCTCAATGACCTCGTCGGTCATCACCTTCGACAAGATTTCGACCAAGCGCGCCGTCGCCGTCACGGGCGTAGGGCTGGCGCGCGAACGGTTCATCCGCCGCGGCGACGCCGTCGATCCCGACGCACTCGCGGCCGAACTGGGACTGCCGCTCTTCGTCAAGCCCAACGCCTCGGGCAGCAGCTTCGGCGTGACGCGCGTCGAACGAGCCGGCGAAATTCCCGCCGCCGTCGAACGCGCCTTCGCCGAGAGCGACGAAGTGCTCGTCGAGGAGTGCATCCGCGGCCGCGAAATGGGCTGCGGCGTACTGATCGCCGGCGGCAGGGAATACCTGCTCCCGATCACGGAGATCCGGCCGAAAAAGGAGTTCTTCGATTTCCAGGCCAAATACGAGGCGGGCTATTCGGACGAGATCACGCCGGCTGAGATCGCACCGCAGACCGCGGCCGAACTCCACCGTCTCGCGCTGGCGGCCTACAAGGCCTGCCGCTGCCGGGGCATCGTGCGCGTGGATTTCATCGTCACGCCCGAAGGCCGTCCCTACCTGATCGAGATCAACACCATTCCCGGCATGAGCGCCGGCAGCATCGTACCCAAGCAGGTGCGCGCCGCCGGCATGACGCTGGGCGAACTCTACGACCTCATCATCGCCGACACGTGCGGCCGCAAGCCATGATCGAAATCGACGACAAGATCGTAAGCCTCGACCTGCTGCGCGAGTGCTTCGCCTGCGATCTGAGCCGCTGCAAGGGCATCTGCTGCGTCGAGGGCAACGCCGGCGCACCGCTCGAAATCGAGGAGGTCGCAACGCTCGAAGCCCAGTACGAGACCTACAAGCCCTACATGACCCCAGAGGGCATCGCCGCCGTCGAGCGGCAGGGCTTCATGGTCGTGGACGACGAGGGCGACTACACCACACCGCTGGTCGGCGACGCCGAGTGCGCCTACTCCTACACCGAAAACGGCGTGACGCTCTGCGCCGTCGAACGGGCCTTCCGCGAAGGACGGTGCTCGTTCCGCAAGCCGATCTCGTGCCACCTCTATCCGATCCGCGTCGTGCGCTTCTCGAACGGTACGCTGGGCCTCAACTATCACCGCTGGGAGGTTTGCCGGCCCGCGGTGGAGTGCGGCCGCCGGCTGGGCATCCCCGTCTACAAGGCCCTTCGGGAGCCGATCGTGCGGCGTTTCAGCGAAGAGTTCTACCGGGCGCTCGAAGCGGCCGAAGAGTTCCTGCGCGAACAGGAGCGAAGACCTTAATTTTGATTCAGCGAAACTAAAACACACACTCGATGAAATTGCGTTATCTTTTCACCGCCCTTCTTTTCACCGGCGCGGCCGCGCCCCTGCAAGCCCAGAGCATCGACCACATGCGCAAACTCCTGCAAGAGATCCAGCAGGAGATCGACTGCCTCGAAAAGGAGCAGGCCGAGACGCTCAAACCGCGGAAAGAGCCGCAGCCGGTCGAATCGACCGAATACGTCGACGGGGTGATCGCCGTCGACACGCTCCCTTCGGGCAACGACGCAGTGATGATCGTCCTGTTCAACGACAACACATGGAAATACCTCCGCAACCGCGACTACGTCAAGGACAGCGAAATCTACACCCGCTGCTGGGACACGACCAAACTCTTTCCCTACCGCGACGTGGTGAAGCTCGCCGACCTGCCGCGTTCGGTGGACATCGAGCTGGTCGACTCGCTCAAATGCTACCACTATCCCTACAAGGCCGCCATCCGTTCGAAGTTCGGTATGCGCCGCCGGCGCAAGCATCAGGGCGTAGACCTGCCGCTGAAAACGGGCGACCCGATCTACGCCACCTTCAACGGCAAGGTGCGCATCTCGATCCCGTCGTCCAAATCCGGCGGCTACGGCAACCTGATCGTCATCCGCCACGACAACGGACTGGAAACCTTCTACGGCCACCTCTCGGAGCGGATCGTCCACGCCGACGAATGGGTCGAGGCGGGGCAGATCATCGGCTACGGCGGCAGCACGGGACGCAGCACCGGCCCGCATCTCCACTTCGAGACGCGCTACTGCGGACAGTCGTTCGACCCCGAACGACTGATCGACTTCCAGAGCGGCAACTTGCGGCGCGAAACCTTCCTGCTCAAAAAGAGCTATCTGGACATCCATTCGAGCGCCTCGCAGGACTTCGAAGACGAGGAGGCCGAAGCCAACGACGAAAAGAGAGCCGAGGAGGCCCGCAAAGCGCTCGCTTCGGCGCAATACCACAGGATCCGTTCGGGCGACACGCTGGGCGGCATCGCGGTGCGTTACGGCACGACCGTTTCGCGGCTCTGCCAGCTCAACGGCATTTCGCGCACCACGACGCTGCGCATCGGCCGCTCGCTGCGCGTACGGTAGCCACGGTCCGACGATAAAAGGCGAAGGCCTGCTTCCTTATCGGAAGCAGGCCTTCGTTCCTTGGCAATGATACCAAAAGGGAGAGCACTTCGGTTTTTCAAATACCGGAATATTTTTCTCTTGCACGCTGCAAACCAACGACGTATTACAGAATTGCAAACACATCCTTTCGACATCGCTACCTTTTCAGTCTGCATCATTTTTTTCGCAAAAATCATTGAATAGACGGCTGAATTCAATAACTTTGTATTGAAACGATGAAACGTTTTTAAACATTCCGGTTTTCTGTATCATAATTCACAAGATTCACGGAAAACATCCGACGATTCATTTCAAACCTAAAACCATCACGACATGAAATCCAACGTTCTGATTCTGAAAGCAGTCCTGCTCCTGCTGGGCGGAAACCTCGTTGCGTGCGATGACTCGAAAGAACCCGAAGTCGTCGGCACGCCTCCCGTCGCCGCCTCCGAGGAGGTAACGGCTTTTTTCACGACGCATCTGCCGGAGAGTTCCTACAACTGCTCCGAAGTAAAATTTAACTTCTCCGAAATCGATTTCGGTGAAACGGAATGTTTCCTGATCAACAGCACGGAAGAGTTCGAGGCCGTTGCGCCGCCTTCGGTTGTCCTGCCGGTCATCGACTTCGAAAAATACACGCTCATCATCGGACAACATCTGTTGGGCGACCCCGGATACTCTTTCGAGAAGCAGGCTGTCGACACCGACACCGAATCCGGTAAAATGACCTTAAATCTGGTATACAGTAGAATGGGAGGAGCCTCTCCGACGGTCATAACTACGTTTTACGTTTGGGGACTATACTCCAAACTTCCCGGAAGCGCGATCGACGTTAAGATAACCATCATTTAGATACCGAGAATCATGAAATGACCGCCATGCGACACGGCATCGCTTTTTCACCCCAATCGGCGGAATAAGAGACCAAAAATCGTCAGGATAATCGAATTCGATTATCCTGACGATGAATATAATTGGATCAGTCCTCTTTCACAAAGGACACCGCACTACTCGAAACGGGGTTTCACATAGCCGTCGTCATACGACGTGAAGACCAGCCCGGGCAGGGGAGTCCGCTCCGACCCGTAGACCATCGAATCGATCAGCCGGTACTCCCGCCGGGCGTCGACCGCATAGTAGCGGTCGGCTCCGGCACCCGTGACCCGCACCGTCCAGTCGAACATATTCCCGATGACGGTCAGCGACTCGCTCTCGGGGTTCCAGCCCGGAATCCCCACGCGGACGATCTCGTAGGAGGGTTTCGACAATACATGGAACCCGTTCTCCGTATCGGTCAGGAATCCCAGCGTACGACGCGACGGGAACTCCGTCACGAAGAGATGTTCGGGCTGCACCCCTTCGGGCAGATCGATCGCACGGACATAGGGACGCCCCTTGACCTGTTTGAGGTGGAACAACTGCCGCGAAGCGTCGAGCAGCAGATAGCCTTCGTCGTACTCCTTGCGCGTCGACGGATTGCCCGCCACCGCAAGCGCCGGAAAGCGGAAGCCCTTGCGGGTCATCGCCTCGGTGAAACGGTCGCTCTTTCCGCGGTCGATGCGATTGGTCGCCATGACGACGAACTCGATACCCGAGGACGTGATGCGGAAGACGTCGTCGGGCATCTCCAGATCGACGCGCCCCGACATCGATTCCAACAGCGGATAGAGCCCCGTACGGGGTTTGTTGATCTCCGCCGGCGTCGAGCGGAACATGAAGTTCTCGCTTTGCAGCAGGCGGGGCGTGACGGCCACGCCGCACAGCGAATCGGGAAACCGCTCGTCGTTGAGCAGCTGACGCGCATAGAAGGTCGGCAGGATGCTGTCGAACTCCCGGTCGGTGTAGGTGCGGCCGCCGCGGTCGCGGCGCACGATCCCGTCGCCCGCGAAATCGACCACGGCGAAATCGCCGACTACGCAGCTCCACAGCGTGAAGGGCGTCCGTTCGGGTTTGTAGAAGGCGAAATTATAGGCCCACGGCAGCAGCCACAGAAGCAGCACGAACACGGTGAAGCCGAAAAATAGTTTGCTGAAACGTATCATATATCCACACTGTTATTCGTTAATCCTGCCGTCCCTCCTTGAACCGAACGACCGACCACCACGACCAGGAGGCGGTGCACAGGGTGCAGAGCGTCAACCACGGCAGGAAGCCGTCGTAAGCTTCGGGAGCAGGCGCCAGAAAGAAGAGCCTCAGCACGCACGCCGCGACCGCACCGTAGAGCAGCCGGCGCCGCCACGTCGGTTCCAGACAGATCCACGCCGCGAGCAGATAGGCGGCGATCCCCGCCGCATACCACGGTGCGGCCGTCAGCAGGATATGCCGTACCAGTTCGGGCGCCAGCACCGCCCGAAAGGCGACGAACAGCACGCCGAGTGACACGGCGAACAGCGCCCCCAGCAGCAGCACGCCGTAGAGCAGCATCGCACCGATCATCCTTAATTCCGGACAGGGCAGGTGAAGCGTCAGTTTCAGGCACTTGCGCTGCATTTCGGGCACGAACTGCACCACGGCGAAAAGCAGCCCCACGACCAGCGGCACGAATTGCAGCAGGTCGACGAACACCGCGTCGCGCAACAGCATCACCTCCCACAGGTGGGCGATGCCCTTCAATCCCGCCGCACGGAAGAAATTCAACAGCACATAACCGACAAAACCGAGCGAGAGAAGCACGGCGACCAGATAGTACCAGCGCGTTTTCAGCCACTCCTTGTAAAAAATAGCACGTAACATAATTCATCAATATTTTCCGGTCAGACCGATAAAGGCGTCTTCGAGCGACGTCACCTGCTCGGAGGTAAATTCGCCGTAAGGCACCTGCAACCGCCGCAGCGTCCGCTCGACCTCGGCGGGCGGCAGGAACGAAAAGAGTTCGGCCCGGTTGCGGATCACCGACGGGTGGTAAAACTCCTTCGCGTCGGGAATCTCGTAGCCCTCGGGCACGGTGAAGCCGTAACGCCGCACTTCGGCCAGCAGCTCCGCGACGGGGCGCTGCGTCAGGATGCTGCCGTAGTCCATGATGATACAGTCGTCGACCAGGCGCTCCATATCCTGAATGATATGCGAGGTCAGAAAGACGGTTTTCGACTCGGCGCGGGCATATTCGCGCAGGTAGTCGACGAAGAGCCGGCGATAGCCCGGATCAAGCCCCAGCGAGAAGTCGTCGAGCACGAGCAGTTCGGGATTCTGCGCCAGAATCAGCCCCAGCGCCACCTGCGAACGCTGGCCGCACGACATGCGCGAAATCCGCTGCCCGGGTGCGACTTTCAGCTTGCGCATCAACTCGTAGTAGGCGTCGCGGCGCCAGGCGGGGTAGAAGACCGAGTAGAACTTCTCGATCTGTTCGATGGTCATGAACTGGTACTGCACGTGTCCCTCGATCAGCAGGCCGATATTGCGCCGCAGCACGGGATCGAGGTTCTGCACCTCCTGCCCGAAGATGCGGCATTCGCCGCTGCGGGGTTTCAGGTAGCCGCTCAGGATGTTGATGGTCGTGGTCTTGCCCGTACCGTTCTTCCCCAGCAGCCCCAGAATCCGCCCCTGCGGCACGTCGAAGCTCAGGTCGCGGTAGATCAGACGCCGCCCGTAATAATGTGTCAGATTGCGACACTCGATGATTGCACTCATACGTTGAATCTCATTCTTCGTTTTCCCGCCCCGGTATACCCCGAACGAGTCCGGCTCTGCGCCCGAGACTTATCGAAAACATTTAAAAGAAAATCAGGAACAACAATGGAACGGCGATACCGGCGGCCAGTTCCACGCCTCCGCGCCCCCGAAGCCCTTTCGGCCCTTTGAGCAGCAACAAGCCGCTTGCGACGATCGCCACGAGTCCCACGGCGAACAGATCCGAGAACCACGTCCACCACCGCCCGGGATTGTAATGCAGGCGCGTCATGGCCCCCAGCACGGGACGGCGCGTCAGCTTCTCGTAGAACGCCTCGCCGTCCGATAGCCGTACGGTGAGGCTCGAACCGCCTTTGAGGAAGACTTTGAGCACGTCCGATTCCGGAAAATAGTGTTTGGTGTAGTTGTCGGCCTCGTCCAGCGGCGCGAGCAGACGGACGACGTCGTCGCGCGTCAGCCGATCCCGTGCGGGAAGCGGCTCCCCGACGACGTAGCGCCGCTGCTCGACCGAATAGTTGGGATTGATCGTATCGCGGTGGTTCATCACCAGCCCCGAAACGGCGTAGATAAGCAGCATTCCCGAAAAGAAGAACGACAGCTCGCGGTGCACGTTCCGGCTCCAGCGACGCAGCCGGTTAGCGGTCGAATTCATACGACTGCGCCTCTACGAAATAGAACGACAGATAGGGTTTCCCTTCGGCCGCATTCCGTTCGGCGATCTTACGGCGGAAATCGGCGATACGGCCCTCGACGGTCGCAGCCGTTTCGCCGCGGGCCTTCTTCTCCGAATCGCAGCCGGCCGCAGTCGTTCCGTGCTGTTCGCCCGCCTGCGTGCGAACCTGCTCCTCCCAGCTGCGCAGATAGTCTTCATCCACACGCTGTTCGCGCAGGATTCCCTTCACGCGGACAATGCTGCCCACGCACTGCGGATCGAATTTTCCCAGCTTGCCGCTCTCGACGCGAATCGTCTGCGTATCGTCGCTGCCCATGAGGAAGATCTTGCGTGCGCCGTGCTTGCAGGCATGGGTGCATACCCCCTCGATCCACACCTCTTTTCCGGCCAGCGAATCGGCCCCGGCCAGCAGGTCGTCGATCTGCAACGCCTCGCCGACCGCGGCCTCTGCGGCAGCGACGGCAGATTCCGCCTTCGTCGTACGATTGCCGCACCCGACACCTGCCAGAAGCAACAGGAAAGCGGTCGCCGACAACATCAATTTGTTCGTTTTCATCACTTTGCGAATTTTAGTCATTTGTACGGGCAAAGGTAGGGCAAATCCGCCGACACCCCCATACCGAAAATCAGGTATTTAGGCAACGGGGAAACCCCAATAAAACGGTATTGCCCGCCCGACGGATGCGGGTTACTTTTGCTGCGTAAAAAATCAAAGAGGACGTACGCGAAACGCATGAAACCATATACTCTTCTGTTGCTGGGACTCCTTCTCGCTTCCGCCGCCGAGGCACAGACTACGGACGAAGCGCGACTGGAAGTAACCGTGACCGACGCCGCTTCGGGCGAAGCGTTGGGATACGCCGTCTGTTCGCTCCGTCCGAAGGAAGGAAACGGGAAGGAACGGGCCGCGGCGGCCGACGCCCGGGGCGTATGTCTGCTGGAAGGGCTGAAACCGGGACGTTTCGAACTCCGTCTATTATACATGGGACACGTATTTCTGCAAGGCGAACTGCAACTTCCCGCCGGACTGACCCGCCGCCGAATCCGGCTCGACATCGATCCGGTGGCCATCGGCGAGGTGCTGGTGACGGCCGCCGAATCCAAAGGGCCCACGTCGTCGTCGAAGATCGGCCGCGAAGCCATCGCCCACATCCAGCCGTCGAGCATCGCCGACCTCATGGAGCTGATCCCCGGCGGCCGTGCCACCGACCCCTCGTTCGGAGCGCCGCAGGAGATCCGCCTGCGCGAAGCCGATCCTTCGAGCTCCGCCAATTACGCTACGTCGGCATTGGGTACCCAGATTCAGGTAGACGGCATCCCCATAAGTAATGACGCCAACCTGCAATATTCGACCTCTTACGGATCGATCCAAGAGTACGCCAACGTCAATCGCGGCGTCGATACACGAGCGATCTCGACCGACGACATCGAATCGGTCGAAATCGTGCGGGGCATCCCTTCGGTCGAATACGGCGACCTGACGAGCGGACTGGTCAAGGTCAAGCGCCGCGAGGGCGGCCGCGACCTCACCGCCCGCTTCAAGGCCGACATGAGCAGCAAACTCTTCTCCGTCGGAAAGGGATTCGAACGGAAGGGGGAGGGTGACGCCGAACGCACGACACTGAATATCAACGCCGACTACCTGACGGCCGCCTCCGATCCCCGCAACCCGCGTCAGAGCTACCAACGACTGACCGGCTCCGTCCGCTTCGGCCGCCACTGGCAGGGTAGCGCCTACCGCTACTCGGCGGGCGGCAGTCTCGACTATACGGGTTCGTTCGACGACAAGAAATCCGACCAGGACCTCGACAACGGTCTGGGAGGCCCCGTCGAGCGCTACAAGTCGAATTACAACCGCACGCAGTTCGCCGCGACGTTCGCCGTAGAGGCGCGGCATCGGCAATTTTTCCACAGTCTCGACCTCACGGCATCGTTCAGCGCCGAATTCGACCGTATCGACCGTTGGAGGTTCGTGGAGACCGGTTCCGATTTCGCCAAGACGTGGGGCACCGAGCCGGGGGAGTACGACGCCGTCATCATCCCCGCCTCCTACGACGCCACGCTGCTCGTCGACGGCAAACCGTTCTACGGCTATGCCAAGGCCGTAGCGACCTTCAACGCCGACACCGAACGTTCGCGCAACACGCTGCGCGTCGGGGCCGACTGGTCGATGGACAAGAACTACGGCCGCGGGCTGGTCTTCGACGTCGCCCGGCCGTTCAGTCCGCAGATGGATTCGCGGCCCCGCGCCTACGACGCGATCCCCGCCCTGCACAAACTCTCGCTTTTCCTCGAAGACGCCACGACGCTCGCTCTCGGAGACTTCCGCGTGGAGGCTACGGGAGGCGTGCGCGCCGCCTCGATGTTCAATCTGGGACGCCGCTATACGATTCAGGGAAAATTCTATTTCGATCCGCGCGCCAACGTCGTCGTCGCACTGCCGCGATTTCATGTCGCCGGCCGGAATCTCTCCCTGCGATTGGGCGGAGGTGTCGGCTGGCACACCAAATTCCCGACGATGGACAGCCTCTATCCCGACACGGAGTATTTCGATTTCACCCAGCTCAACTACTGGCCTGCGAATCCCGCACTCCGGCGGATCAACCTGCGACTCTACACGCTCGATCCGACGAATTACGACCTGCGTGCCGCACGCAATTTCAAATGGGAGGTTCGCCTCGACGCCGGCTGGAACGACAACCAGCTGTCGGTGACTTATTTCCGCGAAGACATGACGTCGGGATTCCGCACGACGTCGGACTATCGGAGCTTCACCTTCCGGGATTACGACGAAACGGCGATCGACATGGAACAGTTGGACGGTCCCCCGTCGCTCGACGGCATCCCCTATACGGAAGAGAGGCGGTTGGGCGGGTACTCCCGCTCGACCAACGGCAGCCGCACGGAAAAGTCGGGCATCGAATTCGCCTTCACCTCGCAGCGCATCCGCGCGATCGCTACGCGAATTACCGTCACGGGCGCCTATTTCCGGACGAACTACTCCAACATGCACCCCGAGTACCTGCTGCCGACCTCCGCCCCCGGAGGACAGACCTATCCTTACGTCGGGTACTACTTTTCGACGGACGGTTACCTGCGCGAAATGTGCAATACCAATTTTCTGCTCGACACGCAGATTCCCCGCCTGAAACTCATTCTCTCCACATCGTTCCAGTGCATGTGGTTCCTCGGAAGCCGCAATACGCCGGTTTCGGCCTGGCCGATCTCGTATCTCGACGAGAATCTCGTCTCGCACCCGTTCACGGCCGAATCGGCTGCCGACGGTCTGCTGTCGGCACTCGTACGCGACAGCGACCCCACGCTGTGGCGCTATGTAACCACTCCGTTCAGCATGAATGTCAACCTCAAAATCACGAAAAAGCTCTATCGCGACAAGATGGCCGTGGCTCTGTTCGTCAACAAACTGCTCGATTACACCCCCGATTATCACACATCCGACGGCCGCCATATCCGCCGCGAAGTCACGCCTTACTTCGGCATGGAGCTGAATATTAAGCTATAACGACCCCGACATGCGACGTCTTCTACTCTTGTTTCCGCTCCTGAGCCTCTGCTCGACCGCCTGCGAATCGGACGGCCGGGAGTTGTTCACGCAACTTTCCGTCCGCTTCATCCTGCCCGACGACCGTCCGGTCGAACGCATCGAGCTCCTCTCCGACATCTCCTATTGCGAGAACATCAACACGAAGGAACGGGTCTTCTTCACCGTCCTCGACGGACGGTCGGCGACCCTCACGCTGCAAAAGGGGGTCTACACCCTCATCGTCGAGGCCAACCTGCACTACACCGACGGAACGGTGCAATACGTCCGCAACGCCGACCATAACACCCCGTCCGAAGCGCTCGCCTGGATGGACGACCGGAGTTCGATCGTATTGTTGTTAAAATACGTCAACTGACCATGAAACCGCTGCGCCTCCTGTTGCTCTGTCTGTTGCCGCTGCCTTTGTGGAGCGAAGCGCAAACCGCAGCCGTGCGCGACTCGCTCGGCATACTCCGCCGTGCGGAGTTCCACAACGCCCCGCTCGCGACGCTGGATGCTTCGGCCTACGAAAGTTCTCCCGCAGCGATGCTCTACCGCTATCCGGTCTCGTACTCCACGCTGAGATTGCAGGGCGACCTGCGCAGCGAAAGCCGGCCGATCCTGCAACCCGAGGGCGACGGCGCACTCGTCGGGACGTTCCGCGCCGACTCCTATCTGCGACTCGACGAGCGGTCGGTCGTCACGGCCGGCGCCTCCTACGAACGGGGACGCACGGACAACGTTCGCTGGAACTCCACAGCCGACTACCGTCTGCTGCGCCCCTTCGTCCTGGCCGATTCGGTGGGCGGCGACCTTTCGACCGAAGAGTACGCCTTTCGAGGCGCATACGTGCGCCGCGACGGGCGGATCAATTACGGGATCGGCATCGATTACCGCGCCCGCCACGAATTCCGACAGGTCGATCCCCGTCCCCACAACATCGTCAACGATCTGACGGGCACGATCGGCGCCGGATTCTCGACGGATCGATCCCTCATCGCCCTGACTGCGCGCGGACGCATTTACAAACAGTCGCAGGAGGTCGGATTCTTCGACGAACGGGGCGCCAATACCGTCGAATTCCTCATGACGGGACTGGGCAACTATTTCGCACGTTACGTCGGAGGCGAAGACCAGTCCCTCTTCTACAAAGGCAAGGGATACGCGCTTTCGCTGACAGCAGTCCCGAGCCGCACCTGCGGCTGGTCGGCCCTCCTGCAATACGAGCGTTTCTCCAACCGCAACATTTTCAGCGAACTCAATTACGCCCCGGCAGGCCGACTCGTGACGCAAACCCTGTCGGGCAGCGTCGCACGCCGCTACGAGCGGGGAGGTTTCGCAGTGGAGGGCTCCTACGAATTGAGGCAGGGATTCGAAAACGTCGTCGACAACGGCGAGACGGCGGACTACCGGATATTGGGCGAGTTCGCAATGTACCGCAACCGCACGCTGCGACTCACTGCCGGGGGGATGGTGACCTGGAATCGCCCGCAGACGGACTACACGCTCGCACCGTCGGTCGGGTACTTCCGCACGTCGGCCGATTATCCCTACCCGAAGCGGGAAATCGCCCTGTCGACGGCCGGCGCCGGCTGCGACCTGCATCTGACCCGTCACGGACAGCGCGGTACGCTGCGCGCGACGGTCGGCGGCCGCTACGCGGTCAACCTGACCCGCCACACGCTGTTGTCCGACAGCCGTCTCGATCCCGATATCGGCGCCATGCTCTTCGACAGCGTCGACCGCATGACGGCCGACGCCGTCGAACTCACGGCAGCCTTGCGCGCCGAACGGGAGCTGCGCCGTTCGCTGGCGCTCTTCGTCGACGCCTCGTGGCGCCCGGGCATCTACATGGACGGCGTGCGTGTCCACTTGGCCACGATCGCCTGCGGAATCTGTTTTTGAAACGATATTTATGTTTAATTTCTAATACTGTAAAACGATGAGAAAACTCTTTGCAATGCTGACGGTCGTCGCGCTGGCGACCGGCATGACCGCCTGCTCCGACGACGACGGAACGGAGACACCGAAAGATCCCACCACGACGAACTTCAACCTCCGCGCACGCGGCGGCAACGTGATGGTCACGCTGACGACTTCGGACTACACGATCGACATTCCCGCCGCCGACGCGGACTGGATCGGCCTGAGCGAACAGAGCCAGGGCGAGGTAGTCGTCCTCTCGGTAAAACCCAACACGACGGGCGCCGAACGTTCGACGACCGTCACACTCGCGGAGAAAACGACCGGTACGACGCTGGCCTACATGAATATCAAGCAGTCCGAGAACAGCCTTTACAGCGGCGATTTCCTGATCGAAGAGTCGTTCTTCACCTCCTGCCCCCTCCCCGCCACGGGCAAGGTCGACAAGGCTCACGGCGACCAATACATCAAGATCCGCAACAACACCGACCAGGATCTCTACGCCGACGGGCTACTGATTATCACGTCGTCGAAGATCACCTCCGTCCAGAACATCTCGTTCAACGAGGGCGAAGATCCCCGGCCGAATTACTGCATCGTCGACGAGATTCTCTGCATTCCGGGCGACGGCGACGACGTCCTGGTCAAGGCCGGCGAGTCGCTCCTGATCTGCAACAACGCCCAGAACCACAAGGCGACCAACCCCAACTCCTTCGATCTGACCTCGGCCGATTTCGAGTGGTACAACGAGTCGACAGTCGAATCCATGCTCGATATCGACAACCCCAAAGTGGACAATCTCGACATCTGGTACACCTACACCAAGAGCGTCATCATGCTCGACGCTGCGGGTAAACGCTCTTGCGCACTGGCTATCCCTCCCATCGGAATGACCCGAGACAGGTTCCTCGCCGATTACGCTTTCACGGGCAGCTATATCTTCCATTCGCCCAACGGAAAGGACTACGACATGACCTTCAAGAACTGCTTCAAGGTACCCAATTCGTGGATCGTCGACGCCGTCAATCTGGGTGTTTCGTCCGAGTATCTGACGAATCCGTGGGATACAGAGCTCGACGCCGGTTACACCTATGCCTGCGAGACGAGCTCCGACCAGACGAGCTACGGTCTGAGCGTACGCCGCAAGGTCGCAGCCGACGGCAAGCTGGTCGACACGAACAATTCGACCAACGACTTCACGCCCCGCGCCACACCGTCGCTCTCGGAAATCCAATAGGGTAGCGCTTCCCGACGAAACGGGCCGGTGCGATGCACCGGCCCGTTTCCATTTTCCGTCGAACCGCCTACTTGAACCACTCTTCGAGATGATCCTTCGCGTAGAAATAGTAAACCAGCAGCCCCACCCAGCTCGTCAGCAATACGAGCACCGAGGCGATCACCTTGCCGACGGTCGAAATGTTTTTCTTGAAGATGTCGAGCACCGCCAGTACGGCGCAGACCAAACCCACCAGATAGAGAATCGTTCCCATAGTTCGGAATATTTTTAGTTAAACAACAGGTTTCGCGTCCGTTCCCCGCGCCGGAACACTCCGGCAGGGTAGGCGACGTCCCACAGATAAAGTCCTTCGGCCGGCGCGCCGCCGCTCGCGCGCGACAAGTCGCGGCTCTCGACGATCGCGCGGAACTCCTCCACATCGTAACGCCCGCGCCCCACGTCGACCAGCGTCCCCACCAGCGCCCGCACCATATTGCGCAGAAAACGGTCGGCACGGATCGTAAAGCGGTACACTCCTTCGGGCGACTCCTCCCAACCGGCCCGCACGATGCGGCAGATATTGGTCTTGTTGTTGGAGTTCAGTTTGGCAAAGGAGGTAAAATCGTCGTACTCCAAAAGCGATGCCGCAGCGCGATCCATCCGCTCCACATCCAGCGGCCGGTAATAGTGCCACGCGGCCCTGCGGGTAAAGGGGTTCTTGCGCGACTCGATGAAATAGCGGTACTCGCGCTCCGCCGCACTGAAACGGGCGTGCGCATCGTCCGCGACCGGTGCCACGCCGAAGACGGCGACGTCGTCGGGCAGCAGGCAATTGAGTTTGTAGACCGTATGCTCCGGATCGGTCAGCGGCGCCGCTACGTCGAAATGCGCCACGGCATAGGCGGCGTGCACGCCCGTGTCGGTACGGCCCGCGCCGGTCACCTCGACAGGCTCGCGCAGCAGCGTCGAAAGCGCCCGTTCGAGCGTCTCCTGCACCGAAGCGGCGTCACGCTGACGCTGCCAGCCGCAATAACGGCCTCCGTTGTAACTCAGTTCGACAAAATAACGCATCGCAACATACCAATTTAGCGCGTGTTTACGTTTTCAGACAGATACAAAAAGATAGCAAGACAAAGGTACGAAAAAATCCGGAACACCCTCCGCACTCATCGAGGATTTCGTATCTTCGGTTTCGCGCCTTAGATACTCCGCCTCGGCAATTGCAAATAAATTTGATATTGCCTTCGCTTATCGCATCTTTGGCTGACGCCTTAGATACTGCGCCTCGGCAATTGCAAATAAATTTGCATTGCTCTCGGCTTAATCGTATCTTTGTCCAAATATTTTTTCGCACTATGAACGCAGCTATCATCGGATACGGGAAAATGGGACGCGAGATCGAACGTCTCCTCGTCGAACGAGGGCACGGCGTGAGGCTGATCGTCGACGCCGACAACCGCGGCGACCTCGACGCGGCGCATCTGCGCGGCATCGACGTGGCGCTCGAATTCACGACGCCCGCAACGGCCTACGACAACATCCGCGCCTGCATCGACGCCGGTACGCCGGTCGTAAGCGGCACGACGGGCTGGACGGATCGCCTCGACGAACTGAAAACCCGCTGCAAGGAGCGGGGCGGGGCCTTTTTCTACGCCTCGAACTACTCGCTGGGGGTCAACCTGCTGTTCCGGCTCAACCGGCAGCTGGCCGAAATGGTCGGCCGCGTCGGCGGTTACGACGTCCGCATCGAGGAGGTGCACCACACGCAGAAGAAGGATGCACCGAGCGGCACGGCCATCACGCTGGCCGAAGAGATCATCGGCCGCATCGGCACGAAGGAGCGTTGGGTGAACCGCCCTGCGGCCGATCCCTCGGAGCTGGCGATCGCATCGATCCGCGAAGGGGCGGTGCCGGGTATCCACACCGTCACCTACACCTCGGCGGACGACGTGCTGACGCTGCGGCACGAGATCCTCAACCGCCGCACGCTGGCCCTGGGGGCCGTCATCGCGGCAGAATTCCTGAACGGCAAGCGGGGCGTCTACACGATGGACGACCTGTTGAAATAGGCGGCGAAGCGAGACGATTCCGATGAAAAAGTCTCCGACCATCGCCGCACTCCTGATAGAATAGCGTCGCTGCCGACACAAACCGAACAACTCCGACATGGAAAAAATCAAGGCAATCCTGCGTAACAAATGGTTCGGCTTCATCTTCTGGAGCCTCCTCTATATCCTGTGGTTCGTCGTCTGGACGGGCAACCTGTGGCTGCTGCTGGGCGAACTGGTCATCGTCGACCTCTACTTCACGCATTTCCTCTCGCGGCTCATCGGCCGGCGCAACCGCGAATGGTGCCGCCGCAGCCCGACCTACAAATTCATCTACGAGTGGGTCAACGCAATCGTTTTCGCAACGGTCGTCGCCTCGCTCATCCACATCTTCGTCTTCCAGATGTACGTCATCCCGTCGTCGTCGATGGAGTCGTCGCTTCTTATCGGCGACTACCTCTACGTGAGCAAGGTGGCCTACGGCCCCCAGATGCCCAACACGCCGGTGTCGTTCCCCTTCGTACACCATACGATGCCCTTCTCGCAGACGAAGAAATCCTTCTCGGAGTGCATCCGATGGCCGTACCACCGGCTCAAAGGATTGCGCAGCATCGAGCGCAACGACGTGGTGGTCTTCAACTTCCCCGCCGGCGACACGGTGCTGCTCCAGCGGCAGGACGCCACCTACTACGACGTGCTGCGCGAATACCAGCGCACGCTGGGCGCCAGGGCGGGCCGCGAGAAACTGTTCCGCGACTACACGGTCATCACCCGTCCGGTCGACAAGCGCGAGAACTACATCAAACGCTGCGTGGCCATCGCCGGCGACTCGCTCAAAATCGTGGGCGGCGAAGTCTACGTCAACGACGAGCCGCAGGCTCCCGTCGAGGGCAAGCAGTACATGTATACGGTGATGACCTCGTCGCCGCTGTCGAAATACGCGATCGACAAGCTCGGCATCACCGAGTGGAGCGGCGGCAACGGCTCGAACTACTACATGCTGCTCGACGACGAGCGGGCCGAGGAGTTGCGCCGCATGGGCAACGTGCTGGCCGTCGAACGTTTCATCTACGAGGAGCCCAACCGCGAAGTCTATCCCCACGACCTGACGCTGGGATGGAATCAGGACAATTACGGCCCGATCTGGATTCCGGCCCGCGGGGCGACGATCCCGCTCACACCCGAGAACATGCGGCTCTACCGCCGCTGCATCGAAGTCTACGAAGGCAACCGCGTGGAAGAACTGCCCGACGGCAGGGTACTGCTCAACGGCCAGCCGGCCGCGGAATACACCTTCCGCATGAACTACTACTGGATGATGGGCGACAACCGCCACAACTCGGCCGACTCGCGTTTCTGGGGCTTCGTGCCCGAAGACCACATCGTGGGGCGCGCCTCGTTCATCTGGCTGTCGCTCGACGCACAGAAATCGTTCCCGTCGAACATCCGGTGGAACCGGCTCTTCACCAAAGTGAAATGACGACGCCTGCCGACGATACCTATCTGACCATCGAAGCGCCGGCCGAGGCGATCTACAAGGAAAAGAGCAGCAAATTTCTCGCTTTCGCCTATCCCGTCGCCGACGAAGAGGAGATCCGCAGCCGGCTCGAAGCGTTGCGCAAACGTTACTACGACGCCACGCACCATTGTTACGCCTGGCGGCTGGGGCCGCACGGCGAGGCGTTCCGCGCCAACGACGACGGCGAACCTTCGTCGACAGCCGGTCGGCCGATTCTGGGGCAGCTGCTCTCGCACGAAACGACCGACTGCCTGATCGTCGTCGTGCGTTATTTCGGCGGGACGAAACTGGGCGTGCCGGGCCTTATCGCCGCATACAAGGAGTCGGCGGCGGAGGTACTGGCGGCGGCACGCATCGTGCAGCGAACGGTCGACCGCCGCATCGCGGTGACCTTCTCCTACGCGGCGATGAACGACATCATGCGCATCGTCAAGGAGGAGCAGCCCGCCGTCGAGTCGCAGCGGTTCGACAATCTCTCGTCGATCGTGCTGCGTATCCGCGCCAGCCGCGCCGAACGATTAACCGAACGACTCCGCAAGGTCGAAGGAGCGACCATCGAAACATGAACGAACCGAAAAGCATCCATATCAAGGGAGCGCGGGTACACAACCTCCGAAACATCGAGGTGGAAATCCCGCACGACACGCTCACCGTCATCACGGGCCTCTCCGGCTCGGGCAAATCGACCCTGGCCTTCGACACGATCTTCGCCGAGGGGCAGCGCCGCTACGTGGAGAGCCTGTCGGCCTACGCCCGGCAGTTTCTGGGCAAGATCGACAAGCCCGACGTCGACCTCATCACGGGGATCGCGCCGGCCATCGCCATCGAACAGAAGGTCAACACGCGCAATCCGCGTTCGACGGTCGGCACCACCACCGAGATCTACGACTACCTCAAACTGCTCTTCGCCCGCATCGGCCGCACCTTCTCGCCCGTATCGGGCCGCGAGGTGAAGTGCTACGACGTCGACGACGTGGCCCAATACGTCCTCGCGCTCGGTCAGGGAGCGAAAGCGCTCGTCGCAGCGCCGCTGGTCGCCGCCGAGGGGCAGGGCGTCATCGAGAAGCTGACGCTGCTCATGGGCGACGGCATCCAGCGCGTGCAGTACGACGGCCGCACACGTTTCATCGAGGAGCTGCTGCCGGAACTCGATCCCGCCGTCCGGCCCGACGAGCTGTCGGTGATCGTCGACCGCCTGCGCGTCGCCTCCGACGAGGAGTTCGCCACGCGCCTGCGCGACTCCGTGGCCCGCGCGTTCGCCTACGGCGACGGCGTGTGCCGCATCCTGACCGACGAGGGAGCCGAGGAGTTTTCGTCGCGCTTCGAGGCCGACGGAATCGCCTTCGAACAGCCCACCGAACACCTGTTCAGCTTCAACAACCCGCTGGGTGCCTGTCCCCGCTGCGAGGGCTACGGCAAAATCATCGGCATCGACGAGGATCTGGTCATCCCCGACAAGAGCAAGACGATCTACGAAGGCGCCATCGCCTGCTGGCGCGGCGAGACCATGCGCCTGTGGAAAGAGAAGCTGGTGGAAAACGCCGGCAAGTTCGACTTCCCGATCCACACGCCCTACCACGAACTGACGCCCGAACAGAAGCGCCTGCTGTGGACGGGCAACGAATACTTCTACGGTCTGGACAGCTTCTTCGAATACATCGACAGCGAACGGCGCAAGATTCAGTTCCGCGTGATGAAGGCGCGCTACACGGGCAAGACGCGCTGCCCCGAATGCGGCGGCAGCCGCCTGCGCAAGGAAGCGCTCTACGTGCGCGTGGGCGACCGCACGATCGCCGATCTGGTGACGATGAACGTCGACGCGCTGCTGGTGTTCTTCAAGGAATTGCAGCTCGACGCACACGATACGACCACCGCACGGCGCATCCTCACCGAAATCGTCAACCGGTTGCAATACCTCGCCGACGTGGGACTGGGCTATCTGACGCTCGACCGCCTGAGTTCGACGCTTTCGGGCGGCGAGTCGCAGCGCATCAACCTGGCCACGTCGCTGGGCAGCAACCTCGTCGGTTCGCTCTACATTCTCGACGAACCCTCGATCGGCCTGCATCCGCGCGACACGAACCGGCTGGTGGGCGTGCTCAAACAATTGCGCGACATCGGCAACACCGTCATCGTGGTCGAACACGAGGAGGAGGTGATCCGTGCGGCCGACTGGATCGTCGACGTCGGCCCCGAAGCGGGCTACAACGGCGGAGAGATCGTTTTCTGCGGCCCCGCGAAAAAACTTTCCGCCTGCCGGAAAAGCCTCACGGCCGACTACCTGGCCGGACGGCGGCGGATCGAACCGCCCTCGACGCCGCGCGGGTGGAGCCATTCGATCGTCGTCAAAGGGGCGCGGGAGAACAACCTGCAAAACATCGACGTGCGCTTTCCGCTGGGAGCCATGACCTGCGTCACGGGCGTCAGCGGCTCGGGCAAGTCGTCGCTCGTCAAGGGAATCCTCTACCCGGCACTGCGGCGCACGCTCTTCGACACGGGAATCAAACCGGGCGACTTCGACGCGCTGGAAGGCGACGTACAACTGCTCAAATCGGTCGAAATGGTCGACCAGAACCCGATCGGAAAGTCGACGCGCTCGAATCCCGTCACCTACATCAAAGCTTACGATGAAATACGCAAACTCTTTGCCGACCAGCCCTATGCGCAGCACAACGGCATGACGCCGTCGCACTTCTCGTTCAACATCGCCGGCGGCCGCTGCGAGGAGTGCCAGGGCGAGGGCGTCATCAAGGTCTCGATGCAGTTCATGGCCGACATCGAACTCAAATGCGAGGCGTGCGGCGGCCGGCGCTTCAAGGAGGAGGTACTCGAAGTGAAATACCGCGGCCGTTCGATCTACGACGTACTGGAAATGACCGTCGACGACGCCGTGGCCTTCTTCGGCGAGGACAAGGCCAACGCCGTATGCCGGCGCATCGTCGACCGGCTACTACCGTTGCAGGAGGTGGGACTGGGTTACATCAAGCTGGGACAATCCTCCTCGACGCTCTCGGGCGGCGAGTCGCAGCGCGTGAAGCTCGCGTCGTTCCTCGCCAAGGACGCCGTGCAGGGCAACGTGCTGTTCCTCTTCGACGAACCCACCACGGGGCTGCATTTCCACGACATCAACAAACTGCTGGCGGCCTTCGACGCGCTGATCCGCAAGGGACACACCATCGTCGTCGTCGAACACAACATGGACGTCATCAAGTGCGCCGACTGGGTGATCGACCTCGGCCCCGAAGCGGGCGACCGGGGCGGCAGGGTAGTCTTCGAGGGGACGCCCGCCCAGCTCGAAACGTGTGCGGAGAGTTACACGGGACAATTCCTGAAACTCCGCACCAAACTGTAAAATCCATGAAGGAATTCCATACCTATACGCTTCCCAACGGTATCCGCGGCATCCACCGCCAGGTACACGGCAACGTGGCCCACTGCGCGCTCGTCGTGGGTGCAGGCACGCGCGACGAGCTGAAATCGGAGTACGGGCTGGCGCACTTCGCCGAACACGCCTTCTTCAAGGGTACCCAGCGGCGGCGCGCCTACCAGGTCAACTGCCGGCTGGAAAACCTCGGCGGCGAACTGAATGCCTACACCACCAAGGAGGACACGACGCTGCACGCCACCGTGCTGCGCGGAGACTTCGCCAAAGCCGTCGAACTGCTCGCCGACGTGGCGTTCCGTTCAACCTTTCCCGAACGGGAACTGGAACGCGAACGCGAGGTGATCTTCGACGAGATCAACACCTACAAGGATTCGCCCGCCGACCGCATCTACGACGATTTCGAAGACCTGCTCTTCGCCGGATCGGCACTGGGACACAACATCCTGGGATCGAAAGCGGCACTGGCCCGCTACCGCTCGGAGCACATCCACGCCTTCGTGCGGCGCACGCACACCACCGATCAGATGGTCTTCTCGTCGATCGGCAACATCGCGCCCCGACGCATCGAGGCGATCGCCGCGCGGTACTTCGCCGACATGCCTGCCACCGTGCGGTCGTTCTGCCGGACGGCGCCCACGCCCGTCGCCCCCTTCGAACGAAACATCGCGCGGCACACGCACCAGTCGCACTGCATCGTCGGAGCACGGGCTTACGGCATCCTCGACCCGAAGCGGCTGCCGCTGGCGCTACTCGTCAACATGCTGGGCGGCCCGAGCGCCAACTCGATGCTCAACGTCACCGTGCGCGAGAAACACGGACTGTCGTACAGCATCGAAGGCAGTTACACGCCCTACGGCGACGCCGGCATCGTGGCGATCTACTTCAGCTCCGACCACGACAACTGCGACCGCTGCCTAGAACTGGTGCGGGGGCAGATCGACTCCCTGCGCACCCGGCGGCTTTCGACACGGCGGCTGGCGCTGGCCAAGAAACAGTTCGTCGCACAGCTGGCAATCTCGATGGAGAGCAACGAGGGCTACATGCTCGGTGCCGGCAAGAGCTATCTGGTACACAGCGAGGTGGACACGATGGAGGAGGTCTACCGCAAAATCAGCGACTTGCAGGCCGGGGAGCTGTTGGAGGTCGCCAACGAAGTGCTCGCCTCGCCTTCGCTACTCGTTTACAGATGATGGACGCACTCGAAAAATACGTCGACAGCCTCTCCACACCCGAATCGGAACTGCTGCGGGCGCTCGATCACGAGACTCACATGCAGACGATCCAGCCGCGGATGCTCTCGGGACACATCCAGGGAAAACTGCTCGAAATGTTCGTGCGGATGCTCCGTCCGCGCAGCATCCTCGAAATCGGTACTTTCACGGGTTACTCGGCGCTCTCGATGGCCGCCGGACTCGGCGAGGGGGCCACGCTCGACACGATCGAGGTGGACGACGAACTGGAAGAGCTGGCGCAGCGTTTCTTCGACCGCTCGCCCTGCGGCGGGAAGATCCGGCTCCACATCGGTTCGGCGCTCGACATCGCCCCGACACTGGGCGGTCCGTTCGATCTGGTCTTCATCGACGGCGACAAACGCGAATATCCCGCCTACTACCGGATGCTCATGGGCGACGACACGGGGCGGCCGCTCGTGGAAAGCGGCGCTTTCCTGCTGGCGGACAACATCCTCTGGTCGGGCAAGGTGGTAGCGCCCGTCGCACACAACGACCTGCACACGCAGCGCATCCTCGAATTCAACCGCACGGTGGCCGACGACCCGCGCGTGGAGAACGTGATCGTGCCGCTGCGCGACGGCCTGAATCTGATACGGGTGAAATAAACATCCGAAGGAAACGATAAAAATCGGCCTTTTTGTTGCATTTTCGGGTTTTAGTTTCTAACTTTACTCGAACCTAAAACCCTCAACCATGAAAACCTACCCGTTTCTGGCAGTTTTCATCTGCCTCTGCGTGAACACCGCGGCGCAGGAGTACAGTTTCAAGTACGGAAAAATCACGCCCGACGAACTCCGCATGACCCTCTACGAACCCGAACCCGATGCCCCGGCCGTCTTCATCTACGACGATACGGACATCCACTACTCCTTCGGCAATTCGATCCAGCTGCTGTGTTATCGTACGGTCAAGATCAAGGTATTCAAGGACGAAGGCGTGAAGTGGGGCGACGTGGCGATCGACTTCGGCAACTACCAGCTGTCGAAAGAGGTCGTCTCCCGCATCGACGCCGCAGCCTACAATCTCGTGGACGGCAAAACGGTCAAGACGCAGCTCAAACGGCAGAATATCTTCGAGGAGGTGCTCGACGAACACACGAAACGGCTGAAATTCTCGATCCCCGAAGTCAGGGCCGGAACGGTGATCGAATACCGCTACCTGCTCACGTCGGACTTCATCGGGCAGATTCCGGACGTCGACGTCCAGCACGCAATACCGGTCGTACGCAGCACGGCGCAGATCTCGATCCCCGAATATTTCACCCACCATATCCACACGCGGGGGTATCTGACGCTGCCGGTCAAAAAGGAGCTGGAAAACGGCGGTGCGGCCGGCTTCTCCGGATTCAGCTATACCAATACCAAATACATCTGCAACATCGATCGGGTGCCCTCGCTCCGCAAAGAGCCGTACGTCTGGCATCTGGACGACTTCCGCGCAGGGCTCGAATTCGAGATCAACGGTCTCGAAATTCCCGGCAGCCTCTACAAGAGCTTCACCCGAACGTGGGCCGACGTCTACGAATCGCTCGACCGGTCGGAGTTCGGGCGTTACGCCGACATCCGCAATCCCTTCAAGGACGAAGTGGCGGCCATCGTGGCACGAAACGCCGACGACGAGCGCCGGCAGCTGCACGAAATCCTCAAATTCGTGCAGTCCCGCATCGCATGGGACGGAACCTACCGGCTGACACCCGAGAGTTCGCCCCATGCGGCCGTCGACAAGGGACGCGGCGACAGCGGGTCGATCAACTTCATCCTCGCCGCCGCCCTGCGCGACGCCGGATTCAAACCGGAAATCATCCTGCTCAATCCCCGCTCCGCAGGACGGCTTCCGCTGACCCACGCCACCGACCGCATCCGCACCTTCGTATTGCGGACGAAGCTCAAAAGCGGGGAGACGGTCTACCTCGATGCCACCGACCTCCACTCGGACGTCAACGTCCTGCCCACGCAGCTGCTCGTCGACCACGCCAGGCTTTACAGTCTGGAACATCCTTTCGAAAACTGGATCAACCTCTCCTCGCCGGCGCAGAGCGTCGTACTGTCGCAGATCACGGCCCGTCTGACGGAAGAGGGGGAGTTGGAATGCACCGAAACGGACACTGAAACCAATCAGGCGGCCTACGACCTGAGCCGCCGTTACAGCCGCAGCGAAAACCACGACACGTTCGTACAGGAATACGAGCAGCGGGCCGGCATCACGATCTCGGAGCTGACGGTCGATGGGCTCAATACGGCCAAAGCACGCATGAAGCTGAACTTCCGCAAGCCGGTCGATTCGGGCGGCGACTTCCTCTATATCTGTCCCACGATCGTCCCCTTCATCGAGAAGAACCCCTTCACCAGTCAGAAGCGCCAGCTGCCCGTGGAGTTCTCGTATCCATACCGCTACCGCATCATCGTTTCGCTGATGCTGCCCGAAGGCTACACCGTGGAGGAACTGCCCAAATCGCAACGCCTGTCCGCCTGCAACGAAGGCATCGCCTGCACGATGCAGTTGCAGCAACAGGGAGCGCTGATGCAATGCCTGTTCGAATTCGACCTGTCGCGCATCATCTTCCCCGCCACCGAATACACCGACCTGAGCGCATTCTACGGATTCGTCATGGACATGTGCAACAGCCGGATCGTTCTTAAAAAATCATAGCCCATGCGCAGTCGTTTATTACCGTGTCTTCTGCTCACACTGGGCAGCACGACCGCCAGCACGGCGCAGAAGTACTCCGTCGCAACGCTCGCCGACTCGCTGCGGCAAAACGCTCAGGCAGTCGTCCGGCTCTACGAAACCGATTTCCAATACAATTCGCCCTCCTCGGCGACGGCATGGCACGACATCGTCGTCACGCTGCTGGACCGCAGGGGAGCCAGACATGCCGACCTGGTCTGCTACGTGGACATGTTCAGTTCGCTGAAAAGCTTCTCCGCAGAGATCTGCGACGCCTCCGGCCGCGTGATCCGCAAACTCGGCAAAGGCGACCTGAACTATACCGAATATTCCCAGCATCTGGCCGACGATGCGGCTTACTACTGGCTCGAACCGCCGTTATCGGTCTTCCCATGTACCGTCCGCTACCGTTACGAGACGGCGCACAAGAACGGCATGTTCGGCACGCTGCGTTTCGTCCCGCTGTCGACCGACATCGGTGTAGCACTGGAAAAGGCGCGTTTCCGGCTGTCGACCCCTGCCGGCTATGCGTTCAACTGCCGATGCACGCCCTTCCCTGTCGAACCCGTGCGGCATACGGATCGCGGCCGCGACAACTACGAATGGACATTCCCGTCCCGCACGGCCGTGCTCGACGAACCGCTGATTCCGCCCGCCCGCGAACGGCTGCCGATCCTCTACTTCGCGCCGTCGGAGTTCACCTACGACAAAACGCAGGGGAATATGCAGGACTGGCCCCGTTTCGGCGTCTGGATGGACGGACTGCTCGCAGGCCGCGGGCAGCTGCCTCCGGCCTTGCAGGCCGAAATACACGACCTGACCGACACGATCCCCGACAAACGGAGAAAAATCGAGGCGCTCTACCGCTATCTGGGACGCACGACCCGCTACGTGAGCATCCAGTTGGGCATCGGGGGCTGGCAGCCGATGGACGCCGCAACGGTCTATGCGAATAAATTCGGCGACTGCAAGGCGCTCTCCAACTACCTGCACGCGATGCTGGCCGCCTGCGACATCGAGTCGTTCTACACCATCATCCACACGCAGAACAAGCATATCCCGCGCGATTTCGCCACACCGGCCATCGCCAACCACGCCATTCTGGGCGTGCCGTGCCAGCGGGACACGCTGTGGCTGGAATGCACCAATACCGACGTTCCCTTCGGCTATGTACATCAGTCGATCGCCGGTCACGACGCCGTGATCTGCCACGACGGCAAGGCCGAAGTCGTCACGCTGCCCGCCTACGCCGACTCGCTCAACACCGAATGCCAGCGCATCGACGTCCGGCTCGACGAGGCGGGCAATGCCAGCCTCTCGCTGTCGAGCGTCAGTCGGGCGCGGCAATACGAGTGGACTCGGCCGATACTGGATCTGGCGCGCGACAAGCAAGCCGATTTCCTGCGCAGGTCGTTCCAACTGCCGCTGGCGCAGGTCGATTCGCTGCGCTGCGAGGAGGTGCTGGACAAGCCGCTTCCCGAGATGCACATCCGCGCCTCGATCACCGCGCTGCGCTATGCCAACAAGACCGGCTCGCGCCTGTTCGTCCCCGTAGCACCGCTGCGTTCGGGGCCGGGCCGCTTTACGACCGAACGCAGGCACGACCTGTGGATCGACAAGGGGTATTGCGATACCGATTCGCTTACGCTGCATCTGCCGGAGGGGTACGTCGTCGAAGCGCTTCCGAAATCCGTAACGATAGAAAACCGCTTCGGAAAGATCGCATTCGAGGCCTTGTGCAGCGGCGACAGATTGCACATCCGCATCCGCCTGCTGCGCCGTTCGGGCCGTTACCCGCAAAGCGAGTATGCAGCCTTCCGCGAATTCATGCAGGCCGTCGACCGCGTCTATTCGGCCAAAATCGTCCTGCGCAAGGTATAAACGATCGGTCGGCGACACCCGAAAGGGTAGTCGCCGACCGACTGAAAGGAGCGGCCGAAACCGGCCGCCGTATCCCGAAACCTACAATTTCGGGTTGTTCCGATGACGCTCCGCATCGCGGGCGCTCTTCTTGGCGAAATTCGCTTCGACGGCCCGGGTCAGATCGACCCCCGTCTGGTTGGCCAGACAAACCAGCACCCACAGCACGTCGGCCATTTCGTCGGCGAGATTCTCCTTCTCGCCGGCCTTGAACGACTGGTCGCCGTACTTGCGCGCCATGACGCGCGCCAACTCCCCGACCTCCTCCGTAAGAACCGCCATATTGGTCAGTTCGCTGAAATAACGCACGCCGTACTCCTTGATCCACGTATCGACGCGCTGCTGCAATTCACTCAACTCCATATCCGTACAGAAAAAAAGGGTCCTTCCGGCAGACGCGGATTTCCGAACGTTTCCGTCAAACCGGCAGGGCAGAGCCGCACCGGCGCAGGAGATTCCCTGACGGGAAGACGAACGCCGGAATCAGACGGTTTCACCCCGCCGCACGGTGCGGCAAGGGTGAAATCCGGCTCCGGAGACCCGTCGGTCCGCCCGTATCAAACGAGCTTCAATTCCTTTTTAATCGTCTCGATCTTGGCGTCCAGCCCGACCTCCACACGGTCGAAATCGGCCACCGATTCCAACTCGGCGCGCACGCCGAAGTAGAACTTGATCTTCGGCTCGGTTCCCGACGGACGCACCGAAACCACCGTCCCGTCGGCGGCGAACCACTGCAACACGTTGGACGCCTCCTCCTCGATCGGGGTTTTGGCCCCCGTCCTGACATCGGTCGATTCGAGCAGTTTGAAGTCGTTGATCTTCACCACGGGCGAACCTGCAATCTCCCTGGGGGGATCGGCGCGGTAGTCGACCATCATCTGCTGAATCTCGGCAGCGCCCTCCATGCCCTTGCGGACGACCGACACGAGCCCTTCGCGGAAGAAACCGAACTCCACGTAGAGCTTCTGCAACCACTCGTAGAGCGTCAATCCCATCGTATCCCTCGTCCACGCAGCAGCTTCGGCCACCAGCGAGCAGGCCGATACGGCGTCCTTGTCGCGCACGAAATCGCCGGCCAGATAGCCGAACGACTCCTCGCCGCCGCCGATGTAGGTAGCCTTGCCTTCGTTGTTGCGGATGATGCGGGCGATGTATTTGAAGCCCGTGAGACAGTCGTAGCACTTCACGCCGAAATGCGCCGCCATGACGTTGGGCATCTGCGAGGTGACGATCGTCTTGACCACGAACTCCTTGCCGTCGAGGCGCCCCAGCTCCGACCAGCGCGTCAACTGATAGGCCATGATGAGCGACAAGGTCTGGTTGCCGTTCAGCAGAACGTATTCTCCCTTGGCGTTGCGCAGCGCGACGCCGATACGATCCGAATCGGGATCGGTGGCCAGCACCAGATCGGCGCCCAGCCGCGAACCCAGCTCGATGGCCTTGGCCATCGTCTTGCGCTCTTCGGGATTGGGGGATTCGACGGTGGGGAAGTTGCCGTCGATGACCGCCTGCTCCTCGACCAGCGAGACGTTCGTGAAGCCCCACTTGCGCAGCGATGCCGGCACGAGCCGCACGCCGGCGCCGTGCAGCGGCGTATAGGCGATCTTCATGTCGTGGAACTTGCCGACGCTTTCGGGCGAGAGCGACAGCGTATGCACCTTATTTAAGTAGATCTCGTCGAACTCCTCGCCCAGCAGCGTGATGTTGCCCGGATTGGCACCCGTGAGGATCTGGTCGATCGAGGTGATCTTCTCCACCTCGGCGATGATATTGCGGTCGTGCGGGGCCGTTACCTGCGAACCGTCCGTCCAATAGGCCTTGTAGCCGTTGTACTCCTTGGGATTGTGCGAAGCGGTGACCACGACCCCCGAATGACATTTCAGTTCGCGGATGGCGAAACTCAACTCGGGAGTGGGGCGCAGCTTGTCGAACAGAAAGACCGTAAATCCGTTCGAAGCGAAGATGTCGGCCACACGCTCGGCGAACATCCGCGAATTGTTGCGCGAATCGTGGCCGATCGCCACGCGGATCCGCTCGCCCGCGAAATTCTTTTTCAGGTAGTTGGCGAGCCCCTGCGTGGCCATGCCCACCGTATAGACGTTCATGCGGTTGGTACCCACGCCCATGATGCCGCGCAGGCCGCCCGTACCGAATTCCAGATCCTTGTAAAAGCTCTCGGTCAACTCCTTCCTATCGTGATCCATCAGATAGCGCACCTGCTTTTTGGTCGCTTCGTCGTAGTCGCCGTCGAGCCATTTCTGCGCTTTCGACAGGACCAGCTGCTCTAATTCGTTTGCCATAAATTATTAGTTTTATTTATAAAAAACAACGATTCATCATTTTAATACTATACGCAAATATACACAAAAAATTCCGAATATTCACTATCAACCAGTTAAAAAACGAAGCTCCGAAAACCCTTATTTTGCTATATATAAAAAATCCGAAAAAGCAACCGAAAACAGAAGATATTTTCACAAATTTATTCACACCTTTGTAAGGCCAAAAAGTACGGGTCTCCGATTCGTTCCTCAGGCAAAAATTCAATCAGACAAAAAAGACTCGCATTGGCGCATGTTCAATAACTCGCAGACATACAGCGATATATGGCAGCTTTGCCTGAACCGGATCAAGGAGCAGACCTCCGCCGAGGAGTTCGCCAAATGGTTCCAGCCCATCGTCCCGCTCGAATTCGACGGAACGACGCTGCGTCTGCGCGTGCCCAACGCCAGCTACGTCTACCAGATCGAGAAAAACTACATCCCGTTCCTGCGTCCGATCATCTCGCAGCTCTACGGCCAGCAGACGCGGCTCCACTACGCCGTGCCCAAAGCCGAGGCGCCGAAACTGGACACTGAAACCGATTCGACGGCCATCTCGCGCTTCGCTACGCAGAACGACACGGCAAATATAAAAAATCCTTTCATCATTCCCGGCCTCAAAAGGGTGCGAATCGACCCGCAGCTCAATCCGAACTACACCTTCTCGACCTTCATCGAGGGGGAGTGCAACCGGCTGGCGCGGTCGGCCGGCATGTCGGTGGCGGTGAATCCCGGCACGACGCCGTTCAACCCCTTGTATATATACGGCGATTCGGGATTGGGAAAGACCCACATCGCACAATCGATCGGCCACGAAGTGTTGCAGCGTCATCCCGAGCTGCAAGTGCTCTACGTGTCGATGAACAAATTCCAGGCCCAGTTCCAGACGGCGCACAAACGCGGCGAAATTCCCGATTTCATCCACTTCTATCAGATGATCGACGTGCTCATCATCGACGACATCCAGGAGCTGACCGGAAAGCCGGGTACGCAGAACGTCTTCTTCAACATCTTCAACCACCTGCACCTGTCGGGCAAGCAGTTGATCCTCACGTCGGATAAGCCGCCCGTCGAATTGAAGGACATCGAGGACCGTCTGCTGACGCGTTTCAAGTGGGGGCTTTCCACCCAGCTCAACCAGCCCGACCACGACACGAAGGTGAAGATCATCCGCGCCAAGGCGCAGAAGATGGGCGCGCAGATCTCGGAAGAGATCGTGCAGTTCCTCGCCGACAACATCTCGGCCAACGTGCGCGAGATCGAAGGCGCGCTGTCGTCGCTGGTGGCCAACGCGTCGTTCCTCGGACGGAAGATCACCACGTCGCTGGCCAAAGAGATTCTCAAAGCCTACGTGCAGCTCTATCAGAAGGAGATTACGATCGAACACATCATCGAGGTGGTATGCGGCTACCTGGCCCTCGATCCCGAACGGTTCAACTCTCCGGAGCGGACGCGCGAGATCGCGCAGGCGCGGCAGATCGCCATGTATCTGGCCAAGCAGCACACCAAGGCACCGCTGGCCATGATCGGCGCGGCCATCGGCGGCCGCAACCACGCCACCGTACTCCACTCGTGCAAGGCGGTGTCGAACCTGCTCGAAACCGACAAGGCGTTCCGCCGGCAGGTCGAGGAGATCGAAAAGCAGGTGTTGGCGTAACGCCCGCCCGACATATTATGCTACGGAAAACGCGACGTCGGGTCACGTTTTCCCGTTTCAGTTCCCGAACAAGCATGGACCAACCCAAACTCGAACGGCTGCTGCGGCTGATGAAGATGCTCACGGCCAACACCGAATACACGATCGACGACCTGGCCGAGCGGCTCATGATGTCGCGCCGCACCGTCTACCGCTACATCGACACCTTCCGCGAAGCGGGTTTCGTCATCAAGAAGAGCGGCGAACACATCCGGCTGGACAAGGAGTCGCCGCACTTCCAGGATATTTCGCAACTGATCCATTTCACCGAGGAGGAGGCCGTGATCCTCAAAAGCGCCATCGAAAACATCGACGACGACAACCTTCTGAAACAGAACCTAAAACGCAAACTCTACTCGGTCTACGACAACCGCACGCTGGCCGACACGATCGTCAAGGGCCGGTTGTCGGGCATCGTTCACAACCTGGTCGGAGCGATCGCCGAAAAACGGCAGGTAGTGCTGCAAGCCTACCGTTCGGCACGCGGAGCCGCCGTGCGCGACCGCAGGGTAGAGCCGTTCGCCTTCACCACCAACTACGTCAACATCTGGTGCTACGACACGGAAGACGGCCTCTGCAAGCTCTTCAAAACCTCGCGCATCGGCGCCGTACTGCCGCTCGGCGACGAATGGGCGCACGAAGCGGAACACCGCGAAGGTTTCATGGACGTCTTCCGCATGAACGGCCACGACCGGCACCGCATCCGCCTGCGGCTGGGGATGCTGGCGCACAACCTGCTCGTCGAGGAGTATCCGCTCGCCGAACGCGACCTCGCGCCCGACGGCGAGAGCCACTGGCTGCTGGAGACCGAAGTGGCGGGATTCGCCGGCGTCGCCCGTTTCGTCGCGGGACTGCTCGACGACGTGGAGATCGTCGACTCGCCCGAGCTGAAACGCTACGTGGCCGATTATTTCCGGCGCAACGCGGCGGTGATCGCCGACTGAATCCCTCCCCGAACAACCCCTCCCGACAACATCAAAACGGACAATTCCGTAAAATGATTCCGATATTTTTTTCTTGTGTCAAAACCTGACACGAAGGTTTCGTTCCTTTGCAGTATCGAAAAACCGAAAAACTCAGAAAATCATGGGAACAGCCTACAAAATCAAGTGCAAGCACTGCGGAACGGAGTTCCAGCACAGTGCATCGGCCTGCTACGGCCTCTATCAGGAGTGCGTCGGATGCGGTTCGTCGGTCGTCGAAACCGACATTCCGATCCGCTGCCCTTCGTGCCTGCACGTGCTCAACCGCACCGAGCAGGAGTTCAACGAACAGGTGGAAGTCGTCATGATGTGGGACTGACCTTCCCGAAAACGTCCCGAAAAGGCCCGAATCCGGCGCCGAACGCGCATTTTCCGAAAAATTTCACTATCTTTGACTTCGTCTTAGATACTCCGTCCCGGCATAACCAAGCTGACGCTTGCTTCTGCGCTCGACTTTCCGTATCTTTGACATCGTCTTGAACAATTAATTCGCATTACGAAAAAATGACGACGCTCCGAGTGGGGGATACGGCCCCCGATTTCACCTCCGTGACGCAGGACGGCCAGCCCTTTACGAAAGCCGACCTCATGGGACAACGCACGATACTCTATTTCTATCCCAAGGACAACACTTCGGGATGCACGCTCGAAGCCAAGAGCCTGCGCGACGGCAAGGCCGAACTGGCGGCCATGGGGTTCCGGATCGTCGGCGTCAGCCCCGACAGCGAACGTTCGCACCGGAATTTCTGCGCCAAACACGAACTGAACTTCACGCTGCTGGCCGACACCGACCACAGCGTTTGCGAAGCGTTCGGCGTCTGGGCCGAAAAGTCGATGTACGGCCGCAAGTACATGGGCGTGCTGCGCACGACCTTCGTCATCGACGCCGAGGGGCGCATCGAAAAGATTTTCACCAAGGTGGACACCAAGAATCACTATCGGCAGATCGCCGATGCTTACAAACAAGCAGAATAACAACGAACGATATGGCAGAAAAACCACAGGCAAACGCGGACAAGCTCAAAGTGCTTAGCGCGGTCATGGACAAAATCGAAAAGGATTTCGGCAAAGGGTCGATCATGCGCATGAACAGCAGCGAGATCGTCGACGTGCCGGTCATTCCCACGGGGTCGATCACGCTCGACATGGCGCTCGGCGTGGGCGGCTATCCCAAAGGACGTGTCATCGAGATCTACGGTCCCGAATCGTCGGGCAAGACGACGCTGGCGATCCATGCGATCGCCGAGGCGCAGAAGGCGGGCGGCATCGCAGCCTTCATCGACGCCGAGCACGCGTTCGACAGTTTCTACGCACAAAAACTCGGCGTGGACGTCGACAACCTGCTCATCTCGCAGCCCGACAACGGCGAGCAGGCGCTCGAAATCGCCGACTCGCTGATCCGTTCGAGCGCGATCGACATCATCGTCATCGACTCGGTGGCGGCACTCACCCCCAAGGCCGAGATCGAAGGCGACATGGGCGACTCGAAAATGGGCCTGCAAGCGCGGCTTATGTCGCAGGCGCTGCGCAAGCTGACGGCCAGCATATCGAAGACCAAGACCGTCTGCATCTTCATCAACCAGCTGCGCGACAAGATCGGCGTGGTCTACGGCAACCCCGAGACCACCACGGGAGGCAATGCGCTGAAATTCTACGCTTCGGTGCGTATCGACATCCGCCGCATGTCGGTCATCAAGGACGGCGAGGACCAGCTGGGAACCCGCACGAAAGTCAAGGTCGTGAAGAACAAGGTGGCCCCTCCGTTCAAACGCGCGGAGTTCGACATCATGTTCGGCGAGGGCATTTCGAAGATCGGCGAGATCGTCGACCTGGGCGTCGATTACGGCGTGGTCAAGAAGGCCGGATCGTGGTTCTCCTACGGCGACCGCAAGATCGGACAGGGACGCGACGCCGTCAAGGAGCTGCTGAAAAACGACGAGGAGCTGCGCAACGAGATCGAGGCCAAGGTCCGCGAAGCCATGAAGACCACCAAAAAGGAGTAGTCTATGGGATATACTGCCGAGGATGAGAACCTTATAAAGGAGAAATGGGACGACCTGCTCCTCTCGTGCACCAAGATCTGCAAGAACGACGAGGACTGGAACTTCATCAAACGTGCATTTTTCCTGGCCAAGGAGGCACACGAGGGGGTAAGGCGCCGCTCCGGCGAGCCGTACCTCCTGCATCCTATTGCAGTAGCCAAGATCGTCATCGAGGAGATCGGGCTGGGCGTGAAATCGGTCGTCGCAGCCCTGCTGCACGACGTCGTGGAGGACACGGAATACTCCGTGGAGGACATGGAACGCATTTTCGGCCCGAAAATCGCCTCGATGGTCGACGGACTGACGAAAATGTCCGGCGTGTTCAACGCCGACACCTCCGAGCAGGCCGAATATTTTCGTAAAGTGCTCCTCACGCTCTCCGACGATGTACGGGTGATCCTGATAAAGATCGCCGACCGCCTGCACAACATGCGCACGCTGGGGGCGATGCCGATGAACAAGCAGATCAAGATCACGGGCGAGACGATCTACCTCTTCGCGCCGCTGGCCTACCGGCTGGGGCTCTACTCGATCAAGAGCGAACTGGAGGACCTCTGCATGAAGTACCGCTTCCCGCAGCAATATGCCGAAATCACGCAGAAATTGCAGGAAAGCGAAGCTTCGCGCCGGGAGTTCATCAACAAGTTCAACGCCCCGATCATCGCCTCGCTCAACCGCGACAACATCAACTACGAGATTTCGGGACGCGTGAAAAGCGTCTACTCGATCTGGAGCAAGATGCAGCGCAAGCAGATTCCTTTCGAGGAGATTTACGACCTGTTCGCCATCCGCATCGTCTTCAAGCCGCTGCCGTTTCCGTCGGAGAAAACCCAATGCTGGCAGATTTACTCCACGATCACCGACATTTACACCCCCAAGCCCGACCGGCTGCGGGACTGGATTTCGATGCCCAAGGCCAACGGCTACGAGGCGCTGCACTCGACAGTGATGGGACCCGACGGAGTGTGGGTCGAGGTGCAGATCCGCACGCAGCGCATGGAGGACATCGCCGAACGCGGGTTCGCCGCCCACTGGAAATACAAGCATGCGACCATTTCGCAGGACGAGGACGAATTCGACAAGTGGCTGAAACAGATACGCGCGGCGCTGAACAGCCCGACGGAGAATGCCGTGGACTTCCTGGACAACTTTAAGTTATCGCTGTATACGTCGGAAATAGTGGTGTTTACGCCCAAGGGCGAAGCCCGGAAAATGCCGTTCGGAGCCACGGCCCTCGACTTCGCCTACGACATCCACTCGAAGATCGGAAACAGCGCCATCAGCGCTAAGATCAACCACAAACTCGAACCGATCACCACGCAGATCAACAGCGGCGACCAGATCGAGATCATCACGGCCGACAACGCCCGTCCCAAGCCCGAATGGCTCGAAACGGTCACCACGGCCAAGGCCAAACAGTCGATCAAGAGTTTCCTCAAACGCGAACGGCAGAACAACATCGAGCGGGGCATGCAGATGCTCGACGAAAAGATGAAGTCGCTGAACGTCAAGTTGAGCGGCCGCGTACTGCGCAAGATCACGCCCATTTACGACAGCAAGAACAAGGAGGAGCTGTACAGTAAGATCGGAGCGGGAATCGTCTCGCTCGACAACCTGGACAAAGCCCTCAAGGTCAACTCCAAGAGCAAGATACTCAAATTCTGGACCCTCTTCATCCCCCAGAAGAAGGAGGACGAGACGGACGATGCCGCAATTCCGGGCGAAATCGCCCCGGCAGAGGAGGCTCCGGCCACGGAACCGCAGTTCGAAATCGCGGAGTGCTGCAAGCCAATTCCGGGCGACAAGGTGGTAGGGTATCGAGACCCCGCCTCGGGAAACATCATCGTACACAAGGCCACGTGCGACGAGCTGAACCGTCTTGCGACACAGTTCGGCCGCAACATCGTCAAGGAGGAGATCAAATGGTCGCAGCACAAGGCCATGTCCTACCTGGTGACCACGGAACTGCGCGGCATCGACCGGCAGGGCATCCTGCTCGACCTGGCGAAGGTCGTAAGCGCCGATTTCAACATCAATATCCGCGAAGTGAACATCCACAGCCACGACGGCATTTTCGAAGGCAACGTCAGCCTCTACGTGAAGGACGCCGAAAGTCTCCACGCCGTGATGGACAAACTGCGCAAGATAAAGGGTATAGAGAGTGTCAAACGAACATTGAGTTAAAGACATGGATGATTTCGCAACGGTAATATGGGTCGTGATCATCGCCGGAGCGATGATATTCAACGTCGTATCGCAATCGCGCAAGGCCCGCGGAAAAGGCGCCCGCACACCCGGCCACGAAGAGGCGTGGCCCTCGCAGGCACACCCGGAGTCCGAACCGGCCCCGATGCCTGCTCCGCGCCCTGCGCCGTGGCCCGTTGCACCCGTTTTTCCGGACGAATGCCAGAGTCTGGAGGAGATTCCCGCCGAGGAATACGCACCGGAACATACGACGCCGAAAGCTGCCGGGAGGGGGCATTTACGCCATCAGACCGTCAACCGGCTCATGGACGACAGCGGGAATGACGAAATCGCCGCGCATTCCCTCACAAACAATGCACCGGATGCGGCAACAACGTCCCAGACCGAAGAATTCAACCTCCGGCAGGCGATTATCTACTCGGAAATACTGAAACCCAAGTTCGAGGAATAAGATGCCTGAAACCAAGCCTAAAGCCCTCTTGACGCCCGAAGAACTGCGTTGGCGGGCCGCCGCCCGGGACCCGGACAAGGCAAAACGCAATCTGAAACTGCAATACATCCTGCTCGGATGCGCAATCGCCGCAAGTATTGGATGGAGAATCTACTTATTCCGTACCGATGTCATCTCCCGGTCGGACTGGTTTGGAGCGTTGGGGATCGCCCTCTCCCTCGTCAGCATCCTTCTTGGCATTGTCAATAACAGGCGTATTTTGGCGGGCAAGAGGCCATGGGGCGATCTCTGACCCACTCTCTCCACAGCAGAAGCCTCGATAAATGACGAATATGACACCTCGGGAAAATAAATGGCTGGAAGAATACCGCCGGCGGGAAGCCGCGAAAACGGTCCGAATGCAGCGCAGGGCGCTTTGGTTCTGGGGTGCGTTATTCACGACATGGGCGATTTTCGGGCTTTTTGCAGAACCGGACAAGTTCACATTCACCGACAGTCTGCTGCTGATAATGATCCTTGTCAATGTATTTAACAGCATCAAGGAACTGATCCGCAATAAACGAATCGCCGCAGAAAAAAATGCAGCCGAAACTTCGGAAGACGCCCCGGTCGCTAAATAGGCAAAACCTAAAAACAAAGATATGGCAACTATTTTTTCACGCATCATCGCAGGGGAGATTCCCTCGTACAAAGTAGCCGAAAACGAAGACTACTACGCATTTCTCGACATCAATCCGCTGACAAAAGGCCATACGCTGGTCGTTCCCAAAAAGGAGGTGGACTATATTTTCGACCTCGATGACCGAACGCTGGCAGGCATGATGCTTTTCGCCAAAGAAGTCGCAGCCAAAATCAAGCGGGAAATAGCGTGTGCAAGGGTAGCAGTCGTCGTTTTAGGCCTCGAAGTCCCCCATGCACACATTCATCTGATCCCCATCCAGAGCGAAAACGACGTGGATTTCCACCGCGAAAAGCTCAAACTGACGCCGGAAGAGTTCCGCGAAATAGCCGATAAACTCTCGAAATAGAAGGCTGTTTACAAATCTACAACAAGCTGTATTTAAGCCGGATAGTGGGTTATCAACACTATCCGGCCTCTTTTTATTTAACATAATAAATCCGAAATCCGGAGATGTTAACAAAATGTCTGATAAGGGTTCGGAAATAGCTTGAAAATGCATTCATTTTTACAAAATAGGGTAGTGTATTTACAAATGTAAACACACAATGTCCGCGTCATTTCCATATGTAATTACATTCGTAAATCACATTTGTTTGTTAAAGATGTCAATAGTTACAATTGTAATAATCCGACATCCTTTAAATAAACTGCAATTTCAGAGCGACCAACAAGCGATTAAAATATTAAACATTGAGCAATATATACTCATTAATCAGTCATTTACGGATATTACTTAAAGAAACAATTCAATATCATATAGTCTAATCCATCAATAACCAGCTACAAGTAGACTGCGCCAATAGTGCACAGCGTAAATATTCAAATACCATATATTTATCGTTATTTATCTAAAATAACGCTTTAACAAATAGATTGCATGCAAATTTAACCATATCGACTTATTTACACTTGTAAACTTTGTCGACACTTATTAACATTTTACAAATGTAGATTTTACTTGTTTTACAAAAGAAAAAACTTTATATTTGTAAAAATTTGCGCTGATGAGGGAAAAATTGCTCGATCTGATGAAAAACGAAGGATTGAAGCCGAGCCAGCTCGCGGAACTGCTCGAAATCAATCCGGCGGGAATTTCCCATATTCTCGCCGGGCGAAACAAACCGGGCTTCGATTTGTTACAAAAGATTCTCCGGAGGTTCCCGCGAATCAATCCCGACTGGCTGCTGCTCGATTCCGACAAGATGTATCGCGACAGCGAACCCGAACAATCCGCACCGGCCACTGCGGTCGAATCGTCGATCTCCGACGGATTGTTCGGTCCGACCCGGAATACGCCGCTCAACCCGCCGCATCAGGAGCCGGCTTCGACAACGTCCGAAAATCCGGCGCCGCCGGCAACGGCTCCATTTTCCGGCACACGGACAGACGTCGCCGTCCGGCGAATCGTAATATTGTACGATGACCTTACCTTCGAGAGTTTCACGCCGACAAAGCGCTAAAAGCCATCGCCCGGAATATTTTTGTGAATGTTGCACGCACAGGAAGATAATCCGCCGCCGGCCGAAGCTTAAAATCCAAAATGAATTTAACCCGCCGGCCAATCGTCCGACCGGTGACTATAAAAAAAAGCATCCTTTAATCGGGATGCTTTTTCAATAAAATAAAACGGGCGGGATTTATCACACATAATGTGTTGTTAAATTCGGTTACAGTTACGTGTTAACTGTGATCAGTTACAGATGTAAAGGATTTTAGCCTCAATACATATTCAATACACTACAAAGATATTTGAATTAATATTGTCATTATGTTAAATTATAAGTGATTTTGTGCTGCTTACTACGCTGTCCTTTAGGATTTTACATTTATAACATTTACTTATTGACATACCAATAGATACCGCCGACAAAGACCGCTCCGCCGACGACATTGCCCAAAGTCGCGGGAACAAGATTGGCAAGCAGAAAATCGGACACGGTGACCGATGCACCGTGCATCATGCCCAGCGGAATGAAAAACATATTGGCGACGCTGTGTTCATAACCGATTGCCACAAAACACATTATCGGGAAAAACAATCCCAGCAGCCGGCCCGCGACATCGTTGGCGCTCAAACCCAGCCACACGGCCAGGCACACCAGCCAGTTGGCGCCGACACCCCGCAGGAACACCGTGAGCCACGGCATCGAGACCTTCGCCTCGGCAATGCCGACGGCCGCCGAACGCCACACCTCGGCAGAGAGCATGCCGGGAAGTTTCACGAGAAAACAGGCGAAAAACAGCGACCCGACAAAATTTCCGGCATAGACCAACATCCAATTTAACAACACCTTACGCCATCCATAACGTCGTCCCAATGCACCGGGGATCAGCACGGCATTATTGCCCGTAAAGAGTTCCGCTCCTGCGAAAACGACCAGCATAAGGCCCAGCGGGAAGACAAGTCCGGAGAGCAGGCGCTGCAATCCCGGAGCAGGAGCCATCGACGGAAAGCCATACCCTATCACGATGGAAAACAAGCCTCCCATAGAAATATAGGCGCCAGCTAAAAACGCTAAAATCAATATTTTGCGAACGGGAAGCGAAATCTTGTCGGAGGCGGCCCTCTCCACCAGGGCGAGGACCTCTTTCGGATTGTTTATCGGCATACGGGGATTTTAATCGGGGGCCAAAGATAAACATTTCGGCCGAAACGACAAAACAGACCGCAAAATCCCGCCGCTACGGGTAATTTTACTACCTTTGCACAAAATACAGGGGACTACCCTACCATATAAATCACAAATCATTGATTGTCAACCATGCGTAAATTATCGGCATACTTACTGGCAGCACTGCTGCTCGCGGCCTGCACGCCGGAACAACCCGCCGGGGAAAATACGTTTTACGTCTCGATCCCCCCGCTGCGCAGCATCGTGGAGGGGATTGTCGGCGACGATTTCAAAATCGAGGTGCTCGTGCCGCCCGGAGCAAGTCCCGAGACGTTCGAGCCGACGCCCCGGCAGTTCGTGGAGCTGAACAAGGCACAGCTCATTTTCAACGTGGGATTGATCGACTTCGAAACCACCCTGCTGGGCAAAGTCGGGGATCAGGCGAAAGTCGTGAACTTGAGCCGCGGTATCGACCTGATCGCAGGCTCCTGCTCGCACGGCCACCACGGACACGACCACGGGCATGCCCACGGTGTAGACCCCCACGTCTGGACCTCGCCCAAAGCCCTGCAAACGATGGCCGCAAACGCCTACGAGGCAATTCGCAACGCCTATCCCGACTCGGTGAAATACGAGGCCGGCTACAACCGGCTGCGCAGCACGCTCAAGGAACTGGACATCCGCACGGCGGAGAAGATCGCCCGGAGCGGCGTGAAGTACTTCATCGTCTACCATCCCGCACTCACCTACTACGCACGCGATTACGGACTGCGGCAGGTGGCCATCGAAGCCGACGGCAAGGAACCGTCGGCCAAACAGCTGACGGCGGTTATCCGGCAGGCCCGCGAGGACGGCATGCGGCGGATTTTCTACCAGAACCAGTTCCCGGCATCGACCGTGGAGATCATCGCCCGCGACATCGACGCCGAATACGTGGAGATCGACCCGCTGGACGAAGACGCCATCGGCGCAATCGACGCAATGACCGATTCAATCACGGCAAAATGAATCTGGTAACGCTGCGCGACGTAAGTGTCGCATACGACGGCTACGAGGCCCTCCGGCACGTCGACCTGGAGATTGCGGACCACGATTTCCTGGGGGTCATAGGTCCCAACGGCGGCGGGAAAACGACGCTCGTGAAGGCCATCCTGGGAACCGTCCCCCACACCGGAAAGCTGACTCTCGCCCCGGAGCTGTTCCGCGGGAAGGAACGGCTGATCGGCTACATGCCGCAGATTTCGGATTTCGACCGCGCATTCCCGATCTCGGTCCTCGAGGTCGTACTGTCGGGATTGCAGGGCCGCCGCGGATTCAGCTCCCGCTACACGAAGGAGGACCGTGCCAGAGCGATGGAACTGCTTGCGGCATCGGGAATTGCCGACACGGCCCGCAGCCCCATCGGCGAGGTGTCGGGCGGGCAGATGCAGCGGGCGCTGCTGGCCCGGGCCGTGATCTCGGACCCAAAGCTGCTGATCCTGGACGAACCCGCGAATTTCGTGGACAACAAATTCGAGAAGGAGCTTTACCGCACGCTGCATGAACTGAACGCCCGCATGGCGATCGTCATGGTGTCGCACGACATCGGCACGATCACCAGCGTCGTGAAGGAGATCGTCTGCGTCAACCGGCAGGTCCACCGCCACCGTTCGAACATTCTGACCGAGGAACAGTTGCGCAACTACGACTGCCCGATTCAACTGGTATCACACGGGCACATCCCCCACACCGTGCTGGAACACCACCCCGGCGACTGCTGCCGCGACCACGAATAAAACGAACGGAGCGCCCCGCATGAGACGCTCCGTTGTTTTTCAGCGGAAAGGACTACCCTATTTCTTCTCGTTGATCTTGCTCAACTTTTCGAAAAGTTTGCCGAAAACGTCGTCCATCTCGGCGCGCAGGGCAGCGTAGTGCTTGCGGACGAGCGACGGATTGTGCGGCTCGGCGGGATTCATCGCTTTGGCGAACAGATCGTTGCGAACGCCGACGGCCTCCTGCATCACCTCGAAAATCTCCTTCTCTTTCGAAGGCTGGAAACAGATAGCCATATCGCAGTCGAAAACAACCTCCTCAAGGCGGTAGTCAATCTCCTTCTTCAGGTTTCGTAAATTTGCCATATTCAGTCGATTTTAAAATTTTTGCTCTGACAAAGGTAATAAAACGTTTCGGATTATCAAACATTTTCGGACTGCGGCCCCGGGAATTATTTCCCGGGCGGGCGGCGGACAAAAAAGGATTCCGGATTTCCGGAATCCTTTTTCATTACATTTTTTCAAGCTCCTTGTAGGTCTTTTTGGCGGCCTTCTCGGCTTTCTTGGCGGCCTTGGCCTCCTTTTTAGCGATCTTTTTGGCAGCCTTCTCCTGCTGGCGGACTATCTTCTGCGCTTCGCGGGCCTCTTTTTTGGCGAGCCGCTCGGCGGCCCTCGCCTCCTTCTTCACCTCCCGGGACTCCTCGCGCACCTCCTTCTTGTATTCGTGCCTGTCGGGCATCTCGACGATGATTCCGTTCACCTGCTCGTCGACAACGACATACGGTTCAGCGGGTTGCGCGGGCTGCGGCTGCGGAGCCGGTTTGGGTTTGGGGATCATGGTGCGCTGCTCGACGATGCTGCCCGCACCGTAGCCTATCGTCAGTTCGACACGGCGCAGTTTCGGCAAAACGTTCTTTTTCAGGTAGCTCCACGCAGCCGGCATCTTCTTGAGCGCCAATTCTTTCTGATCGGACGACTGCTTGCCGTCGATGATGTTCAGCACGGACTGCCGGTCGGGCATCGACGACTGTGCGACCAGCGCGCGGCACGTCTCCCAATCCTCGGCGACGGAATTCACCGTCACCTTGTACTTTTTCGAGAAATCGTACTTCCTGTCGACATACGCCTTGAAATCGCCGGCCCGCTTGGCAGCCAGCGCTTCGTTGAACTTCAGCGGACCGTCGGGAGAAGAATAGCCCGTGATCGTCACGGCGCAGACCTGCCGGAGCGTATCCTTCACGAGGTTGTCCACAAAGGCGTTGAGTCCGTCCAGCTCCTGCGGATTGCCGTTGAGCGCGGCGTTGAGCGTCGCCAGATTGATCTGGTAGCGAATCGAATAGTCGGCGTCGCCGCGGCTTTTGACGATGAACCTGCGAACGATGTAGTCTCCGTCGGCAGTCTCCGACAGCAATACGGTATCGGCCGCAGGAGCCGGAACCGCACTCTTGGTTTGGGCCGTCGCTCCGGCAGCGGCACACAACGCGAGAGAAAGAGCGAAAGTTGATGCAAATGTTTTCACGCTAAAATAGTGTTAGTTAACGCCCTCGTCTCTCGCAAGATTCGTACCACGCTAACAGCACGAAAAAACGGAGGTTTCGCCGAAACCTCCGTTTTTTATTATCACAGAATGCGTTACATGCGTTCGGGGACGTCGATGCCCAGCAGTTTCATGCCCTCCTTGATGACGCGGGCGACCTGCTGCGCCAGCTGGAGGCGCATCGTGCGCACCCCGGCGTTCTCCTCCTTGAGGATCGAATGGTCGTGGTAATAGCCATTGAACTGCTTGGCCAGCTCGTAGACATAGGCCCCGACGACCGACGGCGCGAAGTTCTCGCCCGCGGACTTCACCACCGACGGATACTCCGTCAGCGACTTCACCAGGTCGATCTCCTCGCGCAGGTAATCCGCCGTGGCGGCTCCTCCGAAGTCGATGCCCGCCTCGGCGGCCTTGCGAAGCACCGAGCGGATGCGCGCATGGGTGTACTGGATGAAAGGCCCCGTATTGCCGTTGAAGTCGATCGACTCGCGGGGATCGAACAGCATCGTTTTCTTGGGATCGACCTTTAATATAAAGTACTTGAGCGCACCCAGCCCGACCATCGTCGAAACGGCATTGGCCTCCTCCTCCGAGCATCCGTCGAGCTTGCCCAGCTCGGCCGACATCTCGCGGGCCGTCGAGACCATGCCTTCGATCAGGTCGTCGGCGTCGACCACCGTACCCTCGCGCGACTTCATCTTGCCCTCGGGAAGCTCCACCATGCCGTAGGAGAGGTGGGTGATATGATCGCTCCAGTCGGCATAGCCCAGTTTCTTGAGCACCAGTTTCAGCACCTGGAAGTGGTAGTTCTGCTCGTTGCCCACGACGTAGATCATGTCGTCGAGCCTATTGTCCTCGAAGCGGCGGAAAGCCGTGCCGAGGTCCTGCGTCATGTAGACCGACGTGCCGTCGCCGCGCAGCAGCAGTTTCTCATCCAGTCCGTCGGCCGTGAGGTCGATCCACACCGAATTGTCGGGACGGCGGTAGAAGACACCCTTTTTAAGCCCCTCCTCGACGAGCGACTTGCCCAGCAGGTAGGTCTGCGACTCGTAATAGACCTTGTCGAAATCGACGCCCAACGCCTTGTAGGTCACGTCGAATCCCTCGTAAACCCAGCCGTTCATCGTCTCCCAGAGCGAGTACACCTCGGGGTCCCGGGCCTCCCACTTGCGCAGCATCTCCTGCGCCTGGAGCATGATCGGGGCGTTTTTCTTGGCCTCGTCCTCCGGCTGTCCCTGCGCGACCAGCTCCCTGATCTGCGCCTTGTAGTGTTTGTCGAACTCCACGTAGTACTTGCCCACGAGGTGGTCGCCCTTCATCCCCGACGAAGCCGGGGTTTCACCGTTTCCGTAGAGCTTCCACGCCAGCATCGACTTGCAGATGTGGATGCCGCGGTCGTTCACCAGATTGGCCTTGATGACCGTATGGCCGTTGGCCTTGAGAATCTGCGCTACGGAGTAACCCAGCAGGTTGTTGCGGATATGCCCCAGATGGAGCGGCTTGTTGGTGTTGGGCGACGAATATTCGACCATCACGGTACGGCCCGTCGCGGGAGCCTGCCCGAAACGTTCGTCGGCAGCGACCTCGGCGAAGCGGGCCGCCCAGAACGCGCTGTCGAGCGAAAGGTTGAGGAAACCTTTGATCACGTTGAACGACGCGATCTCGGGGACGTTGGCCGCCATGTATTCGCCGATTTCGGTCGCGGTGGCTTCGGGCGACTTGCGGCTTCGCCGGAGCAGCGGAAAGGTTACGAGGGTATAGTCGCCCTCGAACTCCCTGCGGGTCTTCTGAATCTGCAACTGCTCGTCGCCAAGCTCACCGTAAAGCGCCTCCACCGACCGGCGGACCGCATCCGAAATAAAGGTTTCGATATTCATATCCAATAGATTTTGCCTGCAAATTTAGCGTTTTTCAGCGAATAAGCAATTCCCTCGGGACCATATTCTTTGGTTTTAGCCCGACATCCATTATCTTTGCGACACAAACCGACAAGACATTCCATGGAAATTCTCGTCATTCTGCTGCTGATCCTGCTCAACGGGCTGTTCGCCATGTCGGAGATCGCGCTCATATCGGCCCGCCGCTCGAATCTGGAGATGCAGGCCCGGCAAGGCAGCGCAGGCGCCCGCCAGGCCCTGAAACTGGCCAAAGACCCCGACCGGTTCCTCTCGACCGTACAGATCGGCATCATCCTGATCGGCATTCTCACGGGTATTTACTCCGGCGACACGCTGGCGGCGAAATTCGGCGGAGAGCTGGCCCGGCTGGGCATTCCGCTGCGCACGGCGACCGTCACGGCGCAGGTCACGATCGTCATCGCGGTCACCTACCTCACGATCATCTTCGGCGAACTGGTCCCCAAACGCATCGGCATGAACGCCGCCGAGCGGGCCGCAAAAATCGTCGCGCTGCCGATGCGACTGCTTTCGGTCGCGGCGTCGCCCTTCGTGTGGCTGCTCTCCAGAAGCACGGCGGGCGTCGCCCGTCTGCTGGGCCTGCAACGGGCCGAGAGCAAGGTCACCGAGGCGGAAATCCGTTCGATCATCCAGGAAGGCGCCGAGGACGGCGAGGTGCAGGCGGTCGAACAGCAGATCATGGGCCGCGTCTTCTCGCTGGGCGACCGCACCGTGGAGTCGATCATGACCCACCGCAGCGAACTGGCATGGATCGACGCGGCGGCGTCCGCGGCGCAGATCCGCGAGACGGTGGCCCGAGCGCCCCACAACCGCTACCCCGTCGGCGAGGGAAGTCTCGACAAACTGCTGGGCGTGGTCTGCCTCAAAGACCTCTTCCTGCACCTGGGCGACGAGGAATTCGACCTGCGCAGGCTGGTCGCTCCGGCGAAATTCTTCCACGAAGGGTTCGAGGTCTACAACGCCCTCGAACAGTTGCGCACGGAGCAGCTGGGCTACGGCATCATCTGCGACGAATTCGGCGTGACGCGCGGCATCATCACCCTGCGCGACATTTTCGAAGCCCTGGTCGGCGAACTGCCCGACCCGCGCGAGGAGCCGGACATCGTCCGGCGCGAGGACGGCAGTTGTCTGGTCGATGGGCAATGCCCTTTCTACGACTTTCTCGACTGGTTCGGTCTGGAAAACGCCCTGCCCTGCAACGCCTACAACACCGTCAGCGGCCTGATTCTCGACCAACTGGCCCACATTCCCGCCACGGGCGAGAAACTGGAATGGAACGGCTTCACGTTCGAAATCGTGGACATGGACGGCGCGCGCATCGACAAAATCCTCGTCAGCCAGAAACAACAGCCATGAAAATAGCAAATATAGAACTGGGCGAACGCGCCCTGCTGCTCGCTCCGATGGAGGACGTGACCGACCCGTCGTTCCGCTACATGTGCAAACGCTTCGGCGCCGACATGGTCTACACCGAGTTCATCTCGTCGGACGGGCTGATCCGCGACGCGGCGAAATCGCTCAAGAAACTCAAAATCGACGACGCGGAACGCCCCGTGGGCATTCAGATATACGGCCACCTGATCGACCCGATGGTCGAGGCGGCGCGCATGGCCGAGGCGGCCGGTCCCGACGTGATCGACATCAATTTCGGCTGCCCGGTGAAGAAGATCGCCGGGCGCGGAGCCGGGTCGGGGATGATGCGCGACGTGCCGCTGATGGTCGAGATGACGCGCCGGATCGTCGCGGCGGTGAAGAAGCCCGTGACGGTGAAAACCCGCCTCGGATGGGACGAGGAGTCGAAAAACATCGAAGAGATAGCCCTGCGGTTGCAGGATGTCGGCATTGCGGCCCTCACCATTCACGGGCGCACGCGGGCGCAGATGTACCGCGGCGAGGCCGACTGGACGCTGATCGGCAAGGTGAAAAACAACCCGCAGATACGCATTCCGATCATCGGCAACGGCGACGTCGATTCAGGTCCGAAAGCCCGCGAGATGTTCGACCGCTACGGCGTGGACGGCGTGATGATCGGCCGGGCGACCTACGGCCGGCCGTGGATATTCCGCGAAGTGAAGCACTACCTCTCGACGGGCGAAGCGCTGCCGCAGCCGTCGGTCGCGGAACGCGTGGCCATCGCGAAGGAACATTTACAGAAATCGCTCGAAATCAAGGGTGACCATGTCGGAATCCTCGAAATGCGGCGTCACATGACCAACTATTTCAAGGGGCTGCCCGACTTCAAGTCCACACGGCTGAAACTCGTGACATCGCTCGACACCGCCGAGCTGTTCGCCACGCTCGACGAGATCGCCTGCCGCTGGGGCGGCTACGATTTGAGCGAAGTGGTTCCGGCACCGCTGTCGCACAACCTGTGAAAAAGCGGGGCCGCACACATTGCGGCCCCGCTTTTTCATCGGAATCATACCGGTCCCTACTCGACCGTAATGCTGTTGAGCAGGCCGGTGCGGTTCCCGTAGCCGTCCACCTCGAAGGCGTAGATTCGGCCGAAAGCCGGGCGTTTGAAGAATAGCATAAAATAATGCACGATTTCGATTGGCATACAAATATAAATACATCAGCCGTTCCGGGGCACCAATATTTGACCAATCGACGACAATTTTTCGCCAACCGGACCCCTGCGGGGCATTTTGACTAAATCTTGCTTTTTTCTGATCAAAATATGGCAGGTAAAAAATTTTAATTTACGAAATTTGTATTCGTAAATCAGGATTTTAAAACCAACCCAACCATGAAAGCTCCCGTAAACGCCATGTCGCTGCGCCGGATCGCGAACCTGTCGGTATATCTATTTGAGCGCCGACGACGGCAATACGGACAACCATCAGATATATGTGCTCGAAAATCCGGAGCAGGACCCCCGCAAAGGTCGAAGAGATGACCAAAGCGTATGAAACCTGGGCAAAGCGCTGCATGGTAGAGCCTTACCCCGGACAGTCCAAGAAGAAGAGACAGTAAACAGCAAACACTATATTCAACCCTCTTATCAATCAGTAATGAAAAAAACAATTCTGACAACCGTGGCAGCGCTGAGCGTGCTGTGCACCTTTGCCCAGTGGAAACCCGTGGGCGACAAAATCAAGACGCCATGGGCCGAAAAGGTCGACCCGGCCAACGTGCTTCCCGAATACCCGCGTCCGCAGATGGTACGCTCGCAGTGGGTGAACCTCAACGGCCTGTGGGACTATGCCATCAAACCCGTCGGCGCCATGGAACCGAAAACGATGGACGGAAAGATCCTCGTCCCCTTCGCTGTCGAATCCTCGCTGTCGGGCGTGCAGAAGGGCCTCACCGAGAAGGATGAACTCTGGTACCGCCGCACGTTCAGCGTGCCCGCCGCCTGGAAAGGCAGCAACGTGCTGCTGAACTTCGGCGCGGTGGACTGGAAAGCCGACGTATTCGTGAACGACATCCTTGCAGGCTCGCACACGGGCGGCTTCACGCCCTTCTCGCTCGACATCACCCCCTATCTCAAGGCCAAAGGCGAGCAGAAGCTGGTCGTACGCGTGTTCGACGGCACGGACAAGGGATACCAGCCCCGCGGAAAGCAGGTGCTGAACCCCAACGGCATCTGGTACACGCCGGTCAGCGGCATCTGGCAGACCGTGTGGATCGAACCGGTGGCGAAGAGCCACATCTCGGGCATCAAGGCCATTCCCAACCTGGACCAGAAGAACATCGCCGTAACCGTGGCGGCCGAAAACTGCACGACGGGCGATCTGGTGGAGGTGAAGATCCTCGACAAGGGCAAGCTCGTGGCTTCGGCGACGGGACTTCCCGGAAGCCCGCTGCGTCTGGGCATCGCCGAGCCGAAACTCTGGAGCCCCGACTCGCCGTTCCTCTACGACATGGAAGTGTCGCTCAGGCAGGGCGGGAAAACCGTCGACAAGGTCGATTCGTACACCGCCATGCGCAAGATCGGAACCAAGCGCGACAAGGGCGGCATCCTCCGCATGACGCTCAACGACAAACCGCTCTTCCACTTCGGTCCGCTCGACCAGGGTTGGTGGCCCGACGGACTTTTCACCGCACCGACCGACGAAGCGCTGCTGTTCGACATTCTGAAGACCAAGGAGCTGGGCTACAACATGATCCGCAAGCACGTGAAGGTCGAGCCGGCGCGCTGGTACTACCACTGCGACCGCGAAGGCATCCTCGTATGGCAGGACATGCCCTCGGGAGACATGGGCAACAAGTGGGAAATGTACACCTACAACGGCGGTACGGACAAGAACCGCACGCAGGAGTCGAAGGACAACTTCAGCAAGGAGTGGAAGGAGATCATGGATTTCTGCATGTCTTCCCCGAGCGTCGTGGTATGGGTTCCCTTCAACGAGGCATGGGGCCAGTTCGACACCGAGCGCATCGTGAACTGGACCATGGAGTACGATCCCTCGCGTCTGGTCAACCCCGCCAGCGGCGGCAACCACCGTCCCTGCGGCCACATGCTCGACCTGCACAACTACCCGGGTCCCGCCATGAAACTCTTCGATCCGCAGCGCGTGAACGTGCTGGGCGAATACGGCGGCATCGGGCTGCCCATGGAGGGACACCTCTGGTGGAACAAGCGCAACTGGGGCTACGTGCAGTTCAAGACCCCGGAGGAGGTGACGGCAGAGTATGAGAAATACGCCAAAAGCCTGATCAAATACGTGCGTCTGGGCTTCTCGGGCGCCGTCTACACCCAGACCACCGACGTGGAGGGCGAAGTGAACGGTCTGTTCACCTACGACCGCAAGGTGATGAAGGTGCTTCCCGAACGGCTCAAGGCCGCCAACAAAGCGGTCATCGAATCCATGCCGCTGGACATGGAGTAAACGCTTCGGATTCCTGCAAAAACAACCTCTGCGTACACTTAATAGCGAAAAAGGGAACGGGCGTGAAATTCACGCCCGTTCCCTTTTCAATCCATCGCCTATTTCAGCACCCGCTCGACATAGGCCTTGTAATCCTTCACGACGGGTTCGTAGCCGTCGTCCTCGTACAGCGGCGAGGAGATCAGGAAATCGGCCGACGAACGGTTGATGGCCGTCGGGACGTTGTAAAGCGTCGCCAGACGCAGCAGCGCCTTCACGTCGACGTCGTGCGGCTGGGCCGACATCGGGTCCCAGAAGAAAATCAGCGCATTGATCTTTCCGTCGGCGATGAGCGACCCCAGCTGCTGGTCGCCGCCCAGCGGACCCGACTTGAGCAGCGTGATTTTCAGCTCGGGTTTCTCCTCCGTCTCGTCCTCGTGCTCCTCCCGGTGGTCGCGCAGGGTCTTTTCGACCATCTTGCCGGTCGTACCCGTACATACCAAATGGTGGCGGCTCAACTTGCGGCTGTTCCAGTCGACCCACTCCGCCAGGTCGCGTTTCATGTTGTCGTGGGCAACCAGTGCCAGCACTTTCGTTTTCCTCTCCATAACGACAGGTCTTTATGAAAGCCGCAGCGGCTTTCGGTTCGTCCCGGCACGGGCCGGGATATTTTTCGCTATTCGTTCTCGGCCGGAAGTTTGAACTCCGTGAATCCCGCCCCGACCAGCGTGTTGTACCACGCGAAACACTTCTTGATGTCCGAAACATGCACCCGGTCGCGGTCGTACTCGGGAAGCACCTCGGCAAACGCGGCTTTCAGCTTCTCGGGCGACTCCTTGGGGCTGATCGCCTCCTTGCCGCCCGTGTGGGCGTAGATCCGGGTGAAAACGTCGGCCAGCGCAATGTCCTCGCCTTCGGTGAACATCGAAATCTCCGAAAGGGCGCTCACCTTGGCATTCGCCGAGGCATTCATGCGCCGTCCGTCGAGCAGCGACTCGACGATCACGCCGCGCACGGACTGCGCCACGAATTTATAAAGTCCGGGCTGGCCCGAAATGGCCAGAATCTCTTTCAGTTCCATAAAATTGCTATTTCGTTGTTTAAATGGGTTGTTCGGATTCTTCCTCCTCTTCGTCGGGAACCGTATATTCCCGGAGCTGCGTATAGGAGGGCACATTGTATGCCGTGATGGCACGTATCCGGAAAGTCACTTTCCGGCCGGCTCTCTGCCGGGGAATGACTCCCTCGTAATCGAACGAGGTGACGTCGGCTGGCGGCTCGGTCTTCGCGACGGTCCTCACGTCGGATTCGTCGCCGTCGAGCATGTAGAGAATGCAGACGTTGCGCAGCCCGTAGGGGCACGAAACGGACACCTTCACCCTGACCTCCGAATCGAAGGCCATGGTCTGCGGCGACACGGTCACCTCGCCGAATTCCGCCGGGGTCGTATACTCGGGTCCCCGGTCAGGATTGCAGGCCGAAAGGCTCATTGCCGCAAGAACGGTGAAAAGGCGCGTTTTCATACCCTACTCTTTGGTCAGGTGCACGTCCATCTGCGGGAACGGGAAGTTGATGCCGGCCTTCGGCAGCTCCTTGTAGAACTGCTCGTTATGCTCGAAAAAGACGTTCCAGTAGTCAGCGTTCTTCACCCATGCGCGGATCGAGAGGTTCACCGAACTGTCGGCCAGCGCAGCGACCCACACCACCGGGGCGGGATCGGGCAGGACGCGCGGATCGGCGGCCAGCATCGAAAGGACGGCCTTGCGGGCCACATCCACGTCGTCGCCGTAGGAGATGCCCACGGTCCAGTCCACGCGGCGCGTCTCGGAGGTGGAATAGTTGTCGATGATGGCCGTCGCAATCGAGTTGTTGGGAATGTAGATCGTCTGGTTGTCGGCCGTGGCGATCACCGTCGAGAAGAGCTTGATGTCGCGCACGGTTCCCGACTGTCCCTGCGCCGAGATGTAGTCGCCGATGCGGTAGGGTTTCATCAGCAGGATCATCACCCCGCCGGCAAAGTTCTGGGCCGTGCCGCTCAAAGCCATACCGATGGCCAGCGTGGCGGCCGACGCGACGGCGATGAGCGATGTCACGTTGACGCCCAGCGTCGACACGACGATCAGGATGAGCAGCAGCGTGAAGAACGCGCTGACGGTATTACGCGTGAACGAACGCAGCGAAATGTCGACATTGCGGTGCTGCATGGCCACGTCGATCAGCCGCAGGAAGCGGCGCACGAGCCAGCGTCCGATGAAATAGATGGCCAGCGCAATGAGAACCTTGACAAGAATCCAGAGCGATTCACGAATCAGCGAGCCGAACAAAGTGCTGAAATCCATGTTCACGATCTTATTGACCGCTTCGGCCAGATTCGCTTTCTGCACACTGTCCGGCACGATCAGCGAGGCAGGTTCTTCGGCCGCTAAAAATGTCCACATAATTCCGTTTTTTAAGTTTGTGAGGCAAAAATAGCCAAAAAAAAGAGAACTTTATTAACTTTGTCTGCGCTTTTTGCAGAAAGCGCCGGAAAACATCATACATTATACGATGCAGAACAACGTTGAAATTATCCAGATCAACATTTCGGGTGAAGACAAACCGGGCATGACCTCGTCGCTCACCGAGATCCTCGCACGCTACGACGCCTTCATCCTCGACATCGGACAGGCCAACATCCACCAGTCGCTGACGCTCGGCATCCTGATCAAGACCACGGCCGACAAGTCGGGAAGCATCATGAAGGAGCTGTTGTTCAAGGCGTCGGAACTGGGCGTGATGATCCGTTTCACGCCCATCTCCGAGGAACGCTACAACGACTGGGTGGGCCGTCAGGGCAAAAACCGCTACATCATCACCCTGCTGGGCCGCACCGTCACGGCACGCCACATCGCCGAGGTGACGAAGGTCGTGGCCGAGCACGGGCTGAACATCGACGCCATCAAACGCCTCACGGGCCGCATGCCCCTCTGCGAGGACGACCGCGCCGCCAAGTCGTGCATCGAGCTCTCGGTGCGCGGATCGCTCACCGACCAGGAACGCAGCACGATGCAGGAGGGATTTATGAACCTCTCGGAGATCGGTCTCGACGTCTCGTTCCAGAAGGACGACATCTACCGCCGCAGCCGCCGCCTGATCTGCTTCGACATGGACTCGACGCTGATCGAGACCGAGGTGATCGACGAACTGGCCGAGCGCGCGGGCGTGGGCGACAAAGTGCGCGAAATCACGGCCAGCGCCATGCGCGGCGAGATTGATTTCCGCGAAAGCTTTTCGCAGAGGGTCGCGCTGCTCAAGGGACTGGACGTCTCGGTCATGGAGGAGATCGCCCGCAGCCTGCCGATCACCGAGGGGCTGGAGCGCATGATGACCATTCTCAAACGCGTGGGTTACAAAACGGCGATCCTCTCCGGCGGATTCACCTATTTCGGCAACTACCTCCGGCAGAAATACGGCTTCGACTATGTCTACGCCAACGAATTGGAGATCGAGGACGGACGCCTCACGGGACGCTATGTCGGCGAGGTGGTCGACGGACGCCGCAAGGCCGAACTGCTGCGGCTGCTGTGCCAGTTCGAGGAGATCAACATCGCCCAGTCGGTGGCAGTCGGCGACGGCGCCAACGACCTGCCGATGCTCAACCTCGCGGGCCTGGGCATCGCCTTCCACGCCAAACCCAAGGTAAAGGCCACGGCCCGGCAGTCGATCTCGACCATCGGGCTGGACGGCATCCTCTACTTCCTGGGACTGAAAGATTCGCGTATCGAACAATAACATTGCCGGATACGCTTCCGCGCGACACGCCGCATCCCGCTTCGGTCCGGTCGTTATCGCCGCCTCCGGCGTCGTTCACCGGTCCGCCCCTCTCCCGGGAAGGGCTTAACGGCAAACCGGCCGGGGTCCGTATGAATCACCGCATTGCGTAAAAATATGCTTCACTTCCGTCCCATACCTCTTTTCGGCGCCGTCGCCGCGCTCCTGCTGACCGGGTGCTACGACTCCCGGTTCGGGGAACCGGACGACGACGGCGAGGGGAAACCCGCGACGGAGACCATCGCCGCGCTGCGCGACCGCTATGCGGGCACGCCCTTCACCGTTACGGGCGACATCGTCGTCACGGGGAGGGTCGCGAGTTGCGACCGCGCGGAGAATTTCTACCGCACGCTCTGCATCTGCGACGCTGAAGCGGGACTTGAAGTGATGGCCGGTATCGACCACCTGCACAACGACTTCCCCACAGGAAGCCGCGTAACGCTTTCGCTCCGGGGACTTGCCGTCGCCGAAAGCCGCGGGGTGTTGCAGGCGGGACGTCCGCCCGCCGCCGGAAGCGGCTACGCAACGGACTACATCGGCTCCCGGGCGGCGCTCGGCGCCGTGCTGATCCGCAGCGGCGAAGCCCTGGCTGCGCCCTCCCCTGCCCCGCTTGCCATTCCCGCGCTTACGGAAAGCCGCTGCGGCACGCTCGTCCGCATCGACGGCGTGCGCTACACCCCCGAAGACCTTTCGGCGGCAACCTGGGCGGGCTACAAACGCTTCACCGACGCCGACGGCAACGCCGTCTACACCTACGTCCGCCGATACGCCCGTTTCGCCGACGCCGAAGTGCCTGCCGGCACGGTCTCGCTGACGGGCATTCTCCAGTACGACACCGCGGGCGACGGGCGTTACATCCTCAAACTGCGCGATGAGAACGACTGCACGCATTAGCCTGCTGACGCTGCCGGTCCTGCTGACGCTGCCGGCCGGATGCGACCGGGCCACGCAGCCCGAATTCACGGTCCGTCCTCCGGAGCCGCAGAATTCGGTCGCCTACCTCAAATCGCTCTGCGACGGGAAGAGCAGCGTCGCGATAGCGCAGGACGTCACCATCCGCGGATTCGTCACGGCCAATGACCTCTACGGCGAATTTCACAGGACGATCGTCGTCGAAGACGCCTCGGGCGGCATCTCGATCGCCGCGGAAGGCTCCCCGCTGGCAGACCTCTATCCGTTCGGCATCGTGGCGACCGTACGCTGCAACGGCCTTACGCTGTGCGACTACGGCGGGAAAATCCAGCTGGGAACGACACCCGGCGACGGCGGCGCAGGGTGCATTCCGCGCGAAGAGCTGGCGCGGTACATCCGCACCGAACCGCCCGGCGGCGAGACACCCTCCGCACAGCTCCTTACGTTCGACGCCGTCTCGGCCCGGCACATCGACACACGCGTCCGTTTCGACGACGTGCGTTTCGCCGACGCCGGGAAAACCTGGTGCGACACCGACCCGGAGACGGGCCGCGCCGTCGCCACCGAGCGCGAGATCGTCGACACCCGGGGCCGGACCTTCACCGTGCGGACCGCCGCGACCTGCGTCTACGCAAAGGAGCCTCTGCCCCAGGGCACAGGCTCCTTGTATGGAATCATCGACTATTTCGCCGGGAAATACACCCTGCGCGTCACCAACCGCGAAGCGGAGTTTTCCGGCACGGCAGCGCATTCCGCAGCAACACGCCCAACCGCCGGACGTCCGGCGCGGACAACGCGGACAACGCGGGCGGGGGTTACCGCTGCAACGCCTCCCACAGCATATCCTTGAGCCGCGGGATGTTCAGCCCCGAGACCGACGAGATGAAGACCGACGGCACGCCTTCGGGCAGGTGGCCGCGCATCTCGGCGATCAGGTCCTCGTCGAGCATGTCGCACTTGGTGACGGCCAGCAGACGCTCCTTGTCCAGCAGTTCGGGATTGTACTGCGTCAGTTCGCCCAGCAGGACGTCGTAGTCGCGGCGGATGTCGTCGCTGTCGGCGGGAATCAGGAACAACAGCACCGAATTGCGCTCGATATGGCGCAGGAAACGGGTTCCGAGACCGCGGCCCTCGTGCGCACCCTCGATGATGCCCGGAATGTCGGCCATGACGAACGACTTGTGGTCGCGGACCTCGACGATACCGAGATTCGGCTCCAGCGTCGTGAAGGCGTAGTCGGCGATCTTGGGCTTCGCGGCCGAAACGACCGAGAGCAGCGTAGACTTGCCCGCATTGGGGAAGCCCACCAGCCCCACGTCGGCCAGCACTTTCAGTTCGAGGATGAACGTGCCTTCCTCACCCTCCTCGCCCGGCTGGGCGTAGCGCGGCGTCTGGTTGGTGGCGCTCTTGAAATGCCAGTTGCCCAGACCGCCCCGACCGCCCCGGAGCAGCACGAGCCGCTCGCCGTCGGCCGTCACCTCGCCCACCGTTTCGGTGGTCGCAGTCCCGTCCTCGTTCTCGAAAACGCGCTTGGCGACCGTGCCCAGCGGAACCGGGATCACGATGTCGCGGGCGTCCTTGCCCGAGGAGCGCGCCCCGGAGCCGTGCTCGCCGTCCTCGGCGAACTGGTGACGCTGGTATTTGAGGTGGATGAGCGTCCAGTACTGCTTGTCGCCTTGCAGGACGATGCTCCCGCCCTTGCCGCCGTCACCGCCGTCGGGACCGCCGAAAGCCACGAATTTCTCGCGGCGAAAATGCGTCGAGCCGCCGCCGCCGTGCCCCGAGCGGGCGAATATCTTTACGTAATCTACGAAATTGGAACCTGCCATGTCATTCATTGTTCTTGAAGCGACAAAGGTACATAAAAGTCGGACGAGAACAAAATTGATTCGCATGCAGTTCGGTAAAACGCCGCAACAAAAATAAAAGTGTCGTTACGACACCCAAAAAAGGCAGACCGCGAAAAAACGGTCTGCCGGCAATTCGGAATAACGGGATTAAATCTGCGAAGCGACGTAATCCCCCACCTCGGAGGTCGAACGGGCATTTTCGCCCGGCGCTGCAAGGTCCTCGGTGACGACGCCTTCGGCCAGCGCCCGATCGACGGCACGCCGCACAGCCCTGCCCTCGGCATCGAGACCCAGGTGCTCCAGAAGCATCGCGGCCGAAAGAATCGTGGCCATCGGGTTGGCGATGTTCTTTCCCGCGGCCTGCGGATAGGAGCCGTGGATCGGCTCGAAAAGGGCCACTTCGGCCCCCACGCTCGCCGAGGAGAGCATGCCCAGCGAACCGCTGATGACGCTGGCCTCGTCGGTGAGGATGTCGCCGAACATGTTTTCGGTGACGATGACATCGAAATAAGCCGGTTGGCGGATGATCTGCATGGCGGCGTTGTCCACGAACATATAGTCCACCGCCACCTCGGGATACTCCCGGGCTACCCGCTGGGCCGTTTCACGCCACAGACGCGAGGTTTCCAGCACGTTGGCCTTGTCGACGACCGTCAGTTTGCGGCGGCGCGACACGGCCAGCCGGAACGCCACGTGCAGGACCCGTTCGATCTCCGAGACCGTGTAGGTGCAGGTGTCGAAGGCGCGCGCGCCCTCCTCGTCGCGGCCCTGCGGACGGCCGAAGTAGATGCCGCCCGTGAGTTCGCGCACGCAGATGAAATCCGTGCCGCGGACCACCTCCGCCTTGAGCGGCGAACGGTCGGCCAGGGCGTCGAACAGCGCCACGGGGCGCAGGTTGGCGAACAGCCCCAGCGACTTGCGCATCCGCAGCAGCCCCTGCTCGGGCCGCACCTTCGCCGTGGGGTCGTTGTCATATTTGGGGTCCCCGATGGCTCCGAACAGCACGGCGTCCGCCGCAAGACAGACGGCGTGCGTCTCGTCGGGATAGGGGTCGCCCACAGCGTCGATGGCCGCGGCGCCCACCAATGCGGGATGGTATTCGATCTTGTGTCCGAATTTTTCCGCCACGCGGTCCAACACTTTCGTGGCTTCGGCGACGATCTCGGGACCGATGCCGTCGCCGGCTAAAAGAGCGATTTTAACATCCATTGTCGTTATAGTTTATTTCAATGACATTCAACATTTTGACAGTCGCCTTGATGGCAGCCTCCGTCTGGTCGGCGTCCAGCCCGCGGGTCTTGAATTCGCGGCCGTCCATCTCCCAGGTGATGATCGTCTGCACGAAAGCGTCGGTGCGGCCTCCGGGCGGAATCGAAACGGTATAGTCGCGCAGCATCGGAAACTCGCGCCCGAGCTGTTCGCGGTAGATTTGCCGCAGGGCACGCATGAAGGCGTCGTACTGGCCGTCGCCCGCCGAGGTCCGCTCGTACGCGCAGCCGTGAATCTCGATCCGGAGCGTCGCGACGGGGTGCATCCCCTGCGCCAGCGAGAGGCTGTAATTGAGAATCCGGACCGGGGTGTCGACCGGGTCGTAGCGCAGCACGTCGGCGATGATATACGGCAGGTCCTCGGCCGTCACCTGCTCCTTCTTGTCGCTCAACTCGACCACCCGTTCGGTCACCTTGCGCATCGCGGCCTCGTCGAGGTCGATGCCCAGCGCTTCGAGGTTTTTCAAGACATTGGCCTTGCCCGAGGTTTTGCCCAGGGCGTATTCGCGGACGCGCCCGAAACGCTCGGGAAGCAGTTCGTTGAAGTAGAGGTTGTTCTTGCTGTCACCGTCGGCGTGGATGCCCGCGCACTGCGTGAAGACGCTCGCGCCGACGATCGGTCGGTTGGCGGGAATGCGGATGCCCGTATAGCTCTCGACCGTGCGGCTGACGCGGTTGATCTTCGTTTCGTCGATCCCCGTCGTGCGGCCCAGGCGGTCGTGCAGCACGGCCACCGCGCTCGACAGCGGCGCGTTGCCGGCCCGCTCACCCAGCCCGTTCACGGTGACGTGAACGCCGTGGAAACCCGCACGCACGGCGGCGGCGGTGTTGGCCACGGCGAGGTCGTAGTCGTTGTGGGCGTGGAAATCGAAATGCAGCGACGGATAACGCTCCACCAGGTCGCGGCAGAAACGTTCGGTGTCGTAGGGGTCGAGGACGCCCAGCGTATCGGGGCACATGAACCGGCTGACGGGAGCGTCGGCCAGTCCGTCGAGCATCGCGTAGACGTAGTCGGGCGAACGGCGCATGCCGTTGGACCAATCCTCAAGGTAGAGGTTCACCTTCATCCCGCGGTCGACGGCCGCAAGGATCTCGGCACGCACATCCTCCAGATGCCGTTCGGGCGTGCGGCGCAGCTGCCCCTCGCAATGTTTCCGCGAACCTTTGGCCAGCAGGTTGACCACGCGGCATCCGGCGGTCCCGAGCCAGTCGAGCGACACCCCGCCGTCGATGAATCCCAGCGCTTCCACACGGTCGGCATAGCCCTTGGCGGCAGCCCATTCGGCGATGGCGCGCACGGCCTGCTGTTCGCCCTGCGAGACCCGCGCCGAGGCGATCTCGATGCGGCTTACGTGCAGTTCCTCCAGCAACAGCCGGGCGATGGAGAGTTTTTCACGGGCGTTGAAGGAGACGCCCGAGGTCTGCTCGCCGTCGCGCAGCGTGGTGTCCATGATTTCAACCGGGGGAAACATCGGTGCAGGCTATTTGCGGGCGGCTTCGAAGGCCTCGATCCGGTCGGCGATACTGCGCAGGTAGTCCACGTCGTCGTAGCCGTTTTCGAGACAGCGTTTCTTGTAGGCGTCGATCTCGAAACCCTCGCTGCGCCCGTCCGACACGATGGTCAGCGTCTGGTTGCCCAGATCGACGGTGAACTGCGCCTTCGGGTCGCGCCGGATCTCGCCGAAAACGGCTTTCAGAAACTCCTCGCTCACACGGATCGGCAGCAGGCCGTTGTTCAGGGCGTTGTTGCGGAAGATGTCGGCGAAGAAGCTCGACACCACGACGCGGAAACCGTAGTCGGCGATGGCCCAGGCGGCATGCTCGCGCGAACTTCCGCAGCCGAAATTGCGCCCGGCGACGAGGATTCGCCCCTCGTAGCGGGGATCGTTCAAAGGGAACGAAGCGATCCGCTGCCCCGCGGCGTCGTAGCGCCAGTCGCGGAAAAGGTTGTCGCCGAAGCCCTTGCGTTCGGTGGCTTTCAGAAAGCGCGCCGGGATGATCTGGTCGGTATCTATGTTTTCCACCTCGACGGGAACGGCCCCCGAGGTGAAGGTTACGAATTTGGGTATGGACATAATGATAATCTTTTACATATCGAACACTTCGCGCGGATCGGAAATCACGCCCGTCACCGCGGCGGCGGCGGCAACGGCCACACCCGACAGCATCGTACGGGCGCCGGGACCCTGCCGGCCCTCGAAATTGCGGTTCGAGGTCGAAACGCTGTATTTGCCCGCCGGAATCTTGTCGGCGTTCATCGCCAGGCACGCCGAACAGCCCGGCTGGCGGAGTTCGAAACCCGCTGCGGCGAGGATGCGGTCCAGTCCCTCGGCCCGCGCGGCGGCCTCGACGCCCTTCGAGCCGGGAACGATCCATGCGGTGATGTTGTCCGCCTTGCGGCGGCCTTCGACCAGACGGGCGAAGCGGCGCAGGTCCTCGATGCGGCCGTTGGTGCAACTGCCGACGAACACGTAGTCGACCGCTTTGCCCAACATCCGCTCCCCGGGTCTGAAACCCATGTACTCCAGCGCCTTGGGATCGGCGTCGGCGGGAATCGTTCCGTCGACGGCCATCCCCATTCCGGGATTGGTTCCGTAGGTGATCATCGGGGCGATGTCCGCGGCGTCGAAGCGGTACTCCCTGTCGAAAACCGCGTCGGGATCGCTGTAAAGTTCCCGCCAGCGGGCCACGGCCTCGTCGTAGGAGGCTCCCTGCGGAGCGCGTTCGCGGCCCCGGAGGTATTCGAAGGTCTTCTCGTCGGGGGCGATCATGCCGCCGCGCGCGCCGCACTCGATGCTCATGTTGCAGACCGTCATGCGGCCCTCCATCGAGAGCGAACGGATCGTGCTGCCGGCAAACTCGATGAAATGGCCCGTGCCGCCCGAAGCGGTGAGTTTCGAGATGATATAGAGGATGACATCCTTGGCCTCGACGCCCGGACGCAGCGCGCCGTCGACCGTAATGCGCATCGTGCGGGGTTTGGTCTGGAGGATGCACTGGCTGGCGAAGACCATTTCGACCTCCGAAGTCCCCACGCCGAACGCCACGGCGCCCAAAGCTCCGTGGGTCGAAGTGTGGCTGTCGCCGCAGACGATCGTCATGCCCGGCTGGGTGAATCCCAGCTCGGGGCCGATGATGTGCACGATGCCCTGCCTGGGGTGTCCCACGCCGAAGTGCTCGATGCCGTGGCGGGCGCAGTTCTCGGCCAGCGTCTCGACCTGCCGCCGCGACTCCGGCTCCCCGATCGGAAGGTGCTGGTCGACGGTCGGGATGTTATGGTCGGCCGTGGCCGTGATCTGCGCCGGACGCGCGACGCCGAAGCCGCGGCGTTCGATCCCCGCGAAAGCCACGGGCGACGTCACCTCGTGGATATACTGCCGGTCGATGTAGAGCACGCAGCGGCCGCCGTCCTCGACACGCACCGTGTGCGCGTCCCATATCTTGTCCAGAAGCGTTCGTCCCATATCAATCCTCCTCCTCGATTTTTTCGGTTACGTTGAGTGCGCGCAGCGCGTCGAGGAACGCCTCGATCGAAGCCCGCGTGGTGTCGGTGTGCGCGCCGAATCCGTGGACCGTGCGGCTGCCGCACTCGACCTGCACATGCACGCGGCCCACGTCGTTCGAACCGCGCGTGATGGCCTGCATCAGGAACTCCGCAAGCACCACCTTCTCGTTGATCAGTTTCTTGATGGCCGAGACCGCCGCGTCGACCGGACCGTTGCCCGTGGCGGTGGACATGCGTTCGTGGTCGCCGAATTTCAGCACCACGGTAGCCGTCGGAACCAGCGTCCCGGTGGTCACCTGCATGAATTTCAACGAAATGGACTGCTGCTTCATGCGGTCGATGTCGCCCACGAGGTACAACAGGTCGTAGTCGTGAATCTCCTTCTTCCGGTCGGCCAGGGCGAGGAATTTCTCGTACGTGGCGTCCAATTCCTCCTGCGTGAGGTCGTAGCCCAGCAGTTCGAGCCGGTGCACGAGGGCCGCGCGCCCGCTGCGGGCCGTGAGGGCGATGACCGACTCGTTCAGCCCGATGTCCTGCGGGTCGATGATCTCGTAGGTCTGACGCTGCTTGAGCACGCCGTCCTGATGGATGCCCGACGAATGGGCGAAGGCGTTGCGGCCCACGATGGCCTTGTTGGGCTGCACGGGCATGTTCATCAGGCTCGACACCAGGTGCGAGGCCTTGGTGATCAGGCGCGAATTGATGTTCGTGTCGACGGCCACGTCCTTGTGGCAGCGGAGCGTCATCACCACCTCTTCGAGCGAGGTGTTGCCGGCCCGTTCGCCGATGCCGTTGATCGTGACCTCGGCCTGCCGGGCGCCGTTCAGGATGCCGCTCAGCGTATTGGCCGTAGCCATGCCCAGATCGTTGTGGCAGTGGGTCGAAATGATCGCCCGGTCGATGTTGGGAACGTTGTCCACGAGGTATTTGATCTTCGCGCCGTATTCGTTCGGAAGACAGTAGCCCGTCGTGTCGGGGATATTGACCACCGTCGCGCCGGCCCGGATGACCGCCTCGACCACGCGGGCGAGGTACTCGACGTCGGCGCGCCCGGCGTCCTCGGCATAGAACTCCACGTCCTCGACGTAGCGTTTGGCATATTTCACCGCCTCGACGGCAGATTCGACGATCTTCTCGGGCGTGGAACGCAGTTTGTCGTAGATATGCTGCGGCGAAACGCCGATGCCCGTATGGATACGCTTGCGCCTGGCCAGCCGCAGCGCATCGGCCGCAACGTCGATGTCCTTCTTCACGGCGCGGGTCAGCGCGCAGATCGTCGGCTCGGAAACGGCCTTGGAAATCTCCAGCACGGAGTTGAAATCACCGGGGCTGGAGATGGGAAATCCCGCCTCGATGACGTCTACGCCGAGGCTTTCGAGCAGCTTGGCGACTTCAATTTTTTCGGTGGTGTTCAACTGACAACCGGGGACCTGCTCACCGTCGCGCAGCGTGGTGTCGAAAATGTACAATCTCTCACTCATACTAACCTCTTTATCGAATAAAACTTAATGACGCCGCCCCACGCTTTCCGTGCGGCAAACGCCACCCTGACTTTCTGTATTGCTTACGATCCGTAACAAAAACAGTCGCCGGACTTGAAGATTCGACGCTTTTAGCGACGCATTCCAACCGGAATGAAACCGAAACGACCTACGTAACTGCCTTTCTCTCTTGCAAATATATGAATTATTTAATAATTTCAAAAACAAATCGTCCAAAAAGTCGGATAATTACACACCGACGGCCTCCCCGTCCCGGATGGACAGGAAGGCCGCCGCAAAACAGGCCGGCAGGTTACAACGCCTGCGGATTACCGCCCCGGCAGGTTACAGCGCCAACGGTTCGTAAGGCAGCCCCCAGGCGTCGGCCACGGGTTTGCAGACCACCCTGCCGCCGATGATGTTCAGCCCCAACGCCAGCTCGGGATTCTCCTGTGCGGCGCGCCGCCAGCCCTTGTCGGCAAGCTGGATGGTGTAGGGAAGCGTCGCGTTCGTAAGCGCGAGGGTCGAGGTGCGGGGCACGGCGCCCGGAATGTTGGCCACGCAGTAGTGCAGGATGCCGTCGACGTAATAGACCGGGTCCTCGTGCGTGGTGGGGCGCGAAGTCTCGAAACAGCCGCCCTGGTCGATGGCCACGTCGACCATCACCGTTCCCGGCTCCATCTCCCGGAGCATGTCGCGCGTGACGAGCTTCGGGGCCTTGGCTCCCGGAATCAGCACCGAGCCGACCACCAGGTCGGCATGCTTCAGTTCCTCGCGGATGTTGTATTCGGAAGACATCAGCGTCTTGACGTTGCGGGGCATCACGTCGGCCAGATAGGTCAGCCGCTGGAGCGAAATGTCGCAGATCGTCACGTCGGCCCCCGTTCCGGCAGCGGTGCGCGCCGCAGCCGTTCCGACAACGCCCGCACCGATGACGAAGACCTTGGCGGGCTTCACGCCCGGCACGCCGCCCAGCAGCACGCCCTTGCCGCCGCGGGGTTTTTCGAGGAAATAGCGTCCCTCCTGCGCGGCCATGCGCCCCGCGACCTCCGACATCGGGATCAGCAGCGGCAGCGAACGGTCGGCGCGCTCGACGGTCTCATAGGCACAGCAGACCGCCCCGCTGTCGACCATCGCACGGGTGAGGGGTTCGCTGCTGGCGAAGTGGAAGAAGGTGAAAACCAGCTGGTCCCTGCGGATGAGTTTGTACTCGGGAGCCAGCGGTTCCTTGACCTTGACGATCATTTCCGCCCGGGCGTAGACCTCCTCGATCGAGGGAAGCATCTCCGCCCCGACGGCCGTGTAGGCATCATCGGCAAATCCGCTGTTCACACCGGCCGTAGCCTGCACATAAACTTTGTGTCCCCGTTTGACAAGCTCCCGGGCGCCTGCGGGGGTAAGAGCAACGCGATTCTCGTTGTTCTTGATCTCTTTTGGAATACCGATAATCATGGATCTGGAAGTTTTTAAGGTTTTTGCCTCTCCAAAATACGAATTTAACGCGGAAATCCAAAAAATCCGGACGTTTTTTTACGTGCGGATCAAAACCGGTAAGAGATTGTAAGATAGAACGAACGGGGCCACGCATAGGTGCAGCGCGAGGCGTGGGGCGCGTAGAGCGTGTCGTCGCCCGGGCGGATGCGGCGCACGCGCAGCGACTCGTAGCCGCCATAGACCGTATCGGCCTCGCCCGTCAGGTTGCGCAGCATCAGCGACGCGGTGAGCCGCGAACGTTCGAACCGGAACGACTTGAACAGCGCGGCATCGAGCGTGAAGGCGTCCGGCAGCCGCTCCTGCCGGGTGAAGGCGTCGAAAAACTCCCGTGTGATACCGCCCTGACCCGCGATGCGGTCGGTGCGGCGCAGGGGCATCGGTTCGACGTAACGCCGCCCGGCATATCCTGCCGAAGCGCGGCATCCCCACCCTTTCGGGCCGAACCAGGCGATCTCCGCCAGAGCGGTCAGCTGCGGGGCGCCGCCCGTCTCGCAGCCGCCCATACGGCTCACGGCCTGCACGTCGACGGCCGAGTTATCCACGTCGGAGAGCACCGTGACGCGCGGATCGCGAATGTATTCGTAGCGTCCGGCCGAAGCGGCCAGCGACAGCAGCCAGCGGTAGGACAGCCGGATGTCGGCCGCGGCCTCCGCGCCGCAGGACATGCGCCCGACGCCCGTCACGGCCATGTCGCAGTAGACCGAGGCCATGTCGTCGTAATACGTCCGTGTCTCGATGCCGTCGAGCGTCATGGCAGCGAAGAACGCCGCCTGAAAATCGACGACGGGTCCCGTCAGGCGGCAGTTGAGTTCGGCGGCGTAGATGCGTTCGGGCACGGGGTTGTCGACCGTACGGTTGTTATAGAGCGGCTGAAAGAAAAGATCCCCGGCCCGAGGGGTCCGGGCGGCGGCCGCGGCGGCGATTTCGATATAGCGGCGCGGGGTGAAGGCCCAGCCCGCCGCGACCTTGAGCGTGTAGGGCGTGAACCGCATGACGCGCGAAGGGCCGTAGGACTGCCCGCCGGGAAAAAGTTCCTTCTCGTAATAGCCCCGGCGGCTGACGGCATCGCTCCCCAGCACGACCGAAAGATCGGCCCGGAAACGGTCGGAGCGGTAATCGGCCTGCAAGCGGAGCGCAGCCCCGCGCAGCGTCAGCGCATAATCGTAGCCGAAGCGGTCGCCCTCGCGGACCGTCCGTCCGGGATGCCGCAGGTCGTTCTGCAACAGATTGCCGTACGTGTCGTCGTCGATCAGGAAGCGGTCGATGTCCGTAACGTACCCGGCGCCCAGCAGATCGCGCATCTGCTTGTAGGAACGGGTGTTTTCGCGGCGGAGCGAAACTCCGTAGCGGAGCGTCAGCCGGGCGTCGGCTTCGGTGGCGAACGACGCGTCGAAAGCGAGGTTGCAGAGCCGTTCGACACGGTCTTCCAACGCATAGACCGCATGTCCGCCCGCCATGCGGTTCTGGCGGATCAGCTCGTCCCAGTCGATCTGCGTGTAGCGCGGATCGCGGGCGAGCCACGCCTGCTCGGTCTCCCGGTCGCCCGTATAGCTGGGCAGATACCGGTAATTGTCGGGCATCGGCGTGCGGGCGTCGTACCAGTCGAGCATGCTGTACTTCGCGACGCCCGCCTCGGCGGCAAGCGTGGCGGCGAACGAGGTCGAAGCCGACAGCGGCACGGCATAGGCGGCCAGGGCCAGCGGAACCGTCTCGCGCCGCACGCGGGAGTTGCGCACCCTGCCGTCCTGCCAGCCCCACGCCGGGTTGTAGAGACGGTCGCCCGTGAGCGTGAAAGCCTCCTCCGAAGAGGAGAGGCGCGTGCCCCGCACCGAGGGCGGCACGATACACAGCACGGAGAGTTCGTGCCCTTCGCCGAAACGCCGGGCAAGGCGCAGTCCGGCGGTCACGGCATTGGTGAAGACCCCTTCGACGTGCATGTCGCGGCCGGTGCGGACGTCGAGAGCCGCCGAAATACGCCAGCCGTCGCCTGGCGACGCCGAGACGGCGGCTTTCGCTCCCACGAGGTAATTGCGGTCGGTGAAGCGGACCGAAGCCAGAAAAGGCTGCAACGGCTCCCCGTCCGAAAACCGGAACGCCCGCATGCCGCCCGCCGCAGCCGGTTCCCCGGGCGCGGCGGCAAGCCCCGCATAGCGCTGTTCTTCGGCCCCGAGCAGGCGCAGCGCCGCGAGATAACGGTAGGAAACCGCAACGCCCATGAGCGACGTGCGTTCCAGGGTGTAATCCAGTCCGCGGCGCCGGAGCGCGACCTGCGGCAGGTTGAAACCGGTGCGAAGGCCGTAGAGGTCCGAAGGGGACTGCACGGCGCGGTAGAAGATCGTCGAATCGGTCGTGAGCAGTTCGCGCCGCTCCTCGCGTTCGGCATAGGGATAGTATTCGTCGCCGGGGTACTGGGCCGCCGCCGCACACGGAAACAGGAGAAACAACAGGGCACAACAGCTTTTCAGCATATCTTTGCGACTTTACAGAACACAAAGATAGCAAAAAGTCCGACGATTCAAAACCGGATCGCATGCAGCGCGGCAAAACGGTCCGGCAAACAGAAAAGCCGTCGCGACACGGCAGGAGCAGCGTCAGACGGGGATGGGGCATGACAAATTCCGGCGTCCCCGCAGCGGGGACGCCGGAATCGGAATCAGATTGTTTTCAGGACTTCGGTCAGCAGTTTCCAGAACTTGGGAACCGTGGCGATTTCGAGCCGTTCGTCGGGCGAATGCACGCCGCGGAGCGTCGGACCGAAGGAGACCATCTCCAGATCGGGATACTTTTCGAGGAACAGACCGCACTCCAGCCCGGCATGGATGGCGCGGACCTTGGGTTCGGTGCCGAACAGCCGTTTGTAGGCATCGACGGTGACCTCCAGCAGCTTCGACTGCGGGTCGGGCATCCAGCCCGGATAGCCGTCGGAATGGGCCACATCGGCGCCCGCCAGCGCAAAGACCGACTCGACCATCTGCATCACGTAGGTCTTGGCGCTCTCGACCGACGACCGCTGCGACGAGGTGACGACGATGCGGTTGCCCTCCGCGAACTTCACCGAAGCGAGGTTCGTCGAGGTCTCGACCAGCCCCGGAACGGCGAACGACATGGCCACGACCCCGTTGGGAACGCCCACCAACGAGTAGACCAGCGCCGACTGCGTCCTGCTGTCGAGCACCTCGTCGACGTGGGGCATCTCGTTGAGCGTGATTTTGAAATTGGGTTCGCGGAAGCGGAATTCGGCTTCGAGGTCCGCGGCGAAAAGGTTGTAACGCTTGACGAACTCCTCCTTGAAGCGGACCGGAACGCCGAAGATGGCGTAAGCCTCGCGGGGAATGGCATTGCGGAGGTTGCCGCCGTTGAAATAGCACAGTTTGAGTTCGAACGACTGCATGCCGTCCCACAGCAGGCGCGCCACGGTCTTGTTCGAGTTGACGCGGCCCTTGTCGATGTCGTCGCCCGAGTGTCCGCCCTGAAGGTCCGACACGTCGACACGGAAGAACGTGTAGTTCTTCGGCGACGGCTCCATCGTGTAGTGGAACGTGGCGATGGTGTCGATGCCGCCCGCACAGCCGATGAAGATTTCGCCCTCGTCCTCCGAATCGAGGTTGACGAGGTATTTGCCCGTGAGCATCCCCTCGCCCAGCTCGAACGCACCCGTGAGGCCCGTCTCCTCGTCGACGGTGAACAGCGCTTCGACGGGACCGTGCTCCACCGTCTCGTCGAGCATCACGGCCAGCGCGGCGGCCATGCCGATACCGCAGTCGGCGCCCAGCGTCGTACCTTCGGCCCGGACCCACTCGCCGTCGATACGCGTGCGGATGGGATCGTTGTCGAAGTCGAACTCCACATCGGAGTTCTTTTCGCAGACCATGTCCATGTGCGACTGGAGGATCACGGCTGCGCGCTCCTCCATGCCCGGCGTGGCGGGCTTGCGCATCACGACGTTGCCGATGGCGTCCTTTTTATATTCGATATGGTGCTTTTTGGCGAAATCGACCAGAAAATCAATGATTTTGCCCTCCTTCTTCGAAGGACGCGGCACACGCGTGATGGCGTCGAACTGTTCCCAGACAAGACGCGGTTCCAAAGAGGTTATTTCCGACATAGATTTTTGCATTTTTGCAAAGTTAGGAAAAAATCCGTAACTTTGACAATATAAAATACAGGAACGAATGGATTTCAGAATAGGACACGGATACGACGTACACGCTCTGGCCGACGGCCTGCCGCTGGTTCTGGGAGGCGTGGAGATCGCCCACACGAAAGGGTGCGTCGCCCACTCGGACGGAGACGTGGCGATCCACGCCCTGTGCGACGCCCTGCTGGGCGCCGCGGCGCTGGGCGACATCGGGCTGCACTTTCCCGACACGTCGGCCGATTTTGCGGGCATCGACTCGAAGATCCTGCTGCGCCGCGTGGCGGAACTGCTGCGCGAAAAGGGCTACGAGATCGGGAACGTGGACTGCACGATCCGCGCCCAGCAGCCCAGGTTGCGGCCGCACATCGACGCCATGCGCCGTGCGATGGCCGGCGCAATGGGCGTAGACGACGACCGGGTGTCGGTCAAGGCCACGACCACGGAGCATCTGGGCTTCGAGGGGCGCGAGGAAGGCATCTCCGTCTCCGCCGTGGCGCTTATTTACCGTCCTGCGGACGGGAAATAATTCAGAATTCACAATTCAGAATTCAGAATTGCTTATATTTGTACGATCAAACACCAAACCGCGACGCCTATGAAGCAGTAGAAAACAACCTTTCAACTCCGTGCCTGCGGGCACACGACATATAAAAGCGCATCGGCTTTTCTTCTTACTACCGAAACTTCGACAATTTCAATGCTGTAAGGGACTAAAGGCGATGCTCGTGCTGTTTTACGGCGCGGGCATTTCTTTCATTTTACAGCATAGGCAGTCGAAGGCCTCGGTAGTGGATGATCGAATTTGTCCGCGTTTTTTATGTTGCCCTTTTTGTAAAACCCAAACACATCATGCACTATGGCCCATCTCAAATTGAATGAATTCTCCAAAACACACAAAATCATTGCAATTACGATTTTATGTCTCTTTACCCTTATCGGAATAATATCTATAAATTCCGGACAGTTCGATATCGTACATCTGATACTCCGCGGTAACGACTATAAAATATTCGGACATTTGCTTCCGTTGATTCTCGATAATTTTTTCGGAACAGCCTCATTCATCCATCCCAACTGGTGGAAAGTGCTCTTGGGTATTTTAGGCTTCATTGTTTTCGGATATTTGATAATAGAGAAAGTCTTGTTGAACTACAATGCCATCCACGAAGAAACCGACACCGGGATGCTACCTATAGCATGGCTCATCTACTACTTTGCAGCAGCCGGCAGCTTCTTCGGGATACAAGCACTACCTGAAATGGGTATCGTACATTCGTTTATCTTTTTAGGAGGTATGGTTTACCTGCTGGCGGCATGCTTGTTTGTCGATACGAATATACTATATGCCATCCCCGCATTCTTGCTATCATTTATCTTATGCAGTATTGTATACTTGTTTTGCTTTGTAATAATATGGCTCGCCGTTATATTTCTGATAATAGGAATTTTCAAAAGCCTTGGATCTATGGGAACTGCGGTCGGCGGAAATACGCACACTTATAACAAAGAAGCCGATGATCTGAATTGGGAACGTGACAATATGCAAAATCTCACAGAAAGCGAAGCCAAAGATTTAGCCCAAAGAATCGACGAACACAATCGCAAAAGCGGGAAAGATTTACTGGGATAACAAACGAAAAAGGCTGCCCGCGGGCAGCCTTTCGTCAATCCAGCCGGTGATAGCGCGGGTCGTTCACCCGCTTGTTCCACAGCCATCCGACGTAACGCATCGTGACGGAAGGTGTCAGAAGCGTCAGCACCGTTTCGCCAGTGGCCGTCGAGACGGCGAAATCGGCATGGTACACGGCATCGCCGTCGGCGATATTGAACGTGACCGACCAACCCCACTGCGTGCGTGCCGCCCGGTAGTCGCGGAGCGACATCGAGTCGAAATTCACCATCTCGACATATTGCGTGATGCCCCGCTCGGTGGGCAGGTGCACCTCGACGTGATCGACGAATATCCCGAAAAAGAAATAGTCGGCGTAGATCGAGCGGATCATCCCGCCGGGAATCTCCTGCATCGAGTTGGGGAAGAACATATAGTTGTGCGACTGCACCAGCGAATCGATTTTCGCGGCATAGACCTTCGCCTTCCAGGCCCGGCGCTGGGCGCGGTCCATGCCCCTCTCCGGTTCCTCGTAGACGGTCGTGCGCTCCACGACCTGCACCGCAGGCTGCTGCACGGGGACAATCGTGGTCTGGGGAACGCTGTCGGCACCCGAAGTCCCCACAGAGAACTGCGGGGACTGGGCGACGGACGAACAGGCCAGCAAAAGCACTGTCCCTGTCGTGAAAAAACGGTTCATACTCAATACAACTGCGAAATCGAACCCGTATACTGCACGGGGTTATACCACGGATTGGTGATCGTCAGCGTAGCACCGCCCGTGCGGGAGAAGATTTCGAAGGTGAACGTGTAGGTCGACGCCGAGAACAGCGAGGTCGAGAAGGTCACCATCCAGCCTTCGTGCGTCTGCTCGGTGATATAGCCCTGCAAATCGGAAACGGTGTAGTTGATGATCGTCACATAGTAAGGCGGCACGTAACCCTTGATGTAGGGAAGCGTGATGTCCGCCGTTCCGTCCCACATGCCGACGTTGAACGCGGGGTTCATAATCTGGCGCATCGGACCTGCGGGCTGACGCTGGAAGGTCGTCGGGTTGAACTGGAAGTTGCGCGACAGCACGAGCGAGTCCATGAACTTCTCGTAGTTGGCGATACGTTCCGCCCGGCGTTTCTCGCGCACCTCGCGGCGTTCTTCCTTGGGCGACAGCACTTTTTTCTGTCCGATCACGGTAACGCCCGCCGCACAGAGCAGCAGGCCCACAACGATAATGACTGTTTTTTTCATAGCACATAAGGTTTGTTACGGCTATGAAAGCAAGTTTTGTGCCGAAAGCGGGATCATGGGCCACTTTCCGCTTCCGGACACCGTTACCGTCACGGGCGTCGGCGTTTGCATACGCCGCCCTCCCTCGGGACGAGTTTCAGAGCCTCACGGCAGAGCGCCCCGCCGGACAGACGGAGACGCTACAACCCCAGTTTTTTGAGGAACTGACCCGTGTAACTGCCCTCGCACTGCGCCACCTCGTGCGGCGTGCCCGCGACGATGATCTCCCCGCCGGCCGCCCCGCCCTCGGGACCTATATCTATAATATGGTCGGCGACCTTGATGACGTCGAGGTTGTGTTCGATGACGATGACCGTATTGCCGCGGTCGACGAGCTTGTTCAGCACCTCCAGCAGCAGACGGATGTCCTCGAAATGAAGCCCCGTCGTAGGCTCGTCCAGGATGTAGAGCGTGCGGCCCGTGTCGCGCTTCGAAAGCTCGGACGAGAGCTTGATGCGCTGGCTCTCGCCGCCCGACAGCGTCGTACAGGGCTGCCCGAGCGTCAGGTAGCCGAGGCCCACCTCCTGAATGGCCCGGAGTTTCTGGTAGATATTGGGGATGTTCTCGAAAAACTCCACGGCCATGTTGACCGTCATGTTCAGCACGTCGTCGATATTTTTGCCCTTGTACTTCACTTCGAGCGTCTCGCGGTTGTAGCGGTGGCCGCCGCACGCCTTGCAGCGCACGTAGACGTCGGGCAGGAAGTTCATCTCGATGGTCTGCACGCCCGCCCCGCGGCACTCCTCGCAGCGGCCGCCCTTGACGTTGAACGAGAAACGCCCGGCCTTGAAGCCGCGGATCTGGGCGTCGGGCGTCATCTCGAACAGCTTGCGGATGTCGGAAAAGACGTTCGAATAGGTCGCGGGATTCGACCGCGGAGTGCGCCCGATGGGCGACTGGTCGACAACGACCAGTTTGTCGATATGTTCGAGGCCCTCCGCCCCGTCGTACTCCAGCGGCTGGTCGAAGGAGCGGTAAAGCTCTCTGGCGAGAATCGGCCGCAGGGTTTCGTTGACGAGCGTCGACTTGCCCGAGCCGCTGACGCCCGTCACGCAGATGAACTTGCCCAGCGGAAATTCCGCCGTGACGTTCTTGAGGTTGTTGCCCCGCGCGCCGCGGATCACGATGCGCCCGCCCGTTCCCTTGCGCAACGTTTCGGGAATTTCGATCCGCCGGCGTCCCGTCAGGTAATCGGCGGTGATGGTGTCGGACCGGAGGATGTCGTCGAACGTCCCGGCGGCCACGATGTTGCCGCCCTTGCGCCCGGCGCGGGGTCCCACGTCGACGATGAAGTCGGCGGCGCGCATCATGTCCTCGTCGTGCTCGACGACGATCACCGAGTTGCCCGCGTCGCGCAGCTCTTCGAGGCTGCGGATCAGCCGCTGGTTATCGCGCTGGTGCAGGCCGATCGACGGTTCGTCGAGGATATAGAGCACGTTGACGAGTTTCGAGCCGATCTGCGTGGCGAGGCGGATGCGCTGGCTCTCGCCGCCCGACAGCGAACGCGACGAACGCGCCAGCGAGAGGTAGCCCAGCCCCACGTCCATCAGGAACCGCAGGCGTTCGCGGATCTCCTTGACGATCTCCTGGGCAATCTTCCACTCCTTCTCCGAGAGCTGTTTTTCGATGGTGGGAACCCACTCCGAGAACTCGGAAATCGACATGGCCGACACCTCGGCGATGTTCTTCCCGGCGACGCGGAACTGCAACGACTCCTTCCGCAGGCGCGAACCGCCGCAGACCGAACATTTGCGGTAGACGAGGAACTGGTCGCGCCACTTCTGGCCGTGCTTCGAATCGTCGTCCTCGGTGCGGCCGATGTACTCGGCCACGCCCTCCCACGAGAGGAACTGGCGTCCGCCCGAAGACGAGAACTCCTGCAGGTCGACCGTCAGCGGCTCGGAATCGCCGTAAAGCACGGCGTTCAGCGCCTCCTCGGAGAAACTTTCGACAGGATCGTCGAGCGTGAAATCGTAACGGCGGCCCAGCATCTCCAGAATGGCGAAAAGCATGTTGTTGCGGTACTTGCCCAGCGGTCCGACGGCCCCTTCGCGCAGCGAGAGGCGGGCATCGGGAATGATCTTCCCCACGTCGAAAACCGCCTCCTCGCCCAGTCCGTTGCAATGGGGGCAGGCGCCCTTGGGCGAGTTGAACGAGAAGGTGTGCGGCGCGGGGTCCTCGAAGGCCACGCCCGTCGAGGGGCACATCAGGTGGCGCGAGTAGAAACGCTGCTGCCCGGTCCCGTAGTCGTGGACGGCCATCGTGCCCTTGCCCTGGCGCATCGACTCCTTCAGCGAGGTCATCAGCCTTTCGCGAGACTCCTCGCTGACCACGAGGCGGTCGACCACCAGGTCGATGGTGTGTATCTTGTAGCGGTCGAGGCGCATGCCCGACGATATTTCGCGGATCTCGCCGTCGATGCGCGCATAGATGTACCCTTTCTTGGCCAGCGACTCGAACAGTTCGCGGTAGTGGCCCTTGCGGCCCTTGACGATGGGGGCCATCAGGGCGATCTTACGCCCGGCGAAGCCCGTGAGAATCAGCTCGGCGATCTGGTCGTCGGTATAATGGACCATCTCCTCACCCGTCACGGGCGAATAGGCCCGCGACGCCCGCGCGTAAAGCAGGCGCAGGAAGTCGTTGATCTCGGTCACGGTGCCCACCGTCGAGCGGGGATTCTTGTTGGTCGTCTTCTGTTCGATGGCCACCACGGGGCTTAACCCCGTGATCTTGTCCACATCGGGACGCTCCATCGTCCCCACGAACTGCCGCGCGTAGGTCGACAGCGTCTCCATGTAGCGCCGCTGCCCCTCAGCGTAGATCGTGTCGAAGGCCAGCGACGATTTGCCCGACCCCGAGAGGCCGGTGACGACTACCAGTTTGCGGCGCGGAATTTCGAGGTCCACGTTCTTGAGGTTGTGAACCCGGGCGCCCAGTATTTTGATCGTATCTTCCATTTCAGGTATGTAAACGTGCGGAACGTCCGGTTTATTGGATCGCAAATCAGCAACGTGCAAAGATACGTTTTTTTTCAATACATTGTCTTCTCCGCAGTTGTCGCGGTCAGGGTTCCGACGCTGAAAAAACGAAGTCCGCCCGAATGCCTTGCTGCATTTCGGACGGACTTTACACGAATCACCGGTATTAACGGCCCTACTCGTAGGTCTGGAGGATGTACCAGTTATCGGAAGGATTCTCCGGGAACGACACGTCGACGCGCGTAGGATACCCTTCGGCGTCGAATTGGTAGGTCAACGCACCGTCGGCATCCGCATGTACCGACATCAGGTGCTTGCAGGAGACGCCGAGCACGCCGATCCACTGACCCAACTGATCGAAAACATCGGAAGAGCCGAATATATCGGGTGTAACGATCGGATACATGTAGCCGCCCTTGTTCTCCCGGGCCGAATAGCTGTACGTGCTATGGTCCGTCTCGCGGGTGATAATATCGGCCTGGTTGAAAACACCGTCGCCGTTATGGTCGTGATGGTAATATTTATGCCCGTCATACTCATCATAACTGCCGTCGCAGGTGTGCACGCTCTCGGAATAAGTGCTCACCACATTCCCGTTCACCCACGTGGCATTGCAAAACCCGTCGAGTTTCCCGGCATTGTCCGTCATCCGATAGGAGACCAGCTGCCTCTGGTTGTTATAAGTATAGTATATCTTATAGAGCACGACGCCTTTGTGCTGAATAACCGAAGAGCGGGCCAGCCCCGCCGCATTGAGCGTATAGGTAACCTTAAACACGCCCGGCTCTCCGAGGGTTTCGCCGCCTTCGAACTGATACCAGACTTTGCCATCCTCGTAATTGATCGGAATTTCCAGCGTCAGGCCGCCCTGTGAAATCTTAATCTTCGACATCCGCCGATTCGCATCGTAACTGTATTCGATGGCGCCGTTTCCCTCCGTAGAATCTTTCGACTCGACCCGTTTGATCTTTTTATCCGCCGACGCCGGGGGAGTTACGAAACGCTGCTCGTCGAGTTCCGCCGCGGAGGGAGTTCCGCCGGTCGGGGCGATCGTCATGGAGGCTTTGCCGTTCCCCACGTCGCTGATGGTGATTTTGCCGAAATCGCTCAACGTGAGTTCGTGCAGATCGGCGGCAACGGAATAGGCGCCCGAAAGCAGGTAGATATTGTTCTCCGCAGCCCGGGTAAAGGGCGTTTTGGATAAAAACGTATAAAGGCCGTCGGTCGTGAACTCGAGCGAAACATAGTTCGAACTCTCCGCAAAAGTCCACACTTTGGCGATAGCCTGCTTCAGTTCGGCCTCGGAGTCGGGATATTGCTCCTTCCCGGCGGCTGCCTGCGTGACATCGATCGTCGCCTTTTCACTCCCGGCCGTCACCGTAATCACCGCCGGCGTCGGAGCTGTTTCCGACGTATTGGGATCGGCGGAAACCGTAAACTGACCCTCCCCCGCAGCGACCTTGCACCAGCTTTGCGAAGACTCGGCTTTCCACGCCGGTTGATTGGTGACGACCTTTACAGTAAAGGTCTCCGTCGCCGCGGCCGTAAAGGCAATCGCAGTTTGGGGACTGACCGACAAAGTCGCCTTATCCGGAGCCGGATCGTCCTTCTTGCATCCCGACAACAGCAGCATCGCCGCCGACAGAACGGTTGTGATAAATTTGAATTTCATACGTATTTGCTTTTGAGTGAGTGTGATTTCTGCGGACATCCGACCAAAATCAGCTCCATCACGGCCGTATCGTTACATGTAAAACAAAGGTATTCAAATTCCGCTGAATTCAAAATAAATCGGTGGAAATAATCGTCCGAAAGGCAAAATAGCGGGCGGCAGCGTTACCGCACACGCATCGTACGTTTATTTTAAAACGAATTCATCGGCGTCCCGCCATGCGGGGAATTTTTCGCGGAACGCCGCCAGCGCCTCCGTGTCGAACACGCCCGTCAGAATCCGTTCCCCGCCGCCGGCTTCGGCCATCGTGCGGCCCTTGAAGTCGACCAACGCCGAATCCCCGGCGTAACGGGCCGCAGGGTCATCCCCCACCCGATTCGCCCCGGCCGCATAGCACTGGTTTTCGATGGCCCGGGCGCGCAGCAGCGTCCGCCACACTTCGCGCCGCGGCGCAGGCCACGAGGCGCAGCACAGAATGGCGTCGTAATCGCCCCGGCAACGGCTCCAGACCGGAAAACGCAAATCGTAACAGACGAGCAGCAGGAACCGCACGCCTCCGTATTCGACCACCGCACGGCTGCCGCCGGGCGTGTACTGGCGCGCTTCGCCGCCGGGTGCGAACAGATGGCGTTTATCATAGCCGATAAATTCGCCCGAGGGTTTCACGAAATACATCCGGTTGTAGAAACGTCCGTTTTCGGTAACGGCGACGCTGCCTGCGACCGCCTTGCCGTATCGGGCGGCCCAGCGGCGCAGGGCCGTGACGACCGCCCCGCCGGCCCCGTCGGCCACTCCGGCGGGATCGAGCGTGAAGCCCGTGGCGAACAGTTCGGGCAGCAGCACGACATCCGCTTCGGCGGCAGCGACCATCGGTTCGAGCCGCGCGAGGTTCCGCGCGGGCTGTTCCCAGGCGATGTCGCACTGGCAGAGGGCGATGCGGAGTTCCACGAAAATCAGAGCTTATAGACGGTCAGCGACGACACACGGTCGCGCTGGTGGAAAAGCGTCACCCGGCAGGGCACGAAATCCGACGCCGCACAGCGCCACAGGTCGATGAACTGCTGGGGATTGCGCTCCGTGAGCGGGAACCACGAACTCTGCACCTGCACCATGATCCGGTGTCCGGCGCGGAACGTGTGGGCGATGTCGGTCGTGCGGAAAGGCACGGTCTCGGGGTTGCCCGGCACGAAGGCTTTCGGACGCGTGAAGCCGTCGCGGTAACGGCCGCGCACCACGTCGCCGCGAACAAGCATCTGCATGCCGGCCTTTTCACCCTCGTCGGGGTAAACGTCGATCAGTTTCACGACGAAATCGGCATCCGAGGTCGAAAGGGCCACTTTCAGCGAAGCCTCAACCGGACCGGCAAGGGTCACGTCTTCCGCAAGCGGTTCGGTCACGAACGTCAGCACGTCCTTGCGGCCCTCCAGAAACCGCTGGTCGGCGATCATATACTCCTTGGGACGCCGCGTGCCGGAGGTTGCGATATACGGCACGGGGTCGGCAGGATCGGACGTATAGCTCGTCGAGGAGTTTTTCACCGTCGGTTTTTCGGTCGTGATGCGGCCGCCGTCGGCGAGGTAAAGAGTCAGTTTGCGGGCCTCGGAAGGCGTCCACCGCCCGAACGTATGCCAGCGGTTGTCGCCCGACGAGAAAGCCGCCACGGGCGGCAGCCGGTCAACCGTGTCGCGCGCCCAGAGGTAACAGTCGAAAAAGGGCGCCTCGAAATGTTCCATATAGTAGGCTCCGGAGGCCTCCTCTCCGAAATCGAAGTCGCCCAGCGTACGCCCGTCGCCGCGCCATGCCCCGTGGGCCCACGGCCCGACGACCAGATGGAGCGGAGTCCGGGCGCTCTGGCGCAAGACGGCTTTGTAAAGGTTCCAGGCCCCGTAGCAATCCTCGGCGTCGAACGTGCCGCCCACGACCAGCATCGCGGGACGGATGTTGTAGCAGGCCCGGCGCGTGTCACGCGCGCGCCACCACTCGTCGTAGTCGGGATGTTCGGCCATCTCCTCCCAGAACGCATTGGGTGCCAGCAGTTTCGTCAGGTCGGCCCGCGTGGGGCGCTCCGTGAGGAAGAACGTGCGTTCGTCGGGCGAGATCGTCAGCCCGCGCCGCGGCATCTTGTCGGTCGGCTCGTGTCCAGCGGGCGTGTTCATCGAATTGAGGAACCGCACGGCGTCGCTCAACATCAGCACGCCGTTGTGGTGCACGTCGTCGCCCATGTACCAGTCGGTAACGGGGGCCTGCGGCGAAACGGCCTTCACGGCCGGATGCCCGCTCAAACCGCCCATCAGGGCGTAGAATCCCGGGTAGGAGCATCCCGCGAAACCCACACGGCCGTTGTTGCCGGGAATGTTCTTCACCAGCCAGTCCACCGTATCGTAACTGTCCGTCGTCTCGTCCACGCTGCCGAAGCCCGCGGGACGCACGTGCATGAACTCGCCCTCGCTCATGTAGCGGCCCCGGACGTCCTGCCGGACGATGATGTAGCCGCGGTCGACGTAGCTGCGCATGTAGCCTTTTTCGAAACTGCCGGGAAACTGTCCCTCGCCGTAAGGTCCCGTACCGTAAGGCGTCCGGAAAATGATTATCGGGGCCTTGCCGGGGGCCTTGGGCGTGAAGACCGAGGTGTGCAGGCGCACGCTGTCGCGCATGGCGATACGGTATTCGGCCTTGTCGTAAAGCGTGCTGACAGGCTGGGCGCACGCGGCGGCCGCTACCAGCAATCCAGCCCAGAGCAGGAACAGAAATCGGCGTAGTTTCATCATTTCGGGAGATTTTTACGTTTCGTAAAGATACGGTTTTTCGGCCAATCCGCAAAACTTTCGCTCCGCAAGCCGGCAAATCCGCCGCATCTTCCGGCAGTACGGCCCGCGAAGTTTGGATTCGGACGAAAATAAACGTACTTTTGCAGCGTATATACCGGAAAAACCATGTTGAAAGCAGGACGCATACAAACCCTCACCGTAAGCCGCGTATCGGAATACGGCCTATACCTCGCCGACGAGGAGCAGAACGAAGTGCTGCTCCCCAACCGCTACACTTCGCTGACGGACAAGGTCGGCGACCGGAAAGAGGTCTTCCTCTACCACGACTCGGAGGACCGCCTCGTGGCGACGACCGAAACGCCGCTGCTGCGCGAAGGCGAAGCGGGCTATCTGCGCGTGGTGGACAAGACGGCCCACGGGGCTTTCCTCGACTGGGGACTGCACGGCAAGGACCTGTTCCTCCCCAACCGCAACCAGCAGGGCGGCATCCTGGCCGGACACAGCTACATCGTCTACCTCTACGAAGACAACATCACGGGCCGCTGCGTGGCCACGACCAAACTCAAGAGTTTCATAAACAACGACCTGATCACGGTGAAACCCCGCGAGGAGGTCTCGCTGCTGGTGGCCTCGGAGAGCGAAATCGGCTTCCACGTGATCGTCAACAACCGCCACTGGGGCATGATCTACCGCAACCAGATCTTCCGTCCCGTGGCCGTCGGCGACCGGCTGAAAGGCTACGTCAGGCGTATCACCGAGGACAACCGCATCGACGTGAGCCTCCAGCAGACGGGATTCGCACAGGTGAAGGACTCGGCGGAGGTGCTGCTCCAGCTGGTCCGCGACAACGGCGGATTCCTGCCCCTGAACGACGACAGCGCCCCCGAGGAGGTGACGCGCCTCACGGGAACGAGCAAAAAGGTTTTCAAACGCTCGCTGGGCATGCTCCTCAAGCGCGGCGCGGTCGAAGCCGGCGAAAAAGGCATCAAAATCCGGAAACATGGCGAAGATTAACACCGCGGAGCGCGTTTCGGCGGAAGCCTCGGACAATTTCGTTTTCCAGCGCTCGCTGCTGGCCTACCACGCCGCCTCGGCGCGCATCGCGGGCGACGTGCTCGAAATCGGAACCGGAGCCGGCTACGGCATCGAGGTAGCGGCGCCCCGGGCGCGGCGGTTCGTCACCGTCGACAAGCACGCCCCAGCGCCGGAACTGCTCGACCGCCCCAACGTCGAGTTCCGGCAGGCAGTGGTCCCGCCGCTGGACTTCCCCGACCGAAGTTTCGACTGCGTGATCTCGTTCCAGGTGATCGAGCATATCAAACGCGATGCGGAGTTCGTGCGCGAAATACACCGGGTGCTGCGCCCCGGGGGACGGTTCATCGTGACGACCCCCAACGCCCCGATGTCGCTCACCCGCAACCCGTGGCACGTGCGCGAATACACGGCCGAACAACTCCGCAGGCTGCTCGCCGCACGGTTTTCGGAGATCGAGACCCTCGGGGTCTTCGGCAACGAAAAGGTGATGGACTACTATGCGGAAAACCGCCGCGGCGTCGAACGCATCACGCGCTTCGACATTCTCGACCTCCAGCACCGCCTGCCGCGCTGGATGCTGCAAATCCCCTACGACATCCTCAACCGCATGAACCGCCGCAAGCTCCTCCGGGAAAACACCGGGCTGACGACCTCGATCCGCATGGACGACTACCGCATCGAACCGGTGGGAGACGGTTGTTTCGACCTGTTCTACATCGCGGTGAAATAAACGAGGGAGGTTTTCGGAAACCTCCCTCTCTTTTTCTATTTCAGCGTCACCCCGAGGCTCTGCCCCGCGCGGAGCCTCTTGCGGACGACCTCCCGCCCGTCCTGCGTCACGGCGACCTCCATCCCCTTCGCCGCACGGCGCACCTCGATGTCGAACGCCGAGCCGAAGGCGCGCACGTTGCGCAGGTTCATGCGGTCCCACGCCGCGGGCAGGCGCGGCGTCAGGGTAAACGACCGGAAACCCGTCGGACGGATTCCGAACACCCCTTCGGTCAGGATGCGGCAGTAAAGGCCGCTCTCGGCCGAAAGATGACGCTGGGAACCTTCGGGCCACGCCTCGATGGCGTAGGGAACATGGTCGCCCAGCAGGCGCACCCCGGAATAATAGGACAAATAGCCGGTGGCTTTCTCGGTCTCGCCCGAGGCGTAGACCCCGCGCAGGGCGTAGAGCGTCGACCGGTCCCAGAAGGTCTTGTCGCCCGACCGGGTCAGCAGACCGTTTTCGGTCCACAGTTTCGGCGAAAAAAGCGCCTCGACGGTCGCCTCCTTCCGTTCGTCGATGCCGACGGTCAGCGGAATGCAGATCCACGCACGCAGACGGTCGTTGCCCGTATAATAACGATAGGTGTCGAAGCCCTCGACCATGCCCCCGAAATGGCGGTCGATGTTTTTCCGCAGCGCGGCGGCCTGACGTTCGTAGGCGGCCAGCTGCCGGGCGGGCTTATGCAGTTCGCGGCCCAGCATTGCGGCCGAGAGCAGCGCGTCGTAATAAAGCGACGAGGTGCACAGGTTGGCGTCCCCGGCCGGGAAGCGGCCTTCCAGTTCGTCCGAATCGGAGGCCACCACACCGTCGCCGGTCAGCCGGCGGCGGCAGTACTCCAGACACCACTCCACCAACGGCCACACTTCGGCCGCTTCGGCGGCATCGCCGCGCGCCAGCGCATAACGCGCCGCACCGTAGGCGATCATGGCTGCATCGCCGCGGTCGCCCGCGCCGTTCCAGATGTCGGTTCCTTCGGCTATGATCGAACTGGGAATCGGCCGGTAGTCGGGATTCATGTAGCGGGCGAAATAGCCGAACGAGCAGAGCGCCGAGCGGTTGCCCCGGTCGTAGCCCAGGAAGGGGAAGAACGGGTTGATGTACTCGGCCTGGTCGTTGGCCCAGATCGCGGCATAGAAACGCTCGCCGCCGGGACCGTGCATCAGACCGCCCTTGGTGTCGTAGATGCTCTCCGCAGCGCGGATTTTCGCAAAGGCGAACAAGGCGTCGATCACGGGATCGGGGGTGTCCAGCACCAGATTGCGCTGCCATTCGGCCACCCGCGCACGGCGTTTGACGCACTCCGTGTCGACGTTCAGCGCCAAGGCTTCGTCCCCGGACCGGCGACCGCTGAAAAAGGCCCCGAAAGCGACCTCGGCCCGCGGAGCGAGCATCAGCGCCGTGTCGCCGCAAATCTCGGCCACCAGTTCGTAACTGCCCTCCACGCCCTTTGCCGGAGCTGTCCGGATCACCGAACGCGCCCGGGGAATCTCGACGTAAAGCGGCTTCTCGCCCGTATTCTTCAGGATATATTTTTCGCAGAAGGCAGCCTCGTCGACCGACGGGAAAAGGACACGCGTCAGCGAAAGCGAGCCTTTGACCGCCGTCCAGTCGCTCTCGACGGTCATCGTGCCGTCGAGCACGATCCGGCGGACCTTCTCCTGCTGAAGGCAATTCTCATTGACCGAGAGCATCCGGGGAACGTCCCACGCGAAACGCCGCATCAGCGAACCGTGCGTATTGTTCGGGATGGTGCGCAGCATCGGCCACACGATACTGCGTTCGAACCGGAAACCGCCGTCGGCGCCGACACCGTAGCGCAGGACGGCGGAAATCCGCAATCCGCTCATTTCGATATGGTCCCGGTGCGAATCGCCCTCGCGGACATTCCACACGATGGCCGTGCTGTCGGGAACCACCTCCCAGCGGGTTTGCGTACCGGCAAGGGCAGGCGCCGTCAGGCAACAGAGAAACGGCAGGAAAAAGCGGCTGATGCGGATCATGGAGTCGGGGTTTTCGTTTTTAAAATAAGTCGTATTATTTCGAATCGTAACAAAAATACGATAAAAAACGAACTCCGCAAAAAAACGACGGCGGCATATTCCACGGGACGCCGCCCGCCGGAGGAGGCAAAACCCTTTCGCCGCAATTTGCAGCCGAGTTTTTTCCACCGCTCAAAACATTGGTTACCAACCATATAATAACACACGCACGATGTTTTGCCGATTTTTCTTTGTTTTTCTCGTTTTTTTTATACTTTTGCAAATCAGCCATAACGGGTTAACGCCCCTTGAGGACAAATAATCCGTTGACAATTGGGAACTTAAAAATATTGTGACTATGTATTGGACGCTTGAACTGGCATCGAAACTCGAAGATGCCCCCTGGCCCGCAACGAAAGATGAACTCATCGACTATGCAGTACGTTCGGGTGCGCCGCTCGAAGTGCTCGAAAACCTGCAGGAGATAGAAGACGAGGGTGAAATCTACGAATCTATCGAAGACATCTGGCCCGACTACCCCTCCAAGGACGATTTCTTCTTCAACGAGGAGGAATACTAAAAAGCGATTTTGAGGCCGGCGGCCTCAAAATAATATCAATGCGAAGCGGCACGATTCCCGGAATGTGCCGCTTCGCATTTTACATACCCGGCCAGGTCAGGGAATCCACAGGACCTCGTCGACGGCATAATGGGCCGTGAGGGTGCGCCCCAGCAGGTAGAAATAGTCCGAAAGCCGGTTCAACCAGACCAGCGCCGTGGAGTCGACGCCGTATCTGGCGTCGGCACGGAGCGCGGCGCGTTCGGCGCGCCGGCAGACGGTGCGGCACACGTGGCACATCGACACCACGGCGTTTCCGCCCGGAATCGTGAATTTATCAATCGGTTTCAGAACCTCCTGCATGGCGTCGATGCGCCCTTCGAGCCATGCAACGGTCTCCGGGTCCAGCGGAGCGACCTTGTCGCTCCCCGACTGCCCCGTGGCCAGCAGCGCCTCGACCGACATCAGCCGCGAAAGAATGCGGTTCAGGTCGCCGACCGACGACGCCAGCGCAGCGTCGCCGCGCATGTTGTCGGCCAGCAGGGCCGTGAAAGCGGCCAGTTCGTCGACCGAGCCGTAAGCCTCGACCCGTTCGTCGGTCTTGAAGACCCGCTCGCCGCCGATCAGCGAGGTCATTCCCTTGTCGCCCGTTTTCGTGTATACCTTCATATCCTGAAATGTTGTTTCGGCAAATGGTTGTTGAAAATCAGCAGGTAACCGCGGTTATCCACCGTCGTCGAAGCGTGTCCCGCGATAATCTGCCCGCACAGCGCCTGCCGTTCGCAGCCGTCGTAGGGCGACATCAGCGCCACGGTATGCCCCGCTTCGGCCGCCGCACGCACCAGCGCGAGCGTCGCAGGGCGCGGCAGGCCGCACGTGGCGACGCAGAACTCCGCATCCGCACGATTCAGGCCAAAGGTCGTATAGCCGCAATGAATCATCAGATTCTGCAACTGCACCGCCCGACGGCGGGAAACGCCCGCCGTGAGCAGGGCTTCGTACAGGTCCCGGCGCCCCGGCAGCAGGTCGTCGCGCATGAAGACGCTGCGCACAATGTCGTAGACGAACGGCGAATGGACTCCGTGACCGCGGAAATAACGGGCGCGTGAGAGCCGGTTGCGCAGTTCGGAAACCCGCCCGGGCAACCGGAAAGAAATGGGATGGCCGACGATCTTCATAACGTCTATTTTTTCAGCGACCCGGCCAGGCGGCCCGTCGAAAAGGCGATCTGGAGGTTGTAACCGCCCGTATTGGCGTCGATGTCGAGCACCTCGCCGGCAAAATACAACCCTTTGACTTTCAGCGACTCCATCGTATAGGGATTCACTTCGTCACAGCGCACGCCGCCGGCCGTCACCACGGCGTATTCGAACGGCGCATAGTCCGTGATCGGGAAAGTCAGTCCCTTGAGCGTACGCACCAGACGCGTGATCTGTTCCTCGGTGATTTTGCCGACGTAACAGTTCGCACGGATGTCCACCTCCTGCGCCAGCGGCATCACCAGCGGCTTGGGAACCAGCTTGCGCAGCAGTTCGCCGAAGAACTCGTTGGGTTGCAGCCCGGCGATTTCACGGGCGATGCGTTCGTGCAGCACCTCCTCCGTGAGCGCGGGTTTCAGGTCGAGGACCAGCTTCACGCGCTTCTCTTCGATCAGGGCGTCCACCGCGTCGCGGCTCATGCGCAGCGCCACGGCGCCCTCGATGCCGCGGTCGGAAAACCCGATCTCGCCGAACTCCTCGCGCACGGGTTCGTTATCGACATAAAGCGTCGCGCGCACGTTGCGCAGCAGCACCTTGTCGAGGTATCTCATCTGGGCGTGCGACGACAAGAGCGGCGTCAGCGACGGACGCAGCGGCTCGATCGTATGGCCCAGGTCGGCGGCGAAGGCATAGCCGTCGCCCGTCGATCCGGTCGCGGGATAGGAGACGCCGCCCGTGGCGAGGATCACCTGCGCGCACTCCTCCTTGCGTTCGAAACCGCGCCGGTTGATGTATTTCACACCGAAGACCCGGTCCCCGAGGGTCAGAATCTCCGTAACACGCGTATTGTAGATGATCTTGACGCCGTTTTCGACGCAGAACTCCAGCAGGGCGTTGGCGATGTCCCACGCCTTGCCGCTCTGCGGAAAGACCCGGTCGCCGCGTTCGATGTCGAGTTTCACGCCTGCGCGTTCGAAAAACTTGATCGCCGCCCGGTTGTTGAACTCCGAGAACGCGACCTTGAAAAATTCGGCGTTGGTGCGCACCTGATCGGCGAATTCCTCGGCCGGACGCGCGTTGGTGACGTTGCATCGTCCCTTGCCGGTGATGCGGACCTTGCGGCCCGACTTCTCCATCTTTTCGATCAGCAGCACGCGCCTGCCGCTGCGCGCCGCCGTACCCGCGGCCATCATGCCCGCAGCGCCCGCCCCGATGACGATCACGTCGAAAGGCTGTTTTTCTTCCAATTGTTCCATACGGGTGCAAAGATAGGCAAAAGCAAATTAAAAATTAAGAATTAAAAATTAAAAATCAGGATGCAAAGAGCCCCGCAGTCGGTCGGCAGAGTATATTTCTTTCGCAATTCAGTATATTTTTTTCTATTTATCCGTTCGCCTCTCTTATTTCAAAATCCAATGTCCTAAATTAGGACCAATATAAAACGCCATTGCTATTATTTCGGAGGCGAGGCCGAAGAGGGAATTTAAAATGAATCTGCCATGAACAAAACCGAGCTGAAAGTGTTTCTCAAAGGATTGGCTAATTTCTACGTCGTTCTGATGATTATAGCGTTTCTGCCCACACCCGGAAAAGATTGCTCTCCGGGACGCCTCGTGCGGTGCATCATCATTTATACGATCGTAAGCATCGTGATCTTTTCGGCCGTCTATTTTTGGAACCGAATCAGAAAGGGTCCGGATAAACGTCCCGATACGTGTCCGGTTCCCGATGCAAAAGAGACGAAAGACGACGATTTGAGTATTTCCCGGTTCCTCACCTTGCGAAACATGGGCGCCTGCTTCATCTATTTCCTTTGTGTCTTCGCGCTTCTCTATCCGGAAATGTCTCTCGAAAGCATGCTCAAAGCCAGCGCCCGAAGCACCGGCTATTGCATCCTTGTCCTGCTCGTGGCCGGAATCGTTTATTGTGTCTATCAAAGTCATGTAGGCAAGAAAAAGTCGATCCGGGAAAAGTAGTTGCAGCATCGGAAGGCCATCGCGCCTCCCGTTTTTTCGGATACGCCGGAATCCGCCGCGACGGCCGCGCGGAAATCGCCCGGAGAAAGAATTCTCCCGGCTTAATTTTTTATTCTTGATTTTTAGTTGTATTTTTGCGGCCGTTAAAAATCGTTCTAAAAAAATGTTGAGCAGAAGATTACTCCGTATAAAGGTCGTCAAGGCGCTGTTCGCCCATCTCAAATCGGGCGCGGATAACATGATGGCGTCGGAAAAAACGCTGATGGCGTCCGTCGACAAGGCCTATGACCTCTATTTCCAGATACTGATCCTCCCCGTGGAGATCGCGCGTTACGCCGAACAGCGTCAGGAGCTGGCCAAACAGAAGAAACTGCCGACATTCGAAGACCTCAACCCCAACACCAAGTTCGTGGACAACGCCGTGATCCGCACCATCGCCAACAGCGACGCGGTGAACGATCACGTGGCGGCCCGCAAACTGGGCTGGGAACGCTATCCCGAACTGATCCGCACGCTCTACGCGCAGTTGACCGAGAGCGACTACTACAAGGACTACATGCAGCGCGAGGAGCGCTCGTTCGACGACGACAAAAAGCTGCTCGAGGACTTCTTCAAGGAGTTGCAGAGCTGCGAGGCGCTGGACGACGTGCTGGAGGAGATGTCGATCCTCTGGACCGACGACCTTCCCTACATCGTGATCATGGTCCTGCGCACGCTTTCGAACCTGCGCGTCTCGCACACCGAACTGAAGGTTCCCGCGAAGTTCAAAAGCAGCGAGGACCCCGAATTCGTCAAGACGCTGTTCGAAAAGTCGCTGGTCAACTACTCCGCCTTCCAGGACTACATCGAGAAGTTCACGGCCAACTGGGACGTGGAGCGCATCGTCTTCATGGACAACCTGATCATCGGCACGGCGATGGCCGAGCTGACTTCGTTCCCGTCGGTTCCCGTCAAGGTGACGCTCGACGAGTGGATCGAAATTTCGAAATACTACTCCACCCCGGGCAGCAGCACCTTCATCAACGGCGTGCTGGACAAGATCGTCGAGTCGCTGACCGCGGAAGGACGCATCAAAAAGGCCGGGCGCGGCCTGATCTGACCCCTGCCAGCCATGACCCGCATGCTCGCGATCCTCGCCCTGGCGGCACTCGCCGCTGGCTGCGGCACATCTCCCCGTGCGGTCGAACGCAAGGGCCGGATTATCTCGCTAACGGATTCGATTCTCACCACGGGAGGCACGGACACCGTGCGTTTCGGACGCCTCGGGTCCGGCGAAATCGCCGTGCTGCGCCTCTGGCTGGCCAACGACGCAAGCCGTCCCGTGGCCATCGCCTCCTACCGGCGCAGCTGCGGATGCACGACGCTCGAATTTGACGCACAACCGATTGCACCGGGCGACGCACGGCAGGTGACGCTCACCTTCGATTCGCGCGGCGAACGGGGCTGGCAGCTCAAGGCGCTGGACATCACGCTGGCGGGAGGGCAGCGGCCCCTGCGGCTGTTCGTGGAAGCGGACATAAAATAAATCCTTGTTTATTCGGCAATAATTTGTACCTTTGCTTCGTTCAATGGAATAAACACTTAAAACGAATACAATTATGATTAATTTTCTTCAGACGGTCCCCATAGAGCCTCAACCGGGATTCATGCAGCAGTACAGTTTCATTATTATGATCGGCCTCATGGTGCTGGTTCTCTGGTTGTTCATGTGGCGTCCCGAGGCCAAGCGCCGCAAACAGATGCAGGAGTTCCGCAACGGTCTGAAAAAAGGCGACAAAGTCATCACCGCCGGCGGCATCTACGGCGTCGTGAAGGAGATCAAGGAGACCACCCTGCTGATCGAGGTCGACGGCAATGTGACGCTGCGCATCGACAAAAACATGGTCGTAGCCGACAATTCGGACCTCCAGCGTCAGTAGAGATAACCCGCGCATAAAAAAGAGCTGCAAGGATTTGCAGCTCTTTTTTCACACACCTATCCGAACAGGTGCAAGGCCCCGACGTCGATGATCCGCTGGTTGGAACTCCCCCGGAAATCGAGCGACAGATCGCGCAGCGCCTCGACGTAGCGCCCGTCGACCAGCGTGTCGATCCACCGCAGGCACTCCCGGCGGGCCGGGTCGGCGAGACACTCTTCGAGCGTATAGCCCGTATAGCACCAGACGTTCTGTCCGGTGCGCTCCTTCACCAGCCGCAGAAAGGCTGCCATGGCTTCGGGCTGCAACAGCGGATCGCCGCCGCTGAGCGTCACCCCGTCGAGAATCGGATTCGCGGCGATTGCGGCGCAGATGGTTTCGGCACGCTCCACGGTCAGCGGCTCGCCCCGCCGGGGATTGTGGCTCTCGGGGTTGTGGCAGCCGGGACAACGGTGCGCGCACCCCGCGAAATAGATCGCATAGCGCAGCCCGTAACCATCGGAGATGGTTTCGGGATAGATGCCGATGATTCTTAATAATTCCATTGCGTTTTCATAACATGAATACAACTCCGTCGGTCTCGATTCACGGCGGAACGCCGTGTTTACAAATCTGATCCACCTCTAAACTTTAGGCGGGGACTTGCCGCACGCGACCGGAGATGGCGGCAAAAAGGGATTCTTCCGCCGGGTGAATTTTGATTTTAGGCGGGCGGACAGGGGACCGCCAACGATTATCGCAGAGCGGTTTTCGGGCTTCGTGAAGTGGGGCGAAGCAGGAGCATACGAACGTATGTAACTGTTTCGCCCCGCAAGGGAAGTGCAAAAGATGCCGGTGAGAATCGAAATTACCGGTGCTTTACCCGATCGCGCTCCTCGGCCTGCTTGGCCGAGTTCCACGATTCGAGGCTGCCTGTCAGGTAACCCGTGATGCGGCGCATGCGCAGGATGTCGTCCGAACCGCAGACGGGACATTTCGAGTAGATCACCCCGCGGTGGCCGCACTTGCGGCAGGTGTCGATCGGATGGTTGATCGAGCCGTAGCCGATCCCCTCGTCCTGCATCACCTTGACGATCTTGAGGATCGCCACGGGATTCTTCCGGGCCTCGCCGTCGAGTTCGACGTAGGTGATGTGCCCGCCGCGTGTGATGGCGTGGAACGGCGCTTCGAGGCGGATTTTCTCGACGATGGAAACCGGCTCGCGCACGTCGACGTGGAACGAGTTGACGTAGTAGTCGCGGTCGGTGACGCCCGGAATCTCCCCGTAACGCTTGCGGTCCATGCGCGTGAAGCGTCCGCTCAACCCCTCGGCCGGGGTCGCCAGCACCGAATAGTTCAGCCCGTATTTGGCCTTGTACTCCTCGACCACGCGGTTCATCACCGTCACGGCGTCGTAGAGCGTCTGCCACGCCTCCTTCGAGGTCGCATGGCCTTCGCCGTAAATCGCCACCATCGCGTTGTGTCCGCCGATGAAGCCGATGCCCAGCGTGCCGTGCTTGAGCACGTCGCCCACCTCGTCATTGGGCTGCAACCGGCCGCCGCCCTTCCAGACATCGTTCGACATCATAAACGGGAACTGCCGCGCAAGGGCCGTGCGCTGGAAGCAGTAACGTTCGTAGAGCTGCTCGGCCATCATCGTGGCGGTCTTGCGCACCGATTCGAGAAAAATTTCGCGCGCCTCCTTGCGGATCGCGTGTTTGTTGCCGTCGGGAATCATGTCCCCGGCCTCGCGCATCGCCTCGATGGCCAGCCGCGGCAGGTTCATCGACGTGAAGGAGAGGTTGCCGCGCCCCCACGACGACTTTTCGCCGTGCAGATTCTCGAAGACGCGCGTACGGCACCCCATCGTCGCCACCTCGTAGCGGAAGCGGTCGGGGTCGTCGATGCGCCACTTCTCGTGGCGGTTGAACGGTGCGTCGAGAAACATGAAGTTGGGGAACAGCGCCACCGACGTGGTGCGGCACGCCTCGATCAGCAGGTCGAAGTTCGGAGTTTTGAACTTGATCTCCCCAGCCAGCGCCTTGTCGAAGTCCTTCACCGCTGCGGCATAGTCCTCTTCGGACCACGAAACACCCTCCTTGACCTTGAAAATCTGGATCGGGAAGACCGGCACTTCGCCGTGCCCCAGCCCCTCGATCGTGGCGGAAAGCAGTTCGCGGATGACCATGCGGCCCTCGGGCGAAAAGTCCGTGCCGTAGTTCACCGAGCTGAACACCACCTGGTTGCCGCCGCGCGAATGCATCGTATTGAGGTTGTGGATGAATCCCTCCATCGCCTGATGGGTCTCGCGGCGCGTCGTGTCGTATGCCTGCCGCCAGATGCGTCGGATGTCCTCGTCGGCGACCTCCACGCCCGACTGGCGCAGGGCGGCGAACAGACGCCCCACCGCCGTCTCGCAGGGTTCGATCGTCGGCACGTGTTCGGCGACCAGGGCCTTCAGCTCGGCGCGCTCCAGCGTCACGCCGCCCCGCACGCCGCACAGGAACAGCGTCATGTCGGTCAGGTGACGGCGGAAGGTTTTCAGCACGCCCGGGGCCATGAAATGGTCGAACGCCGGGATCGACTGCCCGCCGTGCTGCTCGTTCTGGTTGGTCTGGAAGACGATCGTGGCCAGCGTGGCGTAGCTCTGGATCGACTGCGGCGTGCGCACCGAGCCGTTCTTCGTCGAGAATCCCCGTTCGTAGATGTCACCCAGATCGTACTGAATGCACGTCGTGGTCTTGGTGGGATAGTAGTCCAGGTCGTGAATGTGGATGTCTCCGTCGCGGTGGGCGCGGCCGTGGCGCACGCCCACCAGATATTTCAGGGCGTAGTCCTTGGTGATCTCCGAGGCGAAGGTCATCATCTGCCCCGCGGGCGTGTGCGACGACATGTTGGCGTTCGAAAGGTTGATGTCGTTCTTCTCGACGGTCACGATGCCGTCCATGACGCTCTTGATCGACGAGCGGCGGTCGCGTTCGACGTTGCGCCACTCGCGGTAGATGATATAACGTTTGGCGATCGAGGGGTTGCGTTTCATCAGCCGCTCCTCGACCATGTCCTGAATCTCCTCGACCGAAATCTCGGCCTTCGTAATTGCCGCCGCCACGTCGGATGCGATCTGCTCGACGGCCTGCCCCTCGTCCGTTATGCCGCCCGCGCGAAAGGCCTTCGTGATGGCGCGGACGATTTTATCCAGAGAAAAAGGCTCGGTTTTACCATCACGTTTGATGATGGAAATCTGCGTGTAATCCATTGTAATATGAGTATATACGTTTCACAACAGGCCCCGTTTCCCCGCAGGGCCGACATTGCATGCGCAAAGGCAGGTCTTCTGACTCGCACCGACCCGCAGGCGGCCTTCCCGTCCCCCGCGGGACAGTGGCTCGACGATTCGCCTGCGGCATAAAGCGCATACAGCAGCGGGAACTGTCCGGGATTCGCACCCGATTCCCTCTTATCCTCCGCCCCGGCGGGACGAAGGATACCTTTGCGGGTCACAAAAGTCTCCATTATTCCCCGACTTTCAAAATTCCGGAGCAGGAAGTTTTCAACATTTTGTGAAAGGCCCCGAATTTCGTATCTTCGCCCCCGCAAACCGGAAAATCGTAACTCCATGACACAGAAAATAACACACGTCTGCCAGGGAACCTGCTCCCGGCAAATCGACGTCGAACTCGAAAACGGCGTCGTCCGAAGCGTCTCCTTCACGGGCGGCTGCCACGGCAACCAGCAGGGAATCGCGGCGCTCGTGCGCGGGATGACGGCCGCGGAAGCCGTCGCCCGGCTCGAAGGCATCGACTGCCGGGGCCGCGGCACGTCGTGTCCCGATCAGCTGGCAAAAGCGCTGAAAAAGGCGTTATAAAACGCCCCGGCCGGGCCGGGTACGGATTTTGCACTCCGAAAAGCGTTCCAAAATGCAAGACTATGTATTTTCTATGGTATCTGCTGATCGGACTGGCCGCCGGATGGATCGCCAACCTGATCGTCAAGGGAGGAGGTTCGGGACTCTTCGTCAACCTGATCGTCGGGCTTATCGGCGGCGTACTGGGCGGCTGGCTCTTTTCGCTCTTCGGATGGGTTCCCGTCGGCACGCTGGGCAGTCTGGCGACGGCCGTCATCGGCTCGGTCATCCTGCTGTGGATCGCCGCGCTCATCTCACACCGCAAGATCCGCTAAACAAACGTATGCACGAAAAAGGCGGTCGCATGACCGCCTTTTCGTGTTGAGCTGCCGGGATTCGAACCCAGAACGACAGAACCAAAATCTGCTGTGTTACCATTACACCACAGCTCAAACATTCGCTCGAAAGCGACTGCAAAGATAAACAAAAAATCGCAAAAACCAACCCCCGGATGCAAAATTGGCAGAGACAAAACCGGACCTCTGCCGGATTTTTCGTATCTTTGCTTCAGTTACCCTGTAAATAAACGCAAACGATATGATTCCGACAATGATTCTGCTCTTCGTGGTGGGCTATCTGTTCATCGCGCTGGAGCACAAAACCAGGATCGACAAATCGGCCGTCGCCCTGCTGATGGCCGGAGCGATCTGGACCGTGTTCAGCCTCCTGGGCAACGACCCGCACATTCAGCACGAGCTGGTGGATCAGCTGGGCGACACGTGCGAAATCCTGGTCTTCCTGATCGGGGCCATGACCATCGTGGACCTGATCGACAGCTACGGCGGCTTCAACGTCATCACCGACCACATCACCACGCGCAACAAGCGCAAACTGATGTGGCTGCTGGCGATCATCACCTTCTTCATGTCGGCCGCACTGGACAACATGACCACCACGATCATCATGGTCATGCTGCTGCGGCGGTTGATCGCCAACAAGAAGGAACGGTGGATTTTCGCCAGCGTGATCGTCATCGCCGCGAACAGCGGCGGCGCCTGGTCGCCCATCGGCGACGTGACGACCATCATGCTGTGGATGCGCGGCAACGTAACGGCCGCCAACCTGATCGCCAACCTCTTCCTGCCGTGCCTCGTGTCGGTCGTGATCCCTGCGGCCATCGCCAGCCGCTACGTCGCCGACCGCCCCGCCGCCGCGGTCAGCGCCAAGGCCCTCGCATCGGGATGCCCCGAATGCATCGGTCCGCGCCTGCGGCTCTTCATCCTTACCGTGGGCGTCGTAAGTCTGCTGTTCGTGCCGGTGTTCAAGAGCCTCACCGGACTGCCGCCCTACATGGGCATGATGGTGTCGCTGGGATTCATGTGGATTCTGACCGAAATCATCTACGACCGCAAACGCAGCATCCGCAACATGGAGGAGTCGATCCAGCCGCGCGTGTCCAAAGTCCTCAAGCACATCGACATGCCGACGATTCTCTTTTTCCTCGGCATCCTGATGGCCGTGGGTGCGTTGCAGACCGGCGGCGTGCTGACCGACATGGCCGACTGGCTGGACAAGAATGTCCACGAAGTGTTCACCATCGCGGGCGCCATCGGCATCCTCTCGTCGGTGGTGGACAACGTGCCGCTGGTGGCGGCCTGCATGGGCATGTACCCGGTGGCCGACGTCGCAACGGCTGCGGCGAGCGCCGACCCGGCTTTCGCACAGAGTTTCGTGGCGGACGGGCTGTTCTGGCACCTGCTGACCTACTGCGCCGGCGTGGGCGGCAGTCTGCTGATCATCGGCTCGGCGGCCGGCGTCGTGGCGATGGGACTCGAAAAGATCAATTTCGGCTGGTACCTCAAACGCATCTCGCTGCTGGCCCTGTCCGGCTATCTGGCGGGCATCGCGGTGATCTGGCTCGAACACGTCCTGATCGGGCTTTGACAAAAAAAGCTCCCCGGCTGCGGGGAGCTTTTCCGTTACTTCACCTTGGCCATGAATTTTTCCCGGTCGACGATGTAGCGGATGTGGATGCCCTCGCCGATCAGCCCCTCGGCGTCGCGGGCCCCGACATTGAAGGTCAGCTTGCGCCCCTCGACTTCGGCAAGCACGGCCGTGGCGGTGATTTCGGCGCCAAGCCCCGACGGCTTGATGTGCGTGACGTTCATCTCGGAGCCGACGGTGGTCGCGCCTTCGGGAAGTTCGCCGGCAACGGCCGTCATGGCGGCGTTCTCCATCAGCGCCACCATCGCGGGGGTGGCGAAAACCGCAAGGTCGCCCGAACCCATCGCGGCGGCCGTGTTGCCGGCGGCGACGGTTGCGGCGCTGCGGGCGGAAAGTCCTTTTTCAAGCATAATATTCGCTGTTCGTAATTCGTTTATTGCGGTGAATCGTTATCTTTGCCGGAGACACCCCGGCAAACCGGATGCAAAACCGCACGGGTTTTCGTCCGGACTCCGCCGCAAAGGTACAAAAAATTCGCCGCCGTTGAAAAAGTGGATACTCCTCATCGCCCTGCTCGCCGCCGCGCTTTCCCAAGCGCAGGCGCAGGGAGGCCGTGGCTTCTGGCATCAGGAGTGGACGGTCGAGAAGGGCGATTCGATCCCGCTGGTCCACGTCCTGCCGGTCTACGTCTTCAGCCGCCCGGTCGACCTGCGCCGCTACCGCCGGCTGGTGGACGCCGTGAAAAAGGTCTACCCCATCGCGCAGATCGCCAAGGCCAAGATGGCGGCAATGGAGGAGGAGTTGTGCCGCCTGCCGACCAAAAAGGCCCAGAAGGAGTATATCAAACAAATCTACCACGAGATCAAGGACGAATACACCCCCGTGCTGAAACACATGACCCGCACGCAGGGCCGCGTGCTGCTGAAACTCATCGACCGCGAAACCGAATACACCGCCTACGAGGTGTTGAAGGAGTTCCGCGGCGGTTTCGTGGCGGGATTCTGGCAGGGCGTCTCGAAAATCTTCGGCCAGAACCTCAAGTCGGAATACGACAGGGAGGGCGAGGACCGGATGATCGAGCAGATCGTGATTTATTACGAAGCCGGACTGCTCCGGTAGCGACGGACGGACCGGGTGACGGAGGGACCGTTCCGGAATCCCGCTCCTAAAAGTTGAACGACAGCCCCGCGCCCAGCCCCATATAGGAGCGCGAAGGCCGAAACTCCCCGGCCCGGAAATTATCAGTCAAACGGCAATGGTAGGTGAAGTCGCCGAAAAGATTGAACCGCCAGATCGGGATGATCAGCCGCGCACCCGCGTCGAACGTGCAGGAGAAACGCTGCCGGACGGTATAGGGCCGCCACGAAGGGTCGGTCGTCGAATAGCCTTCGGTCGTGAACGGCCCGCACATCAGCCCCGGAGTGAAACCCGCATGGACCTCGAACCCCGAGGGCAGGATCGCAAGCAGCACGTTGAGAAACGTACTGCCCACGTCCGCCCCTCCGTCGGAATAAGCGCCGTAAGGATCTGCATAAGAGCCGTTGTAGTAATTATTCTGCACGCTCCGCTCACGGCTCTCCCGGCGCCAGGACGAGGCGATACGCCCGGTCCGCCAGGAGAATTGCAGCGGCACGGAGAAATAGTTCTCGGCATCCTCGTCGACGAAGACGTTCAGCCCCGTTCGAAAACCGATATTGTAAAAATTATAACGGGCATAGTCGATCGAAAAGGCCTGCAATTCGGGTCCCCGCCCGTCGCCCACGTAAAGCTGCGCCCCGTAGCGCACGCCCAGTTCGTTGTCGAATGTCTTCGGCACGGCGGGCTTCTCCTGCCCGCCGGGATAGACGAGCGTCTGGGCCGCGGCGGTCCCGGTCGTGACGGCAAGCAGCAGGAAAAGAAATTTCTTCATTGCATGACGGTTAGGTTCAGTTGTAAACATAACTATTTTTCACGGCATAACAAAATTTCCACGGCGGATTGTGCTTTGTGAATTATTGATTATCTTTGCGCTCGGATAATTTCAGAAGTCATGTTTGAAAATTTAACAGATAAACTCGAACGGTCGTTCAAAATTCTCAAAGGCGAGGGGCGCATCACCGAGATCAACGTCGCGGAGACGCTCAAGGAGATCCGCCGCGCGCTGATCGACGCCGACGTCAACTACAAGGTCGCCAAGACCTTCACCGACGAAGTGAAGCAGAAAGCCCTGGGCCAGGACGTGCTCAAAGCCGTCAAGCCGGGACAGATGATGACCAAGATCGTCCGCGACGAGCTGGCCGAACTGATGGGCGGCACGGCCACGGACATCCGGCTGGAGGGCACGCCTGCGGTGATTCTGATCGCGGGTCTGCAAGGTTCGGGTAAGACGACCTTCTCGGGCAAGCTGGCTTCGCTGCTCAAGTCGAAGAAGGGCCGCCAGGTGCTGCTGGTGGCAGGCGACGTTTACCGTCCCGCAGCCATCGACCAGTTGAAAGTGCTCGGCGGACAGATCGGCGTGGAGGTATACACCGAGGAGGGTAACAGGAATCCTGTCGAGATCGCCGAGAACGGTATCAAGTACGCCCGGCAGAAGAATTACAACGTGGTGATCGTCGACACCGCGGGCCGTCTGGCCGTGGACGAGGCGATGATGCAGGAGATCACGGCCATCAAGGCCGCCGTGAAACCTTCGGAGACGCTGTTCGTCGTCGACGCCATGACGGGTCAGGACGCCGTGAACACCGCCCGGGAGTTCAACGAACGGTTGGACTTCGACGGCGTGGTCCTCACCAAGCTCGACGGCGACACCCGCGGCGGTGCGGCCATTTCGATCCGTTCGGTGGTCAACAAGCCCCTCAAGTTCATTTCGAGCGGCGAGAAGATGGACGCCTTGCAGGTGTTCCATCCCGAGCGCATGGCCGACCGAATCCTGGGCATGGGCGACGTGGTGTCGCTCGTGGAACGCGCACAGGAGCAGTTCGACGAGGAGGAGGCCCGCAAGCTCAAAAAGAAACTGGTCAAAAACCAGTTCAACTTCAACGACTTCATCTCGCAGATTCAGCAGATCAAGAAGATGGGCAACCTCAAGGACCTCGCTTCGATGCTCCCCGGCATGGGCAAGATGCTCAAGAACGTGGACATTCCGGACGATGTGTTCAAGCAGACCGAGGCGATCATCTCGTCGATGACCCCCGCCGAGCGCGAGCATCCCGAGATCATCAACGCCCGCCGGCGCGAACGCATCGCCAAAGGTTCGGGTACGACGATGGCCGACGTCAACCGCCTGATGAAACAGTTCGACGACACGCGCAAGATGATGAAGGCCGTGGCCGGCGGCGGCATGAAGATGCCCAAGATGCCGGGCGGAATGATGCGGCGATAGGCTACATTTTACAAGACTTCATTGCAAAAAGGCTCTCGGAAACGAGAGCCTTTTTGCAGTCATGTGAAACCCGGTGAGGAATGCTACTTTTCGGAGAACGTCCTGCCGTTATCGTTGGTTTCATAGGATTTTCCGCTCCGGCCTTCATAATATTTTTCGCCGAACAATCCCGATTTTTCGGTCACCTCATCGCCATTGTCGAGCGAAAACCGCCTCTTTTTCGAACCTCCTCCGTCAAACAAGGCAATGATCGTCATCACGACACTCAACAGGAACAAAGCGATCGAAATGGCAATGGACAGCAAAACAAGAGCTATAAGCAGCGGGAAAATAGACGGTCCCAGAATAGCAAGCATCACACAAGTGAACAGTCCATATCCGATTTTCTGACCGGTCGTCGAGAACAAATACAAATGCCGTTTCAAATAATAGATCCAGTAGGCGACACAACACAGAAACGGAGTCGTTGAAAGAAAAAACAGACCTATGCCCATGCCGACCGACAAATTAGGAGAGAAATTTCCGTGCTGCATGCTCATAACTACACCCCCAGCAGCGAGGTAATTAATGTCGCTCCGATAAATACACCCGTCACGATCAGGACATGCTTACTCAAATCGGATGTGTAATCGGGATGGTTCTTCCGGGTGAATTTTTCTTCCAGCGTGTTTATGCCCCGGTAAACATACACAAGCAAATTAAAACGTTTCATCATTCAAGGAGTTAGAGTTTTACATCGAGCAAATGTCAAAACACAAAAAACGCGGACAAACTCTGTTCATCCACATTCAAGGCCTTGGACTGCCTGCACAGAAAGATGAAAGGAATGCCCGCGCCGTAAAACAGCGCGAGCATCAACTTTAATTCCTCTCTGTGATTCAAAAGTGTCCAAGTTCTGAATGTAAGAAGAAAAGCCGATGCGCTTTTATATGTCGTGTGCCGCCGTAGCGGCATTAAGAATCAAAAGTTCTCATTTTTTCATAGGCAGTGCGATTTTAGCATATTGTAAAACAAATATAGGATAAATTCGAATAAATCCCTACCTTTGTCTGCGAATAAAGCAAAAAAAATGCACCGTTCCGGCTTCGTAAATATCATCGGCAATCCCAACGTGGGCAAATCGACGCTGATGAACGCCCTCGTGGGCGAAAAACTCTCGATCATCACCTCCAAGGCGCAGACCACACGCCACCGCATCATGGGCGTCGTCTCGGGCGAGGATTTCCAGATCGTCTACTCCGACACGCCCGGCATCCTGAAGCCCTCGTACAAGTTGCAGGAGTCGATGATGAAGTTCGTGACGGGCGCCCTGACCGACGCCGATGTGATCCTCTACGTCACGGACACCGTGGAGCAGAGCGAACGCTCGGCCGAAATCGTCGACAGCATCCGCCGGAGCGGCATTCCGACCGTCGTGGTCATCAACAAGATCGACCTCTCGACGCCCGAAGCGCTCGAAGCGCTGGTCGACAAATGGCAGGCCGAAATCCCCGGGGCGCAGGTCGTCCCCACGTCGGCCAAGGAGAATTTCAACATCGAAGGGCTGTTCCGGACCATCCTCTCGCTGCTGCCCGAAGGCCCGGCGTTCTACCCCAAGGATACGCTCACGGACAAGACGCTGCGCTTCTTCGCCTCGGAGATCATCCGCGAGAAGATCCTCAAATTCTACGACAAGGAGATCCCCTACTGCTGCGAAATCGAGATCGAAAGTTACAAGGAGGAGCCGACGATCGACCGCATCGCGGCGACGATCTACGTGGCCCGCGACTCGCAGAAGGGCATCCTGATCGGCCACAAGGGCGAGAAGCTGAAGAGGGTCGGACAGACGGCGCGCGAAGACATGGAACAGTTCCTCGGCAAGAAGGTTTTCCTCCAGTTGTTCGTCAAGGTCAGCGACGACTGGCGCAACAACGAACGGCAATTACGCAGGTTCGGATACGAACAGGAATAATAAATCGCTCGGAAAGACCGTTTAAAGAGCAAAATCAGTCAGCATGCGGAAACTCATCGCCGGAATCATATTGGGAACCGCCCTGCTGTGCGGCACGAAAGCCCACGCACAGTACAACCGGGAATATTTTTTCTGGGTCGGACGTTCGTGCATGATGAACAACGACTACCAGGAGGCCATCCGCACGCTGAACACCCTGCTGCGCTTCGACGAGGACGCTTTCGAAGGCTACTTCCTGCGCGGCATCGCCAAATACAACCTCGACGACCTGCTGGGCGCCGAGGACGATTTCTCGACGGCCATCCGGCTCAATCCCGTCTACACGCAGGCCTACACCTACCGCGCCATCACGCGCTCGCGCCTGGGCAACTACGACGACGCTTTGCAGGACTTCCGCGAGGCGATCGAGCTGCGCCCCGACCTGCCGGGCCCCTATTACAGCCGCGGCGTGACGCGCCTGCTGAACCAGCAGTTCAAGGAGGCCATCGACGATTTCGACAAGTTCATCCGCCAGGAGAACAAGGTGGCCGACGCCTTCATCTGCCGGGGATTGAGCTACCTCCACCTGAAAGACACCACGCGCGCCTACGAGAATTTCAACACCGCGATACGCACCAACCGCGAGAATCCCAACGGCTACAACCGCCGCGGCGGACTGCACCTCCAGCAGGAACAGTACAAGGAGGCCGAGGCGGATTTCAACAAGGCCATCGAGTGCGATTCGGCCTACCTGCTCTCCTACTTCAACCGCGCACTGGTCTACAATGCCACCAACCGCCCGATGCAGGCGCTGGCCGATTTCGACAAGGTGATCCAGCTCGATTCGACCAACTCGCTGACCTATTTCAACCGCGCGATGCTGCGCACGCAGATCGGCGACTACAACCGCGCGCTGGAGGATTACGACAAAGTGGCGCTCTACTCGCCCAACAACGTGCTGGTCTACTACAACCGCGCAGGCGTCTACGCCCAGCTGGGCGAGATCGAGCGCGCCGTGGAGGACTACACCTCGGCCATCAAGCTATACCCCGACTTCGCCAACGCCTACATCTACCGCGGCCGGCTGCGCGAACTGCTCCGCGACCCGCAGGGCGCCAAAGAGGACCGCTCGATCGCCCAGCGGAAAATCGCCGAATACCGTTCGCGCCTGAACGACAGCACCTATTCGATCTACGCCGACACCACGCAACGCTTCGACCGCCTGCTGTCGTTCGACAGCAAGTTCGCCGGAGGCAGCTTCGACCGCATCACGGGCCACAACGGCGGACACGAGGAGATGCGCCTGCTGCCGCTGTTCAAGTTCACGCTCATGCGCCCCGACTCGGTTCCCGCAGCCAAACCCTATCACCTGCAACGCGTCGACGATTTCAAGAAGCGCATCGGCAACGAATACCTCACCCTCTCGTGCCGCGAGAGCAACATCGCGCCCGACACGCTGGTGATGCTCGACAAGCAGTATGTGCAGGAGCTTAACGCAAGCAACCCCGCATGGACCGTGCTCTTCGAACGCGCCGTCACGCAGTCGCTCATCAAGCAGTACACCAATTCGGTGAGCACCTATTCGTCGGCCATCGAGTTGAACCCGTCGAACCCGTTCCTCTACCTGAACCGCTCGACGACGCGCGCCGAGATGATCGACTTCATCTCGTCGATCGACAACTCCTACCAGCGGATCACGATCGACTCGGACCCCGCCAACCGACTGAACAACAATTCGAAACGCACGTACAGCTACGACGAGGCGGTGGCCGACCTGAACAAGGCCGTGAAGCTCTTCCCCGACTTCGCCTACGCCTACTACAACCGCGCCAACCTGCTGGCCCTCTCGGGCAGCCTGCCCGAGGCGTTCGAGGACTACACCAAAGCCATCTCACTCAACCCCGCATTCGCCGAGGCCTACTACAACCGCGGCATCATCCAGCTGTTTATGAAAGACACCCGCAAGGGCTGCCTCGACCTCTCGAAAGCCGGCGAACTGGGAATCACCGAAGCCTACGAGGTGCTGAAACGCTACGCATCACTGGATAACTAACTCAACACAAAAAAATATGGCAGAAACTATCCAACGTAAACTCAACGACTCGCCCGCAGCCCGATGGACGGCGTTGTTGCTCATCGCGTCCACGATGTTTTTCGGTTACATGTTCGTCGACCTGATGTCGCCGCTGCAAAGCATGATCGAGGCACAGCGCGGATGGACCCCCGACGTATTCGGCATGTACGGCAGTTCGGAGTTCATACTCAACGTCTTCGGATTTCTGATCCTCGCAGGCATCATCCTCGACAAGATGGGCGTGCGGTTCACCGGCCAACTGTCGGCTTCGCTGATGTTCATCGGCGCCTGTCTGAAATACTACGCCGTGAGCGACTCGTTCGCAGGTTCGGGCATCGAAACGTGGCTCGGCTCGTGGTGGACCTCGTTCCCCGCCTCGGCCAAACTGGCGTCGCTGGGCTTTATGATCTTCGGCTGCGGCATGGAGATGGCCGGCATCACCGTATCAAAAGCCATAGCCAAGTGGTTCGAAGGCAAGGAGATGGCTCTGGCCATGGGGCTTGAGATGGCCATTGCCCGCGTCGGCGTTTTCGCCATCTTCTCCATTTCGCCGTGGCTCGCCGACATGGCTCCCGCAACGGTCGTACGACCGGTGGCATTCTGCACGGCGCTGCTGCTGATCGGTCTGCTGACGTTCGTGATCTTCTCCTTCATGGACCGCAAACTGGACAAACAACTGGGTCTCGACAGCCGGGGCGGAGGCGGCAGCGAGGAGGAGTTCAAGGTCAGCGACCTGAAGTACATCTTGAGCAGCAAGGTGTTCTGGATCATCGCATTCCTCTGCGTGCTCTACTATTCGGCCATCTTCCCCTTCCAGCGCTTCGCCACCAACATGCTGGAGAGCAACCTCGGCGTATCGGCCCAGACCGCAGCCGACATTTTCCGCTGGTTCCCGATGGGCGCGGCGGCCATCACCCCCTTCCTGGGCCGATACCTCGACCACAAGGGCAAGGGCGCCACGATGCTCATTTTAGGCGCCATTCTGATGATCGTCTGCCACCTGACCTTCGCCTTCGTGCTCCCGGAGTTCCCGAGCAAGCCCGTCGCCTACGGCTCGATCGTCCTGCTCGGCATCTCGTTCTCGCTGGTTCCGGCCGCACTCTGGCCCTCGGTTCCGAAGATCGTGGAGACGCGCTATCTGGGTTCCGCCTATTCGCTGATATTCTGGATTCAGAACATCGGACTGTGCCTTTTCCCGATGCTCTTCGGCTTCGCACTCAAATATTTCAACGCCGGACGGACCGAGGGAATGCCCTACGACTACACCCGTCCGATGCTGATTTTCGTCGCGTGCGGCGTGCTGGCGATGCTGCTGGGACTGTGGCTCAAGGCGGAAGACCGCAAAAAGAAATACGGGCTGGAACTGCCCAATATCAAGAAGTAGCCCAAGCTACACCCGAATAAATGAAGAAAGGCCCGGTTGTGCGACGCACTGCCGGGCCTTGTTTTTCAGGTTTTCGCCGCCTTATTTCGGAGCCACCAGGCCGTAGAGTTCCGTGACGCGGCTGCACATCTCCTCCCACGAGAAACGCCGGCGCTCCTCGACGCAGTTCTCCCGGAAACGTTTCAGCGCATCGCCCTCGTACATGCGGTCCATCGCCGCGGCAACCCCCTCGGCCGTCGGAGGACAGACGTAGCCCACGCGCCCGTCGGGCACGATCTCGGGCAGTCCGCCGACCGCCGTCACGACCATCGGCACGCAGAACTGATAGGCGATCTGCGTCACGCCGCTCTGCGTGGCGGTCTTGTAGGGCTGGACGACGAAATCGGCCGCCGAAAAGTAATATTTCACGTCGTCGTCGGGAATGAAACGGTCGTGCAGCAGCACCTCGTCCTGCAATCCGTTGTCGGCGATCCGGTTCAGATACGGCTCCCGGGCGGTGTAGAACTCCCCCGCCACGATCAGCCGGCGGCCCTCGGTGCGGCCCGCACGCCGGAGCTGCGCCCAGGCGTCGAGCAGCAGGTCAAGCCCCTTGTAATCGCGGATCAGCCCGAAGAAAAGCACGTAGCGGTTCGCAGGGTCCAGCCCCAGACGCACGCACGCCTCGGAGCGTTCGACCCGCTCGCCGAAGTTCTCGAACAGCGGGTGCGGCGAAAACAGGGCCGGAGCGTCGCTGTACGCGCGAAGCTCGCTGTGCACCTGCTCGGACATGTAGACGAAGCCGTCCACCGAATGCAGGTAGTAGCGGTTGAAGGGTTTGTCGGTCAGGTGACGTTCGTGCGGCTCGACGTTGTCGATCTGGCACAGCACCTTCGTATGGCCGTTGCCGCGGGCGATGCGGGCAATGGTCCCGAAACAGGGGGCCATGAAGGGCGTCCAGTACTTCATCAGCACGAAATCGGGACGCTCGCGGCGTATCCGGCGGCCGACGCGCACCCAGTTCAGCGGATTCATCGTATTGACGCAGCGGCAGATGCGGAGGTCCGCAGGCGGAGGCGTCGCAACCGTCTGGCTCTCGCCGGGAAACAGCAGCGAGGGATATTGCAGCGTGAAGGTCTTGATGTCGACCTCGTCGCCCCGCCGCTGGAACGTGCGGGCCATGATCTCCATGATCGAGGCCAGCCCCCCGCGGTAGGGATGGGCAGGTCCTAAAATCGTTATTTTCATCGTATCAGAGCATTCCGGCGATTTCATGCCGTTCATCCGATCCGGCAACCCGACGCCTGCGGCCTCCGGCCGCATCGGCAGACCCGCCCCGCCCCGAATCCCTCCCCCGGGAGGAACTCATGCGCCGGCCGGGGTTTGCACAGGTGCCCGCGAATGATTCAGGTACAAAGATAACCGAAAAAACGGGACCCCGGCAAAAGGATTCCGTTTTTTGCGTCAGAAGTGCTTTCCGCCGCGCGAACCGCTATTCGCCGCCGCCGGAATGGTTGAAACTCTTCGACGTATGCTTGCTGCCGGCGGCCGATTGCAGCGCGAGGTACTCCTCGCCGTAGTCGATCAGGTTCTGCAACTCGGTGCGGAAGGTGTCGAGATGCTGCTCCTCCTCGCCGATGATGTCCTGAAACATCTTGTGCGTTACGGCGTCCTTGTTCTCCGAGGCGATGCGCGAGGCTTCGTTGTAGCTGTCGATCGTACTCTGCTCCAGCTGCATGGCCATGCGCAGCATCTCCTTCACGTCGGTGACCTGCCGGGTGCGGAACGAGGCGTTCATGTCCACGTCGCCCTGCAGGAACAGGATGCGGTCGGAGAACTCCTCGATGTGACGCATCTCGGCGATCGAAATCTCGCGCATGATCTTCGAGAGATACTGGTAGCGGTCGTCCTCGAAATGAGTGTGGAAATACATGTACTGCAACGAAGTGGCGATCTCCTTGCCCACGGCATCGTTCAGCAGGTCGATGCTTACCTGATACTTGTTTTTCGCTTGTGTTTTGGTTGCGCTCTCCATAATGAAAAAAGGTTTTGCAGCCGTAAACTGCAAAACCCGTTCCACAAGCGCCCTGCGAAGCGTTCCCCGCAGGCCTATTTCCATTCGATAGAGGCACGCACGGCAGCCGCAGCGCCGTCGGCCGAAATTTCGAACAGCGCCGAACGCCCGCGCAACTCGCACCCCACCGTCAGCGTCTGCCCGAAACGGCACTCTTTCAGGAAATGAATGTCCAGCCGCACCGGAGCCTCCTGCGTCAGCATGTCGACGGGCAGCATGTCGAGCATCATTTCGATATAGCGCATCGTGTTGACGTGGCGGTTGAAGTCGATGTCGCTGTAAACCACGCGGTGTTCGGCCGTCGCGGTAGGGCTTACCGCACGGATCTTGCGCGGCTTGTCCGTCGGGGGCGCGGCATCGACGATGGCGTCGGCATGCGCGTCGCCCACCCACGAGAGGTCGATCGCCGAACGGCTCTGCAGGTCGATCATCGCCCACTGCGTCACGGCGCGGCCGAATTCGCGGCCTGCGGCATCGGTCAGCGTGAAGTTTCGCGTCGAGAGCACCCGGCCGTAATCGCTGATCCACGTAGCCACGGTGTAGTCGGTGTACTGCGTGGGCTGGCAGTCGAATTCGACGGCCATGCGCGAAAGCACCCACGAATGGTTGTCGGCATTCAGCGCATCGACTCCGAACCCCTTGCCGTGGGCGTCGATGCCCGCGGTGTTGAGTATCGAGCCGCCCAGCGAAGGGATTGTCGCCCGCAGCGTGAAATCCACGTCCTGCGGTTCAACCCGGTAATTATAGCGAGATTTTTCAGCCATTGCATTGAATTTTACGGTTATGCAGGCAAAGATACGATTTTTTTCGTATTTTTGTTTTTGATGTTAACCCTTAAACCTGTTAGTTATGGAAGTGAAAAAACTCGATTTCGGAGAAACCCTCAAGGATTCCGTCGCCATCGGCGTAAAGAACGCACCTTCGGTGATCGCCGCAGTGGCCTTATGGCTCATTACGATCTGGATACCTTATCTCAATGTGGGGACCACAATCGCCATCACCTTACTGCCCACACAGTTGGCCAAGGGTGAGATTGTCAATCCCCTGGGCATTTTCGACAGCAAATACCGCCGCTACATGGGCGAGTTCTTCATCACGATGGGCCTGATGATTTTCCCGATTTTCATCGGCGTGCTCTTCATGGTCATCCCGGGCATCGTGCTCTCGATCGCATGGACGCTCTCCTACTATTTCCTCATCGAAAAGGGCAAAAATCCGATACAGGCCATCAAGGCTTCGAACGACGCCACCTACGGCAGCAAATGGACCATGTTCTTCGTGTCGCTGGTCGTCGGCGTGCTGTTCGGCATCGTATTCGGCATTTTCCAGGCCATCTGCAACGCGATCGGCATCGGCTTCATCACGTTCGTCGTCATGTTCATCCTCTACGTGCTGGCCATCTCGATCTCAATGTCCATCAGCGCTTCATTCTGGAAACAGCTGAAAGACAACGTGGAGTAAACGCTCCGGAGACGATCCGAAGGACGGCCGCCTGTGCCGTCCTTTTTTGTCCGCTGCGAAAAATTTTATCGAAAAACGATAAATATTATTTGTTTTTCGAAAATTAATTCTATCTTTGCAACTGTAAAACCAAAATAGTCACACATGCAGAACAAAAAATCGCTCCTGCAACGCCTGCTGGTCATTTACATTACGTTTTTCATCGTACTCGTGGCAAGCATCGCCCACGGAATCCTGCCCAATTTCTCGCGGGGCGCGGCGGAAGGCGCGGAACTCGGTAACGACATCGCCGAAAAGTGGAAATCCGGCGTGCCGCGCATGATCTACATGCTGGGCGACATCCGGGTGACGGGACAGCCCGAAACGGCCGTCGAAATCGCCGCGGCGCCGGGCGTGGAAATCAAAGCCAACGTCCGCAAACTCGCCCTGGTCGTCGAGCAGAACGCCCCGGGCACATCCCCGCTGGGGCTGGCATTCCGTTCGATCGGCGGCAGCGCATGGCTCTATGCGCTGGTCCTGCTCTGCCCGCTTCTCTACCTGGCCATCATCGTACTGATGTTCGTGATCATCCACTCGCTGCGCCGCTCGATCCGCGAAGAGCGCACGCTCGACAAACGCAACGTCTGGTATCTGCGCGCAATCGGCATGCTGACGATCGTCACCGAACTGATCAGCGACACCGTGGACTGGGTGATGAACAGCCGCGCCGCCGAACTGCTCGCCGGAAGCGGATACACCGTCGACGCGGGTTTCCACGTCTCCTACGCAATGATCATCATGGGTATCCTGATCCTTTTCGCCGCCGAGGTCTTCGCCATCGGCCAGAATTTGAGCGAGGAGCAGAAACTGACCATCTAAAACAGACGACATGAGAGAAATGCAAACGATAAAAGGGGGGGGGACGACTTTATGGCGATAATCATAAACATAGACGTAATGATGGCCAAACGCAAGATGTCGCTCGGCGAACTGGCCGAACGGGTCGACATCACGCCCGCCAACCTCTCGATCCTCAAGAACGGGAAGGCCAAGGCCATCCGGTTTTCCACGCTCGAAGCGATCTGCCGCGAGCTGGACTGCCAGCCGGGTGATATCATCGAATACCGCCCCGAAGAGACACAGAAACAATAAACCTTATACCACAAATGCCCATGAAAAAATTATTGATGCTGGCCGTCGCGGCGTTCGCCGCCGGCAGCGCCGCGGCACAAATGAACCAGCCGATCCCGGCCGATCCGGAGGTCCGCACCGGGAAACTGGAAAACGGAATGACCTACTACATCCGCCACAACGAAAAGCCGAAAGGCCAGGCTGATTTCTACATCCTCCACGATGTGGGAGCCATCCAGGAGAACGATTCGCAGCAGGGCCTCGCCCACTTCCTGGAACACATGGCCTTCAACGGAACCAAGAACCTCCCGGGCAAACAGCTCACGGAGTATCTGGAAACCGTGGGCGTGAAATTCGGCGCCAACCTCAATGCCAGCACGAGCTGGGATTACACGTGCTACAACATGAAGGACGTGCCGACCTCGCGCGAGGGAATCATCGACTCGGCGCTGCTGATCCTGCACGACTGGTCGCACTTCATCGCGCTGGAGCCGTCGGAAATCGACTCGGAGCGCGGCGTGATCATGGAGGAGCTGCGCACGCGCGACGGCGCGTCGTGGCGTTCGACGATGAAGCTGTTGCAGGCGCTGGGCAAAGGCACGAAATACGAGCGCCGCAACCTGATCGGCTACCTCGACGGACTGAAGAACTTCCGGCACAAGGAGCTGGAGGATTTCTACAAACAATGGTACCGTCCGGACTACCAGGCCGTAATCGTGGTCGGCGACATCGACGTGGATACCATCGAATCGAAGATCAAGACGCTGATGGCCGACATTCCGGCTCCCGCCGCCGGCGCATCGCAGAAGGAGACCATCGTGGTTCCCGACAACGAGGAGCCGATCGTCAGCATCTACACCGATCCCGAAATGCAGGGTACGAAGGTGCAGCTCTTCATCAAGCGCCCGGCGCTTCCCGAACAGCTCGCCAACACGGTGCTGGCCGAGGCCAACAACGTGATCGAAGCCTACATGTCCACGATGGAGAACGCCCGCCTGCAGGAGATCGCCATGCAGCCCGACGCGCCGTTCCTCGGCGCCGGCATGGGCACGGGCGACGTGATCGGCATCATCCCGACGCTCGACGCCACGGTATTCGTGGCCATGACCGAAGACGGCAAGCTGGCCCGCGGCTTCGAGACCCTCTATACCGAAATGGAGAAGGTGCGCCGCTACGGATTCACGCAGGGCGAGTTCGAACGCGCCCAGGAGAACCTGATGCGTCAGGCCGAACGCTCGTACGCCAACCGCAACGACCGCCGCAACAACGAATTCGTGCAGACCTATCTGAACAACTACCAGAAAAACCAGCCGATGCCCGATGCCGAGACCGAATGGCAGCTCGACAGCATGCTGATCAAGATGCTCAACGTGGATGCCGTCAACGCCTTCGCGAAGCAGACCATTCTCCCGACGAATCAGGTGATCGTGATCAACGCTCCCGAGAAGGAGGGCGTCGCAACGCCCACCGCCGAGGAGATTCTCGCCATCCGCGACAAGGTGGCCGCATCGGAGGTCACGGCCTATGAGGACAACGTGGTCAAGGAGCCGCTGATCGCAGAAGGGACCGTGCTCAAAGGCTCGCCCGTGAAGAAGACGGTCGAGGACAAACAGCTCGGAACGACGGAATGGACGCTGGCCAACGGTGCGAAGGTCGTCGTGAAACCCACGACCTTCAAGGCCGACGAAGTGCGCCTGGGCGTAGTCGGCAAGGGCGGCCTGTCGCTGCTCTCGGACGAGGAGTACTACATGGGCGAAATGATGCCCGCCGTGAACTCGATGTCGGGTGTCGGCAAATTCTCGGCCACGGAACTCAAGAAACAGCTTTCGGGCAAAACGGCCTCGGTGCAGCCCTCGGTGGAGAACTACACCAGCGCCATGGGCGGCGTCTGCTCGCCCAAGGACATCGAGACGATGCTCCAGCTGCTCTACCTCAATTTCACGCAGCCCCGGTTCAACAAGGACGACGTGGACAATCTCACGAAGATGCTCCTCGCCCAGCTCGCCAATGCCAAGTCGAATCCCGACTTCCTGATGCAGGAGAAGGTGGCCGACGTGACCTACGGCCACAATCCCCGCCGTCAGATGATCTCGACGGAGATCGTCAATAAGTTCGACTTCGAACAGCTGCCCGGCATTTACGCCAAGCTCTACCCCGGAGCCAACGGATTCGTCTTCACGTTCGTGGGCAACATCGACCCCGAAACGCTGAAACCCCTCGTGGAGAAATACATCGGTTCGATCCCCGCCGCCCGCAAACCGATCAATTACGTCGACGACAAGGCCTATCCGGTGAAAGGCGAGGTTACGGAGGAGTTCACGGCTCCGATGCAGCAGCCGAAGGTCTCGGTCAACTACCATTTCTCGGGTGAGATGCCCTACACGCTCAAAAACAAAATGGCCCTGACGTTCCTGACGCAGGCGCTCAATTCGCGCTATCTCGTTTCGATCCGCGAGGAGAAGGGCGGAACCTACGGCGTGCGCGTCCAGGGTTCGACGAAGTACATCCCCCGCGAGACTTACAGCATGACCATTTCGTTCGACACCAACGAGGAGATGGCCGACGAACTGCGCGAGATCGTGATGAAGGAGATCGAGGAGATCGCAGCCAACGGTCCCAAGAGCGAGGACATCGAGAAACACCGCGAATTCATGCTCAAGAGCTGGAAGAACAGCCTCGAACAGAACGGCGCATGGATGAACTACATCCAGATCAAATACGGCTCGGGCCTGAACTACATCGCCGACCACGAACAGGCGATCCGCGACCTGACCAACGCCGACGTGCAGGCGCTCGCCAAGAAGATCCTTGCGGACGGAAACCTCGTGAAGGTCGTCATGCGCCCGTCGAAGTAAGCACCAAAACAAACGATTTTTCAAAACAACAGAACAAGGCAGTCACCCGGTTGACTGCCTTTTCTTTTTCCGAACGGGCTGAAAATGGTTAACTTTGTACCGTTAATTCCCAAATTCATCATGCAAAAAAGTATTCGGCTGGTCTCCGGCCTCTATCTCAAACTGTCGCTGCTGACCGTCGCCGTCGGCCTCGTGCTGCGCGTCGTACTGCTTTTCAACGAGCAGACCACCTCACTCGCCTTCTCATTCGGCGAATGGTGCGAAGTCTTCCTGCTGGGCGCCGTGAACGATTTCTGCGCCGCGACGGCGGGATTCATTTTCCTCTGGCTCTTCATGTTGAGCGTTTCGCGCACCAAGTACAAAAAGCCGTGGGGCTACATCCTCCTCGCCCTGCTCGTGGCGGCGTTCTGCTACGTGGCGTTCTTCAACACGATCTTCGACGAATACGGAAGCGTCGCGCCGCGAATCGCCCTCTATGTGCTGGGCTACTGGGCCGGCAGCTTCGCACTGCGGCTTTTCCTGCCCGGATTCCGCAGCCACTGGACCACGGTGTGGTTCGCCCTCTTCATCGTCGTCTACGTGGGCGCCATCATCTTCAACGGCATCAGCGAATATTTCTTCTGGAGCGAATTCGGCGTCCGCTACAACTTCATCGCCGTCGATTACCTGGTCTACACCAACGAGGTGGTGGGCAACATCATGGAGTCCTACCCCGTCATTCCGATGACGCTGGGCATCGTCGTCGTGACGCTGCTCGTGACGTGGTACTTCTTCCGCAGCGAACTCGTGCAGACCGAATGCCTGAAAGGCTGGAGGTGGAAAGCCGTAATCGGACCGGCCTACGTCGCGGCGCTGTTCGCCGCGATCGGGCTGCTGAACTTCAACACCCGCTTCCAGGACAGCGACAACGTCTACGTCAACGAATTGCAGGCCAACGGACTCTACAAGTTCTACGACGCCTTCGTCAAGAACACGCTCGACTACGAACAGTTCTACCTCACGCGTCCCGAAGCCGAGGCCGAAGCCTTCGTGCACGGGGTCTACCAAAGCACGGGCGACAACCTGCACGCCGTGCGCGCCGAAGGGGAGGAGATCCGCCGCAACATCGTGCTGATCACCATGGAGAGCATGAGCGCCTCGTACATGGAGCGGTTCGGCAACACGGAACGGATCACGCCCGTACTCGACTCGCTCTACAAACTGGGACTGGCGTTCGACCGCGTATACGCCACGGGCAACCGCACGGTGCGCGGCCTGGAGGCCGTGACGCTCTCGCTGCCGCCCTGCCCGGGCCAGAGCATCATCAAGCGTCCGAACAACGCCGGAATGCACTCCACAGGAGCCTTGCTGCGCGACAAGGGTTACAACGTGACCTATTTCTACGGCGGCAACAGCTATTTCGACAACATGGAGACCTTCTTCTCGGGCAACGGATACGACATCGTCGACCAGAAAAGCTACAAGCCCGAAGAGATCACCTTCGCCAACATCTGGGGCGTCTGCGACGAAGACGCCTACCGGAAGGTCATCCGCACGCTCAACGAGGAGACCCGCAGCGGCAAGCCGTTCTTCGCCCACGTGATGACCGTCAGCAACCACCGCCCCTTCACCTACCCCGCCGGACGAATCCGCATTCCCAACGACTCGAAGAGCCGCGCCGGAGGCGTGCTTTACAGCGACTATTCGCTGGGACGGTTCTTCGCCGAAGCGGCCAGGCAGCCGTGGTTCGAAAACACGATCTTCCTCGTCACGGCCGATCACTGCGCTTCGAGCGCCGGCCGCACCGAGATTCCGTTGCAGAAATACCACATCCCGGCGCTGATCCTCGCCCCCGGGCTTATCGAACCCGGAGTGGTCGACGGCATCGTCTCGCAAATCGACCTGATGCCCACCCTGCTGTCGCTGCTCAACATGAGCTACGACTCGCATTTCTACGGCCGCAGCATCTTCGACCCGGCATATGTCAACCGCGCGTTCATCGCAACCTATCAGGACCTCGGCTACCTCGAAGGCGACACCTTCACGATTCTGTCGCCCGTGCGCCGCTTCGAGCAGTACCGCGTGGTTCCCACCGAGGAGAATCCCCACCACCTCGAAGCGATGGAGCGGAAGGACGCCGTGCAGGTCGACCGCGCGATCGGCTACTACCAGACCTCCTGCAAATGGAACAAGCGGTAGCGCTGCCGCCGCGGCACAAAAAAACTGCGACCCCATCGGGGCCGCAGTTTTTTATTGCTCAAACGCGGGATCAGTCACCCTCGTAATCGTCGCCGCCGTTCTTCACGGGAGGCGTCAGCGACGAGGCGGGCGTATTGGCCCTGATCCACTCCTCGGAAAGCAGCGACTCGGGCGGGAAACCGAGGTCCTCGATACGGCTCACCGAGATCTGGTACTGCGCCCAGTCCTCCGAACCTCCCGTGAAATCGCTCTTCTTCGCATAGATGCCGTAGATGCCCAGCACCGTACCCTCCGTGCCGTCCTTCGGGATGGGCTTCATGGCGAACTGGCTGTAACCGCTCGTACGGATGCCGTAAACGCCCGGGTCCGAAGTGTACTCCGCCGCATCGTTGTAGCTCATCAGCACCGAACCGTAGAGACGGATATTCTGCTCGCTGTTGTTGTAGGCCCAGCGATACCACGCGCCGAAGATGGGCGTTCCCCAGTCGGTCACGATCCAGCTCGGATAGGGATTCGCATTTCCGCCGTTTTTGAGGTTCGGAGGCGTCACGCCGTCCTGATTCTTCACACCCGCATAGCGGATCTTGATCTTGTTGAAACGCACCAGCCGGCCCAGATCGGCCTCGCCGAGCGACGTGTAGTTCGAACCGTCGACCTCCTTGATGTCCGAGTCGTCGAGCGTCGTGTATTCGCCGCGGAAGACGTTCAAGGCGGCAACCTTCGGGTTGTCGAGGTTCGAGTTGGCGTAGAACTTGTGGTTGCCGGCCGTGTTGATGCCGTCCGAGGGAGCGCCGCCGATCGAAAGCATCATGCGGTAGTTACCCAGATAGAGACCGTCGAGACGCACGTAGACCCACTGGCTCTTGATCGGCTTCGCACCCAGGTCGAGCAGGAAGTCGAGATAAAGGCCGTTGTAGAGCTTCAGCTCGATACCGGCCGTGCCGTCGTAGATATAGAGCGACTTGTAGATATTGCCCTGACGGTCGCTGCTGATCACCTTGCCCTTGATGTAGTATTTCGAAGCCTCGGGCCACTCCATGAAGCCGTCGAACTTGGCCTCCTCGGACGTGCGGGTTCCGAACTTGAGGGTCTTGGTCGTGGAGAAATTATCGTTGGTTCCCGTATTGGAAATCGGGCCGAACTTCTCCTTCACCTCCTTGATGGAGATCGGGGTAAGCCCCATTGCGGCCATATCGTCGACCGTATAGAGCTTCTGCGGAGCCGGAGTGTCGAAATCGTTGTAGCAGCTCACGGCCACCAGACCGACGAGAGCCGCCAATGCTATTTTAAGACTTTTCATAAATTATGCTTTGCGCGATTAGAAACGGAAATAGACATTCAGGTAATAGGTCGTACCGAACAGGTAGAAATACTTCGAGGGGAAGCGGCCGTAAATCTGCTCGCCGCCCTCGCCGCGGACCTTGCTCATACGCATCTGCTCGTAACCGCCCGTGCGGATGTCCTGGTCGTTGAGGATGTTCTTCACCTCGAGGCTGAAGCCCAGCATGTAGACCCGGTGGATATACCAGTTCTTGCCGATATTGGCGCTCAACGTATATGCGCTGTCAAACTTCTCCTGCTTGCGGAGGGTCTTGATCGACGAGAGGGCCGATGCCTTCTGCGCATTGGTGGCCGTATTGGAAGTCAGCACATTCGTATAATACTTAATGGCGGTAGCCGTACGGTACATCGGGTTCATCGAAAGATAGATGTTGTCGTAGTAGTTGAAGTTCACACCGGCGAACCAGTTGCGCGGTCCGCGGTAGTCGAGACCGATGTTGAAAGCCAGCTGCGGCGAGCTTTCCACATGATAACCATCCCAGTTGACCTTATCTTTCAGTACGATCTTGTCCACGTTGTCAACCGTCTGCACGAAGTTGGGATTCGACGTATAGGTATAGTCGCCCCAGCTCAAGGCACCCACGACCGAGAGGCCGTTCCATACGGGAACCGAAAGGCCCAACTCAACGCCGTAGTAGCGTTTGTCGATGCCGCTCATGGCGAAGTTGGTGAACGAACTGCGGGTATCGTCGTAGAACGAGATGACCTTCGACTGGTCCTCGATCGTCGTATAGTATCCCGAAAGACGCGCCTTGATGTAGGGCAGGTTGAGGTTGTAGGTGAGGTCTGCGCCGAACACCTTCTCGGCCTTCAGCCCCGGCGTGGTCGTGTTGCGCGTACGGGGCGACACGAATGCCGTCGCGAACTTGGGCGCCTGCTGCATGTAAGCCACATTGGCCTCGATCGAATGCGCTCCCGAGAACTTGTAGCCCAACGAAAGTTTCGCATCGTAGGTCAGGTAGTCGAGTTTCTTCGAATCGCCTTTCGAATCGTTGGGGAACAATCCCTTGCGCCACATGCCCTCGCGGTACATGTTCGAGTAGCCGACCGATCCGGAGACGCCCAGCGAGAAACCGCCGATGCCCCACGTGTAGTTGGCCCAGGCATTGGTTTCGAGCAGGTGCGCCCGGTAGTAGTAACCGTACTTGTCGCCGGCACGGGCAATGCGGGCGTGCCCCGTAGCCCAGTAGTAATCCAGGTCGTTCTGGTAAGCCTCGGCGCTGGCCATGTCGCGCTCGGCGAACTTGTCGATGTCATACCAATAGTCGCCGCCCAGCAGGTCCTTGATCTCCGAGTAGTAATTCGTGCGGTTGACGCGCAGGTTGGCGCCGCCGACGATGCGCATGTTGTGGCGCATGTTATGCTGCACGTTGACCGCCAGGTTGTAGTCCAGCTGGTCGGTGTGACGCTCCTCGATCATGTAGTTCGAACGACTGTTATTACCCATCAGTTTGGACAGCACCGGATCGGTGTCGATATTCCGCATATTCGTCTGGAAGAATTTGTCGTAGTCGAGCATACCATCCCACACGCCTTTCGCCATGGCGCCATCCATCGCGTAAAAATAGATCGTCTCGTCGGTGGTTATGCCCGGCACGATCTGCGTCTTATCCGAATTCGGCATATAGCGGTAGTAGTCGCCGCGGGGGTCCGCTCCGGCGTTCCACGTCAGGGCCGAATAGCCGTTCCTGCCGAAACGCAGCGACGTGGCGGCGTTCAGGCGCGTGTTCTCCGACATGTCCCACGTATAGTTCAACATCACGATCGGCTCGTGGGTGTTGCGCACGCGCGAGTTGCGGAGCTTGCCGGCCTGGTAACCCACATTGGGGTTGTAGTAGTTGTTGCCGAACAGGGCGTAAGCCTCGTCGGTCGAAGCCTGCTGCGCGCCGCGCTCCGAAGGCGAAGCCAGCAGCGTCAGCGCAAGGCGGTGGTTCTGTCCGAAAAGCTTCTCGGCCGAAGCGAAATAGGAATAGGAGTTGTAATAAACGCCGTCCACATAGCCGTTGCCGCCCTGGCGGGTTCCCACCGAGAAGGCGTACGACCAGCCGTTGTCCAACTGTCCCGAGCCGTAGGAAACCATCGCACGGAAACGGTACATCTGGTTGCCGTTCGACACGCTCACGCGGAATCCCTTGCGCATCTGCGAGGCGCGGGCGTTGACGTTGGTCATGCCGCCGATGCCGCCGATGCCGAAATCCGACGCTTCGAGGCCCGTGTAGTTCTCCTGGTTACGCGTCGCGTCGTTCAGTCCGCTCCACAGCGACCAGGGACCGTAGCCCGTCATGGCGTCGTTGAAGCGGATGCCGTTCAGGTAGATGTCCGAGTACTGCGAATCGTAGCCGCGGACGTTGAAACGCATCTCGCTGAAACGGTACGATGCGATGTTGTTGAAGAGGTCCTTCGACGAAGAGAGCGACGAAGGCAGCGCCTGCGTGTCCGACGACGAGGAGTCGCTGTCGAATTCGGCGAAAACGGCGTCGTCCAGAACCGCACTCTGCCCCGACGGCACGATGATCACCGACTTGAGGTCCTGCACATGCTCATTGCCCACGCGGACCATCAGGTTGAGGTCCTCGAAGTCGGGCGTAGAGAAGAGCACCGTGTAGCTGCCCGCAGGAAGATTCTCGAAGATGAAGTTGCCGTCCTTGTCGGTCATGGCCGTCAGACCCAGCGTTTCGATCTTCACCTGTACATTGCTCAAGGCCACGCGACCGTTGCGCGAAACCACCTTACCGCGGATGCCTCCGTCCTGCGCATAGGACGTGAAGGTCACGGCGGCGAGCATCAGAATAAGTAGAACTTTGAGTTTCATACAAATATTTTAGAGTGTTTATTTGGCGATGTAGATATATACGGGGAAGTGGTCGCTGAAACCGCCCTGGAAATCGTTGCCCACGAACGTACGCAGCGGATAGCCCTTGTACTGGCCCTCCTTCTGGATCATGTAGGGACGGCGGAAGATGCCGCCGTAGAACTTCGAGTTGCCGGCGGGCTGGATTTTCAGACTGCCCGTGGAACCGGTGGCGAGGTTCTCCGAAACGATGATGTTGTCGAACAGGTTCCACTCGTCGCGGTAAGCCAGCGTGCCGTAACCCGCTTTCAGCAGGCCGATGAAGGGGTTGAACATGTCGCCCTTGCCGACCTCCTTGATCTTGCCCTTGGCGTTGAGGCCCTCGACGATGCTGTCATCCGTGGCATCGTCGTTCAGGTCGCCCATGACGACCACCTTCGTGGCCGGGTTGGCGGCGGTCACCGAGTCGACGATGTGCTTCACCTGCTTGGCGGCAGCCAGACGCTTGGGGGCCGAAGCCTCCTTGCCGCCCAGACGCGAAGGCCAGTGGCTCACGAGGAAGAAGAACGGCTCGCTGTCGATCGTGCCCCACATCGTGACGAAATCACGCGTCCTGAAGTTGGGCAGTTCCGGCATCTTGAACGGAATGGCGGCACTTCCCTCCAGCTTGAAAACGTCGGGACGGTAGTAGAACGCCACGTCGACGCCGCGTGCGTCGGGCGAATCGTAATGCACGATGCGGTAGTTGCCGGGCGCGAGTTTCGGCTGCGCGATCACATCCTCCATCACCGAGCGGTTCTCGATCTCCGAAACGCCGATCACCACGGGATAATCCTTATCCTCGGCGGCGATGTCGAACAACACCCGTTCGAGGTTCCCGATTTTCCTGGTGTACTTGGCCGAGTTCCACTTCTTGGGTCCTTCGGGCGTGAACTCCTCATCGAGGACGCCGGGATCGTGAATGGTGTCGAACAGGTTCTCGAAGTTGTAGAAGACCACTTTGTAGGGCTTCTGCGCGAAGCATGCCACCGCGATCAGCGAGGCAAACAGTCCTGTCAAAAAGATTCTCTTCATAAACGATTTTTGTTGTTAAGGTTCAATTCATTGTATCATAATCCCTACCAGTCGGCGAGGTTCTTCTGGCTTTTCACCGCATCGGCCACGGCCGGGTCGAGGTTTCGGAAGAACTTGAAGCCCGTCAGCTCCTCGATCTCCTTCACCGAACGGACAGCCGATTCGATCGACGTGGCGGCTCCGGCGTCATCGTTGGTGAACACGAAGCCGATGGCTTTCAGTTCATCCGCCTTGAATTGAGAGATCTGCCGGTTCTGGTTGCCCCGCTGACGCAGCAGCACTTTCCAGCAATGCGACGGCACGGCGATCGGTCCGTTGGCATTGTCGATGGTCTTCGTGCTCTTGAAAGCGGCTCCCGTCACCACATAGAGCGTATCGTAGGTCTGCAAGCCTCCCCAGCCACGGACTTTGCCCTCCAGCGTAGCCCAGATATTCTGATTCAGCGTGCTGTTCTGGGGCATCATGTTGGTGCCGTAGTAAGTCATCCGGTTCGGCTCGTAATTGTTGTAACGCGAAGCCTGCGGAAGCATGTGCCCGCGGTCGTACCCCCTTGCACCGTAACCGCGGCCGTTGCCGCCTGTCCCGATGTATTGCTGGTCGCGGGTGGGAATCACGGGCAGCTGGTCATTGGGATCGTAATTGAAATCGTTGACCCGGCTCAAAACGGGCGTTTCGTAGACCTTCTTGAAAATCGGATAAGCCACCCAATGCGAAATATGCCGGTCGACATCGTAGCATACCGAATAGTTGCGCAGTTTTCCGCCCGGAAAGAACTGATTGCTCACAAACGTCGCATAATAGGTCTTATAGATATAAGCGTCGTCGGAACGATATTCGGGCTGCTCGCCCCACGAACGGTCGTAGTCGATGAAGCCCGCGGCCCTCTGCGTCAGCGTCAGGGAGGTGGAATAACCGTTGGTATAGGTTACGTCGATCCGCGCCGTGCGGTCGTCGTCGGAATTGTTTTTGTCCAAATAGAGGTAGGCCGGGTCCCCGACGTTTCCGCCGGCGGAGGACACCTGCTTATTCAAATCGAACGAACACCACTCCGCATCCCCGCCCTGCGAGACGATCGTCGCCTCGAAGGTGATGCCCGACGGGCCTTGGGTCGAAATCTTGTTCGTTGTGGTTGAACTGCTCACGGTCTCTGCAACGAGCGTCGCGAGGGACTCCTTGTCGCCCCCGTCGTCCTTGTCGCCGCATCCCGCAAACAGGACAAGCATCGCCGACATCGTCACGAGCAGCATGCCTATCTGTTTAATTTTCAACATCATTCAGAATAAAGTATAACATTTGGTCCGCAGACCCATTTAGAAACCAAACTCTTGACGGGGAGTTATCCCCGCCAAGAGTGGTTGGTTTTACAAGTCGGTTTCCTCGACTGTTGTTATTTTGCCAGGAAGAATACAACACCGGCAACACCAGACGTATTCGTCGTCACATACGACCGAATATATTTCGACGCAGCTCCAGTCGATGTCATCATAATAGACGCAAATGCTTTTGCGGTTGCCTTAACACCATCAGTGTCATCAGTAAACGTCCAATAGTTATCGCCCGCAGAATCAGCCAATACAAGTTGATTCTTACCGGCAGCACCAACTGTCAGATATTTTTCACCATACTTAATATAATAAGCATTAGAAACACCGCTTACAGCTACAAGTGAAATCTCTGCACCTGCGGCATCATCAGCAACAAATGCACCCGTTGCCTCGGTATATGAATAAGGAACTGTCTCACACTGCTTATTGGTAAGTACTCCTGTCCAAGTCTGATATTTACCATTAACAAGGCCTGCCAGATAGCCCGTTCCTTCTTTCAGATCGGCAATCTTTTCAATCTTCGCATAGCCAGAACCGCTCGTAGGCGCAGCCTGCTTCAGAGCAACCGTTGCAACCGTCGCACCGGCAACTTTGGCAACCAGATTGGCCGTATAGGCTGTCTTATCCGTGTTGTCGCCTTTCGCGCTTACGACGATGGTGTTATCAGTCTTGGCGCCGAGCGAGAACTTGTCGGCATTCGTACCCTCGATTGCGAACGTTACAGCCGAAGCCGTCGTGTTGGTAACCGTATAGTTGAGCGTTTGAGCCACGGGAGAGGTTGCAGCGAACTGCTGGGGAGCGGAGATTTCAACAATCGGCGTCGAAGAATCGACCGTCACCGACGTAGCCATCGTCTGGAGATAGTTGGCCGTACCGCCGAGCAGCCAGCCTTCGACAGTCACCGGTTTGCCATTAAACGACGCCCACTCCGATTTGCCATAGGCAACAGAGCCTTTCGTGGTCGTACCGGCGATAACGACATTGTAATAGTTGCCGCTGACAGTAAACTCACCGTTGTATTTCACATACTTGTACACAGCCTTATTTTCCAAGGCCGTTGCGATATAGGCCGTGACAGCCGTGCCGTCCATCACCTCGGGAGCAGGCGTGTTATAGCTGCCCGTGCCGGTCTTGGCGACCGAAAGACCCTCCTTGCCGAACTGAATGACGCCATTCCGCAATTCGGTCGTTCCCTTAACGGTAACGGCATCGTTAACAGCTACCGCAGGAGCCTCGCCAAGGAACGCCAGCATGACACCCGACGCATCGCCGATCAGGATACCCTGCGTGTGCATGGCTACGACCGTAGCGGCGACCTCGTAGTTCTTGCCGGCTCCGGCTGCGATAGCCTCGGCAACCGTACCCTTCGTATAATCCACCGAAGGAACGACGAGTTCCGAACCGTTGCCGCCTTCATAAAGTTTGAAGTCGTCGATACGCAGACCGTGGTTTTCAAGTCCTGCATAGCCGTCGAAACGAACCCAGATCTTGTCGGTCGAAACACCGGCGGGCAGTTTGAATTCGGCGGTGCAGAGATACCAGTAGCCGGAAGCGACTTTTTTGACTTTCAGAGCAACGGGAGCATAGCTCGAACCATCGGTAGACACCGAGAACCGAATCGTTTCATCCGTCATGTCGCCCAGCACTACGCCATTGGAATAGTTAATCTGTTGAGCGGCAGTAAACGTGAAGGTGAAATTGGTGTTCGATGCGATATTGATGTTATTGATGTTGAAAACCGAAGTCGATTTGTTCATCGAAACATAGGGAGGACCCGTAACTACCGTCGTTTCATCCTCGGCAGGATCGAAAACCTTGCCGCTGTTGGCTACCGAAGCGCTGTTGCCGGTATAAGTAACGGCCTTCTGATCGAGCGAACCGCCGCGGGTCCAACCTTCGAACTTGTCCACATAAGGCCAGTAGCCATCGACTTTCTCGACCTTCGTGCCGCAGTTCTCGCTGTAAAGAGCGTTACCCGTCGGAACATCGCTGTCGCTCTGTACGACCGTGATCGTAGCCTCGTCCGTAAGCGGGAAGCCCTCGACCATGGAGCTGGCGGTCAGAACAAGGATTGCGCTGCGCTCTCCCGAAGCCTGACCCAGCGTGAAGGTAAGCTGCGTCGTACCGGTCTTGCCCGACATCGCGCTGGGAGTAACCCACTGCGAATCCCCGGAGTTCTTGAATGTCAGGGTCCAGTCGCCTTTCGAAACGACCTCGACCGTCTGTTCGAGCTTGCCGCCCTCGAGTTTCCCGGCGACAGTCACCGACTCGCCGCCGTTCACGGTAATTTCGGGCATGCCCGAATAACCGCCCTCTTCGTCATCGTCCGAACATGCGCTAAAAGCCGTCACGGCCAGCGCTGCACAGAACAATGTCTTCCAAAAATTTACTACTTTCATAGAGTTGAGTGTTAGTTAAAAAATGTATTGTTTGTAGCCAAAATTCTTTAAATTCACTACATAATGACAATATATTATGCCTCAAAGTTAAAATTATTTTCCGGACCTGCAAAGGTTTGTAACATTCTTTTAATAATCAGATCGGTCCGAATTGCAACCCTTTTCCGTCCGAACAGCAGTTCGCCGACGGGGACAGAAGACCCGGAACATGCGCTCGGGCATACTCCGGGTCAGCAGTATCCGCTCGATCAGCGTATTCTGTCGGCTGCGCGCACCAGCAGTTCGTCGCGGAAAATCGCACGGGCCGCCAAATAGGCAAACAGCAGGCAGACCAGAGGCAGCACAATGGCGGGCTTGAAGCCCTGCGTATGGAACGTCAGGTCGGAGAAGACCCGCCAGCTCAAAAAGTAATAGACGCCTTCCATCACCAGCGAGCCTAACAGCAACACCATTTCCACCACACAGAGGCGTATTTGCAGCAAACGGCGACGGAACAGGAAAACCGTCACCAGCGGCAGCGCACAGGCCAGCGCCAGCAGGACGCCCATATAGACGGTGGACTGGACAAGCTCCCCTTCGGCGGTTTTCAACCCGAAGGCGTAAAGCCCGAACTCGCCGGCGTCACCCGCAAACCACGCCAGCCCCGAAAAGAGCGTCACGGCCATAAGCGCCGCAATGATCAGCAAATAAAGCGTTTGGATTCGTTGTATCATCATTTACAAAGTTTTGTCGATCAGGTATTTGTTCCGCTCGGAAGACCCTCTGTTGATCAGCTCGCCCAAAAATCCGGCCAAAAACAGCTGAACGCCGAGAATTACGGCCAAAATCGCCAGATAAAACAGCGGCTGGTCCGTAACCGCCCGCAGGGGCAGGGCGTGGCTCTGCTTCCAGAGCTTCTCGGCGATGATCCACACCGTCGTGCCGCCGCCCATGAGGAACATCAGCGTTCCGAGGCTGCCGAAGAAGTACATCGGCGAACGCCCGAAATGCGTCATAAACAGCACCGTGATCAGGTCCAGATACCCTTTCACCGTGCGTTCGAGGCCGAATTTCGAACTGCCGTACTTGCGGGCGCGATGGTCGACGACCTTCTCGCCGATGCGGCCGAACCCGGCCTGCTTGGCCAGGAACGGAATGAAGCGGTGCATCTCGCCGTAGACCTCGATGGCCTTCACCACCTTGCGGCGGTAGGCTTTCAGCCCGCAGTTGAAATCGTGGAGCCGGATGCCCGACGCGGCCCGGGCCGTCCAGTTGAAGAATTTGCTGGGCCAGCGTTTGCCGATCGGGTCGTGGCGTTTCTTTTTCCACCCCGAGACCAGATCGTAGCCCTCTTCGAGGATCATGCGGCGCAGCTCGGGGATTTCGTCGGGCGAATCCTGCAAGTCGGCGTCCATCGTAATGACGACCTCGCCTTCCGCAGCCGCGAATCCGCAGTAGAGGGCCGCGGACTTGCCGTAGTTGCGCGCGAAACCGATGCCCCGGATGGCCGGATACTGCGTCTTGAGCCGTTCGACCTCCTCCCACGAGCCGTCCGACGAACCGTCGTCGACCAGAATAAGCTCGTACGAAAACCCGTTTTCGCGCATCACGCGGTCGATCCATGCCGCCAGTTCGGGCAGGGACTCCGCCTCGTTGTAGAGCGGCACGACGACCGATATATTCAGTTTATCCATCCTTATTGGTTAGTGCCTTCCGAGAAAACGTCGGGATCACGCTTGGTGAAGGCAGCAATAAACAGACCGAAAAAGCCGCCCTTGATAGCCGAGGCGAGCATTCCGCTGAAGAGCTGCACCAGCGGCGAACGCATCAGTTTCATCATCATCTCGATCTGGTCGCCCGTGTAGAACCCGGTGTTCTCCAGCATGGCGATCGACGGACCGATCATCGCCTCGTATCTGGCCGCAAAGAGCCAGTTGGAGGCGACGCCCATGAAGGCTCCCTCGATAAACCCGGCGCAGAGCATCACGCTGACCATGAAACCCAGGCACTGCCCGTAGCCGTATCCCCTGGCTCCGAAGCGTTCCGCGCGGCGTTTGGTGAGATACCCCAGCAGCAGGACGAAAATGACGAGCGACAGCAGGGACAGCAGCGTGTTCTGCACGTAAAAGCCCAGCACGTCGAAAAGGATCGCGACCAGAGCCATGATCACGCCGTATTTCGCGGCTTCGTTCCAGAAATTCTTCTTCTCCATTTTTCTATTTTGTTTTTAACACTCCGAGGCGCCAGCCTTGCCGCGCGGCGGCATCAGCCCCCTCTTCATTGCAGTTCACCCTTGCCTTCGCGCAGGATCTCCGGCCCGTCGCCCGTCAGGTCCACGACCGTCGTGGGGACGTTGTCCCCGATGCCTCCGTCGATGACCAGCGCGACCTCGCGGCCGTAACGCTCGTGGATCAGCTCGGGATCGGTCGTATACTCCACCACCTGGTCGTCGTCCTTGACCGACGTGGTGATCATCGGACACCCCAGCGCCCCGACCACGGCCCGCGCGACGGGGCTGGCCGGAATGCGGACGCCGATCGTGCGGCGCCGTTCGAGCGCCTTGTCCGGAATGCGCGCCGAAGCCGCCAGCACGAAGGTGAACGGCCCGGGCAGATTGCGCTTCAGAATCCGGAAAACGGCATTGTCCACCCGGCAGTACTCCGCGACCTGGGCGATGTTTTCGAAGACCACGGTGAACTTCTCCTCGCTCTTGCCCCGGATGCGGCGCAGCCGCTCGATGGCCTTCGGCGAGCGCAGCGAACAGCCGAAGGCATAGACGCTGTCGGTGGGATAAATGATGATTTCATCCCGCTCCAGGGCGTCTACGACGCGCTGCAACTCCTTCTCCGAGGGGTTCTGTTCGTATATCTTCGCAAGCATGGGATGACAAAGATACGAAAATTATTTAATCTTACGCCGATTGAGTTCGTCGCTGTACGCCCGGGCGTTCTTATTGTGCTCGCGAAGGGTTTTGGCGAAGTTGTGGTAACCGTCGAATTCGGGCCGTGCGCAGAAGAAGATATAGTCGTGCTTTTCGTAGTTCAGCACGGCGTCGATGGCGTTCTTTCCGGGCATGCAGATCGGCGAGGGCGGCAGCCCCTCGTTCACATACGTATTATAGGGCGAATCGTATTTCAGATGGCGGTAGAGGATGCGGCGCAGGCCGAAATCCTGCATGGCGTACTTCACCGTCGGGTCGGCCTGCAACTTGATGCCCTTCTTCAGGCGGTTGACGTAGACCCCGGCCACGCGGGGCATCTCGTCGCTCTTGCGGGTCTCCTCGTAGACGATCGAAGCCAGCGTCATCACCTCCAGCCGGCTCAATCCGCTGCGCTTGCGTTTTGCATCGCGTTCGGAAGTCCAGAAACGGTCGTACTCGCGCTTCATGCGCTTGACGAACTCCCCGGGCGTCACCGTCCAGTAGAACTCGTAGCTGTCGGGAATGAACATCGAAAAGAGCGTCACGCTGTCGAATCCGACCTCCGCGGCCAGCTCCTCCGAGGTCAGCGCCTGCATGATCGCCGTGGAATCGGCGTCGATCTGCCGTGCGAGTTTCTGCGCCAGCTGGGCCGGGATGCGCACGTTGTTGATCGTCACCCGCACGGGGGTCTGCAACCCCAGCTTGAGCATGCGCGCGATTTCGATGACGCTCATGCCGTGTTTGAGCACGTAATGCCCGGGCTTGAAGGTTTCGGACAGGTTGATCCTCCGGGCATAGGCGTCGAAAGCCCGGCGGTGTTTGATCTGCGGCAGCAGCGAGTCCGCGACCTGCCCGTATTCGGCCCGGGCGCTCACGTAGAGGTCCCGCTCCGTAACGACCGCATTTCCATAGAACTGCTGCCGCAGGACAAGCCCTGCGCCGGCCGTCAGGACGAACGCCGCCAGCAGACCCCAACCTAATATTTTCTTACGCATTTCAGTTTTTTTTTGCAAAGATATAAAATTTTCCTACTTTTGTGCCCGGGTGAGTCTTACACGACCAGCTCCTACAGAATCCCCCAGGCGAGGAATCGAGCAAGGGTATGTGGTCGTAGCGGTGCGATGTAAGTAGCTCACCCTTTTTTTCATAACGGCGTTTTGACCCGGCGGGTCGAAGCGCCGCTTTTTTTTTTGCGCATACCTTCCGGAACATCCGCTCCCGTTTTGGAAAAATAATTGTATCTTAATCCCGCAGAAAACCAGAAAACGATGGAAAACAGAATCACGACCCTTTTCGGCATCCGCTACCCCGTCGTCGCAGGCGGGATGGTTTGGTGCAGCGGCTGGCGGCTGGCCGCCGCCGTCAGCGAGGCCGGCGGGCTGGGGCTGATCGGCTCCGGCTCGATGACCCCCGAACTGCTGCGCGAGCACATCCGCAAATGCCGTGCGGCCACCTCCCGGCCGTTCGGCGTCAACGTGCCGCTGGCCTACCGTTATGCGCCCCAGCTGATGGACGTCATCACGGAAGAGCGCGTTCCGGCCGTCTTCACCTCGGCGGGCAACCCCGCGACCTGGACCGCACGCCTGCACGACGCAGGCTGCCGCGTGGCGCACGTGGTGTCGAGTTCGAAATTCGCGCTCAAGAGCCGCGAAGCGGGTGTGGACGCCGTGGTGGCCGAGGGATTCGAGGCCGGGGGTCACAACGGCCGTGAGGAGACGACGACGATGGCCCTCGTCCCGCAGGTGCGGCAGGCCGTCGACCTGCCGCTCATCGCCGCGGGAGGCATCGCCACGGGGGCCGGCATGCTGGCCGCTTTCGCCCTGGGCGCCGAAGGATGCCAGTTAGGGACGCGCTTTGCGCTGTCGCGGGAGAGTTCGGCCTGCGAGGCGTTCAAACGGCGGTGCGTAGAGGTACAGGAGGGCGGCACGATCCTGACGCTCAAAAAGGTGATCCCGACGCGCCTCGTCCGCAACGGTTTCTGCCGCACGGTCGAGGAGGCCGAATCGCGCGGCGCCGACGCCGAAGAATTGTCGGCCCTGATCGGCCGCGGACGCCCGAAACGGGGGATTTTCGAAGGCGACCTCGACGAAGGGGAACTGGAGATCGGACAGATCGCCGCGCTCATCGAAGACCTGCCGCCGGCCGGCGAGATCCTCCGCCGTCTCGTCGCCGAATACGAAGCCGCCCGCGGGAGCCTCGGCCCGCTCTGATCCCTCCCGAAATACGGAAAGCCCTACCCCACCCGGTTGCGGACGTAGACCCGCTGCTGCTCCGTCTTCATGTCGACGGCATCGGAAAGCGCCCGGACCAGGAGCGAAAGTTTCTTGTAGCCGTAGTTGCGGGGGTCGAAATCCGGCATCTTCTTCGACAGCACGCTGCCCACGTCGCCCAGAGAGGCCCAGCCGCTGTCGTCGGCGGCATCGTCGATCGTGTTCTCCAGCAGCGTGCGGAATTCGTCGTCGAACGGACGGATGATCGTCGAGGCGTGCCCCGCATCCGGCGACGGTTTCTTTTCCCCGGCAGTTTCGGCGGCCGGACCCACAGGCGCTTCGGCCCCGGCGGATCTTTTCGCGTCCGCCTTTTTCTTCGCAGGGGCCGCCTTCTCCGGCGGCGGCGTCTGCCCGAGGATTTCGACGTAGATGAATTTGTCGCAGGACTTGATGAACGGCTTCGGCGTCTTCTTCTCGCCGAACCCCAGCACCTCCCGGCCCGATTCGCGGATACGGCTGGCCAGGCGCGTGTAGTCGCTGTCGCTCGACACGATGCAGAATCCGTCCACGCCCTCCTTGTGCAGAATGTCCATCGCGTCGATGATCAGCGCCGAATCGGTCGCGTTCTTGCCCGTCGTATAGGCGTACTGCTGAATGGGCGTGATGGAGTTCTCCAGCAGCACCTCTTTCCAGGCGGCGAATTTCGGATTGGTGAAATCCCCGTAAATGCGTTTTATCGTCGGTGTGCCGTAGTTGGCGATCTCATCCAGAATATCCTTTATCTTGCGGTGCGAGATGTTGTCGGCATCGACCAGCACCGCGAATTTCTTGTCGTTCAGTTCCATAATTAATGCGGTTAAAGGCACAAGATACAAAAAATTCCGGCAACTCGCACCCCGCAGCCGCCGGACGGTTCCCTCGCGGACTCCTCCCCGACGCCGCAGAAGCGGGACTTCCGGCGGGATTTCCGGGGAAGTCGACAATTTGTTTCCGCCGACGGCGCACCGTCACCGAAAAATTCGTTATATTTGCAAAACGACAAAACCAAAAAACTGGAAAACAATGATACGTCTCAATGTATTTATCCGCACGACGGAAAGCAACCGCGAAGAACTGGTGCGCACGGCCAAGGAGCTGGCAACCGCTTCGCTCAAGGACGAGGGATGCGTGGCCTACGACCTGTTCGAAAGCGCCACGCGCAGCGACGTGCTGATGATCTGCGAAACCTGGAGCAATGCAAAGGCCCTCGCGGCCCACGAACAGGCGTCGCACTTCACGACCCTCGTGCCGCGTCTGGAACAGCTGGGCGAACTGAAAATCGAAAAGTTCGTCTTCTGATCCGTTCCCGCGACCCGGGCACAAAAAAACCTCCGCGTTTGCACGCGGAGGTTTTTCGTTTACTCCTCGACAGCCTCGAAGTCGGTCTTGTAGAGTCCGCAGATCGGGCAGGTCCAGTCGTCGGGAATCTCCTCGAACGGCGTCCCCGGCTCGATGCCCGTCTCGGGATCGCCCTTCGCCGGGTCGTAGACGTAGTCGCAGGCCGTGCACTTGTACCGCTTCGGGATGCAGCGGTCGGCGACCTTTTGCCAGTCGATCAGCTCCCAGAACGCCGCCAGAAAATCGGGACGGCGGTTGCGGTAGTCGATGTAATAGGCGTGCTCCCAAACGTCCACGGTCATCACCGGACGCAGTCCGTCGGTCATCGGGTTGCCGGCGTTCGGCTTGGCGACGATCGACAGTTTCCCGGCCTTGTCCATTGCCAGCCACGCCCATCCGGAGCCGAACAGCCCCACGGCGGCCTTGGTGAACTGCTCCTTGAAAGCCTCCACCGAACCGAACGCCTCGGTGAGTTTGGCGGCCAGCTTCGCGGGCATCGGCTGCTGCGCGGGAGTCAGCATCCGGAAAAAGAAGGTATGGTTCCAGGCCTGGGCGGCATTGTTGAAAATGCCCCCGTCGGCCTTGCGAACGATCTCGTCGAGCGGCATCTCCTCGTAAGGCGTCCCCGCGATCAGGTTGTTCAGGTTGTTCACATAAGTCTGCAAATGCTTTCCATAGTGGTAATCGAAGGTCTCTTTGCTCATCTTCGGAGCAAGCGCTTCCGGTGCATAGGGAAGCTCGGGCATTGTATGTTTCATGGTCGTGTGAATTAAATTCGCTCCAATATAGCGAAATTTCCGGTCGGTTCTTCCCGACAGCCGAAAATGATCATCAATTAAACGAATTGTCGTCTTTCGCGAGGGGCAAAAAAACGGGGGCTTTTCGAAAAAGCCCCCGTTCCGGAAAACCGCTCCCGGCGGAAACGGTTTCAGAAATTGGCCTTGACGCCCACCGTGAAATTGGCTCCCAGTTCGGGATACCAGGGGTATTCGTACAGGCGGCGGTTGACGAGGTTGCGGCCCTCGGCGAAGAGCGTCACGCGGCCCGAAACCTTCCAGTCGAAATTCACCTGCAGGTCCACGCCGAAGGGCGCTTCGAAAGACGGACCACAGACCGGTTCCGAAGCGTCGGTCGTAGCCGAAAGGTCGATCACCGTCCAGCGGCGCACGCCCTGCATCAGCGCCTTCACCCCGAACGAGACCTTGCGGCCCTCGTAGGCGACGCCCACGTTCCCGGCGAACGACGGAGCGCCGTTTTTCAGGTCCGTCTCGTCGTTATAGAGGTAGCCGTGCACGCCCAGGTCGAATTTCAGCGCGCTCACGGGCCGGAACTCGATCTCGCCGTTGAACGAAGTGACGGTCTGCCGCGCCATCACAGGGACCAGAACGCCCTGAAAAACCTCCGAAAAAGCAGGATCGTCCGACAAACTCCGATACGTGGTCCAGAAAAGATGGTTGTCGCGGACCGACACCCCGGCGTAGACACGGTAGTCGAAGCGGCTGCGCCAGAGACTGCCGCCCAGTCCGAGACGGAAATTGTAGTCCACGGAACTTTTGTCGAGCCACGTCGAGGAGGCGACATAGGGATTTTCCAGCGTCAGCGCCCGGAAGTCGTTCGGCGTCACCGCGCCGTCGGCCTCGAAGAAGGGTTTCAGCCCCGGCGTTCCGAGGTTGAAATCGAGCCGGGCGAAAGGAATGACATAATTTTCACTCTTCACGAGGTTCGAGGGTTCTCCTTCGAACTCGGTCCGGTCGCGGTAGTAGTCGGCCCCCACGTCGAAGCGCACGACCCCGCCTGCGAAACCGTAGCGCAGGGCGGCGTGGATCAGCTGCTGGCTGCTGCCCTCCAGCGATTTCTGCCCGGACCGCAATTCGTATCCCGCTTCGAGCGAGAACCTGCTGCGGCCGAATCCCCGGGCGATCTTCGCCCTGGCCCCGAGTGCGGTCTGCCGGGCCTTGTCGCCGTAATCCGGCCACTCGGAGTGGTCGAAGAACATCCCCCCGCGCAGGGCTATTTCAAAGTTCGTGCGGCTCAAGTCCTGAAAATTGTCTCCGAAACGCACCGCGACGTTCGCATCGCCGTAGTCGTTCATCCCCCCGATCCCGAGGCCCGCGCCGTCTCCGTCGGCCCAGGCCCCGTAACGGTGATACATCCGGTTGTCGTAGTAAATGTCGCCTTCGAGGATATGCCGGCCGAAATACTTGCCCGCGGCGGCCCCGATGCGGTTGAACATCCGCGTCGAATTGTTCTTCACCCCGAAATCGTTTTTAATATCGGCGTACCGCCCCTCGTGGTTGACGTACCCCACGACGTAGCCCGTCGACGGATTCTGCGACGAGGCGTAGAAGTCCAGCACCGAGTTGAGCGGATACCCCGCCCCGGCCTTCAGGTAGAAGGGCAGCGGTCGGTTGAACTCCCAGTAGGTCACCGTCGCGGGGCGGATCGGACGCGGCGAGAGCGTCGTGCGCAACGACAGCGGCGTAATGGTGTAGTCGATTTCGGGGCGCATGCGCGCCGTGTCGGTCATGTCGGGCTGGACGGCCAGTTTCGAGGCGCTCTCCACCTTCGGGACATAGGCCTTGGTCACTTCGACCTGCTTTTCGACCTGCGCCGCAGCCAACTGCGGCAGCACCGCCGCGAGGGCGGCCACTATCAGCATCTTCTTCATCGTCAGTTGAGTTTTGCGATTCGCGCCTTCGCTTCGTCCACGATGCCGTCGTCGGCAGGCGAATAACCGTCGGCGACACTCTGCCACGTTGCCCGGGCCTGGAAATTATCCCCTTTCTTCACATACACGTCGCCCAGCAGGATAAAGGCCTTGGCCAGCCAGTAAGCCTGCGGCTCCCGTTCGGAGAAGGCGAAGACCTCCTTTTCGGTCTTGTCCATGTCGCCGCTCCCGAACGTGGATTCAATCACGTAATAGGCAGCCTCGGAACCCTCTTTCGTGCGCACGTCCTTCGCCAGTTCGCGGTAGAGCTTCACGGCCTCGTCGCGGCGGCCTTCGGCGCGCAGCTGCCCGGCCCAGGCGTACTTCGCTTCGCGGAGCGCCGCGGCCCCCGCATCGTCGTGCCCGCAGACGTCGGCGGCCATCGCAGCGATCTTCGCCCCGTCGCCCCCGGCCACCGTCGCACGCACATAGCCCTTCATGGCCTCCTCGCGGCCCGTTTTGGTCGGCGCGGCGTCGTAAAGCCGGCGGTAGGCCGAGGCGGCCTCGTCCCAGCGTTCGTCGGCATAAGTCATCTCGGAGAGCTTCTCCAGCACGGCGACCGTGTACTGGGTCGTCCCCCGGTCGGCGAGCGCCGTGAGCGTCTCGATGGCCTCCCCGCGCTCGCCCGAGCGGAGGTAGCAGTCGCTCAAATAGTAGAGCGCGTCGGTCAGGTAATACCCCTTCGGATAGCTCTGCACATAGCTGCGCAGCGACTTCGCGGCAGCCTCCTGCTGTCCGTCGAGGTAGAGTTTCTGTGCCGCGGCGAACGACAGCGAATCGCGCGAAAGGGCCGTCAGGTCGCTCTCCAGTCCGGCCTTGGCGGCGTAGTCGAAATAGGCGTCGGCATCGCCCTGCGAAACGTAGATCTCGCGGATCGACTGCATCGCGCCCCTGGCTTCCGAGGAGTGGGGCGACGCCCCGACCACCCGATCGTAATACTTGAGCGACTTTTGCTTGTCGCCCAGATTCAGGTAGGCCAGCCCGAGGTCGGACAGCGCCTGCGTGCAGCGCGGCGACGACGGATAGGCGGCCACGAACTTTTCGAGCTGCGCGGCGCCCTCGGCATACTTCTCCTGCGCGATGTAGCTGCGTCCCAGCTCGTAGGAGGCTTCGTCGGCATAGTCGCCGCCCGAAGCGGCGATCTGCCGCAGGGCCTGCTGCTTCTGGTCCGTGCGGCCCAGGATGCCGAGCGTCACGGCCCGTTTGTAGCGGGCGTACTGCTGTTCGGGCGTCGCCAGGGCGATGGCTTTGTCATACTCCCCCACGGCCTCCTCGAAACGGCGGTCGGAATAGGCCGCGTCGCCCAGCCGGTTGTAGGCGTCGGCGCGGTAACGGTCGCGCGGCGACCAGGCGGCGAGGAACTTTCGGAACGAAGCCTGCGCCTGCCCCAGGTCGTTGCGGTCGAAGGCGCAGTAACCGAGATTGTACCACGCCAGCGCATACTCCCGCTCGGTGCGGGGCGCACGCTTCAGGTAGGCGTTGTATTTGGCCGCCGCCACCGGGTAGTCGCCCTGTGCGAAGGCGATTTCACCCTGCCAGAAGGCGTTCAGCGCGGTGTACTTGGGGCTGACGTTCACCGCGGCGGATTCCGTGAGGTAACGCTGCGCCGCACGCATGTCGCCCGCCTTGTAGGCCTCCAGAGCGCGGAAATAGGTGATCTTCTGCAACGCCGCGCGGATGTCGGCGTCGCCCGAGGGCATCTGTTTGATGGCCCTGTACGCGGCATCGTAGTCGCGGGAGTTGTAGTAAGCGGCGATCAGCAGCGCACAGGCCTCCTCCGCGCGCGGCGACGAAGGATAGCGTTCGACATAGCGCGTCAGCACGTTGATCGCGCCGTTGAAGGCGCCGCCGCCCAGTTCGTACTGCAATTTGGCGTAGTTGAACAGCGCGTCCTCGGCCACCGTCGCGTCGAGCGACTCGTCGGAAGCCATCGCGAAAGCCTGCATCGCCGACTCCTTGTCCCCGGCGCGCAGGTAACAGTCGGCCAGGTGGTAGGAGGCGTTCTGCGTCAGCGCGTCTTCGGCGCCGCACGCCTTGCGCAGCCACTCCGCGGCCTCCGCATAGCGGGCCGTGCGGTAGAGCGAGAAGCCCTCCAGGTAGCTGGCGTCGCGGTCCATCTCCCCGCCGGCCTTCCGGAAAGCCGCGAGGTGCTCCAGCGTCCTGTTGAAATCCTCCAGCCGGAACCACGATTCGGCGACCACGCGCTCCAGCTCGGCGCGCCGCTCGGGAACGGCCCGGCGGGCCAGCGTCTCGCCGTTTTCGACCACATAGCGGTAGTTGCCCTCGCGGAACTCGATCTGCATGAGGTAATAGGGAACCACGTCGCGGTAGGCGTCGCTGCGCAGAAGCGCCGTGAAGGCCTGCTTCGCACGGCCGTAACGCCCTTCGGCGTAGTCGATATAGGCCTTGTAGTAACGGGCGTGATCGGCGTATTCGCTGCGGCTGCCGATGCGGTCGAAATAGTCGTACGCCTTCCGGTAGTCGCCCCCGGCGAACGCGACGTAGCCCATGCGGATGTCGTACTGCTCGCGGCGCGGCGCGCTCAACGCCTTGTAATCGGTCTGCTCGAAAGCCTCGCGGGCCTTTTCCATGTTCCCCGCGGCGCAGTAGAACGAACCGAGCGCGAAACGCACGTCGTTGGCGTAGACCGATTCGGGATAACGCTCCGCGAATTCGCGCAAGGCCCCTTCGGCATCGGGGCTGCCCAGCTCCACGGCGCAGGCGGCCAGGTAAAAATCCGCCTCCTGGGCCAGCAGGCGGTCCGAAGGCGTCAGCGCCGCCCTGACGCGCAGGAATTCCTGCCGGGCGTCGCTCCAGCGGCCGTAATCGAACAGGTCGCGGGCGCGCCCCGCGAGGGTCTCTATTTCAGGCCCGGCAGCCTGCGCGCCGAAGGCGCACGCCGCAAGGGCAAGGGTCAGCAATGAAATCCGGAATTTTCGCATATGCATTGTTTCACTAAATACGGGCAAATATACGAATTTTTGCCCATCCGCACACTACCAAAGGAACGGAATTTGCCCCTGGGTTATTGTTGAACACAAAAACCGAAATCCATGATTGAAAAAGTAACTTTACAGATGTCCGAAAACGGGAAATTCCGGACCGAAAACGGCACCGGATGCGACGCGATGAATCCCAAGACCCTGATGCTCTACGCCGCGGCGCAATGCTCCGCCCAGACGGCGCTGATGATCATGCAGAAAGAGCGCATCACGCCCAAACGCTTCGAAATCAGCTTTTCGGGCGATTTATCCGCCGAGACGGTTCAATCCGAAAGCGTATACCGCTCGTTCCATGTGGTTTACAACGTCGAATGCAGCTCCGAAGACGACCAGGCGAAAGTCGGCCGCGCACTGGAACTGACACACGAAAAGTACTGCGGCATGGTGCAGATGCTGCGCAGGATCGCACCCGTGTCGCGCGAGATCGCCGTGGTCAGCACCCAGCCGGCGAAGGCGTAGAACGCCCGGCGGCAGGAAAAAACGGCGGAGAGATTCTCCGCCGTTTTTCTATTGCGCCGTGATGCGCTGGTAGTCCGACACCGCCACGGCATAGTTGTAGTGCGCCCGGATGGCGTTCGAATAGAGCTGAATCCAGCTCAGCTGGGCTTGCAGGACGTCGAGGATCGTCGCCAGGCCTTCGCCGTAGGAATAGGTGCTGATGGAGAGGTTCTCGCCCGCGATGCGGAGGCTCTCTTCCGAGGCGTCGACCTGCGCGCGGCTCTGCACGAGGGCCGTCCAGCCGTTCATCTCCTCGCGCACGATGTCGTCGTGCACGAGCGCGGCGTTCCACTCCTGCTGCAACTGCACGGCGCGCGCGGCCCCCACGGCCCGGCGGCGTTCGCCCCAGTGGAAGATCGGCACGGAGAGTTTCACGAAAGCCGATCCGTCGACGTAGGTCGCACCCGTGCTGTTGGGGTAATAGGGCTGCCACATGCCGCCGACACCCACGCTCAGCTGCGGATTGAACGGCGCGCGGACGGCCCGGATTCCCGCCTCGGCCTGCTCCGAGCGCAGCCGTGCGGCGGCATAGTCGGGACGCCGCTCCAGCGCCTCGGCCGCCACGACCCGTCCGGGCATCGGCAGCGAGTCGCGGATGCCCTGCGCGAGCTGTACGCCGAGCGCGGCGTCGGTTCCGCGAAGGATGTTGAAGTTGTGGAGCGCAACCTCGTAACTCTGCTCGGCGCTCACGAGCGAATATTCGGCCTCGCTCAACCGTGCGTCGATCATCAGCACGTCGCCCTTGGCGATATAACCCTCCGAAAAGCGGCGGTCGACGACCTCCTTGAGCGAACGGATGATCGCGACATACTGCCGCATCGAGGCGGCATAGAGTTCCACGGCCGAGAGGTTCCAGTAGGCGTAGTCGGCGGCATAGCGCACGTCGAGGCGCGAAAACTCCTCGTCGCACAGCGCGATGCCGTAGCCCAGTTCGGCCTGCCGGGCCGCGGCCCGCACCGCACCGCCGCCGTAGACGGTCTGCACCAGCTGCGGCAGGAGGCTGAACGTCCAGCGTTCCACGCCGTCGAAATGGCGCACGGTCGCCGTGAAACTGCCGTCCATCGCGAGCCGCGGCAAGTAGCCCGTGCGGGCCTGCCCCGCCGTCTCGGCCGCCGCATTGCTCTTCGAGGCGGCGATCTTCAGCTGCCAGCTGTAATCGGCGACGGCAGCGCGGTAGTCGGCGAGCGAGGTCTGCCCCAGCGCCGGGACGCAGAGCCAAAGGGCGATTATCGAAACTGTTATCTTCATGGCTTGCGGATATTGTAGAACAGCGCGTAGACCACCGGCAGGACGCAGACCGTCAGCAGCGTGGCGACCAGCAGTCCGCCCATGATCGTGGCGGCCATCGCGCCGAACATCGAGTCGAACAACAGCGGCAGCATGCCCAGAATGGTCGTTCCCGAGGCCATCGCCACCGGGACGATACGGCTGCGCGTCGCAGAGGTCAGGGCCTCGTAGGGGTCTTTGCCCGCGGCCCGCAGCACGCCGATCTGCTCGACGAGCACCACGGCGTTCTTGATGTTCATGCCGACGAGTCCCAGCAACCCCAGCAGGGAGAAAAAGTTGAACACCTTGCCCGTGACGGCCAGTCCCAGCACCACGCCGATGAAGATCAGGGGGATCATCAGCAGAATGACGACCGGCTCGCGGTAGTTGCGCAGCAGCAACAGCAGGACGATGAGGATGAGCACCAGCGTCAGCGGCATGTATTCGGCCAGCGCCTCGTTGGACTCCTGCTGGCTCTCCTGCTCGCCGAAGACCTTCATCGAGTAGCCCTCGGGAAGCACCACGGCGCGGTCCACCGAATCGCGCAGCGCGGCGAACAACTGCATGGTGTTGACCCCGCGGCCCGGGTCGCATTGGGCCTTCATCACCCGCTGGCGGTTGAAACGCTTGATGACGCCCGGCCGGAAATCGAAACGGAATCCGTCGGTCGCCTGCTCAATCGAAAAGACCTTGCCCGAAGGATTGAAGATCGGCAGGGCCTGCAAATTGGTCAGGTTATACGAACCGATGTTCTCGTCTTTCAGAAGGATCGGCATGAACTGGTCGCCCTCGCGGTATTCGCCCAGCGTGTATCCCTGCGTGGCGATGGTGATGCCGCGGGCCATCTGGCTGCGGGTGATACCGATGCGCTGGCCCTTCATCTGCGAGTAGACCGGCTGCCACATCGGCACGCGGTTGCCCCAGCCGTTGCGGATGTTTACGGCTCCGGGGGTGCGCCACATCACCTCTTCGGCCCGGGCCGCGAGACGGCGCAGCGTGTCGACGTCGTCGCCGATGAAGCCGAATTCGATGGCCGCGTCAGGCACGGGCGAGAGCTTGAAGAGCGACGAGCGCAGCCACACGTCGGGAAAATTCGCGGTGACATAGGCGTTGAAACGCTCCTCGACGGCCTCGGTCTGCCGCTTGTCGTGCAGTTCGACGAGGATGTTGCCGAAATTGGGACGCAACGAAATGCTACTGCTGGCCAGATAGTAACGCGGCGGCGTCGACCCGAGCGTCATCGAGACGGTCTTCACCTCGGGCTGCGCGCGCAGCCACTCCTCCATGGCGAGCAGATTACGCTCCGTATCGCGGATATTATACCCGTCGGGCAGCAGTACGTCGGCCCGGAAATAGGGTTTGTCGAGCGACGGAAAGAAGTTCTGGGGCATCAGCCCCATGACGGCCAGCGACAGGACGAACAGCCCCGCGACCGTCGCCGCGACGGCCCACCGCCACCGCAGCAGGGCAGCCAGCAGGCGGTCGAAAGCGCGGTAGAAGCGCGTGTCGTAGGGATCGCCGGCGACAGGTTTCACCTTGAGCATGAAATTGCCGAACAGCGGCGTCTGCGTCAGGGCCAGCACCCAGCTCAACAGCAGCGAGAGGGCCAGCACGACGAACAGCGGCTTGACGATCTCGGCCACCGACGAGGGGGCGAGGTACAGCGGCAGAAACGAGAATATGGCGATCAGCGTGGCCCCCAGCAGGCTCCACCGCGGGGCGTTGGCTCCCTCGACGACGGCCGTGCGGCGTGCCGCGCCCCGCAGCATGGCCTGTTGTGCATTGTCGGTGACGACGATGGCGTTGTCGACGAGCATGCCCATCGCGATGATGAAACCGGCCAGCGAGGTGCGGTTCAGCCCCTCGCCCAGAAACTGCATCAGGAGCAGCGTGCCGCCGATCGAGAAGAGCAGCGAACTGCCGATCAGCACCCCGGCGCGGAAGCCCATGACGAGCATGATGATCAGAATGACGATCGCAACCGACTCGGCGAGGTTGAGAATGAACGTGGAATTGGCCTCCCGGGCGATGCGGTTCTCGGGATAGAGCACCGTCAGCTCCATGCCCAGCGGCATCTGCCGCGTGAGCGAAGCCAGCAGAGATTCGATCTCCGCACCGGTCTTCACCACGTCGACGCCCTCCTCGGTCGAGACGCCGATGCCCACGGCGCGGCGGCCGTCGACGCGCATCATCGTCTGCGGAGGCTCGGCGTAGCCCCGCTCGACGCGGGCGATGTCGCCCAGGCGGTACTGTTTGCCCGAAGAGGAGATCAGCAGCTGGTCCGAAAGGTCGTCGAGCGTCTTGTAGGTCCCGTCCTCGAGAATCTGTATCTGGAGTTTTCCGGCCTGCTTCTCGCCGCTGTCGACGATGGAATTCTGCTGGCCGATGGTCGCGACGATGGTTTCGGGACGGATGGCGAAATTGGCCAGCGTCGCCATGCTGACATAGACGTTCACCACGGGCGTCTGTTCGCCGTAAAGGGCCACCTTCTGCACGCCGTCGACCGTCACGAGCGCCGTTTTGAGCCGCTGCGCCCAGTCGCGCAGTTCGGACCAGGTGAAGCCTCCGTCGACCGAAAGCCCGTAGTAGATGCCGTACACGTCGCCGAAATCGTCGGCGACGGTCACCGCCGAAGCCCCCGCGGGCAGGCGCGGCTGGACGTTGAGCACCTTGCGGCGCAGTTCGTCCCACAGTTGCGGAATTTCGGCGGCGGGTGTGGCCGGGTCCAGTTCGACCTGTATCTTCGAAAGCCCGTAATAGGATTCCGAAGTGATTTTATGCACGCGGCGCATCGACTGCACCTCGCGTTCGATGGGTTCGGTGACAAGCTCCTCGACCTGCTGCGGCGTGGCCCCCGGATAGGAGCAGACGAGCGACGCCGACTTGATGACGAAGACCGCATCCTCCTTCTTGCCCAGCGTGGCGAAGCCCAGCGCTCCCCCGGCCAGCAGGACGAAGAGGAAGAACCAGATCACCTTGGCGCTGCGCAGCGAATATTCGGGCAGGTTCATGGCGGCGTCAGTTTAAGATGCGGACCCGTTCGCCCTCGCGCAGCTGGTAAACGCCCGCCGTGACGACCCGTTCGCCGGGCGCAACGCCGCTGTCGACGACCACCCGGTCGCGGCCAAACAGCTCCCCGAGCGTCACCTCGCGGCGCATGACGCGGTCGCCCGCGCCGACGATCCAGACGTAGGTCCCGCCCCCGGCCGGGGCGTAGACGGCCGAAACGGGCAGCGACACGGCATCGGGAACGGGATCGGCGCTCAACATGGTGATCGTGCACGACATGCCGGGCGAGATGCGGTAACGGGCCGGATCGGGGTTTTCGAGAGTCAGCGACACAGGGAATCCCGAGGCGTCGGACGAGGTTTCGACATACTCTTTCAGGCGGGCCGGAATGGCCGCGCCCCGGTAGTTGTCGAACGCAACGGTAAAGCGCGTGGAGCTGTCCCGCAACAGCGGCAGCGCGTTTTCGGGCAGCGTGAACTGGACGGTCGAGGTGACGGGATTGACCAGCCGGAGAATCGGCTGTCCGGCCTGCACGCGTTCGAAATTATCGACGTACTTGCGCTCGACGACCCCGGCGAACGGGGCCTTCAGGCGGGTGTCCTTCAGCAGGTCGAGGGTGTTCTCGTAGGTCGAGCGGGCCTGCGCATAGCGCGTCGCGGCCGCTTCGGCCTCCTGCCGCGACACCGCCTCGTGCTCCAGCAGCCGCTGCATGCGCTGCTGCTGCGAGCGGGTCTCTTCGAAGGCCGAGCGGGTCGCCGCGACCTGCAACTCGATGTCCCGGGGGTCGAGTTCGGCGAGCAGCTCCCCCTTCTTCACGCCCGCGCCCTGCGAAACGGGCACGTCGAGGACCTGCCCCGCCACCTTGAAGGCGAGGTTCACAGCGTCGTCGGGAGTAGCCATGCCGGCGAAATCCTTGTCGATAAGCCCTGCGCCGGCAGCCGTCGCCACCTTCACGGGGCGTACCACCGCAGGTGCGGGCGTCTTGCGGGAACACGCCCCGGCAAGCAGGGCGATCGCTAAAATGGGGATGATTCGCATACGAAAAAAGTTGACACCGTTTCCGGCGTCAACTTTCATACCAGCGTCCCGCAGGATGCCCCTACGGACGAATATCGCGACAGTTCTTTTTAGAGGTGATAGCTCCGTCGTCCAGCACGACAAGCCCGTTATCGGCGCGGAGCATGGTTTTCATCGTCGAGGCGTCGATATTGTAGCACCGCACCTCCACCGTGCCGAACTCGTGCCACGTGACGCCGTAAAGCGGATCGGGCGTCAGGCAGACCACGTGCGCACCCTCCTCACGGGCACGCTCCGCAAGCCGGGCCATGCGCCGTGCGCACGAACGCGGCAGGCGGTCGAAAGCCGTGACGCAGAGCATGTAAACCCGCCCCGGCATCGTCAGTACCTCCTCCGTGGCGTCGCCCTCGGCGTCGCGCAGGGCGAATTCGCTCACAAGAGGTCTCACGGCCGGGACTTCGCTCGTGGTGCGGGTGTCGACCCACTCCCATTTTTCGGCATCCTGCCACTCGGTGTCTTCCAGCGAGAACTCGCGCTCGCGGCCCGTCCGCCTGTTGCGGTATACCAGCACGGTTTCCGACTCGCCCGGCTCGACGACGGGAGCCTGCATCGCCTCGCGGATATTGACCCCGACCTTATAGGGCAGGAAATCCACGAGCGGCAGGTGAATGTAACAGTAATAGCCGAGGTACATCGCCAGAAAGAAGAACGTGCAGGTAAGCACGATCTCCAGCGGTTTGAAGGCGAAAATCTTGTCGGGCCGGTAACGCCACCACACCACGAAGGCCATCGGCAGCAGCACGACGTTCTTGACGAAAGTCTCCCACGGGGTAAGTTTCAGCGCCTCGCCGAAGCACCCGCAGTCCTCGACGGGGATGAGCGTGGCGCTCAACAGCGTCAGCAGCGTGAAGAAAACCATCGACAGCACGGCGAAGATCGAAATCAGCCGGATACGGACCTTGAACAGCAGCATGCAGCCCATCATCAGCTCCGCGCCGCACAGCCAGATCGAAAAGACCATCGCCCCGGGCTGCAGGTAGTCGAGTCCGTAGATCGAAAGGTACTCGTTGACCTTCAGCGCCGTGCCCCACGGATCTATCACCTTCGTGAAACCCGAAACGATGAACGTGCAGGCGAGGATCAGCCGGCAGACGTTGGCCGCGATTTTGAAAGTCCGGGTCTTTCTCATCGCGCGTCGAGTATCGGGGCCAGCACGGCCCGTATTTTTTCGAAATTATGTTCGGGCGAACCCATCGCCCCCGACGGATCGCTGCAATCGACCACACGCAGCGAATCGTCCTTCGCCGCGGCGGCGAGGTACACCTCGCGCACGCGCCGTTGCAGGTCGAGAGCGTCTTCGTGAATGTCCCGGCTGCCTTGCAGGTAGTCGCGGTCGTCTCCCTCGCGGACCTCCGTGAGCTTTCGTTCGGTGAAGGCGAACGGCACGTCGAGGAACAGCGACAGATCGGGGCGCGGCAGGTCGTTGTAACCGAATTCCAGGTCCAGAATCCACTGCGCGAGGCGGTCGCGCCGCTCGCCGGCAGGTAGTTTCGCACACTGGAAACCCACGTTCGAATAGACGTAACGGTCGAGGACCACGGCTTTGCCTTCGGCGATCCACGCCCGAATCTGCGGGCCGGCCGCCGCCCGGTCGCCCGCGAAGAGCAGGGCCACCAGATAGGGGTCGACTTCGTTCACGCCGCCGAATTCGCCGCGCAGGAAGCGGGCGATCAGTTCGCCGTAGACCGGCGCATCGAAACGCGGAAAATGAACGTATTCGCTCTCCACGCCACGTTCTGCGAGCAACTGGCGCAACATCCGGATCTGGGTCGACTTGCCCGCTCCGTCCAAGCCTTCGAGTACGATGAACATAGGTAGTAGTTTTTAATTTTCAGTTGCGCAGCATATTCACGGCCCGTTCGACCCCGGCGGCCAGCGCATCGGCCTCCGCAAGCGTATTGTACAGCGCGAACGAGGCCCGGCACATGCCCGTCGTCCCGTAGTGGTCCATCACCGGCTCGGCGCAGTGCTGGCCCGTGCGGACCGCAATGCCCAGCTTGTCGAGAATCATCCCCATATCGTAGGGATGCACCCCCTCGACATTGAACGAGAGGATGGCGCATTTGCCGGGCGCCGTGCCGTAAATCCGCAGTCCGCCGATCCCCTTCAGCCGCTCCGTGGCGCGGCGCAGCAGCGCCTCTTCGTGGGCTTCGATCTCCGCAGGGTCGAACCGCTGCATGAACTTCACCGCCTCGCCCAGTCCGATGGCGCCCACGAAATTGGCCGTTCCGGCCTCGAATTTCAGCGGCACGGGGGCATAGGTGGTCTTCGCGAACGTCACCGTGTCGACCATGTCGCCGCCGCCCATGAACGGCGGCATCCGTTCCAGCAGTTCGCGCTTGCCGTACAGCACGCCGATTCCCGTCGGCCCGTAGAGTTTGTGGCCCGAGAAGGCGTAGAAGTCGCAGTCCATCGCCCGGACATCGACCCTGCCGTGAACCACGCCCTGACAGCCGTCGACAACGACAACGGCCCCCGCAGCATGCGCCGCTTCGACCACCGTCCGCAGGTCGGGCCGCGTGCCGAGCGTGTTGGACGCCTGCGTGACGGCCACCACGCGCGTACGTTCGTCCACGAGCGACGGCAGGAGGTCCGTGCGCAGCGCTCCCGCCTCGTCGAACGGAAGCACGCGGATTTCGGCCCCCTTGCGTTCGGCCAGCATCTGCCACGGCACAATGTTCGAGTGGTGCTCCATCTCGCTGACGAGGATGTTGTCCCCCGCTCCGACGAAGGCGTCGCCCCAGGCGTAAGCCACCGTGTTGAGCGACGCCGTGGCGCCCGCCGTGAAGACGATCTCCTCCTTTTCGGCCGCCCCGACGAACGCAGCGATCCGCTCCCGGGCGGCTTCATACAACACCGTCGCCTCCTCCGAGAGGAAATGCACCCCGCGGTGAATGTTGGCGTTCAGCTCCCGGTGAAGGCGATCGACCGTCTCGATCACCGTCCGGGGTTTCTGGGCCGTAGCCCCGCTGTCGAGGTAAACCAGCGGCTTGCCGTAGACTTCGCGGTGCAGGATCGGGAACTCCTCCCGTATTTTTTCAACGTCGAACATTTCTCACAGGGTTTCGATTTTCGCCGCGGCCCGTTCCAGGATCGCCCCGCACAGCGGCTCGATGCCGCAGCGGGTCACCACGTCGCCGACGAATCCCTCGATCTGCAACCGCCGGGCCTGGGCTTCGTTCAAACCGCGCTGGCGCATGTAAAGTATCGCCTCGGCATCCATCTGCCCCACCGTCGCGCCGTGCGAGCATTTCACGTCGTCGGCGTAGATTTCCAGCTGCGGCTGGGTCGTGATGCGGGCCGTCCGGCTCAACAGGATGTTGCGGCTCTGCTGCCGGGCGTCGGTGCGCTGGGCGTCGGGGGCCACGTAGACCATTCCGCAGAACTCGCCCACGGCCTGCCCTCCGGCGACCCCCTTGACGTAGGAGTCGCTGCGGCAGTCGGCGACGTTGTGCGCCGTATGCAGTTTCAGCACGCAATGCTCTTCACCCGCGGCGAGGAACACCCCGCCCAGCTCGTTTTCGGCATCCGCACCGTCGAGGTCGATGCGGTACGAAGCGTTGGCGCTCGACAGCAGCACCGTCGTCAGGCGGCAGCGGCTGCGGGCGGCCTGCTTCACCGAGACCTCGGCGAACGCCTCGGCCGTGAACAGTTCGGTCAGCTCCAGCTGCGCCCCTTCGGCCAGCGTCAGCGTCAGCGACGACACGTCGGGTGCGGTATGCAGCACGACGATCCGCGCCGAAGCGCCCGCCGCGGCCTCCACGCGCAGATGCCGGGGATCGACCGCCGCAAAGGGTTCGGCCTCGACCCCGGCGATGCGGAGCACCTCGCCGTCCGCCGCGCGGAACCCGCGGATGATGTCGGGAATCGTCTCCATTACTCCTTATATTCGTTGATCAGCCAGTCGTACCCCTCCTTTTCGAGCTTGAGGGCCAGCGACTTGTCGCCCGAATGGATGATGCGGCCCTTGTAGAGCACATGCACCACGTCGGGCACGATGTAATCCAGCAGACGCTGGTAGTGGGTGATGACCACCGTGGCGTTGTCCGCCCGGTGGAGTTTGGTGACGCCCGTGGCGACGATGCGCAGGGCGTCGATGTCGAGCCCCGAGTCGGTCTCGTCCAGGATCGCCAGCTTCGGATCGAGCATCGCCATCTGGAAAATCTCGTTCTTCTTCTTCTCGCCGCCCGAGAAGCCTTCGTTCACGGCCCGCGAGGTGAGTTTCGACGAGAGTTCCACCACGGCGCTCTTCTCGCGCATGAGTTTCAGGAATTCGGCGGCCGAAAGCGGCTCCTCGCCGCGGAACTTGCGCTGTTCGTTGACGGCCAGCTTCATAAAATTAGCCATCGTGACGCCCGGGATCTCCACCGGATACTGGAAGCCCAGGAACAGCCCCAGCCGCGCCCGGTCCTCGATGGGCATCGACAGCAGGTCGCGGCCCAGAAACTCGGCCGACCCTTCGGTGACGGTGAATTTCTCATTGCCCGCCAGCACCGACGCCAGCGTCGACTTGCCCGAGCCGTTAGGCCCCATGATGGCATGCACCTCACCGGCCCTGACTTCGAGGTCGATACCCCGGAGAATCTCCTTGCCGTCGACCGAGGCGTGTAAATTATGTACCTTTAACATATCATCAACTTACTATTATTCTCGTTTCCTTTTTTCGCTCTCGCAGGTCGTTTCCACGGCGTTCCGCCGTGTTTGCAAGCCTGACCCCACCCTAAACCCCTCCCTCGGGAGGGGCTTATCGCATGCGACCGGATTGCAGACGCAAACTGCAAACTACCCTACGCTGCCCTCCAGCTGCAAGGCCAGCAGTTTCTGGGCTTCTACCGCAAACTCCATCGGCAGTTTGGCCAGCACCTCGCGGGCATAGCCGTTGACGATCAGCCCCACGGCGTCTTCCGTCGAGAGTCCGCGCTGGTTGCAGTAGAACAGCTGGTCGTCGGAGATTTTCGAGGTCGTGGCCTCGTGCTCCACCACACCCGTCGGGTTGCGCACGTCGATCACCGGGAAGGTATGCGCCCCGCACCGGTCGCCGATCAGCAGCGAATCGCACTGCGAGTAGTTACGGGCGTTCTCCGCCCCCTTCGCCACGCGGACCATGCCGCGGTAGGAGTTCTCGCTCCGGCCCGCCGAAATGCCTTTCGAGACGATGCGGCTGCGGGTGTTGCGGCCGATGTGGATCATCTTCGTCCCCGTGTCGGCCTGCTGGAAATTGTTGGTCATGGCCACCGAGTAGAACTCCCCGACGGAGTTGTCGCCGGCGAGGATGCAGCTCGGGTATTTCCACGTGATCGCCGAACCCGTCTCGACCTGCGTCCACGACAGCCGGGCGTTCTCGCGGCAGATGCCGCGCTTGGTGACGAAGTTATAAATGCCGCCCCGGCCCTGCTTGTCGCCGGGATACCAGTTCTGAACGGTGGAATACTTCACCTCGGCGTCCCGCTCGACCACGATCTCGACCACGGCGGCGTGCAGCTGGTTCTCGTCGCGCTGCGGCGCGGTGCACCCTTCGAGGTAGCTCACGTAGGCGCCCTCGTCGGCCACGATCAGCGTGCGTTCGAACTGCCCCGTGCCGGCGGCGTTGATGCGGAAATAGGTCGACAGCTCCATCGGGCAGCGCACCCCCTTGGGGATGTAGCAGAACGAGCCGTCGGAGAAGACCGCGGCGTTCAGCGCAGCGTAGAAGTTGTCGGTATAGGGCACGACGCTCCCGAGGTATTTTTTCACCAGCTCGGGAAAGTCGCGCAGCGCCTCGGAGATCGAACAGAAGAGGATGCCCTTCTCGGCCAGCACCTCCCTGAAAGTGGTCTTGACCGACACGGAGTCCATCACGGCGTCGACCGCGACGCCCGCAAGAGCCATCTGCTCTTCGAGCGGGATGCCCAGTTTGTCGAACGTGCGCTTCAGCTCGGGGTCGACCTCGTCCATCGAACCGAGCTGCTTTTTGGGCTTGGGAGCCGCGTAGTAGATAATGTCCTGAAAGTCGATCGGGGGGATCGTCAGGTGGGCCCAGGTCGGAGGCTCCAGCGTCAGCCAATGGCGGTAGGCAGCCACGCGCCGCTCGGTCATCCACTCCGGCTCGCCCTTTTTGGCGGAGATCAGCCGCACGACCTCCTCCGAAAGACCCTTGCCGATGGTTTCGGTTTCGATGTCCGTCGTGAAGCCGTACTTGTATTCCTGCTCTCCGATATTCTCCAGTATGTTTTTCTCGTTTTCTGCCATTACAAGCGAAATATCATGCAAAGATACAAAATTCCATTTACATTTTTACCATCTCCCCTGCAAATCCGGTTCCGCAACGGTCAAACGGCAAAAAAGAGGCGCGGAATATTCCGCGCCTCTTTCATGCGAAGCCTTCCGGCTACCTGGTGTATTCGATAACGACCTTGCCGATCTCGATGTTGGTAGAAGTATCGGAAAAGCCGATGCGGAAATCGGAAGCATCGACGCCGGCCGCCGCGAAATCGAAGGTGATCGTGCTCGAATTCGTTCCGGTCGGTTCCGTGGCGGCCAGAACCGTCGCGGAGGTTCCGTAGGTGCATGTCAGCAGTTCGGGCTTGCGGGCCGAATTGGGATTGATCGTGATCTTCCGGATTTTACCCATATCCGATGCCGCCACATGGGTCTCGGCCTTGCCCTTGTTGAAATACCACACGATGTTCTTCGTATCGCTGGTGCTGTAATAGATATTGCCCGTGAAGGTGATCGCGCTGGTCCCGGTATCGTCGGTCGCCGTCCACGTGCTGTCGCCGGCAGCCCAGCTGGTCGGCAGGCCCGTGATGTTGGACGAGAGCACACCCGCCGTGGCCGACAGGGTCATCGTATAGTCGGTTCCCGCGTCGCCGCCGCCCGAGCCGCCGTCGGAGACATACTCGATGCTGTAAAAGCGCAGTCCGTTGATCGTGGAATAAACGTAGACTGTGGTTTCGCCCGTCACCGCGATGTCGAATTCACAGGTCGTAGGCTCCCCGCTGCCCGATCCGGCCTCCTTGCTCTGCGCTCCGGCCGCATCGTCGCCGATCTGAACCGTTACGGAACGTCCGTCCGTAGCTGCGCCGCTGCCCGTATTCGACGCCACGACCTTCAGTTTGCCCGAGGCGGAAGCCGTGAACGAGAAACTGCGGACCGAAGCCGTGCCTTTGCCGCCGGTCTGGATATAGCTGACGCCGCTGCTCGTTCCGCCGCGGAAGCTCGATCCGCCCGAAAGGATGCGCAGGCCGTCGATCGTCTCGTCGAGATCGGTCAGACCGGCGCTGCCGGCAGCCGTGAGACGTGCAATCAGGTCGCTGAAAGCCGACGAGGAGAAGTCCCATGCGAAGTTGTCGCCGCCCGGACCCGAAGCCTCAACGACGGTCAGCCTGGCCGTACCGGCATCGGAGGCCTGCGCCGAAGCGTCGGCGGGGTTGGCGACCACCGAGATCGCGTACTCGCCCGCGGCAAGCCCTGCGACCGTCGCGGCCGCGATCGTATAGGAGGTCCCGGTTACGTTCTCGGAAGCTCCGCCGTTGAAGCTGACGTCATACGACGCAGCCCCGTCTACGGCATCCCAGGAAGCCGTCACTTCGGTCTGATCGCCTCTGGTGACCTTCGCCGGGGTGACCTTCACCGCGGGAGCCGCCAGTTTGGTGTCGGCGACCGTCAGCGCGGCGGTTCCGGCCGGCGACGGTTTGTAGAGGTAGTCGGAAACGGCTGCCGCGGTGACGGAAATCGTGTACGTGCCGGGTTTGAGTCTGGCGACGGTCTCGGCCGGAACGGTCATCCGGGTCGCCGAAACAGTCTCCGAAAGGCGCACGACCTCCTCGGCCTCGCCGTTGAGCGTCGTCAGCGCAAGGCGGTAGGTGTAGGTCGCGGCGTTGGGAACGGCTGCCCACGAGAAGGTCACCCCGGTGTTGTCGCCCTTGATCACGGAGGCGGGATCGGCCGTCACCACGGGAGCGTCGAGCGGCATGGCGTTCTGCCCCGGAGCCTCGGTGCCCTCGTACCAGCCGATGCTGTAAATGTGATTGATCGTCGCGTCGGTCCAGATCGAAACCTTCGCCGAAGCCGGAATGCCCGGGCAGGGAATGTACACTTTGCCGCGGTTGTCGGCCGTGGGGGCCTCGACCGGCCCGAAGCTCTTGCCCAGCGCATCGACGTGGGCGTAGAAGTTGCGCCCTGCGCCGTTGGCGTAGCAGTCGATGGCGATCACGCCCTCGCCCACGACGGAGAACTGCACGGCGCGCTGCGAAGGCGCCTCACCCTCCTTGACGGTCGATTTGCCGCGCAGGTCGAGGTAGTTGCAGCCGTAGTCGGCATCTTCGCGTATCTCGACGTTCTTGCCCGAAGCGGCCAGAATCGTAAGGCCGTCGATGGTCTGGTCGGTCTCCCAGCTGACGGGTTGCCAACCCGTCGTGAAGTCCCAGAGACTGGACTGCCCCAGCGTCGTGACGACCAGACTGCCCGACTCGACACCGGCGATGTAGACCGAAATCGAATACTCGGTCCGCGCCTTCAGCCCCTCGAAGGTATAGGTGTGCGCGGCGACCTCGGCATCGGTCAGCGTAACGTTGCGCTCGTCGTCGCCGCCAGTCAGCACGAGGCTCGTAACCTGCCGGTCGGCGCCCCACGCGAGGGTGATCCTCGTCGCGCCCTTGTCGACGACGTCCACGTCGATCTTGTCCGAAGCAACGAACGAGATCGTACCGCGCACGGCCTCGTCGCGCAGCAGCCCGACGGTGTACGACGTGCCGGTCACAAGCCCGGTCAGCTCGTATTCGCCGGCGGCGATTTGGGCAGAGGTGAGCTTGATCAGCCCCACGTCGGGCGTGACGTCGAGGTGCGTGACGTTCGAGCCGGCGACCCAGCGCAGCATGGCCGTCGTGGCCGTCACGTCGCCGTCGCCCATCTTGCCGTCGTTCAGGAACAGGTTCTCGACACCCGTGACGAACGCGCAGGCCGCGGGCTTCGAATCGGCGACGCCCGCACGCTGCGAGACGGCGACCAGTTCGGCGATCCATTCACGGTTGCCGGGCAGCTCCCGGAACGAGTATTCCATCGTCTTGACGGTGTTTCCGTCGCCGTCGAGCGGGGCGATCAGGTCCACCTGGTCGTAAACGCCGCCCTCGCCGTCGGCGTAGGAGAGCGTCAGCGTGTAATCCGCTATTCCGGCCATGACCGTCCACGAGAAGGTCACGTTGACGTTGTTGGACAACGTATGGGTGAAGTTCAGCGGGGAGAACTCGCGGCCGTAGGCGATGTCCTCGATGATCCCGTCGGGGTCCGAACAGCCGTGAAGCGACGCCGCACCGGCGAAGAGCGTCACGAGCAGCAGGAATTTATTGATGATCGTTTTCATGCGTTTTCTTGTTTTTTCCTTTTTCAGAACGCTATTGCATCGGGTAACCGTAATCGTTAACCAGCAGGCTGTTGGTGGTGATCGACTGCTTGAAAAGCGGCCAGAACATATGCACGTCGGGATCGTACTGGTAGATCATGTCGATGCGCGCCGCGGCGGTCGTGCCGCTCTTGATATACTCCTCCTCGGTCGTGCCGTCGGTCTTCTTCGACGTGAAGAGCGTCCAGCCCGTGCCTTCAGGCTCGCCGGCCTCGCCGAAATCGAGTCCGTGGAGCTGCACCGTCTCGCCGTCGACGTCGTACTTGTAGTAGACCTTCGAGCCGATAAGGTCGAATTCATAGGTTTTGCCCGTCAGTTCCGACGTGTAGGGCGTGTGGTCGAGCATGGCCTTCATCTTGTTCTTCGCATCGTCGAGCGACGCCTTGAGCAGGCCCCAGCGGATCAGATCCTGCTTGCGGATCTGCTCGCAGCTGAATTCGAGCATGCGCTCCCTGTATATGGCCTTGAACATGGCGTCCTTCGAGCCGATGCCCTCAAGGTATTTATCCACCGCCTCGTCGGACTTGAAGGCGCGGTAGCGGACCTTGCGCAGCTGCGTCTTGGCGTAGGGCAGGTCGTTCAGTTCGTTGGCGGCCTCGGCGGCCATCAGCAGCACGTCGGCATAGCGCATCACGATCGGCTTGATGCCGCAGTCGTTGCCCGAGATGACCTCGTCCATCCATTCGTAGCGGTATTTGCCGCTGTACCATTTCTGGATGTTCTCCAACTCCTGCCTGCCGCCGTTCCAGCGGAAGGGCACGCAGGAGATGTCGCGGCGGCGGTCGTTCCTGTCGTACTCGTAGTAGAGCGTGGGAAGCGGGCCGATCGTGCCGCCGGCATTCGCCTTGCCGCAGTACTTATCCGCCGTGTAGTGCTTGACGGCGTAGTTGTTCATCCACTGGCCGCGGTTGTCGGCAAAGGGGATCACGAAGAGCGTCTCGCCTCCGGCCGCGACCTCGCGCTTCATCATGCCACGCCAGATCTCCTCGAACGAGCCTTCCAGACCCACGCAGGCATTCTCCTTGGCGATGACCTCCTTGCAGGCGTCGAGCGCCTTCGTGTAGAGGGCGCCGTCGCCCCACGCCTGCCCGCTTTCGGTGAGCCTGCTGCGGCGGTTCTGCCCGACATTGCCCGTACCGATCTGCCCCTCGTCGGGACGCTGCGAATACCCGGCGGCCGAGAGGCACACGCGGGCCAGCAGTCCGTAGGCGAACGCCTTGTTGACACGGGTGGTGAGTCCCGTTTTGCCGGACTCGTTGGGCCAGTAAACGTAATTCACGGCCTCCTCCAGATCGGAGATGATCTGCCGGTAGATGACATCGCGGTCGCTCTTGGGCTTGATGACGTCGCCCGTCTCGCCGATGGGCTGGAAACGCGCAGGAACGTCGCCCCAGGCCTTGACGAGGTCGTGGTAATAGAGCGCGCGCAGCACCAGCCCCTCGCCCAGCAGGTAACGCATCCCGGCATTGTTCTCCACGTTGCCGTACTTGCGCAGGCCGGCGATGGCCAGATTCGCGTTCTCGATGGCGGTGTAGGCCAGGGCGAACTGGCCGCTGCTCTCGTTGAGCTGGCTGTTCGCATCGTCGTACGACGCGTTATAGGAGTAGATCAGCGTCTTGGTGTCGGTGGGTTTGTCGGGCGACGCGCCTACGTACCACTCCGTGTCGCTGTTGGCCCCGTAGTAGATCAGCCAGCGGTTGCGGTAGGATTTGTCGACGCCGAACTGGCGGTAAATGTTCATAACGGCCGCCTCGGCATAGGTCTCGTTCGAAAACATGGTCTCCGAATCGGACGACGAGGACGAACGGGTGTCCAGCAGGTCTTCGCCGCACGAGGTGGCCAGCAGGCCGGTGCAGGCAAGGATATAGATTAACTTTTTCATCGTTGGATTGTTTTCTGTCGGTTGAAGGTTAGAAGCTGATGTTCGCACCGAAAACCCACGAACGGCTCTTCGGATAGGCCGAGTAGTCGACGTTTGGGGTCATGGGCGTCGCGCGGCGCGTGTCGACCTCGGGATCGAAACCGCTGTACGGCGTCCAGCAGAAGAGGTCCGTGCCCGTCGCATAGAGACGCACCTTGTTGATGCGCACCTTGCGCGTCCAGCTCGCGGGCAGCGTGTATCCGACCGTCAGCGACGAAAGACGCAGGAACGAAGCGTCCTCCAGCAGCCAGCTGTGAACGACCGTCTGCGGCATGTAGGGCGACCACATGTTCGTCGCGGCGTTGGCGGCGGCCAGCTCGGCAGGATCGGTGATCAGGGCGCCGGTCTCCCAGTTGACGTTGGTCCAGCGTTTGCCCAAAGCCATCGCGTCCAAAAGGTTGCGGATGACGCCCTTGCCCGTGTACTTCTGCGACGAGGTGAACTCGACGTTGTTGGCATTGAAAACCTTATTGCCGTAAGAATAAGTGAAGTTGGCGGCCACGTCGAAACCATAGGCATAGGCCGAGAGCGAGAAACCGCCCGTGAACTTGGGCTGCACGTTGCCGATCTTTCCCTGAACGGGCGTACCGTTCTCATCGCAGAGCAGTTTGAGCGAGCCGGGACGCATGTCGCCCACCACGCCGGCGCAATTCGATCCGTCGAGCGTCCGCCACTTGCCCGTCTCGTTGTAATAGTCCAGGTCGAAATCCCCGACCTCGTAGCGGCCCAGCGTCGTATAGCCGCGGATGTCGCCGATGGCCCCGCCCAGCACGGCGTAGTAGTCCGTGACGTTGTTGTTCCAGCCCGACGACTGCGAGTAGGTCTCCAGTCCTGCCAGATCCATGATGCGGCTGCGGTTGAAGGCGATGTTGGCGTTGAAGTTCACGCCCCACTTCGCCTTTTCGGCCAGAACGGCGGCCACCGACACCTCCAGACCGCGGTTGCGGATCGTACCGGCGTTGCGGTACTGGAAGCTGTAACCCGAACCCGAAACCGGATAGCGCATCAGAATGTCCTCGGTGGTGTTCTGGTACACCTCGACCGATCCCGAAAGGCGGTTGCGCCAGAATCCGAAGTCGAGACCCAGGTTGTGCGAATAGGTCGTCTCCCACGTCAGGTTGGCATTGGCCATGTAGCTCTCGCTGGCCCCGTTGCCGTTGGGCGTCCAGTAGACCGGATCGCCGTAGATGAAGCTGCTGCCCGTGCCGACCTCGTAGAGCTGCGTCAGGCCGCCCATGCCGGTCGGTATGTTGTTGTTGCCCGCCGTACCGAAGCTGTAACGCAGCTTGAGGTTGTCGAGCCACTTGAGGTCCTTCATCCCCCACTCGTCCGACAGACGCCACGAAGCGGCCACCGAGGGGAAGTAACCCCACTTCCGGCCCTTCGAGAACTTCGACGAACCGTCGCCGCGCATCGTGGCCGAAAGCATGTACTTGCCCTTGAAGTCGTAGTTGATGCGTCCGAAATAGGAGAGCAGGATGTCGTCGGCCGCATAGTTCATGTTCGACGAACTGGCGTTCGAGGCCGAACCCATGAAGGTCCACGCCTGCTCGGCGGTGTAGAAGTCGGGCAGTCCGTCGACCCAGGTGTTGAACGTACGCTGCTCGGTGATGATGTACTCCTGTCCCAGCAGCACGTTCAGGTGGTGGTGGTCGTTCGAAATGAGCTTCCTGAAGTCATAGCTCAACGTATTGGTGTTGCGCACGCGGCGGCGCGTCACGTCGTTGTAGTTGGTCGACGGGGTTCCCGGGACCGACGACCCCGAGCCTCCGACCTTCGAATAGTAGGTCGTCACGCCGTAGAACGAATTGGTCTCCTGGCGGTACTCCTCCATGCCGGCCTCGACCTTCAGGCGAAGGTCGTCGACGATCTCCCACGTGAAGCCCGCGTTGGCGTTCCAGTTGGTGCGCTCGCGCTTGCGGTCCGAATCCGAAACGGCGACGGTCGGCATCACGGCGTCCGAGGAGTTCTCCTCCAGATCGTCGCCGCCCTCGATCTGGGCCTTGAGCGGAATGGGCGTGTAGAGCATGGCGTTCTTCAGACGGCCCGTGGTCTGCGAGCCCGAGTCGTTGAGCGAGTTGGCGCCCGCGCCGCGGACCTTGATGCGCGAATAGCGGATGTTGAAATCGAGCGTGATGCGCTTGCTGGCCTTGAACTGCGTTTTCAGGCCCAGGTTGTCACGGCTGTAATTCGAGCCGATCATAATCGCCTTGTCGTAGAGACGCGCATAGGTGGCGTTCCACTTGAACTTGTCGCCGCCGCCCGAAACCGTGAGGTTGTGGTTGAACTGCTCGCCCGAACGGCCGAAAAGCTGGTCCATCCAGTCGTTGCCCTTCACGCCGTCGTAGAGGTCGATGTCGGAGAACGCCCCGAAATAAGGCTCGTAGTTGTCCGAAACCTTGTTCTGAATGGCGGCCAGTTCGTACTGCCACCTGGCGAACTCCGAAGGGTTGAGCGCCTGCACCTGGTTCTTGCGGGCGATGTCCTTGAAACCCCAGTATACATTGTAGTTTACGTTCACCTTGCCTTTCTTGCCGCTCTTGGTGGTGATCAGCACGACGCCGTTGGCGCCTCGCGAACCGTAGATGGCCGTCGAGAAGGCGTCCTTCAGAATGTCGATCGACTGGATTTCCGACGAGGAGATGTCGCTGATGCTCTCCACGGGAAATCCGTCGACGATATAGAGCGGCGCGCCGTCCGACGAAAACGACCCCGCACCGCGCACGCGGATACGGATTTCGGCGTCGGGGTCTCCCTCCGTGGCCGTGACCTGCACGCCGGCCATGCGGCCCGTCATCGCCTCGGCCACCGAGGCCACGGGCATCTGCTGCAACGTCTCGGCGTTGACCGAAGCGACCGAACCCACGACATCGCGGCGTTTCACGGTGGCGTAACCCACGACCACCACGTCGTCCATCGCCGTCGACTCGTCTTCGAGCCTGACGTCGATCTGCGTTTTGCTGCCGATGGCGATACGCTGCGTCTTCATACCGATATAGGAGATCACCAGCGTCTTCTTCGAAGCGTCGGGGACGGTGAGCGTCCATCGTCCGTCGACACCCGAACTCGCCCCCAAGGTCGTCCCGTCAACGACCACCGAAGCTCCGATAACCGGTTTGCCCGCCGAATCCTTGACGACTCCTCCGATCTTTTGAGCCGCGGCCGTGGAGGCCAGACCCACACCCAGCAGGAACAACAGGGCGAACTTTAGAGTAAAGCTTTTCATATAAAAGGTTTTGGTTAATAATTAGGTTTTCGCTTTTTCCGTAAAAGGGGTATTTCCCTATACAAAAATAAATTGCCCCGGAGGATTCGATTGGTAATTTTTATCACTTCTCATGGATAATTTGTCAAACCGCCCCGAACGGCCTCGCAAGACCCCGGGAAAAGGAAAACAGGGCAAAAAATCCTCCTTCGGCAGGAGGATTTTCCCGGAAAAAGATTTACCTGTTCCACAAAAGCATCCGGCTTCTTAAACCGGGCGCGAAGCCGGACGGAGAGCGGACGGACCTGCCATCGCCCCTAAAGCCGACTTCTTAAGCCGGGCGCGGAACCGGACGGGGAACGACCGGACCTGCCATCGCCCCTAAAGCCGGCTTCTTAAGCCGGGCGCGGAACCGGACGGAGAGCGGACGGACCTGCCATCGCCCCTAAAACCGGCTTCTTAAGCCGGGCGGGCGATCTCCAGCGACGCCCAGATAAAGGGCCCCACGCCCTTGCAGTCGTTCTCGATCACCGGCTCGAAAATGTAATATTCGAACGTGCCGCTGCGCATCTGTCTGCCGCCCAGGCCCGCCACCGAACAGCAACCGGTCAGCGAGATCGTGCCGTCGGGATTTTCCTTCACGAAACAGTCGACGAACTTTTCATACAGCCGCCGCGCCTCCCCGCCCAGCTCCGCGGGCAGGTAACCCAGCCGCACGCCCTTGAGCATGGCGTAGACGAACATCGCCGAGGCGGTCGATTCGAGGTAGTTGCCCTCGCGGCCCGGCTGGTCGAGCACCTGATACCACATGCCGGTCGCGGGATCGGCGTATTTCGGCAGCACCTCGTAGATATGGTTCAGAATCCCGACCATCGGCTGCGTCGCATCGTCGACGCCGAGGTATTGCAGCGTCTCGACGATGGCCATGGCGTACCACCCCATCGCACGGCCCCAGGCATGGGCCGACTGCCCGGTGGTCTTGTCGCACCAGAACATTTCGCGCGAATCGTCGTAGGCGTGGCGGTAAAGCCCCGTCGCGGGGTCATAGGTATGCGCGGCCACGACGACGAACTGATTCACGATGTCGTCGACAGCCTTCTCGTACTCGCCCCCGGAGAGGTTCCGCACGGCATACTCGGCGTAGAACGGCTGGGCCATGTACAGCCCGTCGAGCCACATCTGGTGCGGGTAGACCTCCTTGTGCCAGAATCCCCCGTCGGCGTTGCGGGGCTGCGCCTGCAACTGGGCGTAGAGCGTGTCGAGCGCCATCTTATAGCGCACGTCTCCCGTGCGGTCGTACAGTTCGAAAAGGGCGCGTCCGGGACAGAGGTGGTCGAGGTTGTATTTCGTCTTCCTATAAGTCAGCACCTCTCCGCCGGGACGCACGATCGTGTCGAAATAACGCTCGGCATAGGCCGTGAACTCCTCAATGCCGTACATCCGGCCGGCATCGGCGATGGCGAGCAGTTCGAGACCCGTGGTGTAGTTCCACTTCACCTTCCCGGCGGGAATGCCGTCGAGGTTCGTCGGCGAAGGGTTGCGGAGGATTTCGCTCGCGGCCATGCGGACGGCGGGCGGGTTTCCGGATTCGTACAATGCGCCGGACGAGGTGCAGGCGGCGGCCAGCGCGCACAGTGCGGCAGGGATCAGACGTTTTTTCATGCGGTCTTGGTATCTTGGTCTTGTTTCAGGTTGTGCGTCTTGAGGTATTCGGCGGGCGACATGTGGAACTGCTCGCGGAAACAGCGGCTGAAATAGCCCGGATCGGAGAATCCCACCTTATAGGCCACCTCCGACACGGAAAACTGGCCCGTGCGCAACAGGAGTTTCGACTTGGTGATGCGGTACTCCTTGATCAGTTCGACGGGCGACTTGCCCGTGAGGCTCTTGAGCTTGTTGTACATCGTCGTACGGCCCAGTCCGAGGTGCGAGGCCAGCTGGTCGATCGTAAGCTCCGAGTTCTCGACGTTCTCGCCCAGCCAGGCCATCACGTTCTTCATAAACTCCTCGTCGCGGTCCGTGACGACGACGTCCTCGACCGCCAGTTCGACCACCTTGTTGCGGGCCGACTGCGAGGAGAACTTCTCGAAGAGCTTGCGCCGCTGGGTCAGCAGGTTGTCGATGCGGGCCAGCAGCAGTTCGATGCTGAACGGCTTGGTGATGTAGCCGTCGGCGCCGAACTCCATGGCCTTCACCCGGTCGTCGGGCGAATGGCGGGCCGTGAGCATCACAATCGGGATGTGGCTCATCGTGAAGTCGTGGCGCACCTTGTCGATCAGCTCGATGCCGTCCATGCGGGGCATCATCAGGTCGGTGACGATGATGTCGGGCATCTCGCTGCGGATCTTTTCGAGGGCTTCGGCGCCGTCGTCGGCCTCGACGACGTAATAGGTGTCTATCAGACTGTTGTACATAAAGATGCGCAATTCGCGGTTATCCTCGACCAGGAGGATTTTCTGTGCATCCTTCGGCGGCGCAACGTCCACGCGGCGCTGGCTGTCGGCAGCCGTGAAGTCGCTGACCATATAGTCGTCGCGGCGTTTGCCCTCTCCCGCTCCGGCGCCCGAGAAGTCGATCTGCTCCATGCCGAAATGGGCGTTGCCGAGTTTGAGTTTCACGGTGAAAGAGGCGCCTTCGCCCGGACGGCTGTCGACCGAGATTTCGCCGTGGTGCAGGGTCACGATGTCGCGGCAGAGCGAAAGTCCGATACCCGACCCCTTCATGTTGCTGTCCACGGCGCGCGAAGCCTGTGCGAAACGCTCGAAGATCATCCCCTGCTTGTCCTTCGGGATGCCGATGCCCGTGTCGCGGACCGTGAGCGTCACGCTCTCCTCCTCCTCGCGCAGTGAAAGTATCACTTCAATTCGCCCGCCGTTGGACGTGAATTTCAGTGCGTTGGACAAAAGGTTATAAACGACGCTCTCCATACGTTCGATGTCGACCCACACCAGCACCGAACGGCGCGAGAGGGTGAACAGCAATTCGATCCGGCGCTCGGAGGCCATTTCGCGGAAATCGTCGAGGGCGTCCTCGACCAGCGGCACGAGGTCCACGCGCGAGATTTTCAGCTCCATCTTGTTCTTGACGATCTTGCGGAAGTCGAGCAGCTGGTTGATCAGCGTCAGCATGCGCTTGGCGTTGCGGTGGGCCAGCGTGAGGCTGTTTTCGCCCCGCGGCGTGAGGCTGTCGTGTTTCTTCACGTCCTCGATGCCGCCCAATATGAGCGTGAGCGGCGTGCGCAGTTCGTGCGAGATGTTGGTGAAGAAACGCAGTTTGAGATCGGTCATGTTCTGCTCGACGCTCGCTTCGCGGCGGATGCGGATGACCGAGCTGGCAATGCGCCAGGCGACGGCCGCCGCCGCCAGCGCCAGCAGCGCATAGAGGGTTTTAGCCCACCAGGTGAGCCAGGGGGGGGGAAGCACTTCGACCCCGATCGTGATCCCCTCGTCGGCGGCATCGGCATTGCCGACGAACGCCTTGACGTGGAACTTGTAGTCGCCGATCGGCACGTTGGAGTAGGCCGCGCGGTTGGTCGTTCCCGAGATGTTCCAGTCCTGGTCGTAGCCTTCGAGCTTGTACATGTACCCCACCACGTGCTGGATGGCGAAATTCAGCGACGCGAACTCCATGCGGAAATTCGAGAAATTGTAGGGCAGCACGATGCGGTCGGCCTCGGTCACCGACTCCGAGAGCGGCGAGCGGCGCCCCGCGACGACGGGGACGTTGCGCACGTCAAGCCCCGTGAAACGCAGGTCGTAGTCGATCTTCGCGGCGCGGACCTCGTCCGGATCGAAGCGGTAGAGCTGGCGTCCGCTGCCGAAGAGCACCTCGCCCCGCGGCGAGGTGAGCGCCGTGGCCTCGCTGAAAACCGCATTGCGCATGTTGTCGTAGAGGTAGTAGTTCGAGAAAATCCCGCGCCGGGGATCGAACCGCGACACGGCGTTGTGCGTCGAAACCCACAGGTCGCCCTGCCGGTCCTCGGTCAGGGCCATGCAGATATTGCTGGCCAGCCCCGACGATTTGTCGTAGCAGCGAAAACGCGGCGCACCGTCGGCGTCGTACCCCTCGATGAGGTTCAACCCGCCGCCGAAGGTCGCCAGCCAGATGCGCCCTCCGGAGTCCTTGAGCATGTGGATGATGTCGTTGTTGCCCAGCGACTCGGCATCGCCCGGTATCTTCTGCATCAGCCTGAAGCGCATCAGCTTGGCGCTGGCGCCCGGGTCGAAGACCAGCAGTCCGTCGACCGTCGCGGCGAACATCCGGTCCGGACGGTCGTAGAGCAGCCACCGCACGCGCCCCGCCTCGTCGAGCGGATAGTGCGTCATCAGGTTGCCGGCATGGATGAAACGGTGTCCCGCAGGGTCCTCCAGCAGGTTGATGCCCCCGCCGTAGGTCGCCACCCAGATACGGCCCGCGCCGTCCTCCTCGACGCAGTAGATCTGGTCGTCGCTCAACGACCAGACATCCGCGTCGGAATGGACGAAATGCGTGACCCGGTAACCGCCGCCCTCGGGCGTCATGCGGTAAAGCCCCTCGCCCTTGGTCCCGACCCAGATATTGCCCGAAGAGTCCTCCTTCAGGGCGTAGATCATCCCCGTGCCGCGGCGGCCCTGCGCCGGAAGCGTGTAGACGGGTTTGTTCGAGGCGTCGAAGGCGATCAGGTCGCCGTCGCGCGTGCCGACCCACATCCGCCCCCGGCTGTCGGTCATCAGGGCGCGGATTTCGCCCGAAAGCGGGTCCGGAGATTTCGAGTCGAGGGTGAAGACCTCGGCAGGCTGGCGCAGCAGCACCGCCTTGCGCAGTCCGCGTTCGTTGTAGGTCGAGAGCCACAGCACGTCGTCGCGCACGTCGAAACGCACGACGGCGTTGGTCATCTGGCAGTTGGGCTGCTTGGGGTCGTTGTAGAACGGTTCGACCGTGTCGCGTTCGCGGTCGTAGTAGCCGAAGCCCCAGTTGTTCATCTTGATCCACAGCAGACCGCCGCCCTCGGCGATCTTGGTGATCGTGTCGAGGTTGTAGGAGACGGTGTAAGGTTCCTGCCCGAAGTGCTTGTAGTCGTCGGTCGAGGGGTTGTAACGCGTGATGCCCGTCTCGGCCGAGGTCACCCACACGATGCCGTGCGAGTCGGCCGCAAGGCCGCGGATGCGGCGCGGACGCGCCCCTTTGGGATCGAGCCGCGCGAGGCGGTCGCCAACGACCCGGTAGAGTTCGCCCGAGCGGCTGCCGGCGTAGACCGCGCTGCGCACCGAGTCGGCGACGATGGCCGTCAGCGGAGCCTCGCCGCCCGGCAGACGGTCGACCTTCCCGGTCTGCTTCCCGACGCGGACCACCTCGCCGGGCGTGGCGCAGTAGACGGATGCGGCGTCGGCCGTAAAGGCGAAGGCCGGAGCCGCCGTCTCGCAGAGCGTGCGTGCGGTGCGCTCCCCGGCGGCAATGTGGTTCAGCTGTCCGTCCGCCGCGGCGATCCAGGCGCCGTCCCGGTCGTCGACGTACATCGCCGTGACGTCGCCGCCCAGCACCGGGGCGTCGAAAAAGGCGTCCACACGCACGGGAGCGGCATCGGCCCCGTCGGCGAAGCGCGCCACGCCCAGCCCCGCGATGGCCACCCACGTGCCGCCGTCGCCGTCGTGCAGGCAGTGCGTCATGCGGTAATGCTTCGAATCGACGCCGTCGACGAGCGACACCACGTCCTCGAACTGCTCGGTATAGCGGTTCAGACGGTAGACGTGGAGGTTATAGGTCGTGAACCAGAGATGGCCGTTCGAATCCTCGCTCACCGAGACGAAGCGGTGGTGCGAAAGCGGCGAGAAGTCGCCCGGCGTGGTGCTGAAATTCTTGAAGGCATACCCGTCGAAACGGCTGACCCCGTACCACGTGCAGACCCACACGAACCCGCGCGAATCGGTGTAGATGTCGGCGATGCGGTCGTGCGTCATCCCGTCCAGGGTGGAGTAGGTCTGAAAGAGGCATTGCGGGGGCGACGTCCGGGCGAACCCCGGAACGGCAGCGAGCAGCAAAAAGGTCAGCAGCAGTCGTTTCATAGTCATTTAACAAATCCGGTCTTTCCCAAGATAGCAAAAAGAACGGACGTTTCCAAAATCGAATCGCACGCGGTCCGGCAAATAAAACGTGTCGCAACGACACCAAATATACAAAAATCGGATGCCCGATCTATTTTTCAAAGGCCGCAAGCACCTGCCGGACCTCTTTTCCGGTCAGCTGCCGCGACCATCCGACCCGGCTCCGGAGCGCGGCTCCGGGACCTTCGGAATGATATTCAGCGTAGAACGCGGTCCGGTGCGCGCGGGGTTTGGACCAGTCGTGCCACCCTTCGGGCACGATGTGCGGTCCCAGGTGGCAGCCGACGAAAACAGTCTGCGCATAATCGCGCCACGGGCGGCCCAGCCAGCACCGCGTGACCCCTTCGGCAGCGGTCAGGCGGCAGTTGCGGAAAACGAAACCCACGGGCTGTCCCTTGCAGGTCGAGGCCGCCGTGATGTAGGAATCGGCCTTCGAACGAATCTCGCAGTTGCGGAACAACGCCGCCGCCGAGCCGAAAATGAAGTCGGTCGTACCTTCGACATAGCAGTCGTCGAAGCGGATGCGGGCATTCTCCGCACAGGTCCGCCCGTCGCGGTTGCCTGCGCCGTAAAGGTAGAGCGTATCCTGATTGCCCAGGAAGCGGCAGCCGATGAAATGCAGGTCCGTACCGAGGCATTGCACGGCGACGGCCTGCCCCACGCATCCGGCGGCATTCTCGAACGTCAGGCCGCGCACCGTCCAGCCGTCGCCGCCGAAATAGACGGTCGAGGAGCCGGAAGTGCCCAGCGGACGCCCCGTCGCACCGATCTTTGCGGCATAATCGTCCCACGTGACCGTCACCGCGCCGCGCCGGCTTTCAAAGCCGGCTTTCGAAACCGCCGGCCGGTCCGTATCCGCCCCGATTCCGTGCACCCCCTCAAGGATAACATTGCGCTTGGTGGCGGGAACGACGACTTTCTCGCGGTAGACGCCTTCGCAGACGAGAATGCGGGTCGTATCGCGGCAGAAGTCGGGAACGGCGGCCACAGCTTCGGTCAACGTGAAAAAGTCGCCCGAGCCGTCCTGCGCGACCACGAAGTCGGAGGCGACGAGACGGCTGCCCAGTTCGGGAACCTCCGCCTGAAGCTGCGCGGCGATCATCCGCGCCACGGCGCGTGCGCCGCGGACGTTGAGGTGGGTGTCGTCCCGCCGTCCGTCGGGCCAGCGGGGACTGGTCCCGGGTTCGACCCACATGTAATATGCCCGGGAAGCCTCCTCGCCCAACGACGACACCCATGCGCGGGTCAGCCGTTCGGCGTCGATCAACTGCGTTCCCTCCGCCGCGGCCACACGGCGCACGGCGTCGGCATAGGGTCCGTGGGTATCGTCGAGCAGCCCATCGGCGAAACGACGGCGCACAATGGGCGTCAGCAGCACCGGGATCGCCCCCTTTTCGCGCGTTTCACGCACATAGCGGCGCAGGTTGCCGGCATACCGCTCCGGAGCGGCGTAGCGGGTCGAATCGTTCTGTTTCTGGTCGTTGTGCCCGAACTGGATGAAGACGTAGTCGCCGGGCTGCAATTTGTCATAAACGGCGGCCCAGCGTCCTTCGTCGCGGAACGATTTGGTCGAACGCCCGTTCGTGGCGTGGTTCTCGACCCGCACCGAACCGTCGAACAGCGGCTGGAACAGCTGCCCCCAGCCCCGCTCGGGATTCTGCCCGGCAAGCTCCTTCGCGGCGCACGTCGAGTCGCCTACGAGGTAGACACGCAGCGTCCGCCCGCAAATACTTTCGAACGACAACACGCATAATATCAGCAAGAAAAACCGTCCCATCTCAAGCATCGGTTTAAACAGCGAACGGGAGGCGCTGCGACCGCCCGCCGCCGGATCGACTATTGCAAAGCAGTATAGGAGCCTCCCTTCACCTGCGACAGCGTGATGTCGCGGACCAGGTAGTGGAGGTAAACCTCGATGTTGGAATAGAGTTTCTGCGGGTCGAGCGTCGTGGCCGCAGCGTCGGAGGCGTCCTTCGGGTCGAGTCCGAGCAGTTCCTCGTAGTGATCGGGAATGCCGTCGCCGTCGGTATCCACCGCGGCGCGCGCGATCTCGCCGGCGGTCGCCGTGAGTTCGGGCCAGCCGCCCACGGCCGCCTGCGAGTCGATGATGCCGCCCGTCGAGCCGTTGCCCCCGTCGGGGAAGGTCGCCCTGCCGCTGCGGGCGTCGGTCTCGGCCCGCCGGTCGACGGCGTCGCGGCAGAGCGAGGCCCCGGCGTAGGACAACACGGCGTCGAACGCCCCGGCGGCCGTGTGCGTCGTGGTGTGGCACACCGTCACGCCGCCGGCCTTGATCGGAAGCGGCGCTGCGAGACGTCCCTCCGTGGTCGATGGGTCATTGCCCTGCGGGTGGTAGTAAACACCGCTCCACTGATCGCCGTTGATCGAGGAGGCATAGCTGCCGGCATGGTAGTTACCCGACATATAGAGCCGGGGATAGGCAGAGCCGACGTTCGACGAGGAGTTGTGCCAGTAGGCGTCGACGAAATACCTCTTCTCCTTCGACGCCGGGCCGGGCTTGTAGTAGTTGTTCACGACGTTGAACGAGCCGTCCTCGCCGCCGTAGGTCGTATTGCTGCCCCAGTTGTAGATCACGTTGTTGCGGTAATCGACATTGCCGCGATGCGTCGAAAGATAGCAGCCGTAGACGCCCGGATGGTCGATGCGCGCGTTACGGCTGTCGTGGTTGGCCAGCAGGTTGTGGTGGAACGAGGCGTTTTTGCCGCCCCAGATGCCGCCGTAGCCGTGGTCGCCCTTGCCGTGGGCCGATTTGCGCAGGCTCTCGGTCAGGAGACACCACTGCATCGTGAAATTCTGATTGGCGTAGAACGAGGCGCATTCGTCGATGGACCACGACATCGAACAATGGTCGAGAATGATGTCCTTGTGGTAACGGCCCCAGATGGTATCCGAGCCGTCGGAAAGGTTGCCGCCCGTATTGAGGTCGCCCAGGCGGAAACGCATATAGCGGATGATCACGTTGTCGGCGTCGACCACGACCGTCCCGCCGGCGATGCAGACGCCGCCGCCCGGGGCGGTCTGCCCCGCAACGGTGAGGTTGTCGTTCCGGATGCGCAGGTCGCTCGTCAGGTGGATCGTGCCGGCCACGTCGAAGACGACGATGCGTTTGCCCGAGGCCTCGACAGCGGCGCGGAACGATCCGGCGCCCGAGTCGTTGAGGTTGGTGACGCGATAGATCCTGCCGCCGCGGCCGCCCGTCGTGTACATGCCGCCGCCCTCGGCGCCGGGGAAGGCGCGCAGCACGCCGTCGTTCTCGTTGGCCAGGGGAAGCCCCAGGTCCACGTCCGGATCGGCCGGCCCTTCCGTCGAGAAGGTCGCAAAATCGGAGAACGCCGAGTCCTGCCACCCGGCGGAACCGAGCGGAGCCGCGGCAAGCACTCGGAAACGGTAGGAAACGCCCGGTTCCATTTCGAAACGCTGCGATTGCAGACGCGTCGTGGCCGATTGCAGGGGCGCCGCGGCGTCGCCGGCATAGAGTTCGAAGGTGAAGCGCACGGCCTCGACCGGCTCGGAGATGCTCCAGCGCACCGTGGCCGTGCGGTCCGAAACCGCCACGGCGACATCGGGCACGGGAAGGGTTTTCATGTCGGGAACCGCCGCCGTGGAATCGTCGCCGCAACCGACGGCGAGAGCCAGCATCCCGGATAACAGTAAAATATCGGTACGAATCATGCGGATCGGTTTATTTGATTGCTACATACCGGGCCGCACCCTTCGACAGCGAAGCGTTGGCCCCGGTGATCTGCGGCGAGGAGACCTCGATCGAGCGGTTGCGGCTACCCGTCACGACGAGCGCGCGCTCCAGCCCTTCGGGGCAGACGAAGCCTTCGGCCGAAAGATTCTTCACGTTGTTGAGCATCAGCGCGGGACCCTGCTCGGGGATGATCTTCACGCCGCGCAGCACGACATCCGACGACTCGTTGATCTGCGCCCCCGTCACGGCGTAAATCTGCGTGTTCTCGACCGTGACGCGCTCAACGTTCATCTCCGGAAGTCCGTTGAAATACATCGCGCGCCGGGCGCCGCGGCACCACACGTTTCGGATATGGATGTCCCGGAAAGCCGGCGTGGTCTCGTCTACCGGCTTGGGGGCGATGTCCGTGACTTCGGCGTCCCCGCCTTCGGCATGCGCCTCGGAGGCCGACTTGCCGCCGTAGAAAAGGTCGAACAGCAAGGGTTCCTGCAGGATGTTGTTCATGGCGATGTCCTCGATCCAGATATTCTCGACCACCCCGCCGCGGCCGCGCGCCGACTTGAAGCGCAGGCCCACGTCGGTTCCCGAGAAGGTGCAGTTCGAGACCCTGACGTTCCTGACGCCGCCCGACATCTCGCTGCCGACGACGAACCCGCCGTGGCCGTGGAAGACGATGCAGTTGTCGACCAGAATATTCTCGCACGGAATGCCGCGGTCGCGGCCCGCCTTGTCCTTGCCGCTCTTGATGCAGATGCCGTCGTCGCCCACGTCGAAGCGCGAGTTGGTCAGCACGACGTTCCGGCACGACTCGATGTCGATGCCGTCGCCGTTCTGCGCATAGTCGGGGCATCGGACCGTAATATCATTGACGATCAGATTGGTGCACATGGCCGGGTGGATGTTCCAGCAGGGCGAATTCTGGAAGATGACGCCCTCCAGCAGGACGTTCTCGCAATGGTGGACGGCAATCATCACCGGGCGCAGGAAGTCGTGCATGCGCTCGAAATCGGCGCGGGTTTTCGCCCACGTCGAAACGTTCTGGTCGGCGCCCGACGTGGCCCCGAACTTATAGCTTTCCGAAGGATACCACGTCTTGCCGTCGTCGGAGAGCACGCCCCCGCTTTTGACCAGCGTCTTCCACTGGCGGGGGTTGAGTTTGTCCTGCTTCACGGCGCGCCACGCATCACCGTTGCCGTCGATCACGCCGCGGCCCGTGATGGCCACGTTTTTCACGCCCCGCGCCGAGATCGGCGACTGGCAGCGCAGCGTGTTGAGACCCTCGAACGTGGTCTCGACAAGCGGATAGAGCGTCTTGTCGTCGCTGAAAACGATGACGGCGTTCTGTTCGAGGTGCAGTTCGGTATTGTCTTTCAGCTCGATAGGCCCGGTGTACCAGACGCCTTCGGGAACGACCACACGACCGCCTCCCCGGGCGGCCAGGGCGGCGATGGCGTCGGCGAAAGCCGCGGTGTTGAGCGTATGGCCGTCGCCCGAGCCGCCGAAATCGGCGACGCTGACCGTATTCGAAGGAATCGCGGGCCGGGCGACCTGCGGCATCTCGAACGGAAGGTTGCAGGCCGGGGCGTGTGCGCGGCATCCTGCGGCGGCTGCCAGGAGCGCCGCGGCTGCGCAAATCGTCACTTGTCTGAAGTTCATAAGAGAGGTGGTTTTATTCGTATACGTAAAATTTTCGCAATTTCAGGTATACAAAAGTACACTGCCCCCGCTTATCGGACAGGGATTTTTTGACGCAAACGATGCACTTTTTCTCAAAACTGTCTGATCCGCGAAACGACGACCGGGGTCCGGGCCGCACCCACCGACTCCATCAGTCCCAGGACGCATTCGGTATCGCTGCGGTCCTTGAGCCATTCGCTCTTGCGCCAGATCATCTCGAACGCGTAGTCGATCCGTCCGCGGGCATCGGGCGTGAGCTGGAAGAGGTAGCTGGTCTTGTCGTCGGTCTGCGAGACGATCTGCCTCTGCGGCACGGCGACGGCCAGCCCGACGCTCTCGCGCTCCCACTTCACGGTGTCGTTTTCGGGGAAGTCGCGCCCGAAGGCGGCGATCACGTTATCGTTCTTACAGACCTCGCTTTCGGCCATCTTCATCACGCCGGTCGTGAAGACCAGTCCCCTGAAGTCGCCCTCGATGCGGTTTTCGACCTGCACGTCGCCGTGCCCGGCGTAGAGAATGTAGCGCGAGGTCATCGTGATCTCGCGCCCTCCGTAGCGCCACCCTTCGACCCGCATTTCGACCACCGTGCGGATGGGTCCGTCGGCCAGAATGCGGGCTTCGCGGCGTTTGAAATCGGTGATGTGGACCATCTTTCTCTCTTCGGCGTCCCAGCCCTTGAGCGTCCCCACGCCCACCGACCCGAAGACGCGCAGGTTGTCGTGGCCGTAGCCGCGGGAGAGCTGCTCGTCCGAAGGATACCACATCGTCTCGGCCAGCTCGAGCTGCGGACGCTTCTTGCCGTAGGTGTCGATGGTCTGCTTGTTGTCGAAATAGATGCGGTAGGCGGCGTACTCCGACTCGAAGGCCGGGCCGTGGTGGTGCAGTTTATGGTACATGTCGTTCTTCTCCGAGGAGGCGCAGCCGACGGCTCGCAGGGTCTTGTTGGGGTTCTTGAGCCACATCTGGGCATGTACGCGTTTTTTGGAAACGCGCTTGTCGGGGTCCGAGGAGTAGAGAACCTGGAAATTCTGGCTGCCGGAAATGTCGGAGACGAAGACCAGTTCGCCCAGTTCCCGGTCCAGCTGGGAGGGAATCCGGTGAACGCCGCCGAGCGACACGACGGCACTCTGCGCCCACTCGGGCACATCGCGGATCACGACCGGACATTCGGCGCGCTTGCCCGTGACCGTCACACGGTAGAGGCATTTCCGGGTTTTGGCATTCAGGCTGCAAACGGCCCCGAGGGCCAGCAAAAGCAAGAGAATCCGTTTCATGGCTATTCCAGTTTTTCGATGATTCGTTCCGGTCGTGCGCAGCTTCGGAGAGCCGCCGGGGGCAGTCCGCCCGGGAAAGCGCACGGCGCAGCTTCGGGCAGCACCTCGGCGAGCGGCCGCCCGAAACGGTTTTCCGGCGCAGGCTGCGCTGCGGCGGACACCGCGACAAAAGCAGCACACCATATGTAATATGCAACGGGTGCGTTTCAAACCGGGGTCGAGGATTTACGCAAAAATACAAATTTTGACCGCATTTCTTTGTATTTCCCTAAAAAGATTCTATATTTGCACACCCTTTCGGAGTTAACAGCCGGAAGGCGTGTCCGGAGAGGTGGGTGAGTGGCTGAAACCACCGGTTTGCTAAACCGACGTACGGGGCAACCTGTACCACGAGTTCGAATCTCGTCCTCTCCGCAAAAGCCGACACGCAAAGCGGCTATAAAACAGAAAACCCTGCAAGATCAACGACTTGCAGGGTTTTACTTTTCCGGTCTGCGATTGTTGTTGTCGTTGGAGACCGGGATTACGCGTGGTCCGGGAACCGAACGGCTTCCGCCTCCGGACGATATGGCTCCACCCGCAAACCGGAAAGGTTTGGAACGGTTCTTGCCGGACTCAAGCCTGCAATACAAAGTTCCGAACCTCAAGATGTTAAAGGAAGGGTTTCTGTTCACGTTCATATCCGCCTTCATGGCGCTGTTCCCGGTGGCCAACCCGGTGGGAGCCGGATTCCTGGTCAACGGACTGCTGTCGGGGCTGAACGACGAGGACCGCAGGTCGATCATCCGCAGGATCGTCACCGACTACCTGCTCGTCGGGCTGGGCAGCCTGGCCGTGGGACATTTCGTGCTGTCGCTTTTCGGGCTTTCGCTCCCGGTCATCCAGCTGGGCGGAGGACTGCTGATCTGCCGCACCGCCCTGCAATGGCTCGGCGATTCGGACTCCTCGGTGGGACGGACGCAGGGCAAGGACGTCAACCCCATTCACAAATCGGCCATCGAGTCGCAGATCTTCTACCCGATCACCTTTCCCATCAGCATCGGCCCGGGCAGCGTCTCGGTCATCCTGACGCTGATGGCGTCGGTCAGCATGAAGAACGGCTGGGCGCGGGGCCTGCTCTCCTACGCGATCATCGCGCTGGTCATCGTACTGATGTGCCTGATACTTTATCTGTTCCTGTCGCAGGGCGAACGGATCATCCGCAAAATCGGCAACAGCGGCAGCATCGTCATCAACAAGATGGTCGCCTTCTTCACCTTCTGCGTCGGCGTCCAGATCGTCGTGACGGGCATCGCCAAGCTGTTCAACCTGCATGTCTGACCGAAAACCGGCCTCCCCGTCCCGGCCGGTCACTCCATTTCGGTCAGATGCTTCCAGTAACGGCGGGGCATCATACGGCGCTGCTGGCGTTCGTTGATGCGCTGGGGGATCGCCAGCGCCCGGAAATAGTTTTTCCACAGCAGCTGAAACTGCCGCTCGTCCTCGGCGAGCCATTCGTCGGCAAGTTTGTCGGCGATCATTCCCCGGTCGTCCTCCAGCGTGACGCACCGCGCCGTATGCCCGTCGTAATAGTAGCCGCAATCGCGCCGCCTGTCGTAGATCAGCCACCGCTGATCGGCGAAACGGTCGGTGAAATAGTCCACCGCCAACGGCAGGGCGTCGTGCTCGGGCGTGACGGCGGCGAAATAGGTCCCGTCGGCAGCTTTCTGGAGGCGGACGAACTGTTTGAGACGTTCCCGCTCGTGGGAGACCTTGAGCGCCAACTGGAAAAGGGACTTCATGTCGGGATCGGCCTGGTCGGCCACGACGCCTCCGCCCTCGTCGAAAACACGGCGCAGACAGCGCAGCATCAGCAGGTCGCCCTGCGGCTGCTCCCCGTGCCAGGCATAGACGAACATCGAACGGGTGCGGGCGGTCAGCCGCCGTTCCAGTCCCCGCCACACACGGCCGGCATGCGCCTCGTCGGTCGCAACGTCGTGGACGCGCTCCGTAAAAAGCGGTTCAGGTTCCCCGGGGCCGATCAGCGCCTCGGGAAACGCCCGCATCGAGTAGGCATCGAACAGAGCCGACAGCAGCCCGTCGAAGGATTTGTCGTATCGGAAAACCAGCATCGCGTCAGAAAAGGGTCAGTTGGCCTTCGTTATTACCCGCTTTCCGCCGCTGCGGAGCGGTCAGCAGGCGGCGCACCTGCTCGGGGCGCAGTTCGTTGACGCCCTGCCCCGCAGTAAGTTCCCGGCAGCTGATGAAATACTGCGCCTTCTTCATCACCACGCCGATCTGCCGCAGCGACTGCTGCGTCAGCGTCCGGTAGCGGCGCGAGGAGACGATCAGCCGGGCCGACTTGACCCCGATGCCCGGCACGCGCAGCAGAGCCTCGTAGTCCGCACGGTTGACATCGACGGGAAAAAACGCGGGATTCCGCAAAGCCCAGGCCAGCTTGGGGTCGATGTCGAGATCCAGCCGGGGCGTCTGCTCGTCGGCGATCTCCTCGGCGCGGAACCCATAGAAACGCATCAGCCAGTCGGCCTGGTAGAGCCGGTTCTCGCGCACGAGCGGCGCCTTGTCGAGCGCCGGAAGCCGCTTGTCGTAGGGATTGACGGGAATGAAGCCCGAGTAGTAGACCCGCTTCATCGTGGGCCGTCCGTAGAGGGCCGACGAGAGCAGCAGGATGTCGCGGTCGCTCTCGTCCGTGGCCCCGACGATCATCTGCGTGCTCTGCCCGGCAGGAGCGAAGCGGGGCGCATGGCGGAAGCGCGTACGCTCCTCGGCGCTCTGGAGCACCCCCTGCTGGATGTAGCTCATCGGGCGGTAGATGCTTTCGTAATTCTTGTCGGGAGCCAGCAATTGCAGGTTGCGTTCGGTCGGGATTTCGATGTTGACGCTCATGCGGTCAGCGTAGCGTCCGGCCTCGGCCACCAGTTCGCGGCTGGCACCGGGAATGCTCTTCAGATGGATGTACCCGTTGAAACGGTGCACCGTGCGCAGGTCGCGGGCCACGCGGACCATGCGCTCCATCGTATAGTCGGGATCGCGGACGACGCCCGACGAGAGGAAAAGCCCCTCGATGTAGTTGCGGCGATAGAACTCGATGGTCAGTTCGGCCAGTTCGCCCGGCGTGAAGGCGGCGCGCGGAATGTCGTTGCTGCGGCGGTTGATGCAGTAGGCGCAGTCGTAGATGCAGACGTTGGTGAGCATGATCTTCAGCAGCGAGACGCAGCGTCCGTCGGCCGTGAAGGAGTGGCAGATGCCCCACCCCGCGGCGCTGCCCACCCCGCCCGCACGATGCTTGCGCGTCACGCCGCTCGAAGCGCACGAAACGTCGTATTTGGCCGACTCGGCCAGCACCTTGAGTTTTTCGAGCACCGTCTCCTTCATGGCGGCAAGTTATCGCTTTTTTCGGGAAAAACAGAGGTCCCGCGGGTAATTTTTCGCTCTTTTTCCCGATGTCGCTGGGCGTGTGGAAAATAGGGAAAAACAAAAAACGGGGCGGTAAAAACCGCCCCGCTCCGTATGGTATGGGGAGAAACGCTCTCCCGGAGATCCGTTCTGAAATAAAATCCGGAATTAGTACCGGTTGCGACCGTAACCGCCGCCGTTGCCGCCGTAGCCTCCGCCACGGTTGCCGCCGTAACCGCCTCCGCGATTGCCGCCGTAGCCGCCCGAAGAGCGCTCCTCGCGGGGACGAGCCACGTTGACCGTGATCGTCTGACCCTCGAAGCTGGTTCCGTTGAGCTGGTCGATGGCCTTCTGACCCTCTTCCTCATTGGGCATCTCGACGAAGCCGAAACCGCGCGAACGGCCCGTCTCCCGGTCGGTAATAACGTTAGCCGACGCTACTTCGCCGAACTGCATGAATAAATTTCCTAAGCCCTCACTGCTCGTGCCCCAGCTCAGATGCGAAACATAAATGTTCATTCTCTTGATAAGTTAATTAAAAAAGTGTTATTTGTTACTGATAACTATTCGTACTGCATTCATTCCCCGCGTGCCGCGTTCGAGTTCGAACGTCACCCGGTCCCCTTCGGCAATGCCCGCCGGGGCGTTGGTGATGTGAAAAAAGTATTTCTCGGAACCGGCGGCATCCTTGATGAAGCCGTAGCCTTTGGATGCGGTGAAATATTCCACCCGGCCGCTCATCGGCTCCTCCTCCTCGATTTCCGACTGTCTCGGGACCGAAATTTCGATCTGCGAGGCGTCGATCTCCTCCTTGGGCTTCACATCCTGCGGGGTCGTGTGAAGGACGCCGTTTTCGTCGACATACGCCAGCATGTCCTCGAAACTGCGGCTCCCGCCGCTCAGACGCTCCTCCTTTTTCTTCTGCTTGTCCTGACGTTTGGTCTGCTTTAATTTCTCTCTTTCTCTCTTTCCCGATGTAATTCGTTTGGCCATTTATCAATTATTTTTTTGCAAATACCGAAGCGCACAAGGCGCACCGCTCCCAACAAAAGAGCAAGCTAATGAGGTCGATTTTGAGAATGGGGGAAACCGCGATGGACTGCGGGATCAAACACTTACAAAGAAAGATTCAAAACAAAACTCGATTGTTTGGCAACAAAGATACACATTTTATTCCAGAAATCCTATTTTTCCGGATTTTATCTCTTCCGCCGCATCTTTTTACCCGCCGAAAGCCCTCTGCCGCCCCCGTATTTCAAATTCGTTTCAGATTTACGCCCCAACTTTGCATCGCGGTTCCCCGGACTCTGCATATTTTTTGTACTTTTGTCCGACATGCAACCGAAAGAGAATTAACAGAAAGATACGATGAAAAAATTCCCGATCCTGCTCCTGCTGACCGCCTGCTGGTCGCTGGCCGCGGCACAGGAGAGGCCGCAGGTCCCTGCGGCGCAGAAACGCAACCTCCGCACCGAAATCATCGCGGCCGATTCGACCGGCGAACTGCTGGCACAGCTGCGCAACATGCCCAACATCGAAATCGGCAAGGGCATCACCTTCCGGCCCAAAAACGACTGGTTCGAACTGACGATGCGCTTCCGCATGCAGAACCTTCTGGCGCTGTCGTTCGACGACGACTTCACGCTCACCAAGACCGAGGCCCGCGTCAAACGGCTGCGGCTGCGCTTCGACGGTTACATCTATTCGCCCAAACTGGTCTACTCGGTCCAGCTGGGATTCACCTCCTACGACACAGAGCCGCTGCCCGGCGGCGACATGAACATCGTGCGCGACGCCATCGTCTACTACGTGCCCAACGCCACCTGGAACATCGGCTTCGGGCAGACCAAGATCAAGGCCAACCGCGCGCGGATCAACTCGTCGAGCGCCCTGCAATTCGTCGACCGGAGCATCGTCAACAGCGAATTCAACCTCGACCGCGACTTCGGGTTCTTCGGCGAATACAACATGCGCCACGGCGAGGGCTTCAACCTCTCGGCAAAAGGCTCCGTCACGCTGGGCGAAGGCCGCAACTGGGGCAGTTCGCCGACCGGAGGGCTGGCCTATACGGGGCGTCTGGAACTCTATCCGCTGGGACGCTTCAAGTCGAAGGGCGACGTCATCGAGGGCAACTACGAATTCGAGGAGCGGGTGAAGATTCTGCTCGCCGGAGCCTACTCCTACAACCACAAGGCCTCGCGGCTGAAGGGTCAGCGGGGAGCCGTGATGCCCGGCGACGCCACACGCAACCTGGGGTCCTATTTCGTCGATTTCATCCTCGAATACCGGGGCTTCGCCTTCTACACCGATTTCATGGGTCGTTCGTGCAGCGACCCGCTGTTCAGCCCCGAAACCGGAGCCTTCGTCTACAACGGGCAGGGTCTCAACGTGCAGACCAGCTACCTGTTCAACAAAAAATGGGAAATCGCCCTGCGCAACTCGACGCTGTTCCCGGACAGCGAAGTGCAGCCGCTGGCCGGATACCGCAACTGGAACCAGACCACGCTGGGCATCACGCGCTACATCATCGGCCACAGCCTCAAAGTGCAGGCCGACATGTCGTACAACACCCGGAGCAGGTCCATAGACCCCAATTACAACCGCTGGGAGATCCGCTTCCAGCTGGAGCTGGGGCTTTGACGGAGAGAACAGGCCGTCCGAAAAATCCGTCCGAAAAGTCCCCCGAAAAAAGTCACCCCTGCCGGAAGCTCTCCGGCAGGGGTGAAATCGTAAAAATCAGACTTCTCGGGCGACACCTATATATATTACAGGATTTTCAGGGCAATCTGCGCGCACGCCTCGGCATCGGCCAGCGCGTGGTGGTGGTTTTCGAGTTCGAAGCCGCAGGCGGCGGAGACGGTGTGCAGCTGATGGTTGGGCAGGCGGCTGCCGAAGGTGCGGCGCGAGGCCCGACAGGTGCAGTAGAAGGTATAACCGGGCCAGGGCATGCCGTACAGTTCGAAGACGGCCCGCAGGCAGCCTTCGTCGAAGGGCGAGTTGTGGGCCACGAGCGGCAGCCCCTCGATACGGGGTTCGATTTCGCGCCACACCGACGCGAAATCGGGGGCATCAGCCGTATCTTCATAGCGCAGACCGTGGATGGCCGTCGTGAAATGGCTGTAAAAATTGGGACGGGGACGGATCAGGCGGTAAAACGTATCGACCACCTCGCCGCCGCGCACGACGACGACGCCCACCGAGCAGACGCTCGTGCGCTTGCCGTTGGCCGTTTCGAAATCTATGGCTGCAAAATCTTTCATCGTATCGGTATATGCGAACTGCAAATATACGCATTTCCGCGTCGGAGCGTACACCCCGAGCGAAAAAACTCCGTGTTTCGCCGACAAGAGGCCCCGTTCCGATCAGGTCCCGGAAAGCTCCGCGGCATCGTCCCCGAGACCGATGGACTGCACCCGCTGTTCGAAATCCCGCTCCGGAACGAGCGAACGCAGCCGCATGCGCGAACGGTAGCTGTACACCGTATTGACCGAACAGTGCAGCAGTGCGGCGATGGTCGCCGTGTCGGTGATGCCCAGCCGGACCAGCGCGAAGATGCGCAGTTCGGTCGTGAGGCTTCCCGGACGGCGGACCCCGATGCGCGCATCGTCGGCGAGCAGGCGGTTGAACTCCCCGATGAACGAGGGGAAAAGCCCCAGGAAGGTGGTGTCGAAATTGTGGTAGAACTCTTTCAGTTCGTCGCTCCGGACATCGGTTCCGGCGTACTCGCGGCGCAGCTCGTCGGAACGGCCGTCGCGCAGCATCCGGCCGACATGACGGTAGGTGTCGGCCAGTTTGTAGATATATTCGGAGATCGTCTTCAGGAACCCGCCGATATAAACCTCCTTGATGCGGTTGGCGTCGGCGATGCGGATGTTCTGCCGGCTCAGGTCGGCATTGGTTTCGCGCAGGCTGACAGCCAGCTCGGCCAGTTTCCCGTTCGACTCGCGCAAGGTCTGCTGCACGGCGTTGAGCCGCCGGTTCTGGCGCAGGACGAACAGCACGCCTCCGATTGCCGAGAGGGCGAAAAGAAAGGCCAGAAGGATCAGCGCGACGTACATCGCGCGCAGACGGGCATTGCGCTCGCTGTACGCCTGCTCGATCTGGGGCAGAATCGCCATGTCGCGCCACGAACGGATGGGCGAATTGTAGGCCTGCGTGTCATTGATCGCAACGCGGATACACCGCATCGCCCGTGCGGCGTCGCCCCGGCGCAGCAGCTCTTCGGCCACACCGCCCAAGGCGCCGTAGTCGCGGACGGCCCCCTGCACATCGGCCATGGCGGCGCGCACGAGCCATTCGAAACGAGCCGCTTCGTCGCCCCGGAACCTTTCGGTCTCCGAACGGTAGAACGCCGCCCGGGCATAGTCGTGCGACGCGGGCGGAGCGCATGCCAACGCACTGTCGCAGGCCGCGGCGGCACGGTCGTAATCCCCTTCGTCCACAGCGACGAGGTAGGCGAAATAGAAACGTTTCGAGATGTCGCCGGTGGTTTCCAGCGCACGGCGGGCGTAGTACTCCTCGCTGGCCCGAAACCGGTCGCGCTCCGCCCCCGGCTCGCTCTGGCTGCGGCACTCGCGGTTCTGGCGGTGCTGCGCGGCATAATAGGCCGCCTGCGTCGCACGGCTCATATGCAGCGTGTCGGTCACTCCGGCCAGCACCCGGTCGGCTTCGAGGAAGCGGCCGTTCATGCTGTAACACATCGCCATGACCGATTTGGCACGGATCGTCAGGTCGGCATTCCCCGCCCTTTCGGCCAGCGCGACATTCCGGCGCAGGTAGGCGATCGTCGAATCGCTCTGGTAGGCGAAATAACGCTCCGCGATCTCCGCCGTGACGGCATAACGCGCCCCGAACCCGAGGGTGTCGCCGCGCAGCAGAGATTTGAGCGAGTCGAGGCGCGCTTCGTGGCGGAGCAGGAACTCCTCCCGGCGGTCGAGCAGACCGTCCAGGCGGCGAAGCAGCGTATGTATGTCCGAAGGTTCCCCGGCACGCAGGCCGGATGCGGAGACGACGAGAAAGGCCGCGAAAAGGAGAGGCAGTTTTTTCATTTCAGGCAACGGATTTGCACAAATATAACGATAAAAAGCATGCAAAAGCAAATTATCGGACCTGTTTTATTTGTATAATTCAACGCCATCCGAAGCATCAATCAACTGGTTTTCAGAAAATTGACAGTTCATATCATTTATATTTTTCCGAAGAGCCGTTCCGGCGGACCGTTCATGCGCTAACTTTGCAGAAGACAGAAACGCAAACCAATTCAAAAAACGATGAAAACCTCCGTAAAACTTTTGCTCGCCTTCGCAACGGCAGCCGCGGCGATCGCACCGGCCGCCGCCCAGCAGGTCGTAGCGTGGGACGAGGCCTACCGGCAGGCCGACGCCCGGATCGCACAGCTGACCCTCGACGAGAAGATCTCGTTCATGCGCGGCTACTCCTCGTTCTTCTTCTACGGCGTGCCCGAGAAAGGCATGCCCTACATCTATCTCTCCGACGCCACGCAGGGCGTGCACATGCGCGACAACCTGTCCGACCCGACGATGGTCCGCCAGCTGGAGCGTTCGACGGCCTTTCCGTGCCCGATCTCCCTCGCAGCGACCTTCAACCCGTCGCTGGCCTATCGTTATGCCGAAGCCGTGGGCGAAGAGTGCCGCGCCGGAGGCATCGAGGTCCTGCTGGGTCCGGGCATGAACATCTACCGCAACTCACAGAACGGACGCAACTTCGAATACATGGGCGAAGATCCGCTGCTCGCCTCGGCGATGGTCGCCGAGTATGTGAAGGGCATGCAGTCGACGGGAACCGTGGCGTGTCTGAAACACTTCATCTGCAACGATACGGAATTTTACCGCCGCCGCTCGAACTCGATCGTCGACGAACGGGCGCTGCACGAACTCTACCTGCCGCCGTTCAAGGCCGGCATCGACGCTGGCGTGGGTTACGTGATGACCTCCTACAACCGCCTCAACGGCGAGTGGGCCGGGCAGAACGCCGACCTGATCCGGCGCATCCTGCGCGGCGAGCTGGGATTCCGGGGCTGCGTGATGAGCGACTGGTCGTCGGTGAACGACACAGAGAAGGTGGTCAAGAGCGGCCAGAACGTCGAGATGCCGGGCCGCAAGGAGTTCTTCGGCGAGGTGCGCGCGCTGCTCAAGGAGGGCCGCATCACCGAAAAGGACATTGAGAAAATGATCCGCCCCAACATCGCCACGAGCATCGCCTTCGGGCTTTACGACCGGGAGAAATACGTTCCCGCCCTGCTGGAGAAATTCCCGGCGCACAAGCAGACCGGCTACGACGTGGCCGCCGAGGGCATCGTACTGCTGCGCAACAACGGCATCCTGCCCCTCGCCGAAGGCCGCAAAATCCTGCTGACGGGACGCTTCACCGAGCAGATTCCCCGCACGGGAGGCAGCACGTCATCCTCGGCCGAGGTGCTGGGCTACGACAACGTGACGCTGACCGCGGCGCTCCGCGAGGTCTACGGCGATGCGGTCCGCGTCGTCGAAAAACCCTCCCGCGAGGAGCTGGCCGCCGCCGACGTGGTGCTGCTCTCGACGGGCACGATCGACGTGGAGTCGTTCGAACGCCCCTTCGCGCTGCCCAAGGAGGAGGAGGCCTTCATCCGCACGGCCGTCGAGTCCAATCCCAACACCATCGTGCTGGTCAACTCGGGTTCGGGAATCCGCATGGGCGGCTGGAACGACAAAGCCGCGGCGGTGATCTACGGCTGGTATCCGGGCCAGAGCGGCTTCACGGCGCTGGCCGACATTCTTTCGGGCAAACTGTCGCCCTCGGGCAAACTACCCATGACCATCGAGAAGGAGTTCAACGACTCCCCCGCCAAAGGCACGATGCCCGCCGGCGCGGAGTTCTACAACAAGGCGCCCCGCGCCTACAACGAACGCCTGATCCAGCTCTACGACATCGACTACAAGGAGTCGGTGCTGGTCGGCTACCGCTGGTACGAGACCAAGGGCATCGCACCGCTCTACCCCTTCGGATTCGGACTTTCGTACACCACGTTCGAGCTTTCGAAACCCCGCGCCCCGAAGGTGTTCCCCGCCGACAAGCCGCTGAAGGTGAGCGTCACGCTGACCAACACGGGCGATCGCGAGGGCGCGGAGGTCGTGCAGCTCTACGTCACGGAGAACGCCCCGACGGTCCTCCGGCCGAAAAAGGAGCTGAAAGGCTTCCGGAAAGTGACCCTGGCCCCCGGCAAAAGCGCCGTCGTGGAGTTCGAACTCGACCGGCAGGCGCTGGCGTTCTGGGACACGCAGTCGCGCGGCTGGAAGGTCAACCCGGGCGAATACACCCTTTCGCTGGGAACCTCGTCGGCCGACATCGCCGCCACGCTGCCCGTCTCGGTAAAATAACCCCGCAGCGGCAAGAAAGGACCGCATCCGCGGAGAGTTCACTATTGACTATCGTAAACGAGGTTTCGGTTTCCAGGCCGTCGCCTCGTTTACTTTTTTTGCCTTTCATTGCGCATCATGCTGAATGACAACATGCAGTCTCTCGCCTTCTCGCCCATTCCCGAACAGAATCCGATCGAAGCATACGGCAATATGCTGCATTCGGACGGATTCATCTCCGTTTCCGGCATAAATCGCCGAAAAATTTGCCGGTCCCGTATGAACCGTTAATTTTGTATATGGATTCAGTTTGTCGGAATGCGTAAATCGGTATTCATACTGCTAACGGTTTTCATGGCCTGCCTGCTCTGCAAGGAGTCGGGGAACAGGCCGGACGCTCCATGGAAATTCACGAATGAAACGTTCCTAACTCGTGGGGGGGGGGAATTTACTTGCCGACCAATGGCAATGCGAATACGTCTATAATTCCAATTTAAGTCTTACCGGTGTCTTGCAGGAGTGCGAAAAAGCACGCACGTCCGTATCCATGTTCCAGCGCGGAGCCCAAGGGTGCTCGCGTGCTGCGTTTTTATCAATGTGTTGCGTCACATACGGTATTTCGGGCGTTGCCGGACTCGTTGCAAGGGTGCACAGAAAAGGTTTCGCTGCCGGACTGCATGCCGTAGACCATTACGTCTACCGTCTGCGCCGGCTCATTATTTAGCCATGCGGCAAGAAAATTCACAAAAAGCCATGCACGCTGTTTACAGCGAAACAATCTATACCGGGCATCGCCGCCCAGGGCTTTTCCATAGCCCGTCCTAAACAAAAAATGCGCGTACACTGCGGCATAATGCCCGGCCGCATCAGGCCCCGACAATCAAGGCCCGCATGCGCTCCCCGTTTTCAAGCCCGTCACCGTGGCCTTCATTTTTTCACCCGCACCTCGTACAGGTCGCTGCGACGGTCCTTGAGGTTGCGGACGCTGCCGTAGGTGTGCAGCTCGTTCAACAGGTTCAGGTTAATGTCCGAAATAAGGATCATCTCCGTATTGGGCGTCGCCTCCGCACGCCGTCCGTCCGTCGGAAAAGCGAAATCGCAGGGCGTGAAGACTCCGGAGCGCGCATACTGAATGTCCATGTTGTGCACCTTGGGCAGGTTGCCCACACTGCCTGCGATCACCACGAAACATTCGTTCTCGATGGCGCGGGCATGGGCGCAGACTTGCACGCGCGAATAGGCATTCTGCGTATCCGTGAGGAACGGCACGAAGAGAATCTGCATCCCCTCGGAGGCCATAATGCGTGAAAGTTCCGGAAACTCAACGTCGTAGCAGATCAATACGCCGATCTTCGCACAGTCCGTCTCGAACGTGCGGATCGTCTTGCCGCCGCTCAATCCCCAGCACTTCATCTCGTCGGGCGTAACGTGCAATTTTTCATACATTTCGTAAGTTCCGTCACGGCGGCAGAGGAACCCCACGTTGTAAAGCTGCCCGTCGTCTTTGATCTGGGGCATGCTGCCCGTGATGATATTGATGTTGAACTTAATGGCCAATGCGATAAACCGGTCCCGGATTTCATCCGTATATTGCGCCAGCCCGCGAATGGCCTCCGATTCGCTGACATCGTTGAACCGCGCCATAAGCGGAGCGTTGAAATATTCGGGAAAAAGAACGAAATCGCTCTGATAGCCGCTCACGGAATCGACGAAAAACTCCACCTGTTCGAACAGGTCGTCAAGGGTCTTGTAGCTGCGCATTTGCCACTGTACGATGCCTACGCGCACCGTGGTTTTGGGCAGGATGTACTCCTCGGTCGGAGCCTGATAATAGATGTTGTCCCACTGAAGCAGGCAGGCGTAGTGGCGCGATTCCTCGTCGTTGGGCAGATAGTTGCGCATTACTTTACGGACATGGAAATCGTTCGAGAGCTGGAACAACAGCACAGGATCGACAATTTCACGTTGGCGCACTTTGTCTATATATTCCTTGGGGCGCATCTGTTCCGCATACTTATGGTAGTTGGGCAGACGGCCCCCGAACATGATGGCTTTCAGGTTGAGTTTTTCGCACAGTTCCTTGCGGTATTCGTACATGCGCCGCGCCAGACGCAGTCCCCGGTAGTCGGGATGGATGAAGACCTCGATGCCGTAGAGGATGTTACCCTTGCGGGTGTGGGTGTCGAATGTTTCATTCCCCGTAACCTGGGCGTAGGTGTGGTCGTTCTTCACGTCATCGTAATTCACAATGATCGAAAGCGCGCAGCCTACGATCTTGCCGTCCACGACTACGACGATCTGCCCCTCCGGGAAGATGCGAATCAGTTTGTCGATTTGCTTCGGCGTCCAAAAAACGTCGCTTCCATCGGCATAGACGCGGGTAAATGAGCTGGCCAGCTGGTCATAATCTTCACGCTGCAAGTTGCGGATCTCTACTTTGTTAATTTCCAACGGTTCCATAAATTCGTTTTTGGAGATACAAATGTATGAAAATAATGCCTGTGAAAAAACAACGGCAAGTTCTTTTTCACCAGTACCGGCGAATTACCGAATGCAGCCTGTCATTGATGATCCGACACGCTGCGGTACTCCTTGAAGGAGCGGACCTCTTCCGGAATTTCCATGACGACGGTCGGAATACGCGAAACGCCCGCTGCGGATTGCAATTCAGAACGATGCATATAACAAAAGCAAACGAGGCGACGGTCTGGAAACCGAAACCTCGTTTACAACAGTGAATTTCCCGCGGATGCGGTCCTTTTTCATAACGGGAATCCCCCTACTCCCACTCGATGGTTGCGGGCGGTTTGGAGGAGATGTCGTAGACTACGCGGTTGACCCCCTTGACCTTGTTGATGATGTCGTTCGACACGTTGGCCAGGAACTCGTAGGGCAGGTGCACCCAGTCGGCCGTCATGCCGTCCGTGGAGGTCACGGCGCGCAGGGCCACGCAGCTCTCATAGGTGCGCTCGTCGCCCATCACGCCGACGCTCTTCACCGGAAGCAGGACAGCCCCCGCCTGCCACACCTGGTCGTACAGCCCGGCGGCGCGCAGCGAGTCGATATAGATTTTGTCGACGTTCTGGAGGATTTCGACCTTCTCGGGCGTGATGTCGCCCAGAATACGGATCGCAAGGCCCGGTCCCGGGAAGGGATGGCGGCCGATCAGCTGTTCGGAAATGCCCATCGAACGGCCCACGCGGCGCACCTCGTCCTTGAACAGCAGGCGCAGCGGCTCGACGATCTTCAGGTTCATCTTCTCGGGAAGCCCGCCGACGTTGTGGTGCGACTTGATCGTGGCCGAAGGGCCGTTGACCGAACACGACTCGATCACATCCGGATAGATCGTACCCTGCGCCAGCCACTTGACGTCCTTGATCTGAATGGCCTCCTCGTTGAAAACCTCCACGAAGTCGCGGCCGATGATCTTGCGCTTCCGCTCGGGGTCCGTAACGCCCGCCAGATCGCCCAGGAACTTGGCCGAGGCATTCACGCCCTTGACGTTCAGCCCCATGTGCTTATAGGACTCCAGCACCTCCCCGAACTCGTTCTTGCGCAGCAGGCCCGAGTCGACGAAGACGCAGTAGAGGTTCTTGCCGATGGCCTTGTGCAGCAGCACGGCCGCCACCGACGAATCCACGCCGCCCGAAAGCGCCAGCACGACCTTGTCGTCGCCCAGCTTCTCGCGCAGTTCGCGCACGGTAGCCTCCACGAAACCCTCCGAGGTCCACGACTGCCCGCAGCCGCAGATGTCCACGACGAAGTTTTTGAGCAGCTGCGTGCCGTCGGTCGAATGGTACACTTCGGGGTGGAACTGGATGCCCCACGTCTGCTCGCCCCCGACGTGGAAGGCGGCGACGCGCACGTCCTCGGTGCTGGCGATCAGTTCATAGTTGTCGGGCACGCGCGTAATGGTGTCGCCGTGCGACATCCACACCTGCGTGCGGGCCGGAAGACCGCGCATCAGCGCATCCGAGGCGTCGCCCACGGTGAGCATCGCACGGCCGTATTCGCGGCTGGGCGCGGGCTGCACCTCGCCGCCGAAAGCCGAGGCGAGGAACTGCGCGCCGTAGCAGACGCCCAGCAGCGGCAGTTTGCCCTTGATGGCCGAAAGGTCGGGAGTCGGGGCCTGTGCGTCCCGCACGGAGAAGGGACTGCCCGAAAGAATCACGCCCCGCACCGACGCGTCTATCGCCGGAATTTTGTTGAAGGGGTGGATTTCGCAATAGACGTTCAGTTCGCGGACACGGCGTGCGATCAACTGCGTGTACTGCGATCCGAAGTCGAGAATCAGGATTTTTTCCATATCAGTCGTTCAATTACTTTCCAAAATTTCGATAGCCCACCCACACGCGCCGGAGAAGATAACCCAACGCCGCCGCAAGGACCAGCGTACGCAGCACCGGAAGGCGGGTGATCAGCCATGCGGCGAACAGTGCGAACGCCGCCGCCAGAATCCACCAGTCGTATTTCGAAACCGGGAGTCCCATCTACCGTTCGCTCGAATAGTTGGGCGCCTCGCTCGTGATGGCTACGTCGTGCGGATGGCTCTCCTGCATGCCCGAAGCCGTGATGCGGATGAACCGGGCCTGCTTGAGCGTCTCGATGTCCTTCGCGCCGCAGTAGCCCATGCCCGAACGGACGCCGCCGATGAGCTGGTAAACCGTCTCGGAAAGGGAGCCCTTGAACGGCACGCGCGCGGCGATGCCTTCGGGAACGAGCTTGCTGATGTTGCCTTCGCAGCCCTTCTGGAAATAGCGGTCGGCCGACCCGGCCTTCATGGCGTCGATCGAACCCATGCCGCGGTAGCTCTTGAACTTGCGGCCGTTGAAGATGATCGTCTCGCCCGGAGCCTCCTCCGTGCCGGCGAACATCGAACCGATCATCACGCAGTCGCCGCCCGCAGCCAGCGCCTTGACCAGATCGCCCGAATAACGCAGTCCGCCGTCGGCGATCACCGGAACGCCGCTCTCGCGGGCCACGCAGGCCACGTCGTAGATGGCCGTCAGCTGGGGAACGCCCACACCCGCGATGATGCGCGTCGTGCAGATCGAACCGGGGCCGATGCCGACCTTCACGCCGTCGGCGCCGTTCTCGATCAGGTAGCGCGCGGCCCCGCCCGTGGCGATGTTACCCACCACGACGTCGAGCGACGGATAAACCTCCTTGATCCGCTTGAGCATCGAAACGATGTTGGCCGAATGGCCGTGCGCCGAGTCGAGCACCACGGCGTCGACGTCCTCGGCGACCAGCGCCTTCACGCGGTCCATCGCGTCGGGCGTAACACCGACGCCGGCCGCCACGCGCAGGCGGCCCTTCGCGTCCTTGCAGGCATTGGGGTGATCCTGCACCTTGGTGATGTCCTTATAAGTGATCAGCCCCACCAGACGGCCTGCGTCGTCCACCACGGGGAGCTTTTCGATCTTGTTGTTGAGCAGTATTTCCTGGGCGTGGGAGAGTTCGGGATTGTGCGTCGTCACGAGGCGGTCGCCGGGCGTCATCACCTCCTCGATGCGGCGCGACATGTCGCGCTGGAAACGCAGGTCGCGGT